>CERJ01003584.1_pt1 | contig 441614 bp, 371 predicted proteins | sample 530781 | NCBI WGS metagenome assembly CERJ01 (sample SAMEA2620967, study PRJEB7988) | marine metagenome | biome: marine biome (ENVO:00000447); feature: deep chlorophyll maximum layer (ENVO:xxxxxxxx); material: "saline water (ENVO:00002010), including plankton (ENVO:xxxxxxxx)" | depth 30 m
ATTACGTGGCTTTGCAATAAAATACCAAGCTTTCATCAGTATTTGTGAGTACCAAAAAGTTACAAAATGTTGTCTCTGAATTACCTGACATCTACAAGGATGACGACCGATTTTATAAAAAAGTCATTGCGAGGAGTATAGATCTCGGATTCGATTCAGAAAGTATTACGACGAAGCAATCTCCTAATAAAGTAGATCAAGTAGATCGCCTCGTCGAAAGCTGTAATCAGCCTTTTCAAGTCAGGAAGCTCCTCGCGATGACAATCTTAAAAAAATACCGTCGTAAAGGCGTATTGCGATACGCCCTAACGAGACTGTACTTGCCAGCTATATTACTTTCGAATTACATTTTGTGTTTTCGTGAATTAGTGGCAATTTCCTTCTATGACAGACATCAGAGATCGAAAAAAAGACCACGTTGAGCTTACCGTTACGGACGGAACCCAGTATAATGTATCCGCTGGGTTTGAACGATTCCGATTTATCCATAACGCCTTACCGGAAGTTGATTCCTCGGACGTTTCTACAGAAGCAGCGTTTTTGGATAGAACTTTCAGTTTTCCATTATTTATTTCTTCCATGACGGGAGGATATGCGGATGCGGGTCCGGTGAATGCTGTGATTGCTGAGTTTTGCGAGGCGGAAAATTTACCCTTTGGCGTTGGAAGTCAGCGTGCAATGCTGGAAGATGAAAGCCTGACTGACACCTTTGCTGTAGTTCGGGAAAAAGCTCCGAATGCTTTTATATGCTCTAATATTGGAGGCGCACAACTCATTGGTGGACTTGATACTAACAAGATCACCAAACTCATTGATTCAATAGAGGCGAATGCTATCATAGTTCATTTGAACCCATTGCAGGAACTCATGCAGCCGGAAGGTGATCGAGATTTTAAAGGCATTTTGGGTGGTATTGAACAGTTGGTAAAAGACACAAACCTTCCGGTCATTGTTAAAGAAACCGGGGCCGGGATATCAGAACATACTGCCCGAAGATTATTGAATGTTGGAGTCGAAGTCATTGATGTAGCCGGAGCCGGAGGAACGAGCTGGGCGAAAGTAGAAAATTTTCGTTCATCCAACGAAAGCGCAAATCATCATTTTGATGAGTGGGGAATTCCTACGGTTGAATGTATTCAGCAGCTCAGTAAACTGGAATGGGAGCGAAGCTTTGAAATTATAGCATCAGGTGGAATTCGGTCTTCCTTTGATATGGCTAAAGCAATCTGCCTGGGAGCCCACTTTACGGCATCTGCTCAACCTGTAATAAAGGCTATTAATGATAATGGCTATGAAGGATTAGAGCAGCTTTTCTCGGAATGGAAAAAAGATCTCAAAACCATACTGACACTATTAGGATGTACGAATATCAAACAACTTAATGGTTCACATATTCGTGAAATTATGTAGTTATCCTGAACTTGATTCAGGATCTGAGTGAGCCCACAATATATGAGTCGTTCGCAAGATGCTGAAATGAATTCAGCATGACGAGGGAAGGAGTTTTATGAATATCAGATTCTCCAAATTAGTGGCGATTCGAGTCTAAATTCATTCCAACATTTCCTTATATTTGAGCTATTCATCTACCAAAAAGAGCCTTGAGCAACACTAATTTATACCAAGACTTACTGAAACAGGTTGAACAGAACCTGAAGGACCTTGAACTTCCTGCCAAGCCGGAAACGCTGTATGATCCTTATCGTTATGCAATGTCGGTTGGGGGAAAAAGGATCCGCCCTTTACTAACCCTCTTATCTTGTGGCCTGTGTAAAGGTGAGCCCGAAAAAGCTCTCCCTGCTGCATTAGCCATCGAAATTCTGCATAATTTCACTTTGGTTCATGATGACATTATGGACAGCGCCGATACTCGAAGAGGGGAACCCAGCGTGTTTAAGAAGTGGAATGAGAATGTAGCTATTCTTTCCGGTGATGTGATGTTTGCCGATGCTTACCAAAAGCTGGGATTCTACGGCCATGAAGAAGAATTCTCCAAAGAAGAGTTTGCGGCCCTGCACGATGTGTTTGTCCGTACGGTAATTACCGTTTGTGAAGGCCAGGCTTTGGATATGGAATTTGTAGACCGGACCGATGTTAAGCATGAAGAATACATCGAAATGATAGCCGGTAAAACCTCTGCTTTATTAAGCGGGGCTCTGGAAATGGGAGCTATTGCCGCGCACGCATCTACCCAAAAAAGAGAAGAGCTTGCACAGCTTGGTTATGAAATGGGTATCGCTTTTCAGATTCAGGATGACTTGCTGGATGCCACAGCAGATCCCGAAAAGTTTGGGAAACGCCCAGGCGGAGATATTTTTGAAGGAAAGAAAACATATCTCACCATACTTGCGTTAGAACGTGCAGATGCCCAACAGGCGTCTTTAATAAGGGAAACACTGGATGATGAAACTCCCAAAGAACAGGATGTAGATCGTGTTCTTGAGATTATGGAGGAATTAAATGTCCTGAAAGATGTGGCTCAGGAAGTTGAACAACATTATAAAAAAGCATTCCAGTTACTCGACAAATTTGAATCTTCAGACTACAAACAAGAGCTTGAAAATCTTCTTATCTTCTTACAGAATCGTGATCATTAAAGCACAACAACTTTATTCAATGCGGAACACACTTTTATTAGTATTTGGTATCCTATTTCTATTTTCAGCTTGCAAGAACGACCGACTCATAAAGAGGGGTGATTCTGTAGAGGTAGCCTATGAGAAAGCGATGTACTTTTTTGAGCAGGAAAACTACACAGATGCAGCCAGTGCCTTTGATACCGTAACCCGGGTTGGCAGGGGTACAGAATACGGACAGGATGCTCAGTATTATCTTGCAGAAAGTTATTATCGTGATCGCCAGTATCTGCTTGCAGCTTCCGAATTTGACCGGTATGTGAGCTATTACCCGCAGGATCAAAGACGTCCTGAAGTTGAATTCAAGGCAGCTATTTGCTACAAGAATCTAAGTCCGCGATATAATCTTGATCAAGCCCAAACCCGCCGTGCTATTGAGCGTTTTCAGCTTTTTAATAACCGATATCCAAACTCTGAGAAGGTGCAGGAAGCGGCCGGCTATATTGATGAACTCAGAGAGAAACTGGCACGTAAGTCTTACGAAGCTGCCCAGTTTTATGTCAGAACCGAGCAATACAAAGCCGCTGCTATTTATTTAGATCGTACTATTGATCAATATCCGGAATCTAAGTGGGCTGAGCGTGCACTTGTTGACCAAATTAAGAACTATATCGATTACGCAGACCGAAGTGTTGCCAGTAAGCAAGCCGAGCGTTACACGAAGTCTATAGAGACCTATGAGAAATTTCTGCAGCTCTTCCCGGAAAGTAAGTTTCGTGAAGAAGTAGAAGATTATCATGATGAAGCTCTTAGCAAGCTTGCCGATGTTCAGAATCCTGAAGAAGTCGCAGAATCAAGTCAGGGCTAATGGCTCAGCGCATTGGTTTATTCGGGGGAACATTCGACCCGGTGCATAACGGACACCTCTCCATTGCGGAGTCTTTTCTACAGTCCGGACTGATTGATGAACTCTGGGTTTTGCTCACTCCATTTCCTCCGCATAAGCAGGACGTTAATCAGACTCCTTATGATACCCGGCTTCAGCTTTTAGAAACTGCTTTTGAGGGAATTTCGAACCTCTCCATAAAAACGATCGAGAATCGACTGCCTAAGCCATCCTACAGTGTTCAGACCATTCGGCATTTGAAGGGAGAATATCCCGATGCCACTTTTTACTACTGCATGGGGGAAGACAGCCTTGCTTACTTTCATACTTGGAAATACTACACAGAGATTTTAGAAGAATGTGATCTTTTAGTTGCCAAACGTCCAGGAGTAAGCCATGATGAGGTGGAAGATCAAATTTTAAGGAGCACTCACTTTGTGAGTCATACCCCTTTAGAGATTTCATCTTCATCCATTAAAGAGCAGATTCAAAAAGGAGATTCGATTGCGGGGTTGGTTCCAAAATCTGTGCATAAAATCATTGAAAAAGAGCAGTTATATAGCTAACTACTGCCATTCATAAATCAAAGAACGAATGGCTTTTACTCGAAAAGATTTTTTAAAAACATCAGCGCTGGTTTCTTTAACAGGGGCAGCTTTTAGCATTACAGGTTGTGAGGCTGAAGCTGACGTTCATTCCCCACAAGCCATTCCCAATAAGATTAAGCCTAAAGCCCTCAAAAAGGGTGATACATTAGGATTAGTAGCACCGGCAAGCCCCATCTATCAATCTTCTGTTTTTGAAGAAATGCTGGAGAATTTAAAAGCTCTTGGCTTTGAACTGAAACTGGGTGAACATGTCTGGAGTCAGCGTGGCTACCTTGCCGGAATGGATGAACAGCGAGCCGGGGATTTGATGAATATGTTTGAAGACCCCGAGGTTGACGGCATTATGTGTATTCGCGGGGGATGGGGTTGTAACCGAATTCTGCCACTGCTTGATTATGAAGTCATCCGAAACAATCCAAAGGTGTTTTGTGGATTTAGTGATATCACATCATTACATATGGCTATTTATCAGCATAGTGACCTCATTACTTTTCATGGGCCGGTGGGCAAATCGGACTGGAATGATTTTACTACGAGCGCATTTAAGCAAGTCATTTGGAATGGGGAAACTCCTGAATTTTCCGTGCCTGATGAATTAGACGAAACATTTGTAGTCACTGAGGGTAAAGCTGAAGGTAAAATGCTTGGCGGAAATTTATCTGTTTTAGTGTCTATGATTGGCTCCGATTATTTACCTTCTTTTGAAGATTCAATTCTCTTTTTGGAAGACATCGGGGAGAGTGTTTATCGTATTGATCGTATGTTTACCCAACTCAAGCTTGCGGGGATTCTGGATCAGCTCAACGGATTCGTATTCGGTAAATGTACCGATTGCGATGCGGGTTCAAATAGCCTATCGTTAAAGCAGGTTTTTGATGATCATATCAAGCCATTAAACATCCCGGCTTTTTATGGGGCTATGATCAGCCACGAAGAAAATAATATCACGATACCAATGGGTATGAAGGCCATGATTGATTCAGAAAAGAAAACTATTCAAATGCTTGAATCAGGCGTTAGTTAAAGAAGCACAGAGATAAAGCGAGTAGATGCAGGTACAATCCTACGGAATTAACAAATGGGTCTTGAGAGTAGCATGCAGCTTGTTTCTCTTATTATCCGGTGCTCAGGTTTCAGCTCAGCAAGGTACCTTGTCCGGTATTATATATGATGCTGAAACGGAGGAAACCCTTCCTTACGCCAATGTGATTGTAGAAGGAACCAGTCGGGGGACTTACTCGGTAGGTGATGGCTCATATTCCATAAAGCTTGATACCGGCTTGGTGAAAATCAGATATCGCTTCATTTCTTTCAGAGATACAGTACTAGAATTTCAGATCAAGGAAAACGAAGAGATAACTCAGGATATCTATCTCAAGCCCGATATGGCATCCATGAATATAACGGTAAGCGCCAATCGCGTGGCCCGGAAAGTTCAGGAACTGGCTAATATCAGAGATCAGCAGAATTCGAACCTCAATTCTTATGTAGCTGATGTCTATAAAGTAGCGATTCTAAGTAACGTGGGTAAGGATTTTAGGTATGAAGATGCCGAAAATCAGGAGTTAGAACCGATTGCTTTCTCAGAACGGAAATCAACCATTCGCTATTTATCCTCTCCGGAACGGTATTCTGAAACAATAGAGGCAAACCGAGCCAGTGAAAACTTCTTTAGCGAATATGACTTCTTTTCGACCGGGGGAGCTCCGCTGAATTTAAACTCTGATGAGATAAAGCTGAGTATCATGTCCGAAAACCTAACGGTGATAGGACCTATTTCGGATCAGGCCGGGAAATTTTATGAACTCTACGATGAGGAGGCCGACAGCACCTGGCCACCCGGTACCATAGAGATTTATTTTGAGCCCAAGATAGACACCCGTCCGCTATTTCGAGGACAGGTTTGGTATGATGAAGACCAATCGGTGATTCTGGGTATTGACGTGACCCTCAACGAATATTCGAATACCAATACGGGGGCTTACAGCATTTCAAACCTGCGGTATCAGCAAACCTATCAGAAAGAGGGCGACTTCTGGCTTCCTGAAAGAACCCAACTGTCGGCCATCATTCGGTTCCTCACTTCAAAAGAACGCATTTATTATCACGACGAATGGAGCTGGAATAACTTTGATGTGAATATTTCGGGGATTGAACCTCAGGAAGTAGAACTCAAAACAATCGACATTAAGGCAAATGCCCATAAACGGAAGGATGTGTATTGGGACACTCTAGCCAACAAGGAAAGTAATACCAACACAGAACTGCTTGAAGAAGCCAAGGATTACGAAGAAGACCGGGCTTCCGTTAAATTTGGGATGGCTGCCATGCGTACATTTTTCCGCCTTCCATATCAATTAGAGCGGTTTTATATCACCAACTTCAGTGATTTTTATCGATACAACAGGGTAGAGGGTAATTATGTAGGTATCGGTCTCAGAACTCCGGTCCATCCGGATTATGACTACAGAGCCATTGGTGGATACGGCTTTGGGAATCAATCCTGGAGTTACGAATTAAGTGGATATCACTTTTTGGGCAATGACTTCATAGCGCCCGAAGGAAGCTACCACAAAACAACGGTAGGTCAGTATCAGGATTATGAATACAACCGAACTCCTTTGGATTTCTTTGAAGCCCGCCAAACCATGTATGCACTATTTAGCGGCACGACCGGAAATAACTTTTTTGAACGGGAAGGATTTGAAGCCGGACTAAGACTGCGCTTCGACACTGAGTCCTTTCTAAGGGCGCTGTATCTTGATGAATCTCACAATTCCTTAAGCTCGACATCTGATTTCAGCATCTACAAGAATAGGCTGACCCCGGAAGAATATCAGAACAACGACGCTACTTATCCCGCTCAGGAAGGGAATGTAAAGGGATTGTACCTGCACCTTCATCATGATACCCGGCAGTATTTACGAACCCAGTTTTTGCGGGATTACAACCTCCGTGAATTCGGCTGGCTGGCAGATGCGGTTCTTGAAAAAGGAATCAACAGCTGGGGCAGTGACTTTGATTACGACCGATATCGACTTGGGCTGAAGTTCTACTGGCCGGTTTTATCCTCACATTCCGTTCAAACTGATATCATTATTGGGGCTTCGGATTCAGGAGTGCCCAATCAGCGTATGTTTACCTACAATGGCTTTGTTGTAGATGATTACGTTCGGTTCCGCCCGTTTTATACCGTGGTTTATAAAGAACCTTTGGGCTTTCGGGTCTCAGAGCTGCAGATTCGCTACAAGTTTGGCAGTTCCTTAACCCGAAGTATTCCCATCAACTTCATACAGAAAAGCGGAATACAAATTTCATCTGCTGTTACAGTAGGAGTTGTTGATCAAAAACAAACCTTAGAGCCACTGCTGCCTTATTCAGGGTCTCAAACGCAAGCTGAACTCAGCATAGCTGTATCAAAGATTTTTGGAGTATTCTACACCGAATTCAGTAGAAAGCTTTACGGGGAATACGGAAGCTCCTTCGGTTTTGTGATTCTATTCTGATCAAATCCATATTCAGAAAATTATTCAAACACGGGAGTAACAATTTGCTTTAATTCCGTAGGGATGATTTTAAACTACAACTAATCACTTAATAACATGACTACATTTACTTTAAAGAAGTGGGCTCAGATTCCACTGTGTTTAATGATGGGAGTGTTTGCAATTCAGAGTGTTACGGCTTCTGCTTATGAAATGAGGCAAGACACCACTGAAACGGATACAACGACCATACCAAAGGCTGACAACGAATTACCGATGAAGCCGGGACGCATTGTTGAATTCTCGACTACGGAAGCAACCTGGATGTCGCTGGATATAAGTCCGGACGGACAACATATAGTTTTTGATATGATGGGAGACATTTTTCGAATCCCTGCAAGTGGAGGAGAAGCGGAGCAACTAACCGATGGAATGGCGTTTGATACGCATCCACGATACAGCCCGGATGGCAAATACGTTTTATTTACTTCTGATGCCTCCGGCGAAGAAGATTTATACTATGTGGAAGTCGCCGACACGTCTGAGATTACACAGGTTACCAAAGGCGGAAATACCCGCTATACCAATGCCGACTGGACTCCCGACGGTGAATATATCATTGCTTCTAAAGGTGGATTGACTCCAAAATTATGGATGATTCACAAAGAAGGCGGCAGCGGAACAGCTCTCATTGGCGAACCTGCCAACCTAAAGATTATTGACCCTGCGGTTTCACCGGATGGTCGTTATGTGTATTTCTCACAGCGAAATGGAGCATGGAACTACAATGCCCAGCTTCCACAGTATCAGATAGCTCGCTACGATCGGGAGGATGGCTCCAGAAGAACCATTACCTCGCGCTACGGATCAGCATTCACTCCAACTTTATCGGATGATGGGAAGTGGATGGTGTACGGTTCCCGATATGAAGATAAGACCGGCTTAGTGCTTAGAGATATGGAAACCGGTGATGAAAGATGGTTGGCTTATCCGGTTCAACGAGACGATCAAGAATCCATTGCTACGATGGGAGTGTTGCCCGGAATGACCTTCACACCAGATAGTAAGAACTTATTAACGTACTACAGTGGAAGCATTTACAGTATTAACATCACAAGTGGAGAAGCTACTGAAATTCCGTTTGAAGTAAACGCTCACCTCGAAGCTGGGCCTGAAGTTTTCTTCAAATATCCGGTGGATGACAACAAGGAAATGATTGCTACACAAATTCGGGATGCCGTGCCTTCACCGAATGGAGAGCAACTGGCGTTTACCGTTCTGAATAAATTATACATCCAAAACTTACCGGATGGTGAGCCTAAACGAGTGACCGACTCTGACCTTATTGAAGCTCAGCCTGTTTGGTCTCCCGATGGAAAATGGATTGTGTATGCCACCTACGATATGGAAAACGGCGGGGCTTTATACAAAGTAAATCCTAATGCCCGACGTGTTCGTGCTGAGAAAATCACTAACGAACCGGGTGTGTACAGTGATCCGGCCTGGTCGTACAACAGCAACCGAATTGTGGCTCTGAAGGGCGATAACAGAAGTTATGACCAATCCATCGGGCCTAATGCCTTTGGATCTACTGAAGATATCGTATGGGTTTCTCCGGATGGAGGAAATGCAAACTTCATTGCTAAGAGCAGTGGACGAGGTAATCCTCACTTTGTGAAGTCCAATGACCGAATCTACATGAACAGAGGAAACGGAACCTTGCTTTCTATCCGATGGGATGGAACCGATGAGAAAGAGTACGTTCGTGTAACCGGTATTACTACGGCAGGCTTTAATGAGATGGGCACCAATTATCCGACTCCGGATATGCTGCATCCTGAAGAAGCTGCGAAAGAAAATAATCCTCCTTCCAATGCCGGGTTAATTACGATGGCCCCGAGCGGAGATCAGGCTATGGCGCTTATCAACAACGATATTTACGTGGTTACCGTCCCTAAAGTAGGTGGCGATACGCCAAGAATATCCGTTGCAAGTGCGCCGAGTGCAGCATTTCCTTCCAAAAAACTGACAACCATTGGTGGACAATTCCCGCAGTGGTCTGATGATGCCGGAAAAGTACACTGGTCCATTGGCCACGGACATTTCATCTATGATCTGGATGATGCCGAAGCCTATGCTGACAGCGTAGAAGCCGCCAAGGAAGCCGAAGCTGAGAAGAAGAAGGAAGAAGAGAAAATGAAAAAAGACGATGATTCTGATGACGATTCCGGTGATGCGGAAGAGGAGACAGAGGAAGAATCGGATGAAGAAGACGAAGAGAAGGAAGAGGACAAAGGCTATATGCCGGAAGAACTCAGCATCGAAGTGGTGGTTACCAGAGACATTCCGGAAGGAACCATTCTTCTTCAAAATGCACGCATCATTACTATGAATGGTGACGAGGTGATTGAAAACGGAGATATCCTGATTGAGAACAACCGCATTATTGAAGTGGGAACCAACCTTTCAGCGCCAAGTGGTGCCGAAACCATGGATATGAGTGGCAAAACCATTGTTCCCGGTTTCGTTGATACGCATGCTCACCTTTGGGCTGCATGGGGCATTCACAAGCAACGCTTCTGGGGCTATGCCGCAAATCTTGCCTATGGTGTAACCACAACCCGTGATCCTCAAACAGCTACCACCGATGTTTTGACCTATTCTGATATGGTTGAAACCGGTATGATGGAAGGTCCGCGCGTGTATTCTACCGGACCCGGACTTGGTTTCTGGGCGTACAATATCAAAAGCCTCGAGCATGCTCAGGACGTGATGAAGCAGTACAGCAAGTACTACAACACCAAAACCATTAAGATGTACCTGGCTGGGAATCGCCAGCAGCGTCAGTGGATTTTGATGGCGGCTAAAGAGCAAAGCATCATGCCAACGACCGAAGGTGCCTTAGACTGGAAACTGAATATGACTCAGCTTCTGGATGGTTATCCCGGACATGAGCATTCGCTGCCGATTTACCCGATTTACAGTGATGTGGTAACAACGGTGGCTGATCTGCAAATGGCAGTGACGCCAACCTTACTGGTTTCTTATGGCGGACCGTGGGCTGAGAATTATTATTACTCTCGCGAAAACCCATTCTTTGATGAGAAGCTCAGAACCTTTACTCCGTACACCGAGCTGGCTTCCAAGTCACGCCGACGTCCGGGCTGGTTCCATGATGATGAGCACGTTTTTCAAAAGCTTGCCGTTTTCCAGAAAGATCTGAAAGAAGCAGGCGGACTTTCCGGTGTGGGTAGTCACGGACAGCTGCAGGGCTTAGGTTTCCATTGGGAGCTATGGTCGGTTGCTGCAGGAGGGATGGATAACCACGATGCCCTTCAGGTGGCCACGATTGACGGTGCTACCGCTATTGGCTTAGACGGTGACCTCGGTTCCATTGAATCCGGTAAACTGGCAGATTTGGTTATTCTGAACGCCAACCCGCTGGATGATCTCCGAAACACCAACACCATACAAATGGTGATGAAAAACGGAAGACTCTATGATGGTAATACCCTCGACCAGCTGTACCCAATGCAGGTGAAAGCCGGTCCTTATGAGTGGGAATTCCCGAATCCATCCCAAATGACCTTACCGGGCGAAAAATGATTCGTTAATGGTAAAAATGGTGAATCGTTATTCGGATTCAGGTTTACCCGAATAACGATTCATGAATAACGAAAAAAGCTCCTTCGGGAGCTTTTTTTATGCCACTACAACTCAACCACAATTGTCATTCCTGCGAAGGCAGGAATCTGGATTTTGAAATAAACATAGCTCTCTTTTAAAGCTTTAAGCTTTCGGTATTAGCTGTGGGACAGTTTTTAATAATTTGGGATTAATTACAGTTGTAATAATGAGTTAAGATGTTATCTTGTTACGAGTTAGAATGATGTTATCCGTTGATATTATCCAACTTACGAGACGGAGAACATCCTAAATACAACAAATAATGGGTTTAAAGGGCGATTTCGGGATTTTATCTTCCGTTTGCTAACCAAGCCTTTGTTCATATAATATTTTGTTTTGCCAATAGAACCCAAAAAAGAGGAAGATTATGTCAAGACCATATGCTGTAATATTACACATTACTGAAAAGAATTGTAGCAAAGAGCAACTGGAAAAGTTAATTTCTTTAATGAAAGAAGTAAATAGCTTCAGTTTGTTAGGATCTTCTTATTCTTCAGACAAAACTCATAATGGTACAACGCTATTTAAGTCTGTAAGTGGGGAAAATGCACAAGTAGTATTTGAGGTTGTTAAGGCTGAGATTGAAGCAACTGAAATTAATATGATGGGTAATTTTAATTGTCAATTAACTGTAGCAGCAACAGATGTAGTTTCAGACGTAATATTTATAAAATAATTCTTAAAGTTATGAGCAAAGAAATAACCCGAAAAGAAATTCTAAAAGAGAGTTTAAATAAATTAGGAAGGTTAAAGAAAGATGATTCTTTAAAAGTTACAGTAAAAAAAAATAAGAGTGATGAGAAAAAATCAAAATGATAAAGAAGACGAAGTTTTTCGATCAGCATCAATAAATGCTTGGATACAATCGAAGATGGAGAGGGATAAAGCATTATTGACCTTATCCTCTGGAGGGGTAGGCTTGTTAGTAACTTTTCTTCAATTCAAAGAGAATATTGCTCCCTGTCATTCAATGCTGTATTACATCGCATTTATCTCCTTTACACTGTGTATAGCTTCAGTTATCGTCATTTTCAGCCGAAATGCAAAATATATAGAAAAACTTCTTTCTTCTGAGACAAGAAAAAACGATAAAGTACTTGGTTTTTTTGATTATATGGCTGTTCTTTTCTTCTCAATTGGAATACTTTTTACTATTATTATTGGAGTAATAAACATCAATTAAATCATATCATTATGTCTGATAACAATGATTCCAAAAAGAACACAAATCAATCGAATAGCCCATCACAAGAAGAAAAAAGCCTAAATAATTTGGGAAGTTTAAAAAGACCAGAGTCTTCAGCTCAATCATCCGAATCAAGTTCAGATTCTTCTAATAGCAATTCGTAAAATATTTGCATAGCAACGGTTTCAATGCGGACTTGGCTGCTGTTTGCCGATTCAAAATTTGTTGGCTTATTGAAATTCCCAGTTTTAACTACATTACCAGCCAATAAAGCCAAGCCGGTTAAACCGCAGACCGTTAGAACTCATAAATGAATATTCCGAAATTAGACCCCAGCAATAGAAGCAGAGAATTTGATGCCTACAGCGACGAATTGCGTGCACAAGTAATTCGTGGATGGCTTTTCTTTAGCAAAACCCATAGACAACTGGATGAAGATGTCCTTGGACTGGATCGAAATGTATCCAAAGGCTATCAGTCTATGGGCATTCTGCATTTTCTGGGATTGAAAGCCGCTTTTCGTGGAATATTTCAAGACATACCGGAATCTAAAGCAATAGATGTTCTTAGAACTGATAGTCAGGATTTCAGTTCGATCATTGCCTTTCTGGAAAACGGAGAGAGCATCATTAATATAAAAACATTAATTGATGACGAAACTGCGGAAATAGCAAAATCCAGAAAAGATACATCTGCAGCACGCTATGAACGCATAGCAAATGCGGAAAAAAGACCAAAAAGACAACGAGTTTATTCTTATACCTATCGACGCAATCCAGACATTATTGTTGAGGCATTAAAACGAGCAGATGGATTTTGTGAGAACTGCAAGAAGCCTGCTCCATTTCACCGAGCATCGGATGGAACTCCTTTTCTCGAAGTACATCACATCAAATCGCTTTCAGATGGTGGAGAGGATACATTAGAAAATGTTGTTGCACTATGTCCAAATTGTCACCGCAAAAAACACTATGGATAGTTCTAAAAAATCGCTTAAGCGATGCGGAGACTTAAAAGTTCTCGCCCCGGAAGTCTCCGACTTCCATACAGGCAATCGGCTTATCCCAACGTAAAAGGGCAGAGGTTACATTCACGATGGAACTTGATTGCCAGGAATTTATTTCGCTACTTCAAATAAATCATAAACTCCGCGCCGTTTAAACGCTGGGTCGTAATGCATAAAAGAGAAATCGAGTTTATATGGCAAAATTAATTTTAGTTTGCGGCCCAACCGGGGTTGGTAAAACGACTTATTCATTATCTTTATCTAAGAAAAGCGGCGCAGTTCGGTTTTCTATAGACCCATGGATGCAAACGTTATTCTCTGAAGACATGGTTTCACTTGATTACTCGTGGATGATTGAGCGAGTAAACAGATGCTATGAACAAATATGGGAAGTAAGTAAACAAATTTTAGTTCTTGATGGAAATGTCGTTTTAGATTTAGGCTTTACTACTAAAGAGCAAAGAGATGTGTTTGTTAACAGAGCTAAGGAACTGGGTATAAATGCTGAAATCCATTACTTGGATGCACCAAAGGATATTCGCAAAAAGCGTATCAAAAAACGTAATTTAGAAAAAGACCCATCTGTGTATGCTTTTGAGGTAACCGATATGATGTTCAACTTCATGGAACCAAAGTTTGAAGTTCCCAGCCAAGAAGAGCTTAAACACGGTTGCACAGTAAATGCATAACAAGCACATCAAAAGAAGTCTCTGACTTCCACATGGCATCGGCTTATTCCCACATAAAAGGGTAGAGGCTCCATTTACTTAATATCATTTCCTGTAAACGTTAACCATTCAAAACTCCTATAAATGTTTATCGAATCTGATTTCTATTCAATATTAGGATCCGCAATAATTTTTGTCCTGCTTTTTACCATTGGATTCAAGTTTTGGGAAGGCAAAAAAGAAGATGAGTTGGAAAAGGCCATTTCTCTGCTAAAGATTAACATTTTCTCAACGGGGTTTCTGCTGGTAGTCTTATGGTTTATGCTTCCCTCAACCCCTTCGCTTGGTACTTTCGGTTTTCCGGAAACGGTCAATGAGATACAGTCAAATGAACAACTCCTTAATTATCTGCAAACATATAACGAGGCTATAGTGCGAACCACGCAAGTAGTGCGTTGGTTTATCTTTATTTTTGTCTGGGCATTTTTGACAACCCTTTATTCTGTTATAAAGACATTCCAGAGCCTAAGAGAAAAAGATTATTTTAGTAATGTCAAAGATGAGGCTTCAGCCAAACGGTGACTTAAAAGTTTTGAGGAAGTCTCATATAGGAAGAATTAGAGTAATAGGGTAGAATGGAGTTCGATAAAAATTTTCTTTCATTTTTAAAACCGGAACTTCGGGAAGAAGTTTTTGAAATGTCTTCGGTTAAAGAGTTTCCAAAAGGCACTGAAATTTTGAGGGAAGAACAATATGTAAAGGTATTGCCAATAGTCATTGAGGGACTGGTTAAGGTTTACTCAAGATTTAATGAGAAAGAGCTACTGTTGTACTACATAGAGCCAAGTCAAAGTTGTGTTATGACTTTTTATGCTGCTCTCAAAAACACCCCCAGTCAAGTATTTGCAACTACTGAAAAGGCCTCCAAAATCCTTTTAATACCAGTCCAATATTTACCGGGGTGGCTGAAAGAATACCCGGATTTTAACGAGTTGTTTTACAACCAGTTTAATTTGAGATATACAGAGCTTTTAAATACCATCGGCCATCTTTTGGTAGACAATATGGACAAGAGAGTTTATGATCATCTCAAAAAGAAATCCCTTTTGACCAAGGATAAAACCATCAGGATGAGTCATAGCCAGATTGCAAATGAATTAGGCACGGCTCGTGAAGTGGTAACGAGAGTGTTAAGTAAGCTGAAAACTGAAGGCAAAGTGGAACAAAATTCAGTTGGTATAAAAATTATTGACGAGTGGTGACTGCAGTCACTGAATAGTAGCTAAAGTGTTCGCATATTAGTGCCACAATAAATTTTAAACCTAATAAATCTTTAGAATTATGAAAAAGAATATGGGAACAGCAGATCGAGTAATCAGAACAATCATTGCAGCTGTAGCAGGAGTGTTATATTTCACAGGTACAGTTTCTGGAACAGTAGGTATCATTATGTTAGCCTTGGCTGGAATATTTCTCCTAACAAGTTTGATAAGTTTTTGTCCACTTTACGCTCCCTTTGGCATCAAAACTTGTCCGGTAAAAGAAACCAACTAAAAAAGCTATCAAAAGCTTATCGATATATGTGAGGGGAGAAGTTTGAACCGTTCTTTCCCTCACTCTTTTTGTTTTCCAATTTTAGGGAAGATACATTCAGTCTTTGGGCTAATCTATGTGAACCACCTAATCTCTTTTAAGTCTTCAGCCAAGCGGTGACTTAAAAGTTCTTGTCCAGAAAGCCTCATATAGGAAGAATTAGAGTGAATAGAATTTCTTATTTCTTACATTAAGGCAGAACCCGGGAAATAGGAGGATAAATGTTGAGAACACTTCTTGTAATTATCACAATAACTGTGACCTTATCTGCCTGTTCAAGCAATGATAATTTTCAGCCCCTTTTGACGGAAGATTTAGCGGTTCAAAAAACGGAATATCAGCAACAGATTGTTGGGCATTTATCGGGGGAATATGTCTTGGCTGATAATACAACCATAGCCAGCCGATGGTCCAAAGAAGAACGGGAGTTGACAAGGAGGTATTTAAAAGAGTTGCTTTTGCAATTGAATATCGAGCCTCAGGAACAAGACTATATATCGCCAAACCTCAACTTTGCAATTGATTTAATTCTTGGCCCGTTTCGAGGGACCAATGTGTACGGTATTCTTCCAGCCACCCAACCCAGTAATGAGTATATCATCCTGGGTGCTCATTATGATACGGGGAAAAGAAATGCACCCGGAGCCATTGATAATGCAACGGGGATCGCTCTAATTTATAGTGTGGTCAAGGAAATGACAGAACTGGAATCCAGGCAGAAGAATATTTTAGTGGTCTTTTTTGATCAGGAGGAGGAAGAACTTATCGGCAGCCGAGCTTTTCTTGAACATATCAAACAACAGCAGTGGGATGTACACTCCATACATTGCTTCGATATGGTTGGCTGGGATGAGGATCAGGACAAAGCTATTGAGATTTTTTCGCCAACTGAATCATTACGAACAATCTATAAGGAAACAGCGGTATCACATAATATCCCTGTTCGCGAAATAGTCATTGATCCGGTTGGATACGAGGTAAGCTCAACCGACTTCGATGTTTTTGTCCCTGCCGGTTATGATGTGATCGGAGCCGGAGAATTATTTTATCACCGTGATTCAACTCCCTATAAAGACAGTCCGGATGACACCTTTGAGACGGTGGATTTTAACTATTTATTGTCCAGCTCAAATCTGGTTGCAGATATCATTGAAAAACTGGTGAAATGATGACAAAATTAGTGAATCAATTATACAACGTATTCCGCCAAAACCAGCTTTTTAGCTTAATCCTGAGCATTACATTGCTCTTCTTCGTTTACAAAGGAGTCCATTATGCTCTGATTGGAAGTTATGTACCCTTGCTCTTCATTATCATCATACTATGCCTGCTGATGGTTGGTTTAAATAAATCGCCTAATGTCTTTAAATGGAGTGTGGGTTCCTGGTCTGTTTTAATCATCCTTTGGGCAACGGTAAGGCTTTTGTTGAGTATGGCGAATCTATTTGTAAAGCCAGTACCGGAAGGTCATGTAGACGGGCAATTGGGACTAGCGAGTATTCTTCTCAGTGTGGCTTTTCTAATTGCCGGCATCTATTTATGGCAAAAAAGGAAAAAAGTTCTTTCTGTATAGTTTAAACATCACGTTTATCAGATCCATATTCACTTGACGCTTAGACCAGTAGAGCTAACGTCATCTAAGGTTTGTTCCTGCCTCAAAATAAAACGCCAAACCTTATTTACATGGATTGATTCACCTCATCTAACTGTTGGTTAAGCAATGCCGAGCAGTCGAAAATATTATTACTGATAAAAAAGACTCGGTCAGAGAACAAAATTCAAGAATATTTAAAAGAGAAAACCACCCATGAGTGAACAACCATTATTAAAGCCATTCAAATCAGATAATTTAGAATTGGATAACCGGGTCGTGATGGCGCCTATGACCCGAAGCCGAGCCGATAACGAAGGCAATGTACCCACAGGAGAGCTTCAGGGACTCTATTATGAGCAGCGTGCTTCTGCAGGACTTATTATTTCAGAAGGTTCTCAAATTTCAGAGAAAGCCATTGGATATATAAATACGCCGGGAATTCATACCCAGGAACAAGTGGAAGGGTGGAAAGAGGTAACCGAACGTGTGCACAATGCAGGAGGGAAGATCTTTCTTCAACTATGGCATGTGGGAAGAATCTCACACCCTGATTTCCATGACGGAGATCTGCCGCACGCACCGTCCGCTTTAAATCCCGGGGAGAAGTCCTACACACCCGAAGGCTTCAAAGATACGGTCACTCCCAAAGAAATGACCAAAGCCGATATCGAACAAACTATCGAAGACTTCCAGATGGGAGCCCGCAACGCGATGGAAGCAGGATTTGACGGAGTAGAAATTCACTCTTCCAATGGATACCTGATCCACCAGTTCTTTAATGGCACTTCCAATCACCGAACCGATGAATATGGTGGCAGTATTGAAAACCGCGCCCGATTCTTTTTTGAGGTCCTTGATGCCGTGAAAGAAGAAGTGCCGGAAGGGAAGATCGGCGCTCGTTTCAATCCTTCGCTGCACGGAATTTTTGGAATGGAAATGGATGAAGAAACCATCCCAACCTTTGATTATGTGATCGAGAAGCTCAACGACTATGATCTGGCTTATATCCATCTCTCAGAACCGTTTAACGATGTTTCTGATATCCCTTATGCTGAGACCGAAATAGCCAAACGTTACCGCCCAATGTATGATGGCACCATTATGATTAACGCCGGCTTTGATCAGGAAAGCGGAAATAAAGTAATCGAAGAAGGCAATGCCGATCTGGTTGCTTTTGCGAAGATGTATATCTCCAATCCGGATTTGGTAGAACGCTTCCGTGGAAATTCCGACCTGGCCGAATGGGATGAAGATACTTTCTATACCCCCGGTACAAAAGGCTACACCGATTACCCCAAACTGGAAGAGGTTGAAGCTTAGTATTTTTTCGATATTCGTGAATAGCATGATCGTTAATCGTTGATGGGATTTTGTTTTAAGCAAATGACCATTAATGAATTACGATAAATAAAAGAGCTCCTTCGGGAGCTTTTTTTAATTGAGTAATTCCTTCTTTGATATAAAAACTGATTTCTTCATTTTCCCTCAACTATTCAGAATAACACGACTGTATGACAACCATGAAAAAGACTATTCGACTGCTACCCATCCTTTTTTTATCCCTCTTGCTACAGCCGCTCAGTGTATTTGGGCAAAGTAACGCAACAGAACCGGGTTCATTAATCGGTAGTCCAGAAGACAATTTGCCACCCTATATCAAACTTGTAAGTGGCTTTGGAGAACGTCCAAATTGGTCTCATGATGGCAAATTCATTCTGTTTTTAGATAAGCCGATGGGTGAAGTGTATGAATTAGAACTGTCAACCGGAATTATAAGGCCAAAGACTTTACACTTTAATCACTACGGTTTTACTCGCGCCAAGTATCTGGCTAATGGCGACATTTTACTTGCCGGACCTAATGAACCCTTTGATCCAACGGATGAAGAAGAGAGATATCGGGCTCGTAACATAACTTGGTTATCAGTAATGGATAAAAGTGGTGAAAAGCCTCCGGTACCGTTAAACACTATGTGTGCTGAAGGTCCTGCTGTTTCCAGAAACAATATGAAAATAGCCTGGACCATACGGGATCGCCAACTACCCGAGCTGTGGAAAAACAGGGCGAAGTTGTATATGGCTGAAATAATGTATGAAGATGGTGTGCCACAGTTGTCCAACCAAAGAGAGATCTTCGATTCTAAGCAATTGCCTTTTTCACTGGGTGATGCCAGCCTTGAAACACAAAGCATAGTCCCACCGGAGGATGTAAAAGTAACATTTACCGCTTACACGATTAATGAGGGAAATAACACCGATGTTTTTATGGTAGATACTGAAACCGGAGAATACGAAGCCATGACCAACTCTCCTTGCTGCTACGATGAAGCTGAAGGAATTTTCCCAGACGGGTTACACACATTGGTTGAACACGCAAATTCTGAGGAAAAAGCATGGCCTTTAATTGATTTGTATAAGTTGAAATTAGATGGTTCAGGCGAAATGCAGAGACTAACCCATTTCACTGATTATAGAGGATACAAGGCTAATCAGGGAGTAATATCAGATGATGGAAAATATATGAGCATTCAGATAGGAAAAGATAATACTGAACCCGGTGCCGGCTTCGGTTTCCTGATTATGGATTTGGAAGAAGCTGCAAAACACCTGGGAGGTTTTAAATCCTATGATGAATAACGACGTTATTTACGTAAGTGTAGGGTGATTTAAAAGCTATCGCCTTTTTATTATTAATCAATATCAAAGAAAAAATGAACCAAAAAGAACTATCCCAACTATCCGATAGCGAATTGCTTGAAGCAGCACAGAGTAATAAGCCATCACCTTTGGTAGATGCTTTTTTTATAGGGTTTTTGGTTGGAATCATCATTTTTAGTGTGGGTTCAAACGCTTGGGGATTTCTCACCTTAATACCTCTGTTTTTGATTTATGTATTTTTGAAAAAACCGAAAAAGTATGAAACGCTGAAGAAAGAATTGAAAGCGCGAAATTTACAATAATCGAATTCGGTTAGTTGCAGGTTCCGTAGCTCTTTTAAGTCTTCAGCGAAGCGGTGGTTAGCCTATATAAAAGTGAATCGTCACTTGTTACTTTTTATGGTATTATATATAATACCATATGTCAATTCATCAAATTGTATTAGACACAAACATCATCTATTCAGCACTTCGGTCAAGGCGAGGGGCTTCATATAGATTGCTTTCTTTGTTGGATTCTTCCAAATTTGAAATCAATTTGTCGGTTCCACTCGTTATTGAGTATGAAGATGTATTACTTAGAAAGCTTGATACACTCAACTTTAGTGAGTCTCAGATCGGCCAATTCTTAGATTACTTGTGTCTGGTTGGAAACTGGCATGAAGTCTATTTTTTATGGCGTCCAATTTTGAAGGATCCTGAAGATGACATGATCCTGGAATTAGCGGTTAGAGCTAATTGCAATTACATTGTAACGTACAACAAAGCTGATTTTCAAGGCATTGATAAATTTAATATTGAGTTGGTGACAGCAAAAGAATTTCTCCAAATCATACAGGAGTTACCATGAGTACATTAAGCGTTCGATTACCCGAATCACTACATAAAAAAATAAAAGAACTGGCTAAAAAAGAAGGTGTTTCTATGAATCAGTTCATCACATTGGCGGTATCCGAAAAAATGTCGGCATTATTGACCATAGATTATCTTAAAGAACGAGCAGAAAAGGGAAGCAAGCAGGGGTTTGAAAATATAATGAATCAAGTACCTGATGTGGAACCTGAAGAATATGACAAACTATAATCCGATAGGCTAGCCCCCCCAGCTCTTTTAAGTCTTCAGCGAAGCAATGACTTATAAGCTCTCGCCTAGGAAATCTTAGATTTCCATACGGATCATCTGCTTTTGCACGGCTTTCCTATTTCAGCTACATTCATTTCAGAAATTCTCACCCAATCTTGTTCTTCATGAAATCAATTACGGCATTTGTAGCTCTGTTAAGCTTTATTCTATTGAGTAGCCCTGTCGCGTTTACTCAGGACTTGATTATACAAGGAGGCTGGCTGGTTCAGGTGGAAGAGGGCACTGCCATTGAAAACCCCGGAATAACCATTGTAGCTGGTAAAATTCATGAAATTGGAAACCCAAGCCGGGAGGATTTTCCCATACTTAGATTAGAAGATCAGGATTATATCCTGCCCGGGCTGATTGATCTGCATTCCCATTATCACGTCCGCTATAATGGCGTTACCAAAACGGATACGGTTGTTACTCCAAAGTTATTCCTGGCCAACGGAGTCACCACTACTTTTACTGCCGGAGATCCCAACCCTGAACTGACTCTGGAGTTCAAACATAAAGTGAACAGAGGAGGGGCTATCGGACCAAGAATTTTAAACTCCGGTCCATATTTCGGATCAGCAAATTCGGAATGGAATCGCGACTTCACTAAAGAAGATATCTACAGTATTGTGGATGAATGGGCGGAAAAAGGCACGAATGGATTCAAAGCTAAAGGTATCAGCTACAATCAGTTAAAGTATTTAATTGAACGAGCTCATAATTATGGTTTGACCGTGACTGCACACCTGGGTTCAGGAGCATATGGAGGAGTGAGTTCAGCAGATGCCATTGAATTGGGAATTGATCGCGTTGAACACTTTTTGGGAGGAGAAATGCTGCCCGGTGAATCAGGTGCCTATGATGAAATCGCTAATTTAAATACCCAAAGTGAGGGTGTGGAAGATGCCATGCAAGACTTCATAGATCATGGTGTCGCTTTCAACGCTACCATCGGAACCTACGGCGGCTGGTCCCGAAGCAATGACGGTGCCTTTGACTATTGGGTTGATGAATACAAATACCTGACACCATTTACTGCTGAGTTTATCAAGGCAACAGATAACGAACCTCAAGACATCCAGCCGACGATTGCCAGCGTGTATGCCAAAAAGAAAATCTTGCTAAAAAGGTATCACGAAATGGGAGGCAGAGTTACGCTGGGAACAGATCGCCCGTTCTATCTGGATTTGAATCTGGGTAATTACATGAATGGTTTTTTCATCCATAGGGAGATGGATATCATGGCTAATGCAGGAATCAGTAACGCCGACGTGCTTAAAATAGCTACCATTAACGGGGCAGAAGCTATTGGCTGGGGGGATCGAATCGGAACCATTGAAGTATCCAAACTCGCTGACCTCATGGTGATCAAAGGAAATCCACTTAACGACATTCGTAACACCCGAAGCGTACATACCGTCATCAAGGGAGGGGTGATATTCGATTCCGATGAAATCCTAAAGAAAGCAGAAGGGAAGCTTGGCCCTGTCAGCGAAACAGAATGGTAGTAGCTTAGGGAAAAAAAGATTTGCGGGAATTTGCTCAAAATTATGAGCAAAAATTTTAAATAAGGGTGGAATGTCCGTTGCGATATATTGATATTGGATAGCCTTAAAACCGATAACCAATTTTTCGAAGTACTACAGATCGCATTATGAAAATTACCAATCCCATACTTCCCGGCTTTAATCCTGATCCTTCCATTTTACGAGTAGGCGACGATTATTACATCGCAACCTCAACGTTTGAATGGTTTCCCGGGGTTCAGATACATCACTCCAAGGACCTCAAAAATTGGAAGCTTATTGCGCATCCTTTAAACAGAACTTCTCAGCTGGATATGACCGGAAATCCAAACTCATGTGGAGTCTGGGCGCCTTGTTTGTCTTATCATGAAGGTACGTTCTTTCTAATTTATACCGATGTGAAGACCTTTAGAGGAGCGTTCAAAGATGCTCACAACTATCTGGTTACTTCGGATTCAATTTCGGGGGACTGGTCAGAACCAATTTACATGAACAGCTCCGGATTTGATCCATCGCTGTTTCATGATGACGATGGGAAAAAGTGGTTTGTGAACATGGTTTGGGATCACCGATCTGAGAAACATCCGTTTGGTGGAATTCTGCTTCAGGAATATGATCATGAGCAAGAAAAGCTTGTCGGGCCAGTTAAAAATATTTACACAGGCACCGATATCAAGCTTACCGAAGCGCCTCACCTGTATAAAAAAGATGGGTACTATTATCTGATGACGGCGGAAGGGGGAACGGTACTTCGTCACGCCGTAACCATGGCTCGGTCAAAGAATATCGACGGACCGTACGAAACCGATCCGAATAACCCTATGCTGACATCCTTTAATAATCCCGAGCTTGAGCTACAGCGAGCGGGTCATGCTTCCCTAGTGGAAACGCAAACCGGAGAATGGTACCTGGCTCACTTGGCAGGGCGAAGAATGCCGTCTCGCGGTCGTTGCCCAATGGGAAGGGAGACAGCCCTGCAGAAAGTAGTTTGGAATGATGCTGGCTGGCTGGAACTTGCTGATGGCACTAACGAACCAAGCTTGGTTATAGACGGACCGGATTTGCCGGAACATCCTTGGGAGAAAGAACCAAGCCGGGACGATTTCGATTCAGAGGAATTGGACATCAATTTCCAGTTTTTACGGGTTGATATTTCAAAAGACCTGGTTTCCCTAACCGAAAGACCCGGTTATTTACGGCTGTACGGCGGTGAATCCCTGAATTCACACCATCGGCAGTCATTAGTTGCCCGACGCCAACAATCCTTTTTCTATACTACTGAAACTAAGCTTGAGTTCGCCCCTGAAACCTTTCAGCAGATGGCTGGCTTAATCTGCATGTACGATAACAAGAACTTTTACTACTTACATGTAACATGGCATGAAGAACTGGGCCGCTGCATCGATATCATTACAAATATTAAAGGCGAATATGAAGAGCCGCTGCATCAAAATCGCATTTCTGTGAACGATGAAGGCCCGGTTTACTTGCGAGCTAAAGTTGATTATGACAAACTTCGGTTCTTCTACTCCGAGAATGGTGATGACTGGAACTTCACCGGACAAATATTTGACGCTAGTACTCTTTCTGACGAATATGACGATGGAGGAGGGGATGGACACTTCACCGGGGCGTTTGTAGGAGTATGTAATCAAGATTTATCAGGGCGAAAGAAGCCAGCAGATTTCGATTATTTCGAATACGTTGAGCGGGATACCATGGATAAAACTCCCACCAAAGCAGATGATTATTACTACAAGGGATAGCAGCAGAAACGTTAGTTCGGTTTAGAATAATTACTGCAGTCACTCAGCCTACAAATGGCAACTGTACGTATTTTGTTTAGGCTATTCTAAGGCAGAAAAGGCATCATGAGCTAATAGGTCGTCATGCCGAACTCGATTCAGCATCTGAAAAGGATGAGGTATTAGCGAAAAAGCTTGTCGGGTTCAATAAATCACTCTTCTCAGACCCTGAAACAAGTTCAGGGTGACGACTTATTTTATTGATTCATTTAAGGGAAGGTCTAAGCTGATCTTCCCTTTTTAATTGGGCTGATAATTCATGTGGTCGAGTACCTGACCTTTCTTGGTAAAGTATTTACCCATCAAATTTGCCGTGAGGCATGAGTGTATGGGAAATATTTGTATGGTTTCACCCACATGAACCTTACTGAAAACATTTGGGCTGCACTGTATAACCCCATGTTCTTGGGATAAGCTTTTCACATAGGTTTCTTCGGATAGATACTCAAGCTTTGGTTCTCCAAAACTGAGGTAGTCATCAATCTGCACAGAGTCTTTGGAGAAATGAATAGCTCCGCCGTGAATTAAAACTTCCGTTCTTTCGTAGAATTTTTCAATAATCGGACATTCCATATGCACGGCTATTTCATTTGGTGAACAAGATCCTATTTGAACTTGCATCCAATCATAAAACACAAAATTACCAGGACTCAGTTGATCTACAGGTCCAAATTCTTCCAGAACACTGCACGAAGGAGTATCCCCATAACAGATAGGGAGCTCAGGGAAGTGCTCTTTCAGGACCTCAAGCTTATTGAGCACTTCATTACCTTTATTTCGAATTTCCTCCTTAGAACGGCACTTGTAGGTATGTCCCGCATGGCAGTAAAAACCAGCATTGTAACAATTTGAAGACTGCTCAATTGCATTGACTACTGCTTTAATTGCATCCAGGTTAGAAACAGGAACTCCGCTCCGCCCATAGTCCGGATCAATTTCTACATAAAGACCAATTTTATGCTTTAATTTCTTGTCTAGTTTTTCCACAACTTCTCTTGAAATTGCCAAGGTCTTAAGGGAAGCGTTCTCTGCGATTCGGTTATACTCTTTATGGGCTAAAACATTGGCAGGGAATGCAATAGTGATATCATCCCAATCATCCATTACAAAATAATCAGCCATTTTTGGAGAGGAAACAGTAATCCCCTTTATGCCTTGTTCACGGAATATCTTGCCAATTACTTTTGACTGGTGTGTCTTAAAATGAGGGCGAAGTTCAAGGCCTGTTTTAGCCGCTTTTGAAACCATGTTTTCGATATTGCTCTTAACAATATCTAGATCAACAAAGAGCGTAGGAAACGGATACATATTTGTACTAATTAGTTTATAACGAAGTTTGGGAAATCTTGGATGACAGAAAATTGATCCCTAAAATATGGCAGTAAATGTAATTTTCAAGGCCACATTTCCTTTTTTTAAAGAAACAAGGACGGATAGTTTAGAAATGATTACGGTCATACTTGTAAACCATCAGAAATCAGTTTCCTGACTTACTATTCAATCTTTTGCGAAGCTTTTCATTCCGCTCTTCCTCACTTAACTCACTGTTAAAATCATACAAGGCTTGTTCCCAAGAACCATAAACAGGGTTTGGAAGCATATACCAGCGACGGCCAAAGTAATCGCTGTACTCATCCACGAGATCTGCTCTTTTCTTTTGTGAGATTTCTTTAGCGGGAAGGAAGTCATTCAGGTCATCACCAAACATCATAATAACCCGATAGTTTTCTTCAACCTGCTTACGTCGTTCAATTTTTGATGACGTCCAGCCGGGTTCCTCGCCATTTGTCATGATGTTATCCATAGAAGAAGAGACCGGGAATCCTTTTTCAATTAGATTCTGACGGGTTGCTTCTTCAACTTCATACCCACGGTTACTTATGTAGAAAATGGTTATTCCTTCCCGGGCTGCATACTGGGTAAACTCAACGGCTCCGGCAATTGCTTCTGCTTTAGCTTCTTTACACCAGGCATTCCAGTCTTCGATGTTGAAGTCTGACCCTTTTTTAATCATTCGAGCCTGAAAGGGAGAGTTATCTAAAACGGTCTCATCAATATCTAAAATAATAGCAGGAGGGAGTCCCATAAACTCATCGTTTTCTTCCTGATTGAGCGATGCGGTCCAGAATGAGTCTTCCATAGGCAGGGGAAGGGTTCTTAGTGCTGAAGCATAGTTCTGAGTAGTGATCGCTTTATATTCGGCCGAGTTCTGTACCCACAATGTAGCTTGTGTAGTAGAATCGTCCTGAATATTAATGGTTTTAGTAGAGCTGCAAGAAACAAATAGAAAAACAGGTAATAACAAAAATAGCTTTAATGACTGCATAAGATAGATTTATTTGTATTATTAGGTAAAGATAGGAAATCAAAAGTAGAGCTAAACAAATTTTAGCAGGAAATGTGAATCGCGCAGTAAAACCTTTATTTTTAAAGATAAATGAATTCATCAACCCACAAGATTATTGGCAGAATTGAACAGGTAAATTTACCTGAATGGGAATTCAAAAACCTGGACGCCAAAATTGATACCGGAGCTTTTACTTCAAGCCTGCATTGTCATCATATAGAGCCTTTTAAACGCGAAGATGAAGAATGGATCAGGTTTTATATGTTGGACCCGGATCATGAATCCTACAGCGACAAAATGCTGGAAATGCCATTGCACGATAAACGGGAAGTCAAAAGCTCAAATGGAGAAACAGAACTTCGCTATTTCATACAAACGGAGATTGAATTTTATGACGGGAATTATAGCATTGAGTTTTCGCTCACTGATAGATCTGCCATGAAATACCCGCTACTTATTGGAAGGAAATTCTTGCAAAAAGGTCCTTTTCTGGTTGATGTGACACAAAAAAATCTATTTAAAACTTTAAAGAACTAGGAATTTTAGATAATGAAGTTAGGAATTCTTTCCAGAAATTCATCACTATACTCAACCTCCCGATTAGTCGAAGCCGCTGAAGCTGCTGGACACGAAGTGGAAGTAATTGACCACCTGAAGTGTGATATCGTTATTGAGCAGGATAGCCCAAAAATTTACTATAAGAGTAATAAAATTGACTATCTGGATGCCATCATCCCAAGAATCGGAGCTTCAGTTACCTTTTACGGGGCAGCTGTAGTTCGTCAGTTTGAAATGATGGAAGTATTTACAGCAGTCCATTCTCAAGCATTAGTAAGATCAAGAGACAAGCTGAGAAGTCTGCAGCTTTTGGCAAGTTCTGGTGTGGGGCTTCCAAAAACGGTTTTCACCAACTATTCTAAAGAGGTTAAAAAGTTAATTGAATCGGTTGGTGGAGCTCCTCTAATCGTGAAGCTACTTGAAGGAACTCAGGGACACGGTGTTGTTCTTGGGCCGACCAAGAAAGCAGCTGAATCAATTATTGAAGCATTTCACGCTATGAAAGCCCGAGTAATTGTACAGGAGTTTATATCTGAATCTAAAGGCGCAGATATCCGTGCTTTTATTGTAGATGGCAAAGTAGTTGGAGCCATGAAAAGACAGGGTAAAGAGGGCGAATTCCGTTCTAACCTCCACCAAGGTGGTTCCAGCCAGCTCATTAAACTAAGCAAAGCAGAACGAGAAGCAGCACTGACAGCAGCCCGGGCAATGGACCTATCCATCGCTGGTGTTGATATGCTCCAATCCGAGCGCGGTCCTTTAATCCTTGAAGTTAATTCATCTCCGGGGCTTGAGGGCATCGAGAAAACAACCAAAAAGGATATTGCAGGATTTATAATTGGCTATATCGAAAAAGCCGTAGAAGAACGGAAGCAAAACCCGGCTCGTAAGAAAAAAGCGAAAAAGCATGCCTGAGTTTATTACGATCAATAAACAAAAAATTGGTCTTGGCGAACAGAAGATTGTTAATCTAAATATTGCCAGGCTACCTACCTACACAAGTATTGATCTGCCTGTTTGCGTTTATAGAGCCCCTAAAGATGGTCCTGTTCTTTTATTGACCGGGGGTTTGCATGGTGATGAAATTAACGGTGTTGAAATTGTACGCCGTATGATTGAACGTGAAATTGTAGTACCCGAATTTGGTACGGTAATCGCTATTCCGATAGTAAACATTTATGGGTTTATTCAGAACTCCCGTGGGTTACCGGATGGTAAAGATATAAATCGAAGCTTTCCTGGCGCTAAAGGAGGTTCACTGGCCAAATTACTGGCTCATACCTTGATGAAGGAAATTATTCCGGAAGTGGATTGCGGTATTGATTTCCATACAGGTGGTGCAGCTAGAGCTAACTATCCGCAGATAAGGTGCTCGTTTAAAATAAAGAAAGCCAAAGAATTAGCTGCTGCTATGGGTGCTCCGGTTATGATGCATTCTTCGCTTATCACTAAGTCGTTTAGAAATGCAGCCCATAAAAAAGGCATAGAAATACTCGTTTATGAAACCGGGGAATCTCTCCGTTATGATGAGTTTGGTATTGAGGAAGGCATAGACGGAGCGCAACGTCTCATGAAACACCTCAAAATGATCAAAGAAGCACCAAGGCCTAATAAGACAAAAATATTCGACAGCTCAACTTGGATCAGAACAAAGAACGCAGGATTATTTATTACAAAGGCTGAGCTTGGAGAAGAGTTTAATAAGCGTCAGGTATTAGGTTCGATTAAAGACCCATATGGGGAATTAAACTCTAGAGTAATTGCTCCAAAGGATGGGATGGTAATTGGGCTAAATAACTGCCCCGTAGTAAATAAAGGCGATGCCCTTATTCATTTTGCATATAACAAATAAATAGAAGTTAAGACATTGGAAATAGATTTATTATTCACGGCAATTAAGGACTCTGACTGGAAATCTGTATCAGACAGTGGCAAATTTGAACCAGAATCTGTAGAGGAAAAAGGACGGGTTAAATGCTTTACAGGTGAACAAGCTGAAAGTATTATTAACCATTATTTTGACAAAGATGACACAGTTTTACTAGTCGTTTTGGATCCATTGAGAATTCAAAGTCCAATAAAACGTATTCAGGAGGATGGCTTCAATTTTGTTGCTGTTCAGGGAGCTGTTACAATTGATGCTATCATTGATAAGATTAAATTATCCGCGGGGAAAAAGGGTACGTTTTCTCTGAATGTTAAACATTTCGATTGACCGTAAAGCCTACATATTGCTTTATAATCAACTGTGCATCAAACTCTTTTAAAGCAGCTTCATTTTTAAAATCAAAGGAGAGACAAATAGCTCAAATTTTTGGCAATCCTGAGTTTGTATATATTCAAAAAGATGATTCCATTGTTGATATTGTTCGTGAAAAGGCTAACGAATTTACTCATATTATTGCCTGTGGCGGTGATGGAACCGTAAACCGGGTCGCTAATGGTATTATGGGTTCTGAGGCCATATTAGGCGTTTTACCACTTGGCAGCGGAAATGATTTTGCACAAAGTATTGGATTGGGAAATCAGTTTGAGGAAAACTTATCCATTCTTAAAAAGGGGAAAACCCGTCCTACTGATGTTATAGAAATTGAGAAGGGATTTTTTGTTAACACATTCGGGATTGGAGTTGATGGTCTTACAAATTACTACGCATCAAAGTCCAGGTTTAAAAAAGGAGCGCTAAAATATTTTTCTGGTGGACTGATTGCACTTTTCAAATCAACCCCTTTTAAGGCAGATTTAAGCATAGATGGATCCCAAATTGATCTAGAGGCCAAATGCTGGATGATAGCAGTAGCAAATGGGAAATCTGAAGGAGGGAGGTACAAAATTTCTCCGGAATCCCTGAACTATGATGGTAAAGTAGAAGTAATAGTGGTAAAAGCCGTCCAGAGAATAAAACTAATTATAGCTTTCCTAAAATTGTCTTTCGGCTTTGAATTTAATGACACACTTGTACATCGATTTTCTCTACAGGAAAACTGTACCATTAAAACAGATGATCATCTTAAATGCCATGCTGATGGCGAACAAGTTTCGCCAGGCACGGTAATTAATTTTAAATTACTTAAAGCTGGTCTTTCCGTCATTACCGGTTAACTAAATTGAGTTACAGGCTTCATTAAATCTTCACAGATTCTGAGTACTCTCATATAACTTCTAACATTAAAGGAGGAAAAAATGAGAGGTCCGGTAAAGTTAATCGACAGAAAAAATGATTTAAAAAAAGGCTACTTAATCCGCATGGAAATTGGGGTAATAGCTTCATTACTTATTTTCATAGCCGCAGTAAAAATGGATATCAGGGCTGAAAAGAGTAATGAAGGCATCTCCATTGATAGACAAGAAGAAGTTTTCATGGAGGAAATTGTACAAACCAAGCAAGAAATTAAAGCTCCGCCGCCGCCAAGACCTGTAGTTCCTGTTGCGGTTCCAAATGATGAAATCATCGAAGATGAGATCATCGACCTGGATGCTGAGCTTGATTTAGATGCTTTTGCAATGGAATTACCGCCACCACCACCAAGACAAATCGAAGATGAAGCTGAAGAACAAATCTTTGTGGTAGTGGAGCAAATGCCTGAATTAATTGGGGGAATGGCCGCTGTTCAAAAACAAATTACATACCCGCCAATGGCTATAAGAGCCGGGATTGAAGGAAAAGTCATCGTTCAGTTCTTAATTGATAAAGAAGGAAATGTCAGAGATCCCTTCGTAATTAGAGGAATTGGAGGCGGCTGTGATGAGGAAGCTCTTAAGGCCGTATCAAAAGTGAAGTTTGTACCTGGCAGACAAAGAGGAAAGCCTGTAGTGGTTAAATTTAGTCTACCGGTCTCATTTAGACTCGAAACTGAAAGTTAGACATACGTCAAGCCAGACAATCATAAGAAATTAAACGAACTCAGGATTCCGTTGTATTAAGAGAGGCAATGGTATTCTTGAGTTCATCAAATCCTACAGGTTTAATAAGATATTCTACATAATTAGTAGATTTTGCTCTTTCCCGATTTAAAGGATCTGAATTACCGGTAATATAGATAACAGGGGTGTCAATAGATTTTTCACGCAGAGCAAGCATTGCGTCGATACCATCAACGTCATCTTCAAGCATTATATCCATTAGGATCAAATCAGGGTTGAGAGCTTCAATCTTTTCGATAGCTTCCTGACCTTTAGTAATAACTTCAAGTACATCGTAATCTAGCCGCTGAATCATCTTGGATAAAAGTAACGAGAGCACTTTGTCGTCTTCAACAATAATAATTTTCATAAGAGCAAAGATAAGCTATTTATACTTAACTGATGTAATACTTTTTGAATAATATAGAGCTTTAGAGATAAGATTTATAATCTCTATTAACTTGGTACACGGTAAAAATACAAAGTCAGTTCTAGAAGTGTAAGTTAATTAGGTTTAATGTTTATGAATTGATACCGGTGTGACTCAGTCGTCATAATAGAATAGAATTACTCCTATAATTTATATTATGTAAAGTAGCGTTAGTTTATAAACATAGTCTTCTCTACTATTACTTATCTATAATCGAGCAGCTATATATTCGATGCGGAACTTTTAGGTCCTGTACTTCTAATTTAGATCGGCTAGTACTTGCTGCACTTTTGATAGGTTTGGCATTTCGCCTGAGTCTTCCAGGATTTCAGAGTGAGCTACTCTTCCCTGTTGGTCTATAATAAATACGGATCTCTTAGCCACGCCTTTCATACCAAAAAAATCTTGATATAAGACTCCATACATCTCGCTTACTTCTTTGTTGAAGTCGCTTAGAAGCTTAAAATTCAAATTGTTTGCTTCCTTGAATGCCTTAAGCGTAAAAAAGCTGTCTATACTGATCCCAAATACTTCAGCATCAAGTGCTTCATAGATTTTGAGATTATCACGAGTTGTACACAATTCCTTGGTACAAACTCCGCTAAAAGCTAAAGGGAAAAACAAAAGAACCACATTCTTTTCGCCTTTATAGCTTTCTAAGGTAACATCTTCGTTATTGGTGTCTTTCAGAGTGAAATTTGGTGCTTTATCCATGAAGTTAGAATACGTGTTTAGTTTTTATACTCTTCGCTATGGATAAATCTAATCGTAGCAAAAAGAATTCCCACACAGAGTAAAATTTCTGAAACCCACACCATATCAACACTTGTTGATCGATTAAAGATAAGCCAGTAACTAAGGTATGACGTTGCTACACCAGTGATTCCAATGATGTAATACCTTCTATTTCTTTTTTTAGCCTGTTTAAGGGCAAATACGAGAACAGTTACTATTAATGCCCCTCCTTGATAGATGGCATTAATAAGGTCCTTAATTACAATAGAATCAATTATTAATGGAAAAAATAGAAAACTTACAAAAGGTAAAGCGGTTAGATAGACGGGAAAACGTGCAAAAATAGGCTTTGATTCCCGAATCAAAACGAGCAGGCCACTTATATATATAGTGACGGATACCAGTTTACCCCATTGGAATAAATTTAACGGAGTTTGAATTTGAAAAAGATCAAATAAATACGGAATCGTAATTATTAATGCGGCTAAGCTGAAATAAAGCTCTAATAGTGATCTGCGCCTAATAAATAGCTTAATTAATAATACAAATACCGTTCCAAAAGAAAGAGAAACAACAAGGTCTGTCCACTTAGCCGGATCCATCAGCTTTCCGGATTTCGGCTTTCTAGCTCTCTCTGCATTTGTTTACTCTGTTGGTAAGTCATTACCAGATCAGCTATTTCTTTAAGGGTACTTCGCTCGTTTCGAACCATTTGGTTGGCAAATTCAAACAAGCTGATGCTATGCCTTCCTTTAGTTATTTCTCTTTCCCAATCAATGACCGGAATATTCTTAATAAGATTTAAGAGTGCTACGCGATGCTTTGAAATTTTATAGAGAAGCTTTTGAATGTCTTTGGCAAGGTCTTCATCTTTTTCAAAGGTTTCCTCCGGTTCCACATAGGCATTTAGATTGATTGGCCGTGCATTTTTGAAGGCATCTTCAATGACTTTCCGGTAGTAATTTTGCTGAGCATGATCTAAAAACATGAGAATCTCAGCAATAGAGCGACCTTCTGGAGGGGCTTCGCTATATGGGACAGAATCAATTACATACTTGAGGGCTTCAGCTTCATGCTCAAGATAGGCAACGTCGTCAATAAGAGTATCAATCTGGCTTTGTTTAATATCCATCTTCAAAGACTAATTAGGTAGACCAGCTTGATGATGCCGGGGTTGAATCATTTTTTTCTTGCTGCTCAATCATGTCAACCAAAGACAATCCGGTATTCCAGTCTTTGTCCCTGTCTCTTACAGAGTGAATATTATTCTCTTCCTGAAAATCCCAAAAAGAACCAAATTGCTGATTTCTGTATTTCTTGAGATACTCAAGACGCTCTTCAACGTCTTCCTTAGGAACCAATAATCGTTCCTTATCATATATAGCATCTTCTCTTGATTCGAATACGATATCGTAATCTTTACTCATCACAATAGCTTCTTCGGGGCAAACTTCTTCACAATATCCACAGTATATGCAACGAAGCATATTGATCTCGAAGAAATCAGGGTACCTCTCCTTCTCATCTTCTGTCTCTTTAGCCTGCATGCTTATTGCAAGCGGCGGACATGCTCGAGCACATAAACCACAAGCAACACATCGTTCTTTGTTGTGATCTTCTACAAGAACAGGTCGTCCACGGAAAATTGCAGGTGGATCCCACTTTTCTTCCGGGTAATTCAGCGTGAAAGTTGGCTGAAACATCTGTTTAAAGGAATACCACATTCCTTTAAATATCTCAGGCAAATACAAGCTTTCAAGAAAGTTAAGCTTTCGCTCATTCTTGTAGTTATCGCTTAGTGCGTTTACTGAAGGTTTTTCTAGATTCTTAGCCATTCAATTCGAATCGGTTTCATGTAGTAATTAGCACTCAAAAATAAACCATTGTTGGGTTAGCATCAAAGTTATTTCTGAGCTTTTCTATTTTATTTTTGGCGGAAAACCATGGTAATCGGAACGCCTACAAATCCAAAACGTTCCCGAATTTTATTTTCAATATATCTGCGGTAGTTCGGTGGCAAATCATGCGGACTGTTCATAAAGAATTTAAATACCGGTGGATTGCTCTTAACCTGTGTTGCATAGGTGATTTTAAGCTGTCTTCCTCTTTTCATTGGGAGAGGTTTTTCACCTAACATCTTATCGATAAAATCATTGAAGTCGGAAGTGTTAATTTCCTTATTCCGTTCTGCAATCACATGATCAGCTAAATCAATTACTTTGTGAATACGGGTTTTATTCATTGCAGAAATTGTCACAATAGGCACATAACCAAGCTGAGGAACCGATGTATAGATGTATTCCTCAAAGTCTCTGACCGTATTCGTGTCTTTCTCAGGCACCAGGTCCCATTTATTAAGTACAATAATGAGACCTTTGTTAAACTTCTCTGCTTCACGAATAACACGCTTGTCCTGAGCATCAAAACCTTGCATAGCATCAACTAAAAGAATCGCAATATCGCATTCACGTATTGCCCGATCTGTACGAATGGTACTGTAGAATTCAATATTCTCTTTTACTTTTGTCCGCTTACGAAGTCCTGCAGTGTCAACTAGTAGGTAATCCTTGCCATTATAGTTGAGGTTGCTGTTGATTGAGTCTCGGGTAGTGCCAGCTATATCGGTAACAATAGCTCGTTCATCATCCAGTAAAGCATTAAAAAGGCTGCTTTTCCCCACATTTGGCCGACCGACAAAGGCTAATTTTGGTGTATCACTTTCTGGTTCAGGTTCTGTTTCTTCAGGAAGCAATTCGACAACTTTGTCTAATAACTCACCTGTTCCTGTGCCATTGATAGAACTGACCGGAAACAGATCTTCAAAGCCAAGCTCATAGAACTCAGTAGAATTAAATCGGCGTTCTTCATTATCAGCCTTATTACTGACTAATAAAACCGGCTTATCCTGATGACGAAGTAATTCAGCAACGGATTTATCCAGTGTATTTACCCCATCTGTTACATCAACAACAAAAAGGATGACATCAGATTCTTCAAGGGCAATGTGAACCTGTTCGCGGATTCCAACCACCATCACATTCATTTCATTAGGAAGATAGCCTCCCGTATCAATTACGGTGAAGTCTCTCCCATTCCAAAATGTTTCGCCATAGTGGCGATCTCGGGTCACTCCGTACTCATCGTGCACGATAGCTTTGCGTTTTCCGATGAGTCGATTAAATAAGGTGGATTTACCAACGTTAGGGCGTCCTACAATAGAAACTACTGGAAGCATTTTAAGTCTTAGATTCTTAGATTCAACAAGTTATAAAGGTACGCATTATTCAGCACTTAATTATACTATGCTTCAAAGCTTTTACGACAATTTCGGATTCTTCGGCGCTTTGTTCCTCGCCTTCTTTCTATTCATCTTTTTTATTTTTTGGATGGCAGGAATCGCAGGCATCACTTTGCCTTATGATGGTGGCCGTAAAAAAGGCAGTACCTGGCAGGTAGTGCTAGCTATCTTCTTCCCTCCTTACCCAGTGGTTTGGCTTATTGTAGATATGTACCTACAGCGAAAGTACATGAAAGAAGGCGATTAATTTTTAGAAAGGAATCGTTGTTTTGACCCTGTAATAGAGATCACCTGCAGTTTCAGTAAACAATTTTTCAGTGGGCTGTGCAAATCCAACCGCGTGTGTGAGCGGTAATCCAAAAAATGAGAGCTGATTCTTAAATTCTACACCTGAACCCCATCTAACTATAGATCCAGTTTCTCCGGTTGCTGATCTTGCCTCCCAAATCATTCCAACATCAGAAATAAGCGAAAAGGCAACACCTCCAAAACTTATAAGTCCTAACAACTCAGTTTCAAGGGATGGAATGAATGGCATTCGGTATTCTAAACTACCAAATACAACCCGGTTACCTGCTACAAATTCTTTATAACCTCTTACCCGGTTTATACTGCCAAAGAATTGAAAAGGAACATTGCCGGGTATATCAATATCAATGTTATCATACTTTGAAAAACCGATGTAATTTTGTGGAAGTTGATTTCCCCATTGTTGCTGATATCGACCTTCAATAAATAGCCTATGCATCCCAATACTCGGGAGAATGGCGTAAGCATGAATGTCTGTTTCGAAAGAACTCACTTCCGAACCCGCAACTTTTTCTGTTCGAAGTACACTTACTCTTAGCCCCGTTCCATCTAACGGATGGAGTAAATTATCCTTCCAGGGACGTTGCTTTGTTATTTGCCAGCTTATCTGTAGGTCACTTACATCTGCAGATTGAGGAGTGGCTACGTTTGTATTTCCAGTAAACCGACTCACTCCATAAGGTTTAGTGGAATAGTACCTTAGTTTTGTAGAAAATTGACTGGATTGATAAGGAGCTGAAAACATATCAAGTGGCCAGGTTGCAGATATATCACCGCCGACATACTCTTCAAGTAAGAATTCATCTCCATAAAATTGTCCGTTCTCGGGAAGTTTATAAAGAGAAAAAGCGATGGTTGGATAAAGCTGGTTATTTACATAACCGAACCCGCCGTAAGACTCATTCTTTAAATCAGGGATGGAAATCCATCCGCCGGCAGTAATTGAATGTTTACCAAGGGGCTCTGTCCAATTTGTAGTAGCAAAAAAGCCCCAATCTTCTGAATCAGCGTAGTAAGGAAACCCAAAGGAAGCAACATGTGTAAGGTTTTTTAGTGACTTATACCGATATCTATCTGTAATTAAATCAGGATTAGGTTCAACCTTGGATGCAATAACACTTGGAGGAGTATGCGTTTTCCAAGTTGTATAAGTTTCCGGAAGTTGAACTGTCGGTTTATAAACTTTTCGATCAGCAGGTACCATGTATAACTGATCCCGATTCCTCGACTCAGAGGCCCCTACTATAATATGCTCAGTGTTTGTTGAATCGTCACCGGCGAGCCAGCCGAATACATCACCCCCTGTAAACAGATTCGTAAACCGGGACTCAACCCTCGATTCAAAATCGTAGATAAAGACGTTAGGAACTTCGTCCCGTAAAGAAATATAGGCGATTTTAGTACCATCAGGGCTTAGGAGAGCTTTTCGGTTATCTAAATCTCCTGAATCAATAACTGTTTCTTCTCCGGTATTATCACTTATGAGTACCAAATTCCGGTCACCGTTTTCGCTGAATTTATGGATGAGCCAGCTTTGCTGAGACTCAACCCAAAGCGGCCAAAGCACCTGAATATCACCGCTGTAATTTGTAACCCGGGTTTCCTGCTCTGTTTCTAAATTCATCGTAAATAAATTACCTGTTCCATCTTCATTAACGATATAAGCTATTTGGGTATCGCTTTGACCGGCTACGGGAAACTTTGCTCGTCTATTAAAGGTGATCTGTTTTTCACGTTCATCTTTTAAATTATATAGGAATACGTCATTCATTAAAGAGGAATTCTTCCCTCTAACTAGTCTTGAGTACAATAGTTGAGTTTCATTGCTCCAGCTTAAATCACTGTTAATAGCACCTTCACCTATCAAATTTGTGGTTTTAGTAGAGTCTAGGGTAATCAGGTGAAGCCTCTTAACCGGCCTTGACATTGATGTGAGCGATAAAACGGCTGCTACACTGTCATTTGGACTTATGGATGCATCGTAATAAAATTGCCCAGGAAATCTTAATTCATCTGCATTCAGAGAATCGGTACGCTCCATTTGTCCGGCTAGAGTATTGTAATAGACATTTTTATGTTTTCGCCAATTATCATAAAATTTACTGTACCCTCCTTCAATGGTTTCCTCAAATGCAGTTCCAAAATCGTGGTATCTGAATAACCCCCAAAGTTTATCTCTATGCGCCAGTAAATCTGCAAGAGTTGAATCGCCATATTGCTCCGCAAAGTAACGAAGTTGAGCATTTCCCAATGCATACCGCAGCCTGCCGTCTTCCATAGATTGACCAGATGCGTAGTTCAGGTTGTCATCAAATATAGCCTTTCGGAGCCATCGATCGCCTCTTTGGGAATCCCATTCTTCCGTTTCGTATTGAGCAAGTCCTTCTGTCCAAAAGCTAGGAAGGGGATTTGCGATGGCATACTGAAATAATCCCATTGGAGATTTAACAGCCTCAAAGTGAAAAATATGAGCCAGCTCGTGGGCTACTACTTTTCGGAGCCACTTCTCCTGCCCTGTCCAAATTTCACTATAGTCGTTTAAGTTAACCCAAATATCGGTGTAGGCGTTATTAAAAGGTACAGCAAAGCCATTATTAATCTCGTCTTCATCCGAAAGATAGATTCTAATTTTAAAATCAAATGTGACCTCAAGGTTCTTTGATAATACATCATAGGTCTCTTCTGCAATGGAAGCTGCTTTGTCTTCAATCCCCCTTAACCGTTCCGGAAACATGATTTTAAAATGCTCAGTTTCAGCAACCTGCCACTTTAATTCGGGGTGATTTCGTCCATTCGAGGAATTGAACCCTTGTGCGTATATAAGCTGTGATGAGAGGAAAAAAGTGAATAATAGCGATACGTATTTTATCAATGCCTTCTGCCTAATTTTTATGAACGAATAAAAAAGGAAATTAATCACTCAATTGCTGTTGATTTCCCTCTGAAAGCTGATTTTGTTCTTCCTCTACCAACTTCCACTCTTCTACTAATTTGTCATTCATCTCTTTAAGGAATCGTGAAGGTTGCGTAAAATAATCTCCATAAGCAGATTGAGCCAGAACAGGATAGCTGAAATAGAGCATATCTTTAGCTCGGGTTGCCGCTACATATAAAAGCCTTAACTCTTCATCCAGTTGATCCTCATCTTCCACGGAATATGCAGAAGGAATAATACCATCCAGGCACTGAATGATAAATACATGTTTCCACTCCAGTCCTTTTGCAGAATGGATGGTACTTAGGATTAAAGGAGCTTCTTCCTTGGTTTTTTGCTCGGTATCAACAGCTGTTGCATTAATAGGATCGAGAGCAAGTTCTTCAAGCATTTTAGGAAGTGAAGTAAAGCTTTCTGATACATTAACAAAAGCCTCTAAGTCTTTAAGGCGCTTTGGATAATCATCGTATCTATCTTTGCAGAAATTACGGTAATAGTCAACAATTAGCTCTATAACTTTGGATACTGAATGATCGTTTTCATTGAGCTCAATGAGTAATTTACTAAGAACCTTTAGCTGATCGAGGTATGCTTTACTCGTGGTGTCAGAAAGGTCTAGTTTGTAGGGATTCTTTGCTAAGCGAATCCAATCAAATAAATCCTGAGCTGTTTTTGGGCCAATTCCGTCCAGCAGCATAAGCACTCGATTCCAGGCAATGGTATCCATGGGATTTACTAAAACCCGGACATGGGCTAATACATCTTTAATATGAGCGGCTTCCGTAAACTTCTGCCCACCATACTTTACAAAAGGGATATTCTTGCGATTCAACTCTACTTCAAGATCAAAAGAATCACGACCATTTCTGAATAATACAGCCATCTCATTAAGTTCCATGCCTTGTTCCCGCAGCTGGAGTACCATCTGAGTTAGAAATCGACTTTGGTCATGCTCACTGGAAGATTGTACTAAAGCGGGCAACTCTCCTTCTTCATTTTTTGAAAAAAGCTCTTTCTCAAACTTAAAGTTAGCTTGCCTGAGTAGGTTGTTAGCCACTTCCAGAATTTGAGGTGTGGATCTATAATTCTCTTCAAGCTTGATCACTTTAGTTCCGTCAAAACGATCCGGAAAGTCCATAATGTTTTGATGGTCAGCTCCCCGGAATGAATAGATGCTCTGAGCGTCATCGCCAACGGCCATCACATTTCCATGAACACTCGAAAAAAGCTCGGTAAGTTCAGCCTGCAACTTATTGGTATCCTGAAACTCATCCACCATCACAAATTCATTTTTCGAAGCTACTTTAATCCGTATATCATCATGCTGTGTAAGAAGTTGCCTCGTTTTTATAAGGAGATCATCAAAGTCCATTACAAAGTTCTTCTCCTTATAATCCTGATACCCAAAAGCTACTTGCTCAATCTTTTCTTCCTGCTCCATAAACTGCGGGTATTGCTCCTGCAAAACGATTCGTAAATCCAGGTGCTTATTGATGCACGTACTGATGATATTAAGTAAGGTGTTTTTATTTGGGAATCTTTTTTTCTTTTTCTGAAGATTAAGCTCAGTCCGCACAAACTGTATCACCTCTAAAGCATCCGCTGTATCTATAATGGTAAAGTTTGATGGAAAGCCGATGACTTCTGCGTGCCGGTGAAGTAACAAGCTACAGTAAAAATGAAATGTCCCTCCTTGCACTTGTTTACACCGTTCGTCCAAAATATTACTGGCTCGGTTTAGCATTTCCTTCGACGCTCTCCGAGTAAAAGTAAGAAGCAGAATATTGGATGGGTTAATACCGCTTTCTACCAATCGTGCTACTCTGTGGACTAAAGTGCGTGTCTTCCCGGTCCCGGCTCCAGCTACAACTAAAGCCGGACCTTTTTCATGGAAGACGGCCTCTAACTGCTGTTCATTTAGTAATTCAGCATACGGAATGGAATAGTCTTCGGGGCGCTTTCGAGGCTCTTCTTTTTGGAGAACGAATTTTTTCATACCCTAAAATAGTAAATGATGGATATATGTAAAAATTATGTGTTAATTAAAGGGTATTTAATTATTCAATATCAGTAGAAATAAGAATGCAGTTACCTTTGTTTCGCGAAGATGTAAAGATCAGTGAAGTCTTGATTGTCATCGAACCGCCAAAAGAGATTGTTGAATATATTGCGTTGCTCAAGAAAGAGATCTCTGAAGAGTTTGGTGATTTCACTTCCCGCTACTCTACCGCACATGTAACAGTCAATGACTTTTTAGTAGCTGATGAACGAATGAAGCCGGTTTTATCTGCAATAGAAAAACATATCTCAGAGTTTAAAGCTTTTAGTATCAGACTCAATGGCTTCTCCTCTTTTGAGAATGGTAATACGATTTTTGTGAATGTTGAAGTACCCGACTCTTATAATAGCCTTATTGATGAATTCGAAATACTCAGGCAGGAAGTAGTAAAAACAAAAAAGAAAAATTTCTACAACAGCAGAACTCCACATATCACAATAGCTAATCAGTTAGCAAATTCTTCCTTTAAGGAGCTTAAAAAAAGGTTTAGCCCTATTCATTTTAATCACGAGTTTAGTGTTGAGAAGCTGGTCATTCTCAAACGAGATAAAAACCTGGGTAAATTTGAACACATCGGAGATATAAATCTTAAGAATTAGTTTTTCCAATTGTCCGAATACCCAAATATATTCCGTCCTCAAAATCAAAAGGTTCAAATATTAAGTAAACAGTAAATGATTAACGAACCTTCGTTAGCGCCAAGGGAATTTGGATGGATAGAAGTCGTTTGTGGCGGTATGTTTAGCGGGAAAACCGAAGAACTGATTCGCCGTGCTAAGCGCGCTCACATTGCAGGACAAAAAGTTGTGGTTGTTAAACCCGCTCTCGACAAAAGGTATAGTGACAACGAAGTCGTATCTCACAACGAGACAGCCCTTCCCAGTATTTTAGTTGATACTGCCGACCAGATTGTATTACTAACCGGTGATGCCAAGGTGGTTTGTATTGATGAAGCCCAGTTTTTTGACGACCGTGTAGTGGATGTGGCTAACTCTCTGGCAAATGATGGAAAGCGAGTCATAGTTGCAGGGCTTGACATGGATTTTGAAGGCAAACCTTTTGGTCCTATGCCCTACTTGCTGGCAATTGCCGAGTATGTAACCAAACTTCACGCCGTATGTGCTGAAAGTGGTACTATGGCGCATTATTCACAACGTATCGTAGAGAAGGAAGCTCAGGTTTTAGTTGGGGAGTACGATGCATATGAACCCCGGGCACGTCATTGCTTCCGCCCTCCCGTCGATCGGCGTCGTGGTCGGCCTATTAAGCCATTTATTATACCTGCTGCTCCTGAATCTGGAAAGCAAAAGGAAGAAAAAACAGAAGAAATCAACTCAGAAAACAGCTAATGGATATTATAAGAGGTCTTATCGGAATTGTAGGCTTAATTGGGCTTGCTTTTATTTTCAGTAACAACAAGAAAAATGTAAACTGGAGATTAGTCGGTATTGGAATAGGGATTCAGTTTATCCTGGCTATTTTTATACTCAAGGCTGATGTTCTTGCAGGCTTTTGGGGTCCGCTCGGATGGCCTATGATTTTGTTCCAGAAGATTGCCAGTTTCTTTGTGGTCGTTTTGAACTATACCACTGAAGGAGCTTCTTTTATTTTTGGGCGATTGGGACATGGCCCTCAATATGAGGATAGTCTTGGCGTCTTTTTTGCCTTTCAGGTGCTCCCTACTATTGTCTTCTTTGCTTCGCTGACGGCCATATTGTATCACTATGGCGTTTTGCAATTTATTGTAAAGATGGTTTCTAAAGGAATGCAGAAACTATTGGGAACCTCAGGAGCAGAAACCCTCTCGGTTGTCTCGAACATTTTTGTAGGGCAAACAGAAGCTCCCCTGGTTATTAAGCCATTCATTGAGAAAATGACTAAATCTGAACTCATGGTTGTAATGACCGGAGGTATGGCAACAATCGCCGGTGGTGTTATGGCTGCTTATGTAGCAATGCTTGGCGCTCCATTTGCTGAAGCGAATGGGTTGGAAATACAGGTTGCTCAACAACTTTTTGCTGAACGACTTTTAGGGGCCAGTTTAATGGCTGCTCCTGCTGCTTTAGTGATTGCTAAAATTCTTTATCCGGAAGATGGCGAACCGGTTACCAAAGGTGATGTATCGATGAACGTTGAAAAAACCGATGCCAATGGTATCGATGCAGCTGCTACTGGTGCGGGAACCGGCCTTCATCTTGCTTTAAATGTAGGCGCTATGTTATTGGCGTTCATTGCATTACTAGCGATGTTTAATGGAATATTAGGTTGGGGAAGTGATCTTACAGGTATTACCTCATTACTTGGAGAAAGCCTGACTATTGAGATGGTTTTGGGATGGGCTTTTGCCCCTATCGCCTGGCTCATTGGAGTTCCCTGGGCTGATGCCGTGAACATGGGTTCCTTGCTAGGTACTAAAATAGTACTGAATGAGTTTGTTGCTTATCTGAAGCTTGCTGAGAATGTTAGTGCAGCTTCAATTTCACCCAAAACAATAGCTATGGCAACTTTTGCGTTGTGTGGTTTTGCTAACTTTTCGTCTATCGCCATTCAAATTGGAGGTATCGGGGGGTTGGCTCCAAGCAGAAAATCAGATTTGGCTAAGTTTGGAATTAAGGCTGTTTTTGCCGGAACTTTAGCTAACTTAATGACGGCTACATTTGCCGGAATGCTCTTTTAATTAACCGTAATCATCAAGAAAATTAATCTTACTTCGTAATGGCGAACATAACGAACCGATATTTTTACAGCTTATTTATACTTCTATTTATACCGGCTCTTTTAATGGGTCAGTCAAAGAACGATAAGACCGTTGTTGGTACAGTTGGTGATCAGAAAGTCACCTATGCTGAGTTAAAAGCAAACTATAGCAGCGGTTCAACAGCAACACCTACCCTTGAAGATCTTGAAAGCTTCCTCCCTATCTATCTGGACTATAAAGCAAAATTGCTGGCAGCAAAAGATCAGGGTTACTATCAGGATTCAACGTTAAAAGCTGAGCATCAGTCTTACGTAAAACAAGCAGCTTACGCTTTTTGGCTTGAGCAAGAAATCAAGCCTTTGGCATTTGATGAATTTAAGGCGAGATCTAATGAAGAGTTAAAGACCTATCATATTTTGATTGCTGTAGGCCCGAATGCTTCTCAAGATGAAATCGATGCAGCCATAGAAAAGTTGAATGAAGCAAAGAAAGAGATTGAAAGTGGAGTTGCTCTTGATGAAGTGAACCAAAAGTATTCTTCCGTCCGAGGCGGCCGCAGCATGGGTGGAGACATTCCATGGATTTCAGCTGGAAGAACCGTTGCAGAGTTTGAGGATGTAGCTTTCGGGCTTGAAGTAGGAGAATTATCGGACCCCTTCAAAACGCAGTTTGGCTACCATATAGTTTTGCTTCAGGATAGAAGAGAACGAACTCCTGCCCGCCTGACTTCTCATGTTTTTGTAAGAGGAACTGGCGATTCTACAGCCTATGACAAGATTTATCAGGCGTATGAAATGCTTGAAAGCGGACAGGATTGGGGCGCTGTTGTAAATCAAATGACAGAAGATGCCGCATCCAAAAGGAATAATGGCCGCATTGGATGGATTAGTTACCAACAGAATTTCCCATCAGATATTGTAGAAGCTGTAGCTTCTGTTGATCCTTCAGATACATATTCGGAACCCTTCAAATCCCAATATGGGTTTCACATTTTCAAGATTGATTCCGTAGAGAGTTATCCTTCCGAAGAAGTCAGAGATGAATTGCTCATGCAAAAGCTTAAAGAAACACCCTATTATGAAGAGAGCAATGATTTTGTAGTCGATTTTCTTGAAGAGAAATTCGAGGGTACTTCATTCGAGAAAAACATAAACCAGTATAAAAGCTGGCTTCTAAGTAATGACACTACTACCATAGGTGCGATTCCATCCCCATCGTCAATGCAGAATATGGATGTCTATTCTTTTAATGGAGAGTCTTATTCAGTTCAGGACTTTCATAATTATCTGGTAGACACTTACGGCAGCAGGATGGCAAAAATTTATTCCGATAACTGGTTCAATACTTATACCCGTACAATAGTGGATTCTAAGATTGTTGAACTCACCATATCCACATACCCTGATTTTCAGCAGCAATCCGATAGCTATCTCAATGGCCTGGTTGTTTATAACATAAATGAAGCCAATGTATGGAGTGCAGCAACTGTTGATACTTCGCGCCTGCGTAGCATTTATAACGACAATATCAGCAACTACCAATATCCTGAGCGTCCTTTCTATTATCTGTTGACTGCACGCAACGATTCTACTTTGATGAAAGCAAAAGCCTTTGTTAATAATGGTGGATCACCGGATAGTCTCAGATCAAACATTGAGAGATTAGGTGTGGCAGTTGATTCCACTACTAATTTCACTGAAGATCCCTTCGATAGACTAGCTGAGATGAGCGAAAATAGTTTCTCAGAGCCCTTTGATTATAACAACAGAGGCATGTTCTGGCTGGAAGAACGCTTACCTGCTCGCAACATGACATTTGATGAGGCTTTTAACCGTGTCTTGTCAACGTACCAACCAATTCGAGAGCAAGAGTGGTTGGCCGAACTGCGAAGTGAGTACAATATTAAAGTACATCGGAATAAGCTAAAATCGGCATTCCGAAAAGACTCCTGATTATATAATGAAAGCAGCATCTCTCTTTTTAGTTAGCGCCTTGTTCTTTTTTGCAAGTTCATGCACAAATAACACAGGTAATTCTACGGTTCTATTAGCTGAAGTAGGCGCTGAAAGACTTACTAAAGAGGCAGCTAAAGCTGAAATACCCAAACACATATTTGAATCGGACAGTACTTCGGCCTACCTCAAATACCGTGAAGATTGGATTCGGCGGCAAGTTATTTTACAGGAAGCAGAACGGCTAAACTTCACCCGAAGAAGCGGAGTTGAAGAAAAACTACAGCGCATTCGGGAAGAATATATCCTCCAAGCCGTCCAGGATTATATCATTGCTGAATTTGAGGAAGACTCTGATGTAAGCGAACAAGAAGCTCGAAACTACTACCAGCAGAACAAAGATAAATTCACGCTCGATGAGCGTTATGTACGCTATCGACATTTGATAGCAAACTCAAATGCAGAAGCTGAGCAAGCTAAAAGGGATCTCATGCGAGGAATTGAATGGGAAACTGTCGCCCAGGATTATTCTAAATATGCTGAATTGAAGATCAGAGAATCTGAGCGATACTGGCCTATATCCATTGCAGGCGGCGATATTGCTATGTTGAATCGATATTTAACGATCATTGGTCCTTCCGAAATATCACCAACATATCGTTCGGGCAATGAATATCACTTTGTACAGTTAACAGATGAAAGGCCTGAAGGCGATCATCCTGATTTAGACTGGTTAATTGATCAGATTGAAGAATGGCTAACGCTTGAAAAGCGAAAAAGAGCATTCAACACATACGTAAAGAATCTTTATCTTCAGGGACAGGCCAATAATGAAATTAAAATTTATAACGTTACGAATGAAACGAATACAGCAGTAAGCGATACTGTTTCATTGAACCAAATTACTAATGAAGAATAATTACTTATTTCTCCCTCTCCTTTCACTATCCTTACTACTTACATCCGGTTTACAGGCACAGCAAAAACAAATTGCAGATCGTATTGTTGCTCATGTTAATGACAACATCATTCTAAAATCTGAGATCGATCAGAGTGTTGCTGATTACATGAGACAATCTCAAGTTCAGGGGCAACGAGTACAATTCAGTCGTGAACTTTGGTTTAACTTTCTAGAATCAGCTATTGATAATTACGTGCTTCTGGAAAAAGCTCAGATTGACTCTATTGTCGTTTCAGATGATGAAGTTGAACTCCGTATGGATCAGCGAATTCGTGAGCTAACAGCCCGTGCAGGTAGTGAACAAGCTCTTGAGGAAACATTCGGCAAATCAATTTTACAACTGAAAGCAGACTTCAGAGAAGACTTTCGTCAGCAAATGATTACAAGTCGTGTACAACAGGGTAAAATGCAGTCAATCTCCATTACCCGTCCGGAAGTGAATCAGTTTTTTGAAAACATCCCAACTGACTCCCTCCCTACTATCCCTGAACAAGTTGCTCTATCTCAAATTGTAATTCTACCTCCCGCAAAAGATAATGCGAAAGAAAATGCTTTTGAATTTGCCAAGCAGTTAAGGGATTCCATTTTAGTACACGGTAAATCAATTGAGGAGTTAGCACGTCGACACAGTGATGATCAAGGCTCTGCAAGAAACGGTGGTTTACTACCGCTTATGTCATTGGATGAATTGGTCTCTGAGTATTCAGCGGCGGCTTCTGCCCTGCAACCGGGTGGGATTTCCAAAGTAGTTGAGACTCAGTTTGGCTACCACGTAATTAAGCTAAACCGCAGGGTTGGTGACAGAATTGAGACTAATCACATCCTCATTACTGTAGATAATGAAGAGCTAGATGATGACTACGCTATTAACAGACTTAATACTATCCGTGATAGCATTATGACCAATCCAGAAGTTAAATTCCCTGCTGTTGCACGTGAACTCAGTGAAGATGAAGCAACGGCGAATTTAGGCGGAAAAATCTTTGATCCTCAAAGCGGTGAACGACTGATTGCTCTTAACCGTTTAGATCCGGCAATGTATAGAATTGTTCTTCTTATGGATGAAGTGGGATATATCTCTGAACCTAAGTCATTCACACTAAGAGGACAGAATAAGAAAGCCTATCGAATTGTTCGATTAGATAGACAGATTCCTGAACACATTGCTAACCTTGAACAAGATTATGAGCGTATTAAAAACATTGCGCTACAACAAAAACAGTATAGAGTGATGCAGACGTGGATGAAGGATCTGCGCGATGAAATTTATATTGAATATAAAATTGATGTCCCCGGTAAGGAGAATAGTTTATGAGCACAGATGTACAGGACCCGGTGAAGTTGGCGGATGAATTCCATAAGGTTTTTCATCAGATAAAAAAAGAAATACATAAGGCAGTTATTGGTCAGGATGATATTATTGACCTCCTGCTTATCAGTTTGTTCTCCAGAGGACATTGCGTTTTGGTAGGTGTTCCCGGACTGGCAAAAACGTTGTTAATCCGAACTCTATCAGAATCTCTTAGTCTGACTTTCAATCGTATACAGTTTACTCCGGATCTAATGCCTGGTGATATTACAGGTACCGAGGTTATTGAAGAGAATAAAGACACTGGGCGTAAAGAATTTACTTTTATAAAAGGGCCTGTTTTTGCAAACATCCTTTTAGCCGACGAGATCAACCGTACTCCTCCAAAAACTCAGGCAGCTTTGCTTGAGGGGATGCAAGAATATCACGTAACAACCGGTGGTAAGACCTACGACTTGGACACCCCCTTCTTTGTATTAGCTACACAAAATCCAATTGAACAAGAAGGAACCTACCCTCTGCCGGAAGCTCAGCTTGACCGTTTCATGTTCAATGTTTGGGTTGATTATCCTTCCCTTGAAGAAGAAAAGGAGATTGTTAGTAAAACAACGGCACATCAGGATATTAATATTCAAGCCTTGGTGACGAAAGAAAAAATCAAGGAACTTCAGGCGCTGGTTCGAGAAGTTCCGGTTCCCGATAATGTTCTAGACTTTGCGGTGGAACTTGTTTCTAAGACTCGCCCAGGCACCGATATGGCCCCTGATTATATTAATAAGTACATGAGTTGGGGTGCGGGCCCCAGAGCGTCTCAGTATCTAATTTTAGGCGGGAAAGCACGAGCCTTATCCCAAGGACGATATCATGTAACTGAAGACGATATTAAGGAATTAGCCATTCCGGTATTAAGGCATCGAATAGTCAATAATTATGCAGCCGAAGCCGAAGGTTATACTACGGTTAAGCTGATCCAGATGCTTATAGAAGAAGGCTAAATTTACGATGAGGAATTATTAAGGTGGATTTCCAGGGTTTTCAACATATTTTTCCGCCGGCTGTACTTATCCTTATTGCCGCAGGGCTTATTTTTCTTTCCTGGGCAGCCTATAGAAAATTTAGCAGCATCCCTCCCTTAAGCCGATGGGGACTGATTTCGTTAAGAGCTTCAGCCCTTATCATGATTCTTTTGCTTTTACTCAATCCCTATTTCTATTCTTCTCAGGAAATTGAACTGAAACCAAACATTGCCGTATTTCTTGATAATTCCGAAAGTATTGGGATAACAAAAGGCGATTATAACGGTCTCCAAACCTATAAGGAGCTTTTAAATACCCTCGATTTTGAATCACGTAATATTGCTGACATCCAGTTCTATTCTATAGGAGAAACGGTTTCGGAATTTAATCCTGATTCTCTCAATGCCTCCATAACCCAAACCAATTTATCTGATCCAATTAATGCTGTTTTGGAAATGGAAGAACAGGTTCAGGCCGGTGTTATCATTTCGGATGGAATCATAACTTTTGGCAGAAATCCTTCTGTAAATGCTTTTAACTCCTCCATCCCACTTTATACAGTAGCTATTGGGGATACTTCAAAGGTTCGTGATATTTCGGTTTCGAATGTTTTGACGAATGCCACCGGATATACAAATACAAATCATATCATTGAGGCTGAAATTACTCAGTCAGGCTTTGCCAACAACACGGTTACGGTTTCTTTGGTGTCTGATAACGAAACTCTGGACACTCAGGAAGTAAGTTTTGAAACTGATGATCAGCTAAAACAAGTGAGTTTTGAGCTGGAACTAACAGAACCTGGACTCAAGCAATACGACATACGAATTGCTCCTCTTGCCGATGAATGGACTCAATCGAACAACAACCGTTTGTTCACCATTGATGTTTTAGATAGTAAAGTGAAAATCTTACACGTTGCTTTTGAAATTCACCCTGATATAAAAGCTATTCGTTCCATCATTCAACAAGATGAAAGCAATGAGTTAACGACTTTAACCTGGCTTGGAGGCAATCGTTTCGTTGAAGACCTTCCTGAAGAATCAGACTTCAATCTCGTCATAGTTCACGGGGTCCCCAACACTCAGGAAGTATTCCCCTTTTTAGAAGACCTTGAAAACACTCCGACCTTATTTTTTGAATTAAGTACTTCAAGGATCAATCGGGTTCAAAACCAGAATCTTCTTGAGCTGATTAACAAACGGAACAATCAGGCATCACAAATAACATTGAATCAGCTGCTTGAAGCTGATGAACAACCTATTCTTGAATTACCGGCCATTAACTTAGCCGATTCACCTCCCCTTTACTCTCCCTTGCGAACCGAGCTCAGTGCTTTACAAAGCACGGCCTTATTTTCGATCAACTACGACGGCCTTAATACTGACTTTCCTGCTATTGCAGTTTTAGAACAGGGGAATATTCGAAGATCTCATGTTCTACCCTGGGGTTGGTATAGAATGACACAAAGCACAAATCCAAGTCAGCGTGAATTTGTAATAGCCCTGATCTCGAATATTGTATCATGGACCTCCAGCGATCCGGATAATCGCTTATTACGCATCTCACCGTCTAAAAAAACTTTTAGTACTGCAGAGTCTGCTATCTTGAACGGGAGCCTTCAGAACGAGCGTGGCGACCCTGAGGGTGATGGCATTATTGAAGTTGAGCTGGAAACTGAGGCTGGAGAATCCAGAACTTTTAACATGGAAAATTCAGGAAATGGAAATTACCGGTTAGATCTCCCCCGCCTTTCTGAGGGTTTATACAAGTATGATGCCGTTGCCAGAAAAGGTGAGCGAGAAATTGAGAGTCAAAGTGGAGAGTTTTTGATTTCAAACTCCAGTTCCGAGCTCACAAATACGATACGTGACGATGAACTTCTGGGTGCTATTGCAAGAAACTCGGGCGGCAGATTTTTTACCTATCAGGATGTGAGCACGTTTTGGGATAGCCTGAGAACAGCAAATGTCTTAGAAACTCAAACTCAGACTATTGAGAATTATTCCTTTCCAGTCCGTTCTGTCTATTGGTTTGTGATCGTATTGTTGTTATTGGGAAGTGAATGGCTGCTAAGAAAATACTATTCCCTTCCTTAATAATTCTAATACATTCTTTCTTCTACTGAAGCCTCTCCTTTTTCATCTATAGAAACGATGAAGATATTACCGTAAGCACTTTCATCCAGTTGTTCATACTTATCCTCTCCAAGAGCAAGATTTACCAGTGCCGGCGTGGTATTGGAATGCCCAACAATAAGCACGGTCTTCCCCTTTTTTGAATCCATCAAAAACCCAATAAAGCCTTGAGGATCTCTTGGATCATACGTCTGAATTTCAGAGCCAATCAAATCGGCAAGAGGTTTTGCTGTTTCCTGTGTTCGTTTATAGGGAGTACTATAGACGGCACTAACTTCAAAATCTTCCTGAAGCAAGTTAGCTAATCTTTCAGCTCTTTCTACCCCTGCGTCATTTAAGGAAGGATCTCTGGTTCCATCATCCATTTTTTCGGCATGGCGAACCATTATTAAAGTAGTTTCTTGTGCAGCATTATCTGTTGATTGTCCTAAAAGTGGTCCGCTGAAAAGAAGTATGGAGCAAAGTAAAAAAAGCTTTTTCATAGTACTGGGTTAGGTTTCTGAATTCAGGAGTTTGCTACGAAGAAAAGAACTTCCTGTTACTTTAGGATAATAAAAAAAGGCCGACTTTCCAGCCGACCTCTTTTGACAGTTAGTATATGGGGTAAATCTATCTTCGTGCAATTACTATGATGAGTCCGATTATGGTTAACAAACTGATGCCAAAGAGAATGGGGATTAAGAATGATTTTGGCTTAGCTTCATCTCTCCATGTCATCATTTCGCTATCAATGTTTGAAATTTGAGTCATGGTAAGAACTTCGCCTTCCTGCACAAATCGGCCCCAGTCACTTTTAATTTTTCCATTCCAGAAATCATAAAAAGCCTGAAAATCCTTATAGTTGTCTTCTGTTACGACTTTCTCACGGCTCGCATCAGTTGCCTTGCTAATAAAGCTATCAATAGCTTTGTAGAAACTTTCATTATTATCGAAAGCACCAAGATCAACATTATTCTCTTCTAGGTAGGTATCCATGGAAGCCCACATATTTTTAGAAGCACTGGCTCTCCAATCGTGCAGTTTTCCTTCAATATTATTCTCCCACTGGTTTGCTTTATCGCCGGCATAAATTCTGGTCAAGTCATCACCAATCTGGTTCCATACTTCTGAGAATCGGCTTTGCACCACATACATTCTTAGATAATCTTCCGTTTGAAGTGATCCATCATTTGATTTAAGAATCTGGATGTTTTCCTCTATCACGGATTGAATCAATTCGAGTGGGTTATCTTGTTGTTGAAGTGCACGAGAGCCGTTTTCTTCAGAAAACTCTGCCAATGCCTGGCCCTGCATGTCTTTATAAGTGATGAAAAGAGAATCAATCATATTGAGAACAAATTCATCTCTTTCCTCCATACTCTTACGGTAACGTTCTACAAGATTAGATAGGTTACTTTCACTTTGCTCTGAAGCTACAATCGCATTTCTCAGCGAATCCGTCCGGCTGTTTAAATTTGCTATTTCAGACTTATAGGAATTCAGTTCTGAAGTAAGGCTGGCAAGTTTCTCATCCTGATTTTCAATAATCAGTAGTTTATGCTCTGCAGCTCTGGCCCTTTGGTGAAGTTCGGCAATACTACCCTCAAAAGAATCAGGGTATAATGCATTATTAAGGAGCTTCTCGTGATCTTCATTGTAATATTCAAAATCCTCGATTTCACCCTTAAGACTATCAATTCTATTGACCGTCATCGCCTCTTCAATAGAGTTCTTTAGTTCAGCATAACGCTCTTCAAAGTTGTTCTTAATCTGATAATCTGAAGTTTGAGCAAATACACTTGCGGTTCCTATTATCAGTAATACTGCTATAAAAGTTGTTGTTATAAGCCGTTTCATGATTGTTCCTCCTTACTGTCATTATTATTCTTTTGGATGCCTTTTTCATTCAGGCTTACAATTTCATTGGTTTCAATCTTTACCAACTGTACAATTCCATCTCTCATATTAAAGGCAGGTTCTGAGACACCGGTGTCAGATACTTTGATTTTCTTCACCAGTTTTAGTGAACCGCTTTCTGGCTCCATCACGTATACATTTTTGAACTGATTAGCAGTGATAAAGTAGAATCCTTCCTCGTTTCTAATCAAGCGCACTTCTTTAATAAGAGTGCTGTCATTTTCTCCAAATTCCTTTTTCTGGAATGGCTGAACGTTGAATGAAATTCCGTGCCGAACGTCATTCACTGTTCCATTTTCATCAGGAGTAAGTACTGATTCAATTTGGTGAGCGTAGTTTACATTTTTGACCACAAACGTTTTGCAAGCCGTGCCTGCCATCACGATTGAAGCCAACAAAATAATCGGAATTAATCTTTGGGGTCTCATATCTGTGTCCTCAATTACTGTTAGTTGTTTGAGTAATTGTATCTACAAACTGAGATTATGTTCCGCTATTCTATGAGAATACTTTCAACCGGAACATTTGGGATAAGTTTTTCGCGGCCATTAAGAAAAGAAAGTTCAATAATGAAGGAATACCCTATTACTTCACCGCCAAGTCTTTGAACTAATTTTGAGGCAGCAGCAGCTGAACCTCCTGTTGCAATCAGGTCGTCATGAATAATTACTTTAGCTCCTTCAAAAATAGCATCCTCATGCATTTCAATGCTATCTTCACCATACTCTAATGCATATGTTTCTGAAATTGATTTTGCGGGAAGCTTGCCCGGTTTACGTACGGGCACAAAGCCGGCATGAAGATCCTGAGCCAGATTAGTTCCAAATAAGAAACCTCGTGACTCCAGCCCAACCACAAAATCAACATGTTCACCTATAAAAGGTTTTTCGAGCATATAGGAAGTAAGTTCGAGCGCCTGTTTATCCTGTAATAATGTTGTGATATCTTTAAACTGAATTCCCTCTTTTGGAAAATCAGGTACGGTTCGTATAGTTTCCGAAATGAAATCTATTATGCTTTGCTCTACTTTTTTCATCCTTTAAATTTATTGTAACTAGTTAGTTCTGAAAATACTTAATTTAGAACCTATTACCCTCCCTTCAGACTTTATATAAACTTTATTTTCACCGACTAAAAGATCTAAGTTCTCCTCAATGATATAGTTGCATTTTTCAATACCCATGGGTCTATAAAAATTAGTTGTTCTTTCGTTCCCATTAACGTCAAGCTTTACTTGTTTGTCATCAAATTCCTCTGAAACTAAACAAGCTAGTATTTTAAAATGATTACTGTTTGTGCGAACGTTTGTTGAATAAGGATTAAGCCAAACTAAAGAAACCTTATCTGAGTATTTAAAATTTTGAAGAGAAGGCACCTCAATACTTCTATTTTCTCCTTTATTTAGGTAAACATTCATATTGAAGGTTAAGTAAGATGAGGATTGAACTTTAATGTTATACAGTCCAACAGGTAATCTAATATCATTTTCTCTATCAAACCATTTTGCAACTAGATTCCCTTGATGGCGAATTGCAAATTCTGTATCAGAATATTTTTTAGAGTAAATTTTCATTTTTCCAGTACCACTAGAGAAATCTAAAAGGTATTTTTCAGGGTTAACTGTTAGGGCAAGTGTATCATTACTTTTTATAGAAATTTTTTGATTATATGTCTTTCGATTTAAGCCTTCAGCATAAAGTTCATAAAGACCAGGTTCTAATTGAAAAATACCCTCGCCAATCCAATTCTTAACCTTTGTTTTTCCTCTTTCCAAAGTGAATTCTAGTGAATCTTGGTTTGTATTTAATTTTAAATAAGAATTGAATCCACTCTTATTTTCCTCTTCATCAAAATTATTTTTTGACGCAAACATATCCTCAATGAATAGTGTCCATGATTTACCACTTTGAAGTTCTATGCCTAAATTTTTGAATACATATTTTTCAGGTATAATATATTCTCCGTTTACTTCTAGATAACTTGCATTGACAGGTACCAGAACTAAGTATCCATAATCTTTTTTGAATGTACTAACGACATTTTTATCTGACTTAAAATTTAATTCAAGAAGTTCAGTTTTTATTTCTATTCCTGCTGCAAGAACTCCAAACAAGTCTCTGTTCTCCTCCCAGTTAGGTATAAAAACATCGCTCTGTACAGGTTTAGATACTAGGCTTAATTGTATATTTTGAGCCTTCAACGGAATAAATACTAAGAAACAAAAAACTGAAATTGTCAAAATAAATAGAAATATAAACCTACTTTGCTCTACTTTTTTCATCAATATTGGATTAAGTTCGCGCCAAGGTAGTTAAAACCATCGATAGCAATCAAGTACTATGAATAAAATTGATCTTCCGGTTTGGCAACAACATCAGCGATTTATGGCTCGGGCTTTTATGCTCGCTGAACAGGCTTATGATGAAGGTGAAGTTCCGGTGGGTGCCATAGTCGTTCAGGATAATCAAATAATTGGAAAGGGCTACAATCAGGTTCAACGCTTAAATGATCCTACTGCCCATGCTGAGATGCTGGCTATATCGGCTGCATGTGAAACACTAAATGAAAAATACCTTAGTGATTGTACACTCTATGTAACGCTTGAACCCTGCCCTATGTGTGCAGGCGCAAGTGTTTGGAGCAAACTGGGAACAGTTGTATTTGGAGCTACTGATGCTGCAGCCGGTGGTTGCGGCAGTGTGTTTAATATCGTTGCAAATAATAAACTCAATCATAAAGTGTCGGTTATTCAGGGAGTAATGGAAGCTGATTGTGAGCATCTCATGAAAGCATTCTTCCAGGAAAAAAGAGAACGATAAAGCAGATTCACTTTTGTTGTATTTTTTTCCTACAATCGGTTAGCTATTCAAAATTAGACACGCTGGGCTTTAACCAAAACTAAATTGATTAATCATGTCTGAAGAGAATAAAAACAAAATACCCGTCTGGTTCTGGATTGTAGGATGGGGCGCACTGCTTTGGAATTTAATGGGTGTATTTGCCTATATCATGCAGGTAACAATGAGTCCCGAAATGATGGCAAGTATGCCGGAAGCTCAGCAGGAAATCATAGCAAACACACCAGCCTGGGCAACAGGAGCCTTTGCACTGGCTGTATTTGGCGGTGCATTCGGTTCTCTTTTTCTTTTGTTAAAAAAGAAATTAGCCCATCCACTTTTCATACTCTCGTGTGTTGCAGTATTAGTGCAGATGTATCATTCACTTTTTATGAGTAATTCCATTGAAGTGTATGGACCCGGTGGTGCTGTGATGCCTATTATGGTTGTATTATTTGGAATAGGACTTATTTGGCTATCACGACGTGCTATAGACCAAAACTGGATAAGCTGAATTAATACTCTATCTACTATTTCAACATATAGAATAACCTATATGTTGAAATAAAAAAGGGAATGAAAAAATGAACCCCAAAAACCCAAACCCTGAATCAGTCTGATTTTAAAAAAACAGAATGACTTATCATAATTAAATATCAATTTAATATACTTTCTATTTGATTCTGCTCTTCTTCTGTTAATTCAAGATTATCAAGAGCGGCTATATTGTCTAATAGCTGCTCTTTTTTACTTACCCCAATCAAAGCTGAAGTAACCACCTCATTTCTGAGAACCCATACAAGAGCTAACTGAGCAAGAGATTGCCCCCTCTTCTCAGCTACTTCATTTAAAGCTATTATCTTATCAAGCTTTTCTTGGGTAAGGTCATTTTCCTGCAGGAATCCATCTGGATCAGCAATACGAGATTTTTCAGGAATTCCTCCAATATACTTATTTGTCAGAAGCCCCTGGGATAAGGGAGAAAATGGAATACAGCCAATGCCCTCCTCTTTAAGTACGGGAAATAAATCTTCTTCAGGTCCGCGCACAAACATATTATACATGGGCTGATGTATGATGAAAGGAGTTCCTAATTCAGCCAAAATGTGTTTTGCTTGCCGGGTTTTTTCGCCTCCATAGTTTGAGATACCAGCGTATAGTGCCTTTCCTGAGCGTACAATTTGATCCAGAGCCATCATGGACTCTTCAAGCGGAGTATCAGGATCCGGACGATGATGATAAAACACATCGACATAATCAAGATTCATTCTTTTTAAAGACTGGTCGATACTGGAGATAAGATATTTTCGAGATCCCCATTCTCCATAAGGACCATCCCACATTCTGTAACCTGCTTTGGTAGATATAATCAACTCATCACGATAACCTTTAAAGTCAGAATGCAGGATTTTACCAAAATTTTCTTCAGCTGAGCCCGGAGGCGGCCCATAGTTATTGGCAAGGTCAAAATGGGTTATCCCATGATTAAAAGCCGTTCTAAGAATATCTCTGGCATTATCAAGATCTGCTTTACCTCCAAAATTATGCCACAAACCTAATGACAGTATTGGAAGCATTAGTCCACTATCACCACATCTGCGATAGGGAATTTGGCTATAACGATTTTCTGAAAAACTCATTCTTTACATTTCAGGTTAGCAGGTTTGTTTTACTAACTATTAGATACTGAAATTAATCTACTATTTCGGCTATTACTGAATAAATTTTTTGTAATTCTTTTTCCGAAGTACAATAAGGTGCCATTACATATAAAACATTGCCTAATGGCCGCAGCAAAACTCCATGATCAACACATTCTTCCTTAATCTTTTTAGCCGCTGAATTTAAATAACCACCTTCCTCATCATTCTTGATATCCATTGCGGCAATTGTACCAGTAATTCTAAAATGCTCGAGTTTAGGATGATTTTTCAGCTTTTGAATTTCTGTTTTGTGAATTTCCTCAACATTTTTGAAAGCCTCTTCCCTTTCCAGAATTTTCATTGACGCAACGCCTGCTGCACAGCCAATTGGATTAGCCGTATAGCTATGACCATGCCAAAATGTTTTTATGGGATCTGAAGAATTGAAGGTTTGATAGATTTCATCCGAGCATACGGTAGCAGCCAATGGCATGAATCCGGCTGTTATTCCTTTAGACAAACAAATGATGTCAGGTTCAACTTGTGCTCTTTTACAGGCAAAATAATCCCCGGTACGCCCAAAACCAGTCATAACTTCATCAAAGATAAGTAACACCCCAAACTGGCGGTTTACCCAATGTAGTTTTTGCAAGAACTCTTCACTACACATGCGCATTCCTCCGGCTCCCTGAACAAGAGGTTCCATTAAAATACCGGCGTATTTATCAGGGTTCTTAGCAAGAAGATCTTCCAGCTTCTCAATAATTTCATCTTCTTTAGTAGACCGGCTCTTGTCATCAATCCAGGTTTCAGGAAAAGGAAGCACTTCAACATCAAAGAGAAGATCCTTGAATACATCCGTAAAAACAGATCGCTCTCCCGCTGACATTGCCCCAAACGTATCTCCATGATAAGCGCCTTCAAAGCAGATAAACGTTTTACGGGTTTCACCTTTATTCCTCCAAAACTGATAGGCAAGCTTCATTCCTACTTCAACAGCTGTAGATCCATTGTCAGAATAGAAAACGCGGTTCAGGTTCTTTGGAAGTTTCTCAACTAACATCTCAGCCAGCTGTTCTGCAGGATCGTGAGTAAAACCGGCAAAAATTACATGCTCTAAGGTTTGAGCTTGTTCATAAATTGCATCTGCTACTTCAGGATGAGTGTGGCCATGAATGTTAACCCACCAGCTTGAAATTGCGTCTATAACTTCCCGTCCATCTTCAAGAGTAAGCCAAGAACCCTTCCCGCTTTTAACTTTAATAGGATCAGGAGCGTCTTTAAGTATGGTAAAAGGATGCCAGAGATTTTTATGCATATGAAATTTTAGATTTTAAATCTTGAACGCTTACTTAGATCCGTTCAGCATTCAAAACCCGTCATTTATAATTTTTTAAAAGCTTCTTTAAGTGAATGAAGACTGACTTCTTCTAATGGCTCAACCTCCCAAACCGGAATTTGTCCAAAATGCTCGATTGTTTCTTTATTGCTTTGGTGATGAGCACCATTCAAAATCACCCCAAACACCTCTACGTTTCGTCTTCTAAGAGCCTCTATAGATAATAGAGTATGATTGAGTGTCCCTAGCTCGCTGCGAGCTACAAGCAAAACAGGCAGGTCCAAATGAGTAATCATATCAAGTATGGATTCTTCCCAGTTAATTGGAACCCAAAGACCACCAGCTCCTTCAACGATTAGGTGATCCGTTTTAAATTCAGGAAGAGCAAAGTCTGTCAAAGAAATCTCGACATCATCAATATCAGCCGCGCCATGAGGAGACATTGGAGTATGTAGCCGATACCGCTCCGGGATAATTCTTTCTGAAGAAGCCTCAGAGACCCGTTCTACAAACTCGGTATCCGTTTCTTCGTCAAGACCTGCTTGTATAGGCTTCCAATAAGTAGCATCCAAAGACGACATAAGCATTGCCGAAACGAGTGTTTTACCAATTCCAGTGTCAGTGCCAGAAACAAAGAATTTCTTAGGGAAATTTATTTTCATTACGCCATATCTTTTTTGGCTGCCAAGTAAACGACATGCCATTTTACTTTAATTTTTTCTTCTGACTGTTCATCCCAGTGATTGATCAAAAGGCGAAATTGTTTTGAACTGAGCGAATTACCTTTCAAATTTTCAGATGCTCCGATACTCTTTAAATGCCGGAAAAAAGAAATGGCTGAATCAAATTCCTCAAATAAATCATTCTCGTAATAATCGATTTGCAGAGGTCCCATGGAAAGTTTTACCACCACCTCTTCTACCTCAGGCATTGGATTGGCCGTGTACGGTATGCCGAGTTTGAGGCAGTTTTCATACCACTGTTCGAAAGTATGATTCCCCGGGAATGAACATAGCAGAAGCCCACCGGGTAAAATGGATTTGGATAATTCTTCAAGTACCAGAGCGGTGTCATCAAACCATTGAGGTGCAAAGTTGCTGATTACCATGCTGTATTTTGGTTCATCAGCTTTGAAAGAGTTGGCATCCAAAACTTTAAACTCGATCTTTTCTGATAGTAAACCTTCTCTATCCAGTTCTGCTTTACAAAAATTCAACATACCGGGAGCTATATCAGAAATCACAAATTCCTTATCCGGGAAGTGTTTGATAAGTTTCTTAGTAAGAAAGCCTGTTCCACAGCCGACCTCTAAAATTGGTCCGGGTGGTAAGAGATCTCGCCAGGGTAATAGTGAAGAGATTAAACCCTCGGCTACTTTATTCTGAATTTTTGCTTCTTGATGATACTGCTCAGCAGCATTTCCAAAATTACGGGCTATACTACTGATGTCTTTTCTTTCTATAATTTCCATTGTGCTGAAAAATAGGAATCATTGCATTGATAAACGACCAGCAATCTTGAGAATGTGTAGCGGGCAAGCAATGACCTGCTTCTTTTATAAAATGATAAACCGCATTGCCTTCCGTGAATTCGGTAAAACCTTTTCCTCTATTCTGAAACAAAATGTGATCATTCCCACCGTCCAGACTTATGATAGGTTTACCATTTTCTAGATGATTAAGGTCAAAGGCACTTGTGTCCAATTTTTTTAAATCACTGAGCATCAATTCTTTATCATACCTTCCATCAGGAAATTGCTTTGGCTTCTCTGGATAGAATGCATTTTCTGCAAACTTTTTAAGCACTTTATCAGGATGTAGTTCTAACTCAGAAATCATCCTTTTTAGCACCATTTTAGATTTTTTTGTATCAACACCTATGCCTGTATGAAATTCTTTAAAACCGTTAAAAATAATGATGCAATTTGCTTCTTGGATGCTTTCTTTTGGGCACCAATGCAATCCAAATGAGTGCAGGAAGAGCACCTTCTGTGTAGCATCATTAGAGAATCGGGGTAACTTCTCTTCTAGATAATAGCCTCTATCAGCTGTTTTGAATGCAACGCTATCGGGTAAAACATCTTCCCAATTCTTCCAAAATGAGGCATTAAATCCCCAGCCATGGTAAGCAATTATTTCTGTTTCAAGCCGATTTCCAGTTTCTGAAGGCACTTAGCAGTTGGTTTATGTCTTTCTGTTGATGTTTGGCCGTTATTGTTATTCGAATCCGGGATGCACCGACTTCAACGGTTGGTGGTCGTATTGCTGTGGCTAAAAAGCCCTGTTTTTCTAATTCTTTAGATAAAGCCAGTGTTTCTTTTTCATCGCCAATTATGACGGGTATAATTTGCGAATTTGTGTCACCTGTTTCAAACCCTATTTCGTTAATACTATTCTTAAACAGCTCAATATTGCGATGTATTTCAGCTCTCTCATTATCCATAGTTAGAATGAGTTCTAAACTAGCATCAAGGGCTCCAATTACTGCTGGCGGCAAGGCTGTGGTATAAATAAAACCGGGACAGAAATTGATCAGATAATCCTTCATTTCTTTTGAACAGGCTACAAAAGCGCCAAATGAACCAAAAGCCTTCCCGAAAGTACCCAAAGAAATATGGATTCCACTTTTCCGAAAGTTAAATCCCAGTCCTTTTTCACCATATACACCAAGCGCATGAGCATCGTCGGAAAACAGAAGCGCATTATATTGTTCAGTTAAGGATATAAGTTGCTCTAAATCGCTTCGGTCTCCGTCCATACTAAAAACCGTTTCAGAAACCACCCAAATTCTATTATATGATTTATCCTGCCCTTTCTTTAGCAAGTCCTCTAAATGGTCATAGTCATTATGATTAAACCTTTGAAGATCAGCTCTGCTTAGAATTGCTCCCTGCAGTAAACTATTATGAACTTTCTTATCTGCTATTACTAAAGAATTGCGGTCGGCCAGTGTAGCTAATACCGTAGCATTTGCCTGGAAACCTGTATTAAAAAGCAGCGCCGCTTCGACTTCGAAAGTCTCTGCCAGCTTCTTTTCCAGTTCTTCATGAATAGAATAATTCCCGCTTACTAGTCTGGAAGCCGTAGCCCCGGCTCCAAACTTGGCAGTAAATTCTCTGCTTCTTTTTATGACCTCCGGATGACTAGCCAATCCGAGATAATCATTGGAGCAAAAATTTAACTTAGTCTGACCCGATTTTGATACTCTGGCGCCTTCAAGTTCCGGACGTATGGTTTCAAGATCCCGAAACTGAAGCTCAGTTCTACGTTGATTCAGAGCTTCGCTAATAAAATTCAGTTTGTTAGTTCTTTCACTCAAATGTTAAGAAGCCGGAGATTTTGTTTTGGAAGTCCAGGTAGAATCAGACTCGAATGTTCTTCCCATAGCTCTGAATTGCCGTACAAAAGGCAATTTCTTCCGCACACCTGGAGCAAACTGATTGTAATCGACCATAAACAATCTATTTGTATCTGGATCATAATAGGTGAAATTAACGAACGGGCCACCCATTAAACCATTAATCATGTGCCATGTACCGCGGGTTTCGTAAGCAATTAATCGTCCTTTTTGGAAAGATTCAGTAACAACAGGACGACCTACATCTTCATTCTCATAAGTCTGAACGTACATGGAATCACGAGCTCCTTTAATAAACTGTTTAGAAAGTGAGTCGCGTGTAGCAATGATCCAATCATCGTCGAGAAAGGAAATATCTCTTACATCGTCTTGGTACCAGATCCACATCCATCGATCGTTTTGAGGTAAAAACCGGCGATAACTAATAAAGTTTAGTGTGTCAATATTCTTGATATAGTCATGCTGGAATCGAACTTTGAAACCCCTGTTTGCCCATAACGAGTCAGATAGATAGGACTGTTCTTTTTTCTCGTAAACGAAATATTCCCACCTTTCTAATTCTTTTTGAAGCATATTAGTGAGCAAGGAATTTTCTGTATTTCTGATTTTTTGTGCTAAAGCAGAATCAGAAGTTGAACTCAAAATCAATACGTACTGATCTCGGTACCATTGATCTTCAACTTGAAATGAGAAACTTTCTCCGGATTTAACCCGCTCTTCAACCGGCTCATCAAGGAACCCGCGTATTTGTCTTCCTACGTTAGACTCTTCATTAATAGGAGCAGCAAAAATTAAGTTCTTTTGATTTCTGAGTCTTTCTAAATGGGCTTCAGATCTAATTTGCGTAAACCTGAGGTCGTAAAAAGGCTCTCCGTTCGGTACGGTTAAAACCCACTTTCCGAAAACATCTCGAATTGCAGAAGCAGTTTGGCTTTCCCACTGTGTTGAATCCATTACTACAACAACTTCACGGGTGTTGCCGTCTGCTAATGGACGATAATCCCCATCACAAGACACAAATAGTAAGGCTGTGAAAATTATTAAAAATGAACCTATCGATAATCGCATATTGAACTATTAATTTCCGAATTTCAATGAATGAACAAAGGAAAACAACTCAGATTGCCAGCCTTTATTCGGGTAATGTTGTTTGATGGTATCAATTAAGGCACTTCCAACAATAAATCCATCGGCATTTGATGCGATATCGGTTGCATCTTCATATGACTTAATTCCAAAGCCTACCATAACCGGATTCTTTGTGATATTTGATTTAACCCGCTGTATAAACCGATTTACAGATTTAGAAACTTCGCCTCCATCCCGAGCTCCGGTTACGCCCGTAACTGAAACACAATATACAAATCCTTCTGACTTTTCATCAGCCTGCTTCATGCGTTCATCAATGGTATTTGGAGCTACCAAATAAATTAAAGATAGCTTGGAATCTTTGGCTTGCTGCTCAATAATCCCTCCTTCTTCAATTGGAATGTCGGGTATGATAAGTCCGTCTACACCAGCTTCTTCGGCTTTCTTGCAGAACTTCTCGACTCCATATCGCAATACCGGGTTCATATATCCCATAAGGATAATTGGGATTTCGGATTGCTTTCGGACTTCCTTTACCATATCAAAAATCTTATCCATAGTGATACCATTTTTAATGGCAATATCACTTGAATATTGGATGGTTGGACCGTCTGCAAGCGGGTCACTGAAGGGCATCCCCAACTCGATGATATCAGCTCCGTTTTTTTCAAAGCCCAAAATTAGGTCCACAGTAGCATCCAGATCTGGAAAGCCTGCTGTAAGGAATAAACTCATGAGTTTTGATTCTTTTCCATTTTCTTCAAATACATTTTGAATTCTATTCATAGTATCGATCATAAATTCTCAGAAATAGTACCCATGTCTTTGTCACCACGACCTGAGCAATTCAGAATAACAATTTCGTCTTTTGATGTTTCGGGCATGAGTTTTTCTAACCAGGCGAAAGCATGCGCAGTTTCAAGTGCCGGAATAATACCTTCCAGCTTTGATAAGAGCTTTACTCCTTCCATAGCTTCCGTATCAGTAACGGCATTATATTCTACCCTGCCCAAGTCTTTCAAATGAGCATGCTCGGGACCCACACCTGGGTAATCAAGTCCTGCACTGATTGAATGAGCGAGTTCGATCTGCCCTTCATTACTTTGAAGAAGGTAACTTAGCGAACCGTGTAAAATTCCGGGCGTTCCTTTACTCATAGTAGCTGCTGTTTTTCCAGACTCAACGCCAAAACCAGCTGCTTCAACACCAATGATGTTTACTTCCTCATCATCAATAAAAGGATAGAAAAACCCGATAGCATTCGATCCTCCACCTACACAAGCAATTAGATAATCAGGATTCCTTCCTTCGTATTCATGAATTTGATTCTTGGTTTCCCGGCCTATTACTTCATGGAAATAACGAACCATCATTGGATAAGGATGAGGACCTACTACTGAGCCAATGATATAAAAGGTGGAATCAACATTCGTTACCCAGTCACGAATAGCTTCATTTGTGGCGTCTTTTAGAGTTTTTGAGCCACTGCTTACTCCACGGACTTCAGCTCCGAGAAGCGTCATTCGGTCAACATTCAATTTCTGGCGAACCATATCTTCCTCGCCCATGTATACGATGCATTCAAGGCCAAACTTAGCGCAGGCTGTCGCCGTTGCTACTCCATGCTGTCCAGCTCCAGTCTCAGCAATGATGCGCTTCTTACCCATTCGGCGAGCCAGTAAAACTTGTCCAATTGCATTATTGATCTTATGAGCTCCGGTGTGGCATAAATCCTCCCGCTTGAGATAGATTTTGGCTTTTCCGTAATGCTCTGTTAATCGGTTAGCATAAGTCAGCTTAGTTGGCCTTCCCACATATTCATCCAGCAGTAACTTGAATTCATTCTGAAATTCAGGATCATCTTTAGCCTTTTTGAACTCCTTTTCCAGTTCCTGTATGGCTGGGATGAGAATTTCAGGGACGAACTTTCCACCATAATTTCCATAATAGCCTCTGGCATCAGGGAAAGTGTATTTTTTAGCTTTTGTTTCTGTAGTCATGATATCGGTACTCAGTTAATTAGTCTCTATAGTCTTCATTTGATCCATAAAGATTTCTACCTTTTCAAAATCTTTAAGACCGGGTTTTTGCTCTAAACTGCTTGAAACATCAATGGCATAAGGCTGAACAGTTTCAGTGGCTTCTTTGATATTTTCTGCATTCAATCCTCCTGACAAGAAGAAAGGAATATCAATACTTGCTTCATTAAGCATATTCCAGTCGAATGATTTCCCTGTTCCGCCCCAAAGACCCTCGATCTTTGTATCGAAAAGAAGGAACTCAGCTACTTTAGAATACTTATCAATCTGATGTTCCAACAAATAAGGAACCGTTTCTTCTTCAATATGAATGACTTTGATGATCGGTTTATCCACAAGTTCACAATACTCAACTGATTCATCTCCGTGAAGCTGTACGAAATCAAGGCCGGTTTCTTTAGCTATACGATTCACGTCATCGAGGGGCTGATTTACAAATACGCCAACCTTTTCAGGACCTTCTATCCAGTTGATGATAGCTCCTGCCTCTCCGGGTTCAATGTAACGTGGGCTCTTTTCATAAAAGATAAACCCGAGGTAGTCTACTAAAGCACCCGCTGCAAAGCGTGCGTCTTCCAGGTTGGTGATGCCACAAATCTTAATTTTGGTGCGTTCGGTATTATTACTCATTGTTCAACAGTAATGAAAATGCTTCTTCAGTTTGCTCAATTAGGTCTTTTACGCCTTGTCCGGGATCTTTTTGTTTCATGAAATACTCTCCGATTAATGCCGAATGAATACCTTCCTTCTTCAATAAGGCAAGATCATCACCCGATGACAGTCCGCTTTCTGAAACCAATGTGGTTCCCTCAGGCGCTTGCTTTAAAATGGATATTCCACGATGGACATCCACTTCAAAAGTCTTTAAATCTCGATTGTTTACACCAAGGATGTCAATCAACTCAAAATCTATTCGGTCAAAGTCATCCTGATCATAACATTCTACTAATGCATCTAACCCAAATTCTCTGGCTGCATGAAGCAGTTCTTCAAGCTGACTCCCTTCAGTGATTGCAACAATTATTAAGGCAGCATCAGCTCCATAAGCTTTTGCCTCTTTCATCTGATAAGGGTCGATAATGAAATCTTTTCGGAGGAGTGGCAATTTGACCCGTTCAGAAATTGCTTCTAAATATTTTAAGTCTCCTTTAAAGAAAGGCTGATCGGTTAGAACAGAGATTGCTGAAGCACCTCCTTCCTCGTATCTCAAAGCGATATCAACCGGGTCAAAATCCGGCCGAATAATTCCTTTTGATGGAGAGGCTTTCTTTACTTCTGAAATTATGGAAACTGATTCGTTACCAGAAAGAGCTTTTTTGAAAGATATTGGTTCTTTCTCAAAACCAGCAAAAGAGTTAAAATCGTTAAACGATACCTTTCCCTTACTTTTGGCAAGGTCTTCAGCTGTTTGCTCTACTATTTTGTCTAAAATGGTACTCATTAATACTTAAACGTCCCCATCGCGTCATTAGTAGCATCTACAAAATCATTTAGCATCTTGCGAGCTTTACCGGATTCAAGGGCGTCTATGGCTAATTCTTTAGCCTCTTCCAGTTTCTTTACTTTTCCTGAAGCTTGAATTGCAAAAGAAGCATTCAGTAACGCAATGCCTTGTTGGGCCTCTGTTGCTTTATTAGACATAATGTTGGTCAAAATTTCGGCATTTTCTTCTTTCCCACCGCCCATCAAAGCATCCATTTCTACTTTTTTAAAGCCAATTGATTCAGGATCAAACAATATCGAAGTTGAAACAACCTTGTCTTTAAGTTCAAAAATTTCAGATTGGGAAGTCAGGCTGACTTCATCGAGTCCATCATGAGCGTTAAAGGTATAGGCAAAATCGGTATCCAGATTAGCCAGGATATGCACCATTTTTTCCGCTACTTCTTTGTTGAAGGCTCCAATAACATAGCGTTGGACTCCCGCCGGATTTACCATTGGCCCTAAAATATTAAAGAACGTTCTGAACCCAAGCTCACGGCGGGTAGGCATTACATACTTCATTGCAGGATGAAACATTGGGGCAAACATAAAAGCCATCCCAACTTCACTAAATACCTGCTCTACGCCCTCTTTTCCAAGCTCTATAGAAGCTCCTAAATGCTCCAAAACATCTGCACTTCCACATTTACTGGATGCACTGCGGTTTCCATGCTTGATAACTGCAACTCCAGCTGCAGCCGTAATAAAGGACGATGCTGTAGATATATTGAATGTACCTGACTGATCTCCTCCCGTTCCTACTAAGTCAATTGCTCCTTTGATATCTACATCAACTTTAACAGCTTTAGAACGCATTACTTTTACGAAAGCAGTGAGTTCTTCCACCGTTTCACCTTTAAGCCGCATAGCTGTAAGAAAAGCAGCAATTTGCTCCTCAGAAACTTCACCTGTCATGATAAGGTTCAGAGCTGTTTCGGCCTCGATTTGGCTTAGGTCTTCAGAGAAAGAAAGTTTATTTAATATGCTTTTGAAATCCATTATTGTCGTAACCAGTTTGAAATGAGTTTAGGTCCTTCGGTGGTTAAAATGCTTTCGGGGTGAAATTGGATGCCCTGAATGGGGAATTCCTTATGCCTGACACCTTGAATTACTCCATCATCAGAATGAGCGGTAATTTCGAGAACATCTGGAATAGTATCGGGGTCTAGAATCAGGGAATGGTAGCGGGTTGCTATAAAATCTTTTTCGGCCCCATCAAATATAAATTTCCCATCATGTGAAACTTTTGAGACTTTGCCGTGCATGAGCTTAGGGGCATGAACTACTTTAGCTCCAAAGACTTCCCCAATGGCCTGATGCCCCAGACAAACGCCTAAAATTGGAGTCCCTTTACCTAGTTCTCTTATGATCTCTTCAGTGATTCCCGCTTCATGAGGTCGCCCCGGTCCGGGTGAAATTAAGATCTTCGACGGCTTTAGCTCTTTAACTTCTTCCAAAGTCATAGCATCGTTTCGGATAACTTTATAATCATCGGTTTCTGCAGCTACCAGATGGACCAGGTTGTAGGTAAATGAGTCGTAGTTATCAATTATTAAAATCATAAGTTAAAATGCCTCACAATACCGGTTACTTCTCTAATCGGTTGCATGACAGTTTCAGCTCTTTCACGAGCTTTCTTACCACCTTCCCGGAGAACATCGTGCACGTAATCTAAATCTTTGGCTAATTCTTTTCTGCGTTCTCTGGCTTCACCAAAATATTCTTCAATCATCCCCAAGAGTTCTTGTTTAGCGTGACCGTAGCCATAACCACCCGCTTTATACTTCTTAGCAATCTCTTGCTGTGTTTCCTTGTCAGCAAAAAGCTTGATCAGAGCAAATACGTTATCTGTTTCGGGATCTTTGGGATCTTCAAGTGGCGTAGAGTCAGTATCAATAGACATCACACGTTTCTTTAAGGCCTTTCCTTCCGCAAAAATATTAATGGTATTTTTGTAGCTCTTACTCATTTTACGTCCATCGGTACCCGGTACTATGGCAACCGACTTCACTATGTGCTCTTCCGGAAGCTTGAGGTATTCCCCATCAAAAGTATGGTTAAACTTACCAGCCAAATCACGTGTAATCTCAATATTCTGTTTTTGATCTTCTCCCACCGGCACAACATCTGAGTGGTATATCAGGATATCTGCCGCCTGAAGAATTGGATACGTGAACAAGCCAATGTTAGGGTTGAGACCAGCTGCGATCTTGTCTTTATACGAAACGCCTTTTTCCATCATAGAAACTGGAGCTAAAGTTCCAAGTATCCAGGCTAGCTCGGTAACCTGCGGAACATCAGACTGAGCAAAAAACGTCGCTTTTTCAGGATCCAGACCCAAAGCCAGATAATCCAGCGTAACATCAAGGGTATTCTGTTTAAGTTGTTTTCCATCATTCAGCGACGTAAGTGAATGATAATTGGCTATAAAATAGAAAGCCTCTCCCTTCTCCTGCATTTGAATATGCTGGCGGATGGCTCCGAAATAATTTCCAATATGAAGTTTGCCTGAAGGCTGAATTCCGGATAAAATTGTTTTAGTATCGCTCATTGAATATCTAAAGCTACGCTAAGCGCCTGAATAAGTGCGCCTGCTTTGTTTTGTGTTTCTTCAAATTCTTTGGTGGGATTACTATCGGCTACAATCCCGGCACCGGCCTGAATATAGGCTTTGTTTCCTGTTACAACCATGGTTCTAATGGCAATACAGGTGTCCATATTTCCTGAGAAATCGAAATAACCGACTGCACCAGCATATGTGCCACGCTTAGTTGGCTCAAGTTCGTCAATAATCTCCATGGCTCTGATTTTAGGGGCTCCACTAACCGTGCCTGCAGGGAAACATTGCATCAGAGCATCAACGGAAGTTTGATTGTCCTGAAGTTCACCAACTACGTCACTTACAATATGCATCACGTGTGAATATCTCTCTATAACCTGATTTCGTTCCATTTTAACGGTTCCGGCTTTGCATACACGGGATAAATCATTGCGTCCTAAATCCACCAACATAATATGCTCGGCCACTTCCTTAGGATCGTTTTTCAAATCCTCTTCTAACGCTAAATCTTCTTGATGCGTTTTACCTCTTGGTCGTGTTCCGGCAATAGGCAAAACGCGGGTCTCTCCCTCTTGAACTCTAACCAAGACTTCCGGTGATGAACCCACGAGTTGGAAATCCTCAAAATCTAAATAAAATAAATAAGGAGAAGGATTAACCATTCTTAAAGCTCGATACAGCATAAAAGGGTCTCCACTCATATCAGCTTCAAACCGCTGTGAAAGAACTACTTGAAAGATATCCCCTTCATAAATGTATTCTTTCCCTTTCTCTACGATCTTCTCAAAGTAATCCTGTTTCATATTACTAGTAAGTGAATCTGTATCAATAGTAAAGGGTCTGCTTTCATAATTAGAGCTGAGAGCCGCTGCTTCCATTTCATACAGACTTCGCTGAGCTTTTTTATATGCCTGATCCAGGTCTTCTTCTTCCTCAACAAAAACTGTTTTAATCAATACGATTTGGTGTTTCACATGGTCGAAGGCAAAAATTTCGTCGTAGAATGCCCAAATCGCTTCGGGAAGATTCAAATCATCATCGGGTACATTAGGCAAGTCTTCAACCAACCGAAAAGTATCATAAGCTGAAAAACCGACGGCACCGCCTTTGAGTCTGGGTAATTCAGGGAGTGTTGGTTCAGAGTAAGCTGTAGTGAGTTCTTTCAGCTTCTCAAAGTAGCCTATATCAATGGTCTCTTTGTTTGATGAAGTTTCCAGTTTCGTTTCCCTCCCGTCAAATACTAGCTTTTGATATGGATTCCTTCCAATAAAAGAATATCGGGCAAGCTGTTCCCCTCCCTCTACCGATTCGAGTAGAAAAGGGAACTCGGCTCCTTCTCTTATATTCATAAATAGAGAGACGGGTGTTAGTACATCAGCGAGTAATCTTCGGTAAACCGGTACTGCTGTATATTCGTCACTTAGTTTTAAAAATTGTTCTTTAATCATAGAATTTCATTTCAACAATCAAAATAGTTGCACCGACGCAGAGCGTCAGGATCGAGTCGATGTCCATACGCGACTCAAATCATATTTCTTTAGAAACCTGAGCCAATAAATTCACTGTTGGTTCCGTACGCTCCGCGTCGGAACCATTATAGTCATTACTGGTTATTTGAAGACTGATGAACACTTCACGAATAACCAATGACGAACTTTTATAAACAAAAAAACCCACAATTCCGGCGGAACAGTGGGTTTGGTTACATTCTTTCTCTATCGCTCAATCACATACGAGACCCACTGTTATTTTCTACAACAGGCCACCACCAAGAATTAAGTTGAACGATTTGGTTTTTCATAACGCGACGAATATAACGGCATCATAGAGTACATGCAATATCAACTTCCACAATTTAATAAGTTTGAAACCGTATTGGATTTAAGAATGATGAATCCTTACCATTACAGATCAATCTTTTAGCAGCTATATTATTTTGAAGCACCTATTCATCTACGGTACTCTTTTGGCATTTTTAAGTCTTGGTTTTATTGCATGCGACCAGACTGCAGGTCCGGACGAAATTTTCCAGGATACATCCGCTATAGTTAATTTTGAGATTACTCCCTCTGAGGTCAACTTTACTTCTGCAAACGACGGAATTAAAGACACTACCGTTCAGGTATCTTTTGAGGCTTCCACTATTAATCTTGGAAATGATGAGCAGCTTACTCTTTCAGTATTCAACCGATCAACAGATGAATTGGTTTTACAACGAACTTTGACTGAAAGCTCCACGGCTAATCTTTATGAGGAAACCATTCCCTTCGAAACTAAAACTACTTTTTTCAGTGATTACATCGTGTATCTGAGAATTTCCGGAGACAATTCAAGTACCAGTTATGCACAAGGGAAGTTAAAAATTTCCGGTTTTTCCGTCGTCCCTCCTACAATTATCAGTGTAAATAACCCCGAATCTATAATACGACCAAATCAGGGTAACAGAGCAGTAGCATTTCAGGCTAAAGTATTTGACGATGAAGGCATGGATACTATTGAAGGAGTTTATATGAGGTTAATAAGCCAACAAACTGGTAGTGAGGTTTCAGGATCTCCATTTCAGCTTTATGATGATGGAGATAACGGTGGTGACCCCGCAGCCAATGACTCTACCTTCACCCTGGGTCTACAGATCAATTCATCAAATCAACTACAGGATTATGATCTGGAATATTTTGCCATTGACAGAGGTGGATTGGTAAGTGATACCGTAAAAAGCACATTTAGTATTATTGAATAAATGAAAAAATTATTAGTTGCTTTTACTTTTATACTCATCCCTTTTATGGGTCTAGCTCAAGTATATGGTCCGCTGGGCGAAAATACAGAAACCTTCAATACTATTCGTTTTAACGGTGTGAGTACCATTCTTGCTTATGGTGACACCGTCTGGATCAGCCCCGAGCTAAACAGAAATATTGGTAACGCATCTGAATGGTTCCGCCCAGAAGGTGCTGATAGTGTAACGGACAATGTTGGACGGGTTTATTCTTTAGAACTTGGGCAAGATACTGTGCTGGCTGGGTTAGGATATACAAATTCAGATGCTGAAGGTTCTCCACAAACAGCTTTTGGTTATTATTTTTCTGTTGATGGAGGAGATTCATGGAGATTTGAGCCAGATGTAACCGATCCAGACCCTCCTTCTAAATGTTTTTCTTCTGATCCGGATTATGAACAGCCTTCGAGTCTTGATGATTACGACCCTGATTGTGACATTCAGTTTACGTATGGCGGAGTAACTTACAATAGAATACGATTCACAGTCCCAGAGCTGTCCCCTCCTTATGAAGTTGATTTTAAGGACGAGGTAGTTTTCTCAGCAAATTTTAGTGGCGGCTTATTGCGAAGCACAGATTTTGGACAAACATGGGAAAGAGTCATCCTTCCGCCTGATAATGTCTCTGAACTTACTCCAGAAGAAGACTATTTGTGGAGCTCGAACCTTAGCCTCTCAACAGGAAGTAGCGTTCAAATTAACAGATATGATCCAAGAAGTGATTTCTTATTCAATCTCAGAGTATTTGGGGTTTACATTGATACCCAAAATCGGGTTTGGGTTGGAACCGGAAATGGAGTAAACGTTTCGGACAACGCTCTGACTGCCCCAACAGATAGCATCAGGTGGTCTCACATTGTGTTTGATGGTTCTGTAGATGGACTGATTGGGAATTGGGTTATTGAAATTAAAGAAGAACCCAGTACCAATAGAATTTGGATGACCAACCGTGTAATTGAGGCTGGAGTCGAAAAACAAGGGATTGTTTATACAGATGACGGTGGTGAAACATTTACTCAGATGCTCGTTGGCGAACGTATCAACGATATTGGGTTTAAAGATGGATATGTTTTCGCTACAGGCGAGAATGGACTTTTTATATCTTCCAATGGTGGGGATACCTGGATCAAATCTCCTGAGATAAGAAGCCCAAATACTTTTATTAAGCCTTCTGCAGTGTATTACTCGGCAACTTCAACAAACGATAGAATTTGGATTTCAACAGAAGATGGAATCGCCTCTCACCAGTGTTGTACAGCTGGGCAAACTTTTGATAACTGGGAAATCACTCGCGTCAACTTCCCACTTAAAGGCGGTAATATACATGATGAGGGACGGGATGTTAATACCTATGCCTACCCAAACCCGTTCTCTCCTACTGTTCACGAATTGGTTCGAATTAAGTTTGAGGTGAAGAATCAAAGTACTGTTAAAGTCAGAATTTTTGACTTTGGAATGAACTTAGTTCGTGAAGTCGAAAATAATTCTTTCCCGCCCGGAACCTATGAAGCTGTTTGGGATGGACTTGACGGTAAAGGACGCAAAGTAGCTAATGCACCTTATATCTATGTGATTGAAAACGGAAGCAGGCAAGTGAACGGTAAAATTTTGGTGGTGGATTAATGAAGATTTCACACAGATATCAAAATAGAGCTCTCATATTTTTTCCACTGCTTATCGCCTTGTTGATCTCTCCTTCTTTATATGCTCAAAATGGTGGTTTTGCTGGAGCATCCAACAGAATTGGCTATAGCGCCCGTGGAATGGCTATGGGGAATGCTATGTCGGCCGTTACAACGGAAGGCGCTTATTCCTACTACAACCCAGCTCAGGCAGCCATGCTTATCGACAAGCGCCAAGCTGATTTCAGTATAGGGGCCCTACAATTTGACCGGATATTTCAGAGCTCAGGAGTTCAATTTAAACTCCCTCCAACGGCTGGCTTATCATTTAATCTGCTTAGAACAGGTGTGCAAGACATCGATGGGCGAACCGTCAGCGGTTACTCAACCGGTTTATTTGATATCAATGAATATCAGCTATCTAGTATTTTTGGAATCCGGCTCAGTAATAAAATGAAAGCAGGAATCGGCCTTAAGTTTAATATGGCTGACTACCATTCTGAATTGGACAACGCAATTGGCGTTGGCTTAGATTTTGGGATATTGTATCATGCAGGAATTCACACCAATATTGCCTTGTCTATCAAAGATTTGTTTGCCAATTATAAATGGAATGCTCAGGACTTATACGGTTTATCACAGGGCCGTGATGTTATAAACAATTTCCCTACCCGATATACCCTCGGCGTTGCTTACCAAAAGAATCAGGTTACCGTTTCAGCTGATTTTGAGATCCAATCCTACACTTCAGAAATTCAAACAACCTCTACTTTTGTGGAAGACGGTGTCCCAACTACTATCACTTCTTCGGAAGAAATTAACACCAGCTCCACCCAATTACGTTTGGGAAGCTCTTGGAGAGCTCATCAGCGGTTTACCCTTCGTGCCGGATGGCAACTACCTGACACTGAGGATTTTGATAGCTGGGCTTTAAGCAGTGGTTTTTCCATTCATCTCCCTTTTGATGTATTTTCACCTTCCATCGATTATGCCTTTGTGATGGAACCGTACCAAATTTCTAACATGCATGTATTTTCACTCCGATTGAATTTATGAAATCAGCATTATTGAGTTTATTTATTGTTTTAAGCAGTGCCACTTTATTAGCACAAGGAAGTGGATTTGAAGTGTTAAGTATTGCACCTACTCCTTACTCATTGTCAAAAGGAGAAGCTACAACTTCCATATCTGACGGGGCGGGTTCTATCTTTTCAAATCCCGCTCTGCTTTCTATGAATGAAAGTTCTTCCATCGACCTAGGCTATTCGTTCTGGATTGCAAATATCACTAATATTTTTGGAGGCGTGAATTTTAAAAACGATCGTCAGGCTATCGCATTTTCGTTTTATAGTTCAGGGGCGGATGACTACGAATCCAGAAATAACCCTGGACCTCCAACCGGAGAGTTCTCAATTCAATACATCTCCATAGCAGCTGCCTATTCGTATGATTTCGAATATTTTGCTTTAGGAGGGGCTGTTCAGTATTTGAACGAAGAAAATTTCACTTACCGGGCCAATGGTTATGCTTTCAATCTTGGTATTGCCAGTGAATTTTTAGAAGAAAGGGTTCGTACTGGAGCTTCTGTTTCTAATCTTGGAGAAATGCAAAACCTCAATATCGACGCCACTCCGCTTCCAACCAATTTCAAAGTCGGAACCTCGGTAGATGTTATCAACTTCAGCCCTCCCAAGAATAGTGACTTACCGATCCTCTTTACCGCATATGCCGATTATGTCTATCCTTTGGTTGAAACCGAGGACAAAGATTATGCTGATTATACAGTTCCGGGGTCATATTTCAATCTTGGGGTTTCGTTCACTGTTGCTGAAGTTTTACAGCTCAGCGGAGGCTATAAGACTCAAAATAACGTCCGACCTGTTTCTTTTGGCGCAGCGTTCTCGACTAGTGAGGTGACATTTAATTATGCGCTCATTCCTTTCAATACAGGCTACGGAACAGTACATTCCATCGGGATTCAGTACAAATTTTAAAGAAGGACTTTTATGGAGTCTACATCTCTTGATGAGATATATGCATCAATTAATAACGATGCGCACACGATTTATGTGGTACCCTTGATTCGATATTCGCACAAAAAGTCTGATTATTTATATCTCCTATATAAAGATCTGATTGAAGGTGACGAGTATGATATTAAGTCAATCAGTGTTTTCAACCATTTTAAGTTGGTTGCAGGCATTGTTGCTAACCGAAATGCTATTCTTCACTATCACTGGTTTGAATTTCAGGATCTTAAGTCCTTGCTGGGGATGCCTTGGAAAATAGCCTGTATATGGCTCTTTAAGATGCTTGGAGGCAAGATTGTTTGGACTTTGCATAATGAATTTCCACACGATCAGCGCTATTTACCACTTCATAAGTATCTGCATAAGAAGATGGCCAGATGGGCCAACGTGCTTCATGTTCATTGCCAGAAAGCAATAACTTTAATGAGTAAGAATCTTGAAGCTCCCAAAGATAAGTTTCAATTGGTTCCCCATCCTGAATTCCCGGCAAAACCAATCGACCGTTCTGAAGCCAGAGACCATCTCAATAAAAACTATGAATGTGAACTAACTCAAGACATACCGCTACTATTGATGTTTGGTAATATCAGCCGCTACAAACAGTTAGAGCACACAGCTGATTTAGTCATGGGTTTAGAAAAGGAATGTAGATTGCTGATAGTGGGACCGGTTAAAAAAGGAAATATTTCCTTATATGAAGAACTTCAAAAGAAACAAAAGCAAAGCAACCGGATACAACTTATACCCCAGTTTATAGAAGAGGATCGTGTACCTTGGTTTTATAGCGCTGCTGATATCTGCGTTTTTAACTACCGGGAAATTTTATCCTCCGGCGGATATCACATGGCAAAAGCATACAACAAACACATCATTGCCCCCGACCTTGGATGCCTATCCGAAGAAGGAAACAAAACCAATGTGCAGCTTTTTAATAAACCGGAAGAACTGAAATCATTACTCACTCAGCAAATAGACTCAATTATTAATGGCCAGGCTTAAAGAAAAAGCATTTTGGATTGCTGTTGGTGATGTTGCCGGACGGGGACTTTCATTTCTTACGTCTATTTATCTGGCTCGAACCCTTGGCTCAGAGTTTTATGGGCTAATTACGGTTGCTATATCTATTCTTGGTTATGCTACCTGGGTTTCAGACATGGCCTTAATAAGTATTGGAACTCGGGAAACAGCGAAGGAGCCTTCAAAAAGGATTTTCAGAGTTCTGGAAATATTCAGGATGAAATTGGTCCTCGGTATCGTTGTACTGATTATTTCTACCATTGTGGTCTCCACTGTAAATGCAGGAGAAATTGAAAAACAGGTCATTTTAGGGTACCTGTACTCCATTATTCCTTATATAGCTTTAATGGAATGGTTCTATTCCGGTAAGCAAGAGTTTGGTAAAATCGCCCTTTCTAAAGTTCTAAACGGCTTAGCTTACTTTCTTTTGGTCTATTTCATGGTTGAATCTGTTGAAGATGTCACACTGGTTCCTGTTTTATATACAGCCGGCATTGCTGTAGCAGCCTTAACCCTTGGCACCTTTGCCATTAAGGATAAGCCATTTTCTCTCCCTTCCCGTGGGGTTCAGGTATATTCTGATCTCCTTAAAACAAGTTCTATTCTGGGTCTTGGGAAATTCTTTGCCCAGATTGTTCACCTTTTACCGCCTATCCTCATCGGTGGCATTATGTCGCTTAAAGCAGCCGGATTATATGGAGCGGCTTTCCGAATTGTCATCATAGCCATGATGATTGACCGTGTTTTTGTGAATTTACTTCTACCCAACCTTTCTTCGCTTTGGAGCATAGACCGCGTAATGGCTACTAAAAGGATTGAGGCTGTATTTCGCTTAGTCGCAGCGGGAGGAGCACTGATTGCTATGATTACTGCCATCGGCGCTGAGCAAATCATTCAGATTCTTTATGGTGCACAATACGCTGAGAGTGTTATTCTATTGCAAATCTTATCTATTCTAATTGCGGCTACTTTTATTAACAGTCTTTTTTCTTTTGGTTTGATTGCCACCAATAGAGACAAAGAATACTTCTTAGCCACCTGCTTTGGAGGAACCATTTCAGCGATTCTGATATTCAGTTTTGCGGCTTTCGGAGATTCATTGAAGGTGGCAATATCAGTATCTGCGGCTGAAGTCATCATCACATTATTCACTTATTTCTGGTTTAGGAAAGTAGTTCCCCTAAATTATCTTAAACCTTTATTGATTTGCTATCCGGTGGCAATTTTGCTGTTCTTCGTGTTTACAATGAGTCCGCTTATGCCGCTGCTAAATGCACTGATTGCATCCATTATCTTTGTAGCAGTAACCATTAAGTTCGGGATTTTTAGCCGGGAACAATACGACTGGGCAATGGAGAAAATATCAGGATGAGAAGGCGTTTATGCATAGCGATCCAAAAACGTACTCCTGATTGGGATGCTGTCCTGAATTACCTTGGAGTCTGGTTTGAACAGGTTGATTACAGCAAGTCCTTAGCTCAAAACTATAGCGTAATAATCCTAAATGATCAGCCTGAATCTGATCAAGTTGAATTATTGAAAGTCTATCTCAATAACTCCGGAAGCATTCTTGAGATCGAAGACAACCTGATATTCACCAAAAAGAGCGATACCAAAAATTCATCGGTTCAAACCCTAACCCGAAATACTCGACATAAAAGCTTTGAACATATTTCATTTGTTGATCTTTTTGAAAATGTGAGGTTACATAACGATTCAGAGCTATTTGAAGGCCTGATTCATTTTCAGAAACAAAAAAAGGGTGCTATCGGCTTTTTTGGAGCTAATTTAGCATCTCTGACTCAACAGTCAGGATACATGCGCAAGCGGTTTTACAGTTCTGCCGGCGAAAATCCTGACGAGATTGTAAGTAAAGTTTCCAAACATGAATTGCTTGAACTTTTTGCTGCCACGTTAAAAGAGCTTCATTACCATCAGGGACTCCCCTTTATATCTAAATGGACTTCACCCACAGAGAAACCGGTATTTGGCTTTCGAGTTGACAGTGATTTTGGAGATCAAAAATCCATTCATGACTTATACGATGTATTGAAGAGACACGATATAGCCGGAACCTGGTTTCTTCACGTTGAAGCGCATGAAGAATGGCTTAATCACTTTAAGGAAATGGAAAAGCAGGAAATTGCCCTCCACGGTTATGAACACGGCACTTCCTCCTCATATCATAAAACAGTAAGGAATATTGAAATCGGGGAAGAAAAGCTAGAAGAAGCAGGAATTAACATTGATGGATTTTGTGCCCCTTATGGAATTTGGAATGAGGCTTTAGAAAAATCATTAAGTGAAAAATCTTTCGTCTACAGTTCTGAATTTACTTTGGCGTATGATGGCTATCCTGTTGAACCTGCCAATGAGAATCTACCCCTTCAGATTCCAATTCATCCTATTTGTACAGGAAGTTTGAATCGCAGAAGATATTCCTATTCAGATATGGAAGTCTATTTCGAACAAGTCCTCAATCAAAAGCTAGGTAGATTCGAACCAGTATTTTTTTATCACCACCCCTTGCAGCCGGGTTTGGATGTTATTGATGCTATTCTGAAAAAAGTCAGTTCCCTCCCTTTTGAGAACTTAACCTTCTCTGAATACGCCGGTTTCTGGAAACGAAGGAAAGAGTTTAAATTTGAGGCTTGGTCAAATGACGGTATGCTTGAAATCCAAAGTGACTCACAACAGAATGTGTTACTTCAGGTTTCAACCTCTATGGATGGCTTTGATTTGACTGATGACACTGGGAGTAACATTGACCTTCCAAAAACACCAAAATTTAAGTATTCGAACTCCTATCTTCTTGAATCTGAACAGGTTCATAAGCTGAGAAATAAAGATCTCAGACTTTTGAAGACATCACTTTTAGATTGGAAAAACAGGATTAAGCTATGAAAGTGGGTTATATAGCGCCAATGAGTATTGCAGCCGTAAACGGAGGACTCCGAACGCAAGCCCTACAAACTATTCACCATATTCAGAAATATGATGTAGAACCCGTTCTTCTTTCTCCCTGGGATGAACTAGAATCAAAATCTATCGATTTGGTTCATGTTTTTGGGGCTTCCATAGAAAATGTAGGTATTGTTGATCAGTTACATGCTCAAAACATTCCAATCGTACTTTCTCCCGTTTTCTTTTCTAATCGAAATGCAGCAGTGATAAAACGATTTCTAAAACTTGAGCAGCTTAGCGATACCATATCTGGTGCTGTGCGGTCTGATTTTAGCATTAAAGCCGAGCTATGTGATAAAGCGAACATAATACTGCCAAACACTTCTGAAGAGGCTCAGCTTATACAAGAGGGCTTTTCAATACCTTCTAGTAAACTCAACGTAGTTCCCAACGGAGTCGAAACCTTTTTCACGGAATCAAAACCTGATCTGTTTGTAGAAAAATATGGCTTGAAAGACTTTGTACTTTTTGTGGGTCAAGCGGGAGCAAAACGGAAAAATGTAATCAAACTTTTGGAAGCTGCCTCTAAGGTTGACGCTCAGATAGTGATTATTGGCTCATTCTATAAAGATGAATATAGCAGGAGATGTTTAGATCTAGCCCAAAAAGCCGGCAATGTTACATTGATTGAGACTTTGGATCATAACTCAGAATTATTAGCCTCGGCTTATGCAGCAAGTAAAGTTTTTGTACTCCCCTCCCAATTCGAGACTCCGGGAATTGCAGCCATGGAAGCAGCTTTAGCGGGATCACAGATTGTTATCACCCAAAAAGGCGGAACTAAAGATTATTTTGAGGGCTTTGCTGAGTTTATTAATCCCGATTCAACTGACTCTATTTTGAATGGAATACAGAAAGCTCTAAAGAAGAAATCCTCAGAGAATTTAAAAGATCATATTCTTTCTAATTTTACATGGACTAAAGTAGCTGAGCAAACTTCAGATCAGTATAAAAAGGTATTGGCATGAAGAAAGTTTTAATCGCATTTGGCACTCGACCTGAAGTCATCAAGCTGGCACCTGTAATAAAGGAACTGAAGGGAAATTTTGAATTAACAGTCTTGCATTCCGGACAGCATAAAGAATTGGTTAATCCCATGCTTTCCTTGTTTCGGATTGAACCGGATATAAACCTGAATATCATGCAGCCGGGGCAGGATTTATTTGAGCTGACCCAGAGACTTCTTCCTAAACTAAAAGATACGCTGCAGGAGGCAGAGCCTGATTATGTTATTGTTCAGGGCGATACGACGACTTCTTACTTAACCGCCTTAGCAGCTTTTTATAAGCGGATACCTGTTCTCCATGTCGAAGCAGGTTTGCGAAGCCACAATCCATACAATCCTTTTCCTGAAGAGATGAACCGCAAGCAGATTTCACATCTTGCACATCACCATTTCGCTCCAACTCAGCTTAACCAAAAGAATTTATTGGATGAGGGAATTTCTTCTGAACAGATTACTGTCACAGGAAATACGGTAATTGATGCCATGGAGTTCATTCAGAGTTCCAAAGAATATGATACTGCACAACCTGATATTCTCTCAAAGATCCACTCTCAGGACAAGCTATTGGTTCTAACAGCTCACCGACGGGAAAATCACGGTAAGCCCTTATTGGATATTTTTAAAGCGGTAAATCACCTTTTAGAAAGCCACCAAAATTTAAAGGTAATCTTCCCGGCTCATCCCAATCCAAATATAGAGAAAGCTCTTTTGGAATCCGGAGTTCAAAATGAGAGGCTCTTACAAACTTCCCCTTTTGACTATCTTTCTTTTCTGCATGTACTCGATAGAGCCGATGTTATTTTAAGCGATTCAGGAGGAATACAGGAAGAAGCTTCTGCTCTGGGAAAACATGTACTTGTGCTAAGAAATGAAACGGAAAGGCAAGAACTTATTGATTCCGGTTTGGGAACATTGGTTGGTACAGAATTTGAGAGAATAGTTTCTGAAGTCAATGATCAGCTTGTTTCAAATTCTAGTCAAGATAAATCATCTATTTTTGGAGATGGAAAAGCAGCTGAAAAGATTCGTGAAGTACTTTTAAATCAGCTGTAGTCCTGAAATTTATCTACCCCTTCAGGACCGTAATCATCCGTGAAAAACTGTATTGCTCCAATTACTATTCCCTTCAGCATAAAAATGGTAAATACGGCCATTAGCCCATACTCTTGAAATGCCAGGATAAGTATCAGATAGACAAAGAAAAGAATAAACTTACCTCGATTTTGGCGGATTGTTTTGCGATCAAATCGGGGGATTTTGTCAAATGGAAGTGTACTGACCATCAGAAATGAAATAACTACAATAATGGGAATGAGCGCTGAGTTCACCCCGTTTTCAAGGAATGAAAAGATCTCGAGTGAATCTCTAAAAGTCAGGAAGAAAGCCCCTAAAATAATAGCCTGAGCCGGAATTGGGAGCCCAATAAAAAAGTCTTTAGTAGGTTGAAGTCGTGCGTTTACATTAAATCGCGCCAATCTAACTGCTCCACAAAGAGGCGGTAAAGCGCTCACGATAATACCAACAAAACCCAGCTCATGAAGAGACCAGGTGTACATCAAAAAGCCAGGTGCTACCCCAAAGGAAACCATATCACTGATGGAATCGAGTTCAATACCGAAATCGCTGGTAGCATCTGCTAAACGGGCCATCAACCCATCAAAAACATCAAATAATCCAGCTAGAGCGATAAGCCAAGCAGCTCTTACAAATTCTCCGTCAGAGATGGAAATGATTGCCAAAAAGCCACTGAACAAGTTCATAAGGGTAAAGAAACTTGGAACAGCAATTTTCCTGTTTACCGGTGGTTTACTTTCTTTACGCCTTTTCTGGCGCTCCTTAAAAGAGTGATATTTTTTTTGAATGGGATATTTCATCAGTTGATTACTCCAATCACAGATTCGCCGGCTACAGTGGTATCTCCGGGTTGTACTTTCACTTCTACATTCTCTGGAACAACAACATCCATTCGTGAGCCGAATTTCATAATCCCAAAACGTTCTCCAGCTTTAAGTGTATCGCCTTCATTGATATTATATACAATGCGACGTGCTAAAAATCCGGTTATTTGTCGGAAAAATATCTTTGTATTTGAGGGGTGAAGTACTCCAAAATCTGCACGTTCGTTAAGCTCGGAGGCATGTTCAGTCCATGCCATTAAATATTCACCGGGATGATATTTCAAGTACTCCAGTGAGCCAGAAACTGGATTTCGGTTCACATGTACATTCAAAGGCGACAGAAAAATACTAATCTGAGTTGCTTTGCCTTTCAAATAAACACCCTCCTCTATCTCTTTCACAAAAACAACTTTTCCATCGGCAGGTGAAATTACCAGATTCTCTCCTTCTGGAATTGTTCTGTCGGGATCTCTGAAAAAGTAAATAATCAATCCAGACAGTGAAGCCATTACAGCATAAATTAAATATGCGAACCAATGATCGAGAAAATAAAACGCGAAACCACAAACCAATGCAGAAATGATGAGAATAAAAGCAATTGTGGAATAACCGTCGCGTGCGAGCATATTAGAGTCCGAAATATCTGAATGCGTCATTAAACATAACAAAAATGAAAAGTCCAACCATAATGAAGAACCCTATTTGCTGAGCAACCATACGTACTTTTTCTGAGGGTTCACGTCTGGTGACTCCTTCATAAATTAAGAATACGAGATGCCCACCATCTAATGCCGGAATTGGAAGAATGTTCAAAATAGCGAGGGTGATACTAAGTAAAGCCGTGATATTCCAAAAGCCGATCCACCCGGCCTGATCTGTAGCCTCGCGGGTAATACTGGCAATTGCAATAGGCCCACCTAAGTTTTGAGATACTGAAATATCACCTGTAATCATTCGCGTAAATCCTTGGATAATACCAACCGTTTGCTCTACTGTTTGATTATATCCTTCCTCTAAAGATTCCAAAAATCCGTAATCAATACGCTCAAATCCTAAAGTTTGGGGATTTGGTGAAGCAATTCCAATGGTTTTGGTTTCCTGATCTGGAGTGATGGAAGCATAGAAAAGAGAATCTTCCCTTTGTACTCCGAATGTAACTGCTGTATCTGCATTTTGAATGATTTCCACCAGCTGAATCCAATATTTTACCGGTTCACCATCAGCTGAAACAATTCGATCTCCTGCTTTTAAACCTGCATCAGCTGCAGGGCGGCCGGCAGGGACTGATGAAACCGAACTTGGAAGTATATAAGAAGGATCTAAAAAACCGCGGGTTTGAATGCTATCTAAGTAATTTGGAGAAACTGATACATTAACCTCTCCTCCATTTCTAAGTACAGTATAATTTAAATCACTTGAAGTAAGCTCGGATGCAGAAACTAGTTCGTTGAAATACTGAACCCGCTGGTTGTTAACCCCAACAATCTTATCGCCGGTTTGGAAGCCGATTTCATATAAAATGGATGTTTCCGGCACATAAATACCGTCAGTTTCCTCTATAGGAAGAACGGCTTTACCTTGCGAGAAAGTAAGTCCAAAATAGATAAAGAAAGCCAGAATCATATTAAATATTACACCGGCAGTTATAGTTACAATCCTTTGCCAAACCGGTTTGCTTCGGTACTCCCATTCTTCGGGTTCTTTATCCAAATGCTCGGTATCCATGCTTTCGTCAATCATACCGGTAATCTTCACATAACCTCCCAAAGGAGTGGCACCGATACAATAGTCAGTATCTCCTTTTTGGAAACCCCAAATTCGTGGAGGGAAACCAATTGAAAAACGTTCTACTCGCATACCAAAAAACTTTGCAGCAAGGTAATGCCCCAACTCATGTATAAAAACGAGGATCATCAAAGCCCCGCCAAAAATCAGAATTGTGTTTAATAAGTTTAAAAACCAGTCCATATAATTATTTAATTGAAGCCGCGTAAATGCGCGTCTCTTTGTCTATTTCTTTTAGCGTCTCTACGTTCAAACTATCGCTTGATTCTATTTTAGCCAAACTTTTTTCTACAATTTTAGAAATTGAAATATAACCAATTTCTTTGTTCAAAAAGCGGTCTACAGCTACTTCATTAGCCGCATTTAAAACGGCCGGAGCATAATCACTTTCTTTAAGACTATCCATTGCTAACTTCACACAGGGAAACCGTTCAAAATCAACGGGTTCAAAAGTAAGATTCTGTGCTTCCTGCCAGTTCATTCTTGGGGTTTCCAGGTCCAATCTTTCCGGATAACTTAGTGCATAAATAATGGGTACTTTCATGTCCGGCAAACCAAGCTGGGCTTTACTTGAACCATCTATAAAAGTTACCATAGAATGAATAATACTTTGAGGATGAACAACAGGCTCTATCTTCTCAACAGGAATATCAAAAAGCCAATGCGCTTCAATAATTTCAAGTCCTTTATTCATCATGGTAGATGAATCGATCGTAATCTTTGCACCCATGTTCCAGTTAGGGTGATTCAAGGCCTGTTCAACCGTCACCTCTTCCATCTGTTTTTTGCTAAACTCACGAAAAGGTCCACCGCTGGCAGTGATTATGATCTTCTCAATATCATCCATAGACTCCCCAACAAGGCACTGCAACATAGCACTGTGTTCAGAATCGACCGGAATAAGTTTGGCATCTGTTTTTTGAAGCTCTTGATTAATCAGCGCCCCACCTACTACCAGTGACTCTTTATTGGCAAGTGCTACCTTTTTTCCTGACCGAATGGCTTCAAGAGTAGATTCAAAACCGGCAAAACCAACCAAACTGTTCAAGATAATATCGGCTTCATCCAAGGTAGCTATGGATGGCAAGTTTTCTGATCCGGAAATAATCTCAACTCCGGAAACCGTTGCTTTTAAATCGTCGAGATGGTCTTCATTGCTAATTGCTGCAAAGCTTGGAGTGAATTCTTTTACCTGTTGAGCCAGTAACTCCCAATTTGAATGAGCAGTAAGTGCAATTACTTCAAATTTGTCCGGATGCTGGCGTACAATGTCAAGTGCTTGTGTACCAATGGATCCCGTTGATCCAAGAATAGCCAATTTTTGTTTATTCAAAATCTATCTTGATTTAGTTCTTCCTCAAATTAAGAAATGATTATTCAAAACCCCATTTCTTTTGCCACTTCATACATTTGTGCATGGGCAATAACTGTTTCTTCCAACGTCGGTGCATATCCACCAGAAAGTAATAGAACCAAAGGGTAATTTTTTTGTGTGATGGTTTCTATAACAATACGCTCTCGCTCTCGAAGTCCCTTTAGTGTTAGCGAAAGTCTTCCAAAGTGATCGGTAGCAAGCGGATCTATTCCGCCTAAATAGTAAACAAGGTCAGGCTCGAAATCATTGAGAATAGAGTCAAGCGCTGCAATTAGTGATTTGTGATATTCACTATCCTCCGTTTTATCAGGAAGGCCAATATCCAAATCAGATGGTGGTTTCTTAAATGGATAGTTCTTAGCTCCATGAATTGAAAATGTAAATACACTAGGATCATCTGCAAATATATAAGCAGTTCCATTCCCTTGATGGACATCACAATCAATCACCATTACCTTGTTTACCCACTTAGATTGTTGAAGTACTTTTATAGCAACTGCAACATCATTGAATACACAAAAACCTTCTCCCAGATCAGGCATAGCGTGGTGTGTTCCGCCGGCAAGATTACCTGCTATTCCATCTTGCAATGCCATCAGACCTGCATTGAGGGTTCCCTGAACAGCTAATCTAGATCGTACAGCTAACGATTGAGTCCATGGCAAACCCATTCGCCGCTCTTCCTTTCGATCAAGTGTGCCGTTCAGTATTGCCTTCACATATCTTTGAGTGTGAGCTGTGATAAGATTAGACTGGTCTGCCATTGAAGGTTCAACAATCTCTGACTCTGACAGTATTCTTTTGTTCAAAAGATAAGAGTGAAGCCCTTTGAATTTCTTCATTGGGAAAATATGTTCATCAGGAATAGTAGCGTAATATCCGGGACTGTAACTGACTCTCAATGTAAATTAACTGCTTTTGTTAGTTTAGCTTTATGATTCCCATCATTCGTCCGCTTTGTTCTTTTTGACGACGGTATGAATAAAAATTTTCATTACTGATGGTGCAGGAAGCATCTATTTCAATATTCTGTTCATTAATACCTTCATTTAATAGCTGGTATTTGATGAATGCTTTCAAATCAACATGAGGTTTTGCATAATTCGTTCTATCTACAAACTGATCCGGAAACTCAGAAGCAACCTCCTCTCCCACTTCAAAGTTCTCAAGTGATATACACGGGCTTACAAAGACCTTTATAGATTCAGACTCTGCGCCCAAACTTTTCATTTTTGAAATAGTCTCAGGGACAATTCCACCCGCTGCTCCTCTCCATCCAGCATGTGCTGCACCAATTACTTCGTTCTTATCATCACCAAATAGAATAGCGGCACAATCAGCAACCTGTATTGCTAAGGCTAAACCCGGAGTGTTAGATACAAATCCATCGGTATCCTCAAAGACACCTCCTTTACTTATCTCTCTCACATCTGTCTTATGCACCTGAACGGCATAAGCTATTTTATCAGGTTCAACATCAATCTGATTGATCAGGGATTGCCTGTTACTTAAAACAACTGAGGCTTTTTCTGAAGTATTAAGTCCTAAATTAAGACCGCGAATGCTGCTCTTTTCCTGTACCAAGTCCTGATTTCGAAGTGTAAACCAGCTCGATATCTGTTCAGTGTTCAACAGTTTGGGTTTTATGAAATCAATGTGGGAAGACATCATCCAGCTTCATTTTTATAAGTCCTAAAGGGAATTCCTGTCCGGTCCACATTTTAAATGATTTTGCTCCCTGATAAATCAACATATCTAATCCCCCGATTGGAATACCATCCACATCTTCCGCTTGTTTCAGGAATTTAGTTTCTCTGGGATTGTAAACAGCATCATAGCAAATTTTACCCGCAAGGACTTCAGCTTCATGATCTTTAACTGGCGAAGCATCAGTATTCGGTACCATTCCAAGCGGAGTCGCATTTATGATAATCGCTGAATCTTCTGCGTAGGCAGACCAGTTCTCATAATTGCACATAACGATATCAGATCTTTCATCATACTGCCCCGGCCGCCTTGAAACCATTACAATTTCTTCAATACCCATTTCACGAAGTGCATAACAAATAGCTTTAGTCGCACCTCCGGTTCCAAAAATAATTGCTCGTTCTCCGGCTAGTTCATCTTCATATTCCTCAATGGGAACTCTGAAACCATACTCATCCGTATTTTCTCCGACAATTTTACCATCTCTTTTCACAATGGTGTTAATGGCACCAATCTGAGCTGCTTCCATACCAAGAGTATCCATCGCATCATATAAAGTCTCTTTGTAGGGAATGGTAATATTGGCTCCAAGAAACTCAAGCCTGTTAAAGTGAGCGATAAGGGTAGAAATCTCACTGTTCCGTACGCCCACGGCGTGATAGCTCGCCTTTAAACCATGATGATCTAAGGCTGTATTGTGCATCAATGGTGAGACACTGTGATTTATGGGACTGCCAATAAGCAAATAGTGCGGCTGTCGGCTTGATTCGGATGCTAAAAACTCGCTGAAATCCATAGGCTCTTAAATTTGGACAAAAAAAATGCGCATCCTAAAGATGCGCATCAAGTAATGTGTATAAAATAATGAAATACCTTATGCGGTTACTTCTTCTTCCTCGGTCTCTTCTGTTGATTCAATTGGAGTTTCCTTGAAAGTTCCGCCTTCAGCTAATTCCTTAAATTTCTCAAGGTCTTTCTTAAGCTGTGCAGGAGAATCTTCAATGAAAGAAGCCAATTCTTCTTCAGGATCGCCGAAAAATGTGCGGTAATCCAAAGAAAATTCAACGCGTGTTCGTTCACCATTGTCAAGTGGAGTGAAACGGATTGTTCCGGTTTGGTTTAGATTGCCATTAATAGTAATCCAAGCAAAACGGGTGTTACGAAGATTATCGATTAGATTAGTAGTCCACTTATATTCTTCTCCACCAATGTCAGTTTTGAACTCAAAAGTCTGAGAATTAATTTTCTCAACTAAATCAATGCGGTCCAAAAATTTTGGGAACTCAACAGGGTTACTTAAGAGCTCGTATACTTTGGCAAGAGGTAGATCAATTTCGATTCGTTCGTGCGCCATAATTTATTGCTTCGTAGTTATGATCGTTAGAATTGTATTCTTTTGATGAACTGGGTGTCATGGAAAAAGGCAGGACTCATCCAGATTGCTCTAAATTTACGGATAAAAAGATTAAGCCTCAATGACCATTGGCTATAAAAAAAGAAATAGGCGTAAAGTTTTAAAAAAAAATGTTACTATACCTCTCTTTTATGCACAAAAATAGCGCCTATTCTAATTATAAAGCATTTCTTAAAGCGCTGATTTCAGAATATTAAATATCTCAGCATGTATAGATTCGGGAGCTAACCCTGCATTTATTGTTTTAAATCGGGATTCTGTACGGGCTAAATGTTCGAAGCCCTCAAAAACTCGCTTATAAAAGGAGTCTCCTGAGAGTTCCATCCTATCCTTCTCAAAGTTCTTGGTGCGCTCAGCTGCCTCTTCTAAGCTCAATCTTAGATAGAAGGTAAAGTCAGGGATCATTTTGTGAGTGGCCGCAGCATTTATTTGGTGAATTTGTTCGATGGGCATGCTTTCCCGACCAAACCCCTGATATGCAATTGTAGAGTCATAAAAACGATCCAGAATAACAATAACGTTCTCCTTCAATAATGGCCTGACTTTCTCTGCAACCAGCTGTGAACGAGCAGATGAAAACAGCAGTAGCTCTGTAACCGGATCAATATCTATTTCAGGATTAAGAAGCATTCCGCGAATCATTTCCGAGACATCAGTCCCTCCGGGCTCCCGAAATACTTCTACTCTATGCCCCAACTCAATAAGTTTTTCTTTTAACAGGGAAATCTGTGTAGACTTCCCGCTTCCGTCTATTCCTTCAAATGTAATTAGCATGTAGCAAAGTTAAGGAGAAATGAGGTATAGATAAATTTGTTTCTACTCGGCAATACTAGTTCAATAAATTTTAATCGCTTTTAAACATTAAACCTACCATTTCTTATCTTCGGTAAAAAGACGGATAAAACTCATTCATGCCCAATAAAAAACGAATTCTTATTACTTCGGCGCTTCCTTATGCTAACGGACCTATTCACCTTGGTCACCTTGCCGGAGCCTACCTCACCCCTGATTTTTATGCTCGATATAAAAGAAGAACTGACGCCGATGTAGCTTTCATCTGCGGTTCGGATGAGCACGGTGTGCCTATTACCATAGCTGCCGAGAAGGAAGGCGTTTCCCCACAGGATATTGTGGATCGTTATCATGGAATGAATAAGAAAGTGTTCGAAGATTTCGGGATTACTTTCGATTACTACGGTCGCACCAGTTCTAAAGTGCACCATGAGACATCTCAGGAATTTTTCACAACTCTTTATGATAAAGGGTTCTTCAAGAAGAAAACGGAAGAACAGCTTTATGATCCTAAAAAGAATATGTTTCTTCCGGATCGCTATGTAAAAGGAACTTGCCCGAATTGTGGTTTTGAAGAAGCGTACGGTGATCAGTGTGAAAACTGTGGAACCTCTCTTTCCCCTACTGAGCTCAAAAATCCTGTCAGTGCCTTATCCGGTGAGAAACCTGAACTGAAAAAGACTGAACATTGGTACATGCCGCTTGGTGATGTACAACCCAAGCTCGAAAAATGGATTGAGACCCGTGAGAATTGGAAGCCTAATGTAATGGGTCAGGTAAAAAGCTGGCTCAACGACGGGCTTGCCGATCGTGCCGCCACCCGCGATTTAAGCTGGGGCGTTCCCGTTCCTTTGGAAGAAGCTGAAGGAAAAGTTTTATACGTATGGTTTGATGCTCCGATTGGATACGTATCGGCTACCAAAGAATGGGCTCAGGAACAAGGAAAACCAGAGCTATGGAAAGACTTCTGGCAGGATGAGAATACCGAGCTGTACCACTTTATTGGAAAAGACAATATTGTATTCCACTGCATTATGTTCCCCGTGGTATTAATGGAGCATGGCGATTATGTGCTTCCTAAAAACGTACCTGCCAACGAGTTTCTAAATTTAGAAGGACGGAAACTGTCCACATCCAGAGGCTGGGCGGTTTGGTTACATGAATATTTAGAGGTCGATGAATTTGAACCTGATTTACTTCGCTATGCATTAGGGGCTACTCTTCCAGAGTCAAAAGATTCTGATTTTTCATGGAAAGATTTTCAAACCCGTATCAATACAGAGCTGGCTGATGTTTTAGGGAACTTCACCAACCGTTCTCTCTCCTTCACTGCAAACTATGCGGAAGGAAAAGTACCGGAATTGATAAAACCTTCTGATCTGGATAAAGAAACGCTGCAGGCAATCGAAGATCAGAAAGAGAAAGTCACTCAGGCTTATGAAAACTTCCGATTTAAGGAAGCAATTAACGAGACTATGAACCTGGCTCGAATTGGAAACCGGTATTTCACCGAAACCGAGCCTTGGAAAACCCGCAAAGAAGAGCCGATCAAATGTGGAAACACCTTGCATGTTAGCTTGCAGATCAGCGCGGCACTCTCCTGCTTGTTTGACCCGATTCTCCCAGCCAAAATGAAGCAGCTTAGATCCCAATTCAGCTTAAATGATGATTTTAGCTGGGATGATATCACCCCAAATATGCTGGAAAAAGGAACTCCTGTAATCCAGGGCGATATATTATTTGATAAAATTGAGGACGAACTCATCGAAGAACAAATTCAAAAACTACACGACAAAGCTAAAGCCGCTGACCCAGCACCTGACGTTCCGGAACTCAAAGATGACATTGACTTCGGAGATTTCATGAAGCTGGATTTGCGTGCAGGTAAAATCCTGACGGCAGAGAAAATCGAAAAATCTAATAAACTCCTGAAGTTTACGGTAGACATCGGACTTGAGAAACGGCAAATTGTTTCAGGAATAGCAAAGCACTTCAAAGCAGAAGATCTGCCCGGACAAAAAGTAAGTGTGGTAGCAAATCTGGCTCCTAAGAAATTGATGGGCGTTGAAAGTCAGGGTATGATACTGATGGCTGAAGATTCTGAAGGCAATCTCAAATTTGTTGAAACAGAAGCTGAACCGGGAAGTCCGATTACCTAATCATTTGCATTCCTGATTTCACATTCTTCCTAAATAATTGAACACATTGAGTATTTCTTCAGACGACATAAAAGACTGTACTGTTAGTGGGTTAGAAAATTATCCCCTTGGTTACAGTATCGATAACAATCAGACGATTTTTAGGCTCTTTGCTCCCAAAGCTACTGAAGTAGTGGTCGTTATATATGATAGGTACGAAGCTAAAGAAGGACTGTCTTTTCCACTTCAGCGAAGTGATGAAGGGATATGGGAAACAATTATTCAGGATAACTTCATCAATAAATGGTATGCTTATAAATTAGATGGGCCATCTGATGATCCGGCTTTCATAAAAACTGACTACCCTATCGCAGATCCGAGAAGTCGTCATGTCACTTCTGTGAATCATCACCTTCAATTCCCTAAAACAAAGATCACAGATGATGCCCAGTATGACTGGGAAGGTGATAACTTTGTTGCTCCTGAAGATCCAAGAGATCTGATCATCTACGAGACACATATTAAGGATATGGTGGCTCACTCCTCTGCGAAAACATATGTTCAGGGAATCTATAATGATTTCAGGGAAGCAGAAGTCGGTGGAATAAAGCATCTAAAGAAGCTTGGCGTAAATGCTGTTGAATTCCTTCCATTACAGAAATTTGGCTTTTTTGAGCCTCCTTTTAACGAAAAGACGGAAGAAGGCATTAAAAACACCTGGAACCCTTACGCCCGCAATTATTGGGGCTATATGACATCCTTTTTCTTTGCCCCGGAAACCATTTATGCTTCAGACGCAGATTTAACTCCCGGAGCCGTTACAGGGAAATCAACCAAAGCTGAATCAGAACTTAAAGACTTGGTGAAGGCTCTGCATAAAGAGGAAATTTCTGTGATTATGGATGTAGTGTATAATCATGCCTCTCATTATGATTTAAATCCCCTCAAATACACCGCTAAAGATCATTACTTCCGGTTGGATGAAAAAGGAAACTTCCTGAATGACAGCTGGACCGGTAATGACATTAATACCCAGGCTGCACAAAGCCGTGAACTGATTGTTGAATCAGTAAAGCACTGGATGACCGAATACCATATTGACGGTTTTAGATTTGATTTAGCAGGCATTATAGACTGGGAAACAATTGATTTAATCCGCGAGGAAGCTCAGAAGATCAATCCCAATGTTATCCTTATTGCCGAACCTTGGGGCGGTGATTATAAGCCTCAAGGATTTTCCGATCACGGTTGGGCTTCTTGGAACGATAAAATCAGAAATGGCTTCAAAGGATATCACCCTACCGAAAGTAAAGGATTTGTTTTTGGTAACCTTGACCCGTCGATGACTCGATATGGTCTTGAAAACCTGATTAGAGGAACTCTGGAATCTGGAGAGCACGGTTTATTTAATCATTCCGCCCATTCAGTAAACTACATAGAAAGCCACGACGGGTATACACTTGGGGATCATATCAGAATTGCATTAGATCATGCCAAAGCCGAGCAGGTCTTTGATGATAAAAGTCAGATAACCACACTTTCTAAGACGGAAATGAAGATATCCAAACTTGCTGCTCTCTCTTTATTTGTGTCTCAGGGAATAACAATGATGCATGCCGGGCAGGAATGGGCTCGCTCAAAAGTAGTCCAAGATCCCGCCGGCGTTGATCCCAAAAAAGGTAAAATTGACCGTGACACCTACAATAAGGATGATGAGACGAACTGGCTGAATTTCAATGAAATTTCCATCAACCAATCTTTATTCAAATACTATCAAGGATTAATTAAGCTGAGATTAAATGCCCCAGCTCTAAGGAAGGCTAAACCGGAAGAAATAAATTTCAAAGTTTATAACGATCCGCTTCATGTTACATTCTCAATTGACGGAAAAAGTTCAGGTGATATGTATGATTACTTTGTATCATTGAACGCGAATAAAGACCACGCACACGAAATTATTCTTCCCAGTGGTTACTGGGAAGTGATCATTAATCCTGATAAAGCCGGCTTTAAGACCTTGCAAAGTGTAGAAAAATCATTGCACGTTCCGGCTAGTTCAGGAATCGTTTTAAGAAAGTTGCGTGTGAGCAAAGCTTAAAATATTTTACGACTCTAAATTAATCATCCTAAGGAGGAAAACACTTGGCTGAAACAACCACAACCGATCGCGGTTCCTGGAATTCAAAACTTGGTTTTATATTAGCTGCTGCCGGTTCTGCAGTAGGGCTCGGTAACATCTGGGCTTTCCCAACAAAAGTTGCAACCGAAGGTGGCGCAGCATATCTGTTGGTTTATTTGATATGTACATTTGCCATTGGCTTTCCCGTGATGGCAGCCGAGCTTGCAATAGGACGCCGATCTGGTAAAAACCCCGTTGGTGCGTTTAAAGCTATTAGCTCTAATAAATTCTTCCCCTTAGTAGGTCTGTGGGGTGTAATTTGTGGAGTGATGATTCTCTCCTTTTATACCGTAATTGCTGGTTGGGCATTTGGCTTCGCCTTTGAAGAGATTTTCTTCTACTTCGGATGGGATACCGCTGCTAATTGGCTCACCGACACCAATAATGGCTTCAGAAACGCGATTATAGCTACTGTGTTTATGTTAGGTACCATTAAAATTATTACCGGTGGGGTTAGTGATGGTATTGAACGCGCCACAAAAATGATGATGCCTTTACTTATTGGTATTATCGTCATCATGATCATTTACGTATTGATGCAGCCTGGTAGCGCTGAAGGTGTGAGTGTTTATCTGTTGCCTGACTTCAGTAAAATCAATGCCGGTTTAATATTCTCGGCCATGGGTCAGGCTTTCTTTTCTCTTTCTTTAGGGATGGGTGCTTTGATTACTTACGGTTCTTACCTCAATAAAAAGGAGAATATCCCACAAGCTGCCGCTTTTGTAACACTTGCTGATGTTGGGATCGCTTTCCTTGCAGGGCTTCTGATAGTTCCAGCAATGTACTTAGCGCAAAGCCAGGGAATTAATATTAATGCTGGTGGGTCTTTAGCTTCAAGTACAGACCTTGTATTTCAGATACTTCCCGCACTATTCCACACTATTGGTGGCGCAGTGGGATTGATTCTGGGAGTAACGTTCTTCCTTCTGCTAAGCATAGCTGCCCTGACTTCTACAATTTCATTATTGGAAGTACCGGTTTCCTATGTTATTGATGAATTTGAAGTGAAGCGAAAAAAAGCAGCCTGGTCGGTTGGTCTATCTATTCTTGTTGTTTCAATTGTAGTAGCCTTCTTCCCTTCCCTTATTGGGTTATTCGATTACCTATTCAGCAGTATAGGTCTTCCATTGGGTGGATTCTTAATCTGTATTTTTGTGGGCTACTTTTGGACTACGGATAACGCAATCAATGAAATGGAATATGGCTTTGCAGGAATCAAACAAACTTTATTTGTGAAGGTTTGGCCGATATTTATCAAGTATATTTGTCCGGCTGCCATACTTTACAACCTGATTTCTAATTTCATTTAAACACGTTTGTTATCCAAGCGGTCAGGTAGTATTTTTGAGCGAAATTTTATTAGAGGAAAATTAAAGAATGTCAAAAGTATCAACATCAGATTTCAGAAACGGCATGGTTCTGGATATGGATGGAGAATTCTATTCAATTACTGAGTTCCAACATGTGAAACCCGGAAAAGGCCCTGCTTTTGTAAGAACAAAATTAAAGGGAATTTTAAACGGAAAAAATATAGATAAAACCTGGCGCTCAGGTGAAAATGCCGAAGAGGTTAGAATTGAGCACCACGAGTATCAGTACCTTTATAATGACGGTGAACTGTACTATCTGATGCACAACGAAACCTATGAACAGGTTCCTATTAACGCCAGTCAGGTTGATCGAAAGGGTTATTTTGTGGAAGGACAATCCTGCAAAGTACTTCTAAATGCAGATGAAGAGTCTATTTTACTTGCCGAGCCAAAAGATCAAATTGATGTGATAGTTGAACAAACTGATCCTGGCCTTAAAGGTGATACCGCGCAAGGCGGAAGCAAACCTGCCACCCTTGAGTCTGGAGCTACTGTTAATGTGCCTTTATTCATCAACCAAGGCGAAAAAATTAAAGTTGATACGAGAACCGGAGAATACTTAGAACGAGCTAAATAATAAGATATCATGGATTTAAAACTGATTAAAAATATTTTAGACCTCATCGCTGATAGCGATGTTAATGAAGTTTCTCTTGAAGAAGGCGACTTCAAAATTAAAGTTAAAAAACAAGGAGAAGTTCAACAGGTTAGCTATACCCAGCCTGCTGCGCCTCAACCTCCGGCACAACCGGCAGCTCCTGCAACTCAGCAACCTGCCGCACCTTCTTCTGGTCAGGACGACTCCTCTTCCGAGGCTGCTGATGGCGATACAGTTACCTCACCAATTGTAGGAACTTTCTATGAGTCTCCATCTCCCGATTCTGATCCTTTTGTGAAAGTTGGAGATAAAGTTTCTAAAGGTGATACGCTGTGTATTGTAGAAGCCATGAAAATTATGAACGAAATAGAAGCTGAATTCGGAGGTACTGTCAAAAAAATTATTGCCAAAGACGGACAGCCTGTTGAGTTCGAACAACCATTATTCATAATCAAAAAAGACTAAGCGGCTTTCATGTTCAAAAAAATTCTGATTGCCAATCGAGGAGAAATTGCACTGCGAATTATTCGCACTTGCCAGGAAATGGGCATCAAAACGGTAGCCGTTTACTCTACCGCTGATGCTGACAGTCTGCACGTGAAATTTGCTGACGAGGCCGTTTGTATCGGACCTCCCCCAGGAAAAGAGAGTTACCTGAAGATCCCAAGTATCTTAGCAGCAGCTGAAATCACAAATGCAGAAGCGATACACCCGGGATATGGATTCCTTTCTGAAAATGCTGAATTCTCACGTATCTGTGGAGAGCACGACCTGAAATTTATAGGTCCATCACCTGATGCCATTAACCGCATGGGTGACAAGGCTGTAGCTAAAGCTACAATGATCAAGAATAACGTTCCCGTTGTTCCTGGAAGTAAAGGTGAAGTTGATAGCTACGAAGAAGCGAAAAGCGTTTGTGATGAAATTGGTTATCCAGTTATTATCAAAGCATCTGCCGGCGGCGGCGGGCGTGGTATGCGAATGGTTATGGAAGCTTCAGAGCTTGAAAAGAATTACAAGATGTGTCGAAGCGAGGCAGAGACATCTTTTAATAACCCTGCTGTTTATATCGAACGCTTTGTTACTAATCCTCACCACGTTGAAATTCAGGTTTTATCTGACCAACATGGAAATCACATTCATTTAGGCGAGCGTGATTGCTCTTTACAGCGGAGACATCAAAAAGTACTCGAAGAATCTCCTTCCCCACTCATGACTCCTGAGCTCAGGAAACGAATGGGTGATGCTGCTACCAACGCAGCAAAAGCTGTAAATTATGAAGGAGCCGGTACTGTAGAGTTTTTGGTTGATGATGACCATAATTTCTACTTCATGGAAATGAATACACGAATTCAGGTTGAGCATCCGGTTACTGAAGAAGTAACAGGCATTGACCTCATCGAACAGCAAATTCGTGTTGCTGCAGGAGAGAAACTTCCTGAATTCGAGCTGGAGTTTACGAATCATGCCATCGAGTGCCGAATTAATGCTGAAGATCCGGCTCATAATTTTCGGCCCTCTGCTGGAGAAGTAACGGTTTTTCATCCACCCGGTGGCCATGGAGTGCGTTTAGATACTCATGCTTATTCCGGATATCGTATTCCTCCGCACTATGATTCTATGATTGCCAAGCTGATTGTTAGTGCTCCTACTCGTGAAGATGCGATCAAAAAAATGAAGCGAGCACTTAAGGAATTCATTATAGAGGGTATTAAAACCACTATTCCTTACCATATCCAGCTTATGGATGATGAAAATTTTATTAAAGGCAAGTTTGATACCAAGTATTTAGAAAGAGAATTTAAATTTATAGCAAAAGAAGACTAAAATGAGCCTACCAGCTGATCTTAAATATACCCGAGAGCACGAATGGATTAAAGATAATGGCGACGGTACTGCCACTATCGGTATAACCGACTTTGCTCAAGGTGAGCTTGGAGATATTGTATTTGTTGAACTTGAACCTGAAGGATCAGAATTTGATAAAGACGATACCTTTGGTACTGTAGAAGCTGTTAAAACGGTTTCTGACCTTTACGCCCCTGTTGACTGTGAGGTTATTGAAATTAATGAGAAGCTTGAAGATGAGCCTGAACTCGTTAACGACGATCCTTATGGCGAAGGCTGGATGGTTAAGATAAAACTTACTGATACCTCTCAGTTGGATGATCTCCTATCTGCTGAAGAATATGAAGAAGTAATTGCTTAACAATATTATTTAGGCCGGATTAGAATTATCCGGCTTTTCTATTTCGACTTTACTCACTCTCTAATAAAATATTTACATGCATAGCCGACACTCGGAATGGATTCTCATCCTAGATTACGGTTCACAGTTTACTCAGTTAATTGCACGTCGGCTGCGCGAACTTCAGATTTACTGTGAAATTCACCCCTACAATGTAAATCTTGAAGACGTTTCCACCCCTACTCCTTCCGGAATAGTCTTATCAGGTGGACCGAAAAGTGTAAACGATGACGATGCACCAGGCCTTCAAACAGAAATTCTGGACTGGGATATACCAATTCTGGGAGTCTGCTATGGCTTACAACTGCTCGCCCATACTGAAATTCCGGGAAGTGTAGAAAAAGCCGAAAAGAGAGAATATGGCCGTGCAAATCTACTTATTGATAATAGCGAAGACTTACTTAAAGATATAAAAGAAGACAGCGTCGTATGGATGAGTCATGGAGATCATATTCATGAATTACCTTCTTCTTATGAAGTTATTGGTCATACAACCAATGCTAAAGTAGCAGCAGTACGGCACAAGGAAAATCACATCTATGGAGTTCAGTTTCATCCCGAAGTTGCTCACACAGAATTTGGCAAACAACTCCTCAAGAATTTCGCTTATGATATATGCGACCTAAAAGGTGACTGGACATCAGAATCTTTCATAGACGAGCAAATTCAATCCATTCGAGAAAAGGTTGGAGATGATAAGGTTTTATGCGCCCTTTCAGGTGGGGTTGATTCAACCGTTGTTGCTACGCTACTACATAAAGCAATTGGTGATCAGTTAGAGTGCGTTTTTGTTGATAATGGCTTGTTAAGAAAGAATGAGTTTGAGTCAGTCATGCATCTCTATACAAAAGATTTAAACCTCCCGGTCCGTGGCGTAGATGCGACTGAATTATTCCTTGGACGATTAGAAGGCATTTCTGACCCCGAGGAAAAACGTAAGATCATCGGGAATACATTCATTGATGTTTTCGAAGATGAAATTGGCGAGGATACTGATTTCAAATATTTAGCTCAGGGCACCCTATATCCGGATGTCATCGAAAGTGTATCCTTTAAAGGACCATCTGCTACTATAAAATCACATCATAATGTTGGCGGACTCCCTGAAAAGATGAAGCTTGATCTCATTGAGCCTGTTCGAGAATTATTTAAAGATGAAGTACGTGAAGTTGGAAGAACCTTAGGAATACCTTCACACTTTATTGGTCGTCACCCTTTCCCCGGACCAGGATTAGGAATCAGAGTGATCGGCGACCTATCCAAAGAGCGCTTAAGTTTACTGAGAGAAGCTGATTTTATTTTTGTTGAAGAGCTTAAGAAGCAAAAATTATACAATGAAGTTTGGCAGGCACTCGCCGTTTTACTCCCAGTACAAAGTGTTGGTGTGATGGGTGACGAACGCACCTATGAGTTTACAATTGCATTAAGAGCAGTAACAAGCCTTGATGGGATGACCGCCGACTGGGCTCACCTCCCCTACGAATTTCTTGCCGATGTCTCCAATCGTATTATCAATGAAATTAAAGGGATTAATCGCGTAGTTTACGACATAAGCTCAAAACCACCGGCTACTATCGAGTGGGAATAATTTATCAGAACTTTTTAGCTTGAGCCAAGTTATAAATCAGGTAACCAATCTATACATCTTGATGAAACGACTTCTTTTTTCTTTTGCACTCATAATTATTTTTGGAACTTCAGTTCAAGGTCAATCCATTGAAACCGGGATTGAATTTTATGAAGAAGGCAACTACGAACGTGCACTTCGCATATTTCAGAATTCAGACGCCCCTACCGCTAATCTATTTGCCGGTAAAAGTTACTTTGCCCTTAATAACTTCATCAAAGCAAAGCACTATTTAAATCTTGTTGATAGCACCTCAGGTGACGTTTTTGCAGAGGCTAAATACACTAAAGCACTAGCTGAATTTCAATTAAAGAATTTTGCAGCTTCTCTTGACCTCCTGCATGAACTCAAGCAGGATTCTAAGTCACCCTCTGTTTCCAGAGCTGCATTTAGTTTTTATCGTGATGTAGTGAATTACTTAACTCTCGATCAACGGTTTACAGCCTTTCGGTCATCAAATTATGATGAGGTTCGGTTAGACCTTGTTGAAGCCGGTGTTGGAGTATTGGAACTAGAATCTGCTAAAGCTTTATTTAATGCCTACAAGAAATCTACCGTTTCTGATACAGCTGATTATGCCTCAATTGAAACCTTACTTAGCGATTCTGCTGCTTATTGGCAGAGGTACAATCCAAACAGATACACCAAAGCGCCATCCGGATTAGCTTATAACATTGGTGTTGCTCTCCCGGAATTTAATATTGAAACATCAGAATTTGAGATTCCTCAACACTTGTACTTTGGCATTCAGCTGGCGGTTGAAAAATTTAATAGTGAAAATAGTGATGTAAAGTCATTCATTACCTATAAAAATACCGAAGCTAAAGCTTCAAAAGCAGCAAATATTGCTAATGAGCTGGTTTGGAATCACGATGTGGATGTCATTATTGGCCCTCTATTCTCTGAAGTGGCTAAAGGAATGTCAGCCTATGCGGAAAACTATGAGATTCCCATGCTCACTCCTCTCGCAAACTCGGATAGTCTCAATTTAGATTTAAACTATACCTATCAGCTTAATCCAACCTTTGCCGTCCAGGGCAAGAAAATGGCTCGCTATGCCATTCAAACCCTTGGGTACGACACTCTCGCTGTAATTGCAGAGCGTGGCTCTCTCGGCGAACCCTCAGCTTTAGCCTTTCTTGATGAAGCGCGAGTCTTGGGTGGAGAAGTTGTTCGATACTATGTAGAAGACTTGGAATCGGATGGATACGATATCAGTAAGTATATGACAAACTTTGATCCTGAAGTCGATACCGTTTTTAACTATGGTATTGACGCAGTCTACGCCCCATTCACAGGAAATATTGCTGAGACTCTAATTAGCTCTCTCTTAACAAATTTAGAGGCCATAGATATCGATATGACGGTTCTAGGATCTGAAGAGTGGGAAACGGTTGATCTGCAAAACAGAAATTTACCGGATACTGAAATCTACTATACCAAAACTTTTGAAAGAGACCCGGGCAATACAGACATTGAAGATTTTGAAAGTGAATTCAGGATACGTTTTAATATGGATCCCAATCGTTTCGCCTTTATTGGGTATGATGCTGCAAACGTGGTGTTGCAGACTTTAAAAAGAGTTCAAAACCCAGCGTACCTGAAAGAAGGCTTGAAGAAGTTTAATAACTATAGAGGCTTAATAACCAATGTCAGCTTTAGAAATACCCACATTAATCAGGAAGTAAAAATTAAGCGGATTAGTAATCAGGAATAACGGCTTGAAAGAGGTTCTTTTATTTAACGGGTTTCTTTCTCTTCCCTTTGCTGTTCAGCTTCCCTTCTTCGCTTAATTCTGTACTGTTCTCTAAGCCAGATTCTCCATTTCTCGCTTTCTACTTGATGCTCTTGGAAAGTTCTGGTGAAAACATGCCCACCTTCAGGATTAGCAACCATATAAAGAAAATCATGATCTTCAGGGTATAAAGTCGCTTCGATAGTTGAAAGGCTTGGGTTGGTGATGGGTCCTGGTGGTAAACCACTATTCATATAGGTATTGAAAGGATGATCAACCTGATAATCTTCAAATAAAAGCCGTCTTCTTTCTCCAATTGCAAAGTTTACCGTTGGATCGGCTTGAAGTCTCATTCTACGATCTAAGCGATTCCAGTAGAGCCCACTTATTGTTGACTTTTCTTCCTGATTGTACGCTTCCCATTCAACAATAGAAGCCATCGTGACAACTTCGTTAATCGTTAGGCCACGTTCTTTGGCTTGAGCTCTAAATTCATCGGTAACAGATTCATTGAAAGCTCTCAGTACTTTACTGACAAATTCTTTTGGGGAGCTTGTCCAATAAACTAAATAGGTTTCCGGTAACATCCGGCCAAACAACTCTTGCTCACTCAATCCTTTTTCTAAAAGAAACAAAGAATCTTTCAAGACTTCTTCGAGTTCTTCTGAACTAAAACTCAAATTTTTAGAAACCGATGCTGCTAATCTTTCCTGCGTAATACCCGGTAGTATAACCGTAGAAACAGGGTCTTGTATTCCCCTCGCCATTTTAGAAAGGAAACTGTTGTAAGAGTAATTACCCTCAAATACATAACGTCCACGCTGTAAATTTCGCCACCCCAGTAGACGAGCAGCCCAATCTATCTCATCTTTATCATATTCAATGGACTTCGCCTCAAGTTGAGACTGAAGATCAGAAAGCGAGGAGTTTTCAGACAAAATGATCTCTACCTCTTCTTCAAATTCAATGGAGGAGTTAGAGGTCAGCCGAGTTAAACGAGAACTCATAACAGCGACTAAAATCAACACAAAAATGAGCAGAGTCGATACGAGTTCAGGTTTTGTCAGGGATATTTCTTTCTGCAGGTTCATGCGCTAAAGATACAAATTGATAATTAAAAGAGAAGTTTGAAGCCTAACTTAATATTCTGAATAATTTTCGAATAAACTGAAACATTGGAAACTGTAGGTCGTAACCATTCACCGAAGAGCAAAAGAGCTTTTGGATGCTGCATAAGCACCAAATGCCCTAAAGAAAAAAACCCGGATCCTGATCGGTCCGGGTTTCTTTTTGTCTATGAATTTATGATCGATATACATTTATCATAAACAGGATATGATCATTTAACTCTTTGCCGATTAAAGAAGCCCCTTCCCTGATATCCTCACGAGGTACACTAGCCGCAAACTTGGCATCCTTTAACTTCTTGGTCACCGATTTAACTTTCATATCTTCAAACTTATTGGGACGCATTAGAGAAACTGCATTCATAAATCCTGATAATTCATCGCAAGCAAAAAGATAGCGTTCAATTTCAGTTTCAGGTTTCTTTCCTGTCCGCTTAGGGGCATGAGCTTTAATTGCTTCTATAACATCTGTTGAGTACCCGGCATCAGGCAATATCTCATTAATTGCTTTATGGGGATGTTCATCCGGGTATTTTTCCCAGTCGAGATCGTGTAACAATCCTGCTTGCCACCACTCCTCTATTTCGTCATTAGTTTTACCAAGAGAAATTGCATAAGCTTCCATTGCCTGAGCAACCATTTCAGAATGATTAATCAAGCTCTCACTTTTGATAAATTTGTTTAGAAGTTTTCGCGACTCATTTCTTGAATTTGAATTCATAACATCTGTCTTATAATTGTTTGCGTATTAATAATTGCATAAATGGATTGAAATAGTTTAACATTCAACGTTTATTACAAGTAACTAAAAATATTTTTAACCAAGACTAACATGCGTAGCCTTTTACTACTTTCCTTACTGACAATATTGCTACTCTTCTCAAACTGCATTAACAATGTAGAAAATTTAAAAACAACAGATGACATAGATCCGGAAGATGTCAGTTATTCCGCTGACATCCAGACTATTTTCACTTCCAGCTGTGGCGGTAGCGGATGCCACGTTGGTTCATCCATAAATGGAGTAAATGTTTCATCCTATAATGCCACAATGAACAGCATTGGCTCACAATATGGAACTGAGATTGTTGTACCCGGTAATCCTGATGACAGTCCACTGGTAGATAAAATCGAAGCTAACCCTGAAATTGGATCTCGAATGCCTTTAGGAAGAAGTAGTTTAACCCCTACTGAAATTAACCAAATAAGAGCCTGGATTACAGGCGGAGCTGAGGACAACTAGAATGAAGAAAGTAATTACGACCCTCCTTTTTTTACTTATTTACGCCAACATAGCAAATGCTCAGGAATATATGACTGATAGCGGCACTGCTATATTTCACTCTGAAGTACCCCTTCACACCTTTACCGGCAGTTCTGATTTCCTCACTGGTTTAGTAAACCTGGAAGATGGAACCGTTGATTTCTATCTGGACTTAACCACTCTCGACACTGGAATACAAAAGCGAGATCGAGATATGAAGGAAACTCTTGAAACCGAGAAATTTCCCTTTGCTGAGTTTTTCGGTTCACTAGCTACAGATTTTAATCCCGATGATACCAGCGAACAACCTGTTAAAGTAACGGGAGATTTTAAGATTCACGGAGTTAGCCGCGAAGTAACTATTGATGGCACCTTACAGATGACTCCGGAAGGCCTAATGGTAACCGCAAATTGGGTCCTGGAACTTGAAGATTATGATATTGTCCCACCTAGTTTACTTTTTGTGAAGGTAGACCAGGAACAGAAAATTGAAATTGAAGCCCTACTAAAACCAACTGAAAACTAATATGAGCTTTAAGAAAACCGCTCTCCTTATCCCAATACTTTTATTCGGAATACAAACACTACAGGCACAGATGGAGCGAAAGCGTGCTGTTCAAGACGGACCTGTTGAAGATATATTCCTATCGGGTAGTATTGCCGGTATCAGTACTGTTGAAGGATTGCCGGCAAAGAACCTAAACTCTATGGTGATGCATAATTTCGGACTCTTCTCAACCGGAATTGAGAACTTTTTTGGGATCGACGGCGGGGCTGCTGTTCGTCTTGGTATAGATTATGGTTTAACGGACAGATGGGATATTGGAATTGGCAGAAGCGGTCTTGAAAATACCGTTGATTTCAGAACCAAATATATCCTACTGCATCAACTTAAGTCGGACAAAGTGCCTGTTCAAATTGCTTTTAAGGGTGATATTGGCGTAACAACACAGAAAGAAAGAAGATTTGATTACACCTTTACAGAGCGGCTCAATTACCTAGGCTCTTTAATGATAGCAAGAAAGTTTAATGAAAATTTCAGCCTTCAAGTAAGTCCTATGGTTGCTCATTTTAACACCTTGGTTTTAGAAGATGGAATCCCTACCCCAAATCATACTACATTCGGTGTTGGAATTAGTGGACGATACAAATTGAACAATCGTAAATCTTTCGCTTTTGAGTACCTACCAGTTGTAGGAGACCGGAATCCGGGCACCATCAATCATATGGCTATTTCTTATGAAATTGATACCGGTGGACACGTATTCCAGCTTTTTATGATGACAGGACAGTGGTTTACTGAACAACACCTATTAACCCGAACAGATACCAATATCTTAGATATGGACTTCCGTTTCGGATTTAATATCAATCGATTTTTCGGAATTGGTAAATAGAACTCTTTTTAAACGTATGAACGTATTTCCTGAGCAACATTCCTATTGTATTGAAAAGCCATATCTTTGTAATTGACCAGGTCGACTATAGTACCAATCAGGCATAGTCCACCAGTAAATATGTACAAAATACCCATTCCAATTTGGTTCAGTAATAGTCTGTGTACTCCTGCAATCAGGAAAAAGCCAAGTATACAAGTTATGAGTACTGTCTGTGGATCCTTTCTTCTGGAGCGATAAACTGATGCGAATTTTGATGCTTGTTCGTCTGTTAGATCGGAAAATAATTTCCCCACGTAGAGTGATTCATCGCCTTCAATTTCTGGTAGATGATCAATTACATTAGCCATGTGTTTCCTTCTTTGTAGTTAGTTTTGAATCTTGATAGAGTTTACGCCAAATATAAATCACTCTTGAACTTAGGATAGCCACTGCAAATGGTCCTGCAAAATGCGCTTGCATTGCAGCTGAAAAGTCTCCCCTAAAAGTATAGGATATTGAATGCCCAAGACCTTCTCCGGGACAAAATTCGATTCCAATCCACTCAAAAAAGCACAATGAGGTACCTGTATTTTCAGGGCTCATTAAGCCAAGTAGTAGAATTCCGAATCCAAATACCATCCATTCAAGATGTTTTCTTACGTAGCGCATAGCTTGGTTACGAGTACTTTTACTGTATGTTTCTATTCACTGCTAATTAATGTTTTCGGAAAATAATACGAGAGTGTAAAGAAAATTCTATTCGATCGATATACCTGGCTTGTCGAAATTTCACTTCCTAAGCCAAACTCCCAGAAATTTCTGAATTTATGCTGAAATTCTAGTCTTCCAGAGAAAAAGAAACCTTCACGGCGTTCATGTCTACCCATTATTTCTCCCGTAAGCTGTGTCCTATACTCAAAGGTATTTGGGTTTCGATATTGTAAATCTAATCCAATACCCTGTGCAAAATATTGGTCAGGAGTATAATAAGGAATACCACTTATAAAACTCTGTGTCGCATCTGAATAACTAACTTCGCCAAGTGGTCTAAACTTCCATTTCGATTCCATAAGGTCAAGAATTACTCTGCCCTGCGCTCCATACCGAAATACGTTATTCGTGAAATACTTACCAGATGCAGAAAGCGCAGTCGTAATATTCCCGTCAAACCAATAGTCCTGTCGGTAAACCTGAAGTTGACTCTGATAATAATCATTTTGAAGAGATGTTGATGTTAGTTCTGCTCCTCCGGTAAGTTGTACAGAGGTAAATGAAGAGTCCTTCGAATACCCCACTGAAACCAGTGCTTCAGGAATGAAATCACCTTCCCCAAATAAGACCGTAGGTCCGGCTCTGAATTGAAATTGCTGGTCATCTGACCGGTGAGCGAACTCATAACCGAGCCCCTGATAATTAAAAACTGTGCTGGTTTGGGTTGCATTATCAGAGAAAATTAAGTACTCTGATTTAAAAGAATGGGTGTTTTTCCTTCGATTCCCAATCTCAACAGAAACTCCTCCTCTTCCAAATGTATTGTCAAAATTGTCATCCCGGTATTCACCAAAAACTGTTGCTTTGACTCCCCGATTTCTTCTGTATTCGTCCTGAAGATCTCCTTCCTGGTCTTCATCAAAAAACTCAGGGTATCTTTTGTAGAAGTCTTTCTTCTGATCGTAAGACAAATAGCCAATTTCATTCCTCATGAGCGTATCGGCAGCTAAACCCTGAGTATTTTGGCGTTCGAATAAGGGATATAAAACCTTATAAGATTCTTCTGCCAATCCTTGATAGAATAAATTAGTACCTATAAATGATCTTAGACTATCATCTGCAGGGCTATTTGTTATCATTTTCTTTGCTTGAGCAATATAAAGCTCATCGTAGTTAAGCTGACCAAGCCAGTAGAGCTTCAATCGCTCGTCAAAATTAGGAGCATTATTAGCCCAGAATAAAGCCTGCTGGAAATCATTGGCATTAAATGCGTACATAAATGCTAAGTTTGAGGCAAAAGGAGTCAGCTGTGGGTATGATGAAGTAGAAAACTCCTCAACAAAATCCATGGTGCTGTCCGGGATTTCGTAGTAAAACGATCTCTGCAATGCAAAAGCGTATAATGAATCCGTTTCTGGATTCATGCTTAACAATCGTCTCAGGTTCTCTTTCATTTCCGGCCAGTTTTCCTGGCTTTCAATAGATTTTGTATAGTTTAATAAGGTGTTGTAGTCATCAGGATTTAGCTGAAGTTCTCGTTGTCTCCACCTTCTTTCAAAATCTTCTCCGAATAAACCCAAAGCAGCAACTGCTTGATTTTTTAAGGCTATTACTTGCATTGAAGCATATTTAGCCCACAGATCTTCCAAAAATAGTTCAGCACGTGTTTGCATGCCTTCCCAACCATAGTATGTCAACAACCTTTCCTGATCTCGCTCTGACCAATTCTCGTTGTTTAAGAGTCGATTTTCCAAAATGGTTATAGCTCTGGACATCTGGTTGAACTCTGTACTGAGTGTGATTAAATTCTCCTGGTTTGCAACGCTTTGAGGATTCATCCTCCAGGCTCTGACAGCATCTTCAAGCCGGGTATCTCTCCATTCCTCTCCGGAACCACTAAACCCACCAGAAGCGACCAGGTACTGCTGATAATTTCCCACCTGATCCCGAACTAAGTTCCTTACAAATTGTTGATCAAAGTAATATGATTTTTCAAAATTAGGCACAAAAAAGATTTCACTTTCAGTACTGAACTGGTAAAGATATCCATCCCAAATTTCTGTTCTCTGATAGCTTAAACCTTGCTTGCTCAAAGTTGACTCAGTTTCCAGAGCTTGATCTTCAGTTACATACATATACCAGTACTTGGTGCTATCTTGAAACTTCGGGATATAGTTTGCTCTAAAGGATGTGTTCACCTTCAAAGAAGCTCCGGATTGTGTGTATTTAGTCAATCTTCTTCGCCAATCTTCAGCTCTCTTGCCTCCCTGAGTAGCAGTAACAAAACGGCTTTTTGGAAAATGTTCCATGGTGAATTGTACCCGATCCCGAAAAAGGTGATATAAGCCATAGTCATATTCTTGGGAAGATTTCCAGCCAAGCCCAAGAGGGTTTCGGCTAGTAAATTCATCTTCCGCTCGTTGTGTAACCTGAAACACATCATCAGGATGAATAAAATGGTTCCATATCCCTGTAACTAATTGCATGCCCTGTTGGTCAAGCAGGGAATTTTCGTTCATGGTGAACCCACTTGTAACTCTCGGATAGTCAAACAATTGACCCGGAGCGTAAGGATCAGGATCGAATTCTCTTCCCTGCCCTTCTTCTTGAACACCAAAGTAAAGAGAGCTCATATATCTTATGCTCGGCATACCAATGGTGATTGCAAGAATACCAACTGAATCAATTTCATTAGTCGGGGGCACATAATTAGTGGGTAGTTTACCAAGATTATCAACTCGCCATCTTTTACGTGCAGCCTGAAGGGATGAAATCATAAAGTTGATGTTATCCCAATCCTGCTCCCACAGTGAGAAGTGGTTGTATCCGTGAAAAGCCAATTCATGCCGAGTATTCTTCACATCATTCGCGAGGAAAATGCTCCCTTGTACAATATTTTGATTATAAATTATTGATCCCTGTCGCCACTCTTGAAAATCAAACGGCGGAACGACATTAGCGTTATAGTTAAATGCCGTCATAGCTGAATAATCGATATTAAAGGTATCTGCAAATGCCTGCATATCCTGCCACCAGATTTTACTAACAAACTCGGCATGGGTCACATCATACTCTTCATCAATTGGAGGAAGCTTCTGGTTGTATAACGGAGCCGGAAAGTCATCCAGGAAAATAGTACTCACATTGGCAACCTGATAAGGAACCCCTTGTAATCCTTTAAGGATGGATGAGAAAATAATCCCTCTGTATATTTTCCCTCCCAACACATAACTGTTTATAGTGATTACTTCACCTAATCCAATTTTATTAGATACAATAAAAGGTTGATTCTCATCTGTAGCTGTACTTGCCAGTATGTTTACTGAGCTTTTGAATTCCTCAGCTAGTAAACCGTAATGAGGTAGTAATCCATCGTAATTGTAGGTCATGCCTTCTACACCCGGAAAAGCTTTACTAAAGAGCTTATATCCGACGCTTAGTGAATCCACATTATACTCTGTATCAGTCTTTAAGCCTTGTAGGAATGCAAAATTCTGTGAACTAACGGGGCCTGTCAAAACAATTGAATTCCCCCTGGCAACAAATTCTACTAATTCCTCAAAATCTTCGGTTCTTAGTTCTTGCACCCTATCAGTAGTAATAACGAGACTTCTTACACTATTTGGAATAGAAAATTCTCGGGAAATAATGCCAAGGTCGATGGTTAGATAAGGTATTTTAGTGTAATCAAGAGCCTTTACAACCTGTGCAGATACTTCAGTGCTAAAATCATTTGCCTGATTTTTAAGTACCATGACAATTGGAGATTGAGCATTGACGTCTAAAGTCCTGATAAAAGGATCATTATCAGTACAACTTGAAATAAGCAGCACTCCAATAAGTAAAAAAGCAATAGAAATGCTTTTTAGCATTCGAGACATACTGGAATAAATTTTCCCAACCTTATTTGAATAACCTCGCAGCACGTCCCTCCTCTGTAGAATATATGTTCTTTAATACACCACTGATGCTAGATTCGCCTTCACGATTTATAATTTCATAGACAATAGTTTCTTCTGTCTCATGATAGACTTCCAGTACCCGGTCTTCCAGTTCTCTAAAAGAAACTAACCACTGCTCGAGATCTCGCATAGTTCCCTGTGCATCATATAAGATACCCTGCTGAATAGAGCCATATGGCGGTTTTTCAACAAAGAGGAAAATACTAGCTGGTGGAATTTCTTCGGTATCCAAACGCTCGTCAACTGGAACCGTTAAGTATTGCTGATATAAGGAATCTATAGCACCGTAGTTATTAAGAAAGTATTGGTAATTCATGAAAAAGTGTCTGTTAGTAGCTAATTCACGATCTAACTCTGGCCCAACAGTGGCATATGTATAAGGAATTCTTTCATTGATGATGTTATAATAAGCATCAAAAAAACCATTTGGTTGGGTTGTTGGGAGAATTCTACTAACCTGAATTCCACTTTGTAAAAACAGAAACAAGGTTGCCAGCCCTACTACCATCGACGGTGCTAAATATGGAGTTATTACTTTTGATGATGCAATCACCCATTCAATGAAAATGAGAATTGAGTACAGTAGAAGTCCTGCAAAAATACAGATTAACACTCCATAAAAAGTGTTTAATTGATCCGGATCAACATAAATATATTGGTAATTAAAATATGGGGTGTAAATATATGATACGATAAGAAACAGGATCAGGAATGAGATTTCCTCTCCGATTCTGTCCTTACTTTGAACAAAGAATCGAGCTAGATATCCAAGTAATAGTAGCCCTCCAACAAGTATATAGATTACGCTAAGATCTTCTATGGGAATAATTAGATTTGGGGTAAAACTGAATACTTGCGTATTGAAAAGTTGATCCTGAAAGAAATTGGCTATGTTAATTCTGTGAGCCAGACAGTACTGAATATAGGGAGATATAGACAAGGCTATTACGAGGATAAGTCTCGATGAAATTCTAGTAAACCGATTAAAAAGATTTTTTCTCGGAATAGAAATAAGTCCAACTATCAAAAATGGTATTAATACCATTAATAGAACAAACAAATCAGATAGTGCCGTTGCAGCAATACCGGCATAAATATAAAACCAAGGGGTTTTCCCTCCAGAACGAATATTCCGGAAGAAGAAAAGCATCGTCGGCAACGCAAAACACATTGCGAATGATAGACTTGTTAACTCGGATTCCAGTTCCAAGGAAATAGGAATAAATAGAGTGGGGAAAATTCCATACAACAGTGCCGAAAAAAGTGCTGCTGATGGATGTTTACCCCTTGTTAAATCTTTAACAAACCAGAAAATAATTATGGTTAGGAAAAAGCTTATTAGCCCACCCATAGTGTGAAGAATCATTTCCGGGCTAACCTGAGTGATCGTGCTAAAGAAATGAATCATAGAATGCATTCCTTTAGGTACAGGATATCCAGTAAAATATTCTTGAAGGCTTAGAGCTTTAACAGCATCAAGCTCGAAGTACCAAGCTCTTGTAAATGGTGATGAATTACTTATTGATGGAATAACCCGCAGAATAGAAGCACCTATTCCAATCAGAATAGCAGCGAAGGTATAGGGACTTTCGTAATTGAGGGAAGGTTTTTTTAGAAATTTATCTTTTATGTCTTGAAGGGTTAGCCTCCTGATTTTTTCGATAAATTTCACGTGAGTAGCTACTACCCTGTTTTCACCCATCGTAAAAATATCAACAATAGAATTCCCCTCCCATGAGCGCTGGAAAAATTTTATAAGCAGAGGTATCATCAAAAGGCAAAATAGAACGCTTATAAAATCATAAATATTGAGGGTGACAAGAATAAAAATTGCAGTAATTATCAGTCCACCAAGACCCACCCAGGAAAAAATAACACGATCTATACCCTTCTTTTTACCAGCATAGCTGAAAAAGAGTGGTGTTATAAACCCAAATACAAAGAGAAACCCTACGGTTATTCTTATGACCGAAAAAATTGCCTGAAAATCGTAACTCATTCCTTTTTAACTTTCAGGTTATTAGTAATTGAGTCTGGTTGAATCGGCAATTTTGACAACCCGATATTACTTATAAAATATGGTCTTCCAAGAGTATCTAACCGGGTAGTCAGTTGTTTTCTTTTTATGTCAGAATCAGCAAAGCCAACTATGAAGAATGGTTTATTGCTTTGCCCGGCATAGTAATTGAGGTAAGTCAGGCGATCATTAAAATCCTCAGCAGTGCGAACAGAATACTCTTTACTAACAAAGTTATAGTCAGAAGCTAACGCCTCGGTAAGAAAGGCATCAATATCATCTTTGGTTCTGTCTAGCAAGAAAACTCCTGCGTTTTGGATAATCACTTTATTTGGATAATTCTTTCGTATGCCTTCAATCATCTCCACCATATAGGGCTGAAGATGTCCACGTTCTGTAACCGGTGATACGGCATCAATCGTATCAAGGAAAAGCCCATCCACTCCTTTAGCAATAATCTCAGGTATAACTTCATTTAGTATCAATTGTCTTGATTCTTTTTTTTCTAAATCAATGAAGTAGCTATTCCAATTATCATTCTTCCCAACAAATCCAATTTCTTTAAGTCGATTAAAATACCAGCGGTTCTCATCTACTTCACCTAAAGTGACATAGGCAATAATTTTAGTACCTGTTGAGCGTAATGCGCTCATTTCCTCTTTTGAATAGAAATCAGGTTCAATTATCACCATACCATAATTATCGACCTGTTCAGGCGTAACTTTAGCGTAACAAACACCAAAAGGGGTATGATCCGGAACTGAAAAAGTACTGGAATCTGAACTTTTACATTGTGTGAGCAGAAGAGCCATAAGTAATCCTGATAAAAGCTTTATACGCATTATTCAACACCAAGGCTCACACAACCTTCCCACCCAAGTGCCTGCAACAATTGGATTGCAGTGGGAATCAAAACCATATCAAATTCAATATCAGCCCTTTCCATTAGCCCTTTTGATAAGAGTTCCATCCACTCATCATCAGATTTTGATTTATCATCAGCATGCGTCTCAACAAAATCAACGACATATTCAAACAAACCAACAATCTTACCGGTCCATGGTATGCTTTCGCTCTCAAGTCCACTTGGAGTTCCATTACCATTTACCCATTCATGATGCGTTTTTATTCCCTCAACTACCTCTCTTTCAATAGCAAGATGTTCCACTAAATTAGCACCAATCAAAGGATGAGATAACTCACCCCCGATAGTTTTAGCTGATTCGATGCTAATGGCTCCAACATAGCCGATATCGTGAAGTTTGGCCGTTAGCATTATGGTTTTCATTTCGTCGTCTTCAAGCCCAAAGAACATCCCAAAACGCTGCACAAAAGCCATCATCCGAGGAGTGTGATGTTTTGTCTTTTCACGGCTCTTTTCAATACTCCTGAGCATACTGTAATAGGCCTCTATTAACTGATCTGAGAACTGTTCGTTTTTAAAACGATAATCAAAAATATTAGCCAGCGACATCCCAATCTTCGAAATAAGGCCGGAAAAATCAAAAGAAGCTTTCTCTGTGGGTTTCTCAACCAGCATATAGCCTGAGTGGTGTTCGCCATTGAAATAAATGGTTTCTACTTCTTTGCCCCACTTATCAAGAAAGGCTTTTCCAGTTTTTGTGGGTTGGACGTTGTCACCCTTAACCTCAAATAGTGAACTTTCAGCATCAGCGGAAAATTGAGCAGCTACAGCTTCCGTCATTCCAATGGATGCCAGTAACTTTTGGCCGGTTTCTGTGAATTCTACCACGCAACCAGTTTTAGTCTTTCCCCCATGTACAACATATCGAAGGATTATTTGAGCAATACCTTCAGTATTTAACTTACCGGTACCAAGGTCATCAACTACCGTTTGAATTTTTTGTTCATACTCTTTGATAGGATTAACCTCTTCTTCATCGAGGCTTATTAACCAGCTTGCAAGAATTCTACCTACAATGGATAATTTTGGGGTTATTTGATCCGGACTTTTTGTGTATGGGCCAGCGCAGTAAATCCCCCATAAATCTCCACCTTTTGTGAAAAGCGGAATATGTTCACATTGCCCTATAGAATGAGATGTTATACCCTGTTCTAGAAAGACATCATCCATATCCATTTTCTTTTCCAGGTTCTGAAGCTGGTACTCAAAGTCTTTTATGTATTCTTTCTGCTGAGGAGTTTGTTTGTGTGCAGGGCGTTCTTCGTTCTTCTCTTTAAGTATGTTTTTTGTGATTACGTGTCGGCGATGCAGTATCAGTTTATTCTCTTCTGCTTTATAAATGAAGTGAACAGGAGCTCGATAGAGTAAATCCATCCATGCAACAATATCGCTGAAAGCCGGAGTTTCTTTTCTCGAAAAATGTTCTGCTGAAAGCTCCCAGAATTCAAGTTGTTCTTCAGAGTCAAACTCTTCCATGGAAAAGGCTTTGCTGAGCCGAGACCCTACCGCATGTATATAACTTTTGACGTCTTTAATCATAGTTCTACCTCAAAATGCTGAGTAATAAAAGTAATCGAGATGTTTAAAAAATCGCCTTGCGAGAATACCCGTAGATATTGCAAATACAAGAGATCCGACAATTAGGCCTATTACAGCATACTCTAATCCAAAGATTCTGCTGCATAAATAACCGGTAATAAAGTTTACAAACAATGCGCCGATCATGCAGTACATAACCATTTCCGGCCTATTGAGTGTGAAAAAGAACAAACTGTTTAAAAGACCATAAATTAAAAACAGATAGCCAATGCTGGCTAACCAAAATACTTTGAAAGTCATTGGATTCTCAAAGAAATCAGCTATTTCGGGGACTTCGTTTTCAAATACTCTCAAACTTAGAACTCCGTAATAGGTTAATAAAATAGATATTCCACCTACGAACAAAAGAAGTAAAATTTGTTTTATGTAAAATCGTCTGAAAAAACGGTTAAAGAGTTTAATTTTGGAGACGATTGCTTTCTTCTGAGCAGGAATTAAGTTCAACGAAAAAGAATAGATACTGTATTCAAGCATTGCTATTGTAATCACCAAGCTGATCAATGCCCAATCCATTCCAAGTTCGTAAGGCGTGTTGAACCAGATGATATATTCAGGAGGTGGTGGCCCTGCAGACCAAGCTAAAATCCTATCCATGAATAGAAAAGTGAAGTAGCAGAAACCATATATAAAATATCGGTAAGTGTTATAGTAACCCACTTCAGCTTCAGGCAATGACTGCTTGAATAATTCTTGACGCAGTGTTCTGATCTTCAATCGATAATACATGTATGAATAAGCCCCCATTATGATGGTGGCTGTAGCAATACCTAGCCACTGTGAGATATAGATACCAAAGTCAGCAAAGTCCATCCCAAAAATCACAACAACGGTACCTAATAGAATGCTTAACAAAATCATTGTTCGTTGTTCTGAAGCAAACAATACCGCTGCAGACAACAAAAGCAGCGATATAAGCACCATATACATCATTGATAGAATGATAAGCTGCTGTGGATAGAACGGAAGTATCAGGTTTAAGCAAAAAATGGCTCCAGCGGAAAGTAGTATAAAAGGGATAGCTATTTTCAGGACAGACCAGGATGCCTTTGCAGCTAAATAATAGTTCTCCTCCCCTTTATACTTTGATACTAAGCGACCTAAGGTCTGTATAAAGCCACCTGTAAGTATAAAAGCAATTATAGTTCCTAATGCGACAACTGTTGCTTGTGCTTCATTAAAATCAAACCAGGCCCAAAGGGCGTATTCAAAAATGATAATAGCAACAATCTGGCTAATCATCGGTAAGGAGAAAACCATTCCCGCTGAGTAGAACTTGGCAAAGAGTTTTAATGTCCTTCTATAACCACCAAAATTAAATTCATCATGGTCGTCTTCATCCTTGTCTAAATCATCATAGACTTTCTTTTTAATCCGTTTATAAACTACATCAGCAAGATCAAAAACGGAGTCGTAACCGTAATCTGTTCGGGCATCAATATCTCTAACAACCTATGATTCAATAGTTGCAGCAACAGCCCATTTACTAATCGGGTTACCAATTAAATCATAAACCTGCTCGGTAATTAACCCTATAGCTTCTGCTTCTGTTACTTCTTCTGTTTGAACCTGATCAAGCATATCTGAACTCCTCCTCTTCAAGGTATTCCAAAAAGTTCAGTACCGATTCCACTTGAATCCGGTTTTTCCATGGATCTCTTTCCTTTGCCGACAATCTCATATACGAGTCATAATACGCATCCACTGACTTCTCTGTAGTGAATGTCAGTAAGACCCTTTCTCGAGATTTTCTGCCATATTCGAGTCGCAGATCATCATCATTCAATAACTTTACAACACCGTTTGCAATATCCTGAGGATCTCTAGGCTTACAAAGTATTCCACAACCTTCAAGGGCGTCTTTAATCCCTCCTACATCAGTTGCAACAACCGGTCGTGCGCAACTCATCGACTCAATCACGGTATAGGGAAACCCTTCAGAAATAGAAGTTAGAATAGAAATATCACCTTCGTTAAAAATCATACTTGGCTGATCATGAAACCCACCAAAATGGAACGTCTCCTCCAAATCAAGCTCTTTAACCAGGTTCCTGCATTTTTGTACATACTCCTGATCTACTTCTAAACTTCCATACACTTTGAATTGTACCTCAGGTATTTCTTTCCGGACTAAATCAGCTGAACGGATCATAGTCTCAATATCCTTAAGCGGAAAAACCTGTGCTACTGCAATTACTGTTGGAGTATCTCTGGTATGATTTGGTTTTGGAGTAGGTTTAAAGAGGTCCGTATTAACGCCATTATAGATTGGGAAGATATTTTCGTCAGCCGCTTCGAACCGCTTCTCCCATTCTTTATTTGCAGTAGTAACAGGAGATATTTGATCTGCAGTGTAGTATACAGATCTACTTACCATTGCCGACATATTTACCAATAATCGTTTAGAAAAGTATGGCATGTCTGCTTGCCCAACATTGATCAGGCGTTCGCGCATGTAGACTCCATGATCTGTAACCAAACTTGGTATCCCATATTCATACTTTGCAGCGATTGATGCTAATGCTGGAAAGCCAGCTAATGTAGCATGCGTTACATCAATATTTTTATCAATTGGAGCGGCTAAAGGCATTAAAAAATGATAGAGCCAACGCATTCCAAAAGTAATATCGAAAACCCTCGGCTGCTCGTGAAAAGCCATATCGTTCTCTTCAAAATAATTGATCAACGACTGCTTAAATTCAGTCCAAAGCAAAGGCTGGCGTAGCGTCTGCTTATAATCATGTATTTGGAAGTATTTCCAAAGCCCATATAAAATATCGCTTATTCTGGTAACATCACCATAAGGGTCAAAAAGATAATTGATGAAATCTTCAAAAATAGGTTTAAAATAATCTTGTGTAGCAGCCTTGGTGGCTCTCGCTTTTTTCTCAATTTGATGTGAGAATGGGTGGCGATCATCATAATAATCTGATGGCTCATCAACGCCCCAAAGCGGGATGTGGGTAATTTTTTTAATGTTATCCGGGAGGCGATAGCGACTCTCTACATATGGATTACCCGTTATCGCCAATAACTCAAAATCTACTTTCTCTCTTAGTTCGGTACATAAAATATGAGACCAGGTCGAAACCCCGCCCCCACTGTATGGATACGAGCCTTCTGTTTCAAATAAGACAAATGGCTTTTCTTTACTCAATGCTAGAAATCGCCTCCATATCCGATACTTCTACAATCAACTGTTTGTAGATATTAAAAATATGTTCCCAGGTATGCTCTTGCTTAACTCTGTTGTAACGCTCAGCTACAAACTTCTCAAACATGGGTTTTTGGCTCCACAGAACCGCGATTTCATTTGCCAGGTCTCCAAATGAAGCCCCTTTATCTATAACCAATCCATATTTTTCAGTCAAATCCCCTACCCGAAATCCTACAGGCAAGGCACGCTTTGCCAATGCTTCAAGCATAACGAGTGGTTGTGATTCATTATGGCTTGTTATGGCTAAAAAATCGAAATCAATAAAAAACTCTTTTGCAGATTGATTCCAGATACACTCGACTTCCGGATACTGTTCAGCCCGCTCTCTCACTTTGGCTTCGAGTGCTATTTCATTGGCGTCACTGAGCAACATTGTGAATTCAGGACTTAAATCGGCTTCTCTGAATTGATCTACCAATTCAAAAAAAGCTAATGGATTCTTCATTTCAGCACATCGGCCGACCCAACCTATTACAGGCTTGGACTTTCTTTCCTTCTCAGCAGTAAGCCATGATGAAGGGATGCCGTTTGGGATATATTCAATATCTAAAGCACCTAACTCTTTTTGGTATGGAATATTAGATTCAGAAACCGTAACTATCTGTGCGGCATTAGAATAGGTAAATGAGGCGAAGTCTTTAAAAGCTGATATAGTGTTGCTTTTTTCTTCAGTAGTAGCAGGAATCTTGTAGCCACACTCCAAGGCAACGGCTCCCATCTCAACTTCTTTCCAATAAATAGCGTGCTCGGTTAGCAGCATGGGAACATCGGAAGACTTAGATATTTTAGAGCCTAACCATCCGGCAAACCCGGTATTTGTAACATGAACTGTATGAAAGTCTTCTTCAGAAATAAGTTTATCTACTGAAATAGATTCAAACCAAGTCTTCAAGTACTCCGCATAATCGCCTTCTATTTGTGGTGGCGGAATACGGATAAACTTCTTCACATTACTTGTCAGAGGGTATAAAGCGTCTTCGGGATCAAGTCCATGAAATTCATCAGTGGCAATCTGCAGTATCGTGAATTGGAATCCTGAAAGGTGTGTCAGGTACTGGTAGACCCATTCGCTGACCCCTCCTCTGTACCAAGGATACGTTCCTTCTATAATTAGCAGAATGTTCATTGATGATTGGAGTTCAGGAGTTAGCCTTTTTAAAAAGTCTGTAGAGAATAGATCCGGACTGCTTGATCAGCCTTGATACAAGTTCAAATTCAGTTGATGAGAACAGAACCGATCTCTTCAATAAAAGAACTCCAAACATCTCTGCATCACCAGGGATCTTCATATTATTCATAAGCAGATCGCGCTCACTTACTGCAAAAAGAGGAACACCAATCTCCGCGGCAAGCCCCTCTTCTCTGGAATAATCTACAAAGAAGCCTTCGTCTTCTTTAAATACATGATTACTTAGATATGGTTCTTTGCTTTCTTTTAAATGCTCAAACGTTTTTTCTTTTGATAAGTCATCAGCATTTTCAGGGTTGTTAGCATTTGCTGTTTTGAGGTGAAGGGCATTTGTTTGATCACCATGAACCATCCAAAAACCTGTGAATTTAGTTGAAACAATTTCATTTAGTCCCTCGCATAAAGTTTCAACTGTTTTGGGAAAAGAGCCGGTAATCGCTGTTTCCATCAGCTTCATAACCAAGCGATCTTTCTTTTTTGATTGATCTTCATCAAGCCCATCAACTCTTACATCAGTAACTATCTTCATCCTGATTATTTCGAGGACTTTTTCCTTGTCATTATTGAGCAACTCTTTTTTGATAAAGTCAGCAGCTCCAAGATCATAGGCTTTTTGTTCCTTCTCTACCGTAGGTAAATTGGTCATAATTAAGACCGGAATCTTCTTCTTTTTCTCATCAAGACGAATGGATTCCAAAAACTCTAAACCTGAAATACCCGGCATATGGATATCAGACAAAATTAGATTTACATGTGTTTCTGATAATATATCGATAGCCTCCTGAACATCATGCGCATTCAAGACTTGAAATTCTTTTTTTAAGAGGCTTTTGACCATGAAATGAATGGGCTTATCATCATCAATTACTAAAACCTTATAATTCATATTTAGCTCAAGTTTTCGCTTATTATTGTTGGGGAATTTCTATAAAGAAAGAGGTTCCTTTGTTTAAGGTAGATTCGACCCAGATTTTACCTTTGTGAAGCTCAACATATAATTGAACAATATCTAAACCCAGACCTGTTCCAACTTCGCCACTGGTGCCCAGTCTTGAAGATTTTTTTGGGTCCCTAAATAAATCATGCTGCATTTTTTCTGGAATACCTATTCCTGTATCACGGACTTCAAATTTAATTACATCCTTTTCTTTACTTACTTCTACACTAATACTCCCGCCAGAGGGAGTGAACTTCAATGCGTTTGCTACCAGATTATTAATAACAATCTCAATTTTAATTTGGTCGATTAAGACATTGAAACCACTTGGTTTAATCGAATAATCCAGATTTATGTCTTTAACGATTGCTTTGGCTTTATTCATAGAAATAACCCGAGCAAGTAATTCACCTACTTTAACTTCAGAATAATCCAGTTCTTCAGACTCTGCCACCTTAGCTTCTCGGTCTAAAACGTCTCGAACCAGGTTTAATAAATTATTGCCGCTATCTTCAATTACGGATAGCATTTGCTTTTGCTCTTCAGCAGAAATCTTATCACTATCCCTCATCAGCTTAACCAAGCCAATAATACCAGTTAAAGGATTCTTAATGTCGTGACTAACTGTTCTTACAAGGTCATCCTTTTTTTGGTTCAACCGGCTTAGCTCTACCTCTCTTTCACGGAGGATGTTGATGCGCTCGTTTAGTTGCTTTTGCAAAAATCTTATCTGCAAATGGGCTTTTATCCTGGCGAGCGTTTCTTCTTTCTGAAATGGTTTTGTTATGTAATCTACTCCACCAGATCTAAACCCTTCAACCTTATCATCTGTTTCTGTAAGGGAACTCAAAAATATAATGGGTATATCTTCAAGCAATTCATTCTCCTTGAGCTTTTTTATAACCTCAAAGCCACTCATTCCCGGCATCATGATGTCTAGTAGAATTAGATCCGGCACATGCTTTTCAGCCATTTCTAAAGCTTCATTACCATCTGTGGCCTCAACAAATTCATAACCTTCCTTTGACAGAACGTGAGACAATAACCTAAGATTGGCAGGAGTATCATCAACAATTAAAAGTAAGCTATTTTCTGGGTTCAAAAGTAAGCAATTCTAAGTAATTCGGGGTTCTGCTTAAACTAATAAATGACGAGCCGAAATAGTACAACTATTTAAACAAAGGGTGAATTAGATCTAATTAAAAAAAAGACTTCCTCTACTGAGAAAGTCTTGCCGTAAATATCTAAATGTAAGTCTTTTGTGATAGAATAGATAAGTAAGAATAGAATACTCTATTCAGCAAATGGCATTGCTAGTAATCAAAATCATCCATCATATCTACAGGCTCTTTAGGCATAGCAAGAGATAGGCCAAAATAAACAAGGAGACTAGCCCCCCACCCCATAAAGAAAGCAGCAACGAAGATGAAACGAACAACAGTAGCGCTTATACCAAAATATTTCGCCAAGCCTCCACACACTCCTGCCCATTTCTTGTCAGATCTGGATTTCATTAATCTTTTTGAATGACGATATCCAAAACTATCAATGCCGCTTGAAGTGCTACTTCTGCTGTTTGAATTTGATTTTGAATCAAGAGCGTTGTTTAGTTTTGAACCGGAATAGCTTTTATCCTCAGAACCGGGTATATCTGAATACGTTTTAGAGGAACTTGATTTTGCTTTACGGCGTGCTTTTTTCTCTCTTCTTTCCCTTTTTCTATCACCTACAAAGTACCCAAAACCGATCAAAGTAATCAAAGCACCACCAATAATTGGAAGACCTACAATAGCATCAGAAACGAAATTTGAAAGTCCTTCACCGATTGGAAGCCCAACCCACTGCACCAAAAAAGTAATAGCCATAAATAGCATTACCATTCCTGAAATAGTCGCGATGTTCCAAATACTTTTTCCAGTATCCTTTTCTTCCTCTTTGAGAAATTCTTGCATAGTTGAGTTGAGTTCGAACTCATTAAACTCAAGCGAAGCAGTTCCTGTTTGTGATCCAGATCTTGTTTTTGTTTGGTCAGCCATAATTATTTTTTTCCTCCGTGAAAACCTACGCAGAAATTAGTTCATTGTTACGCGAAAATCACTTCTTCTTCAGTAATTATCACATCCAGTTTTTCATCAAACTCTTCTGTGGGGATTTCATCAAATAGAAAGTCGCTAAATACTAAGCCCACTTTTTTTGCTTTTGTTTTTTTCAGAAAGCGATCATAAAAACCTTTTCCATACCCTAACCTGTTGCATTTTCTATCAGCAGCTGCCAATGGAATGATGATGAGGTCTAACTCAGCTATATCAAAATTATCTGAGTCTCTGGGCTCTCGTACTCCCCATTTATTTGCTTCTAATTCGGAGGTAGAATCAATCTCAGTATGAGTGAGGGTTCCGCTTTGAAAATGAGTAATTGGTACCACTACCCTTTTATCGGAATTAAATAAACTTTCTATCAAGGGATCGGTAGCAACTTCACGCCGACTATTTAGTGAAAGATAAGTATGAACTACTTTCGCTTCCTTGTAAAAATCAGTTGATTGAAGAGTTTCAATTATCTTATGTGAACTTTGCTGCCACACTGCCTCTGAGATATGGCTTCGCTCTTCTAGTACTTTATCTCTTAGCTTCTGCTTGTTGGCTTTAGAACTCATAGTTCAATTAAGTGATGCTTAGTAAGATCTAAACCTTCCTTTTCAATTTCGGAAATCAATTGATTCCAAATATCTAAACCATATTTGTTCATAAAATAAACGGGTGAAACAGATCGCTCTTGTAAACCGCCATCAGGAAATAGATTTACTTTAATCTTTTCGATCCTGTTGATTTGAATTTCCTCCTGCTTTTTGATCGATCGGTAAACTCTCCCTTTCAGCTTGTCCAATTCATTTGAGAAACCAGCTACCGTTTTACCAACAGTCCCATCTAGAGTAGGGTCAATTTCATTAATAACTTTGAGGGGATCCTCAGCAGCAGCATCGAGTTTATCCTTCCAGATTGAAAAAACTTTTTCGATATCAGCACTCTCAGATTGCTCTACAAATTCGGATTCGAGATCTTCGATTCGCTTTCCATAATCAGGAAACTCAAATGGAAGTTTATCCAAAATCCTGGTTATTCCGGATTCTATAATAGTTCCGGTAAATCGAGGTATGATTGGAGGCATCTCTAAATCAAATTCTTCATATAACTCTTTCATTTGACCATAATAGGCGAGTTCTCCGGGCCCCGCTACATACCCAAGCGTTGGTAGTAATTTGTCCTGTATAATTGGACGCAGAAATACATTTGGCGAAAATCTTTCTGGGTTACTTTCAATTAATTGAAGCAGTTCTTGCTCCGTCCAGTCTAACTCCCCCGCTGACCACCTTCCATTACTATGGTGAATTTTGATTCTGCCAGCATCTTCCGACAGATAGAAAAGGTTAGAATCGCCATTCATAACTTGCCGATGATAATCCTTTTCGAGCTCAGTACTTTTGCTTTCTAAAGATTCAAATATAGAATCAGATTGGCTTATGGATGTAATAAACTCTGGAGCAATCAGCTTTTTGATTGGTTCAAAGTTACTTCCTGCAATCAAAAGCCCTTCCCCAGCAAACCAAGAATTAATAAGCCCGGCAAAAGCTTGAGCGTGTGTATTACCAGTTTTATAATGAGTATTGAGTTGTGCTAAAAGAGCTTCAGAAAAGTCAGTATCAAACAGCTCTTCCTTAACCTTTGATTTGAACTCCTCAATTTGATCTGTGACTAGTTCTTCAGACACAGGGATTTCTTTACCCTGTTGATTGAGAGAAATCTTACTGAAATCATTTCGGCCAACTATTCCAGTCCAGGCAATTTCTTCGAAGTCGTGGTCTTCATCAGCAAGCCAAAAAACAGGTATTACCGGACGCCCTAATTCTTCTTCATACTTTCGGGCCAATAAAATAGCAGTCATTGTTTTGAAAACCGTAAAAAGCGGCCCTCCATAAACACCAAGCTGCTGACCGGTAACTATTACTAAGGCATTTTTCTTCGAGAGTTTATCGAGTTGGTCCCGTTGGGAGTCTTCAATACCCAATGCCTCGTGGTACTTTGCCAAAGCTGAAATATAGTTTGTTTTATATACAGAAGATTCTAAGCTACTTGCCCGCTTTTCCATATCTACTGATGAAAGTGGATTAAACGGGTAAAAAGCCTTCAGCTTATCGAAATTAGAAATGTATGTGTTAAATAGTGTTGAATAAGAAAGTTCGCTAAACGAACAACCAGATATGTCCAAAATTTATCCTTTCATTTTTGAAATGCGATCTCGGATTTTTGCCGCCTTTTCATAGTTTTCAGTTTCAATAGCTGTTTTAAGTTCTTCTTCCAGCTTTTCTACCTGTGATAACTCTTTTTGGCCGGGAACTTCCTCTTCAGTATTGAGTGCTTCTTCCAAAGTTTGAGCTTCCGGCTCAGTACTGATGCCGGCTTCTTTAAGAATCTTACTGTCTACATATATTGGTGCATTAAAGCGCACAGCCAAAGCAATTGCGTCACTTGGCCGGGCATCTAACTCTATCAACTGATTATCACGCTCATAAATAATCTGAGCAAAGAAAGTGCCTTCTGATAAATCATTTACATAAATTTGTTTGATTTGGGTATCAAAACTTAGAACAAAATTTTTCAGCAAATCATGAGTCATGGGGCGGGGCGGTTTTATATTTTCGAGCTCTAAAGCAATTGCCTGAGCTTCAAAGGAACCAATAATAATAGGTAACCTTTGGTTGCCCTCAGCCTCTGTTAATATTAATGCATACGCACCACCACTGCTTGGACTCGTTGATAGTCCTAAAATCTCCATCAGTACTTTACTCAAATCTACACCTTTTATATGCTTTTGCAGGTTGAATTTAGAAGGTAACGAATTTTATTTAAGTCTTAAACCGACTGATTTATTAAACCAACTTTATTCGATATAAAAAAGTTTATCCAATTTTAAATCTTTTTCTTCCATAAAAATTCAAATAAAGCCTATATTCTCAACCGATTTCGTTGACATTGCGTAACATTGAGGCTAACTTTTCAGCCTATTAACTGAGAACATTTCAGATACATGCTCGAAAATTATTTTCCTATTTTAATCCTTGCTGTTGTAGCTGTAGCTTTAGCAGCAGTTCTATTAACTCTTTCTAAAATACTTGGGCCCTTTCGCCCCAATAAAACAAAATTAAATCCCTATGAAAGTGGGATGGATCCTGTAGGGGAAGCCAGAGATCGTTATTCGATCAGTTTTTATCTGGTAGCTATGGAATTCATTGTCTTCGACCTTGAGGTTGTATTCATTTATCCATGGGCAGTTCGGTATTTAGAACTTGGGTTCGGAACGTTTGTATCCATGATGATATTTATTGTAATACTATTTGTAGGCCTTCTTTACACACTTAAGAAAGGCACCTTAGACTGGGACTTAAATCATTTTAAAGCTTAATTGATACCATGGGAATTGAATCAGCACTTGGTGAAGGATTTTTTACTACTAAAATTGACTCGCTCACAAACTGGGCTCGCGCTAACGCTGCGTGGCCGATGCCAATGGGTCTCGCTTGTTGCGCTATTGAGATGATGGCTTTCGCCGGACCTCGATATGATGCCTCTCGTTTTGGATCAGAAGTAATGCGTTTTTCTCCACGGCAGAGTGATGTTATGATTGTGGCCGGATGGTCGACTTATAAAATGTCACACGCTATTCGCCGAATTTGGGATCAGATGCCTGATCCCAAATGGTGTATTGCAATGGGTGCTTGCGCCTCAACCGGAGGAATGCATCGGTGCTACGGCGTAGTTCAGGGTGTAGATAATTATTTGCCTGTAGATGCATACGTATCTGGGTGCCCGCCACGCCCCGACGCCCTACTTCATGCCTTAATGAAGATTCAGGACAAAATTAAAACTGAGCACTCTGTTTTATTAGATACCTAAGAATATGAGTTTAGAATTAAACAAAACTGAACAAGCAGTTGTAGATGGTTTGTCTTCTGATTTTTCAGAAGACCTGATCGAAGTCTACCAGTCTTGTGACCATACATACATTCGGGTGGAAGCGAATAACATCGTTGATATCCTTACTTACTTAAAAGATAAGCATCACTTCATTTTTCTATGCGATATTGTCGGAACTGACCGATATACTTCTGACGAACGCTTTGAAGTGATTTATAATATCATGAACCTTCGAACACAGGATCGTATTTTTGTTAAGATCCGGCTTGAAGAAGAAAACCCAGTTGTTAAAACAGCTACTTCCGTATGGAAAGCTGCAGGATGGCTTGAGCGTGAAGCTTATGATATGTTTGGTATTCGTTTTGAAGGTCACCCTGACCACAGAAGAATATTTATGCCAGAAGATTTTGAATACTTTCCACTAAGAAAAGAATTTCCATTGTTGGGAATCCCCGGTTCCATTGAGCTGCCTAACACAACACCAGATACGGAGTAAGGCATGAAACTCAAAGACATTAATAGTAAGGTTGATCCCAAGTTTTTTAAAGAACACCAACGAGGCATCTATCAAAGCCTCGAAGATAAGCACACTACTATTGAGGAGATTGACAGTGAAGACCCACTCAATGCCAAGATGGTTTTGAATATGGGACCTCAGCACCCTGCTACTCACGGAGTGCTTCGTCTAATTCTCCAACTGCGTGGTGAACTTATTGAAAAGACGAAAATTGATATAGGATACCTTCACCGTGGTGTTGAAAAGATTGCGGAGAATAAGACTTATCAGGAATTCATGCCTTATACTGATCGCATGGATTACCTCTCTCCCTACAGCAACAACGTTGCGCTTTGTCTCGCTGTTGAAAAACTAGCTGAAGTTGAAGTCCCTGAACGAGCTCAATATATTCGTATGATCTGTTGTGAGCTTGCTCGCATCTCCTCCCACCTTTTATGGTTAGGAACAATGGTAATGGATGCCGGAGCAATCTCCTTCTTTATATGGACATTCAGAGAGCGTGAGAAGATTTATGATATTTTTGATGAGGTAGCCGGTCACAGGTTTACTGTTTCTCACTCCCGAATTGGTGGAGTAGCTAATGACTTTACAGACGATGCTGTTGCTCGAATTAAGGAGTTTGTTGAAAAATTCCCGCAAGAATTAAAAGACTGGCATGGACTTTTAGACAGAAATCGAATTTTTATTGATCGTAATAAAGATGTCGGCATTCTAAAAACAGAAAATGCTTTAGACATCGGCGCAACCGGACCTGTTTTAAGAGCAGCTGGCTATGGCGTTGATCAACGAATTATAAAGCCTTACCTCAAATATGATGAGGTAGATTTTGAAGTACCTACACGAATGGAAGGCGACAATCTTGCTCGCTATTTTGTTCGAATGGAAGAAATGGCTGAAAGTATCAAGATTATCAATCAGTGCTTTGATAAGATGCCTAAAGGACCTATCAGAGCTAACAATGCTAAACAAGCCTACCCTTCTAAAGATGAGGTTTATTACTCAATGGAAGGAATGATTCATGACTTCATGATGACAGACACTGGTATTTGCCCTCCGGCAGGTAAAGAAGTTTATCATGCAGTTGAATCACCAAAAGGTGAATTAGGATACTTTATTCAGAGTGACGGCACAGGACACCCATGGAGGCTTAAAATTAATGCGCCTTCTTTCCGAAACCTGCAGGTTCTTGAGAATATGCTGGATGGAGAAATGGTTGCCGACACTGTAGTAATAATTGGAGGAGTTGACCCAGTATTGGGAGAAGCAGACAAATAATGGAAGAAACTTACGAGTTCACAAAAGAAGATTTAAAGGAAATAGAAGCTATTAAAGCAAAATTTCCAGAAGTAATGCCCGCTACCCTGCCAACGCTTTGGGTAGCTCAAAATAGATTCGGACATGTTGAACCTGGTGTTCAGCGATTAGTTGCTAAGACACTAGACCTCCCCGAATCTCACGTTCATGGAGTAGCTACTTTTTATACACAGTATTATAAAGAGCGAAAAGGTAAATACGTTCTCGACGTCTGTACAACTACCAGTTGTCAGCTTTGCGGTGGGTATGATATGCTTCATTATCTGGAGGACAAACTTGGTATTAAAGCAGGAGAAACTACTGAAGACGGTAAATTCAGTATTCAGTCTGTTGAATGCCTCGGTGCATGTGGCTATGCCCCGATGATGCAGATTACAAATGATGTGTACGTCAACAATCTTACTGAAGAAAAATTAGATAAGGTTATTGACGACCTGAAAGATGATAAAATGCCTGAATTTGAATCTGTAGGAATGCCCCTCCTCGAAAAAAGAAATATTTAAGTAATTATGGCTTCTGATTGGAAATCTTTTGAACCGGTACTTATTCCCGACATTCCCAACCTCGAGAAAATTGATGTTTACACCAAAAATGGTGGCTACAAAGCACTCGAAAAGGTAGTGAAGGGTAACGAGTGGACACCGGAAAGTGTAGTTAATGAAGTTAAAGAAGCGAATATTAAAGGTCGGGGCGGTGCCGGTTTCAATGCCGGACTAAAGTGGTCGTTCATGCCCAAACCTGATGGCGGGCCACGCTACCTCGCTTGTAATGGTGACGAGTCTGAGCCTGGTACCTTCAAAGACCGAAAAATCTTCGAGTATAATCCACACCTATTTATTGAAGGTGCATTGATAGCAGCTTATGCTATGCAAATCACTACTATATATGTATATGTTCGTGGTGAGTATATCGATTGGGTAGAGATGATGGAAAAAGCTCTACAGGATGCAAGAGACAAAGGCTATATTGGTAAAAACCTTTTTGGAACCGATTATAGTGTTGAATTTGAGATTACTTACGGAGCAGGTGCTTATATCTGTGGCGAAGAGACTTCAATGCTGGAATCATTAGAAGGTAAGCGTGGATATCCACGTGTTAAGCCTCCCTTCCCTGCTCAGAAAGGATTATGGGGACGCCCAACAACCATCAATAACATTGAAACACTTGCCAACGTCCCCGGAATAATTAATAATGGCGCGGAATGGTTTAAAGGGATCGGTAAAGAATCCCATCCAGGTCCTGTACTCTATGGAATATCCGGTCACGTAAATAGACCTGGTGTTTATGAATTGCCATCGGGTGTCTCTGTTTTGGAACTCATTGATGATGTAGCTCAGGGAATTCGCGGCGGGAAAAAACTTAAAGCCCTGATTCCAGGAGGTTCTTCTACACCAGTACTTCGAGCCGATCAGCTAGACGGTGTTTCTATGGATGCTGATTCTCTTAGAGAAGCGGGTTCTATGATGGGAACAGCCGGTATGATAGTGATGGACGAAGAAACAGACATGGTTGATGCTCTTTGGAGAATTTCTCACTTTTATCACCATGAGTCTTGTGGTCAATGTACTCCTTGCCGTGAAGGAACCGGTTGGGCTGAAAAGATTTTATTGAAAATTAAAAACGGTGATGGTGAATTAAGGGACTTAGATCTTTTGCTTGATCTGACTACTCAAATGGAAGGACGAACAATCTGTGCTCTGGCTGATGCCGCAGCATGGCCAATTCGTCATACCATCAATCGCTTTAGAGATGAATTTGAAGCTCGCTGTAAAAAAAGCGCGCATGCAGTTGCTTAATGATTAACCACAAAGAACACGGGGAAAGCAACTAAGCTTTGTGAACTCTGTGGTTTTAATAAAGAAATTATGCCAGAAATATTTATAGACGGACAACGATACGAATTTGAAGAAGGCTACGATAAAGGTCTGCTTCAATTCATTTTAGATAATGGTAAAGAAGTTCCATTCTTCTGCTATCACCCATCCATGAGTGCACCGGCTAATTGCCGTCAGTGCTATGTAAAGGTGGGAACGCCAGTTAAAAACCGTGAAACCGGTGAATACGAGCTGGATGAAAACGGTGAGCGTGAAATACGCTGGTTCCCAAAAATGCAGACTTCCTGCACCATGCAGATGCAAGATGGAATGGTAGTCCACACTCAGGAAACGAGTGAAGAAGTTGCCAGAGCTCAAAAAGATACCATGGAGCTCATTCTTATCAATCACCCGTTAGATTGCCCTATTTGTGATCAGGCAGGTGAATGTCCACTTCAAATTCAAACTTATAAGTATGGACCAGAAGGCAGTCGTTTCGAAGTTAAGAAACAACACAAGCCAAAACGGGTTGAGTTAGGCCCAAGAGTTACGCTTGATGCCGAGCGTTGTATTAATTGTACTAGATGTGTTCGGTTTACGGAAGAAATTAGTGAAACCAATCAGCTGACGATTACAGCTCGTGGTGATAAGAACTACCCGATTACAGCTCCGGGACGTGAGTTTGATGATCCGTATTCAATGAATACCATCGATATTTGTCCGGTTGGAGCTCTCACCTCTACTGATTTCCGATTTAAAGCACGTGTTTGGGAAATGAATCAAACCCCAAGTATCGATATCACAAACGGAAAAGGAACCAATATTGATCTCTGGACCCGGGATAATCTCGTACTTCGCATCACCCCAAGATATAATGGTGAAGTGAATGACCACTGGATGCCTGATGAAGGCCGTGCAGCTTATCGCAGATTTAATGAAAACAGAATCTCCCGCCCTGCAATTAAATTGGACGGAGACAATCAGACCAAAACTTCTTGGAATAATGCTATTGAGACTTTTGCCGAGACCTTAGAATCTCACAAACCAGAAGATGTTTTGGTAGTTGGAAGCGCTCATGCTTCAGTTGAAGAAAATTATGCCTTAATGAAGGTATTCAATCTTTGGGGAGTCAATAACTTTAAGTTTGCTCCTCATATCGTTGAAGGAGCTGGTGATGATTTATTATTGACCGACGATCAGGCTCCAAACACACAGGGCGTTAAGCTTCTTGGGTTTGAAGAAACTTCAAATCTCAAGTCTGAAGTTAAAGACGCTAAAGTAGTTATTATACTTTCTGATGAACTGATAGATCGTGAAGTGCTTTCTGCAGATGATCTATCAGGTAAGTTCAGCATTTTACTTTCAACAAATGAATGCGAAACCGGCAAAGTTGCTGATCTGGTAATTCCGGTAACTTGTATTGCAGAACATGCAGCAAGTTATGTAAACGTAGATGGTCGCATCCAGCGCTCCTTCCCTGCTAAAGAAACTAAATACACCCACAGAAGCCTGGATCTTGAAATGTCTCAGGGACGTTTAGATCGCTATGGTACTAATTTTGATAACTGGGTAACTGAAGACAACAAAGTAGACTGTGCACCTGCATGGGATATTATGAATCAGTTAGCTGAACGAATGGGATTAGATGTTTCCTTAGGAGCACCTCGGGAAATTATGGAAGAAATCGCATCAAGTATACCTGCCTTTAAAGCAGTGAATTATGAGCGAATGGATAACGAGATGGGTATTAATCTTAATGCTTCAAACAAAGAAGAGGCTACTGCATAGATGAGTACAGGTGGAATTGATATTTTTGGATTGTTATTTGTCCCAACCTGGGTAGCTGTATTAGCGATCGGAGTGATTACTTATTTAAACTCAGCCGCCGTTTTGGTGTACGCTGAACGACGTATAGCTTCATTTATTCAAAACCGGGTTGGACCTAACCGAGTTGGACCTTTTGGTCTTCTTCAACCTATAGCTGATGTTGTAAAGCTTCTTCTAAAAGAAGACGTAACTCCTTCAAAGGGTTATAAAGTACTTCATGCTGTCGCACCAATGATCCCTGTTATTACAGCTTTAATGTCTGTAGCGGTTATACCATTTGGTGAAGGTCTTTATGTGACTGATATTAATGCTGGAGTTTTATTCATTCTTGCTGTGGCTTCTCTCGGAGTATACGGAGTAACCTTGGCTGGATGGGCATCAAACAGTAAATACTCCCTACTGGGTGGTCTTAGAGCTGCAGCACAGATGATCAGTTACGAACTTCCTATGGGAATGGCCGTAGCTTCGGTTGTATTAGTGGCAGGCTCTTTAAGCGTAGTTGAAATCGCTGCTTCACAGGAACACTTGTGGAACTTTTTCATCAACCCAATTGGTGCAGTCATATTTATTATTGCTGCTTTTGCTGAAGCCAACAGAACTCCTTTTGATCTTGTGGAAGCTGAACAAGAATTAGTTGGTGGATTTCACACGGAGTATTCAGGAATGAAATTCGGAATGTTCTTCCTTGCTGAATACATGCACGTATTCATTGGAAGTATTCTAATCACCACCTTCTTCTTTGGAAGTTACCACCTCCCTTTTGCAGGCTACTGGCTACCAGAATTAGATCCTCTTTTGAAGGGAATTCTTGATGTATCTGTATTCTCAGTGAAGGTTATATTCTGGTGCTTTGTATTCATCTGGGTCCGTTGGACGATCCCGAGATTCAAGTACAATCAGGTTATGAAGCTTGGTTGGGGAAGATTACTGCCTCTGAGCATCCTCAACTTCATGTTGATTGCATTGGGTATGTATGCATATACACACTGGTTATAATCAGAAACAAATCTATTATTTATTAAAAAAGCCGGATTTCCGGCTTTTTTTATTTCTCTTTCCCTCATCACCTATCGCATGAATTGCCTAACCTAAAGATGCGATATTTTATTAAGCCTGCGTTTTCTATTCTCATCCAAGTTCTTGATTGAACATCATACCAAATAAAAAGGAGCTTGTTATGAAAACCCTAAAGTCTTTATTAATCATTACCCTCTTATTCAGCTTTTCTTCCTGTACTATTTACGATAACGATGTGGAAGGTGACGTTGACTTAGTCTATTCCAGTACGATCGTAATTTCTGAAAATGACTTTGATCCCGAAGATGAATTTATTTCTGTAGCTGAATATGGCTGGGATAACCTGGATGAAGAAATGGTAGACTACGGCTTAGTTTTAGGCTACATCCGGTTTGAAGGAACAACAGCCTGGCATGCCCTGCCTTACTCTGTACCCTTCGATGATGACTTGGTTAACCTGCGTTACTTATTCGATATAAACAACTTTAGCTTAGTGTTAGAAGGCGAAGTGGCAAATAACAACCGTAGCAATGCTGAGCTTTTCAACGGTGATGTACTTAGGGTAATTGCTATTCCACCTTCTGAGGTAATAAGAACCAAGGGAATTGATTATCGGAACTATGAGCAAGTTGTTGAGTTATACAATATAGAATAGAACCTCAAAACTATCTTTTTTAGTTAAAAGACTTTTGGGGTTATTTATAATCTAACTAAAAAATTGGAGTCACTAATGAAGTGGTTTAAATACTACACGACAACTTTAGCACTTTTACTTTCAATATCTGTATGTCAGGCTCAAACACTCCCTGAGCAAAATAATCTGGGGATAAGAGCTAATATTGGCGGGCAGACCAATATAGAACTACCGTATATGCTCAGCGAAAGCTTTTCTTTAGCACCTTATATTGGGTTCCAGTCTACAGAAAACTCTACTACCAGCCTAAACATTGGAGTTAGTCCAAGATACTATTTCGGCATTTCTGAAGCTCTAGCTACTTATGTGACAGGTACTCTTGGAATTACTAATGTTTCTTCCAACAATACCAATAACTCAAATACTAACTTTAATATAGGTGCCGGTTATGGGGCTGAATATTTCTTTTCTAATCAGTTCAGTCTTAGTGCAGATGCTGGTTTAACCAGTCGGGTTGGTGACTCACCAACTAATATTGGTACGGTTGTAAGAGTCTCTGCATCGTTTTATTTCTAGTCTTAAACTCTATTAACATCAAAAGCCGCCTCTTGCGAGGTGGCTTTTTTTATTCAATTTGTCACTAACACCTATATTCTTCATTTTATATATTCCGACGTTGGCTTACAAAAAAAGAAAACTCTTCCCTCCTATCAATGGATAAAAATCAGATAATAAAGATATTTAAGGCTAGTCCAGTTCCTACTACCATAGTAAGAGCGGATGATCCCAGCTTTACTTTTATTCAGATGAATGATGCCTACCTAAAAATGGTCCAAAAGAATGAAAAGGATTTGATAGGAGAATCACTTTTTGAGCAATTTCCTGAAAATCCGGCTCAAGAAAAACCTTCCGGAGTTGAGCTCTTTAAGAATTCTTTTAGAGAAGTTATTAAGACCAAAGCAACGCATTCAATAAAAAAGGTGCGGTATGATATTCTGCAGGATGATGGAAGCTATAGTCAAGAATACTTTCGGGTAACCAATGCTCCTGTATTTGGTGAAGACGGAAAGATTGAGTTCATCATCAATACCGTATCCAATATCACCAAGCAAGTTGTTTCTGAAATTCGATTTAAAACCTTAGTTGAACAAGGTAATGACGTCGTTTTCATTTTGGATGAACAAGGTTCTGCTAAATATGTATCTCCTTCAATATCCAGAGTTTTGGGGTATTCGGTTGATGAAGCTATGGACTTCGATGTTTCAAACATTATACATCCTGACGATCAGGAAATTGTGAGTTCAGAAATCATGAAGTCCTTAGAACAACCCGGAGTTCCTATACAGGTTGAACCGGCACGAATGAGGCATAAAGATGGAGACTGGAGGTGGTGTTCTGGAACCATCAAGAATATGTTGCACGACCCTGACATAGCCGGAATTGTCGATAATTTCAGGGATATCACAGAGAAAGTAATAGCTGAAAATAAACTCAAGGAAACTAAACAACTTTATCAGTCTCTTGTACAAACAATTAATGGCGTAGTATGGGAAGCAAAAGCTGATACTTTTGAGTTTACATATGTAAGCCCACAATCAAAGAAGATCTTCGGATATAAACCCAAGGAATGGATTGAAGAACCCGGATTATGGGAAAACTCTATTCATCCGGAGGATCGTGAAGAAGTAGTTCAATACTGCAGAAGAGAAACTTCTAAAGGACTAGATCACGATTTCGAATATCGCTTTAAAAAGTCAACCGGTGAATACGTTTGGATCCATGACGTGGTTACCGTGATTAGGAAAGAAGGAAAGCCTGACTTAATAAGAGGCTTAATGATTGACATCTCTGACAAGAAAGAGCTTGAACAACTAACAGAGGAAACCTACGAGATCGCAAAGATTGGAAACTGGGAGCTTGATCTTGAAAATAGTGAGCTTTACTGGTCTCCATATGTCAGAAAACTCCATGAAGTCCCGGCTGACTATGAACCAAATTTAGAAGAAGCTGTTAATTTTTATCTGGAAGATGGAAGCAGGCAAAAAATTTCCGAAAACGTGCAGCAAGCTATTGAAGAGAGCCTTTCTTTTGATCTCGAACTAAAGATTGAAACAGCTAAGGGGAATGAAAAATGGGTGCGTGTCGTGGGTACGCCTGAAACCATAAATGGTAAATGTGTTCGGGTTTTTGGAAGTACTCAAGACATAACCGAACAGAAATTGATGAGGGAGGAATTAAGGTCTGCCGAGCAAAAATACCGTAATGTTGTAGAGCATAGTACCAATATGTTCTATACCCATGATACGGAAGGCATTCTAAATTATGTAAGCCCACAATCGAGCTACTTTCTAGGTTTGGAACCTGAAGAGGCTAAAAAGAGATGGGTGGAGTTTGTTACCGACCACCCGATCAACGCTAAAGGTATAAAGGTTACTCAAAAAGCTATTGAAACAGGGAAAACTCAGCCGCCCTACGAATTGGAGCTGCGGACTGCTAAAGATGAAATCATCTGGGTTGAAGTTAATGAAGCCCCCTATGTAGTTAATGGGGAAACAAAATCCATTATAGGTTCATTAACGGATATCACCGAACGTAAAAAGTATGAAAGTCAGCTCAAGGAAAGCTTAAAGAGATATCATTATGTAACTAAAGCTACCAGAGATGCTATTTATGACTGGGATGCAGAAAATGATACCATCCACTGGGGAGATGGGCTAAACATCCTCTTTGGGTACAATCCTAAAGAGATGTATGATTCAGCTAACAACTGGATTACAAAAATTCACCCAGAAGATATTGATCAAGTTCAGGAAGAGTTGAAGTTCACGCTCAAAGATGAATCTATGAATCACTGGACTTATGAGTATCGCCTGAAAAAGGCAGAAGGTGATTATGCGCATGTTCGGGAAATCGGATATATAATCAGAAATGATGATGGAAAGGCTATACGAATGATTGGGACTATCCAAGATGTGACCGAAGAGGTAATCACAAAGAAAGAAATTCAGGCCTCCCTTTCCGAAAAAGAAACATTGCTTTCTGAAATCCATCACAGGGTAAAAAACAATCTTGCAGTCGTTTCAGGGATGATGCAGCTTCAGGCTTACGACACCGAAGACGCTGAACTTCAAGCCAAGTTATTTGACAGCGTAGTACGAATCAAAACAATGGCAACGGTTCATGAACTTCTTTATCAGTCACAAAGTTTTTCAAAACTCGAATTCTCTGATACCCTTCAAAAACTAGTAGAAAATATATCGGAGACGCTTAGAACAAAAGCGATCGTTGATGTTTCCATTGACTGTGAATCAATCAACCTAAACATTAATCAGGCTATTCCCGCTTCACTTATTGTGAATGAAGTAATGACGAATATCTATAAGCATGCCTTCAGAAACCTTGAAAAAGGTACTATCACATTCACACTTAAAGAAAGAGACAACAAAATAACAATCGCTATTGAAGATGACGGGCAGGGATTTCCCGAGGATTTTGATACAAACGTTAATACCTCTTTAGGTTTTCATCTTATACGTGTACTTAGTGAACAGATTGATGCTTCTTATACCTATGATGATAATAGCACAGGTACATTCTTTGAACTTACTTTTGAAAGGCAGGATAACACTGCAGTAGAAAATATCACCTAAATTATTGCAATTTATTAACGGGCACATCTGCTCCAAGTTCTTAACTTTTTGTCGCGAATATTCGCATAATTTTAAGCCGTTAGTTTTTGCTAAAAGGCTTTAGCACTTTATTCATGAAGACTTTAGAAACAAGCCAAATACTTGATAAAATACCTAACAGCATTTTTATAATAGAAGTGCATGATAATAGTAAGTTTAAAATCAATCATGTAAACGAAGCTCAGCTGACTTCTATCAATAAAAAGCGATCTGATATTGTTGGGAAGTTTATTCATGAAATTCTTCCGGAAAGACTTGCCAATTACACTTCCTCCATGTACCAACAATGTGTAGATAAGCGTGAGAGAATTTCCTACGAAGAACAAGTTGATTTACCGGATGAAGGTGAAAGGTATTTCTTGACTACCATCACCCCTATCGAAGATGAGGATAACAAAATAACTAGGCTTGTAGGTACTTCTGTTGAAATAACAGAGCAAAAAAAATCGGAACAGTCATTAAAGGAAAGTGAGGAAAAATACAGAGGATTTGTTCAAAATAGCAGCGAAGGCATCTACCTGTTCGAGTTTAGAGAACCTATCGATAGCTCCTTACCTGTTGATGAACAAAGAGAACTGATTTTTGAAAATGGTTACATATCGACCTGCAATTTGGTGATGGCAAATATGTACGGTTACAATGACATTGACTCATTAATTGGCAAAGATCTAAATGCTTTATGGGGGGCAATTGGTGAAGAAGAAAATATTGAGTATTTGACGAATATCATCGAATCAGGATATGATATTAAAGATGAACTAAGCGTTGAGGTAGACAAAGACGGGAATCCAAAATACTTTCTGAATAGCATCACTGGGGTAGTAGAAAATGGTTACCTAACCCGTGTATGGGCAACGCAAAAAGACATCACCTCAGAAAAGGTTTCTGAAAACAAGATTCAAGAGTCCTTAACTGAAAAAAATACTCTTCTTTCTGAAATTCACCACAGAGTTAAAAATAATTTGGCAGTAGTATCCGGAATGATGCAGCTGCAGGCTTTTGAATCGGATGATGATGAGCTAAAAGCAAAACTATATGATAGCGTGGTGCGCATAAAAACAATGGCCACCGTTCATGAGCTACTGTATCAATCGCAGAGCTTTTCACAACTTGAGTTTTCTGAAACGCTTCAAAAATTGGTTGAGAATATATCCGATACCCTTCAAACCTCAACTCCAATTGAAACAAACATTCATTGTAACCCATTGAAGCTTAATATTAATCAGGCTATTCCGGCTTCATTAATTGTGAATGAAGTTTTGACCAATATCTACAAGCATGCTTTCGATGGGCATGAACTTGGTAAAATCGATTTTGAGCTAACCGAAGAAAATGAACTGATAAGTATAAAGATTGAAGATAATGGTATTGGCTTTGAACCTGACTTTGTTGAAGGAGAAAGCAGCTCTCTTGGCTTACACCTAATCAGGCTACTGAGCGAGCAAATTGACGCTACCTACACTTATAAAAACCTGGAAGATAAACCAGGTGCTTATTTTGAAATCCAGTTTAAACGGAGTAACGAGATTTCAGGAATCGGTAGTGCAAATGTTAACTAAAGGTATAACATCTTTAGTTTTCGAGTAAAATAGGCAGATTACCAACCTGTAACAGTTCCGCTAACTTCTTTCCAACATAAGTATTATCTCTCCAGCCCATAAATTCGGTAGCATTTGGGCCATATGCCATTAAAGGAACAGGTGTACCGGTATGATAGCCTGTGGTCCAATAAATTTCCAAGGAATCTCCGTCCGCAGTTTGACGCTGTAGAGTCATCCCTCCTGTTTCGTGATCAGCAGTAACTACAACAAGGGTCTCGCCATCTTCCTGTGCAAAATCTAACGCTGCTTTAACCGCCGCATCAAAATCCTGAACTTCATTAATTACATAATCAGCACTGTTGCCATGCCCACCCCAGTCAATCTGACTTCCTTCAACCATGAGGAAAAAGCCCTTCTCATTTTTGTTTAATATCTCAAGTGCTTTAGAAGTCATAGCAGCTGTTGAAGGTTCACCTTCTGCCCTCTCTAAACCATCAGAAGCAAACAAACCAAGCAATTTATCTGAAGTTGAATTATTGAGATCATCAGCATTTAGCAGAACCTGATATCCTTTATCACTGAACTCAGAAATCAAATCTCTTGAATCCGATCGATCTTCAGAAGAAAAATACTCTACTCCTCCTCCTAACAATACTTCAACACCTGAATTTAAAAACTGAGCAGCTATCTCATCTTCCATACTTCTGCTTTCAACATGAGCAGCAAAGCTGGCGGGCGTTGCGTGGGTTATAGATGAAGTTGAGACAAGACCGGTGCTTAAACCTTTTTCCTCAGCAAGCTCAAGGATGGTCTTACAAGGCGTTTTATCAGGATTAACCCCTATGGCACCATTGTAAGTCTTCAGGCCGCAGGAATATGCTGTAGCCCCAGAAGCTGAGTCTGTGATTAAATTATCTGAAGAGTGTGTTTTAACAATCCCTGTTACCGGCATGGTTTGCACATGAAGAAGACCGTCCGAGCCAACCGTTGCATACTGACCAGATGTTAACTGTGCGATTCCTGTACCGTCTCCGATCAAAAAGATAATATTCTTTATAGTTTTACCTTCAACAAGAGGCAGTAACTCCGGAGTAGCTTCAGACTCTGCTACAGAAATATTCTCTGTAGGATTATTATCTGATGAATCTTGACAAGCTGTAGAAATTGATAGTATAAAAACTAACAGGAATAATCTTTTCATAGCACAATTTTTTATTCTTAAGATAAAAATTCAGATTTAAGCGAAGGTTATTATAACGTAAAATTAAGAAAGTGATATTTATGAAAACAACGCTTTAATCAATCCCCAAAAACCTTTTGCAGGCTTTAGAGAGTTTTGATTTCGCTTTGTTGCTTTCGTAATCCTTTCTGCTGGGATAGCAGGCTCTTGCCGCCCGTTATTATTACTATTCCGTTCCGACTTCTTAGGAGAAGTCTTTTTAGAAGATTTTGAGGAGGATGATTTATCATCTTTTTTCTGAGTGCTTTTCTTTTGAGATCCTTTCAGGATAACATCAACACTCTCGAGGTTCTCGACAATTTTGTTGGCTTTGGCAATATCTTTATCCGTTAATACTTCTGCTTCTTTCTTTTCCGGTTTTTTAGATTCAGCTTTCTTTGGGGATGGTTTCTTGCTTGCTTGCTTATTCGAGTCCTCTTCCTTTTTCTGAGGAGCTTTCTTGCGTACCGGCTTCGATTTAGTTTTCGAATTGCTTTTATCTCCGGGATCAGTAAGAATCTCGAGTTGATCTCCTACCTTATCCTGAATTGCTGAAAAGGCTCTCTTATCTTTCTTATTCACAAAAGTAATGGCGATACCTGTTTTATCGTAACGGCCTGTACGCCCTATTCTGTGCACATAATCTTCCACTTGTCTTGGTACGTCAAAGTTCACAATTAGTGAAATGTTATCAATATCAATCCCTCGGGCTAATACATCTGTTGCCACAATAACCGGGTATTTTCCACTTTTGAATTCATGAAGTGCCTTATTCCGTTCATCCTGATCTCTGTCTCCATGAATACTTCCAGCTTTAATGCCTTTCTTTTGAAGAAGTTTTTCAAGTTCATCAACTCCCCTCTTTGTAGCACAGAAAATAATGCAAGATTCCCAGTCAAGGTCGTCCAGAACATTTTGAATCAATCCAAGTTTCTCTTTCTGCTCAACAAAATAAGCTCGTTGAGATATGCTCCCTGATGGCTTCTCAATTGCAATCTCAATTTTCTCCGGATTGTTCATGAAATCATTAGCCAGCTTTTTAATTTGATCTGGCATGGTCGCAGAAAACAAAAGGGTTTGCCGCTCTTTTGGGAGTTTTTTAATGATCTTTGTTACATCCGGCAAAAATCCCATATCCAGCATCCGATCTGCTTCATCAAGAACCAGGAATTTTATATTGCTGAAATCAATATCCAGCACCTTAGTCTGATCAATAAGTCGGCCGGGAGTAGCCACAATAATGTCCACACCAGAACGAATGGCTTTGGCTTGCTGTGAAAAATCAGCCCCACCAATAACATTGGCAGATGAAATACCCGTGTGATAGCCTAAGGCAAAAATCTGCTCATCTATCTGCTGGGCAAGTTCTCGGGTTGGTGAGAGAATCAAAGCCTGTGTATGCTCTGAGGGATTCTCTAAAATCTGTTGAAGTATTGGAATTACAAATGCGCCTGTCTTACCTGTTCCTGTTTGGGCAGCCCCAATAATATCCTTCTTATCAAGTATGATCGGAATTGTTTGTTCTTGAATCGGAGTAGGTTCTGTGTAGCCAATATCTCTTAAGCCAGATTGTAGCTCGTCTTTGAAATCAAAATCGTTAAATGTCAATGGATTCGTCTGTAGTGAAACTTTTCATTATGTAACAATATACACAGATAAGCGATTATTTATTCCACTTTGCTATGATTTGCCCTATTTTATAATGATACCGAACCAAGATTAAATTTCTAAACATCAAAAAGTTACTTATGACACTTAATAAACTATTTCTAAGTGCCCTATTGAGCATATTAATGCTGACTACAGCTTGTAATCAGCCCCAAATGGGCACACCCAAAGCGGACCTTTCAACAAAACTTGACAGTGTGAGTTACGCACTCGGGTACCAAAATGGTACTTTTCTTAGCCGTGAAGGGATCACTGAATTAAATATGAATAATTATAATGCCGGAATTGGTGCAGGACTTTCTTCGGAAGATGGGTTACTCACTCAACAAGAAATTCAAGCAGTAACCAACAGCTACCTGCAGGAAATCACTGAGAAAATTAGCCAGGATAACCTAGATGAAGGGCAAGCTTTTCTTGAAGAGAATAAAACCAAGGAAGGAGTTATGGAAACAGAATCCGGCCTTCAGTATAAAGTAATTGAAGAAGGTGACGGAACTTCTCCTTCAGCACAAAGCACCGTTCGCGTTCATTATGTTGGCGAATTGCTTGACGGAACCATTTTTGATACAAGCAGAAAAGATGTAGCCCAGGCAAACGGACTTTATAACCCACAAAGAGAACCTTATAGTGGTGCTGAATTTCCTCTTAACCGTGTTATTCCCGGTTGGACAGAAGGTGTTCAGCTAATGAACGAAGGCGCGACTTATGAGTTCTATATTCCCTCAGAACTTGCTTATGGAAGCAGAGCTCCACAGGGCAGTAAAATTGGACCTAACGCTACGTTAATCTTTGAAGTGGAATTACTCGAAGTTAAATCCCCTGGCTCTTCAAACTAATATTCTGAAGATCTGTTTTGTTGATTAAGCCTGGCATTTAAAATAATGTCAGGCTTTTTTTATTACCCTTTATAAGATTTACTTAATGCTGATTAAGAATATCTAAGGGTTTTTAACTAAAACTATACCGATATTTATGAAAATAAATAAGGGGAAACGGCTATCAACCGCTCCCCCCTGATACGTTGGCTTTTTGGGGTACAATTTATTTTGGGGCTTAATATTAAATTGTAGCTTTTTGGTAATAATTTGTTCCGAGGAAGTTTAACCCCCTCTAAGGACCCCAAATTTTTTCCTTCAGACCACTTCTTCTTGATACAGATCTAAGTATTGTTTTACGTAAAACATCTTCATTTACAATGATAAGAGTGTTTTTACGGGCTCTTGTTACAGCAGTATAAAGAATCTCTTTCGAAAGCACTGAATTTACTCGATTTGAAAGAATTACTGCTACTTCGTCAAACTCCGAGCCCTGACTTTTGTGTATCGTAATAGCAAATGCTGGTTCGTAATCTTTAAGACGATTCGCTGAAAGACTTTGCCCTTCCTCTCCTTCAAATTCTATAACTCCGTTTTCTTTATCCGTATAAATTCCAATATCCCCATTTCTAATTCGTAGTAAAGCATCGTTTCGGGTAGCCATCACAATTCTGCCTTCATACCAGATTCTTCCGGCTAATATATTATGCTTCCTTTTAATGATACTCTCTACTTTCCCGTTTACTTGTTCAACTCCAAAAGGGCCTTTTCTAAGAGCACATAATATTTTCTTTTTGTTTGATGCACTCAGGCGTTGATCCTGAGGCTTCTTTTGGAACTCAGCGTGGTGGTTTACCGCATAGTCTCGGACTATAGTTTCCATATTTTCACTTGTCGGCTCCAGCCAGTTCAGGTCGGTAAGGTTGGAATCCTGAAGTATCTTTATAGCTAAATCGGGATTGGACTCATTTACAGCAGCAGCAAATTTTTGGATTCCACTGTTTTCTCCGAAGCGGTAGCTTTTTGTTAAAAAGACAATACAATCATTTATTGAAGGCTGATCCTTAACAATAGGTATATTTGTTCCCTGAATTTGGCTAATTGATTTAGCTATCCTGTCTGAGAAAGAGTTATCACCCCCGCAAATATCCCCCAGAATAGAACCTGCTTCAACAGAGGCCAACTGATCTTTATCTCCCAACACAATCAGCTTAGTATTTGAACCAATCGCGCGAATCAGGCGAACCCACATGTTCATATCCAGCATAGAAGCTTCGTCAATGATCACAAGGTCGTATGGGAGTGGGTTTTCTTCGTTGAATGAAAATGAGGCTCCCCTAAAATCTGACCCTAGTAATTTGTGAACTGTTTGGGCTGAATCCGGAATCTGTACTTCACCCTGCATTTTATCAGGTAAGTTATTTTTGCCAGCTTCGAGAGATTCTGCCAGCCTTCGTGCAGCTTTTCCGGTCGGAGCAGCTAAAGCAATTCTGAAATCTCCTTCAGGTTTGGATAACAGGTGTGCTGCGATAATATTTAGAACCGTGAATGTTTTGCCTGTTCCTGGTCCTCCGGAAACGACCACAATATCCTTCAAAAAGCTAAGCTGAACTGCTATATGCTGCCAATTGGTTTCAAAAAGATCTTCTGTAGGATTGAGTAGAGATTGCATGACCTTTTTCTCTATCTCAGAAATTTGGTTCGTTTTGGAAGATTTATGATTCAGCCAGTCACATAATTCTCCTTCAAAACTCCAAAATCGATGCAGATATAATCGACTTGATTCTAGAATCAGAGGTTGTAATTCTTTTCCATCGCTTACAATAGGACACTCTGCCAAAGATGTAATCCATTGTTTCTTAATGGAATCGGTGAGTTTTAGGTTCGATTTCTTGTCATTGAATAGCCATTCATCATCCCAATTAGCAAAATCAAGGCAGACGTGACCATTCTTTTGAGCGTAAATACAAGCAGCCGCAGCCCAAAGCACATCATCCTGAACCGACGGGTGTATTTCCAATAGAAAACGAACAAATTCGACTTCTACAGCCGAAATCACTTCTTTTTCACGCAAATCTTCAAGTCTGGTCAGTACGCTCATTCTACCCTCCCTGTACTGAAATATCGGTCCATCTTATCAATAAGCTTCTTATCTGGACGGTCGAAAAAGACTCCACTTCCCGGCTGGGTCACTTCTACTCCTCTTAAAAATAAATACAAGACCCCACCAAAGTGTTGATCATATTCATAACCCTTAATTCTGTTTCTAAGAAAGCGGTGGAGAGCTAGTGTGTAAATATGGTACTGAAGGTCATATCCAGCATCAGTAACCGCCTGAGCAAGTTTAGGAGAATCATAGTCAGAAGCCTCATGCCCCAGGTGATTCGATTTGTAATCCAGTATATAATACTTGCCTCTATAACAGAAGGTCAAATCAATGAAGCCCTTCATAAACCCGCTAAGAGATTGAGAAATTGATGAATCGGGTTCATTTGTTCTAATGAACTTCCACAGCTCCTGAGCATCAATACCCTCAACCGGAAAAAAGAACTCCATTTCTTTCAGAACTTCGGATTCTTTCAAGGCAGAAAGGGATAACTTAGGATCACCAAGATTATGGCTTAATGCATTTTTGACCCACTTTTTAACGGGTTCTTGCCAAATAGATTCAAACCCGTAATAATCCAGATTATCACCGATTACTTGTTCCAGCTTCTTGGGATTATCAAACCGAATATCTTCGAATATGTTATGCAAGCAAGTTCCGGCCCCGGCTCCTTTGGGAAACCCATATTTATTGAACTCAACAGTTTCTTCTTTTTGGGAGGTAAATAGCTCGTCATAGTCACGGCCAACTTCTCCATGTTCTTTGCCTTCTGCTAATGAAGAATAGCTAAGCATTCTTGGGTATAAAAGCGCGTCTTTTCGTTTAAATTCTCCCGCTTTTAAAGTTTCTGCTTTTGGACTTTTTTCTTTTGGGGTTGAATTCTTTGGAGTTTCTGAAGGCTTCCTCACTTCAATGTACTCACATTCATTAAGCCGACTCTTGATGAATCCATAATCTGCTTTTTGATCATTCCTAAAACCAGCTATGATACTCGCCAACGCTGAGTCATCCATTTTTTTATAGTCTGGCAGGAAAATATAACAAGCAGAAACCGAACGGGTTAGAGCAACATATGTCAGCCTAACCTCCTCTGCCTTTTCCTGATCTTCGGCTAAATCAGAAAATTCTTCTCTTTTTGGGTGAGTAATTCCCGCACTGATGTCAATGAAGTTTTCGCCTTCTTTGTGAAATTTGAGGAGATCGTTCTTTTTCTTAGCAGCTCCAGAATCCCATAAAAATGGACACAAAACAATTGGGTACTGCAACCCTTTTGCCGCATGTATAGTTGAAATTTGTATCAGGTTCTCGTCACTTTCCAGTCGCAGCTGTTCATCATCGGATTCTGTACCAGACTTATTCATCTTTTGATAGAACCACTTTAGTAGCGCCTTTCCCTCAATACGAAACTCTCGCTCTGCCTTAGCCAAGAGCTCCGATAAATGCATCAAGTTGGTGATTCTACGTTCTGCATCTTTTTGTAAGGCTAATGATTCCTGCACATCAAAAACAGAAAGCAATTGTTCTATCGAAGATTCAATCCCTCTCTTCTCCCATACTTGTTTGAGCTCAACAAATTTCTGAATAATCGCGGACCATTCAGGCTCATCATCCAATAATTCGTATAGTTTCTGAGCGTTAAAACCAAGCAATTCCGTTGCTAAAGCAGCTCTTACTCCAGGTTCATAACTTATCTTTTGAATGGCCTTTAATATCAAAAATAGCTCATCGGCTTCTTTTGACTCAAAAACACTACTCCGGGACTTCAATACACTTTTAAGCCCTTTATCGCGAAGTCTGGCTTGAATCTCTTCTCCTTCAAATCCTTTGCGCACTAAAATCGCAATGTCCTTCTCTGCAACACTCCGATCATTAATTGAATACTCTCCAGACAATAGCTCTAAAACTTCACCACACACCGCATCATACAGCTGATCTTTAAAAGCATCTTTTGAACCGGACTCTTCATTGTCGAAAGCAACGATCTGCATGGGGTTTACCAAGTTGCCCTTATTATCTAATATATATTGGTCATCAGATTTTTCATCAGGGAAATGAGCGGAATTAAAGGTGAGCCCATCAAATAGAAATGGGTTATCAGAAATCGTATAGAACTCATTAACACCCTCAATCATCCGCTTATTGGACCGGAAATTATTGCTCAAAGTATAAGACTGTGAATCATCGGCATCCTTTTTGGCATCCAGATACGTGAATATATCCGCTCCTCTAAAACCATAAATAGCCTGCTTAGGATCACCGATCATAAACAAAGCCGCATTCTCCCTTCCTTCATACATTTGGCGGAAGATGCTATACTGTGTAGGATCTGTATCCTGAAACTCATCCACTAAAGCCAGTGGGTAATTTTCTGAAAGTTTAGCACCTAATTTATTATCACTATTACTTCTTATGCCTGATTCAACTACTTCTAACAAATCATTGTAAGAAAGCAGGTTACCTGATTCCTTTTCAGCTTCAAACTGTCTCTTTATTTCTTTCGCTGCCTCCTTGATGAAGATGGGTTTCAGCATCTTTAATTGCTCTGTTATAGCAATAAATTCATCGACAATTCCAAAAAAATCAAAGTGCGGAACTTGGTAGGATTTCTTACTGCCCCGGTCTTCCATATAGCTTCCGAAACGTGATAATCGATCAGAAATAGAGATAGACGGCTTTGCTTGCTTTAGCCAGCTTTGCAGTATCTCCCAATCGGGCTGTCGTTTTGATTTTCTGAATGCATTCCCATCTAAATCACCATTAAAGTAAACATCTTCAAATGCTTCTTTCTCTTGTACCCAGGTAGCCTTTGCTTCTTCAAACTTTGACCTCCAATCATCCAAAAGTGAAAATAGCTCTTCCTTTGTTGGTTTCTCGGGAACCAGAGATGTATTAGGCCGATTAACAATTTCACTAACTATCGCTTTTAGTTCATCGGGTCCAAAGCCTTCATCCGTTAAATAATCCAGAATAATGTAAGCCTGTGGATCATCCTCAGCTTCTACAGTGAAATTTCGCCAGTAATCATCTACACAATCCTGAAGGAGCTCCGATTCATCCGTCAACAGCTCAAAATCTGGAGAAACACCGAACTGTAAGCTAAATTCTGTGAGAATACGACTACAAAACCCATGAATCGTGAATACGGCAGCCTCATCGAACAAGTCAACAGCGTTACGCAGCCTTGATGATGCTTCCGGATAATCTTTTTGCAGGAGCTTTTTTAGAAAGGGATCTTTTCCGGGCTCCCCTGACTCAACCGCATTTAATGATTCCTTTAATCTGTTTCTCAAACGAAGCTTCAGCTCTGCGGTAGCCGCTTCCGTGTAGGTCATTACAAGGATTTGGGATGGATCTAATCCCTTCTCCAAAACCGCCCTCACATATAATGAAGTAATATTGAAGGTCTTACCCGTGCCCGCACTTGCCTCTACAAGGCTTATTCCCGACAGAGGAGCATCAAATACGTCTAAAGGTCTACTCATGCTCCATCTCCGCCTATTGCCTCTAAAAATGGAACCCAAAAGCGAAGACCCTTTTGCTGGAAAGCTTCGATCTCTATAGGATTATAACCCCGCCAGAGTAAAGCATTGAAATAATCTCCGGACTCTCCGTATTGATTAAATTTTGTCACCTGCCATTGAGATTCGGCTTTGGATTTTGCCTTTTCCAGATCGCTGCCATCTGAAAAGGTTTTTGCAAAGGATTGGGATGAGGCAGGAAAAAAAGCTGCTTTGTTTAATATTGGCTCATTTGAGAAAAACCACTTTAAATAGTCATTAAGAGGATTTTTATAAATATTCTCTGAAGGTATTTCAAGGATATCAACACTATCATCATCTTTCGAGAGGAATATACTTTTGGTAATCGGAGTTCCATTACTCAACAGTAAAAGATGTTTTAACCAGTGGCCAACCTCATGCTTCTCCCTTCGTTTGCCAACACGATAGGTAACCAATACGTCGTCATAAATTCCGTTGATGATTCCAAGAATCTCTGCTCCTTCAAAATTTATACGAATATCTTCCTTACGCTCCTCTTCGTTTGTCAGATTCTCCAGGCTGTTTACTAACTCTTGAATATTCTCTTTTTCGACTTGAAATGACTTCTTCCCTTGAAGTTTTTGGGGAATTAAAGCAGCAGCTGATGCAAAGTTAAATACTTGGTTTATGGGGTGATCATTTGCCAGTGCATCGAATAAATAGTCGTCCAGTTTATACCGATCTAAGCCCTGCAATTTAAACTGCTCTCGATCAATAACTTCATTAAATGAGTTATAATTCTTAATGTTTAATTCATTCTGCAATAGATACTTAGAAGGATGACTGAAATAATTTATTATATCTGATATATGAACTATATCAGTTGTGTTATGTGAATCTGAGCTCCATGCTCCATCTGTAAAAAGGATAGGATGATCCTGACTCTCCAACTGCATTTTTTGGGCGAGATTGAGGTTAGAATCCGAGTAAGACTTCAACCCCTTTCCATCAAAATATTTTTTATTGAATGGATGTAAACTATGGCGAATAATTCCCTTCCCTTCCTCTCCCTTTGTATCGAGTAATTGCTGAATCAAAATGGAAGGTAATCGCTCCGAATCAGACCGCTGATCTTGCCCCTTATAGCTTAGGTGTAGATGAGTCTCAGCAGCCTGCAGGGTTTCCAGAAATAAATAGGAATCGTCTTCTTTCAAGATTCGGTCACCTGGTTTCGGCTGGGCATAGATGAGATCGAATTCAGGCCGAACTGCCTTTCTTGGAAAAACACCCTCATTAATGCCCAACATCGCGATAAATTTAAACGGGACTGAACGATATGGGATGTAGGAACTTACCGTTACTCCCTGACCAAAACGTCCGGAACTTGAATCATGAGACTTTAGCTGTGAAGTAAGCCAATCTTTAATAAGGTCAAAATTAACTTTTGGGTTCTCCTCTGTGAACTCCATTTGCCGACGAAGCTTATCAAGTAACTTCCTTAGTGAAGCGCTAGCAGCTTCTTTACCATCTGATTGACCTACAAAAGTATCTACTAATGACTCTGTAAATTCAATCCATTCTGAGGGAGTTTTACTCGATTCTGATCTATTCTTAGCGTCCTTTAACGCGTGAATGAATTGTGAAAAATTAGCTGTTAGTTCAGCATCATCAGAGGACGATAATTCACCAAAAGGAACCAACCCGTTATATACTCCCAGGGAACCTGATTGCATCATAAACCCTGAAATCAGTTGGTTTAACCCTTTTCGCCAGCTATACTGCTCGTTGAATTCTTCGCCTAACGAGCGATGAACTCTATTGACGAGTATCCAATCTTCCAATAAGTCTAGATGGTCATCGGTAAGTTTAAATTTCGATTTAACAGGCTCGAGGTTGAGTAACTGTAAAACTGCGGTGGCTTTGAATGATGAACTTAAGAGCTCAAGAAGTTCCGAAATCGTGTATTCTGCTGATTGGTAGTTCTTTCCAGAAAGTTGAGAAACCGGCAAAACTGGTTCTTCCTCGTTAAATACGGTTTCCAAAATACCAGCATACTCTTCTGCATCTGGCACCATAGCGAGTATATCGCTAGCCTTGGCATCATGATGTTCATCAAGAAAGCTTAGGATTTCATTCTTCAATACCTCCACTTCCCTGCGATTATTATGACAGGAATGAATTGCTATCTCAGGTAATACATTTCTTTCACTTGCCAATAGTTCTTCCTGCGAAAAAGGCAATTGAGCATTATTCAAAATGCTTTTTAATAAATTCAATTGTTCAGATGCCGGCTTGCTCCAGTTTAAAACAAGGTTTTCAATTTCTGAATGTGGTTGAACATCCTGAACAGATTTAGTGAAGTATTGAAGCTCGATTTGGGAGGAAAGATTAGAAATCACTTCCAGAAAGGGCTTTGAAGTTTGTGAAAGCCCAAAAACATACAATTGCTTGGGGATATGATCCCAAATTTCGTTATCAGGGTCTTGCAACCAATTCAGTAGCTCGGCATAAGCTTGTGATCTTCTGGGGATATCTCTTGTTTTTTCCGATTGGTTCCAAGCTTGATTCAAACTTCGCCAGATAGATAGCTGCCACTTTTCATCTTTATGCTTGGTAGCAAGTTTCCCATGAACCCAATTCTCCATCATATCGGGTCTATAAACCTGATATTGATCAAAATTATCAGCCAACTGATTACTTAGCTGAAATAGCCGTTTGCTGTCGCCTTCAGTATTTCCAAAAGAAGGCAGTTGCTTCAATAATGCAGCGTTAGTTGTCAGCTGCTTAAAAATAGCCCACTGCATAGCCTGAAGGTCACTGGGAAGTACTTTAGGCACCTCATCATGTTTAAGCCGATAGAGAAGCCATATGAACTCCGATGGAAATATAAACTTCAGATTCCCGGCAATACCCTGATCCTTGGCTAACTGTAGGGAAAGCCATTCTTTAATCTCATTATTCTGAACTATCACCCATTGCTGAGTCAGCGGATTTGCACTATCAGGTGCAAAGATTTCTGACAAGTGATTAGATAGAAGCCGTAATGAATGTGATTGATAAATATTGAACATAGTGCCTTTATTCTGAGGCACATAATAAGAAAAGCATAGAGTTTTAAAAGCCCCTTTTATCGATTATTAAGCTTTTTAATCGCACTTTTAAGAATAGCATTAACAATGGATGAATATGAAGTTTCCCGATTGTCAGCGATATCCTTAATTCCATCTACTACAGGCTCTTCGAGGTAGTAACTAGCTGTTGTTTTAGAAACCTTGGTGAAATTTTGATCATGCTCCTCCTTGTCCTGCTTCTCATCAGAAGGAGTAATAAAATCAAAAGACGCATGTCTCCGCGTGCTATATGCTAGCGGATTATGCCCAAGGCTCTTTTTCTTACTCATTGTTTAATGGCCGTTTTTTATTTCTTTAGCTAATGCGAAGTAATCTTGTGCACCCGCACTATTTCCGTCATACTCAAAAATAGTTTTATGGTGACTAGGAGCCTCAGCAAGCGCAACGTTATCACGAATAATCGTTTTAAATACTTTTGGTCCAAAGTAATCTTTAATATGTCCTACAACCTCTTTGTTGAGGTTTTTCCGGCTATCGTAAAGGGTACAAATTATCCCACCAACTTCGAGCTTATTGTTCAGTCGTTGTTGTACAACTTTTACTAAATCAAGAAGCTTTGACAAACCGTGCAGGGCAAGGTATTCAGACTGCAGCACAATGAAGATATCTTCAACAGCAGTAAATGCATTCAATGTTAACAGACCAAGGTTGGGCGGGCAATCAATCAACACATAGTCATAATCGTAATCATCCAGCTGCAAAATTAAGTTCTTAAGTAATCCCTCCCGAGCAGGTTCGCTAGCCAGTTCGAGCTCAGCACCTGATAGTTCCAGAGATGAAGGAATAAAGTCAAAACCATTGTGTTCAATAATCATTTCTTCCACGCTGGCAGTACCTCTTAGTGCGTGGTAAACTGTCTTTTCAAGCCTATGAGAATGCGTTCTTAGCGAGTAAGTTAAATTTGCCTGAGGATCCAGGTCAATCAATAGAACTTTTTTACCTAATTTGGCAAGTCCTGCCCCAAGATTAATGGTTGTTGTTGTTTTACCAACCCCACCCTTTTGATTAGTTAATGCAATTGTCTTCATAATATATCTAAGCCGTGATAATTCTTTTTACTTAGAGAGTAATAATTTGCCCTTTTGTTACAATAATATTAGTTCGGCGGATTGTCCAATAGAACTTTTTAATTGTCATAAAGAGCAAAAAGAAACTATTTCATTTATTTTTATCTCTTATCTTAAATGTACCAATAATGAAGATAGATATAATGAGATTTTTTAGCCGAAAACTAATTAAGCCAGAAGACCTAAATGCCCACGGCACCCTTTTTGGAGGTTCCGTTTTAAGCTGGGTTGATGAGGAAGCAGCGATATATGTTTTATGTCAACTTGGGAAAGGTAATATCGTTACTAAGTACATGTCGGAAATCAATTTCGTAAATTCAGCTAAACTGGGTGAAGTTATTGAGATTGGTATGGAAACTGTTAAGTTTGGCAGGACTTCCATCACCGTTAAGTGCGTGGTTAGGAATAAGTTTGATAAAGACACTATTATAAGTATTGATGAGATTGTTTTTGTTCACCTTGACGAATTCGGTAAACCTACCCCTCATCATATTACTGAACCTGCAAATGATTAAAGACTAGATTGAGTAAGAAAGACAAATTAGTAGATTTTTCGAGCCTGAATGAAATGTTGTATGGTGAGGAAAAGTATATTCAGGAATTTGCAGAAGCTGCGATTAGTTCATTTCAGGAATTTTCGGAAAACTATAAGAAGTTTTTACTACAACGGGATGAAACAAACTTCAGAAAAGCGGGACATAAAATTAAGCCGGTAACCCAGATGCTTGGAGTTGAACAGATACTGGATGAATACGAGCACGCAAAAACGCTTATTTGGGATGAAGGACCTCAGGAAGAGTTAGAAAAGTCTGCTGATAAGGTTCAAAGCATTTGCTCAGATGTTGTCAAAGAATTAGAAGAAAAACTTTAGATACATATACCTAATGAGCGTATTAGTCACTGGTGGAGCGGGTTATATTGGAAGTCATACCGTACTGGAGTTATTAAATGAAGGCCAGGATGTGATTGTTGTTGACAATCTTTCAAATAGCAGCTATGAAGCATTAAAAAGAGTTCAGAAAATCACGGATAAAGAACTCACGTTCTACGAAGAAGATTTACTCAATAAAGCAGCACTTGATAAGATTTTCACAACACACAACATTGATTCTGTTATACATTTTGCTGGATTTAAGGCTGTGGGTGAATCTGTATCAAAACCGCTAAAGTATTACGATAATAATATTACCAGTACGCTTTATTTGTGTGAACTCATGAAAAAGCATGGTGTTCGAAATATTGTTTTTTCATCTTCAGCCACAGTTTACGGAGATCCTCACGAGGTTCCGATAACTGAAGATTTTCCTCTTTCAGCAACAAACCCTTACGGTCGTACAAAGCTTTTTATTGAATACATTCTAAAAGACCTTCACATTGCCGACGATTCCTGGAATATTGCTCTTTTAAGATATTTCAATCCCGTTGGCGCTCATAAGAGTGGCTTGATTGGTGAAGATCCCAATGACATTCCAAACAACTTAATGCCCTATGTATCTCAGGTAGCAGTTGGAAAACTAAAGGAGCTTTCGATTTTTGGGGATGACTACCCTACTGCTGATGGCACCGGTGTTCGCGACTATATCCATGTTGTTGATCTCGCAATTGGGCATCTAAAAGCACTTCAAAAATTAAATACCAATCCGGGGCTAGTCGTATATAACCTTGGAACAGGAGCCGGCTCAAGTGTATTAGATATGGTTAAAGCATTTGAAAATGCATCAGGGAAAAAAGTGCCTTACAAAATTGCGCCAAGAAGACCCGGCGATATCGCTGCTTGCTACGCTAATCCTTCGAAAGCAGAAAAAGAACTTGGATGGACAGCAAAACGTGGAATTGAAGAAATGTGCAGGGATGCCTGGAAATGGCAATCTGAGAACCCAAACGGTTATAAATAATTATCGAATCTACTTTGTTATTTACCCTTTTGTAGTCTTATCTTTAAATCTGTTCGAAAGCCAAAGTGGCGGAATTGGTAGACGCGCGCGACTCAAAATCGCGTTTCTTCGGAAGTGAGGGTTCGAGTCCCTCCTTTGGTACAAAGCCCTCAAATTTTTTTGAGGGCTTTTTTTTTGGCCATTACGTCCGATAACAAGCTTATCACTCGCAATCCTGATGAATATTATAGATTTATAATAAATCTGTAACACGTATAGGGTGCGTACACTCTTGTAAACAAAAAAGAATCAAGGAAGGAGCAATATGGTCAAGTATTTAATTTTCTGCGTATGCGTAGCAGCAGGATATATTGTTTATAGTAATTTCCCTATTAATCACGGTCCTGGTATAACTGCGAAAGAAGAACCCAAGATAAAAAGTCTAACCTGGCAAGAACCCTTCTCATTTAAGGGAGCAACACTAATTCCCAAAAAAGTTATTGAAGCTGAAGTTAGAGTTATAAAAAGAAAACGTTATTTCTTTGACGGTTTCTCAAGGTATTCTCCGGTGGATGCTATTGTAGGCTGGAATGTGTTATCAGACGAAAGAAATCTGGACTACATTTACTACCAAATGGATAACCGGGAGTTTGAAGTGGATCTAACACGCCCGCCAGTTGAATTACAAACCATTTATATGGAAAGTGATTTATGGCACTTAATTCCTTCAACTGCTAAAATTGATGAAAATTTAAAGAAGCTTCGTGATGGTCACATCATTAATATAAAAGGCCTTTTAGTTGATGTAGAGCACGATACAGGCTTCAATTATACCACAGAAACACAGCTGTCTAAAAGTAAAAATGAAAAAGGATATGCCCTTTGGATCGAGGAAATAGATATCAGATAACAAATATAAAGTTTCTGTTGATTGTATTACCCCCAAAAATTATTTTCTTTATGCAAACACGGAGGGTATAACTCTTTGTGAGTTAAACATTAAAGTAAATCGGGTACATATGTCAGCGAAGCAAAAGGGTACAGTTAAATGGTTCCATAACACAAAAGGTTATGGCTTTATTAGTACAGAAACTGGTGAGGATGCATTTGTTCACTATTCTGAAATTCAGGCAGATGGTTTTAAAAAGTTACGACGAGGTGAAGAAGTGGAATTTTTATTAGATCAAGGTGATAAGGGCTTGCACGCTAAAGAAGTTGTATCTCTCAATCCTGTTGAAGATCAGGTAGATTAAATGGCTTGGCTTAAAGATGCCTATTTAGATTTAGTTGTTCTTGTTTTCATTTGTGTATTCGCGTTCTACACTAACAATATAATTGAAGTAATACTTTGGGTTTACACCGGTCTTCTGCTATTGAGTAAAGTGCTGGTGTTTTTCATGCCCTCTCTTAATCGGAAAGCTAATCAGTCAGAAGCTCCCCCACTTTTCTATCATATAGTCTATGCACTAACAGTAGCTATATTTATTTATATTGCTAAGTATTACCTAGCTGGTGCATGGTTAGTTATTTGGATTGAATCCATGTTTAGCTCATCATCAACTAAGAAAAAATAATTTTAATCTATTACTGCCATTCCTTGAAGTTTAAGGCGTTACTATTTTTCTCTGCATTATTTCTTTTTTCTTTTATGAATTTGAATGACTCGCTTGCCCAGAAGCAGGATCCCAGGGAGATGTTCTATTTCTTAGGAGGCTATTCTTTCAACTCGGTTAAGTTTTTAGGGAAGACTGAAAATTCCGAAACACAAATTTTATCTCTTGGCTACCAAAAAGAGATTAAAGAATATGGAAATGGTAAAATACTTTGGTACACCGTAGACTTCATACCTTATATCCATTTCTTGTATCCTAAAAAAGATGATGGAAATAGGATAGCTACTAGAAGAGGATTCGGTGTTTCACCTTTTGGGTTCTCACTTACGCAGGCTAATCCTAAAAAACTTTCTCCTTTTATAAAAACATCTGGTGGCTTTGTTTATATGGAGAATGAGTTTCCTACCGATAACGCCAAAAAGCTTAATTTCACTTTCGACATAACTTTAGGTGCGGATTTAAAGTTTAGCTCTTTTGGAATGATCTCGTTTGGATATAAATTTCATCATATTTCAAACGCAGAAACCGGGTCGCAGAATCCGGGTCTGGATTCAAACTTCTTATTTCTCAAATTTTCAATTTAATATTACTGTTATGAGCTTGAAAGCAACTATACACACATCAAAAGGCGAAATTAACGTACAACTATTTTCAGAACGTGCTCCAAAAACGGTCGCTAATTTTGTAAACCTTGCAACTAGAGGGTTCTTCGATAATTTAAAATTTCACCGTGTTATAGATAATTTCATGGTTCAAGGCGGGTGCCCGAATGGAGATGGAAGAGGCGGTCCGGGATACCGCTTTGAAGACGAATTCCATGAAGAACTTATACATAACGAACCCGGCAAACTTTCCATGGCTAATGCCGGACCTGACACAAACGGAAGTCAGTTTTTTATTACCCACGTTGAAACACCATGGCTAGATGGGAAGCATGCCGTTTTTGGAGAAGTTGAGTCTGATTCAGATCAGCAAATCGTAAATGATATATCCCAAGGAGATCAAATAGAGTCAATCGCTATAGAAGGCGAATATGAGGAGTTACTTCGCAAAATAGATCAGGTTAAATATTGGAATGAAACGCTTGATGAACAATTCTCAAATCTTAAACCTGCGGCTGTCTGATGATTTGAATGGGTAAAATTTAGTAACATTTTCCATAGTCGCTTCGTAGAGAGCCTTAAATTTACACTCCAATTTATCACTCTATTATGAAGCGACTTTTATCTTTTCTGACTTTCCTTGTTACCATTGCTGTTTTATCCGGCTCAGTAGTTGCTCAAGACTACGATGACATCAGTGAAGAAGAACTTAAATATAGAAAATGGAGAGTAACCCTCTTCCCTCCTCTTAGTACCAATGGCATAAAAGCACCGGAGTACACTGCGCGTTATTCCATAAACATTATAGGTGGTTATCATGGTGGCTTAGATGGTTTAGAAATAGGAGGATTAGTAAACTACACCAAATTCTATTCGAATGGATTCCAAATAGCCGGTCTTGCAAACGCTTCTGGGGGGAATATAGCAGGGTTTAATGTTGCAGGAGGTGCTAATATTTCTAAAGGTGATATGTCAGGAATTCAAGTTGCCGGGTTTGGTAATATTGCTGGTGAAGATCTAGAGGGAATCCAAGCTGCAGGACTTTTCAACATAGCAGGTAACAATTCAAGCGGACTACAGTTTGCAGGTATTGGCAATATTGCTAAAGATGATATTGAAGGTCTGCAAGGAGCAGGTATTGTTAACGCAGCTTGGGGAGACATTTCAGGTTTGCAAGCTGCAGGGGTTGCAAATATTGCTCGTAACAACGTCGAAGGATTACAGGCAGCAAGTGTACTGAATTTTGCTGGTTCTGATATCTCAGGACTACAAGCAGCCGGAGCAGCTAATGTAGCTTTTGGAAATATTGAAGGACTTATGGCAACAGGTGGTGTAAATATTGCACTAGAAGACGCTAGCGGTCTTTTCGCTGCCGGGCTTTTAAATATTGCTAATAATGTTGAAGGTCTTGCTGCTGCGGGTGTTGCAAATATTGGGAACAACCTAACCGGACTTCAGTTTGCAGGTGTTTTAAATGCTTCTCAAAAATCTACCGGAGTGCAAGTTGGCCTTATCAATATTGCACAAGAATTTGAAGGTGTCCCGATTGGCTTATTTAGTATATATGGCAACGGACGTCAAAATGTGGATATGAGATTCTCAGATGCTGGGTTTACTGACTTTGGGTTTACATCAGGTACCTACAGAGTATATAACACTGCAATTTTTGGATATAATACTTTATTAGACAGAGATGTTTATCGGGTAGGTTTAGCCGTTGGGCTTGAAAAAAAGATCAGTGATTCCTTCGAAAACTGGAGCAATGAAACCATGTATGTAAATCAGGAATTTTCGCTCACACATCAGTTTGAAGAAAAATGGTCGTCTAAACTAAACCTCATTTACTCCTACAAATTCTTAGTTGGTAAAAGATTCGGAAGCGGCTTTTCCCTTTATGGTGGACCTACATTTAATGCACAAGTTACAAGAGTTCCTGGAGCTGCGGACTATACCTGGTATAGCATTTGGTCGCCAGACAGGAAAGGCAGGCAGTATAGATTCTGGGTTGGGTTTACAGCCGGTGTAAGGCTGTTCAAGCAAAAGACTGTTCCTGCATTGAAGGACTCCTTTCAAAACTGGGACATTAATTGGGATTAAATATCCTTTGGAGTTAATCTTTTAGTAAGAATTATTTATTTCATTAAATCTAAACTTAAACCAAGTTCGTAGTGTTAGTAACTTAAAAGTTAAACTAACGAAAAATTTAGATTATGAAATATGCAGCTATATTTGGTGCTTTGCTAACGGCTCTTGCTCTGTTACTTTTGTTTGCTGGAAATAAACCTTCTACCCACGTTCACGATGAGGACACATCGGTAGCTATAGAAAGCATAGCTGTTCAAGATACTCTTAAAGAAGGCGAGTATCCTTTTCAAAGAACGGAGACAGAATGGAAGTCAATTCTCACTTCTAAGGAATATAGAATCCTTAGAGAAAAAGGTACTGAATTTCCGTATGTCAACGAATATCACGACTTAAAGGAAGATGGTATTTATGTATGCGGAGGTTGTGGGCAAAAGCTATACAGCTCCGAACACAAGTATGATAGTGGAACAGGCTGGCCAAGCTTTTGGAAACCTTTAGCAGACTCTCTTGTAGGTGAAAAACCTGATAATAGTATGTTTATGACTCGAACTGAAATCGTATGCTCGAATTGTGGAAGTCACCTAGGTCATGTTTTTGATGATGGCCCTAACCCTACTGGTTTAAGATATTGCATGAATACAGCAGCATTGGATTTTATACCTAAAGCAGAAGTGGCTACTAATTGAAATTAGTGTGTTGTAAATCAGGGTAACAATTTGGATTATAAGGCGTCTCACAAGGACGCCTTTTTTATTTAATCACTAACTACCCTGCAATGAGCTCTAAAGCACAAATACTTCATGAAGCACACTTCAGCCCAAAGATAAAAAATTACATCTTGTGGTACGGAGTCCTAATTTGTACAATCACATTTATATTAATTCCACTCATTCCTTTTTGGTTGCTGTTTGGTTCCTTCTACCTTAAGAGATACTACGAGCTTTTAGAATGTGAGCTTACCACACGTTCTCTAAGATTTAAGAAAGGATATATCTTCCATACCGAAAGAACGATTCCTTTAGATAAAATTCAGGACTTAACTTTCAAGGAAGGACCTATGCTGAAATATTTTGGGCTGAGCATTTTAAGGGTTGAAACGGCTGGCAGCTCTGCTCAGGGTGGTCCTGACTTATCGTTAATCGGAGTTGTTGATGCTTTTGAGTTCAGAAGCCTGGTGCTCGATCAAAGAGATGTAGTTACAGAAAATCGCGGAGCTTCATCTCCTACAAATGAATCTGAGGCTACAGTAGAAATTTTAAAAGACATCCGGAATTCTTTATCACGAATAGAAAATCATTTGACCAAATAATCAACGAATAGCTCTTAAATGCAACAACTCAGCTTCGATCATTACACTATAAAAGTAAACGACCTAGCCAAGAGTGTTAACTTTTATAAGACCGTTTTGGGATTAGCTGAAATTACCAACCGTACGAAGAAGCCACATATTCGTTGGCTTTCTCTTGGCTCTGGGGAACTACACATAGTTGAACGAGGCTCTACTATGATTCATACAGATATTGGAGTTCACATGGCTTTAAAGCTTAAAGACTTTGAGGCTTTTTTGTCTCACATGGAAACTCATTCCATAGCTCCTCATAATTCTAAGGGAAAGCCAAACTCAATAACTACCCGGGCAGATGGAATAAGACAGGTATATTTCCAAGATCCGGATGGCTATTGGATTGAGGTGAATGAAGCTCTGATAAGTAAGCCTTAGCTATTCGTAAACTCTCACGTAGTCAATTTCAAAAACCGCTGGGAATATTTCATCGTTAACGCCTTGAGAACCACCCCAATCACCACCTACCGCGGTGTTAAGCAAGAAATAGTGAGGCTTATCAAAAGGCCAATTTGCCTGAGTTGGATTTTCTGGTTTATTAAACCGGAAAATGATGTTTGTAGTATCTTCTACATAAAACTTCAGGTAGTCTTCTCTCCATAATATCCCAAATGTATGAAACTCTTCTTCAATCTGAGGAAGTTCTACCGGGCCTGAACCTACGGCTGTACCATCTCTGTGGTTATTTTTATCACTATGAATAGTAGCATAAAACGTATTCGGGTTATAGCTGACATATTCCATGATGTCAATTTCACCACACATTGGCCATCCATGTTCTCCGGTACGTATACTATTCCCAAGCATCCAGATAGCGGGCCAAATACCATTCCCTTTGAAATCCGGGATTTTTGCGCGGACTTCCATCCTTCCATATAAGAAACTATCTACCGAATTAAGGCGTGCCGAAGTGTAATCCCCAGCCTTTTGTCCGGGTCCTACCTTCTTGGCAATAATTTTGAGTGTTCCATCGCTTACCTCAGTATTATTCCTGGCAGTATATTCCTGCCATTCATTATTTCCCCAACCACCGGCTCCGGTTTGTGGGGTCCATTCATCATAATCCAATCGATCACCGTCAAATTCATCACTCCACTTAAGGACTTCATTATCAGCTTTTGTGGGGCCTTCCTCTTTACAGCCCAAAAGCAGAAGTGGAGTCAATGCAAATAGTAAAAACAGCTTTAATTTATTCTCTTTCATCATAGTCGTATTTTTTAATTCTCTTGAAGTTGCCAAACCCGAACATAGTCAATGTCCATGGTGGCAGGGAAAATAGTGTCATCAACGCCTTCGAGGCCTCCCCAATCTCCTCCAACAGCGATATTCAATAAAAAGTAAAAGGGTTTATCAAATGGCCAGTTATTTTGATTGTAATTCTCAGGCCGCTCAAAAGATAACTTAATATTATCAATCTCATCTATATAGAAGTGAAGTACATCTTCCTCCCATAAAATACCATAATTGTGGAATTCCTCTTCTATAGTTGGTAATGCAACAAAATCTGAACTCACTTGTGTTCCGTCTCTGTGGTTATTGGCTACACTATGAATACTAAAAACAACCGAGTCCGGATTGTAACTTACATATTCCATAATATCGATTTCACCAGAGTTAGGCCACCCAATCTCCCCAATATTCTCTCCCAACATCCATATAGCGGGCCAGATACCTTCTCCTTTATAATCAGGAATTTTTGCACGCACTTCCATTCTGCCATAAGTAAAAGACTCTTTACTGTTCATTCTTGCAGAAGTATAATCCCCAACTTGCTGTCCTTCACCCTCAAGCTTCGCTGTAATATGAAGTTGGCCATTACTAACTGTTGCATTGCCGTGGTCGAGAGGTTTGTAGTCTTGCCACTCATTGTTACCCCAGCCATGATCACCGGTTTCAAAACCCCATTTTGAGGTGTCAATTGAACTGCCCTCAAATTCATCACTCCAAACCAACTCAGCATCTTGCCATCTATTATCGCTTGACTGCTCTGAACATCCCACATAAAACAGTGCTAATGACAGACAGATTGATGTAGTAGTAATTTTTCTCATTGGTTTTATCTTTTTGGGATTGATTTCGGTCTAATTCTGGGTTTTATGGTCGAACAGACAAATCATTTTAACCCAACTTTTAAACTTTATCAATTGAGAAGAATTTTCACGAGATATCGCAGTTCTCATTTTTCTAACTTAGATATATGAATATTTCAATAATTGGTGCAGGATTGGGAGGATTGTCAGCCGCTTGCTTGTTAGCGGCTAGAGGTCATCAGGTATCCGTATTTGAGAAGAATAGCAACGTTGGTGGCAAGATGAATATCTCCGAGACTGAAGGATACCGCTTCGATACCGGGCCAAGCTTACTCACCATGCCTTTTATCCTTGAGAAGCTTTTTAAAGAATGTGGGGTTGATCTGAGCGATTATTTGACTCTTCATCCTCTCGATCCCATTTGTAAGTATTTCTATCCTGATGGCACCATCTTTAATAATTACGAGGATAAATCAGCTACAATAAAAGAACTTGAATCAATAGCTCCTGAGGATGTAGAAGCCTACACGGAGTTTCTGAATTATTCAAAATCACTCTACCAAAAAACAGCCGACTCATTCATATTTAATCCACTATATAGTTTTGAAGACCTCAAAGAATTGGATCTTCTAAGCTTCTTCGGAATTGATGCTTTTACTACGGTCAGTAAGAGAGTTGACTCTAAATTTGAATCAATCTATCTGAGAAAATTCTTTAAAAGATTCACTACTTATAACGGCTCTTCTCCTTATCAGGCTCCCGCAACACTCAATGTAATTCCCCATGTAGAGATCAATCAGGGTGGATTTTATGTGAAAGGTGGTTTGTATAAAGTTGCGGAAGCTTTTGAAAAGCTAGCAATTTCCTTGAACGTAGACTTTACTTTTAATGCTGAAATTGATCGAATTATCGTTGACCAAAAATCCGCAAAAGGAATTGTTCTTAAAGATGGAAGTCATATTAAATCAGACCTGGTCATTTCAAATAGTGATGCCACCGAAACCTTATCGCACCTCATTCCCGACGGAAATATTTCAACCAAACGAAAGCAAAAAGCAGAAACTATAGAACCCTCGTGTTCTGGCTATGTACTTCTTCTTGGTGTAGATAAAAAGTATGAACAGCTAGTGCATCACAACATCTTTTTTTCTGAAGATTACGAGCGTGAATTCAAGCAGATCTTTCAAGAGAAAGTAATGCCCGATGATCCCACTATTTACATAGCTAATACCTCCTATTCAGATTCTAAGCACGCTCCTGAATGCCATTCCAATCTGTTTATTCTTGTGAATGCGCCTTATCTCTCCGATCATTATGACTGGAATTCAAATGATCAGAAATATGGCGATAAAATTATTCAGGCTTTGGAAGAGCGTGGATTAAATGAGCTTTCTAATCATATTAAAGTCAGGAAGCATATTACACCGAAAGATTTCTACGAAAAGTATCTATCCAACAAAGGAAGTATTTATGGAACTTCTTCCAATAATAAATTTTCAGCGTTTTTAAGACCCAGAAATAAGTCACGTGAAATTGATAAACTCTACTTTGTAGGCGGATCTACTCATCCGGGAGGTGGCATTCCTTTAGTAGTTCAGTCAGCTTTTAACGCCGTTAACTTGATTGACAGGTTCGAAGAAAGCTAAATGATATTATTCAGCTGCTTCTTTTTCTACATCTAAATTGATGACTTCCACATTATTGAGCTTGCCCTTGTCAATCTCAAACCGAATAAGGGTGCGCTGAGACTGAAACCCCTGTTTCCCGGCAGCTCCGGGATTCATATATAGCATTTTATTCAGATCCTGATCTCTTGAAATACGAAGGATGTGAGAGTGGCCGCAAATGAAAAGCTCCGGCGGATTCTTCTCCATTTCCTCTCGAATAGGAATGCAATATCTGCCCGGAATTCCTCCAATATGAGTCATCCATACCTTTAGTCCTTCCCGTTCGAAGCGCTGATGTAATGGATACTCCTTCCGAATATCTTGCCCATCAATGTTACCATAAACTCCAATAACAGGCGCTATTTTCTTAAGCTCTTCGGCAATTGAAATGCTGCCAAAATCTCCGGCATGCCAAATTTCTTCGCAGTCCTCAAAGTATTCGAATACCTGAGGATCCAGATAGTTATGTGTGTCTGAAATGAGCCCTATTTTGATCATACTTTTTGTATCATCTTACTTCTCTAATAAAGCGGAATAAGAAACTACTTTTTTAGATCTTGTTCCACATATTAATTAACCAAAGCAAAATTTTATTCATTCAGTGAAGAGTTTCAGCATCATTATTGTTACCTGGAATGCGCTTGAGCATCTCAAAAACTTCTTACCTTCAGTAAATAAAACTGAGTATCCTGATTTTGAAATTATTATTGCAGATAATGCTTCTTCAGACGGTTCTAAAGAATGGATAAAGTCTGCGTATCCAAATATCAAGATTGCTTCATTTGATCAAAACTACGGCTATTGCGGAGGAAATAACAGAGCTGTTCCCTTTGCGGAAAATGAAATTTTAGTATTCCTCAATAATGACGTTAAAGTAGAGAAAAACTGGCTTCATGGGTTAAACTCTGCTTTCAATGAGGATGAAATTGCTGCCGTACAACCTAAGTTAAGATCGCTGAACCAACCTGACTACTTCGAATATGCAGGAGCAGCTGGCGGCTTCATAGATAAATTTGGCTACACCTTTTGTCGGGGGCGAATTTTTGACGAGACCGAAAAGGACGAAGGGCAGTATAATGACTCCCCTAACCTATTCTGGGCATCCGGGGCAGCTTTAGCCATACAGAAAGATGTATTCTTGAGCACAGGTGGCTTTGACGAAGATTTTGAATTTCACATGGAAGAAATAGATCTATGCTGGAGGTTACAAAACCAAGGCTACAAAATTGGTTATGCCCCTGATAGCATCATTTATCACCTCGGTGGTGGATCACTTCCAATGGGTTCTCCCAGAAAAGTGTATTACAACTTCCGAAACAGCCTGTTCATGCTTTGGAAAAATTACAGTTCAAAAACCCTTATTACCAGATTTCTAATCCGCCTTGTTCTGGACGTGATTGCAGCATACAAAGCATTATTGACGGGAAAACCTAAAGAATGGTGGGCTATTGCCAGGGCTCATCTTCATTTTGGGTTGAACTTTTTAAATGTCCACAAAAAGCGTAAAAAACTTCAGAGTAAAAGAACCAACGGGGATAATCCTGAGACTATGTTAGACATCAGTCTCATTTGGCAGCATTTCTTCAAGGGCGTAAAGCACTTTCGAAATCTGAACTCTTAGTGGTATTTGATCAGATAATTAAATAGCAGATTAATGAATGTTGATCTAGAACAAATTATTGACAAGGCCCTTCCACATATTAAAAAATGGTGGTTTTCGGTTGTTTGCATTCCTTTTTGCTGGGTACTTGCCAATCAGTTTTGGATGGCTTTGAAATGGGAAATTACTTTTTCATGGATTTATGATTATCCGCTATTCCTATCTCCCTTCTTTTTTCTAATCGATAACTTCTTGCTCATTGTACATGAAGCAGGACATACTTTCTTAGGATTTTTTGGCTCCCGATTTATCACCATTCTTGGTGGCACTCTGTTTGAAATCATGCTCCCGTTCATGATTTTCATTTACGGCTGGTGGAACTACAGTCGGCTTGTTGCTCAAATTGGATTGTTACTTACCGCTTTCGCATGGATTGAATCTTCTGCCTATGCCGCAGATGCCTTTGCTCGTCGTATGCCTTTACTTGGGAACCTGCCCAAATCAGCACATGACTTTTATAACATGCTCAGTATGCATGGAATTTTGGACCATTACATGACCGTTGCCTGGACAATGTACTGGATTGGAATTATCACCTTGCTCCTCTTTTTCTTTTGGCCATTATTGGAGCGTAAGAAATATGATTACGTAAATATTAAAATGAATCTTTGACAGAATTCAATTTTTTACCTTGAGTTCTCAATTTTGAAGAAGCCATTTATTATCTTCGGCACAGATTAATCAAATCAATCCTCTATGATTCCCAAGGAAATTCTTAAGAAAATCCGGAAGCTTGAAATTCAAACCAAAGGCATAGTAAATAGCCTTTTTGGTGGCGAGTACCAATCCGCTTTTAAAGGCCGGGGTATGGAGTTTTCCGAGGTTAGAGCATATACCTATGGGGATGACATCCGGCAAATCGATTGGAATGTAACAGCGCGTACCGGAGACCCTTTCATAAAGATTTTTGAAGAAGAGCGAGAACAAACGTTGATGCTTTGCATTGATATTTCGCAGAGCGGCACTTTTGGCAGCCAGAATCAAAGTAAAATGGATTTGGCTATTGAACTTTGTGCAGTATTGGCTTTCAGTGCCATCAAGAACAGTGACAAGGTTGGCTTGGTTCTTTTCAGTGATCACATTGAAAAAGTAGTTCCTCCCAAAAAAGGTCGTACGCATGTGCTTCGTCTGATAAGGGAACTTTATACAACCAAACCGACTGGAACCGGTACTGATATTGCTGACGCCCTATCTTACATAAACAGGCTGCTAGATCGAAGAGCGATTGTTGTACTCGCATCAGATTTTCAGGATCATGAATTTGAGAAGCAACTCAGAATAACCAATCAAAAACATGATTTGGTTAGTATCATAATAAATGATCATTTAGAGGATGAATTGCCTGATATCGGACTCGTTAAAATAAGGGATGCCGAGACCGGTGCAGAAAAAATGATTGACACGTCAAGTCATAAAGTAAGAGAAGCTTATAGAAAACGGCGTATGCAGCAAAAAGCTTACATCAATGACAAGATGCTCAAAATGAAAATTGATGCTGTTGAAGTTCAGACCAATGAATCCTACGTGCAACCGCTTATGAACTTTTTCAAACGAAGGGGAAGTCGATACTAACAGCTTTTCAAAGCGCAGCTACCTGCTGTGCATCTTCTTTATCATCAATAGCACTGAGTTGGATTTGAAGCTTTTCAATATGCTTAGAAAAATCTTCGATTTCTTCAGAATCAATCGCCTTTGAAGGTGGAAGCTTAACGGTCAAAGGATTTACAGGCTGATTGTTTTTATAAATGCGATAATCTAAGTGAACACCCGTCACCCTCCCTGTTTTTCCAACATAGCCAATAACTTCACCTTGCTTGACTCTTTTCCCGGACTTGATCCCGTTCGCAAATCCATTTAAATGAAGGTAAGCAGTAGTATAAGTACCATTATGTCGAATCTTGACAATGTTTCCACTGGCTCCACGGTACTGAGCTTCAATAACTTCCCCCTCACCCACAGCTAAAACCGGAGTTCCCAGTGGGGCTGCATAATCTACTCCATAATGAGGAATACGCCTCTTAAGTACCGGGTGGAAACGGCTGTGACTAAAGTTCGAACTCACCCGCTGAGAATAAGTAAATGGTGCTTTAAGCAGAGCTTTTTGTACACCGTTACCTTCACTGTCGTAATAACCTGCGCGATCTTCGGTCTCATAGTAAAATGCGTCAAAAGTCTCTCCATTATTGGTAAACTCAGCCGCTACAATGAGACCGATGCCAAATGGCTTTCCATCCACAAATTCTTCTTCGTAGATCACCTTAAAATTATCTCCGGGATACAGTCGAAAGAAATCTATTTGCCAGGCGAAAATTTCACTAAGTCGATTTCCCAGCAGCGTGCTCTTATTATTATCCAAAAGGGTTTCATATAGGGATGACTTAATTATACCGTCAGCATGGGCTATTTGGGTTGTTACTTCTTTCTTACCGGAAGTAACCTCAATATCTTTATGCCAATCAAAAATAATGTAATTCAATGGATCAGCGTGCAACACTAGTCTTTGTGCTGTTTTAGATCCTTTATCACGATAAGCTATATAACGTTGGCCAGGTTTTAGGCGATTACTGCGGAAGATACCCTCAGACTTCTTATTGATTTCATAAATAGTCTGTGGTGATACATCCAGATCTCTTAAAATAATATAAAGGCTTTCATTTCTTTTTACCCGTCCTTCTTCTATATCAAGATTCATTCTGTTGAAACCGTATGAATCCAGCTCAGCTCCTTCCTCAATTTCATTTAAATTATCTAATGAAATTAACAATTTTGGAGCGGATTTATCCTCATTGAAACCTATCATTGAAATGAAAATCACTGCTAAACATAGCAATGCCGTTCCTATACCCAATTTTATACCTTTATTCACCATATGTAACTGTAGATTTAATAATGTTCAAAATAATAAGAATTAATAGGATACTTTCATAAAAGTCAGAACGATCATACTTTTGCTAAATATTTACAACTCATTGTTATATTTTCTAACCGTTAAGCTCACAAACTTTTTATTCTAAGTATTAATGATCAAGAATCCGCTAAGGCTCAGCGCTTTACGACTGTTTATATTGTTGGTTTCATGTTTATGTACTGTTCAGGTCTTCGCTCAAAAAGTAAATACCAGGGTAAGCACTGATTCGGTCACTATTGGTGAAGTTTTTGAATATGCCCTGACCATTCAGGTAGATCAGGAATACCAACGCATTTCATTTCCGGATACCAACTCTTTCCCCTCTTCTCTTGAACTTATTGAGCGCCAGCAGTTTAAACTATCTGAATTTTCCGACAGTCTGGTTTATAATCTTCAATATTTTGGAACCAATGATCTCGAGATTTCAACCTTGCCCGTAACCATTTTCTTGGAAGATGACTCTATTACTGTTTACACAGACCCTGTTTTAGTGAATTTCAAGACAGTAGTTGCAGAAGGCGATACAACGATAAAAGCGATGAAGCCGATTTTTGATTTCCCTCGCCCGTGGTGGCCTTGGATATTAGCTGGGCTAGCATTGGCAGGCTTTTTACTGTGGTGGTTTAAATTTAGAAAAGTTCCGGATGCTGAAGAGGAACCAAAACAAGAAATTGAGCCTTTCTACAATCCACTGAAAGAGTTGGAGAAAGAGTTAATGGACATCAAAGAAAACTCCGAGATAGCCCAGACTAAAGATTTCAAGCTCTTTTACAGTGAAGTTGGAGATGCGATACGGACATACTTTGAAGACTTATATAACATTCCTGCTTTGGAATCTACATCAAGTGAGTTGCTTAGGTATTTAGATGCCTATGGTGTTGACGATACCCTCACCGATAAAACCAGAATAATCCTCAGGAAGGCTGATTTGGTAAAATTCGCAAAATTCACCCCTACCCTCGAGGATGCCTGGAATACTCATGAAAACGCCCTTGAATTCCTTGAAAAAGCAAAATTGACTGATTCTGCCCGTATATCACGATTAAAAGTGAAGTACAACGAGCAGTTTATTCAAACTTCAACCCAAACAGAAAAAGAGGACGCTTAATGGAGTTTGCTAATCCGCAGTGGTTTTGGGCTTTATCAATACTTCCTGTTCTTATTGGGCTTTATCTTTACAGGTATTTCACACACCGGCAGGCTACGCTTTCTTTTTCATCTTTAGAGCTGCTGCAAGATTTACCCGGAAACTGGAAATCTCACCTGCATTGGCTGCAGGCTTTCTTAGTGTGGGCTGGCATTGCTTGTCTTATTGTAGCCCTCGCTCGCCCTCAAGAACGGCTAACCACCGTTGAACGTAATGCGGAGGGAATTGATATAGTCTTGGTTCTTGATATGTCGACCTCGATGCGGGCTGAGGATTTAAAGCCGAACCGGTTTGAGGCTGCCCGAAACGTGGCTAAGAATTTTGTTGATAAACGAAACTCAGATCGTATTGGCTTAGTCACTTTTGCTATGAAAAGCTTCACCGTTGTTCCCCCTACTCTTGACTACAGATTGCTCAAAAGCCTTATTGATGACCTTGAAATGGGAATAATCGAAGACGGAACAGCTATTGGAATGGGTATTGCTACCGCCATTAACCGACTTAAAGAGAGTGAAGCTGAAAGCAAAATTATTATCCTACTAACCGATGGCCAAAACAATGCTGGTGAAATTGACCCCGTAACAGCTGCAGACCTTGCGGTGACTTACGGAATTAAAATATATACCATTGGTGCCGGTACGCGAGGAACAGCGCCTTATCCCATTCAAGACCCAATCTTTGGCCGCAGATACCAAAACATACAGGTCAATATCGATGAAGAGATGCTGACTCAAGTAGCCAACCTCACTGATGGAAAATACTTCAGAGCTACCGATGCTGAGCAGCTGGAAAGTATATACGCTGAAATTGATGAATTAGAGAAATCGGAAGTTGAAGAGCTCATTTATACTGACTATGAGGATTTATACATGCGTTACCTACTTCTTTCTTTAGGATGTCTATTCTTTAGCTTTTTACTCGGAAAGACGGTACTAAATGGAATTGAACATTCCTGAACGATTAAAAGCTATCTACCCTTCTTTTCAATTGAACGCGAACAATTTCATTGCCAATCGGCTATGATTCAGCGTATCTTTAACAGAATATTTAGCACGGATTAAAAGCTATTCATGAGCATTTCTTTAATAAAGGAACAACTTAGAAAAAACGGGATCTTTGAAAGGGTTTTCGATCAGATTGAAGACCAGAAGAAGCTTACCCTTAAAAAAAGTATAGGAGCTTTAAATAGCTTTTTGCTTAATGCTCTCTCAAACAAGAAAGAAAATGTACTGGTCATTTCTGAAACGGATGAAGGTGCTCGTTTTTTAAAAGCTGATCTCGATGTAATCAGCAACGAAAAAGCGGTTGTACTTTACCCCTCCTCAAACCGAAAACCTTATGACCAGCAACAGCTTAAAGACACCAGCTTATTAGTTCAGAGGTCAGAAGCACTTCAATCCATTGCAGATCATAATTCAAAAATTGTTATTACTTCTGTTGAAGCTATCGGAGAGAAAATCGCTCCACCTTCAACCCTAAATGAAGTAAGCCTTGTTCTTGAAAAAGGTCAGGAAGTTGACCTGGATAAATTCAAAGAACAACTAGTTGAACAAGGATATAATCCGGTTAAGTTTGTAGATGAACCAGGAGAGTTTGCAGTACGAGGCGGTATTCTTGATATATTTCCTTTTTCCGGTGAATACCCACTGCGACTTGAATTTTTTGGAGATGAACTGGATACCATCCGAGAATTTGATGCCGATTCGCAGCGCTCTATTGCTTTCTTGAATCAAGCACGCATTATTCCTGATTTAACTAACCTTCCTGAAACTCAGAAATCCAGCTTCCTCTCTTATTTTGATGAGAACACCTTACTAGTTACGTCAAATAAGGATTTAATAATTACCGAAGTTGGTAAACGATATGAAAAAGCTGAAGAGGCATTCGAGGATCACAGCGACAATGAAAACCAATTACTTCCTGAGGAGCTATATCTATCTGAACAGGTCTTTGAAGAGGAGCTTTCCAAGTTTACACACCAGCTTTTTGTTGCGAACGTTGGAGCTTCTGAAAAAGATGAATCGACAATTACACTCGAGACCAAGCCACAGCCAGATTTCCATGGGAATTTCAAACTCCTTCGCGAAAACATCACCAAGAACTCCTCAAATGGCTTAAACACTATTATTCTTTGTGATAACGATGGGCAACGTGATCGCTTTGAAGAACTGCTTGGGGAAGCCAGCCAGGAGTTTAAGTATCTGTTAGTTGTCGAATCACTTCATGAAGGATTCATTTACGAACCGGCCAAATTAGCTGTTTATACAGATCATCAGATCTTCAATCGATATCACCGTCCAAAAACAAAGAGAAGACGTTTTCATGGCGGGATTTCCTTTAAGGAATTGAAAGATCTGAGTATTGGCGACTATGTTGTCCATGTAGATTACGGTATTGGGAAGTTCAGAGGGTTTAAGAAAATCAATGTTAAGAATACCGAGCAGGAAGTCGTTGTACTGCAGTATAAAGATGACTCTACGCTATATGTAAACGTCTCCAGCCTTCATAAACTTCAAAAATATTCTGGTAAAGAAGGAACCGCTCCGCGTATTACTAAACTAGGTTCAGGAGCCTGGGCTCGGAAAAAAGCTCAAACAAAGAAGAAAGTTAAGGACATTGCCAGAGAGCTTATTCAATTGTATGCCAAGAGGAAAGCAGAGACAGCTCATGATTTTTCAGCTGATAATGAATGGCAAACGGAATTGGAGGCTAACTTTGAATTTGAAGAAACACCTGATCAATACGATGCCATTGTATCCGTAAAGAATGACATGGAAAGTAAACACCCCATGGACCGCTTGGTTTGTGGTGATGTTGGTTTTGGGAAAACTGAAGTTGCTGTCCGCGCTGCCTTTAAAGCCGTACTTGATCACAAGCAAGTTGCTGTGCTTGTCCCAACTACCATTTTGGCAGAACAACACGCCAAAACCTTTATGAAGCGAATGGAGAAATTCCCGGTTAAAATTGAAGCTCTCTCCCGCTTCCGTTCAGCAAAAGAACAAAAAGAAGCTATCAAGAAACTTGCCGAAGGCGAAGTTGATATTGTAATAGGAACTCACCGATTGCTTTCTAAAGATGTGAAGTTCAAAGATCTGGGATTAATCATTGTTGATGAGGAGCAGCGTTTTGGTGTATCCGCTAAAGAGAAATTGAAAAGCTTTAGAGCATCCGTTGACGTCCTGACTCTAACGGCTACCCCTATCCCCAGAACGCTTCAGTTCTCGCTAATGGGCGCTCGAGACCTAAGCGTTATTAATACTCCTCCCCCCAACCGTCAGCCGGTTTACACTGAAATTCATAGCTTTGATGAAGAACTGATCCGTGATGCTATCCTCCAGGAAATTTCACGGGGCGGACAAGTCTTTTTCATCCATAACCGGGTTAAGAATATTGAAGAGACGGCTGAGATGATTCGAAGACTAGCTCCTGATATAAGGGTTCGTTTCGGGCATGGGCAAATGACCGGCTCGCAACTTGATAAGATTATTACAGACTTCTATCAGCATAAGTTTGATGTACTAGTATCTACAAATATTGTTGAAAACGGGATTGACATCGCAAATGCCAACACCATCATCATTAATCAGGCTAATAACTTCGGTCTAGCAGAACTTCATCAATTGCGTGGACGTGTTGGACGATCAAATCGTAAAGCATTCTGCTATTTGATTACGAATCCGATTCAAACCTTGAGTACTGAAGCCAGAAAGCGGCTATTGGCTCTTGAAGAATTTTCTGATTTAGGCTCCGGGTTTAATATCGCTATGCGAGATTTAGATATTCGCGGTGCTGGAGATATTTTAGGCGGAGAACAGAGTGGCTTTATCAACGATATAGGCTTTGACCTCTACACCAAGATCCTAAATGATGCAGTGAAAGAGCTTAAACAGTCAGAATTCAGTGATATGTTTGACGATGTTGAAATTGAGGCTGAATTACCGGAAACCACCGTAGAGTCTGACGAAACAGCACTTCTTCCTCAGGATTATGTTACAGACAATGTTGAACGCTTAAACCTCTATCGTAAACTCTCTCAGGCTAAAACAGAGAAAGAGATTGAAGAATGGAAGGAAGAAATTGAAGATCGATTTGGCCCTGCTCCTAAAGAAGCCAATTATCTGATTGGAGCAAGTAAAGTTCGTCTTTTTGCTTCACAAAACTTCTTTACTAAAGTTACGATTCGTGCAGATCGTATGTGGTTAGTTTGTCCAAAACAGGAATCCGAAATGGGGAAAAACTTTTTTGACTCTGGGAAATTCCAGGAGATTCTTGAAAAGCTTGAAGCTACTAAAAAAGATAAATTTCAGGTGGTTCAAAAGAAAGATACCGTTCGGTTTGTTGTGCAGGAAATACCTGATATTCAAGGAGCTTTTCAATACCTCAAAGAATTGGCTATGAGTGAGTTACATGCATGATCTGAAAAAATATATAGATCTTATAAACTCCGGAGAACTTGTTGCCTTCCCCACCGAAACGGTTTACGGACTTGGTGCAGATGCATGGAATCCTTCAGCCATTCAAAAAGTATTTAAGACCAAAGGGCGCCCGTCAGATAACCCGCTTATTGTACATATTTCTAAACAGGATCAGCTGAATGATTTTGTGGCTGAAATCCCAGATTCAGCTCAAAAATTGATCGATAACTTTTGGCCGGGGCCGCTCACTTTGGTATTTAAGAAGCGCCCCAAAGTCTTAGATCTTATTACGGCAGGATTAGACACTGTCGCTATCAGAATACCAGATCATGACCTGGCACTTTCCCTTATCTCTCAAACCGGTCCATTAGTTGCACCGAGTGCGAACAAGTCTGGAAAACCGAGCCCTACCAAGGCAGAACATGTTACGGCCGATTTTGGGCTAGATTTCCCCGTAATTGAAGGAGGCTCAACTGAAGTTGGTATTGAATCCACCGTCTTAGATCTCACTTCAAAAGTCCCATCCATATTGCGACCCGGAAAGATTGGGAAGAATGAGATTGAGGAGGTGTTAGGTATTGAAATCAGATCTGAATCAACCCGAACAAAGCAAATCCCCAAAAGCCCCGGTCAGAAATATTCTCACTACAAACCAAATGCGGATGTTTTTTATGGTGAGATTGACTCCATTAAAGGTGATGTTCTCTATTTAGTTCAAAGTGATTTTGGTCGGTCCAGAACAAATGTTATTACCTATAACGGTGATCTTCACCTTCTCTCCAAAGAACTTTTTGACCGCTTCAGGCAGGCTGACCTGGACCATTATTCAGCCGTCTTCATTCAGAATATTGATAAGTATAAGACTACCCATCCTTCAATTTACGCGGCCCTCATCAATAGAATAAATAAAGCGAAAGTTTAACATTTCTCTAACCGGTTCGTGCCCATTACATTAAGCTCTATGTAGCTTAAAAACAATCTTCTCGGCTAAAATTTGAGGAACTTAGAAGGTCTCTAAGGCATTAAATGGGTAACTATTTATCAATAATCAAAAGAGACCATGAAAACTAACCTAAGTATTTCAAGATTTACCTATCTATTCACTTTAATATTAATTTCATCTGTAACATTTTTTGCATGTAGCGACGATGATGGAAACGCAGCTGACGACGATCTCAATATTGTAGAAACCGCGCAAGCTAACGATAATTTTTCTATCCTCGTTGATGCTTTAGTTGATGCAGAACTTGACGGCGCTTTAAGTGGTGCAGGTCCATTTACCGTATTTGCACCTACTAATGAAGCATTCAATGCTCTCCCATCAGGACTGCTTGAAAGCTTAACTAACGAACAACTTACCGAGATTCTACAGTATCATGTACTTGCAGCGGAAGTTGCATCTACGGATCTGGAAGCCTCTCAGGCTGTTGCAACATTAACTGAAGAAACAATATTTGTTACCGTAGAGAACGGCTCAGTGACAATTAATAACACAGCAGATGTAGTGACGGCAGATATTGAAACAACGAATGGTGTCATTCACGCGATCGATGGCGTTATGCTTCCGAATAAATTCCAGAACATTGTGGAAATTGCATCTAAGAACTATGAGCTGTCTACTTTAGTATCTCTGCTTGTCGATGCTGATCTTGTTTCAACTTTAGAAGGTGACGGCCCATTTACGGTATTTGCACCTACCAATGCAGCATTTGAAGAAGTAAGTGCAACTCTTGCAACACTTACCTCAGAACAAGTACGAGAAGTACTGACCTATCACGCTGTAGCTGCTGAGGCTCTATCATCAAGTCTGAGTGATGGCATGACGGTCACAACCGTGCAAGGTGAAGATATCACAGTAAATATTAGCGGCGGAAACGTCACCCTGAATGAAAATGCTAATGTAACCACTGTAGATCTGCAAGGAACAAATGGTGTTGTACACATTATTGATGCAGTATTATTGCCACCAAGCTACTCTGCAGAATAAAGATTTCAGTTATTCAAATTGCTGTGTATTAATTACTGAAACGAAATTCACAGTATTGAAATCAATAAAAAAGCCCGCTAGTAAGTGACTAGCGGGCTTTTCTTTTTTATATAGATTAATCCTGAAATACGCCGAACGTTTGGTCTGGACGCATTGCAAGTACAGCTTTAACCATTACGTCAATTAAAGCGTCAACGTCTTTCATAGAGCAAACTTCGACCGGAGAATGCATGTAGCGAAGTGGAAGGGAAATCAAGGCGCTCGGTATACCGGTTTGCTGGTAAAAAATGCTATCCGTATCCGTTCCAGTACGAACACTAGTTGCTTCATGCTGTATATCAATTTTATTCTTTTCACAAACATCTTCCAAAAATTCAACAACTTTGGGATGATTCGCTCCCCCATGCTGAACAGTGGGTCCTTTGCCTAACTCTACGGTTCCATGTTCTTTTTGGTCAATACCCGGTGTGTCTGTAGCGTGCGTTACATCTGTAACCAAAGCAACGTCGGGCATAAAGCGATAGCTCATCATTCGTGAACCAAACCCTCCTACTTCTTCCTGAATTGAGTTCAACGCAATTACATTTACTTTAAGATCTTTCTTTTTCTCAGCAATCTTTCTCATTGCTTCTGCAATGATGTACCCGCCTATGCGATTGTCTAATGCTCGGGCAGTTAGGTGTTCATCGCTCAAGAACTCAATGTCGGAGGTATAAGTGATTGGGTCCCCAATTTGCACCAACTCTAAGGCTTCTTCTTTCGACGAAACACCGATATCGACATAAATATCTTTCCAAGCCGGCTGTTTACCACCACCGTTTTTATTGTCCTGAAGGTGAATGGCTGTATTTCCGGTCACACCAACCACACGGCCTCTTTTATTGTGAATGAAAACTTTCTTAGCTCGGGCAATCGTAGAATCACTTCCGCCCAACTTGTTCACATATACATATCCCTGGTCCGTGATGTGCTGAACAACCATTCCAATTTCATCACAATGGGCTTCCAACATTACCGTGGCTACATCTCCACTAACATTTATTTTTCCTGCTGCTGAACCATACGCATCAGTCACTACTTCATCCGCAAACTGATCCACATAGTCTTTCCAAACCTGAACCCCTGCTTTTTCATACCCGGTGGGGCTCGGAGTGATGAGTAGTTCTTCTAAAAAATCGCGCTCTTTTTGCTTCGCCATTCGTGTAAATAATTTGGTTTGAATTTAATCGGCTAGAATATAATAAATATAGGTTCCAGAATAAGCCTTTAAAACTTGTCATTTCGCTGTAAGCCCTGCATCTTCCAATCAAAAAGTTACACCATGTTTAGACCTGAGTACAACACCGATACATTCTACCACTGGAAAGAAATGCCGGTTCGCTTTCGTGATTTAGATCCTCTTAATCACGTTAATAATGCATTATTCAATACCTACCTTGAAGAAGCCCGAATTCAGTTTTTGGGTGAAGTAGGTCAGATGCAAAGTGAGTTTTCAGAAGGCAAGACTTTTGTTCTGGTTAAATGTACCATCGAGTATTTAAAGCAGATTAAATTTCCTGCAACCATTATGATCGGAACCGGCATAAAAGAGCTCGGTAATACAAGTATTACAGCAATTCAGGGCATTTATGATAAAGAATCGAAAGACCTTGTTTGTATAGGAGAAACGAAGGGCGTTTGGTTTGATATGAAAAAACAGCGCCCTACCCGACTGCCTGATATTCAGAATTTGGATGATATGATGGTTGGCTGATATGGTGGTTCGGTGATATGGTGATATGGAAGTTCTAATTCAACAAATCACTATATCACCCATTTTTTAATATCTTCAACCGGTTCAAATAAAATTACCAGTACAACACATGGACAAAAGCACCCGGTACAAAATTTTCAATGATCCCATTCATGGTTTCATAACGGTTCCTAAAGGAATTATCCTTCGTTTAATAGATCATCCCTATGTTCAGCGATTGAGACGAATCCGTCAACTTGGGCTTGGGTACTTGGTTTTTCCGGCTGCTGAACATTCCCGCTTTTCTCACGCTCTCGGAGCTTTAGAATTAGGACAAAGAGTTTTAAATAACCTTCGGGAGAAAGACACTACCATCAGTCAACCCGAATACGAAGCCACGCTGATAGCAATTTTACTTCATGACGTTGGCCACGGCCCCCTTTCTCATACTCTTGAACACTCATTGATTTCAGATTTTAATCATGAGATGATGAGTCTGGCAATCATGAAGGAGCTTAACAAAGAGTTTGATGGGGCCTTAGACACAGCAATCGCCATCTTTACCAATCAGTACAAAAAGAAATTTCTGCATCAGCTTATTTCTTCTCAGCTGGACTTGGATCGCCTCGACTATTTACGAAGAGATAGCTTCTTTACCGGTGTTTCAGAAGGAACGGTAGGCATTAACCGTATTCTCAAAACCATGCGGGTTTTCAAAGGAAACATTGTTATTGAGAAAAAGGGAATTTACGCTGTTGAGAACTATATCATTGCCCGCCGGTTAATGTATATGCAGGTCTATCAACACAAAACCGTACTGAGTGCTGATTTTTTATTGCGAAGTATTTTTAGGAGAGTCCATCAGCTCATTCAGGATGGGAAAGAGCTTAACTTTGCCTCCCCGGCTTTGCAGTATTTTTTAACCGAAAGTCCCTCCTCGAAGAAGCGCATTTCAAAAAAAATGATAGATCGCTATGCTGAAATGGATGATCATGATGTCTATCTGAGCATTAAACTATGGGCCAAATCAGAGGATAAAGTTCTTGCAAATCTGTGCCATAGATTTCTGAATCGGGATCTTTTTCGCACAACCTTCATGGACAAAAAACCAACTCAGGCTCATAAAAACGAGATTAAACAAAAGACAACAAAAGCATTAAGAAAGCTAAGACTTCCCGAAGATGATGCTATTCTCGATCATTACATTTGCTTTGAGCAAAGCTACTCAGAAGCCTATAAGTATAAAAACGAAAGCATCTGGATTTTAGAGGATAACAAGGCGATTGAGTTCTCTAAAGCTGCAGAAACAAAGAATATTATTGCTTTAACGGAACCTGTTGTGAAACATTACTGTGTTCACTTAAAAGAGATTGAGATCTAAACAGCTGGGTTGCTGGAGATGTTTTGTGTCTCTAACGATTTTTTAAGGGGTAGAAACTTGGAGATTTTATCAAAAAGATCTTCTTCTTTAAAAGGCTTTTTGATGTACTCAGAGAATCCTTTCTTCATTAGATCGGATTTTGAATTGCCATGTTCTCCAGATGTAAAAGCTATAATCGGAATTTTACTCTCCTTCTTAGTCAATTCCCGGATCTTGGTCATTGCTTCAATACCATCCATAACGGGCATACAGATATCCATTAAAACTACATCCAGATCTTCAAAGTTGAAGTGATCTAATGCCTGCTGACCATTCTCTGCTTCCACTATCTCGAAATTATTTCTCTCAAGCATTATTCTAGCTAAGCTTCTATTGATTTTCAAGTCATCAACAATAAGAGCTCTTAGAACTTTGGTAGAATTTTTTACAGATATGTTTTTTAAGAGTTGGCCCATAATTAATTATAGATGATGGCATTGTCTCTCTATTGAACCATCCAAAATTATTAAAAGCCTCAGAGAATACAGGTTAATCTTTACTAATTAATTATTGTAAACTGATTAACTTCGCTTATAAGTGACAAACGATAAATCATCGTGATCTTCTCTTGAAACCTCTTCCCAAACCGTACCTACATTAGCCCTATATTCAGGAAAATAAGTATCTCCCTCGTACTCTTTATGCACTTCAGTAATAATGAGTTTGTCAGCTATTTCAATGGCCTCTCTGTATAAAACACCTCCACCAATTATGAAAACCTCATCCTGATTAGAGGATTTTAATGCCTCCTCTAATGAGGTGTGCGTTTCTACATTGGGGTATGTTTGGGTAGTTGAAAGAACTATATTTTTTCTGCCGGGTAGTGGAATTTCATTAAGCTCTTCAAAAACACCCCTTCCCATTATGATGGTGCCGTCAATAGTTGTTCTTTTGAAATGCTTTAAGTCTTCAGGATAGCGCCATGGTAATCCACCATCCTTTCCAATAACTAGATTAGGGTCATGTGCTGCAACAAGAGTGATAGTCATACCGCTACCTCAAATTTGATCACCGGGTCAGGATCGTAGTTTTCAAGGGTGAAGTCATCAAAGGTAAGTTCATCAACTGGTTTGCTGGCTATTTTAAGAGTCGGGAGTTCCCTTGGCTTTCTCTTTAACTGCTCTTTGAGACCATCTACGTGATTTACATAAATATGAGCATCCACTATAGAATGTGCGAAAGTCCCAGGCTCTAAGCCTACTTCTTGCGCTATAGCCATTGTTAAAGCTGAGTAACAAGCCAGGTTAAATGGAATCCCTAGCGCTATATCGCCGGAACGCTGAGTTAAATGACAGTTCAGTTTACCATCAGCTACATTAAATATATACATCAGATGGCAAGGCGGTAATCCCATTTCATCCAATAATCCCGGGTGCCACGCACTCACAACAATTCTTCGGCTGTTTGGATTATCTTTTAGCATATCAATTGCCCGTTGGACCTGATCGAACTCTTTCTGCACCCAAACTTCTTTATTTAATGCTGAACCGGTTCCTTCAAAACGTATCTCTTCTTTTTCGAAATAAGGGAATCTTCGCCAAAGAACCGGATAGATTGGGCCAACATGTCCGTCTTCATCAGCCCAGGCATCCCAAATATGGCAATCATTTTCATCCCGTAACCAACGAATATGGTCCTCTCCCCTCAGATACCAAAGCATTTCCAAAATTACAGAACGGAAATAGACTTTCTTGGTAGTAAGCAGAGGAAATCCTTCGGATAAATCTACCTTATAAAATTCAGCGAAATTAGAAATAGTATCAGTGCCGGTTCTGTTTTCTTTACGAACTCCGTTTTCTAATACACTTTTTACAAGATCATGATATGCTTTCATGGAAGTGGTTTTTGAACGTTATAATAATGTTCCTTTTAACAGTAAAATTGCAAGACTAAAGTAAATGATTATTCCGGTAACATCTACCAAAGTTGCTACAAATGGTGCAGAAGTTACTGCCGGATCAAGTTTGAATTTCGTAAGAATAAAAGGAAGCATTGAGCCCGTCAGATTTCCAAATAATATCACCCCTAACAAACTGAGGCCAATGGTAGCAGCAGTAAGTATCAAACCCCTATCGAATACTTCTCCTTGAAGAGTTCCCCAAGTGAGGGTCATAATTACACCCAGAACTCCAATCATAGCTCCTAGCATTAATCCTGACAACAGCTCCCGCCTCAAGATTTTCCTCCAGTCAGATGCACTAATATCATCCGTTGCAAGCGCCCGGATAATCAATGTTGCAGCCTGAGAACCGGAGTTACCTCCACTGGAGATAATCATTGGAATAAATAATGAAAGTAAAACAGCACCGGCAATAACTGACTGATAAGTGCTCATAGCCGTCACGGTAAACATCTGACCAATAAATAATACAATCAACCAGCGAACCCTTTTTTTCACCATGCCAGAAACAGATGTTTGAGAATAATAGTCATCCAGAGCATCCATACCGGCCATTTTCTGCATATCCTCAGTGGTTTCCTCTTCGGCTACATCAATAATATCATCAGCTGTAACGATACCCACAATCACGCCATCTGAGTCAATAACCGGAAGTGCTACTCTATCATACTTTGCTAGCATTCTAACCGCCTCTTCCTGATCATCATATACGGAAAGAGCTTCAAAAGAACGGTCCATTAAGGATTCTACCAGTTCTTCCTGATCAGCTAAAATAAGATGGGTAATTCTTAAATCATCAATCAAGTGTTCCTGATCGTCAACTACATAAATAACGTTGATAGTCTCCGCTGTTTCCCCATACTTACGGATGTGCTTCATGCTTCGTTTAATGGTCCAATCAGACTTGATCCTCACATAACGAGGAGTCATCAAACGTCCAACGCTTTCATCCGGATAGCCCAGGAGTTTCTTAAGCTGCTTCTGATCTTCCCTTTCGATGGAGTTCATCACCCTTTGGGTAAGGTGACCCGGTAACTCCTCAAGAATAGAAACCTGCTCATCAGGCTCCAAGTTGCTCATTACGTCACTAAGCTGCTGTTTATTGAAAAGCTCAAGCAGCTCAATTCCTTTAGATGAAGGCATCTCAGCGAATACGTCGGCAGCAACGGGCTTTTTCAGTAATCGAAAAACTACGACAGCAATATTTCCGTCGAGTTCGAGCAGAAGATCAGCGATATCTACGGCAGGAACGTCGTTCAACACTTCCTTCAAAGTAACCCAGTCTTTGGAAGCGATAAGCTCTTCGAATTCCGGTTTTATGAGTTGAACGAACATGAATTAATTTGTTTGAATCTGCCTGAGGTGAACGGGCTAAGAATCGGGCTTAATCCGTCAAAAAACAAGTTTTAGAATGGTGAATTATTATCGGAAGGTTTTACAAATATCCTGTAAATGTACTCAGCTCTCAATTATTTTAAGAGCTTCTTTGGCAGCCTTCTGTTCAGCTTTTTTCTTACTCTTCCCGATTCCCGTTCCAAGTTGTTCGTCTCCGATGAGTACTTCAACTTCAAATGTGCGGTTATGCCCAGGACCACTTTCTTTTATCAGCTCATACCTTGGGATAGACATTTTTTCTGCTTGGGCATATTCAAGCAAAGCGCTCTTATAGTTATCTACAGTATTGATAAGCTCTGTAATTACCAGATTCTCTTTTATAACCCGATCAACGAACTGATAAGCATCGTCATAGCCTTTGGTAATATAGATAGCTGCGATAATCGACTCGAAGGCATCAGCAAGTATACTTTTGGAAACCTTTGTTGCACTATTTCTCTCTCCCAATTCCATAAGATCTGAAATACCTAACTTTCTTGAAAAGTCGGAGAGTGTTTCTCCACGAACCAACTTAGCTCTTACCTTTGTTAAGAAACCTTCGTCTTTTTCGGGATATTGATTGAATAGAATTTCAGCTGCTATCAAATCTAGTACAGCATCTCCGAGAAACTCCAACCTTTCATAAGAATCATAGGTTTCATACTGCTCTTGGGAAAGCGTAGAGCGGTGACGTAAAGCTTTTAGAAAAAGAGAAGGATCGTCGATTTCAAAACCAACGATCCTTTCTAATTTCTCTATTCGATCTTTAAGTTCAGGCTCAAGTGCTGATTCTTTCTTTTTAGTAAAAAGAGACCTGAACCAATCGGCCATATAATTAGTCCTTGTACTTTTTCAATACTAAGGTTGAATTATGGCCACCAAAACCGAATGCATTATTTAATGCATATTCTACATCGCGAACAACAGCCTCGTTTGCCGTGTAATTTAAATCACACTCGGGATCTTGATCTTCGATGTTAATGGTTGGAGGTATCATTCCATGATAAATTGAAAGCAAAGCTGCGATGGACTCAATGGCCCCGGCAGCACCAAGTGTATGACCGTGCATACTCTTAGTTGAATTCAAATTGATCTTTTTAGCATGATCTCCAAATACTTTCTTAATGGTGTTGGTTTCAGCAATATCACCCAGCGGCGTTGAAGTACCGTGCATGTTGATATGATCAACATCTTCCGGCTTAATACCGGCAGCCTTCAAAGCTTTGGTCATAGCTAAAATTACGCCTTCTCCTTTCGGGTCAGGTGCTGTAATATGGTAAGCATCAGCTGAAAAGCCATATCCTTTAATTTCACCATAAATACGAGCGCCACGGTCTAAAGCGGAATCAAGGCTTTCAAGAAGAAATATTCCTGCGCCTTCACCTAAAACAAATCCATCCCGGTTTTTATCAAACGGTCTTGATGCGGTTTCAGGGGAATCATTCCGAGTTGACATCGCCTTCATACTGTTGAATCCTGAAATACCAATTCTGGTAACAGGAGCCTCAGTACCACCGGCTACAGCATAATCAGCCTGACCGTAACGAATAGTATCGTAAGCCAAACCAATATTATGTGAGCCTGTTGCACAAGCGGAAACTGCGCAGTAGTTAGGTCCTCTGAATCCATAACGGATAGAGATTTGACCGGATACAATATCAGGAATCAGCATAGGAATGAAGAAAGGTGAAACCCCTCTTGGTCCATGCTGATGAAATGATACCGATTGATCGTAGAATGTCTCCATCCCACCTATACCGGTTCCAACCAAGACAGCAACATCGTCTTTATTGATTTTATCCAGATCAAGTTTACTGTCTTCAATCGCTTCACCCGAAGCAATAAGGGCATAATGTGCAACCTTATCCATTCTTCGGGCTTCTTTACGGTCAAAGTATTCAGATGGATCGTAGTCCTCAATCTGAGCAGCAAATTTTGTGGCGAAGTCGGTCGTATCGAAGTGTTCGACATTGCGAACTCCGCTTTTTCCTGAAACTAAACCGTTCCAGAAATCTGGCGCACTTTTACCAATTGGGGTAAAAGCACCGATACCCGTAACAACAACTCTCCGAGTGCTCATAGGTAATTTTTATAAGTAAGTATTAATTAAGATAATTTACCTGAAAGATAGGTAACTGCATCTCCTACAGTAGCGATGTTTTCTGCATCTTCGTCAGGAATGCTAAGATCGAATTCTTTTTCGAATTCCATGATCAATTCAACTGTATCCAGAGAATCAGCTCCAAGATCGTTTGTGAAGTTAGCATCACCTGCTACTTCTGATTCGTCTACACCAAGTTTATCTACAATGATAGCTTTTACTTTTGATTCTACGTCTTGTGACATTTTGTGTCCTTTTTCAGTGTTTGTTGGTAATTATAATTTTTAAATAGGTGTTGTGAACATATAAATTCATTTCAGAATCTGCAATAACAACAATTACATTGCCATACCGCCATCAACCCGTATAACTTCACCTGTAATGTATGAACTCATATCGGATGAAAGAAAGACTACAGCGTCAGCAACTTCATCGGCCTCTCCTGCTCTTCCCAGTGGCGTTTCTGCTTTAATTCCGTCTAATACTTTCTCATCAAGCTCACCAGTCATATCGGTGAGAATATATCCCGGAGCAATAACATTTGCACGAATATTTCTTGATGCTAATTCTTTTGCGTAGGATTTAGTGAACCCAATAATTCCAGCTTTAGATGCCGAATAATTACTTTGGCCTGCATTTCCTGAAATTCCTACAACAGAGCCAATATTGATAATAGAACCACCACGGTTCCTCATCATAGGTTTAGCGGCTGCTTTCGAATAATTAAAAATACTTTTAAGGTTTGTGGTGATTACATCATCCCACTGTTCTTCACTCATGCGAAGAATCAGGTTATCTTTAGTGATGCCTGCGTTGTTTACAATAACATCAAGTTTACCCCAGTCCACAACAATTTCATTGATGACTTCTTCGGCTCGCTCGTAATTTACGGCATCAGCTTGCAAAGCCTTACATTTTCTACCTTTTCCTTCAATCTCTGCCTTTACTTCTTCTGCAGCATCAGCAGAACGAGCATAAGTGATCGTAACATCAGCACCAAAATCGGCCAGTTTGAGAGCAATCGCTCTTCCAATACCCCGACTTCCTCCGGTTACCAAACAGGTTTTTCCTTCTAATGTTAAACTCATAGTATTTTTATTGGTGTCCTGAAATTTCTACGTCTTTTAAAGTCCGTTTAACTAATCCCTGTAATACTTTCCCCGGACCAACTTCAACAAAAGCATCAGCACCATTTGCACTCATGTTGTTCAAAGTCTGCGTCCAGCGAACGGGATTTAATAACTGATTTAATAAGTTCGATCTGATTTCTTCGGGATCGGTTGTTGGCTCAGCTGTGTAATTACTGTAAATCGGACAGTTAGTTTCATTGATTTCCAGTTTTTCGAGCTGATCTTTCAATCCATCATAAGCAGGTTGCATCAGTGAGGAATGAAATGCTCCGCTAACGGGTAACAATTTAGCCATACGAGCTCCATTTTCTTTGGCAAGCTCCACCGCTTTTTCCACTGCTTCCTGATAACCGGAAATTACCAGCTGTCCGGGGCAGTTATAATTTGCAGCAATAACCTCTTTACCGGATTCTTCGGTAGCTTGAGCACAAACCTTTTCAACAGCTTCGTCATCCATTCCAATGACTGCAGCCATAGTACCTGGATTATCGGTTCCGGCCTTCTGCATAAGTTCTCCACGTCGGCGAACTATTTTAAGAGCGTCTTCAAAAGAAACAGCTCCAGAAGCTACTAAAGCGGAAAATTCACCTAAACTATGCCCCGCAACCATATCCGGTGTGGCATCCAATGTTTTAAAAAGAGCTACAGAATGAAGAAAAATGGCTGGTTGTGTGAATTCTGTTTGAGTAAGTTTTTCCTGAGGACCTTCGAACATGATACTCTTTAGGTCGATTCCTAAAATTTCATTCGCATCTTCAAAATACTTTGCGGCTTCAGGATTGGAATCATAAAGCTCCTTCCCCATGCCTACAAATTGTGATCCCTGTCCAGGAAATAAATAAGCAGTACTCATCCTATTTCATCCCCCACGTTAAGTAAATAGCTCCCCATGTAAAACCACCGCCAAAAGCAGCAAGAATAATATTCTCACCATGATTCAATTTATCTTTCCAGTCATATAGACAAAGTGGAATTGTAGCGGCTGTTGTATTTCCATATTTATTGATGTTAATCATCACTTTTTCATTGGAAACACCCATTCGGCGAGCGGTAGCATCAATAATTCTTAAATTTGCCTGATGTGGCACTAACCAAGCTACGTCATCAGGGTCAAGGTTATTTCGCTTCATGATTTCAAGCGAAACATCAGCCATACCCATGGTAGCTTTCTTAAATACGGCTCGGCCATCCTGCTGTAAATAATGAAGTCGATTTTTAACCGTCTCTTCTGTCGCGGGGTTTTGGCTTCCACCTGCCGGCTGATACAAACTACATTCAGTATCACCTTCGGTGTAATGTTTTTGATCAATAATTCCTGTACCGTCTTCTGAATCTTCAAGTAATACGGCTCCGGCTCCATCACCAAATAGAATACATGTAGTACGATCGGTAAAATCCAAAATAGAACTCATTTTGTCAGTACCGATCACTAGAACTTTCTTAGCGCGACCTGATTCAATGTACATTGAACCTGTACTCAAGGCATATAAAAATCCAGAACAAGCAGCGGATAAATCGAAAGCGAAAGCATTCGTAGCTCCAATTTCTTGCTGTACTAAACAAGCTGTTGCCGGAAACATATAGTCAGGCGTAACGGTAGCGAGGATGATTAAGTCAATTTCTTCAGCAGAAATACCCCGATTTTCCAAAACCTCTTTAGCAGCTTCTGCCCCCATAAAAGCTGTGGCTTTATCAGGATCTTTAAGAATTCTTCGTTCCTCAATTCCGGTTCGGCTTTGTATCCATTCATCATTAGTATCTACCAATTTCTCAAGATCCTTATTGGTCATACGATCTTCAGGCAGATAATGTCCTACCGCTGTAATTTTTGCTCTTTTTACTTCCATGAAGAGATTTTAACTCAGTTTAGAGATGCTACGATTTTACCATTCACATCCTGTTCGACGGTCTGAACGGCGCTTTTAATCATATTTTTAATAGCTAATGGTGAACTGCCTCCGTGGCCAACAATACTAACTCCATTAACGCCTAAGAAAGGAATACCGCCTACATTTTCATAGTTAAATGATGATAAAGCGGTATGTAACACTTTTTGAATTTGCCCGGCTTCCTCTTTGGATAAGCCCATTTCCTTAATTGCTCCGCCTATCATTTGCTGGACAATTTCAGGAATAGATTCCCCAAATTTCAATACGATATTACCGACTAATCCATCACATAAATAAACATCGGCATTTCCGGGAAGGATGTCTTTACCTTCCACATTTCCGATGAAGTTTTTATGATTTTTAAGTTCGGTATGAATTTCTTTAAGTAAATCAGTGCCTTTCCCCTCTTCTTCCCCAACATTTAACAAACCAACTTTGGGATCTGAAATTGAAAGGATTTGCTCACAATAGATCTTTGCCATTTTAGAAAACTGGACAGCAGTTTCAGGCTTAATCTCCAGATTTGCTCCGGCATCTACCAATAAGCGAAAACCTTTAATGGTTGGGAAGTAAGAAGCAATTGTAGGGCGTAAAACACCTTTTAGCTTACCTAAAATAAACATTGAAGCAGCTAGAAGGGCTCCCGTATTACCGGCACTTACAAATGCATCGCATTTGCCTGCTTTGTGGAGACCTATACCAACTACAATTGATGATTGTTGCTTTGATTTAACAGCCTGAGCAGGAGATTCTTCCATCCCAATAACCTGAGGAGCATTATGAACTAAAACCCGCTGCTCATCATATTCATGATTTGCAAGTTCTTTCATAATCTCCGCTTCCGGACCTACTAACAATACCGTTAAACTTTCGTTTTCCTCAACGGCTTGAAGTGCTCCTTCAACAGGATTTTTAGGATAATAATCTCCACCAGCTGCATCTACTGCAACAATCATAATATGTTTTTTAGTTAGTAGCTTTCATTACTTGACGGCCTCGGTAGTAGCCACAGTCGGTACATGCGTGATGGTATCTGTGAAGAGACCCACAGTTAGAGCATTTTGCTAAAGTAACATCAGAAATTGCATGATGCGCTCTACGCTTATTTTTACGGGAGTTGGACGTTCTTCGTTTTGGATGTGCCATTAAATTTACCTTGTATTATTTAGTCTTTTAAATCTTTCAATTTTTCCCACCGCGGATCGATCTGTTCTTCATCTTCATCAGGAATATCGCCAAATTGTTCATTTAGCACTTCCTCAGGATTGCCATCTTCGTCCAGAAAGCGGGGATGTAATTTCTTTGTTGGGAGATTTAACAAGATAGTATCTCGTACATCTTGCTCTAAATCAATTTGTTTACTTGTATGATCATAATTCCTTATTGCTCCATTCTCATCTGCTGATTCTTCAACTTCTTCCGCTTTAAAAAGCACTTCGTAGTTCTGATGAACTTCGTGATCGAAGGAGTCGAGAGATCGGTCACAAATTAATTCTACTGCAGCATCAACGGTGAACTGTGTCCGAACAAATTGTTGCGTGCGATAGAAATCAATATGTATAGAACCACCTTTAAAAGTGATGTCACCCAAATCAAGCTCTTCCGAGTCCAATTCGATGTTTTTCTCACTTTGTTCTTCAGGTATTTCAAAGATCTTAAATTTAAGCATAGAACATCTCCATTACAGCTACCTAAAATAAGCATTATACTTCTGTGGTTCAATCAATTAAATAACCCAAACATACGCTGTTCAATCATCTCAATAACCCGGCCTAAATCCTCCTTATTATTAACGAAATCGAGGTCGTCGGTATCTATAATGAGTTTTTCATGGGGATAACGGCCTATCCAGTCTTCATAAAGATTGTTTAAGCGTTCTAGATATTCAATACGAATGGTGTTCTCGTAATCCCTCCCCCGCTGCTGGATTTGCTTTACCAGAGTAGGAACTTGTGCACGTAAATATATTAATAAGTCTGGCGGGCGAAGGTAATAACTCATCTCTTCGAAGAGGGCTTCATAGTTTGCAAAATCACGATCACTCATCAAATTCATCTGATGAAGGTTCTTTGCAAAAATCTCTACATCTTCATAAATAGTACGATCTTGAATCAGATTTATATCATCATTCAGCATTTCTTTTTGATGACGAAACCTGCTGGACAGGAAGTATATCTGAAGATTGAAACTCCAGCGACGCATGTCTTCATAAAAATCCTGCAGGTAAGGGTTATCATCTACCGACTCATAAAAAGCTTCCCAATTAAAATGCTTAGCTAAGAGTCCGGTTAGGGATGATTTACCTGCACCTATATTACCGGCAACAGCTACGTACTTTGATGACTTTTTTTCCTGATCCATTCTTTCTTTTTGATTATTTACCTAAAAGCCGATACATAGCTTTCTTATAGTCTTCCACTCCGGGTTGATTAAAAGGATTTATTCCGAGACTGTAAACAAAAATTCCGGTAAGTAGCTCAAAGAAATATATAAGTTGCCCAATATTCTCTTCATTTAGTGCCGATAACGAAATTTTGATAATAGGCACATCACCTTCACTGTGAGCTTCCGTTGTCCCTTCCCTGGCTTTGGTATTTATTTCATGAAATGATTTACCTGCCAAATAGTTAAGCTCGTCATCATTCCCCTCAAGATTATTTACCTCAAGATCTGAAAACGGTTTTTCAACAACAATAAAAGTCTCCATCAGACTGCGCTTGCCCTGCTGGATGAATTGCCCCAGGCTATGGAGGTCTGTTGAAAAAGTAGCTACGGTTGGGAAAATACCTTTACCCTGTTTACCCTCACTTTCACCTAATAACTGCTGAATCCAGCCACCAAGTGAAGTTAGTTCAGGCTCAAATGTTCCAAAAACATCAATCGTTTTTCCCGATTCGTGAATTGCATTCCTGAGAGCTGCGTATTCTAATATGTCTTCAGCGTTATCTTCATACTCATTGTAAGCCGACACTGCTCCATATAATAAGGTACGTACATCAATGCCTGCTACAGCAATTGGCAAAAGGCCAACTGGAGTTAACACCGAATAGCGACCACCTACATCATCAGGTATAATAAATTTACGATATCCTTTCTGGTCGATAAGTTTGTTTAGAAGCCCACCTTCTTTTCCGGTTGTGCAAATAATATGTTCAGAGGAATCCTCTCCATACATATCTTCAAGTACTTCACGGATCAGCCTAAACGAGAGCGCAGTTTCAAGAGTAGACCCTGATTTGGAAATCACATTCAGGTAAATACTTTTTGGCTCGCCGTCAGCTTTGGGCGCTTTCAAATATTCAAGCAATTCTTCGAGGTATTTACCTCCCATGTGATGACCAGCATATAAAATTTCCGGGCCATTATTTTTGAAATGAGGAGTTAAGGCATCGATTACAGCTTTAGAACCCAGATAAGAACCCCCTATCCCACAAACGATAAATACGTCTGCTTTGGAACGGATTTCTTCAGCCAAGGAAACAATTTGCTCAAGTTCAGCATCATTTGGATCTGAAAGCAGATCTCGCCAACCCAACCATTCTGAGCCTGGACCTGTTTTGTTCTGTAATTGCTCGAGAGCTGTGTCGGCTTTTTTACGTGCCTTTAAATACTCACTGTCTTGTATAAATTTCCGTGCAAATCCTATATCACATGTAATCATGAGTTACCTCAATATTCTAGCTAGTTCAATTAACGTTGTGTCTAATGCTTTCTTTTTGGAGATAGCAACTCTCATCGGAGTGATCTTCAAAGCATTATTAACTATTCCAACCATAACTTCGCTATGACCTTCTTCTAAAACTTTTACTGCCGCTGCACCTAACCGGCTTGCAAGTACCCGGTCGCGTGCTGTAGGGGAACCTCCCCGCTGAATGTGACCAAGAATACAAACTCGCATATCGTATTGTGAAAAATCATCTTTAATATTTTCTGCGAGCTTAATAGCACCTCCGGTTTCATCCCCTTCAGCTACAACTACAAGGCTACTTCGCCTCTGATCTTTCAACATATTATTAAGCTGACGCTTTACCTCATCAACATCAGAAAGTTCTTCAGGAAGAAGAGCAAGTTCGGCACCACTGGCAATACTGGTTTCAAGAGCTATAAAGCCGGTATCTCTACCCATTACTTCAACCAGAAACATGCGTTCGTGGGCGTCAGCAGTATCCCGTATTTTATCGATGGCATCAAGAGCGGTATTTAAGGCAGTGTCGTAACCTATCGTTTCGTCTGTCCCTATAATATCATTATCAATTGTAGCTGGAACGCCTACTACGTTTACTTTATGCTCTTTGCTAAGTTTATTGGCACCCGTAAATGTTCCATCACCTCCAATGACTACTAAAGCATCAATTCCATACTTTTTGAGATTCTCGGCTCCTTTTGCTCTTCCTTCTTCTGTTCTGAATTCTTCAGAACGGGCAGACTTAAGTATGGTGCCCCCTCTCTGAATTATATTTGATACCGTGTGTGTATCCATTTCGAAAAACTCATCATGAATCAATCCATAGTATCCATGTGTAATTCCGTAAACCTTAATATCTGAATGTGCAGAGGCTCGTACTACAGCCCTGACAGCTGCATTCATACCCGGGGAGTCTCCTCCACTAGTTAAAACTCCTATAGTTTTAACCTTGATTAAATCGTCTGACATAAAATTTTAGTGAGAGTGAGTGAGTGATTGAGAGTAAATAATTGTTCCGTATTATCAGTAAATTAATACAGTCCCAAGTTTAAGAAAATTTCAACACAATTGATGACCGATAACCAAGAGTTAGAACAGATAAATTCTGAGACCGTTACCCGCAAGACTTTAAAAAAAATAACCTCTCCTGTCTCGGAAAATCTTACAGAATTTAGAAGCTTTTTTAAAAATACTATACAGTCAGATGTTTTTCTGCTGGATCAAATCATTAATTACCTTTTACGGCAAAAAGGAAAGGAACTCCGACCGACTCTTGTTTTTATGAGTGCGAACTTATTCGGAGACATCAATCAGAGAAGTTATATAGCAGCTACTATGATTGAACTCCTCCATACCGCCACCCTAATACATGATGACGTGGTAGATGAAGCAGATTCACGCCGTGGTTTTGTGAGCATCAACAAAATCTGGAAGAATAAAGCAGGGGTATTATTAGGTGATTACCTGCTTTCAAAAGGCTTACTCATTGCTTTGGAGAATGAAGAACATCAGCTCCTTAAAGTGCAATCCAGGGCAGTACAAAAAATGAGTGAAGGTGAACTTCGCCAGCTCAAGACAGCCGGACTTTTTAATATGACGGAAGAACGATATTTCCAGATTATTTCAGAAAAAACAGCCAGCCTTATTTCTACATGCTGTGAGTGTGGTGCTGTGTCTGCTACCGACGATGAAGAGATGCATGAGCTAATGAGCGAGATCGGAATGTGTATAGGTATCGCTTTCCAGATCAGAGATGATTTATTCGATTATGGAGTCTATGATATCGGGAAACCTACCCGAAACGATATACAGGAACGTAAAGTAACGCTCCCTTTGATCAAAGCTTTTGAGCATGCTTCGAAAAAAGAGTCTGCTAACATTCGGGCCTTAATGAAGAAGCGTAAAAAAACATCCAAAGATGTAGATAAGATTGTCTCCTTTGTGCATGAAAGTGACGGAATGGAATATGCCAAACAAAGCATGTATGATTATGCGAATGAAGCCATAGAAGCACTAAATAAACTTCCTGACTCACAAGCTAAACAGGACTTCGCCGACCTCATTCACTTTGTGATCACCCGGAAAAAATAAAGTACATGAAGTTTACGAAGTATCTTTTCCTCTCTGATGTACATCTCGGTGCATTTTCTTCAGAAACAAATCGACAGATTGAAGAAGATTTAATCGCGCTCATTCAACATTGTATTGACGAAGAAATTAAAATTCATGTGCTTGGTGATCTATTTGATTACTGGATGGAATACCCGGAAAAAGGATTTGTGCCTGATTTAGGTAAGAGAGTCCTGGACGCATTTGAACGTTATAACGAGGCCATTGAACCCGCGCTTTATATAACAGGCAATCACGATAACTGGACATTCGGGCATTTTAAAGAACGGGGTTTTGAGATGGAGCCCAACTTTAGACTACTTGAAATTGAAGACAAGAGATTATTGCTAATGCATGGCGATGGAGTGGCTGCAAACAAAATTGATTTTCCCCGTGCGGCTTTTCATCAACTTCTAAGAGACCCGCGTTTTGTGAGTACTTATCAAAAGATTTTACCGCCAAAAGCCGGACTAGCTACTATGAAGATGTTTTCTTCTTTAACCCGTAGGCGTAATTATGTGAATCCCGAGCCACTGAATAGACAAGCTAAAAAAATCTTCCAAAGGCACAATTTAGACTATATTTTAAGTGGACACGACCATGTGCCGAGAGTGGAAACATTTCCCCGCGGAAGCTATATAAACTTAGGAACCTTTTTTAACCACAGGACGCTGGCTTTGTATAACAAAGATGGAATGAAGCTCGTTAAGTGGAAAGCAACATCGAAAAATTTTGTACCTTTCGAAGGCACTAAATAAGAGACTATGAGTGAAGAGCATAAAGAACCAATAGACAATAAGAGATATTTCAACGATCCCGAATACCGGAAAAAGATCTTGGCTGAACGTAAAGAAAAAGCCAAATCCGAATCTTCTTCTACAACATCCTATCGGAAAGCATGGATCTGGGGTGGTAGTATATTTGGGGTTCTTTTTCTATGTGTAGTTGGATATGTGTTTTTCTTGTTTCAAGGTCTCCCTTCTACTGATGAATTTGAAAATCCGGAAACGGCAATTGCCTCTGAAGTTCGATCCAGAGACGGCGCTACCTTAGATAAATACTTCACTGAAAACAGAAAGTGGGTTCGATACGAAAACATTTCTCCCCATGTAATTGACGCTTTGGTTGCTACAGAAGATCATCGCTTTTACACCCACTGGGGAATTGACATGTATGCGACCCTTGCCATACCCTGGCACCTTATAAATGGACGATGGCAGGGAGCTTCCACTATTAGTCAACAGTTAGCTCGTAACTTGTACAAAAAGATTGGTCAGGATTTTTCTATTGCCCGTAAGTTTCGGGAAATGATTACAGCCACTCAGCTTGAACGACGATACACCAAGCGCGAAATTGCTGAGATGTATCTAAACACCGTTGAGTTTCCTAATTCTACTTTTGGAATCGAAGCTGCAGCTCAAACCCATTATGGAAAACCTGCTAAAGAACTATCGGTAGCTGAGGCTGCAACAATGATTGGTTCACTCCAGGCGATCTACGCCTACAACCCGCGGTTATTTCCTGAGAAATCAAAACAACGTCGCGATATTGTATTGTCTCAGATGTACAAACGAAATTTCTTATCTGATTTGGAGTATGTCTCCTTAACTGAGGCTCCTATTGAACTTGATTACCACCCTCCTTTCAAAACCGGCCGTCAAAGTCGTTATTTTGGAGAATATGTTAGGCAGCAAGTTCAGCCCTGGCTCAACGAAAATGGGTATGATCTGTACAAAGATGGCCTAGTCATTTATACAACTATTGATTCCAGGCTTCAAAAGCATGCTGAACGTGCCGTAAAAACGAAGTTAGATTCGCTTCAGAATATATTCGAGAATGAATGGACTTCGTCCGGCGGGGACTACATGGATATTTTCTGGGAAGATAATCCTACTTTCTTAAGAGAATATTTGCGTGAAACTGATCGCTATAAAAATGGCTTTGCTAAGTTTGATACAAAAATTGAGAAGGTTGTGTTTGATTCCCTTTTCGCAGATTCCGCTTTTGTTGATTCTGTTAAAAGAGCGAAGACCAAGCTTGAAGCAGGATTTGTAGCCATAGAACCTACCAATGGAAATGTACTAGCATGGGTAGGTGGTACTGATTATGGAAGTGTACAGTACGATCATGTCTATCAGTCTAAGCGACAGGCGGGATCTACTTTTAAACCTTTTGTTTATTCTGTTGCCATAGATAATGGGTTTAAACCATATCACAAGTTTTCCAAATTCCCGGTGACTTTCCGTGACCGTCAGGGCAAAATATGGAATCCTAAAGATGAAAGTGTTGCAGAAGGAAATGTTATGGTGCCACTGCGGGAAGCATTGGCAAGAAGTATGAACAATGTAACCGTTCGCCTTTTACCTGAACTTGCAGGTGCACCCGGAACCAATAAACTTTGGGAGCTTGATCCCGCTGCACGAAAGATTAAGGATATGGCTTCCAACCTTGGTATCGATATGAGCAAAACTCCTGCCTATCCTTCTATTGCATTAGGGACTGCAGAAGTTTCTCTTCTCGAGCTTACCAGTGCATATACAACCTTTGCCAACAAAGGAGTTCACATTGAGCCGATTGCCATTACCCGAATTGAAGATCGCCAAGGTAATATTTTGAAGGAATTCTATCCGGATTATACTAAGGAAGTTATCAGTCCGGAAACAGCCTATATCATTACTGATATGCTGCGTGGAGTTATTAGAGGGGGCGAAGATTTCTATGGAACGGGAGTACGGCTTCGTAACGTATATGGTATAAGGCAAGATGTGGCCGGCAAAACAGGAACTACAAACAACGCCTCCGATAACTGGTTTGTAGGTATGATGCCCCATGTAGTTATGGGTGCATGGGTTGGTGGTAACGATTTAAAAATTCGATTTAATCAAAATATCTCTTATTCTATTGGACAGGGAGCACGATCAGCACTACCTATTGTTGGCACCTTTATTAACTATGCCACTGCTGATGAAGATGCTTACTGGAAGTACGATGCCTTTGAACCACCACCGGGATTTGTGATGCCTGAAGATCCTGAAAAAACTCAAAATGAGTTAGTCAGGGATAAGGATAAAGGAAAAATAGGCTGGTAATTTTACTGGGCTTCATCCAGCCAATGAACAATATTTAGCAAAAACTGAAGGTTTTGCGGTGCAACATTTCGATTGTTAAGCCCAAACCTAAACTCCCCTTGTTCATTTGAAATGGTTTGAGCCGTAAACATAGCTGCTTCACCAAATACAGCTATCTTACCTTCTCCATGTTCCATTATGGCTCCTTGTGCGTAACCAGCTAAATCCACGGTTTGGGTGGTATCGCTAAACTGCCAGGCAATCTCAGGCTCAAGACTTCGATCCCCTTCCATAAAAAGCATCACTGGTGTTGCTTCTGAGGGATATTTAAATGCTGATCCCGTAAAAGAGGTCACTGAAGTTATTCCTTTAGTTACAGGGCTTGAAATAAGCCTTCGATTGTCAATACTGAAAATATCCGGTGTATTTCCATTTTTATTTAACTGAGCAAATCCATTACTAAACTCAAAACCAAAAGTCTCTGCAAGATTTGAGGCCGCTCCCGGGAATGGCATATGGTCTGCGATCATAAACAGACTTCCTCCCTCTTCCACCCATTGCTTTATGGTTTCAACTTCGGCAAGAGAATACACCGGAGGATTCGGTAATTGCCAGTTCCCCAAATTGCTCTCATGAAGAGGATTTACTGTGAGATAAATTTCACACCCATCCAGCTTTTCCATTGTATCTGCATACTCTGAAAAATCAATAGTTCGGTATCCATCTTTCTTTAGGATAAAAGCTGTTGGAGCAAATCCTCCATTTAGTGTATGAAAATTATTATGAGCTGAATCAAAACAGATCACCGGCCCTTCACCTATCGAATACTTTGGTGAGTCAATATCCACTGCGAATGTTGTATCCGTTTGTTGTTGGGCAACAATTGTGAACGGAATTAAAATGCTTACTACGAGTACTAATGTTTTCATGGCATGAAATTAGATTTAATACTATCAATATAGTACAATCACCCAAATAAAAAAGCCGATGTTCCCACCGGCTTTCAAACACAAAAAAGTAATTATTACAAAATCAGGCTTCTTCTACTGATTCCGCAAGCAAGGTTAGTTTGTTGTTATTGACTTCAACAAATCCACCTGAGATTGAAAAATTAGCGTCTCCATCATCTTTGCGTACTAGTACAATACCTTTTTCTAAGGTTGAAACTATGGGTGCGTGATTTGCTTTAACTTCAAAACTGCCTTGCGAGCCGGGAAGTTTTACACCGCTTACTTCTCCCTCAAAAAGAGAGCCGTTGGGTGTAAGTATTTGTGCATTGAATGTGCTCATAATTAGATTTTGTCAGATTTAAGCTGCTTCTTCCTCTTCTGATTCAGCAAGAAGTTTTTCACCTTTCGCAATCGCTTCGTTAATGTCTCCTACCATGTAGAATGCATTTTCAGGAAGGTGGTCTAACTCACCGTCAAGAATCATCTTGAAGCCTTTAACTGTCTCATCAACTTTCACATAAACACCCGCCTGACCAGTGAACTGCTCAGCCACGTGGAAATTTTGTGAAAGGAATCGCTGAACACGACGGGCACGGCTTACAACCAACTTATCTTCGTCAGATAGCTCATCCATACCTAGAATAGCAATGATATCCTGAAGATCTTTGTAGTTCTGGAGTAAACGAGTCACGCGGTTAGCAACATCATAATGCTCTTGACCTACAACTTTAGGATCAAGAATCGTTGATGATGAATCCAAAGGATCTACCGCTGGGTAAATACCGATCTGTGTCAAAGCACGAGAAAGTACGGTAGTAGCATCCAAGTGAGTAAAAGTAGTTGCGGGAGCAGGGTCAGTCAAGTCATCAGCAGGTACATATACTGCCTGTACAGACGTAATAGAACCGTCTTTTGTGGAGGTAATACGCTCCTGAAGGTCACCCATTTCAGTAGCCAATGTTGGCTGGTAACCTACCGCAGAAGGCATACGTCCAAGAAGTGCTGACACTTCAGAACCAGCTTGGGTAAATCGGAAAATGTTATCTACGAAGAGCAGGATATCACGGGATACTTCATCACGAAAATACTCTGCGACTGTCAATCCAGAAAGAGCAACTCGTGCACGTGCACCCGGAGGCTCATTCATCTGACCAAATACCAGAGTAGCCTGAGATTCTTTTAATTTCGTTTTGTCAACTTTGGAAAGGTCCCAGTTCCCTTCTTCCATGGATTCTTTGAACTCGTCTCCATAGTTGATAATACCGGACTCAATAAATTCACGAAGAAGGTCATTACCTTCACGAGTTCGCTCACCAACTCCGGCAAATACGGAAAGACCACCGTGCTGCTTCGCGATATTATTAATAAGCTCCTGGATCAATACCGTTTTACCTACACCGGCACCACCAAAAAGTCCAATTTTACCACCCTTAGCATATGGGCAAAGCAAGTCAACTACCTTGATACCTGTTTCAAGCATCTCAGTTGAAGTCGCTAACTGATCATAAGCAGGTGCATCTCGGTGAATGGGGTATGAATTTTTTCCTTCAGGAGCATCGATACCATCAATAGAGTCACCAACTACATTAAATAGTCGGCCTCGGATATCTTCTCCAACCGGCATTGAGATAGCTTTTCCGGTGTCAGTAACTTCCATCCCACGGACAAGTCCATCGGTAGAGTCCATCGCGATAGTTCGCACACGATTTTCACCAAGGTGTTGAGCAACCTCAAGGGTTAGGGTTGAACCGTCTGTCATTTTAATCTCAAGGGCGTTGAGAACAGCCGGAGTTTTACTTTCAGAAAAATCAACATCAACTACAGGTCCAATCACCTGTGCTATAGTTCCGTTATTCATGTGCTAAATCGCGATTTTATTAGTTTTTCTTTGATATTTGAAAGATCAAATAATGCACTTCTGCAAAGGCTGGTTAAGATAGGCAGATACATAAAGAGAGGCAATCAAAATTCTTATGATTTATTCTGAACAAAGAAGCACTTTCCAAATACCAATAAATCAGCATTCCTCTCTTTAATAGGTAACATCATAATGCGGGTTTATTTGTGCTGAGGTATGAAGATGTTGATGCATCCTTTAACTAATACCTGTTATTATGAATGCCTTTCTAATTATCTTTTTATCAGCATTAAGTATAATTCCCACTTTTTCTGACACCTTATCCATTGAAGCTGAGATTGACAAAGTAATTGTATTCCGGCAACAGGCTCAAATTGAGCATCAACAAGAAATTGAGTTAAAAGCTGGCAGAAATATTATCGTATTTAAGAACCTATCTCCTACTCTCAATTACAGAAGCATTCAGTTACAAGCCGACGGCTCATTTACCATTTTATCCCTGAACCAAAAGTTTGATTACTTCAACCAACCAAACAACAACCCGGTTGTTTCAAAATTAAAGCAGCAACTGGAAACTGTTCAGCAAGAGGTTAAATTTTCTCAAGCAGAACTAGCTGTCATTGAACGGGAAACCGGGTTATTAGGCAACAGCAACAACATCATAAACAACAATCATCTTTCAGCGGCAGAACTCTCGCAACTGCTCGACCTTTATCGAGAACGAGCATCAAAACTGGAAAAGGAGAAAATCACTCTGCAAAAAAACATTCAGGAGAAGCAAAGAGAGCTCAATAAGATACAGGCTCAGATTCAAGAGCAAAGTCGTGGACAGCAGAACCGGTTTGCCGAAGTCATAGCAGAAGTACAGTCTGATACAGATCAAGCATTGACATTTCAACTTACTTACTTGGTAAGAAATGCAGGCTGGAAACCTTCTTACGATATTAGAGGGACCGATATAAACGCCCCTCTTAGTTTGAACTACAAAGCCGGAATCTATCAAAATACAGGAGTAGACTGGGAGAATGTTTCTTTAACCGTTAGCTCCGGTAACCCGTCTCTAAACTCTACATTGCCTGAGATTAATCCACACTTTATAGGCTTCAGAGAGAACCAAGTTATTCAGACAAAACAAGTGGCATATGAAGAAATGGCTATGCCCAGTTATTCGGATGGCGTTAACTTGGAAGCCGAAATGGCGCTAAATCCTGTTACACGGTTCAATCAAAATCAAACCACTTTCAGTTATACCATTGAGACGCCTTATTCGGTCCCTTCAAACGGAAAAGAATACACAGTGGAATTCCGTAAAGAAGAATTACCCGCTAAATATATCTATGCCACAATCCCCAGGTTTTCAGAAAAAGCGTATTTAACGGCTAGCATAAATGACTGGAATGAATTTGATCTTATTCCGGGTCAGGCTTCAATTTATTTCGACAATGCATATGTCGGGTCTACTTCCATATCAACAGACTCTTTTGAAGACAGCCTGCAAGTTTCACTGGGCGTAGATCAGGGAATTAATGTTAAAAGAAAGAAACTCCGTGAGTACAGCGAAAATACTTTCTTCGGAAATAAAGTGGAAGAAAATTATACCTGGGAAATCAATCTTAGAAATAATAAAGACACGGAAATCAGTATAAACGTTAAAGATCTGATTCCGATTTCAAACAATGAAGATATCGTGGTTGAAAAGATAAACCTATCCAAAGGCGACATAAACGATGAAACAGGTATCATTACTTGGTTTGTACAGCTCGATCCTGGTCAATCAAAAAGTATAAAATTCAGCTATAGACTCCGATATCCAAAAGGAAGAGAATTATCTCTATAAAAATCTTATTTAGCACATACTTCTATTAGCAACTCCCCTGTTAAAATTTTATCTTTACAGGCTATTGAGCCGCGCTTTAAAACGCGGCTCCTTTTATTGCATTGTCCAAGACTTTAAGGTGACAACAATCACCTTTTTTTGTAGCAGGTAATCACAATTATAAAACTCGACTCCTTTGGAAACTGAATTATCAGAACGCTCGGTAAGTGTAGACATTCTCATTGAATTTGATGTGAATCAAAATCTGGATTTTGAACCAGCTAATGAACTGGAAACCAGAGAACGTGCTCAGGTCAGAGAATACGTTCAGAATATTTTGCGCAAGCGAAGCTATCTGGATTTCCTGATTGATGAATTCTCGAGCGTTGCTGTTGATGAAATGAAGCCGGGACTAAAAAATATCCTTCGACTGGCTATCTATGATATGCTATTTATGGATAGCACGCCTGACTATGCAGCGATCAACGAAGCTGTTGAGATTGCAAAGATGAAGTTAGGTTCAAGAACCGGAGACCTTGTTAATGCCATCATGCGTAATATGCAAAGAGATGGCAAGAACCTACCGAAGCCTGCTTTTAAGGATCGAAACAAATTAGTAGCTACTACTTTCTCTCATCCGGAATGGATGGTTGAGCGATGGAGAAAACGTTTTGGTGAGCGGGAAGCATTCCAGTTGATGCAAGCGAATAACTCCCGCCCCCATTATTATGTGCGTGTTAATACCATCCGAACCAAGCCTGAGAATTTTGAGCTCCGCATGGAAAAAATGGACGTTGAAGTTAAGCCAAGCGACTGGCTTCCTTATTACTATCAGGTAGATTCTGTACAGCCGTTTATCTCAAAAGGATTATTATCTAAAGGAATTTGTCTGGTTCAGGATATAGCAGCCGGTTTTGCCCCTACTATTCTTGATCCCCAGCCGGGAGAAAAAGTTTTTGATCTTTGTGCCGCACCCGGTACTAAGTCGATCATGATGTCTGACCTCATGCAAGGTGAAGGTGAAATCCTTTCTGTTGATATTTCCTCTGAGCGATTAGAGAAACTTGCAGAAAGCGCCCTTAATTATGGTGCAGAGAATATTAAGATCCGCCGTGGTGATGTGCTTGAAGTTTCTCTTGGTTTAGCTGATGCCGTTCTTCTGGATGCGCCTTGTACCGGAACAGGAGTACTCAGTAAACGAGCTGACTTACGCTGGAGAAGAGACGAAGAAGGTCTGAAGAACGCTGTAGAACTTCAGGAACAACTCCTGGAAGAGGCTGGCAACATGGTGAAGCGTGGCGGTCGATTGGTTTACAGCACCTGCTCACTGGAGCCGGAAGAAAACATGGACCAAATCACCAAGTTCCTGGATAAATATGACAATTTTGAGCTTGAGCCACTAGATGATTATCTACCAGAAGAAGTGTTAGCTGAGGATAAACTATCCTACCAAACACTTCCTCATAAGCATGGTTGTGATGGGCACTTTGGTGTTCTTCTGAAAAGAGTTAAATAGATAAATCATATTTGTCCGCTACAACGCAGAGCGTATGTAGCGAGAGTTAGATTACTTTTCGTTCCAACAGAGTATCAGGAGCGAGTACTAAATCAATAATTCAATCTTAATACTAATAAACTGGTTCCGAACGCTCTGCGTCGGAACCAAATTGTTTAAACAAGTCTGAAGTTTTGAGTAAAGAAATCCCCGCACAATACGACGCCTCTAAAATTGAGGACAAATGGTACGCTTACTGGATGGAAAACGAGTACTTCCACTCCACTCCTGATGACCGAGAGTCTTTCACTGTTGTCATCCCTCCTCCTAACGTAACAGGTGTCCTTCATATGGGACACATGCTCAACAATACCATCCAGGATGTGTTGATACGTCGTGCGCGTATGCAGGGCTACAATGCCTGCTGGGTTCCTGGAACAGATCACGCGTCTATTGCAACGGAAGCGAAAGTCGTGCGCAGACTTCGCGAAAAGAATATCAAGAAAAGCGATCTGAGTCGTGATGAATTCATGGAGCATGCCTGGGAATGGACGCATGAACATGGGGGAATTATTCTGGAGCAGCTCAAAAAACTTGGAGCCAGTTGTGATTGGGATCGTACTTCCTTTACCATGGATGAAGAGTACTCAGAAAGTGTGCTTGATGTGTTTGTTGACCTTTTTGAGAAAGGCAAGATTTATCGTGGAGCCCGAATGATTAACTGGGATCCGGTCGCTAAAACGGCTTTGAGTGATGAAGAAGTAATTCACAAGGAAGTAGATTCCAAGCTTTATCATGTGAAGTATAAGATTGTGGGCGAAGATGACTTTGTAACTATCGCTACAACTAGGCCTGAGACTATTCTCGGAGATACTGCCGTTTGTATCAACCCGCATGACGAGCGCTACACCCACCTCCATGGCAAAAAAGTGATTGTCCCATTAGTAAATCGCGAAGTACCGATTATTCTGGATGATTATGTGGATGTCGAATTCGGAACAGGTTGCTTGAAAGTGACACCTGCTCACGACGAAAATGATTACAATCTTGGCGAGAAGCACAATCTCGAAACCATCAACATGATGAATGAAGATGGTACTGTAAGCGAAGAAGGCGAGCTTTACATAGGCATGGATCGCTTTGATGTGCGTAAGCAGATTGCCAAAGATCTGGATGAAATTGATCAACTGGTAGAAATTGAAGATTATAAAAATAAAGTAGGTTTTTCTGAGCGTACGGATGCTGTGATTGAGCCTCGACTTTCATTGCAATGGTGGGTTTCTATGAAGGAACTCTCTCAGCCTGCCCTTGAAAACGTAATGGATGACACGGTTGAATTTCAACCCGCTAAATTCAAAAACACCTACCGTCACTGGATGGAGAATGTGCGCGACTGGTGTATTTCCCGTCAGCTTTGGTGGGGCCACCGAATTCCTGCTTATTATTATGGGGAAGGCGATGATGATTTTGTTGTAGCTAAATCTGAGGCAGAAGCAGTTAAAAAAGCTCAGGAAAAATCCGGTAATGCCGATTTAACCGCTTCTGAACTTAAACAAGATGAAGATGTGTTAGATACCTGGTTTTCATCATGGCTATGGCCGATTTCTGTGTTTGATCCTGAATACATAAAAACAGGAAAAGCCAATAAGGAATTAGAGTATTACTACCCTACCAAAGACTTAGTCACCGCACCGGAAATCATGTTTTTCTGGGTTGCCCGTATGATTATTGCCGGTTACGAATACATGGACAAGAAGCCGTTTGATAATGTGTATTACACCGGTATTGTCCGTGATAAGAAAGGCCGTAAGATGAGTAAAAGTTTGGGTAATTCACCCGATCCTATTGAACTCATTGGTCAGTATGGTGCTGATGGAATCCGTATGGGAATGCTTTTTGCCACTCCAGCCGGAAACGACCTCCCATTTGATGAGAAGCTTTGTGAACAAGGCCGAAACTTCTGTAATAAAATCTGGAATGCCTTCCGCTTTCTCACCATGAATATGGAAGAAGGTGTAGAATATAATCCAACCACTGAGATCAATGAAGATGATCTTTCTGATCGCTGGATGGCCGCCCGTATTCAGGAAACCATCGTTGGTGTAAATAAAGACTTCGATAACTACAAGCTGAATGATGCCCTTAAAAAAGTGTATTCACTGATCTGGGATGATTTCTGTGACTGGTACATTGAGTTAGCCAAGCCTGAGGTTTATGGAGAGAATATCCCCGTAGCTAAACTCAATACAGCTCTTGGGTTCTTCGAACAGCTGATGAAGCTCCTCCACCCTTTTATGCCATTTATCAGTGAAGAGATTTACCAGCACATTAAGGAAAGAAGTACCGATGAGGCTCTTTTAGTTTCTGAGTGGCCTAAAGTTGATGAAGCGAAGTCGAATGAAGACGATATAGCTCTGTTTGCTTCAATGCAGCAGATCGTTTCTTCGCTTAGAAATATCCGTTCTGAGGTAAATGTATCACCAAAAGAAGAGCTCGAAGTTTTAATCAATACCAAAGAGCAATCAACTGCCGATGCCATCCTCAAAAACCGCTCTATACTTGAAAAACTTGAGAATTTAAAGTCTTTAACCGTTTCTACTGAAATCGAGAAGCCTAAAGTATACTCCTCCTCTATTGTTGGTGGAAATGAAATTTTTGTGCCCCTGGAAGGTTTAGTAGATTTTGGTAAAGAGCGAGAGCGCATCCAGAAAGAAATTGATCGCCTCGAAGGATTTTTAAATGGAATAGAGAAAAAGCTCGCCAATAAGGGATTTGTAAACAATGCCCCTGAAAACGTAGTTGAGCTTGAGAAGAAAAAGAAATCCGATACCGAAGACAGTCTTGCGAAACTACGCGAGCAACTCAAAGATTTTGAAGGATAACCACCTGTTCAATTTTAAATAACAGTGGTTAAATAGAGATTTTACATGAAAACATTTTCACTTCCATCAGAAGAACCCAAAGGACGTCCGGATTTTCTTACCGGGTTGAATAAACGGCAGAAACAAGCCGTCACGCATACCGACGGCCCACTTTTAATTGTAGCTGGTGCCGGTTCCGGAAAAACACGCGTGCTAACTTATCGCATCGCCTACCTGCTTCAACAGTACAAAGCGGCTCCTGAGCAAATACTGGCTCTTACCTTTACCAATAAAGCCGCTCGAGAGATGAAAGAGCGTATCCAGAACCTGATTGGAGATAAAGGTAAAAAGCTCTGGATGGGAACCTTCCACTCTATCTTTTCCAAGATATTGCGGTTTGAGGCCGAGAAAATTGGTTTTGGTTCAGACTTCACTATTTATGATACCAGTGATTCTCAAACAGTGATTAAACAAATCCTTCAGGAATTGAATTTTGATCCAAAAGAGATCAAGCCAAAAGCTATTCACAACAAAATCAGTGATTCTAAAAACCAGCTTATCGAAGCCGATACCTACCAGGAGCGCTTTGTAAGCAGTACGCTTGATGATATCACTGCTCGAGTATATAAGATCTACAATAAGCGCTTGAAGCAAAGTAACGCCATGGATTTTGATGATCTGTTGGTAAAGCCCATTCAGCTTTTTCAAGAACATCCCGACATTCTGGAGAAGTATCAGGATCGATTCAAGTATATACTTATTGATGAGTATCAGGATACCAACCATGCCCAGTATAAAGTCACGAAAATGCTGGCCGATAAGTACAAAAACATTTGTGTAGTAGGTGATGATGCCCAAAGTATCTACTCATTTCGTGGAGCCGATATTTCTAACATCCTGAACTTCAAGGAAGATTATGAAGAGGCGACTCAGGTTCCTCTGGAGCAAAACTATCGATCTACAAAAGCTATCCTGCAGTGTGCAGATTCCATCATTAAACAGAACACCAAACAGCTGGATAAAACGCTGTGGACTGAACAGGATTATGGCGAGCGAATTACGGTTTTAGAAAACTTTGACGAGCGGGATGAAGCCAATCGGGTGGCGACTCATATTCAGAATTTGAAGATGAAGCATGGCTATAAGAACAATCAGTTTGCCATCCTCTATCGCACAAACTATCAGTCACGTGTTTTTGAAGAAGCATTGCGTCGCAAGGACTTAACATACCAGCTCGTTGGTGGACTTTCCTTCTATCAGCGAAAGGAAATTAAAGACGTTCTTGCATATTTAACGCTATTGGTTAACCCGCATGATGAGACTAATTTGCTTCGGATCATCAACGAACCTTCACGGGGAATTGGAAATAAATCGATACAAGATCTGCTAAAGCAGGCTCGCGAGGAAGGCAGCTCTATATGGTCCATTATTCAGAATGTTGAAGAATTAGATGTCTACAAACCGGCCAAAGCTCGGGTCCGGGAATTTGTGGACATGATTAACCGTCTGCGTCATAATCTCGAGAATGGTGAAAGTCTTATGGACACGGTTAAAGCTATGCTGGAGCAATCCGGTTATATGCGCGCATTGGTCGAGGAAAATTCACACGAATCCATGATGCGCCGAGATAACATCATTGAGCTTCAAAATGCGATCTCCTATTATGAGAAAGGCAAAGAGAAAGTATCACTCAGTGCCTTCTTGCAAGAAATTAGCCTTATAACCGATTCCGACAAGCACGATAAGGACAAACCGGCTATAACTTTAATGACGGTTCATGCCTCAAAAGGACTCGAATTTTCATGTGTATTCATTGTAGGATTGGAGGAAAACCTCTTCCCTATGGGTGGCAGGGCTAATTTTGAAGTAGATACTGAGGAAGAGCGACGGTTGTTTTATGTTGCTATAACTCGGGCTGAAGAGCGATTATTCTTTAGCCATTGCAGAAGCCGATTTAAATTTGGTGAAGAACTCAGGCAGGCCCGCTCCCGCTTTTTGGATGAAGTAGATCCCGGTGTGGTGCAAACTGAAACCGGTGCTACCATTACCCAGAAGAAAGACCGCTTTGAAAACAAAGAATCCGGTGATTCGGGCACGAAGATAGAATATGACTGGAAGCAATCTCGTGCAAAAAAGACTTTCAAATCACCCTCAGCAACCATTCAATACGACTATGAAGATGGAGAGGATCCATTTCAGGTAGGCACACAGGTTGAGCATGATAAGTTTGGTCCCGGAAAGATAATAAGTAGGTCTGGATTAGGAATGGATGCTAAAGTTGTTGTATTTTTCAAGGACAGAGGGCAAAAGAAGCTTATGCTCAGAGCAGCACCTTTACAGGTTATCGATTAAAAAATATCATTTACCCCAGTTAGCTTATTAGGACATTTATGAGGCAGGCTTTAATTATACTGCTATTTCTGTGTTTGAGCGTTACTTCAGTTAGCGCACAGGCGGTATTGACTCCGCGTAACCTCGCATTGGGTGGCGGCGGAAGTACTTATATCACCGATTATAACGCCAATTTCTACAATCCCGCGAACTTAATGATAAGAGATCGCCAAGGGGATTTTTCTATTGGAGTGGGCATTGCAGGCTTTTATTTTAACTCATTTCAAAACTTCGATGATCCTAATCAGCAGTTTGAAAATGCCCTTGACCATACCGGCGTTTATTCTCGAAATATCTCCAGTCAGTTTGGTATAGACAGAGATGAAATCCTGGATGACAATTATCCGGCAAATAATACCCTCTCAGACAACACTACTCGATATGACGTTACCCTTCTGGGGATGAAATGGAAAAAAGAAAACCGCTCGTTTTCTATCGCCCTAAGAACCAGAACATCATCTAACTATAAAGTAGGTAAAGGATGGTATACGGGTACTTTTGAACAAAACCAGGATGACGATCTGGTTCTTGACCGTTCGCTAATTCATCGCTATCAAAGTTTACATGAAATTTCTTTTGGCTATGCTGAGTCTTTTCAGTTTTTAACTGGACTCACACCCCGCCTCGATAACTTTGTGATTGGTATAGCCCCAAAAGTAGTAATGGGTGGAAGTTACCAAAGTGCCGTTTGGGAAAATGTTTATACCCAGCAAGGGAACACCACAACTAGAGTAGAGTCCTTTTCTTACGACGCAACCGGCGAATTTGGAACTGCCACAGATGCTTTCCTGAATGGTTCTTCGGTAGAAAATGCGAACGAACAAGCCTTCAACAGCACCCCTTTTTCCATTGCAGGAATTGGAGCAGGCCTGGATATTGGGGTAACTTACTTAATCACCTTTGGCAGTGATTTATCCGCCATTCGCCCCAATCAACAGCCAACCGAGCGCTCTTTACGGTTATCATTTTCAATGACGGATATTGGGTTTATTTCTTATCAGGATGAGGGTATTTCTGTTACTGCTACACAGGATACCATGGCTAGCGTAACGGCACCAAATTCTGTAATTGATGAAATTTTTATTGGGGCAAAAGGTCAATATTTAGATTTTATTGATCAATATGGAGAAGAAAATCCGTTTGCTTTAACGAGCAGTGAAAGCGGAGGCTTTTCAACCCTTCTGCCAATGGCAATGCACGGAGGTGCGCTATTTGAAATTAACCGACTGAAATTAATGGGTGATGTTAGCATTGGCCTAACAAATAATGCCTTCAATTCAACCAAATTAATCTCCTCCCTTGGGATGGAAATACGTCCACTCAAATTTTTACCGCTCAGAGGCGGGATTTCTTTCAAGGGGCAGCGGCCAAACTTTGTTAGTGTAGGGACTGCCATTGAAACCAAAAAATGGGATTTTTCTTTAGCAGCAGTACTCACCCCTAATTCTTTCACCAATAAACCTACCGTAACCGGAGTTTCAGTAGCTACCCTCCAGTTTCACTTTTAATGCCTGCCACTTTGCCCTACTTTACTGACAGACAGTGGGTGGTACTGACGGTTTGTTTAAAGTGAATGATCTGGCTCCGTATTTGCCTTTATTAAAGCAAAACAAAAAAACTGCAGATATTTTATTTATGAAACAGCGCTTTGATTTATTTGAGAACTTAGATCAGTCTGACGATAACTTTGATGATTTTGAGCAAGCTATACCTCTTATGTCTGAAGAGGAAGAGAAAGAATTAACGGAAGCTGAAATTCCTGATTCTCTCCCTATTCTTCCGCTCAAAAATACAGTTCTATTTCCCGGTGTGGTTGTTCCAATTACTGTTGGTCGTGATCGCTCCTTAGCTCTTGTAAAAGAAGCTTATGATGGAGATAAGACTATTGGTGTAGTCACACAAAAGAATGAAGACATTGAAGAACCTGAGTACAAAGACCTTCACAAAATTGGTACAGTTGCTCAGATTCTAAAACTTATCAAGATGCCCGATGGCAGCAAGAGTATTGTCATTCAGGGTAAATCAAACTTTAAAGTGAAACAGTTCACTCAAAGTGATCCTTACTTTAAGGCGGATGTCGAGCCCTATGCTAAAGAAATGGATATTGAAGGACTTGAGCTTGATGCATCGGTTCGAAATATCAAAGAAACAGCTTCTAAAATTATAAACATGTCTCCCAACATTCCTTCGGAGGCATCAATTGCTGTAAACAATATCAACAGCCCGACATTCCTGTTGAATTTCATTTCATCAAACCTGAACGTTTCTGTTTCTGATAAACAGTCCATTCTGGAAGTCCGCAAATTTTCCGACAACCTTGACAAAGTGATGGGCTTTCTTGAAAAGGAAGTCCAGGTGCTGGACATGAGCGAAAAAATTCGCACCAAGGTTAAGTCTGATATTGATGACCAGCAGCGAGAGTTCTATCTCCGTCAGCAGATGAAAGCTATTCAGGAAGAGCTCGGTGAGGATGCCGAACAACAGGATATTGAAAAGCTTCGGGACAAGCTGAAAGCCAAAAAGCTTCCAGACGAAGCCAGAGAAACTGCCGAAAAAGAATTACAGCGATTGGAGATGACTCCAAATGCCTCCCCTAATTATGGCATTATCTATAGTTATGTGGAATGGATTTTAGATCTGCCCTGGGAAGAATTTTCTGAAGATAAACTGGATCTGGAATTTGCCAGAAAAGTTCTCGATGAAGATCACTATGGTTTAGAGAAGGTTAAGAAGCGTATTGTAGAATATCTTGCCGTTCTCAAGCTTAAACAAGACATGAAGGCTCCTATCCTTTGTTTTTATGGACCTCCGGGAGTTGGTAAGACCAGTTTAGGCAAATCCATTGCAAGAGCTTTAAATCGCGAATTTGAGCGGTTTAGCTTAGGTGGAATTCGTGACGAAGCTGAGGTTCGCGGTCACCGCAGAACTTATATCGGTGCATTGCCAGGACGAATTATCCGTTCTATGAAGAAAGCTGGTAAAGGTAATCCAGTGATCATGCTTGATGAGATTGATAAAGTGGGCGCCGATTACAGAGGCGATCCAACTTCAGCCCTTCTTGAGGTTCTTGATCCGGAACAGAATGATACCTTCACGGATAATTATCTTGAGCTGGAATATGATCTCTCCAAAGTGATGTTCATAGCCACTGCAAACTCACTGGATACAATTCCTGCTCCTCTGAAAGATCGTATGGAGATTATCAACATCAGTGGATACACACTGGAAGAGAAAACTCAGATTGCCAAGAAGTATCTGATTCCAAAACAAGTTGAAGAAAACGGCCTTAAAAAAGAGCAAATTTCTTTTACCGATGAATCTATCGAAAGGTTAATTGATCAGTACACACGTGAATCAGGAGTTCGTAACCTGGAACGACAGATTGCAGGTTGCTGCCGAGGTGTTGCAGCAAAAATTGCCTCTAATGAAATTGAGGAGTTTGATGTAGAAGCTGATGATGTGGAAGAGTTCCTCGGTAAACGTAAATTCTTCAGTGATGCTGCCGAGCGAACTACGGTTCCCGGTGTAGCAACAGGAATGGCATGGACCCCTTACGGTGGCGACATCCTCTTTATTGAGGCTAGCGTTTCCAAGGGATCAGGTAAATTGAATATCACCGGTCAGCTGGGAGATGTCATGAAAGAGTCAGCGATGTTGGCTGTTTCGTACCTCAAAGCACATTCTGAAGAGATTGGCATTCCTGAAGAAGCATTTAAATACTGGGATTTACACGTCCACGTACCGGCAGGCGCTGTACCAAAAGACGGACCTTCCGCCGGTGTTTCTCTAATGTCCGCAATTGCCTCCATCTTTACCCAGCGTAAAGTTAAAGGAAGTATTGCATTGACCGGAGAAATCACACTTAGGGGACTCGTTCTTCCGGTTGGTGGAATTAAAGAAAAAGTTCTTGCTGCAAAACGAGCAGGCATCAAAAAAGTACTGCTTCCTAAGAAAAACGAAAAAGATGTAGCCGAAATCGAAGAAGATGTACTCGGCGATCTTGAAGTTGAATATTTGGAGCGTATGGATCCACTGCTGGATATCATCCTTGAAAAAGAGCCGGTGCAAAATGCATCAGACTTCTTTAAAGTGAGCGATGCTCATAAGGAATCTGTATCTGGCAAGAATGGTAAAATGCCGGCCGAAGGTGTAGAAATTGTTAGTCGAGATAATGACTAACAACATCATTTTATATGCATGATTTAAGAGCGGGCTAAATGTCCGCTCTTTTTATTTTATAGCAGGTTTTAATCAATCCAGAAAAACGCTTGTTAATCCCCTATCCTTCCGTATTTTTGGATATGCAAAAAGGAAGAGTCATACAGTCTACCGGAAGCTGGTATCTAGTTGATAACGGAGAAGAAATCATTGAATCCCGTTTACCCGGCCGGTTTCGGTTAAATGGAAAAGAAGTTACCAATCCCATTGCTGTAGGTGATTGGGTTGATTTCAATCTGAATGATGATGGAACCGGTAATATTGAAAAGATACATGACCGGGAGAACTACATTACCCGTCAAGCTACGCATGGAAAAAAAGGCGAACAAATCCTTGTTTCAAATCTTGATCAGGCTTGTGTGGTACAGTCAATCAAGCAACCAATGGTTAAGGAAGGGTTTATAGATCGTTTCTTAGTTACCTGTGAAGCATATGAGGTCAAGCCAGTAATCATTCTTAATAAAATCGATTTAGCTAAAAGCGGTGGTTTAGAGTTTGCGCAAGAACTTTCCGAATTGTATTCAGATTTAGGCTATACTTTTTTAATCACAAGTATTGAAGAGGAAGAATCCCTTCAAAAGCTAAAAGACCAACTCACAGATTGTACTTCAGCTTTCATAGGACCATCAGGAGTTGGAAAAACAAGCCTGGTTAATGCCATTGATCCCTCCTACAACCTTAAGGTGAATGAAGTATCTGACTTTTCAAATAAAGGAAAACACACCACCACTTTTGCCCGGCTTATTCCCTTAAGCTTTGGTGGATATATTGCAGACACTCCGGGTATTCGAGAGTTTGGGCTTGTAAATATTGAACCTTGGGAATTATCCCTATTTTTTCCAGAGATGATAGAACCCAGACAAAATTGCCAATTCAGCAACTGTACGCACGCCCACGAACCAAAATGCGGTGTAGCAGATGCTTTTGAAAAAGGAGAAATAGCCGTCAGTCGTTATAATTCATATATAAACATGCTGGATTCGCTTTAAAGCAGCTATGATTTTACCCTAATATGGGTATTCCCTATCTCCAAAATTATTTAGATATTGATACATAACATAAAACAAACATCATGGAGTACAAATGGTTATGAATTTTAAGAAAATAATAAAAGGATTATGTGCTATTGCATTAGTCGGTCTTTCTACGGCTGGCAATGTACAAGCTCAACTCGGGGATGCGGGGGCTATCTTGAGAGGTGGTGCTGCAGATGCAAATATTTTAATGGAGAGTTTTCTCGCTCCATATACAAAGGGTTTTGGCGCAGATTTAAACACCGGATGGTTTAACACTGCCAAAGCGCACCCTACTCTTGGTTTCGATATCAGTTTAAATGTAGCTGCTGCAACCATTCCATCCAGCGAAAAGGTTTTTGATGTAACAGCCCTCAACTTAAGTCAGCTTGAGCTTACTTCTGGAAGTGCTGAAACGTCCACTATAGCCGGAGACAAAAGCACCAATACTACAATGGGTGTTTATTTGGAGAATCCCCAAACAGGACAAGATGAGCTAGTTACTGAATTTGGCCTTCCAGGTGGAACCGGTTTTGCTTATGCCCCTGCACCAATGATTCAGGCTAGTGTTGGTATTATTAAAGACACTGACATTACCGTACGATATGTACCTGAATTCACTGCTCCAGTTGTGGATGCCGGTGTTGGTATGTTTGGTGTTGGTGTGAAACATGGGATCAACCAATGGCTTCCGGGTGGCAAACTACTTCCTGTCGATATCTCCGTTCAGGTTGGCTATACCAAATTCAGTGCAAATGCTAACTTTAATGTAAATCCTGAAGTACCTCAGGGTGGAAATGCTGAAATTGAGAACACATTCCCTGCTACTACCTGGGATGACCAAAGCATTGACCTTGAAACTACAGCAACTACATTCAACGCGATTGTTGGTAAAACACTCCCGTTCATTTCTGTATATGGAGGATTAGGTTATGAGACTTCAAAAACAACCTTGGCTACACCAGGAATGTATCCAATAACCTCATTTAACCCGGATTACGCTAACGATCCTATGAATGAAAAAGAAAAACGAATTGAAGCTATCGAATCTCCTATTGACTTGGAGATTGAAGGTGATAATAAAATTCGTGCTTTTGCAGGTTTCCGATTCAGCCTGGCTATCTTTAGAATTTCTGCTAGCTATACCCAATCTACTTATTCTGCTTTTAATGTAGGTGTTGGGTTCGGCTTACGATAAACCAGTGAAGACATATTCTTTAAAACAAAAAAGGCGCTCAATGAGCGCCTTTTTTATTACTTATACTTTTAAGCTTACCTAATTAAAGTCTATTCGATGTAAGGATACGTGCTTTTATACGTTGAGTCGTCATTTCGCGGCGAATGCCCGAAATCTTATTGCTTTTACAGGAATCAATAGCTGATTCTATGGCTATATTTAGAGATTCCTGCCTTCACGGGAATGACCTTAATCGCGATTCTTTAGTCTGTTAAACTCATTTGTTGTCTCGAACTCACCTTAATTAAGCAATCTGGTAATCAGCCAAAATAGGCTTCTCAACTTTCTCATCGAGTTCGATAACCCCATCTCTTAAACGCACAATTCGGCGGGCGTGATCTGCAATTTCTTGTTCGTGAGTAACCACAATAATGGTATTTCCCTGACGATAAAGCTCTTCAAAAAGCATCATAATCTCATCTCCCGTTTTGGTATCAAGGTTACCCGTTGGCTCATCGGCAAGAAGAATAGACGGGTTATTAACTAAAGCTCTGGCAATAGCAACACGCTGACGCTGCCCACCTGATAATTCATTAGGCTTGTGATCAACCCTATCCCCTAAGCCTACTTTGGTAAGTACCTCTTTTGCCCGCTCTTTACGTTCAGCTGATTTCATACCTGCATAAATAAGTGGGAGTTCAGCATTAGCCAGGCAAGAAGTTCTTGGGAGTAGATTAAAAGTCTGGAAAACGAACCCAATTTCACGATTCCGAACTTCAGCAAGTTCAGCATCATCCATCGTGCTTACATTATTATTATTCAGAATATACTCTCCGGTTGAGGGCGTATCGAGGCAACCAATCATATTCATTAATGTTGACTTACCAGACCCCGAAGGCCCCATAATGGCTATATATTCATTCTCTAGAATGTCAAAAGTTACACCAGCCAGGGCATGTACTTCCGTACTACCCATTTGATAAACTTTTGTTAGATCTGTGATTTGAATGACTGGCTTTTTAGACATATGAATTGAATAAAATTAGATTAATTGAACGAAACAGTCTTATTGTTGACAGTAACCTTATCACCATCTTTCAAGCTATTAGAAAGAGTACGGTAACTACCAATTACAATTTCTTCCCCTGCACTAATACCTGAGAGAATTTGAATATGTGTGTTATCACTGATCCCTGTCTCAACTTCTTTACGGATTGCATTTCCATTTTCTACAACAAATACCACCTTACGAATATCCTCATCCTTGATAACTAAGTCTTCATCCTGAGAGCTTGCAAGAATCATTTCAGCTGAATCTTGTTCCGCTTTCTGAGTCTTGCTGTCTTTAGCAAAATCGCGAACCGTTACTGCCTGAATAGGAACTGATACAACATTTACCGCAGTTTGAGTTTCTATATCAACTGTAGCAGACATTCCTGGACGGAATTTTGGAACAAACATTTGTTCAGGATCTTCTGAACTCTCCGTTCTAACCAACTTATCAGGACTGCTGTCAAGGTTGTGAGGTGTAACAATTCGAACTTTTACCTGGTAATTCGTAACCTGCTCATTAGTCCCGGAACCTGTTACCCTTGCTGAGTTTGCAATTTCAGTTACAACCCCGTTGAATCTTCTTTCCGGATAAGCGTCTACTTCAATTCGGGTGGTATCCGCAAAGTCTACGTTTACAATGTCGTTCTCATTCACTTCAACTAATACTTCCATACGGTCTAAGAGAGAAACCCGCATCATTTCCGTACCTGCCATTTGCGAATTACCAAGCACTCTCTCGCCTTCCTCTACACCCAGACCAGTTACGGTACCATTCTGAGGAGCTCTTATCACGGTTTGCTCTAGTTCTTCTTGAGCCTGACGCAGTTGAGCTTCAGCACTTTGAATTTGATACTCGGATGCTTTTAAACTTGCTTTCTGAGCATCGAGCTCTGATTTCGTTTGAATGTATTCCATCTCAGAAATCAGTTCTTTGTCGTATAGTTGCTTGTCACGTTTGTATGCCGCTTCAGCTTGTATAAGAGATGCTCTGGTTTGCTCGAGGCGAGCTTTTTGAGTCAACAAAGCTGCATTTAAGTTATCAATCTGAGCTTGATAGATGTCGGGCTTGATTCGGACAAGCAAATCCCCTTCACGAACAAAATCACCCTCTTTAACGGCCAGTTCTATAATTTCACCCGAAACATCCGGACGAATAATAACTTCGATCTCAGGCTGTACCTTACCGGAAGCTGAGACTAACTGTGTTATGGTCTTAAGCTTCGCAGTAGCTGTTTCTACCTGTTTTCCCGAATCTGACTGCCCAATGACCCCGGTCATCCTTAGAGTTAAACCCAGAGCAATTACAACACCCAGAACTCCACCTATCCATATCAACAGTTTTTTTGTTGATGATTTCTTATTCGCCATTTCCCTTACCTATCCCTTTAAATTAATTATGTTTTTAGAATTCTACGCTGTCGCCACTGAGTTTACCTAAGTAGTAGTCAAGCAACTTCTCTTGAAATATCAAATTATACATTGCTTGTGTGTAGTTAGATTGTGCTTCAACATAACTTGCTTGTGCCTGGCTCAATTCGATTAATGTGCTTGAACCAACATTGTATCTTTCCTGCTGAGTCTCAAATGCACGTTCACTTGCTCGTCTTGATTTTTCAGAAGCTTGCAGCTGTTTGATGTATGAAGTGTAGTCGTTGTATGCCTGTGTAACTTCCTGAATAACCTGAAGCTTAGAATTATCAAAAGACAATTCTGCATTCTTAAGCTGAATTTTTGAAGACTGAATGTTGAACATTCGATTCCAATTTTGGAAGATTGGAATGTTAACGGACAACCCTAAAGATCGGTTAACCTGTTGGTCAAAAAACTGATCATTGAAACCTACATTCCCTTCACCTGGCAAAGAATACTGATCACTATATCTTGAAGAAACCGAAGCACTAGCTGAAACAGAAGGATATAAACTTCCTTTAGCTATATCTAGCTGATACTCTAAAACTCTGATATCGGCAATTTCACTCTTAAGGTCTGACCGATTTAGAATTGCCTGATCAATCAGCTCACTTAAACTATAATTCATGTTCTCAGCTTCGCGCACCTCAGTCTGAGTTTCAGGTACTACAAACTCGTAATTACCCAATGGATCGATTTGTAGTTGCCTTACAAGCACCAATTTGCTGAATTTGAGACTGTTTTCCTGTTGAGTTACACTCAATTCATCAGCAGCTACCTGTGCTTCCTGGTTGTATAGATCCACAGAAGGGCGAGATCCTACCTCAACCTGTGCTGTTACCTGCTCAAGTTGTTGTTGTGAATTTTCAAGATTCTCTTGAGCTATTTCTAACAGCTGTCCATCCAGTAAAACCTGTAAATAACGAGACGCAGCATTGAAAATAACCTGCTCTCTAGCTCGCTGTAAACTTTCTTCTGATGAAAGCTTGGATTGCTCACTGGCTCGAAGTGAATTTATATTATTAAAACCATCAAATATGGTAAGGTTTGCGCTTAATCGACCACTAAAAGATTGAGAAGTCACATCAACAAAAGGGTTAAGACCCGGCTCGCTCAAACGGTCAGCAATAAACTGTTGACCTGTAGATCTCGAACCACTTAGACTACTGGTTATTGAAGGAGCAAAATCCGCATACTCGCTTTTAATATTTTCGTTAGAAAGCGCAAGATTATTCTCAGCCTGCTTTAGCTGGTAGTTATTCTCAAGTGCTATATCGATAGCTTCCTGAAGTGAAATTGTTCGGACGTCCTGAGCTGAAAGCGTTGACGTTACTAAAAATAGAAGTGCAAATAGCGTAGATGAAAGAAGTCTTTTCATGATTGAAATTCGTTTTTGTTAACAGGTTGTACACGAAGAGTGACGAAAATAGTTACAGATTAGTTGCTAAATTTTCGACTTTTATATCCTTTTACAGCGTGTAGCTAAATAGTTGTAAAATTAGTCGGCTGACTCTCTATTCTTTTCTTTTAGTTCAGCCACTTTACCATCAAGAAAATCTAAAAACAGACTCAAACCTTTTTTGGCGAGCATACGTTTAATCTCTTTAGAAATTGCTGAATCGGTACCAGAAGAATATTTTCTTGGGGAAGAAATGTTGTTAGTATCTTTATTCCGACCTATCAAAAACCCAACAACAATAGAAGCACCAACAATGGGTAACGGATATTTCTTAATAAGGTTTTTAGGGTCCATATTATCAGAAACCCCCTCCTTCACACTGTCAATAGATTTATCCAATCCGTTTTGTATACTAGCTAACTCATTTTCAAGCTGCTGCTTTTTCTTTTCAAGGTTTGATAATTTTTCTTCAGACATTTTCATCAGAATCTTTAGTGTGAATTTCTCGCGTAGGAAGCTCTATTGTCTCTTTCTCTTTGACAGGCTTAGTATCTAACAACTCGGCAAGTAGTTGAGCCTGAATTCTCTTTGCTATGGATTTAGGTTTCACAGTTACAAATATAAGACCTAAGATAAAGAATGGAGCACCTACTATTGCATAGCCAGCCCATTCTGCATCAAACACATCTCCAAGGTAAATGGCCAAAGCGACCAGTCCAAATACTAAACCCAAAGCCAAAATAGTATAGCCAAAAAGCTGTTGAATGGACTGACCTATAATATAAGTGACCTTATCACTTACATTTAGGACCGTCAATTCTAAACGAGTTTCAACATATTGTTTAAGCTCGCGGGTAATTTGTTTTATTCTGCTACCTAAATCTTCCATTCGGATTTAGTCCTTTGATGTGAAAATTTTGGCTGCAATAAATCCAACAGCTAATCCTACAGCAACAGATTTAAGCGGATTTTTGCGAATGGTTGATTCCGACTTATCCTTTAGTTCTTCTAGTCGAACCTGAAGATCTTCGTCTTCCAGGATTTCTCGGCCCTTATCAATTGCTCGATCAAGGCGTTCATTTATATTTTGGATGATTTCTTCGTTCATAATGCCCTATTTTTTTCTTTAATATAAGAAATTGCATTGGATGCTTAAATCATTCCATTGCAAAAAGTTATTCGTAGCGTAAACTTTCTATAGGATCTAGCTTAGCAGCTTTAAAAGCAGGATATACTCCAAAAACCAACCCAACAATCAACATTCCGAAAAACCCACCTGCTACCGACCATAAAGGTATTACCGGTTCCGTTTCTATCCATACCGCCATCAGGTTTCCGACACCAATGCCAAAGATCATCCCTATTACACCACCTATTTGGCATATGAATATGGCCTCCATCAAAAACTGACTTACAATAGCTTTTCGTGTTGCTCCTACCGCTTTTCGAATCCCAATCTCTCTGGTCCGTTCAGAAACTGAAACTAACATGATGTTCATAACACCAATACCGGCTCCTAACAGAGTAATAAAACCTATTGCGAATCCCCCCATATACAAGGCACTTGTAAAAGCATCGAATGTCCCTGAGAGCGATTCATTTGTTTCAATTTCAAAATCATTTACATCACCCGGTGCTACTTTCCTGATAACTCGCATTATGCCGGTGAGTTCTTCTACGGTACGGTCAATGAAGGAAATCCCAGGAGCCCGAACCTGGACTGAAATATTTCTATCTCTGCCTCCATATACATTTAAGGCCGTTGTGTAAGGGATTAAAACAAAGTTATCAAAGGACTGACCGAAAACCTGTCCCTTAGCTTCAAGAATTCCAATCACCTGATACTGACGCCCATCAAAGCGGATGGTTTTACCTAACGGATATTCATTTTTGAACAAAGCATCTTGCACATCCTTGCCAATAATTGCAAAACTTCTGCCGTACTGAACATCATCGCCGGTAAAATTTCGCCCATCTTCGAGATCGTACGCGTTGTTTTCCAGGAAATTTGAATTACTTCCTCTTACCATTACGTTGGGTTCCGTTTCTTCATCCTGGAATACTATTTTAGAAGCGGAAAAAGTTTCATAAGGACTCATTCCCTCTGCTATGTTCATTTGCTCTTCAAGAGTGAGAGCTTCTTCAAATCCAATATTCTTTCGATTTCGAATGTTTTTATCCAGTTCCCCCATTTGCACTGCAGGTGTTTTCTGGATGGTGATTACGTCACTTCCCATTATACTAAGCGTATTTTTGAAGTAGTTATCTAAAACAGCAACCGCTGTAGTAGAAACAATGACAGAAAAAACACCAATTACTAAGGCTAACAGCGTAAGGAAAGAACGAAGCTTATTCGCCCTGATAGAATCTATAGCTTGTGCAGTTGTTTCTTTGATATGCATTTTTATTCGAACCTCAGTGATTCAATTGGATCTGATTTTGCGGCACGGTAAGCAGGAATAAAACCAAAAGTAACCCCAACAAACGTACATATACTAAATGCTACTATTACTACGCTTACATTCATTACAGCCACAAAAACCTGATTAATTAGAATGGTTAATCCGCCAGCCAGTGCAACCCCAATAATTCCACCTAACAAACAAATAGCGATTGCTTCCAGCAGAAATTGAGTCAGTATTTCCCATGACTTCGCACCCACAGCTTTTCTTATTCCAATTTCTTTTGTTCGCTCTCTTACAGAAACAAACATAATATTCATCACACCAATACCCCCAATCAGTAAAGATAAGCCACTTAGTATAAAGCCTACCGCATAAATACCGGCTTTCATACCTTCAAGTTGTTCCTTAAATGCTTCGGGTTTATTCAGTGCAAAATCATTATCGGCTGTAGCATCTAATTGCCGAATTCGTCTCATGATTCCTTCGAGTTCGTACTCACCTTCTTTCATGACTTCTTGAGAAGGAAACTGGACGCCAATTTGTAAGCCATACCTTAAACCATATATCTGTTTATATGCTGAAATTGGAATGATGATCCGGTTGTCAGTATCCTCTAATCCTAGAAATTTTCCCTGTTTTTCCAGAATTCCAACTACTGTGAATTTTTGCCCTCCGACCCGAATTTGTTTACCTAGTGCAGATTCCAATTCAAACAGAGATTCCATCAATGTATTTCCAATTACCGCAACTTTTGAACCGGAACGCACTTCCTGCTCCACATACATTCTTCCCTCAGCAATGTTGAGACCCTGTATTTCCAAATAATTTGCCGTGGCACCACTTAACCCCACTCCTTCAGCACTCTTATCTTTATAACGAACGGAAGTACCTCTATTTGCAGCTGCTGTTACATTATTTGCATATCTGCTGTAATCTCTTATTTGCTCAACATACTCCAGCTCAATCTCTTTCCTATTTCTATACTCCCACCACTTATATTCTCCGCCCATGCCCCATGGCCATTTTTGAACGTACACCACATTCTGCCCCATCATTGCCATGCTTTTTTCAAAAGTAACATCCATACCGGTAGTAACTGAGTCAACAATAGTTACCATGGTAATCCCGATGATTATACAAAGGGCAGTAAGTGTAGATCTGATTTTGTTGACTTTAAGCGCCTGAAGAGCGATCCGAAATCCTTCAATAAAACTGTTAGCTATTCTCATGCTAGTATTTGGGGTGAGTTGATGTACCTGCTACGAAAATTATTTTATTTCGTTACGCCAAATTTAGAAAAAAATACTTTTGTGTTATTTTTAATGAATACCTTAAATAATTCTCTTTTAGCGATAAAATTTACTTTATGAAATTAGATGTACTTGTATTTGCTTCCCATCCTGATGATGCTGAATTAAACTGTGGCGGAACCATTGCAGCCTTAACTTCACAAGGTAAAAAAGTGGGCATTATAGATCTCACAAAAGGTGAAATGGGCACACGCGGTACCCAAGAAACCAGAGCTGAAGAAGTTAAGAAAGCTTCTGAAGTTTTGGGAATTTCATTTCGAAAGAATCTAGATCTGGGTGACTCACTTATCCCAAATACCAGAGAAAATCAGTTAAAAATTATTGAGCAGGTTCGGGTGACTAAACCACATATATGTATAGTCGGGGCCCCCTTTGACCGACACCCTGATCATGCTAAAGGCACAAACCTTTGTATTGATGCCTTGTTTTATTCTGGTTTAAAGAAGATTCATACTTCAGATAATGAAGGGAAAAAACAAGAAGCTTTCCGCCCCTCCCATATTTTGCACTACATGCAAGACCGGCCATTTGAACCTGACTTTGTATTTGATATTTCAAATCATTGGGAGACAAAAAAGAAGAGTATGCTCGCCTTTAATACTCAATTTAATGTGTCAGACCCGGGTGATGAACCAGAGACCTATATTTCGTCAGAAAACTATTTTAAGCAGCTTGAAGCAAGAGCTCGATACTTTGGTCATTTGGCAGGCTTTGAATATGGGGAACCGTTTAAATATCACCTGAATCCTGCACCTCTAAAAAGCATGGATTTGTTTTTTGAAAGTTCTATAAACCGGTAAGGGTTTTAAAGCTCATAAATTTCGTCAAATAGCGTTGTATCGATGACCACATCTGAAGCAGATCGCATGCTATCTATTTTTGTGTCTAGGAAGTTTAATACGCGATACATTTTCTCAACCTCTTTACCTGGGTCATCCACAGAAATTTGAATAAACTCTTTGTCGTTTACATTTAATACCACCCATCCTTGTGTTTCAGAACTTGCTGTAACTGGTGAGCCAACAGTAGCTTTCGACACTAATCTGTAATCAGCATCTATTGGCGACAAACTTGCCTGCTCTATCGAGGTATAGTTAGGAAATGTTTGCGGAGGAGTCCCTGACAAAATATCCCGTCTGATTACTTTTGCTTCTTCCAGAGATGTAGCAGGAATTTTCCAGTAGCTGGTCTCAATATTATAACTTCGATTCCGAATTACCTGGTTGCGGAAGTTCTCCGGGATTTCTGTTTCTGAGGTGTCCTGTAATGCTATTTGAATAAGTTCCTGTTGATATAGATCGGAAAGAACTTCCATTCCTCGGTCTTTTACTTTCTTATTGACTCTATCGTCATTTTCATAACCTTCTTCTTTAGCTAAACGCATTAAGACCTCGTTACGCAACGCTCTTCCTACTGATGCTCCAGTTCGGTTCCTTGATTCGTTTAAAGGCAAATATGGGAGCCAGTTCAAATAATCTTCTATGGTGAAATCAATTCTTTCACCAAGCAATACATAGGTCCCTAGTACTGACTGCTCATCAACTTCTAATGCCAATTCATCGAGTTTACCATCATTCCATGTGGCTCCCTCCATGTCTCCATCTTCTTGCTCACGATCTATTTCTTGTATTGATGGTAAATTTCTGATTTCCTCCATCAAACTGACAAGGGGTTCGCGATTCATTTCTATATTCACCTTACTCATCAAATCACGGATGTAAGCATTAGCCTCGAGAGCTTGATTTCGTTGCTTAACTTTATTCTGAATTCCTTCTTTCCGAATCTGATATTCGCTTTCGGTTAACATAGCCTCAAACAATACTTTCTCCACATAAATAATATGATAGCCAAAGCTTGTTCTTATTGGTTCTGAATATCCCCCTTCATTTATCGAAAAAGCTGTTTCCGCAAAATTATCATCAATTCCATAATATGAAATGGGACCTAGATAGCCAGCCGTGGAGTCATACTCTGCAGTACCATAAAACTCATTGGCCAAGTCTACAAAATTCTCGCCGGCCTCAAGCCTATTGTAATACCTGTAGAGTTTGTCTTCGTCTTTAGAAAACAGATGCCTTACATATACTTTACGTTTTGACTTGGCGAAAGCTAATCGAACGTCCTCTTCTGATGGGTTTTCAATTCGCTCATTCATTTGATCCACAAAGTAGATATCAGCGAGGGATTTTCTCTTCTGATACCAAATAGCATCCTGATAAGTTTGGTTGCCTAGATAATTCTTTTGAATAGCCGCATCGGCTACAGCTAGATTATCAATTAGCTCACTTAAATATCGATAACGTTCGTTCTTAATATCATTTCGTCCTGTTTTGATCAGGTAACCAACATATTTTTGTTCAAAATCGGATACCGTAATTTCCGAATCATTAACAGTAGCAATTACTTGTTCGGATTCTTTCTCTTGAGAACAGTTTGCTAAAAACAAAGATGAGCCTATAACACAAAAAAAGAATAGCCACTTAAAATGTAGGTGGCTATTCTTTTTCAATAAACTGGGTTGAAACATTTAGAAGTATAATTTTATATCAATTAACGTCGTGTTGCCTAAATACTCAAATGGAACTTGGGCAAAATCAAAGCCAAGAGCAACGCCGCTGGCTGTTTTTAGTGTGAAGCCTGCTCCATATGTAAAGTGCGAATCAACCTGATCACCTAAAAGTAGATCTTTATAACCTGCTCTGGCATGAAACTTAATTGTATTGGTGATATAGCTGAGTTGAGAACCCGTGTCTAAATTAAGATCATTATCGTTGGTTTGTTGAGCATCAGTCAGTAGCAGTAGCTCTAAATTGTCTTGCTTAATAACCGGAAGCGCTACACCAAACCTGAATGATAACGGCAGATCCCATTCGTCCATGAAGATACGACCTGGAACGGATTCATTATTACCTTCACTTGTTTCATCAACATCAATCAGGTACTCAGCGTTAATACCCCCCATCTGCATACTTCCACCAAAGTTACTTATGGTTGCACCAAGCTTCATACCATTTAGATAGTCTGTTAAAAGAGTAAATCCAAAGTCGAATGCAAAGGTTTCAGCGCTCATATCATAGATTTTCTGCTGAATTAACTTAGCCGTTCCACCAAAGTAAAAGGATTCGGTAAGGTTTTGAGCATAAGATAATCCAATGCTTAGATCATGAGCACCAAATGAAGCACCTGTTCCCTCCTGAAGTTCTACCGTTCGTATATCCATTCTACCATAGTCAAGGTAGTTCAGGCCTATACCAAAGCTTTTGCCTTCTGAAATATTAAACACTAATCCGGAGGCATAGGCGCTGACATCAACAAAAAGTTGATTATAGGAAAGATATCCCGAGCTGTAAGTACCACCCTCATTCTTTAGAGCAATAGTTGCGGGGTTCCAAAAAAGCCCCTCCGCACCTGAAGTAATCACGGTATTCGCGTGTCCTAAGGCTGAGCCTTTAGCTCCAACTCCCAGTGTGAGAAATGGAGCGGCTGTAGTACCTACCCTGCTTTGAGCATGTAGTGACACCGAGCTAACTAAAAAGAGTAATACAATTAATGTAGAAAGAGGCTTCATAATCTGATGTGTTAGAATCTTACTTTTTATATTCTTCATGACTACTTGACGATTGCAAATTTGTCTACATATTCGCCTATCCCTTCTGCTGATACGTGATAGAAATAGACCCCGTATGCTATATCTTCATTATTAGCAGTCCTTAAATCCCAGGAAATAGCACCGTCATCAATTGCACCGTCATGGTTAAGAGTGTTAATCAATTCACCTCTAACGTTGAAAATTCTGATTGTACATTTTCGGGGTAGATTGTAGAAGTATATCTTCCTTTCTCCACGCCCAACTTGTCCTGAACTTCGCTCCCATTCAGCAGCACCTATGTATGGATTCGGGGCAACATAAATATCATCCATTTGAGACGAAGCAAGCTCGTTATCAATAGAGGCTTTAGTAACTCCAAACTGGAATGTATCTCCGTTACCAAATGAACGAGTACTTGATATACGGATCTTATCACCAGCAGAAGGAGGAGTTCCACTACCTTGTGCATTGAATTGAAGGTTATACCTATATCTATACTGGCCGTTTGGCTGTCGCTCAGTAACTACTAAGTTGTCACCTGAATTGAATTCACCATTTTCATCTTGGTCAATTACTAAAAGTACTACATCCGTATCAGTACTAATATTTCTGGCAAAGACCGGTATATCGATTCTAGTAAATTGCCCACCCAATATAAAAGGAGGCGAGTACTGCGTATCATTGGGTCCTACCCATGTGAGTTCGAAGTCAGAATCGCTTCTTACAAATCCCCCTGTTGAGATTCCTGTTGGTGTAAGAATATTTTTGGTTAGTGTAATTACCCAGTCTGTTTCCAGTCCATCCAGTTCATTTGGATTAAGACTGAATAATTCATTCTCTGATCCTGAATTAGAGATATATCCGGTTCTACTATCAATAACCTCAGTAGGTGGATTATTCTCCATTTCAAAGGTAAATCCATCAATTACACTGGTTGAAGGTGTAAACTCAGTACGTGCTATAATTGTATCTGAAGTTGTTAACTCAACCATTTCAAAGCCTGAAGTATTTCTAAAATCTCCTGAAGTTGACATCGTGTCAAAGAAGTTAACTTGGTATTGCTTTGATTCATCAATTAGATTTTCAGATACAATGTTCACATTAGCCCTTCCTGTACCATCACCAGTTGTTAAAGTGCTAAGATCAGTAGTTGACCCACCTAAAGTATACCCAAGTGGATTTGTCTTAGGAACAACTACAGCTGCGTTTACTGAAGTCCCTGTTACATTACCAGCTAAATCTACAGAAATGTTGAAGGTATTTTCCTGAGGATCAATACCTAAAGCGGTTGAGCCATCTTCAGGTTGAAAGCCTCTGTCGTAAGCTACGATAGCGTAATAGTAAGTTTTACCATTTGTGACGGTAGTATCAACATAGTTGAATTGTAGACCTGTGTTGCTTCCAAGATCAAAAATTGCATCGCCTTCCAATACCGGAACAGTGCCACTGATATCGTTATCCAAGTCAAATTGTGCAATTGGATCATAATAAGTAGGAGCACCATTTACATCCGTAATAGTTCTGGCGTCCGTAAATACATTATTTGTACTGCGGAATAACTTGAAGCCCTCAAAATCAAAATCCTGAAGAAAACGGTCATAACTCTCAACTGCTGCCTCATCCCATGATAGTACTACTCTTCTATCTCCTGCATCTGCAGTAAGTATAGGTGTAGTTGGGGGTTGAGCAAACGTATAATCAGCATTATAAATGTTTTGAACAGTTCTTCTATTTTTGAAGAAATCTTCCTCATTATCACCAAAAATCCATGCTGTAGAGAAGAAGTCTGTTGACTTGCCATTTGGAGTATTCTCGCTGGAAAGTTGTACTTCTCCTGACATAAAAAGCGCAAATGGCTCATCATCTGCAACAGATTGTACCGGCTCTTGGCCAAGTGGAAACTCACTCAAAACAATACGCTCGAATAGCCAGGTATCATCTCTAAGGTTATTACCACTTTCGTAAAATGGACGGGTGTTCAAGTCAAAACCTGTTAAGCCAATCTGATCTGATTCATCAACATCCAATTCATTAAAGTTAGGCTCTCCTTGAGTAGGCATTCCATCAGCTTCTCCTTCGTCAGGACCTACATAATCTAAGTCAAAAGGTCCAAGACCATCTCGGCCATAATCATCGTTTATTAATTCGCCTTGATCATAAACACCATTATTATTTTCATCAGAATAACCTACCCAGTCTAATTCTTCATCTTCAGGGTACCAAATACCTGCAATGTAAGCCGGGCGATCTTCTAAAGGACCATAGTAATTTTCAAACGCTGCACGGTCGTATCGTGCCTCAACCTCTGCCTCGATTGCGGCTTGTCCAACGATAGGCGTCATAATATTATTATCAAATCGAGATTCATCTGTAATACCGTCCTGATCAGCATCAACTAAATCATCGCTATCAGCCGGAGATTCAAGAAAGGCAAAACCCGTATATCCCAATTCATAGTTACCGCCTCCGGTTGTCGGCGTACCTATTCCATTACTATCCCAACCATATACAACATCAAGTAAGGGATCATAAGCGGCGTTATCATCATCTTCCTCATTACCTAATCCGTAATCTACAATCTGAACAAAATAAAGGCGCTCTTGATCGAAGTCTCCTTTGTTTGTAATTCTGTAGATCAAAAACATAGTATCCTCAGCAAGTATGTTTGCCCATTGGAAAACACGGACCTGCATTTGTAAGCCTAAACCACCCATAGTAGAATCTGACTGAGGACTTGGATAATACACTCCAAATGGACTGTATGGTTCGCCCGTTTCAGGATCTACTGCATATTCGTCATCAGAAAAGTCATCCATCACATAAAAAGACTCCTGATCAGCATTTGCTAAACGACCATCACGACCATTCCAGGTTCCTGGCCATCCAGCGTCAGATTCATTCAGCCTGTCAGGCCAAAATTCTGGCCAAGAGCTAGGATCCGTACTTAAGGCCGGAGTTGGAGTGAGAACGGATGTAACCGGATCTACTCTTTCTGGGTTATTAAATCCCGGAAGCGGAAGCCATCCCCATGCCTCTCCTGTAAAAGGGCTTTGTCGTAATCCAGCTTGTCTATAGTTGATGATGACCGGATTCAAAAGGGTATCAGCGGCTCCATTATAGAAATCAGGATAATCTGAACGATTACCGTTTACAAAACCGGCAATAATAACACCTACTCCATCAATATGGCGACCACCGATATCTCGAGGCCAAACTCCCCACGGAATGTCATTCCATCTGGAAAACTCACCATGATTTCGGAAGTTAGTTTGGATAAGGTTTCCATCCAGCACTCCCCTAGCTATCGACTCAGATTCACCACGATAAATTACTCCATTATACTCATCAGGAATTCCTTGCGCCATTAGGCTTCCTGAAAATAAGAGCATGCATATGATCAGGAATAAATTTCTACTCTTCTTCATACTTGTCTGTCTGATATTCTTTGTTTCTCTGATTTCTAATTTTTTTAACATCAAAATGTATATCTAAGTCCTGCTTTAACAGTTCTTGGAGGACCTTCCATTGACTGATTGTAGATGAATTCTTCGAAGCTATTCAAACCACCGGGAATAGAATTACCTCTTTGGATATCAGCCAGTCTTTCGGATTCGTATGAAACTCCGGTGTCATTGAATACCGACCACTGAGCTCTGGTATCGAAAACGTTATCAATTTGGAGGAAGAACTGAACGTCTTGACTTAATTTTACCGGTTTGTAGTAAAGTCTCATGTCAGTGTTAAACCAAACAGGCTTATCTTCATTATTATCTATGAAGGAAGTTCTGTCTCTTCTGAGTGTTGTATATGGTGTTCCTGTCTGTAAGCTACTTATAGCAGAGATGGTAAGCCCAATATTTGTTCGGTAAGTTAGAGTGTTGTTCAATACATTTCTTCTGTCCCAATCAAGTCTTCTAAGCTTAATTGTAGGCTCTAAACCAGCCTGGAAGCGGTTAAATGCGTCTGTTGGGTTTGAGGCTGATCCTTTAGCAAACTGGAGAGTGTAATCAATAGTCCATGAAATTGGGCCATCTCCTCTTTGGTAAAGTGATAGTGTTGTTCCCTTAATGGTACCGTAGTCAAGATTTATAAATCTTGAGATATTCTGTCCGTCGAAAGCTCGTCCAAACTCAACACCTGTAAGGTTTCTGATATCCTTAGAGAAAATGGTGAAATCGAGTCCCAACGTTTCAGTAATACCTTGTTGTAGTCCAACCTCAAATGAAAGTGTTCTCTCAGGATCTAAATTTGCATTACCAAACTGTGCTGGAGAAGCAGCTGGATTTTTCTCGTACTCAGAGTTGGTATAAAGAATAGACAACTGAGGTGTTTGAAAGAATAATCCCGCTGAAAAGCGCATTACTCCTGTTTCAGAAATTGGGAATGCGATTCCTAAGCGAGGACTCAATTGAAAAGTGTCATCAGCCTCAACCCTGTTAGAAATTGTTTCTGTCGGATTCTCTGGGTCAGAAATCGTTGCTCTTGAAGCCTGTGTCCAATCTCTTGGCACTGTAAAATTTGGATTAAAATAGTCAGCTCGAAGACCTGCATTAACAATCAGGTTTGGATACTCAATTTTTGTTTGAGCATATGCTGCAGCTTCATAAGGGCTGACGTCAAGAGCATAGGTGTCATACGGGCTGTCGTTAACTCTTGGCTCGTCATTCAACACTGTGATACCAAAAGTATTAACGTCTAGATTATGAAATCTTCCCGAAAAGCCAGTCTTAATAGACACTACACTGTTTAGCTGTGAAGTAAAACTTCCAACAACACCGGAAGTCTGAACTATATCACGTGTAGAAAATAGTTGGTTCCCTCCAACAGCAAAAGCTTCTCTACCCTGCTGAGTGTTTTGCTCTACAGGTACATAAGCACTGGAAAGGTTTAAAGAATCTTCCGGTGGAGTATGCAACCAAGAACCACCTGTATCATTTAGGTAACTAAACGAAAGGTTGGCGAAAGATTTCTGACCAAATACATACTTCATTCCCAAAATATGATTCTGAGAAAGGTTATGGTATTCGTTTACTCCATTAGGGTTGTATTTAAAAGCGTGGTTATAACCTTGACCGTCCGATTTTTGAAGAAACAAGTTGTAATCAATTTTAAAGCGGCTGTTTACTTCATAAACAAGTGACGAGTTTAGAGAATACCGATCTTGGTAGTTCATGGATACATAATCACCGGTTCCGGTAGATTCAATAAGCCAATTATTCCTCGCACTGTTACTTAGCCCAAAGGACTGATCAGAAGGTCGGAATAAGTCTTTTCCAATAAGATGACCAGGGTCTTTAAGGTATCTGAGGGATACACGAACACCCAGTTTTTCATCTATAATAGGGCCTCCAATTGAGACCTGAACATCTCTGTTCTCTAAAAAGGGAGCAGCTTCAGTATATGAAACTGTTTCACTGACAAAATCATCACTTGCGAGAAATGGTCCCGGACCTGTTTCTCGACTTATAAATTCAAGTTCTCTATTACTTACAATATTACCTGTATACGCTAGGAAATTACCTGACCAATCTTCTGGAACACCCTTAGTTACAATATCTACAACACCACTTAAGGCCTGTCCATACTCTGCATTAAAAACACCACTAATAACCTGGAGACTAGAAACCATGTTCTGCTCAACTGTAAATGCAGCAGAATTGTTATATGCATTATTAATAGGTACGCCATTTACCAAATAGGCAACTTCACCTGTCCTCCCTCCTCGGAAGTGACCATCTACAACACCGGCCTGATTATTAATAGCATCTGATAAGTTAACAACCGGTAAATCTTCTAATTGTTCTGAACTGATGTAGGCTGTAGTTGTAGTTCTATCTTTTTCTACAATTGGCCTTTCAGCTGTTACAACAACTTCTTCACCTTCTATTACTGATTCTTTAAGTGTAGCATCAATTCTTGTTGTTTGATCAACAAATACCTCTACGTTTTCAACTCTATATGTAGCGTATCCCAAGTATTGAAAAATTACTACATACGTTCCTGCATCAACATTATTAATGTTATATCTGCCATCAACGTCAGAGTTTATCCCTTTAGTAGTTCCTTCAATATAAACGGAAACACCAATTAAGGGATCGCCGGATTCATCTTTAACTTCGCCAGCAATTTTCCCGGTTTGAAATGCAGATACGGAATTTGTGGCAAGCAGGAAGACAAAAAGATAAAGTAGTCCTTTAAAAACTGTGAATACCTTCATAAGAATATTATTTGAAATAGGCATAGCCTTTAGAAGCTATGCCTATTGAATTTTAGTATGATTAAATAAATATACCTGTGACCATTACTTGATCAACATCATTTTTTTCGATTGAACAAATGATGATCCTGCACTAATTCTATAAATATATAGACCGGATGACAGGTTAGATGCATCAAAGTTTTGTGTATGACTTCCTACTGCCATAGACTCGTTTTTGATGAGAGTTGCAACTTTTTGACCCAACATATTGAATACTTCTAAAGTAACCTGTGTAGCACTTGGTAACGTGAAGCTAATGTTTGTAGTTGGGTTAAAAGGGTTAGGATAATTTTGCTCTAAACTAAAAGTAAGTGGTTGTGCAGTATTTGTTTCATCGTTAGATACCGTAGCATCTTTACCAACAAACGCAATTACTTGCCATTTAGAAGGTGTATTCCACCATCCGTCACCACCAGCTTTGTTAGACCATGACACCTGACGTTCACGAGCACCGTTAGTCTCATCACTATCATTAATAGCAATATTAAACGGATATGTTTTCACTTCAGTACCACCTGGGAAATCAAATGCTTCATCAGGTGTTGCATCAGGATTTACAGATCCAGTACCACTTAGGTTAACAGTATTAATCAAAGTAAGAGTACGGTAACCGTAGTCTGTTTCTTCAACAACAGTCTCTGAGTTAGGTATTAAAGCATTAATAAACCAACTTTCATGAATGTATCCAGTGCCATCAGCAAATGATCCGCCACGGAATTGGTAATCAGGGTTTTCACCTCTCAACATATCGTCATGAGTAGAACCTATAATGAATGATTCTGGTGAATAGTTACCTAGCCCCATTTCAAAACTGTCATAAGCCCAAGCTGCGCCTGCGCCTGTTTCAGTTGCAGGGAATTGGTATGCTTCATCTGAAATCTCATTATATATGATAAACTCTTGATTTGTAGAACCAAAGGCTAACCATGTTTTGCTTGAAAGATCTTCATTATTATCCGGAGCAGTACCGTTTTCTAAATAAAAACGATCTTGGTCGATTGTAAATGGAACATATCCGTCTGGAAAAAGACCGGCTAAAGTTGCGGCATCTGGAATAGTGCCTCCACCAATAGCTTCTAAAACAGTGGAAATTTCATCATCGCTGAACTCATAAGCATAACTGTTAAGAGTCGATACATTTCCTTCAATACTAGAACTTGTAACGTCACTTTCAGCTCCAAGACCAGACACGGCCGTTACAGCATAGTATGAAGTAATGTCACCAGCTAGACTAGCATGAGGAACCTGAATAGAATTTGTGAAAGTTAATTCACCATCAGCGGAAACGGTTCCAATTTGAGATACACCGGAAGCAGGAACATCTGTAATTGCTGATTCGCTAAAGTAGATGTTATAAGCAGCAGCTCCGGGAACAGCAGTCCAAGAAATGCTGTGTGTATTTTCAACACCCTCAACTGTAACAGATGTTGTTGCTGCTGGAGGTGTAGTTTCAAGATCGGTGCTTGAAGAGCCAATATAAAAATCATCATAGTAAATTGGGCCACCACCACCTACGGTAGCATCATCATAATCCCAATGTACACCAACATATTTAACAGACTCCCAGTCAAAATCCATGTAACCTTCAACTCCTTTACCTATAAAGTCACCGGCTGAGTTTCCACCAATACCAGGGTTAGACCAGGCACCTGGGTAATCCCAATTTGAAAAGAGCGTGTCAACTTCAACTTGTAAAGAATCACCGGTAAGCGTTACACCTGCATTTGCTGAGTCTAAAGCCGCAGTTGTACGAGGAGGTAATGGAATTGCAAATTCATGCCATTGGCCATCATGAGCCCAGGCAGGAATAGTCCATCTCATTCTAAATGGTAGATTATCTGTCTCGTAGTTGATACCGGTATCGGTGTCAAAAAACGCTACAAATACATTACCTCTACCAGCAACTCCATTTGCTGTATCTGAGAGTAGCTTGAAAAATAGAGTGTCGGTTTCACCGTAATTGTCTGCTGTAAAGTCAGACATATCCGCTCCATTTTCCGCCGGATCACCGTTTGTAAACCTAAAACCTGCTTCACGGTATGTTCCGTAATCGATTCTGTAAACGTTGTTATCACCATCCGGATTTAAAGGGTCAACTACATTAACCCCTTCGTTAGCTGGTATTTCCACATTTGCACCGTCAATAAAAAAGATAAACTCTTCTTCAAGAGTAATTTTTTGTGCATTAGTTAAACTAGAAAAACCAGAAATTAATACTACACCCACAAGAAGGGCTGCTGATCTAAAAATAGTAGCTTTAGTCATAATATTTCTGTTTTGTTGGTTATGATTTTACAGGATTTTGTACCTGAAATAGCAACTTATTATTTAAAAGCGCTACCAGATCAGGTATTAGCCCGCCCCCTATTTTATAGAATCCCTTCCAAAGATACAACTTTTTAAAAGCTATTTTTTTCTCTGAAGTGAGAATTTATTTCATATGAGTGCTAATTTATCCCAACAGGTAGAATGTAAGCGCTTTTTGATCATCTAATTAATTCTATTTAGACAAATACTATGCAAAGCGCTACCAATGTGACTGATAATTATTTATATTCTTGAGAATATTTTTCATGTTTTTGAATAATTTTCTACTATTAGCTAATAATTACAGTTTCTAGAATACCTTATGAAGACAACTTTAAAAGATATTGCAGACCAAACCGGACTCTCTATATCAACTGTTTCCAGAATTTTAAGAGGCGATTCAAAAACCAGTTCAGATAACGTAGAGCAAACTATTCGTACTGCCCAAGAATTAAATTACCCTATCAATTCCCGGCTTCTAAACCAACAGTATGATTATAAATCTACGCTTCAAGTTGCGCTCATAAGTTCTTTCTATCCTGACGAGTTTTATTCCACCTTTTTCTATGGATTAAATAACGCGGCTCAGTCCGAGAACATCTCGTTATCCTTTTACATTTTTGATTCGGATAAAAACAATCTGCCTGAATTCATAAAGAACCTGAGTAATAACTCTATAGATGCTGCTATCCTTTTCCTCCCCGCTTTACAGGAAAAAGACTACAAAGAAGTTATTAAGAAAGTACCGAAGAGTTTTTCTTTGATTTCTATGGCTCCTCTCTTTAATCCAATTTTAGATACCATCACTTTTGACTCGTACCGGGGTGGTTATTTAGTAGCCAAACATTTTTACGAAAGAGACTATAAGGATGTAGGAATCATTACCGGACCTCACAACAAGAATGAGGCCTTACTTAGAAAAAATGGTTTTACTGACTTTATAGGGCAAAAAGACGATATCAATCTAACCTGGCAATTTGAAGGAGATTACACTTTTGAATCTGGCAGGGATGCTTTTGAAACTTATTCAAAACTAGAGAATAAGCCCCGGGCAATTTTTGCCAGTAATGACTACATGTGCCTTGGCTTCCTCGAACATGCCACTAAAAATGGTTTAGACATCCCCAATGATATAGCAATAGCAGGATACGATGATCTTCCAATTTGTGAATACGTTCACCCTTCTATTACCTCTGTCCATACCGATTACAATATTTTGGGGAACAAGACATTCAATCTACTTAAAGAAAAAATTAATGCGCCTTACGATCATAGCGGAATACTAAGCATCATTCCTGTTTCACTTTCAGTTCGACATTCATCCTAAACAATCACACATCATGAATAAAAGAATAATCCCGTTACTTACACTATTACTGACGCTGGTTGCCAATTATACGTTGGCTCAAGATGCCTCAATTGATCAAAAGATAGACCAACTTATTGATCAGATGACCGTTGAGGAAAAAGCTGGTCAAATGACCCAACTTAACATCACCACTATTGTAAATGGTGAGCAAAATGATGTAAACCTTGTTAGGGAAAAAGCGATTAACCTGATTAAGAATCACCACATTGGTTCTTTTTTAAATGGTGAAGCCGTTCCTGCTGACCAATGGTTCACTTACATGTCGGAGCTCATGGAAATTTCTATGGATAACTCCAGATTAGAGATTCCCATTATTTATGGTATTGATCACATGCACGGAGCTAGTTACATAGCTAACAGTACCATCTTCCCTCATAACTTAAACATTGGCGCCACGTTTGAGCCAGAACATGCCAGACAAAATGCTCGTGTTACAGGTATTGAATCAGCAGATTTAGGTCACCACTGGATATTTGCTCCTGTTTTAGATTTGGGTAAAAATCCGCTTTGGCCACGTATTTATGAGACCTACGGTGAAGATCCGTATGTAGCTGAAGTAATGGGAGCTGAATATGTAAAATCACTTCAGAATAATCCTGAGACAGCACCTTACAAACAAGCTGCTACGGCGAAACACTTTATTGGATATTCTGATCCAATTGAAGGCTGGGACCGAACGCCTGCTCTTATCCCCGATCAGCACCTTCACGAATTCTTTGTTCCTGCATTTAAATCTGCAATAGAGGCTGGTATTAGTACAGTCATGATTAATAGTGCAGAGATTAATGGAGTTCCTGTTCATGCATCAAAAGAACTACTTACCGGACTTCTGCGCGACCACCTTGGTTTTGAAGGCGTAGCTGTAACTGACTGGGCTGATATTGATCAACTGGTTACCAAGCACCGCGTTGCTCCAAACCTCAAAGAAGCTACTTTCCTTGCTGTTGAGGCCGGTATTGATATGAGTATGACGCCTTACGACCTTTCATTCACAAATGCACTGATTGAGTTGGTTCAGGAAGGCCGTATTACTGAAGAACGATTAGACCTTTCTGTTCGACGAATTCTAAAGCTCAAGTTTGAACTTGGTCTATTTGAAAACCCATATCCAAGTGATGATAGATTAGACTTGATTGGAAAAGACGAACATAAAGAATTGGCTTACAAAGCAGCTGTTGAATCTATTGTTTTGCTTAAGAATGAGAATAATGTACTTCCGCTTTCAAGTGATGTCCAAAATATTCTAGTGGTTGGGCCATCGGCTAATTCTAAGAGAAATCTAAACGGTGGCTGGACATTAGCGTGGCAAGGTGGCGATGAAGAACGATATCCTGATGATGTAGAAACAATCTTCACCGCAACACAAAAAGCATTCCCTAATGCTTCTGTAGAATATATTGATGACATCAGCAGCCAGAATATGGAAACTATTATGGCAAAAGCTAATTCTGCAGATGCTGTGTTTTATGCAATGGGTGAAACTCCGTACACAGAAGGTGTTGGTAACATTAACACCCTCCTCCTTCCCAACGAACAACAAAACCTGATTGATGCTACATCCGGTGTGGATGCTGCCAAAATCTTCGTTTATGTGGGTGGCCGACCTAGAATCATAACCGATATGGTTGATAATGTAGATGCAGTACTTTTTGCTGGCTTACCAGGCAATGAAGGCGGAAAAGCTATTGCCAATATTATTTCGGGAATGGAAGTTCCAAGTGCAAAACTACCAATCACCTACCCTAAATTCCCGGGTGTATTCTATCCGTATAATCATAAAGTCGCCGTTTTCACTCCAAGTACTCAAGCTAATGAAGAGTTTGTAGGTACTACTTTGTATGAATTTGGTGCTGGATTGAGCTATACCTCTTTTGAGTATTCTGACCTTAAACTATCCTCAACTGAAGTATCTAAGGATGGAACTATTGAGGCAACCGTTACGGTAAAAAATACTGGTGATATCACTGGTAAAGAAGCAGTACTCTGGTTTTTAAGCGATGCATATGCGTCCATTACCCGACCGGTTAAAGAGCTTCAGCATTTCGAAAAGATTGAGTTGGAAGCCGGTGAAGAAAAAACCCTGAGCTTTACCATTAATCCAATGGAGAACCTTTCCTTCCCTGATAAAAATGGAAATTTATTATTGGAAGCTGGTGCTTTCACACTTACTGTTGGCGATCATTCTCAAGAATTTACCCTTACAGATTAAGACTGTTATACCTTACATTTTCCGGAACTGCCTACTGGGCGTTCCGGATATTTATATACTTCTCAAATGCACTCCTCGCATTTGTTGTATCTCCTCTTAAGGCATAAAGCCTGGCATAGTTATACCACAGTAACTGCGACTGTTCATCTAATGCTTTTGACTCTTCTAGCCATTCCTCTGCCCTATCCAAATCTTTATGTATTAGATATAGAGCAGCTAATGAATTTGAAAAGTAAGGGTCATCCCGTTCTATACTTAATATGATGTGAAGCAATTGTGCCGAATAGGTATCAAATTTTCGACTATTAATAGCGTAAGCGACACCTTTCTTAAGGAGATTCTCATTATAGATCTGCCAGTAAGCAAGTTGTTGATAATGCTTAACCACTGAAAGTGAATCCCGTTGGTTTGAGCTATAATTGATAACGTCAGTCAGAGCTAGTGAAACCGGGCGCTGCATCCTCCATGAAGTTGCTGCTATAGAATCCACGTACGATCTGGCCTGATGGGCATCATACAATCGTTGGAAGCCAGCATATTCCGCTTCTTCACTTAACCCTTTTTGAAATGGATAACCTGATGTCAACCGATCAACGGGAACCGTTGAATATATTTTTTCAAATTGTGTAGTTGATGTCCTTTCAAACAATATGTTGGGTGAATAAGCCGCTTTGATATTTTCCAGCTTGTTAACCATCACTTCAAAGAAAAGATCTGCAATAGCTTGATGTCCTTCCCAATCTGGATGAAGATGATCAACAAAGAAACTCGAATCAGGAATTGTACTTCGAGACTTATTTTCTGCCAAAGAGTTAACATCGACAACTTCAGCTCCATACTCATAAGCTTCGGTACTAATAACCTCATTTATTTTTTCAGGAGCTCTGAAGCGAATTGCATCTAATTCTTTGGCTTGAAAGAAAGCATCGCTTGCCGAATTTACTTCCCCTTCTTCAAATAGCCTCACTCCTTTCGTAAAACTGGAAATTGCTTCATCGTTATCTCCTAATGGAGCCTGATCTTTCAGATTAGAGGCTACGGTCCCTATAAATACAGGCACTGATTGATTCTCAAACCGATCCAGAACGTCAGATATGTTTTCCTGAAATTGACTTATTCCTGCTTCAAATAGCTCACTTTCAATACCTATTTCAGCATCTTTTACTACTTTCGCCATCATAGTCCGATTGTCAGAATCAGCAGTATCTTCAGGTCGCATAATGTCTTCTATGAACTGGTACAATCTCCAATTCTTTAGGTTCAACATAAGACGCTTAAGGCCTACTCCCTCACCAAAACCAAACTGTGTACTGCCAACCCCAAAAGAACCATAGTACTCATTATGGCCAGCATAGATAATGACAGCATCGGGCTTATACTCCACCAGCCGGCTACTTAAATCCCAAATCACAAAGCTGTTTACGGCAGTCATCCCAAGGTTAACTAACTCAATATTGAGTCCCTTTGTTTCCATAAGCAGTCTTTGTTCTAACTGTGTAGAAAAGCTGCTATAGAAATTATAAGGAAAGCCCTGTGTAGAAGAACCGCCCATCACAAAAACACGAAAAGTATCTTCTTCTTTCTCTTTTAGGAAGGGAGATATTGCAACCTGAGGCCTGAAGGACGGAAAATACCTGGATACAAAAGCTGGATTTGTAGCTACATATTCAGGTTGAGTAGGAACTTCAACAAAAAGACTTTGGGCATCCTCATTGTAGCCACTTATTCTAAGTAAAATTTCAACCAGACCTAATAGCAGAAATGGGAAAAGCAGCGTTATAACCCAGTAAAGTGTTTTCTTCATATCAAAGATGTAAGTGTGCGGAACTCCTGAAGTTCATTCAGTAAATTTGTTTGCAATATTAGCGGCTCAGGGGATTGGAGTTTATATATTATTATTCAGTTTTGTCAACTTTAATTAGGCAAAGTAGAGTTCGGAAAAAACTGGACTAGCTAAGCATCTTACTCTGTTAAGATTACTACCTCATTCTTAGATCAAAAACTAAGAATTTAAGCTTCATACATTCTCAATCGCTGAATAGGTATAAAGGGGAAAGGTGAATTCAGTTCACCTTAATCCCAGACAACAGTCCCCACTGAACCCGAGAATAACGTGAGAGATTTCACTTCTCCGTCAACAGAGATATCAAAATCAATTCCTGAATCTGTGTCGTTTAAAACAACCAATACAATCTGTCCATCAGGGTTCTTGAAAGCAACGTTTGGCAATCCTTCGATCTCATTAGATTGAATACGTACAGACCCCGGTCTTACAAACTTCGAAGCATGAGCAATGATATAATAGGCAGGATTTCGAGTAACTTCATTTCCATCAATTGTTAAAGCCCCCAGGCATTGTGTACACCCTCCATCCGTATGTGGATCTTGGTTAGGGTCGGCCGCTAAATTCCACTCCAATACATTACGGCTCCAGTTTCTGGTGGCGCCAACAATCAACTCACGGATATGCCATGATAAGTCAGATGAAAAGTTACCGGGGGCTCCAATCCATTGCTCAGTGAAATACAGGTTCTTATCCGGGTGTGCATTATGGACAGTGCTTAAAGCTGAGATATCTCCCCCATACAAATGAAAAGCAGAACCGTCCACATACTGTTTTGCTTCGGGGTCGTTCATAATACTAATCGGATACTGTGGATTATCAGCATTGTGATCCCAAATAATAATCTTGGTATCAATTCCGGCCTCATCGAAAGCAGGTCCTAAGTGATTTTTCACGAAATCAGCCTGTTCACTTGCTTCCATGTACATACTTGGATTATTGCTGTCGTGCAAAGGTTCGTTCTGTACCGTGATTGCATCTATAGGAATACCTTCATCAGCCATTCCTTGAATATATTTAACGAAATACAACGCATATGCGTCATAATACTCCGGCATTAGCCTTCCACCTATTGTAGATTTACTGGTTTTCATCCAGGTAGGCGCCGACCAAGGTGAACCCAGAATCTTTAAGTCTGGATAGATATCTAATATTTCTTTTAGTACCGGAATCAAATACTCCCTATCTGGGTCAAGGCTGAAATTTTCCATACTTTCATCCGTCTGACCAGCGGGTAATTCGTTGTATGAAAATGGAGCTGGATCAAGATCAGAAGCTCCTATACTAACCCTTAAATAGCTAACTCCTATTTTGCCTTCTCCTTCCCCAAATAATTCGTTTAGAATGCTTTCTCTGGCCGAAGCATCCATATTATTTAAGTGAAGGGCGCTACCTCCTGTTAAAGAATATCCAAAACCATCTATAGTCTGATAGGTAGTATTCGAGTTAATATTTATTACTGGATTGCCGGAATTTGAGTCTGCTTTTCTTAATCTGTCTTCAAGTTTTTGAAACAGAGCCTGACCGTCGGCCGTTGTCAACCAAAGCTCGGGAGAATTATTCCCATCATCGTTTACGGTCTTGCATCCTTTCCAAACAAAGATTAGAAGCATAAAACCAATACTACTCAGTATGATTCTTGAGCTAATAGTTTTTAAAAAATTACGGTTCATGAGAAAATTTTTCATATCTAATAGTATTTCATGAGCTTAGGTGATCAATATATACTATTGCGAGTTTTTAGAAAATAGCTTTTCCGATTGCCTACATGTTTTTTGATGTAAGCAATCAATTTGGCTCAACACTCACAAATCGTTCTATGTTCCTGGACATTTCAATACGAGTAACGAGAGATTTGATCACCTTCTTGTAGAGATCAATACCAGAGGCTTTGTCTTCAACACCGGAGTCAATATTTGGGTTGTCATTAACCTCGATTACATACGCCTTATCACCAACCATTTTTAGATCCACACCATATAAACCATTCCCCATTAAAGCTGCTGCTTTAGTAGCTAATTTCAGTACCTGTTTAGGTACTTCTTCAATCAGTACAGTAGTTGCTGCCCCCTCCTGATTTTTCTTGGCTCCTTTCCAATTATAGATCTGCCAATGATCTTTTGCCATGAAATATTTACAAGCAAACACTGGTTCATTATCAAGCACACCGATTCGCCAATCATAGTCGGATGGAAGGAATTCTTGGGCAAGAACCAGATCGGATTTTTTAAATAATAGGTTCAGCGATTCCTTTAGCTCACTCTCATCATTCACTTTGATTACTCCAAGAGAAAAGGCACTATCCGGCTGCTTTAGGATTAACGGATAGCTCAAATTCTTAAGACTATTTTGCTTAATGGAGTTTTTAAAAAAGACCTGCGTTTCCGGTGTTCGTATGTTGTTCATTTTTAAGCGCTCATGCAGATAGATTTTGTTTGAACATCTCAAAATAGACCAGGGATCGTCGATTACAGCTAAACCCTCAGCATAAGCTTTCCTCGAAAATTGATAGGTGTACTCATTTACGTTTGTAGTTTCCCGAATAAATAGGGCATCAAATTCCGACAGTCGGTTATAGTCTTCTTTTGTGATGAATTCTGTGTAGATATCCAGCTCATCAGCTGCTTTTTCAAAATTCTTAAGCGCTTTTTTGTTTGATGGTGGATTCGCTTCTTCAGGATTAACCAGAATGGCCAAATAGTATTTATAACTCTTGAGTTTCGTCCGTTTAAATCTTCTGGACTTGAAATAAATAGCTGCAAATTCCTGAACAGAAAGCAAGTCTTCCGGTTTCACTTTATTTAAACTTAGGGGGACTATTTTCTTTACTTCCCAGAATTGCCCTTTGCTGAATTGCACCTGAAACATCGGGGCCTCAAACAGGTGATACAGCTTTTGCCCTAATACTTTAAAAGCCGGATCAATTGTATGCCCGAAGTACACATTTAAACTCAGCTTATTTTCTCCTCTTTTTTGCAAAGCCTTCTGTATAACTTCTTCAATATCATCTGCTATTGAACTGATTGCTCCTGTATCTTTAAAATCCCTGATTGTAGTTACATTAGGAATTGCTCTATGTTCTCTTGCGGATGCTAAAAGGGACACATAATAGCCTATACTTTGATACTTATAGGAATTACATAAGTTAAAAACGCGCAAAGATCGCTCTGAAAACATCCCTTTGTTGGAGGTATAGTCAGCCGAAGAAACGACTTCGACATTTTCAATGTCAAGCTTCCAATTTTTAGGATCATCTACTACAATAATGTTCGATATACGGTTTTTAAACTCCGCCTTGGGCAACTCTTTAACCATCCGCAGACCATCCCGTCCCAATTCGTAATAATCACTGAGCAATTCAGTAGAACTGAAACCCGCTTTTTTGTACCAGTTGATAAGCTTCCTGTTCTCTGCATAGACTTCGAGTGAAATACGTTCAGCACCTTTCTCCAAAGCAATGCTGTGCACTTTTTCCAAGAGTGTGCTTCCAATGCCTTTTCCTTGAAGATCAGGATCCACTACAACAGAAAAAATTCGGATCGTCTTCTTGTACATGTAGAGCACTAAGCTCCCAATAGCTTCAACGCCCGTTTCTTGTTGAGCTTCCGCAATCCATACCTGCTGAAAGTTGCTCTTTAGGCTTAGGTCGAGGGTTCTTCGGGAACTCTGTTGAAAATAAGGAAACGATTTACGTTCAAGATGAAGCAAAAGATCGAGGTCGCTTAACCGGGATCTCCTGATTGAAATATCCATGTGAAAGGCAGTTAATTATATTCCAAAATTACATCTTTATTTAGCTATGTCATATATGCAGATGAAATAATTTTAGACCTCTTTTCAATTTAAACTGCCTTTAAGAAAGCTATCCCGTGAACTTCCCTTTCATTTGAGAAGCATCAAAACACTCCTCGATTTCTTTTTGAAGGAATGCCTGGAGTGATCGATTACCGGCAATAATGCGCTGACCAAAGAGCCAGTCATCTTCGCCGGCCCAATCGGTAACAATTCCCCCGGCCTCCTGAATTATCAGCACTCCTGCAGCTACATCCCAGGGACTCAACCCATATTCATAAAACCCTTCGAACCTACCACACGCAACATTGCATAAGTCCCAGGCAGCAGAACCCGGACGCCGTACACCATGCGTTTTCTCCATCATCCTTTTAAACAGAACCAGGTAATTATCTACCAGATCCAGGTTGTTATAGGGAAAGCCGGTGCCAATCAAAGAAGATGAAGGGTCATTATTTTGGGATATTTGAATCGACTCCCCGTTTAAAAATGCACCCTGCCCCTCAACCGCTGTGAATAGTTCGTCATTGGCTACTTCTAAAACCAGTCCAACTTTGGGTTCCTTGTCTTCCCATAAAGCAATAGAGACGCAATAAACCGGGAAACCGTGAGCAAAGTTTGTGGTTCCGTCAATCGGATCAATGATCCAAACACGTCCATCCGGCAAGGAGGTTTTCTTCTGAGATTCTTCAGCCAAAATTTCATCCTCAGGAAAAGATGCCTGGATAATTTCGATGATTTTTTTCTCTGAGTTTACGTCAGCATCAGTGACTAAATCATTCTTTCCTTTAAGTTTTACATCGAAGGATGCTCGGCTGACATAATCACGAATTATTACGGATGCTTCTTCTGCGGCTTTCTTTGCTACTTCTAACTCGTTGGAGTAATTCAAATTCTACTGATTGTTTAATTAGAGTGTGTGATTTAACAAAGATAGATATTAAAAAGCGGTATTTCCTTAATTGTTGGCTTTAATATCAGGCAAAAAATGAGGATATTCTTTTTTCAATTTCTTACCCAAAATACAGATTGATGATCATCCCTATAGCAAGCGACCACGCTGGATATCCCGCTAAGGAAATTGCTAAAAAGTTACTCGAAGAAATGGGCCATACCCCTGTTGACTATGGCACTCACTCCGAAGATTCCGTCGACTATCCGGACTTTGCCATTAAAGTATCAGAGCTGATAAATGAAGGCGAACACGAACTGGGAGTTTTGGTTTGCGGAAGTGGACAAGGCGTATGTATGACTGCTAATAAATACCCAAAAGTAAGAGCAGGACTCACATACTCTACCAAAGCTGCTGAACTTACACGCCAGCATAATAATGCCAACATTATGTGTTTACCCGGTCGGGAATTGGATGAGTCACAAATCAAAGAAATTCTTGAAGTCTGGTTTACTACCAAATTTGAAGGTGGCCGCCACGAAAGACGCGTTAACAAAATTGAATCCCTAACACAAAAGTAACAGCCGCTAATGAAATCCCTGCAAGAGCAAGATTCAGAAATTTTTAGCCTGCTTGAAAAAGAAGCCGATCGTCAGAATTATAACTTAGAATTAATTGCTTCCGAGAACTTTGCTTCTAAAGCCACTATAGCGGCCATGGGAAGTACCTTAACCAACAAGTATGCTGAAGGCTATCCTGGTAAGAGATACTATGGAGGTTGTGAGTTTGTTGATGTGGTTGAGAATCACGCAATTGAACGAGCTAAAAAGCTTTTCGGAGCAGATTGGGTAAACGTTCAGCCACATTCCGGTGCTACGGCAAATGCAGCTGTTTATCTCGCCTGTATGAAACCGGGTGATACGCTTTTGGGATTTGACCTTTCACACGGCGGGCACCTTACACATGGATCTCCAGTAAACTTTTCAGGCATCAACTATAATGCTGAGTTTTATGGAGTAAACAAGGAAACCGGTCGCCTCGATATGAATGTAATCCGTGACCGGGCACTGGAAGTTAAGCCAACCATGATTTCAATCGGAGCTTCAGCTTACACCAGAGACTATGACTACGAAGCTTTCCGGAGTATCGCAGATGAAGTTGGTGCCCTGCTCTGGATGGATATGGCACATACTGCAGGACTTATAGCCACCGGCAATCTTAACGATCCCCTGCCTCATTCTCACGTAATCACTACAACTACACACAAAACATTACGCGGACCACGTGGCGGAATGATTTTAGTAGGGAAAGATGGAGAAAACACGATTGGAGTAACCGCACGCAAATCCGGGAGAACCAAGAACTGGGGTGAAATTTTTGACTCAGCAGTTTTTCCAGGAACCCAAGGCGGTCCGCTGATGCACGTTATTGCCGCTAAAGCCGTAGCCTTTGGAGAAGCACTTCAGGATGACTTTAAAGAGTACCAGACACAAACCCAGAAAAATGCCAAGGCTATGGGCGATAAGTTCATGGAAATGGGATACGATTTGGTAAGTGGCGGTACTGACAATCACCTTATACTGATTGACCTTAGGAGTAAAGGATTGAATGGTAAGATTGCTGAAGAGGCTCTGGAAAATGCAGCCATCACAGTAAATAAGAATATGGTACCATTCGATACAGAAAGCCCATTTGTAACTTCCGGTATCCGAATCGGCTCCCCTGCTATGACAACTCGCGGACTAAAAGAAGCAGAATTTGAACAAATCGCGGTGTTGATCGACAAAGTATTACAGAACCCGGAAAACGAAGAAATTCACAAATCAGTAGAGCAGGAAGTACGTGATTTGTGCGATCGTTTCCCTCTCTATGATTTTGTAACTGCATAAGCAATACAGGACCCCACTTTGGAACAACGTCAAATAATGGAAGGTGAGCCGCCTAAGGCCAAGAAACCCGCTAACCGTACCGATACCATGTCTTTCCTCGATCATCTTGAAGAACTAAGATGGCGATTGGTTAAAGGACTGGTTGGAGTTATGGTCGGTGTAGTTATAGCCTTCATTTTCTCCGATTTTATTGTTGAAAAAGTAATGCTGGGACCAACACGGTCTGATTTTTTCATGTACGACTTACTTCGGGTTGATGCCGTTAATTTTGAACTCCAAAGCCGAAGATTACCCGGACAGTTTTTCACCTTTTGGGGAACCTTGTTTGTAACCGGGTTCATTATCGGGTCTCCGATATTCATCTATCAGATCTGGGCATTTATTGAGCCGGCTCTTGAATCATCAGAAAAAAAGAAAACCTTCTTTAGCACCTTCTTTATCACCTTTTTCTTTTTGTTGGGTGTAAGTTTTGGGTATATGATTTTAGTTCCCTTTGCTTTGCAGTTTTTTGCTCAGTTCCAGATATCAGACATCATACGTAATGATTTTGACATCAATGAATACTTCAGCTCAATATCTATGTGGGTGGTAGCCTGTGGGGTTATTTTTCAGATTCCGGTGGTCAGTTATTCCCTTTCTAGAATTGGGATATTAACCCCGGAACTCCTCAAAAAATATCGCCGGCACTCCATTATATTTGCCCTAGTCGTCTCTGCGATGCTAACTCCCCCCGACCCTATTTCACAGATCCTTATAGCATTACCGTTAACTGTGCTGTATGAACTTTCCATTTGGATAAGCCGCTACGCTGGCCGTAAACGGAAGAAGGAACTTGATAAAGCAATTTCGGGCACCGACTAATAAGTTGTGGATAGAATAATCCCTAATCATCTATGGTTTTAAGCCTTTGAAGCTTTATCTTTAGTGAAATAAAAATCAATCCGAATAGTTTAGCATTTATACTTTTGAATAAGAATTTCTTTATCAGCCAAATGAAATCAATACCTACTCAACGATTTTTTCTAGCTACTTTTTTAGCCGCCTTTCTTTTTCTATCCATTTCTTGTGATACTAACGATAGATTCAGAACTGACTATTCAACTGTTCCTGCTCCATTATCTATTACAAATCCTATCAGTGTTGATACCACTGATTCAGGCTTGATCATATATGTTTTGGAAGAAGGATCTGGTGAGATTGAAGTTACTCCAAGAGATCAGGTAAATTTTTACTACACGAAAAGGTACAGGGATGATCTGAGTGATGTGATTACAAGTACATATGTTAATGGATCAACAAGCCCATCCATCGATTATGTGAAATTTATTACTTCATCTATTGGCAGAAGAAATCCATCCATCATAACAGAAGCTCAGTTCCAAGAGGGTGTTTTAGGAATGAAAGAGGGTGAAAAAAGAGTGCTTATTCTTGATCCTCCAATTATAAGCGGCCAAGGTGGTACTTATACCTATTCTGACGAAGAAATCTGGATTGAAGTAGAGGTCGAAGAGATTGTATTTTAGTCTCTGTAGACTCTTTTCACTTTAGGTGAGATTGCAGTGGTTATTTCGTAAGGAATTGTATTTAGCTCTTTGGCCCATTCCTTAGCAGAAAGCTCTCCATTTTTCAATAACGTAACTTCAGTTCCAACTTCGTGGATGTCATTTTCTAAGTAAACGGCTACGTAATCCATACTAATGGTCCCCACCTGTTGGTAGGTTTTGCCTTCTATTTCAACCCTGAATTTACCGCTCAATCCACGGAAAATCCCATCGGAGTATCCTACAGAGATAATGCCTAACCAGCCGTTTTCAGGAGCTTGCCAGCGACTTCCATAACCCACCAAATCCCCCTTCTTTATTTTCTTTATCTGAACCAGGTCTGACTTCCACTCCACAACCGGTTTCAACTCAGGAATTTCAACCGATCCCGGTGCATATCCATACAAACAAACTCCGGGACGTACAGCATCAAAAAAAACATCTTTATCATCATAATAAAAAATAGCGCCGCTGTTACAAGTATGGGTCAATAGATTTTGAGGAAATTGAGATTGGATCTCTTTAAAACTCTCAAGCTGTACTTCTACCCTGGGCTGATTTGCTTCATCAGAGTTTGCAAAGTGTGTGTAGATACCGGTGTAATTTAGGTGGCTATATGTATGCATTTTCTCAAGAGTAGACTCGGCATCTTCAGGCAATATTCCTAACCTAAACATGCCCGTATCAAAATGAAGATGGCAATCTGTTCCTGCTTCAAGCCTCTCAAAAACGGATAGGTCAGAAATGCTGGCTGTAATATTATGTTCTTTAAATAGCTTTTCTTTTCCAGGTGGGGGAATTTCAAAAACCAAAATCGGAAGCTTTATTCCGGCTTCTCTCAGCTTTACTGCTTCATCAATTCGAGCTACACAAAACCATTCAACCTTATCTTGGAGGTATTCAGCAACCGGTATCATTCCATGCCCATAAGCTTCATCTTTCACCACAGCCATGCGCTGCACTCCCGGACCAATCTTTGCATTCACTGCCTCAAGGTTATGACCAATTTTGGAAAAGTTGACGTACAGTGTTGAACTCAATGATTTACCTCAGCTAAATGAAAATAATTTCTTTCTGTTATTCTTAAGGATGACTTGAGCAGCGTTATGTCCGGCCGCCCCAAACACTCCTCCTCCCGGATGGCAGGACGCACTTGCCAAATATAAATTTTTGATCGGAGTTTCATACTGACTCATTTCAGGAATTGGACGGAACATAAACATCTGGTCGAAGCTCATTTCAACATGCATTACATTTCCTTTTAAAAGACCGTGCTTTTTCTCTATATCAGCCGGTGACTGTATGTACCAATCGATAAGTTTATCCTTCATATTTGGAGCGTATTCTGTCACTACATCGTAGATCTTCTGCGCCTCTCTTTCCCGGATGTCATCCCATTTAAGTCCGTTAGCCAGTTCGTAGGGATGCCATTGTGCCCAAGCAAACAGGGTGTGTTTTCCGTCTTTAGCTACATCAGGATCAATTTTTGAGAATGTCATAGCCAAGACCGCGGGCTTTTCAGGGGGTAATTTTTTAGTGTAGTCACCTATCGCATTATTCATGTACTGAACGGATGGAGCAAGCAACTGAATTCCGTTGTGAATATCGGGATCGCCCGGTGCCGCTGTGTAATCAGGAAGTTCTTCAACGGCACACCGAATCACCATCCCAAAACCATTTCCGACATTAATATCCTCCACTTTCTTAAACATGGAATCGTCCAAATGTTCCCGGCCAACCATTTTCATCATTGTGGTTTGAACGTGCGCATTTGAAACAATGGTATCGGCTCTGAATTCTTCTCCACTTTCGGTTTTTACTCCAATTGCTTTGTTATTTTCAATCAGAATTTTTTCTATGGGGTGATCTGCTCTTACTTCTCCACCGTGAGCTTCAATCATGTTTTTCATGGCCTGGGTGAGCATCCCGCTACCACCTCTTGGATGCTTGGCTCCACTCTCATGCAACATCGACTGCCAGCCTGCAAAATCGCCCGTAGCGGAGTGATCGGGCAGCGGGCCGGACTGTGCAGCAAACCAGAGTATTGCAGCCTTCATATGCGGACTATCGAAGGCATCATCTACAACCTTGCCATAGCTTGATAGTATTTTCTGAAGTCCGGAAGCCTGTTCTCCTTTTCGGAACATGGCTCCGTCTTTGATCTGCGCTTTAGCCATGGTCCCTATGATGTTGCCAGCCGCAGGTTTGGTCATAAAGGCCTTCAAAACACCTTTGTTTATCTTGCCCCAGAACTTGATAAACTCTTTGTAGTTCTCAACATCTTCGGGTGCTACTTTTGATATGGATTCCAGCGTACGTTCTACATCCTTCCAAAAGTGAATAACCCCCTTCCCGGTAGCAACCGGATACGACATAATGGGATCCATGTCGATATACTCGAGTCCATATTTCTCAAGTTCCAAATGCTCGATAATTCCTGTTTGGTGAATCATTATATGAACTGAAGAACCCACATCCATGCGGAAACCATTGGGGTTTTCTTTAGACTCAAACATAGTCTCTGTGCGAACGGCACCACCAATAGTGGTGTCGCGCTCAAGCACTAAAACTTCATATCCATTTTTTGCCAGATAACAAGCGGTAACCAAGCCGTTGTGTCCCGATCCGATAATAATAGCGTCGTATTTTTTCATAAGTACTAAAGATAAAATGAATTGCGCTAAAGCAAAGATTTATTAGTTTATACAAACCTGTTAAATTTTTGATTAATTCGATTTTTTATGAAAGTAGGTCGGTTTGAAATTGAGCAATTAAGCGAAGGGATTTTTGAAGCCTATAACGATGGCATCTTCCAAAAAATAGATTCAGCTGACATCACCGCTAAGCAGGTTAAACAAGGCCTTAATAAAAGCTCTTCCACAATCGGCATTAACCCTATTCTAATTCGAAATGGAAAACAGAATATCCTTCTGGATACCGGCCTCGGATGGGGTTTAGATCATAAAAGTAAATACAACGACACCTCTAACCTCCTTACCAATCTGGATATCTTCGGCTTATCTCCAGCTGATATTACGCATGTGGTCTTAAGTCACTTACACTTTGATCATGCAGCAGGATCTACTTTTGTGGATGAATCTACTTCAACTCAGGCAACTATGCCTTACGCTAACTATTTCATTCAGAAGAAAGAATGGTATTACGCACTCGAGCAGGTTGATCAAAAAAAGAATACCCTTGGAGCAGGATATGAATTAGATGAATTCTATAAGCTCGCCGCTGAAGATAAACTGGTGATGATTACCGATACTTATTTTGAATTAGTACCCGGCATCGAACTTATCCGAACGGGCGGTCATACGCCGGGACATCAAATTGTGAAAATTCAAGACTCCGGAGAAACAGCCTACTTTCTTGGAGATTTAGTTCCTTCAGAACACCACCTGAATCACTATGCTATGCGGCAAATGGATATTGATCCCATTCAATCCAAAAAGGCTAAAACACTGTTACTTCGTCAAGCCCTCAAAGAAAATTCACTCATGCTTTTCTACCATTCAGTTCATGCCAAAGCCGGTAAATTAGAGCAGGATGAGGATAAAAAATTTGTATTGAGAGACGTTGAGAAGTGATCTCTAATTCTTTCAGCTCAGCTAAAGATTGAAAACCCATCTCCAAAAATCATGCTTGACTGGAATCAGGTAAAAGGTAAATACAGAAATGTGGTAGAGAACCAACATTCCCATAACTTTCAGAAATACGTCTTTTCGATTGTTTGATTTCTAGTACCAAATATATAGTCCTCCAACAGTAATAGAAGCAAATTCTACAAGTGGGCGAAAATAGTATTAGATAGTGCGGCTAGAAAAAGGGAGAAAAGCGCAAATTTGACCCTACTCCGTTGGAATAGAAAGTTGTTCATTTTACTTAATTGCGGTCAGTTAATAAACAAGAAAATCAACGAGTCCTGGTATTTTCGTTCCCATAATCATCCCAGAAACTTGATTGCACCTAAAACGTAACACAATATTTCTATAATTAATTACCTGCAAATTATTATTTTCTTGGAAAAAAGCGGTAGCATGAAAAAGAAATCAGTCTATAAATTACTTTTAGAATTTGTACTCATCTTCTCAGCAGTTACTCTTTCATTTATAGCGGAGGATTATCGGCAGAACAGTCAACTTCGAGATCTTGAACGAGCCACTTTAAAAGGAATACTCACGGATTTGGAATATGACCAAGATCAGCTGAAAACAATCCTCTACTTTGATTCACTTAAATTAGCCACAACTGAGGAATTGAACGGAGTTTTATCATCTGATGATCCTGATAAAGAGAATGTGGAGTATGTAGTTTCTGAGTTTTTTGGTGGTACTACCTTTAATTTAACCAATAGCCATTACGAATCACTTTCTTCTTCAGGAATGCTAAAAGAGATTACGAGTGAAGATTTAAGAAATCAACTCATTAATTATTACGATTCCTTTGGATCACATTTGAAAAGCGTATCTGAACTGTATCAGTCAGAATATTTTAACTTCATGCATTCACTTGACAAGTTAGGTGTATTTCGTGGAGTAGAATTCAATGTCAGGGACCATCAGGTATTAGTAAACGACATTGAATGGAAAGGAAAACTGAGTAGGGTATATACATTTACTCAAATGTTTAATCCACAATATGAACGCATGCTTGAATTCAACAGATCTCTTTATGAAAAAATATCTAAAGAGTTAGAGTCTTAAGCTTACTTATTCATAGAAATCAAAAACTCTTCGTTATTCCTCGTACCCTTAATTTTTTCGAGCAGGAAGTCCATGGCTTCGAACGGACTCATATTCGTCAGATATCGGCGAAGCAGAACCACTTTTTCTCGTTCTGCATCAGAAACCAGCAGCTCTTCGCGGCGTGTTCCGGAACGGAAAATATCGATAGCCGGGTAAAGTCTGCGATCAGAAATTCGTCGGTCAAGATAGATTTCCATGTTACCCGTACCCTTGAATTCCTCAAAGATTACGTCATCCATTCGGGAACCGGTGTCGATCAACGCAGTTGCCAAAATAGTAAGTGAACCACCGTTTTCGATGTTACGGGCAGAACTGAATAACTGACGTGGTGCTTTCAATGCTTCTGAGTCAACACCACCGGTCATTGTACGGCCTTTATTGGATGCTGTAATGTTATAGGCACGTGCCAATCTTGTGATAGAATCCATGAGCAACAACACATCATGACCACTTTCTACCAATCGTTTTGCTTTTTCAAAAACGATTTCAGCAAGACCAACGTGATTTTCAGGCTTTTCATCAAAGGTTGAAGCAGCTACTTCTGCACCTTTAACAGAACGCTCCATCTCGGTAACCTCTTCAGGGCGCTCATCAATCAATACAATTAAAATCTTGGTCTCAGGATGATTGGCGGCTACTGCGTTTGCAATATTTCTAAGAATAGTAGTTTTACCTGTTTTGGGCTGTGCTACAATCAACCCACGCTGCCCTTTCCCTACGGGAGCGAACATATCAATGAATCGTGTAGAGTAATTATTGGACTCAAACTCTAAGCGGTAGCGGTCATCCGGGTGAATGGGGAGTAGTTCTTCAAAGTCCTGGCGGTTATCCATGTCGTGTGGAATACGGCCATTTACGCCTTCAATTCTGAGCAGTGCAAAATAGCGCTCTCCTACTTTAGGCGGACGGATTACCCCAATTACACAATCCCCCTGCTTCAGTCGAAATCTCTTTATCTGAGATGGAGATACATAAATATCGTCCGGACTGGCTTTATAATTATAATTCACAGAGCGAAGGAAGCCATACCCGTCAGGCAGAATTTCCAGAGTCCCCTCATTGAATAAATAAGGTCCTAAATCAGGCTCAAGTTCTTTGATTCGCTTTTCAAGAGAAGTAGCATCCGACTCAGGCAGTTTATTATGCTCATGTCCTTTTCGGCGCGTGTTGCTGTGAGTATGCTTCTTCTTTTTCTTGGAGTCGTCTTTCTTTTCCTCCTCCTTCTTGTACGAAACAATATGGTTCTGTCCGCCATAGCTTTTCATTTCAGAATCTTTCTCAGCTGAATCATTCGTCTGGCGATCATCTTTTTCACTGGATGATTTGTCATCAGAAGAAGATTTTTGATTCTTGGCAGCTTCCCTGATGTTTTCGATCAACTGAACTTTACGTACTCCGGTAACCCGTTTAATACCAACAGATTTCGCTATTGTTTGTAATTCGTGAAGCTTTTTCCCCTCTAAGGATTCTAACTCCCCGGCCGAGATTCCGGCGGTTTCATTATCTGACATAAAATGTGGCTGTTATATATATGATTCTTACTGAACTTTGGGGCGAATATCGTGTTGCTTTATTGTAACAACGAAACTGGATATTCAATCAGGTAAGGATAAAAAGGCGATGTGTGTTTATGATACGTTTGTAGTCCATCGCTTAACGATGGGATAAAAGTAAAAACTTCCCATAAAAATTACTAACTCTGTCTTCAATTCCTTCAAAATAATTTCTTTCCGCTCTTCAGTTAACAATCTAGCATCAATTAGTTCCTTAATATCCACCCATTTTGCAGCTCGTTCGCCCTCCTGTTCTATAAAATAGGTTTGCCTGAAGCCCTCAAAGAATTTCATTAACTCCGGACTCAACTTATCCTTCATTGCAGAAAACACCAGAACTGTTTCCGCACGGGGTTTCATAGCCTCCACAGCGCTCAGCGATGATTCCAAAGCCTGCGTATTATGAGAACCACTGAAGTACCACTCATATGTGGGGTGAATCTTTTCAAACCTACCGGGAGCTCCTTCAAAGCTTTCAATAGAAAATACTACGGACTTCTCTTCAACAGGAAAGCGTTCCTGTAGTTCGTGTACCACTTTCCAAACTATGGCTACATTCCACTTGTTTACCGCTTCCCTGAATTTTGTTTTGAATGCTATTTCTTCCTTTTTGAGCGTGATAACTGATAAGTCCCATTCAGGCTTTAACTCTTTGGAAAGTAAAACTTCGGATTTCTTCTGCTGAGCTATTTTCCGGATTTCAGATAAAGCTGTCCCTGAAACATCGCCAATAACTACCGGCTTTGTCTCTTTAATAATACCTGCTTTTTCGCGAGCTATCTCTTCCAACGTATCTCCCAGAACATTCTGATGATCTAAGCCAATACTGGTAATTACTGATATTTCGGGATTGATGATATTTGTGGAATCCAGCCTTCCGCCAAGACCGGTTTCTATAATGGCGATATCAACTTCCTGATAAGCAAAAAACCAAAAGGCCAACACCGTGCTAATTTCAAAGTAGCTTAGTTTTATTTCATTGAACAGATCTTCGGCAACTTGGAAGAATTCCAGCAATTCGGCATCAGAAATTTCTTTTTGGCCAACTCTAACACGTTCATTGTACCGGGTAAGATGCGGGGAAGTAAAAAGACCTGTTTTGAATCCGGCATCAGCATATATCTTTTCAAGGAGGTAGCAGGTTGTGCCTTTTCCATTGGTGCCGGCTACGTGAATACTTGGAAAGTTATTCTGTGGATTCCCTAATTTTTCACAAAAAGACCGAATGGCATCTAAAGAAAAGTTGGCAGCCGAAGTCCCTGATTTCTGAAACATGGGAATAGCATCAAGAAAAGCCCAAACATCATCGATTGACTTAAACCGGCTCATGCCTCTAGTTCCTGTTCCTTAAATCGGTTAAAGCCTGTTTTAATTTTTTGCACCAATGGATGGCTAACTTCAAATCTATGTTCATCCAAACTTTGCACCTCTGAAATCTCCTTCAAAGAATTAGTACAGAACACAGCCTCAGCTTCTTCGATAGCTCCTAAATCAAATACTCCTTCTTCAATCTGAATTCCTAACGACTGTATGACATTAATAACAATAGATCGGGTTACTCCCGGAAGCAGATCACATTCAACAGACGGAGTAAAAACCTTATCCCCTTTTACCCAAAAAATATTGGCTGAAGTTGTTTCACTGATCTTCCCATTCACGGTTAGCATTAGTGAATCATCTCCAGACTTCTCCTTAGCCTCCTGAGCAGCCTTAATGTAGTTCAAGCCATTACTTAGCTTATATTTACGTTCGAGGGCTACAGAGGGAATACAGCGCGTTTCTGCAAGTATCAGGTTAATCGCGTTGTGATGCTTAGATAGTGCTGAAGCCTGAATCATCCAGTTAGCTTCAGATGATGAAGGAGTATAGCCTCGCCCTCCTTTTCTCCAGCATTGAAGGCGAATCATGGCGTCCGCTTTTGAAAGACTATTCTTGCTAAGCAGACTTAAAACCTGCTCTTTTAATTCTTGGGAAGTGAATGGGGCGTCAATATTTAGATAATCTAGCCCTCCCTTTAATCTCTCGAAGCGCATATCCCAGCCGAGAAACTTTCCTGAATAGCTTCTAATAGTTTCAAAGCATCCATCTCCATACATCATTCCTCTGTTGAACGGAGATATTAGTGCCTGATTTTCTTGAACCACTTCCCCATTCAGAATAACAGCGTCCGTGTTTTTCATTGCAGATATACTTTAAGGGAATCAAAGCCTACGCCTTCTTCGTAGCCAATTTGCGTATTCAGAACTTGGCCTTCTTCATCGAATAAAATATAGCTTGGGAATCCCGGCACCTTCAGGTAGTTGAAGTAATGAGTGCCATCAACATATTTAAAACCGGGGTATTGAGGAACATTAGGAAGCGACTCGGTGGCATCTTTAACCAGTGCTGCCAAAACAACCAGAGAATCATTCTGAACCGTGTAGTTCTGAATTTCATCCATCATAGATGTTGACTTATCTGACCAGCTAGCCCAAAAAACGACTATTGTTTCACTTCCTTTCTGATCGGCAACAGACTGAGATCCATTCTCAAAAATAGAAAGAAGAGGCATTGTTAAAAGTGAGTCGGAAGTAGCTACATTTTCCTGGAATCTGGTCTGCTGCTTTCTTTGAAAATTAAAGGAAGAGTAAATAATAACCAGCATCGTAATGATTGCGATGCCTACCATGAAAGGGACAAACTGTTTCTGCTCTAAGCGCATTCTTTTTGACTAAAGATAGAGAAGATTTTAATGCAAATTTATGTCTTGTATGGGGAAATTAAATTCAATGGTTTTCCTTGTAAATCACGATAGACAAGGAAATCAGAATCCGTAGTTAGTAAAGAAGCTTCATCAGTATTGTTATACAGAGCAAGTAAGCTTATATCTGCCAGGGAAGTATTTTGATCGTGATATTTTTGCATAAGTTGGAACACTTCCTTTTTAAATAGAGAAAGGGCAGATTCAATTTCCAAGAGGTTCTCATCCATCATTCCCGAAATAGCATTAACAACCGCCGGATTGTTGTTGGTAAGAAATAGAGTTTCTTTCAGTACAGGTTCGCACGTTATGAATTTAAATTGATCTTCGCTTAGCACCGTCTTCACCCATTGGTGAAATTGATCTCTTCTCCGAAATAGAGCGACCAAAGGCCCCGTATCAATTAAGACTGTCCTTGCCAAAGTCTTCCATATATTTTGGATTGGTGGAAACGTCCGATGGGCCACCATCAATTATGCCAATGTAAGGTTGGAGTTTATCCAACATTGAACCGGGAACTGGTTCTATTTCATATTCAAGAACTTCCTCATTAACTAATGCCATAACTGCATCTTTTTGGGTAAGCCCTTTTCGTTTGGCTAGCAGTTTAATCTTCGCCTTTTCTTCAGGAGTCAATTTCATCCCAAACCAGACAATATCTTTTTTGTCTTTCTTTTTCATGACATTACTATTGTTTTTTGTTGCAACGAATTTAATTATTGGTTGCAACAAAAGCCAATCATGGATTCATGTGTATCCTCAAGTAATACTAAGCCGCTTTCTTTTCGTCTACATCATCCACAAAATACATGGTTCCAGCTGCGATAATCATCACAATTCCTCCTAAAACCAAAGCATAAACAGCTTCGCCTCCAAAATAGGTACGGGTTACAAAGCCAAGAATGGTTGCAGCAAGCAGCTGAGGCAATACTATGAAGAAATTAAATATCCCCATATATAGTCCCATCTTCTGAGCAGGCAATGAACCAGCAAGAATGGCATACGGCATCGAAAGAATGGAAGCCCAAGCTACTCCAACTCCAATCATAGAAACGATTAGCATCATAGGATCGCTGATGAAGTAAATGAAGATAAGTCCCAATCCTCCTAAGATTAGTGATAAAGCATGAACCCACTTACGGCTGAGCATTTTAGCCACCGGAGCAAGCCCAAATGCAACTAAGGCCGCTACTCCATTATACACTCCGAACATCACCCCTACCCAATCAGCACCTTCGTTATAAAGTATTGAGGTGGTGTCACTGGTTCCATATACATGAGCGGTCACACCGGAAGTCGTGTAAATCCACATTGCAAATAAGGCAAACCAGGAAAAGAATTGCACTACAGCCAGTTGCTTCATGGTTTTGGGCATGTGAATGAAGTCATGCATTACAACCACTAAGCCATTATCTGTTTTTCCGCTTTTTTGGAAAAGTCCGGCAATCAAAGCCACTAATCCTGCTACCGACAAACTACCGGTTGCTACATAAACTTCTTTCTCGAGAGAAAAAGTGAAGGTCAAATAAGTGGTAATGATTCCAATAACTGCGAATATGATTCCAAGCGTAATCTTCTTCTGTCCTTCCCCTGCTTCAATAGGAACTTCACGCAGAACCGATGGATCAACAATGTCTTCTTTTTCAGCTTCTTCGAAACGCTCCAGTTCTTCGGGACTATATTCTTTAGTTCTGAAAACAGTCCACGCTACAGCAGTGATAAAAGCGATGGCGCCAAGATAAAATGACCATCTAACGGACGGAGGTATGATCCCTTCAGGTGCGGTATTGGCAACCCCAAACCAATTCGTCAACATCCATGGTAAAGCTGAAGCTACTACCGCTCCCGTGCCGATGAAAAAACTCTGCATCGCAAAGCCTTTCGTTCTTTGTTCAGATGGAAGCATATCTCCTACGAAAGCTCTGAAGGGCTCCATAGAGACATTAATTGCCGCATCCATAATCCAGAGCATACCCGCTGCTACCCACAGTACCGGCGAGTTTGGCATAATGACCAATGCTATTGAAGCTGCAATGGCTCCAAATAAGAAATATGGGCGCCTGCGACCTAAACTTGTCCATGTACGGTCACTGAAATATCCAATAATGGGCTGAATGACTAAGCCAGTGAGCGGAGCTGCAATCCATAAAATGGGAATATCATCTACACTGGCACCCAGCGTTTCAAAAATTCGGCTTACGTTTGCATTCTGAAGAGCAAAGCCAAATTGAATCCCCAAAAAGCCAAAGCTCATATTCCATATTTCCCAAAAACTCAGGCGTGGACGGGAGGTTAAGTTTGAATCAGACATAAGCCGCAATTATTAAAATGAATGTTATGTTCGGTTAGATTACTCGTTGGCAATTAGAAGCCAGCTGTTTGGCAGCACTTCATAATAGTTTGTTGCTTCAGGTGGAAGCTGATCTGAATAGATCTGATATCCGGAAGCATCAGCTGGGATGTCATACTCATCAAGGGGTACGTTAATGGATTCATCTCCATTATTCAGATACACAAACACCCAATCGTCACCTTTATCCCGACGGTAAGCAAAGGTTTCTTCCGGTGAATTGTAGATAGATAAGTCGCCTCCGTACTGCCCATTCCAGAGCGCCTCATTTTCTTCATTCAATTGCAGAAGCATGGTATAGAATTGTGTCAGCTCATACTCTTTCCACTCGATTTCGTCTTTCTCGAAAAACTCTAACTGCTTATCCAGTACTGACTCTTGACCGTTATAAATTAGCGGCATTCCGTCGATAGTTGCAGAAAGTACCGCAAAGTTTTCAAAATTCTCACCATACATGCCCGGATCTGTACCATTCCAGGAATTTTCATCATGATTACTTGTGAAGTACATGCGATAGGCACTTTCAGGAAATTTAGTTGCTTCCACTTCCATAAGGCTGTCCAATGCCTCAAAGCCTTCGTTACCTGCAGCAATTTCACGAATTAAGTGAGCATAGGTCCACGCATAAGTCATATCAAATGCTTCATGCATTTGTGGGCCTTCATCTTCTGCCAGCATAAACACAGGTTTGATTTCATCAAGACTTGCACGGGCATCTTTCCAGAAATCAAGTGGAACCATTCCTGCCACATCACAGCGATAGCCATCGATATCGAAATCTCTCACCCAATATTCCATGGCATCAACCATGGCAGCACGCATTTCTTGGTTTTCAAAATTGAGTTGAATGACATCCGTCCAATCCGTTCCTCTGGGAGGCATGAAATTCCCTTCTTCATTGAGTTCATACCACTCAGGGTTTTCAGTCCAGGGACTATCCCAAGCGGTGTGATTAGCTACCCAGTCTATAATGACCTTCATTCCCAATGCATGAGCTTCATCAACAAGGGCTCTAAAGTCTTCTTCAGTACCGAAGTTTGGATTTACTGCTTTGTAATCCTGCACGGAATAATAGCTTCCAAGAGGCCCCTTTCGGTTTTCCTCTCCAATGGGATGAATGGGCATCAGCCATAAAATTTTTACACCCATTGCTTCCAGTCTCGGTAGATCTTCACGGAAAGCATTGAAAGTACCTTCCTCAGAATATTGGCGAATATTCACTTCATAGATATTCGCATTTTGACTCCATTCTACATGCTGAATACCCTCTACACTTTGCGCCTTTTTCTCCGGCTGATTACAGGCCGAGAAAAACAATCCGGCTGTAAGTGTTAGTATTAATAAAGATCGTGAATAGAATTTCATGGATTTATTTTAAAGTGTTAGTATTTCAAAGCTGTTGGATGGCAAGGTCACTATTAAGACTCCCTGTTCAATAGTGAAATCATGACCAAATTGTTCTGATAACTGATTATAGTCAAAGCCTTCCCGCAGAATAACTTCTACATCTTCAGGTTGATCTGATTTATTGAAAACCACGATCACTTGATTCCCGAAATAAGCTCTTGAGTAAGCCAGTGTATTTTCGGTTGTAGTGTGAAATTGAAAGTCCCCGTAGGTTAATGCCATTTCGGAATTTCTGAGCCCGGTGAGCTTGGTGTAAATACTTCGATTTTTAAGTTCGAGCGCATTCAGCTCACCTTCATCAAACTCCATCCATCTGCGGTTATCGGGATCATTGGCTCCGGGCTGCCCATATTCATCTCCCTGATAAGTCACAGGGATACCTGGAATGGTTTGATTAAAAGCATGAAACATGCTGAGGCGGTCGTAAGCAAAAGCCTGAGGGTCTTCAATTTCTCGAGTCCACCCTGCCAGTTTTCCGTCTTCACTCCAACTTACTTCCCCACTGGTTAGTGTGATAAAACGTGATTTATCGTGATTTCCCGAAATGTAGCCCATCAAATTGTGATAACCGTAATAGTTAAAACTTTCCTGAAGCTGAGTTTCAAGTCCTTCGAATGAATTTCCTTGACCAAAAGTATTCAAGCCTGAGTCGTACATATTGAAATCAAATTGCGCGTCCAACATCCCGGAGTTAATGTAACTGGCAATCAGCTCCCGGCTTCCATAGGTTTCTCCGATTTGAAAAATTTGTTTACCTGTTGGGACCGTTACCGAGTCCTTAATCTTTCGCGTTAGCGTTCTCCAAAACTCAAGCTGAATGTGCTTGGTCGCATCATGCCGAAAACCATCAAGTTCAAACTCTTTGACCCAATATAATGCAGAGTCTGTCATTGTTTCGATTACTTCAGGGCGAGAGAAATCCAGCGAAGGCATGAAGGTATCAAACCAAGTGGTGAGCCGCTGTTCATCCCAAAGCTCGGTATTCATTCTGCCATCTGGTAAATACAAGTTGGTAGCCCAATCTTTGTTTTTTTGATACACCGGATGGAGTTCATGCACATGATTGGCTACGTAATCTAAAATAACATTCATCCCGTTTTGATGAGCTACATCCAAAAGCTCTCTAAATTCATCTTCTGTACCAAAACGATAATCTACTTTCGATGAAGAAACAGGCCAATAACCGTGATAGCCTGAGAAAGTGGTGGTCACACCGCCTTTATCCCAGAGGCCATATGCACCTTCAGGATTCTGAGTGATAGGTGAAAGCCACAGAGTATTCACACCTATATCATCAAAATATCCGCTTTCGATAGTTTGAGTTATACCCGCAAAGTCTCCGCCGTAATAATTGGCTTTGGGGTGAATGTTAGGGTCGTTTACTTTCTCTGTATTTACCGGATTTCCATCTTTAAATCTGTCAATCAAAACGAAATACATATTCCAGTTGTGATTGTCTTGTCGAGTAAGCTCTTCCGTATCTGTAATCACTTTTCCATTAGCTAAAGGAATAAGCACATCGTTAGAAAGTTGCCCATCTTTAAATGTCCATGCCCTTAAATGGGAGCGATCAAAATCTTTAGCGTTTGCAGGAATTTCAAATCTCAGGACATTGTCTTTAAACTCGGTATCAAGCTGATAATTCTCCCAAAACACAATGGTGTTTTCAGTAGCGTCTGTAGTGAGGTAAACCATGGGATCTGAGTGATCCATAGTTTCAAGGAAGGGTTTATTGGCATCAACATTTCCCACCTCAAGTATAGAATTAGTGCCTCCCATCCCGTTTGAAACCGTATTTGGGTTAGCGGGATCTGGAGTTTCTTTCCCATCCAGCACCAAGATATACTGATACACTCCTTCGTTAACCAACATAGTGGTGGTCCATACTTCACCTTCTTTTGCAAGTGGTGCAGCAGCCGGATTCCAGTTGTTCATCTCTCCTTTCAGCTGAACAGAAGAATACGTTTTTCCTTCAGGATCAAAGGTAATGGTCACTTCCTGCTTATTAGATTTTTTTAGAAGTATATCATACCTAAAACCATCCATCCAAACTTCCATCACACCCAGTGGACTTGAAAGTGAGCCTGTTAAAGATATTCCCTCTTTATCTGATGAGAGCGTGGCGTCTAGTCCCACAGGTACTGAAACGGAATCAATAAGTTTTGGCGAAATAAAGTAATCTGCCGTGATGATGTTGGTTTCTCCATATTCCAGACTAACTGGAGAAGCAAGACCGATAATCTGAGATTCTTTAGGCGCTTCAATGTAAGACGAACATCCCGTTGCCCATAAGGCCAGGACTACAACAATAAACTTGAGCGTTCTGTTAACCACTTTGGTAGGGTTTAGTTTATTTGATCAGTGTCATTTTCTGTGTAAAGACATTACCACCAGCTTGTAACCGATAGATATAAAGTCCGCTGCTTAAGTTGCCCGCATCAAATCTTACCGTATATGATCCCGGTGACTTCCGTCCATTCACTAATTCGGCAACTTTACGTCCCAATACATCAAATACTTCCAGCTTAACCACACTTGCTTTAGCAATGTCATAACTGAAATTGGTAGTTGGGTTGAAGGGGTTTGGATAGTTTATCCCAAGTTTAAATGAGCTTGGCACATCAGAGTTTCCATCGTTTTCTTTTGATGTCAGCAGATCCTCTTCCGGAGTTTCAAATTCACGGGTAGTAAATATTTTAAATTCGCCGGGCGCTAAAACTATTTCACGATCAGGGTTAGAAATTGATTGTGAAGTACCTTTATAGAAATCATACCATGTTCCAGAACTAGGATAAACAACTTCAGCTGTTGCTTCAGTGACACCAAAATTACCTACAACTAATACATCGGTGTCTTCATGCTCAAGGGTGTACGATTTTATAGCTTCATCAAGGCTGTAAACAGCTTCATCCGGCTCAGTAAAAGCAGGACTGCTTCTACGCAGCTCCAATAATGAACTCCACGTCTTATAAACTTTTAGTCGCTCATTGTCATCATAATACTCCCATCTAACCGGTTTTTCGCTTACACGGCCCGGGTCACTAGCCAAGCAATCGCCATTTCCTGAACCGCCGGGTTTGAGGCATTCGTTGGTACCCCAACCATAGCCCAATTCACCAAACTGCCAAATCATTTTTGGCCCCGGAAGTGGCAAAAAGAAAGCTGCCGCTAACTTTTGCCTACCTAAGGCTGTTCCTAAATCTTTGACGTCATAGCTGCCAGAAGAATTTCCAAATTTTCTCTTTTTGAGCATCAGCCACTGTTCATCGTGACTTTCCATATAACCAACGATATGTCTTCTTTGGAAGGAATTTCTGGATTCTGACTGAACTCCAAATAAGTTGGACTTTCCATTTTCATGATAGCCCATAGAAGCCTCACTATAGGCTCCGTTCATGTTGCCCCAAAGCATGATTCCTTTTCCTTCCCCTACTCTGTAGTTCGCCCATTGAGCTTCTTCATTCTCAGAACCCAAATGCTCAAAAATGATAATAAAATCCTCATCAGCTGCCCACTGGTAATCCGCATACATTCTAAGTATATCTACACGATCCTGCTGATATTGGCTTGTGCATCCATCATAAACTGGGTTTCCACTTGCATCAAATCGAACAGGTGGACAATTCTGGGTGAATCCCTTCGTCAAATCCCATCGAAAACCGTCAATGTTATATTCTTCAATCCAGTGCTCTATCATTCGTTTGGTATAATACTGAGTACCGGCATATTGGTGATTGAAATCATTAAATACGTTGAAATCATGCCTTGGTGTAGCATTGAAGTAAGGATTATTCTCACTGTACAAACGATACAAGGGATTATCACCGGTCGCATGATTCATCACCACATCAATGATTACTGCAATGCCTCTTTTATGAGCCTCATCCACAAACTTTTTAAAAGCATCGGGGCTACCGTAAAACTTGTCCAAAGCTAAATGATGACTTGGGTTATATCCCCAGCTTAAATTACCGTCAAACTCGTTTACCGGCATTAACTCAATCGCATTTACACCCAACTTCTCGAAATAGTCAAGAGTATCGGTCAACGTCTGGAAGTTTTTTGTATCCAGAAAATCGCGAATCAATAGTTCATAGATAACCAATTCAATTTTTTCGGGGCGTTGGTAATCCGTTGCCTCCCATTGGTACTCTGCCTTTCCCGGTTCAATAACCGTCACCCAGCCGTCTGTTTTTCCTTCAGGATAAGCGAGCATATTTGGGAAGGTAGATTCGGGAATAAATTCATCATTAAACGGATCAAGAATCAGACTAGAATATGGATCTGAAATTCGAATTTCTCCATCAACAAGGTACTGAAAACCGTATTGCTCGCCAGCTGTTAGTCCATCAATTTCAATCCAATGCCAAACACTGTCTGCATTTAAAAATTCTTTTTTAAGTAAATAGTCTTCATCTACTTTCCAGTCGTTAAAATCCCCAATAACAAAAACATAGTCTTTGTTGGGTGCGAAAAGAGATAAGGTTACCGAAGTGCCATTCTCACTGTAGTTGATACCATCTTCAATGCCCGCTGGACGATCTGCCAGTTCAGGCTGAATATCCGGGAGGTAAGCAAATGAGATCGAATCTGATTTAGTGGCGCCTGATTCTGTTACGGCATCAATCCGAACAGAATTTTCTCCTACTTGTAATGATAAAACCGAAAGGTCTTTTATGGAGAGCAGCTGTCTCTCATTGTCATAATTTGCACCGAAGGAACCTGCAGGTATGCCATTCACAAATATTTCGGAAGCATTAACATCTATAGGATCAGAGTCGGCAGAAGCTACGGTTGCCCATAATGCATCATCTTCACCTACTACATCGCCGCTTGTCGGACTAAATTGGAATATTAAAGGACTTGTAACTTCTAAGAATGAGTCATTATTCATCCCAATTGCAATTGGATTCAAGGGATCCGTAAACCATTGCCATTCGCTGCCGCTTGCATTGTATTGTTCATGAAATTTGTATGCATATCCGGTAGCTCCGTTATTTGTTGCAGTTCCTCCACCCACAGTTAGGTTTACTGACTTATACCAGAATCCATTTTCTTCATCCTCGGTCATGAGAGAACCATCGCTATTAGCAATGCGGCCGTCGGTGTTATTGCCCCAGTTATTGAACTCTCCTGGAACATAAGCTCTCACAGCATTTTCTCCAGAATAGTATCTAAAGGTTACATCTACAGTATTCTGTGCCGTAGCAGTACTAACTAACAGAAATGAAAACGCGATAAGAAATACTAAATAGTTCAAATACTTCATTGAGCTTGGATGGATTAAGCGTCTATTTTTTTACCGTTCAGTTCAGTTGAGGCTCGCTTGATAAGTTCAGGAGTATAAATTGTTTGCGAGATAGCTTTGTCAGGATTATTCATCCTTTCAATGAGATTTTGAGTAGCAAAAAAGCCCATATCTCGCATAGGCTGTCGAATAGTTGAAAGGCCCATATATTCAGCCAATTCGATATCATCATATCCAATAATGGGTATGCTTTTGCCAGTGTCCTGCATAGCCTTTAATGCTCCTACTGCCTGAATATCAGATGCGCAAAAACATGCCTCAGGTTTTGGCTCCATTGTTAAAATTTTGATCATGGCTTCATAGCCGGCTCTTTCGGTAAAGCCATCGCGGTACATACTATCACCCGTGATAATCAATTTCTTATCGAAAGGAATTTCAAACTCATCTAAAGCTCTCTTATACCCTTTAATACGATCACGAATTGGTTTTGAGGATTCCAGAGCTGAAAGCATAGCTACTCTCTTATATCCGTGCTTAAATAAGCTTTTGGCAGCACGGTAAGCACCCTGGGCATTATCAACACTTACCGAGTCAAAACCTTCATAGTGCTCATCAACCAAAGTAATTGGCACATTATATTTTTGAAGTTTACTCCAGTTATTTTCATTTAAGTGAATAGAAATAAAAAGGTATCCCTCTGCCCACCTTCTCTTCAAAACGTGCTCAACCTGCTCTTGAATATCTTTATTCGGTGAGATATTAAAGATGCTCAGTTCATAATTCATTTCGCTCAGTTTATCCTGAACACCACCGAGTACCTCCATGAAGAAGTAGTTGGAAATTACAGGCACAACAATCATCACCGTATTACTTTTTCGGCTGGCTAACCCCTGTGCAAAAGCCTGAGGATGGTAGCCCATTTCATCAGCTACAGCAAGTACCTTATTGCGAGCCTTATCAGAGACGTTGGCACTGTTATTGAACACACGGGAAACCGTGGCAATGCTAACCCCTGCTTTTTTGGCGATATCATATATTGTTGCTGGCAAATCGAATCAGTTTATTTGAAAAACACAGGTACCGATCAAAGTACCTGTGAATAAAGACTTATTATTTGGATCAATTTATTTGATCAACATCATTTTCTTGTTCTGTGTAAATGTACCCGCTTCAATTCGGTATAGGTACATTCCAGATGCAAGGTTAGACGCATCGAACTGAACGGTATGTTGACCGGCAGTTAAGCGTCCATTAACTAATTGAGCTACTTGTTGCCCAAGAATATTATAAACCGTCAACGTCACCTGATTTGCCGCAGGTAATGTGAAGTTAATATTCGTTGTTGGGTTAAATGGATTCGGGTAGTTTTGGCTTAATGAGAATTCTTCAGGTGTTGTAACTGTTTCATCTTTCTCATTAGATACAACTACGTCGTTATCACCTTTACCACCACGTCGAACCACAACTGGCCCTTCTTCAGTAGCAAGAATGTATTCGTCATAGAGGTCGTCATAAACTGAGTCACCACGTACGAACGCACCGAATACAAACTCAACCTTAGTGCCCTGGATTCTAGTGTTATGGTCAGCACCAAAGCCAGCCTCATTGTCATAACCATTAATACCTAATTTAAAGGCACCTTGACGAGCCTGACCCGCTACATATGACTTCGTTAATGTCCAGAGAGAGTCTCCGGCAACTTCGTCACCATTTTCTCCACTGTCATTAAATTTGAGGTCTTCAGCTCCACCAAGAACAGGGCCCCAGTCTTCCCAGCCACCGGCCAATAATGGTCCGTTACCAGATAAGAATGTAATTGTTGAATCTTCTCCACCACCGGCTTGAACGTCCGCAGGAAGTGCTGAACTATCTGCAAGGTGGTAATAAGCAGCACGTAAGTCTACTTCAAAGATAACGTCTGTGTCTTCAGCGAATACGTCATTTGGAGTAATTCCGTCGAAGTATGGAATGTTACCATCAGGAGCATTTTGAGCCAGGTATCGGCCTTCAAATAGTCCATCTTCAGTAACAGTAATCATTTTGTTGTCACCACTTTCCCAGGTAACTGATTCGTCTGCATTAGTGATAGTGAATTTGTACGCATAAGTACTTGGTACAGCTTTTTCACTTCCAAAAGTTACAGATCCTTCATAGATACCTTCTGTTTGTGACTCAGTTAGGTTATAAGTACCTGCACTCCAATCAGCATCAAATGCACCGGTAACCGATACAGATTCAGTTTCTGGATCAAAGTTGCCATTAAGTTCCTGAATGGACATATCTACTTGGAAGAATAACTCAACTTCACCAAAAACGGCATCGCTCAAGTCAGCAAAATCTGCGTTAAAAGGAGCTGCTGCAATTGTTGAATCTTTAGAAACGGTAATAGTTTTATCATCACCAGCTTCCCAAGCAATATCACGACTTGATTCAGCGTAATACTTGTAAGTATAATCACCAGCAGATAGGCTTATCGTTTTAGAATAAATACCATCATCATTTCCATCAGTTAAAGTATCAGCATTAGTTGAGAAACCATTAAAGCTTCCTGCTGCGAATACGTAATGATCTTCAGGAACGAATTGAGCAGAGTCAATTGCTTCATTCATATTAACCTGGAAGGTAATATCATAGTACCCAACGATATCACTCTCGAAACGAGGAGAAATTTGTGAACCGTTAAAAGTACCTACAACACCAATAATGTCAAATCTCGCAGGTGGAGTAACTCCAATTGCTTCAGTTTGAGCTAATAATCGGATTGGTACTTCGCTACTATCAGAATTAAAAAACGCGTCAACGTTTGTTGATCCTGATGTTCCGTCAGCAGGCCAATCAGCTGGGGTTGTAATCAAATCATTAATTCTTACCAAAGTACCTTGAATACCAGCTGTATCTGTTTCTGGTGAAGCGGCTTCCACAAATTCTTCATAAGAAATTACTCGTGGTGCAGGCAGTTCGTTTCCTGAATTAATAAGGGTGATATCTGTAGTTACATCACTAACTACGATTTCACGTAATCCGTTAAAAGTATCAAGTTCACCTGTTACTTCGACACTATCACCAGCTGTAATTACTTTAGCCGGGGTTCCGAAATCAAAGATATTAAGTCCTACTCCTCCATCCTGAATATAAAAGGACGTTCTGGAATCAGATTCCAGAGAAGGCGTAATTGCGATACCTTTAACAGTTACTACTGTTCCATCAGTGCTATCTTTAGCAGCTTCAATGGAAATAGTCTGTGCAAACAAAGATGATGTTCCTATTAGGATCATCATCAATGCAGTACTGAATAAGGTTGTAACCTTTTTCATAGTTGCTCCTATTTTTATTGTTATTGTTTCTGCGTGTGCAGTTTCTTGTTAAAAATTAATTTGAAGGGTCCATAGAATCGGATCTTCCAAATATTCGTGAGTCATGTAGGTGGCTCCAAAATTTGCACCTACTCCATTAAAGTCATATTTCAGCCCAAAACCAGCTGTAACTCCCTGGTCTTCAATTTGGCTCGAGAATAAACTTCGATACCCGCCTCTAAAAAACACTAAATCATTGAATCCATACTCAAGGCCAAGGTCCACACTTTCTGAGTTGTCGTTTGGATGCTTAGCATCAACAGCTAATTCTATTTTATGGTTTTCTATGTCCAGCGCGTCAATTGCCAATCCTACTTTAAAGAGCAAAGGCATTGGCCAGGAATCGACACCAAGATATCCTTCTAGTCTGTCGTTATTACCGTTTATGGCTTCATCGATATCAATGGCTTGTCTTAAATCGTCACCCGCCATTTTCATCTCATTTCCAAAATTTGTCATAGACATACCAATTCTAAGATTCTTGAAATTGGTTCTGTAGAAAACTCCTAAATCCACCGCAAAGCCTGTAGCCGATTCATTCCAAATTTTTTCTTGAACAAACTTTGTGTTAGCTCCGATTGAAAAGTTATCTGTAATAAAACGGGAATAAGAAACGGCGACAGAAAGGTTTGTTGGGCTAAATACTTCTCCAGTTCCTTCTGGCAAATCAATGGTTGTTACTTCAATTTCGCCGTGATTTATAGATCGGACTGAAAGAGCAAAATTACCAAGATTACCACCGTTAATTACTACTGAAGCATCCTGAATCTGTGAATCAAGAAACCAGTTCATATTGGAAAAAGTAACCGTATTACTTTCTAGTTGTGCCATCCCTGCCGGATTCCAAAACATCGCGCTTCCATCATCTGCAACCGCAACATAGGCACCGCCCATTGCTGTTGCCTTAGCTCCTGAGGTGATACTCAAAAATGCTGCTGCTGTAGTTCCAACTTTGTCTTGCGCATGCACATTTGCTGTTAAAACCAAGCTTGTTGCTAACAACAAACAGTACTTGACTGCCTTAATGGTGTTCATTGTTTGACCTTTCATTATTTAATAAGTGCAATTTTTCCTGTTTTAGTACCTACTCCGGGAGCCTTTAAGTGGTAATAGTACACACCATAAGCCACGTCAAGATTTTCTCTTGTTCTTAAGTCCCAGTTGACATAACCGCGATCTATGGAATCGTCGTGATTTAACTCACGCACCAATTCGCCACGGACTGTAAAAATCCTAATCGTTGAGCCATCAGGTACATTTTGAAACTGAATTTTCCGTTCACCCCGGCCACTTGTAATAGTTGGAGGCAATTTCCCTTCCCAACTAGCTGCGCTTACATATGGGTTAGGAACTACTCTGACCTGATCCAGTAAATCTTTCGCAGTTTCTTCATCTACGTTTGATGATTCTGTAGTAAACGAATAGGTATCACTGCTACCAAAAGACTTATAGGTTTTGATCTGATAGATATCACCCGCTTCCGGTAGTTCTCCGGTTGGCACACGTCCTTGTCCAAGCACCGTTTCATAGACAATACGAAATTCGAATACCGGACTTAATGAATCTCCAAAACTGTCATAGATATAGATAAACTCACGGTCGCCTAATCTCCCGTCTTGCGTTCCCTGTGTCTCATCAAATGCAAAGGGTACTTCTTCTCCGGTAATGGTGTTTGTTACGTTGAAATTAACTTGAGTAGCAGGAGTGTTTCTGGCGCTCGGTCCTGTACCATTCACCGTATCAAGAGAGGTTGCGACATTCGAATCGAAGAACTCGATCTCATAATCGTAAGGAGCATCAAGAGCCGTAAATTGCCAAAAAGGACTGTTACTCAGCTGACCATCTCTGACAAGGGCGTCAATTTTAAGCGTATCACCGTCGGCCCAGCCCGATTGGTCTCTATCAATTCGGGTTTCATCGTTTTGAAATGCTAGCCTCATTCCATCAAAAATGTTTGATTCAGCGTCAGCTATTGGCACGTCAGAAAGAATGATGTCTCCATTATTGATAACCGAATAGGTAGATGATGGGAAAGTATCACCAAGAAAGCGTACTTCGTACTCCGAGTTTTCTTTAAGGAAAATAGGATCCAATACCTCTACAAAAACATCACCTGTAGCATTACCTTGTGGATGATCAACATCTCCTATCACTGAACCTGCCCGATAACCAAGCACCGGCGTGTTAGGTTCAACTTCTACTACATTAATGTCAGTTATGGTTGACCCATCATCCCGAACAGTTACAGAGAAATTATTCTCAGCAGGATAGAAATCAATGCTTCCACGGTCATAGGCAGCTAAAGCATAGTAGTATTTTTGACCGTTCACTACGTTAGTGTCAACAAAAGAGTGCCGGAGACCGGTATCATCGCCTAAGTAGAATGGCACGCCTCGCACCCTGTCAGCAAGGTCGGGATTGAATACATAGGTTGGAGTACCCTGACCTGTTGAGGTATCTTCGGCGGCCTGCCACAAACCATTGATACCATTGTCTAAGTCAAATTGTGCAATGGGTTCTAAAAGAGCATCGTTGCCGAAGGCATCTGTGATTCTATCAGGGTCAAGGAAATTAGGATCGGTACTTTTGAAAATTTTGTATCCTTCAAAATCCTGTCCCAATATAGGGTCTATACTCTCTTCTGCTATACTATTCCAGTAAAGAGTGACTTGCTCATCACCTACTGCTGCTTTTAGAGTCGGCTTTTCAGGAGGTCTTGCAAAATTATAGTTACGGTTATAAATTTCCTGAATAGTCTGAACATTATTCGTGATGTTCGCAAGATCTTCACCAAAAACCAGTGCAAGTGAGAAACGAATGGTCTCCCCTGGCTCAAGCCTGAAATATCCTGAACTAAAGATGAAGTCACCGTCTACACCACCGGCCTGTCTATCTTCATTAAGTTGATTATTCGGTGTGAAGAAACCTGGGGACATCGCATCCCAAACCTGAGAATCTTCATTTAAACGCACGGCTCCCGGAGGAGTAAAGTAGTAGAAACTTGAGAGTCCTACCTGATCCGTTTCATCAACATCCAGATTTTCAAAGTTCGGCTCACCAACGGTTGGCACTCCATCTCCTTCACCACTGTCTCCGGTTCCGGAAACTCCGTCAGCTCCCACATCATCAGTTAAAGGGTTCCAGTCAGAGTCGTTATCAATTCCGTCGTTAGCAGACTCATCAATCATTGGATTCAACAACCCGTTATTAAGAGAATCTTGTTCTGTTGGTGTTCCATTTCCAGCGTCTTCAGCAAACCCAATGTAGTTTTTGTAGTAAAGAGGCGGCAAAAGTTCGATACCACCGGTAATTCTTTCCTGACGTCGTTCAAAGTGCAGGTTTTCATCTTCATCAATCAGACCATCTAAATCTTCATCAATCAGATTTTTCTCAGTCACGATGATAGTCTCATTTCGATTCTGAACTTCTTTGGTGGTTTCCTGAATTGTCATTCCGGGTGAAAGCTGATACTCAATTCCTTGAGAAGTAACTGTAGTTGTACCACTGCCTAGAAATACATAAGACCGCTCCCCTGTTTCTTCATCAATCAGAATAATGGGATCACCTTCACTCAGAGTTCTCGGCAGGAAGTCCTGAGTTTGAAAAACATTGCCTTGCCCTGCAAGACCTGCATCTACATAAGGGAATCCATCAACATTAAGCTGATTTGGATCACCATCACCATCATTATCGATGCCATCGTCAGGATCTCCGGGACTTTCCATAAATGCATAGCCAACATAGCCTACATCATTACCATCTTGATTAGTACCGTCAGCATCCCATGAGTACACAATTCTGTTAGCCTGATCAAAGAAAGCCAAATCATCCTGAGTGTCACCACTTCCGGTATTTGCACTCTCGCCAGCAGCAGTTCCTACCACCAAACCAACAGAGACCCGTGGATAAGTGGTTGTACTGGTGTTTGTTAACTCATAAATATAAAACATCGCATCCTGAGCAAGAAACTGAGACCACTGAAGACCTCTCACGCTCATTGCAAGACCAAGTCCATCTCGGGTAGGATCTGTACTATCCGGAGCAAAAGATGAAATTTCACCCTGATTTACCAAGTCATTCATAAACTTGTCGTTGTGATCATCTGTCCAGAAATAGGTTTCAAAATCAGCATTTTGAATACCCCGTCCAAAAAAGCCGTTCCACTCAGGACTACCATCTGGAGCAATCCATGTTGGCTGATCCGGCCATCGGTTTGGCCACGTTGACTCATCCACACTGATAGCCGGTCTGTCATTTTCGCCATCATCATTAGCAAAGCCTCTCATAGGCTCAAATCCCCAAAACTGGGTTTGCCCCGGACGTACACCCTGCCCTGCTCTAGGACCAAAATTTGTAACTGAGTGCTGAACTAATGAGTCTGCCTGTCCGTCGTTATTAGTGTCCACCGGTATCTCAAGAGATATTACAGGAGATACATCCCCGATATAATTGACATCAGAACCTCGGGGCCATTGCCCACGAATTTCACCAACACCACCAAGCAAGCCGGTATTATGGAAAGTAATCCACACACGGTTACCGTCAGATTCTGCACTCTTACGTACTTCTCTACTGGATCGGTAGGCTGGGTCTTTAAGGAAATCGGGTATAGTTTGAGCTTTCGCAAAATCCTGTAGAAAGATCAGGCTCAATATAATTATTACAAAGCTGGATATTAATCTTCTCATGCTTTTTTGAGTATCAGTCTGATGCATATTAGTGTTCAATTAAAAATTATATCGTACTCCAAGCACCATTCGGCGAGGTTCATTATAAAAATCAGGTCGATTGTAATTCTCATTCAGGTATCTGATATCGCCCCTGAATGTCTTCAAGTCTTCGTTTCTGTAAAGTGAATACTCCGCAGTTCCTGTATCAGAGAAAACGCCCTGTTCATTTCCGGTATCAAGTACATTATCAATCTTAGCATATACTTGTAACCTCTGGTTTTCACCCATTTGAATATTCTTGGTGATATTGAGATCCAGATTATACTTTGGCGGTCTTCTTTGGCTGTTAAGCGGATTTACTGAAGGTGGTGTAGTCCCTGTTCTTAAAGTGTAATCCGGGGTGTAAGGAAATCCAGATCCTGCAGTAAATATGGCACCGAATCCCCAGCCACTTCGAGAAGTATAATTTGAAGTCAGGTTGACCGTGTGTAACTGATCCCAGTCTAAAGGTACAATTCTCTTCTCGAGCTCAGTTTTTGCTGCAGCTGCGTTATATGCCTGGGATGGATCAGAAGCATTACCCTTGGCAATCTGGAAGGTATAATCGGCAGTGAAGAACAGGCCATTTGAGAACCCTTGGTCAAAAGTCAGTACAACCCCTTTAATGAATCCAAAGTCTGAGTTTTTAACGATTCCATACCGTACAGAGGTACCGTCTACCACAGTTGGGTCAGTTGCTGTACCTGCTAAATTTCTGATATCTCTGAAAAATGCTGTAACCTCAACGGCCGAGCTACTGCTTAACTCCTGCTTATATCCAAGTTCACCGTTAATAGTTTTCTGAGGCTTTAGGTTCGCGTTACCTAATAAACCAATTAGCCCGGAACCACTACCCAAGCGGAAGAATGGATTTTGATAAAGGAGGCTGAAGTTTGGTATCTGAAAGAAGTGCCCATAAGAAAAGTGTAATGCACCTGTTTCTGAAATTGGAAACGCGATACCCAAACGAGGACTAAATTGCCAGGTTGGCTCTGAATCTTCAAAAACCAGATCATTATTATCAGGTCTTTGTTCCTCAAATACTACATTCGGATCTGTGGGGTCTGTAAATACTTTGAATTTTGAGTCAAAATAATCGAAGCGGACACCCGCATTTATAATCAAGTTTCCTACTTCAACTTTATCCTGAATGTAGCCTGATATCTCAATTGGGTTTACATCATACTCAGAATTAACAAAAACTGATGATACTCCTCCGTTAGGGTTATTTACGATAGAGGTTTTATCACTGAATTTAAGTGAGTGATATCTGTACTCAACTCCTGTTTTTATCTGATTTGAGCTGTTTACCTGACTGGTGATATCAAATTTACCAATGTAGGTGCTTGTCTCACGGTTTGTCCTTCCATTGTCAGTACCACCAATAATAAAGTTAGAAATTATATTATTGGCCCGGAATCCTGCATAATCGTTTGGTAAATACCTGGAGTCGAAAGGGTCTTCGAATAGATAGGACTCGTACTTTTTATAGTTATTTGAAATACTTACATCATAATAAGTATTGCTTGAAAGCGTATGAGTGCCTTTTAAATAGACACTATAATTTCTTGTGTATTCATCTCTGGAGAACTGCGGCATAAACTGCGCAGAGTGGTTGTAATTTTTAAATTCTTCTCCTCCAAAAATACCATTAGCCGAAATTTTCACTCCAGAAACCGGACGCCAGGTTAGTTTTACCTGCGCATTCAACTTCTCATAAGGGTTCATATTAACTAAAGATGAATCACCTGAACCTAGCGTGTCAATCAGCCCAAGCTGACCTAATGAGTTAATTCCTACATCATTGTAATCAAAAACTTCACGGCCATTGAACCATCCATCATTTCCAAAATATCTTCCACTTACAAAGAAAAACAGCTTATCCTTTATAATAGGTCCATCCAGACTTGCCTCTACATTTCGTACAGCAATAGGGTTAATTTGATCTATACCTCTGAAAAGATCTGTTCTGGTTGAGGCATAATCACCTAAGAAAGTATTTACTGAGCCTGTAAAGTTATTGCTTCCATCCTTAGTTACGATGTTTACAATTCCACTCATTGCTTGCCCATACTCAGCATTAAAAGCTCCGGTAACAACCTGAACTTCTTTAACGGAACTATTCTCTACACCTGCTGAAAGGCTGCCATCAAAAACATCGGTAACTGGAACTCCATCAACCCAATAACCAACTTCTCCGGTTCTTCCCCCTCTAAAGTGACCGTCAACTACACCCGCCTGTAATTCAACAACTTCTGAAAAGTTTTCAACCGGAATAGCTTCTATTTGCTCACTAGTAACAGACGATAAACTAGCTGTAACATCTTTTCTGATTAATTCTCTACCAGCTACAACAGTAATCTCCTCACCTTCCAACACATCTGAGCGTAACTCAACATTTATTTCTGTAGTGAGATCAATTGAGACGCGAACATCCTCGACCGTTGTTTTATTATACCCTATATATGAAATTTCGAGACTATAGCTACCCGGTTCAACCCCTGTAATAATATATTCCCCATCAATGTCGGTAGCATCACCTTTGGTTGTACCTTGTATAATTACACTCGCACCAATGATGGTTTCACCTGTTTGAGAATCTGTTACGATTCCACGAATCTTACCATACTGACCAAAAGCAGTTACAGTTGTCAGGCTAAAAATTAGTATAAAGAAATAGCGCATTTATCCAACATTATTCATTCCGGTTCTTAACATGAAAGTTAATGTAAGCGCTTACATAATTTCAACAAATAGTTTCACAAAAAAGCTTTTCTAATGTATATCACTTTGAACCTGAAAAAGAATAATTTTGCGCTCCTCTATATAAATTTAATCAAGGGTTTACCCATTGTTATTGCGCATAATTAGAAAAACATATTCTAATTGAAGGTTGAGCAATGTAAAAGATTTACATTGCAGACTAAATAAATCTGAGAATAAATGTAAGGGCTTACACCAAGTGTTTCAGCTACACTTGTACCTTTTAATTCTTAGCGTATCTCTCTTTTATATAATTATCTAAAATCTCACGGAATTCTTCCCCAATATGATCACCCCTTAATGTGGTAGAGTGCTCACCATCAATATAAACAGGAGCTTTAGGTTCCTCAAACGTTCCGGGGAGTGAAATCCCAATATTTGCGTTGCGTGATTCACCAGGACCATTAACAACGCAACCCATCACAGCTACGTCCATTTCTTCTACTCCGGGATATGCTTTTCTCCAGATAGGCATGGATTCTACAATATAATCCTGAATCTCTTCTGCCAGTTCTTGAAAGTATGTACTCTTTGTTCTTCCACATCCTGGACAAGAGGTTACCTGCGGGATGAAGTTTCTGATTTTAAGAGATTGAAGAATTTGTTGGGCAACCTGAACTTCCAAAGCACGGTCAGCACCGGGCTGAGGAGTAAGTGAAACCCGAATAGTATCTCCTATCCCCTGTTGCAGTATTACGGACAGCGCGGATGCACTGGCAACCATACCTTTCATTCCCATTCCGGCTTCTGTGAGTCCTACGTGAAGTGGGTAATCAACTTCTTCGGCTATTCTTTCATAAACAGTAACTACGTCCTGAACACCTGACATCTTACAGCTGATGATAATCTTGTCGGAAGCCAAACCTACATCTTCTGCTAGTTTTGAAGAGCGCTTCGCACTTTCAACCATGGTATCCAACATAACCTCTTTTGCCGTTTTAGGCTTAGTCAGTTTATTGTTAGCATCCATTCTATCAGCAAGTAGCTGCTGATCTAGCGAGCCCCAGTTTACGCCGATACGTACCGGTTTATCGTATTTAATGGCCTGCTCTACAATCGTAGTAAAATTTTCATCACGGGCTTTTGTGCCCGTGTTTCCTGGATTAATTCTGAACTTGGCCAACGAACGCGCCATTTCAGGATAGGCCGTCAATAGCTTGTGGCCGTTATAGTGGAAGTCACCGATAATTGGAACGGTCACCCCTCTTTTCAAAAGCTTTTCTTTTATATGCGGAACAGCCTTAGCAGCTGCATCATTATTTACCGTAATTCGAACCAGCTCTGATCCGGCACGTTTCAGGTGTTCTATCTGATCTGCAGTTTCGTCAATATCAGCTGTATCAGTATTAGTCATGGATTGAACTACAATAGGTGCGCCTCCACCAACGGGCACATCCCCTACCATTACCTGAATCGATTTACGTCGTTTTATAGCAGCCATAGTGACTTAATCTTCTTTACTTAGTTTAAATAGTTTTTGCTTCTCTTCGGATGTAAGTGAATCGTAGCCTTTCTTAGAAATCTTCTCTAAAATGGCATCCAGTTCTGACTGATCCACTTCTTCTACAATTTCTGCATCCTGAACAATATGCATATTTTTGTTTCGTGGCCGTTTTGAACTCGATTTACTTTCCGGTTTTACTTTGCCAAACATATACTCAAAATAACGAATAACCATACTTAGGTCTTTTCCGTTTTTATATGCTTTAATTAATAAGTAACCACCTAAAGCACCTCCAAGGTGAACAAGGCGTGCTACTCCATCTGCACTTCCTAAAAACAGAATATCGATCGCTATCCAGCCGGCAACAAAAAATCGCGCCTGAATGGGAGGAAATAGGAATAGCATGATTGGCGCGGTTGGAAATAGCATCGCGAAGGCTACTAGAATACCCGTTACCGCTCCTGAGGCTCCAATTACTAAGGCAGAACCAAATATAAGGGCTAATCCTGCATCCAGAAGTGCACCCAAAATTCCAGCACCAAAATAAATCACGGTGAAAGTTCTGGGGCCGAGCGTCTCTTCGACTGCCTTACCCATCCACCACAGCCATAACATATTAAATAGAAAGTGAAGAAATCCTCCATGCAAAAACATGTAGGTAACAAGTCTCCACGGTTGGGTCAGGAAAGTTGGAAAGGTTGGATCAAATCCAAGATTTGGCACCACCCAATTGTTAAGAGGCTGCCCGCCCAACATTTGGATTACAAATACTACCGCATTGATAGCAATAATGGTTCGAATAGCAACCGGCATCCTCATGAACCCTCGCTTAAAGGCATTCCCAAAGGAATCATAGTTGCCGCTATTCATGTTACCGCCTGAGAAAAATGAAGGACCGTTAGACATATTGCTCTGGTTTTTTAAGTCCCCAATATTTAATGAGTACAAAGCCAACTACAAGTCCACCCAAGTGAGCAAAGTGAGCAATTCCACTATTCGGCATCGCTAGCCCGTTGAATAGTTCAAACAACCCGTAGAAGGTTACAAAGTATTTAGCCTTTACCGGTATGGGCGGTATCAACAAGACAATGTATTTGTCAGGAAACATGATCCCGAAGGCTAATAGGATCCCAAATACAGCTCCGGAAGCGCCTAATGTGTAAGTAAAGTATCCTCCTAAAAACATATGAATAACTGCTGCTCCAACACCCGTCAGTAAATAATACATCAGAAACCGTTTTGAGCCCCAGAGATTTTCAATAGCCTGACCAAATATCCACAATGCAAAGAGGTTGAAAAATATGTGTCCAAGATCTGCATGCAGGAACATGTAAGTCACTAGCTGCCAAGGCATGAATCCTTCGCCAAGAGGATTCAGAACAAGATATGGTGCGAGAGTGGAACCTATGGGAGTCCAGCCGGCGCCAAAAAGCTGTTTTGTTAAAAGAAACGCCAGTCCGTTTATAATTAAGAGGTTTTTTATGACTGGCGGAAATACTGAAATCTGGGTATTGGGGGAATAATTATCCAAAAAATTCTGCTTTAATGATTCTTTTTTACTCGTGAATATACGTTGATTCCACTCAAAGTTACGCCCGGAATTCCTTGTCCGGGATAGGTTGTATCGCCAACAAGATACAAACCTTTGAACGGAGTTTCGTGTGGAGTCCAATTGAGCAAGCTTCGTGCCATACTTTGGGGTATCCCACCTACTCTGCCTTTTTTGCGGTACACCCATTTTTCCCACGTAATGGGTGTTGCGGTATGAATGACATCAATTTTTGCTTCTGCAAATCCGGGCAATTTTTTCTCCAGCGTTTTAACGATGAAATCTTCTGCCTGTTGTTTAGCGTCTTCATAAGTACCGTTCAGCGAGTACCATAATTCCGGAGATGCGTGAGTGGATACGTTAAGCGTTCTCGCTCCTTCTTTCGCTCGCTCAGTATCTCCGCGTTTTGACATGGAGATGAATATTGAATCCGAATTTGTGAAAGGAACAGTTTCGCCTTCATCCAGATGTATTTGGTTGTGTAGTGGCAGTTCCACCGGATATACATCATCCGTAGCAATTCCAAGAGTGATGGCGCCCCAAGCTTCTTTAAATTCTTTTGACTCTTCTTTGAAATAGTCACTCATTTCTCCTGAAGTTAAGCCTCCCATATTCCATACCGGAATGTTTGAAATAACAATAGGCGCCCTATAAATTTTTTTCTTTCCTTTCTTTGATTGGGTATGAACCTTGAATTCTTCCCCATCCTGCTCGACCATCTCAACACCTTCTTTGGTATGAAGCGCACCGCCTTTGGCTTGAATGAATTCACGAATACTATTGACCATTTCAAGTAAACCACCCGGCACATAGAAGTTGGAATAATTGGTGTAGGTAAGTCCCGCAGCCCCAAACAAGAAAGGTGTTTGGGCAGATTTAGCTTGTGCCGTAATCATGAGTTGCTCATCAACAAAACGGCGGAATTTTGGAGTATCCACACCATATTTTCTCATTACGTCTTCCACGGATTGAAACGCATACTTCAGCACCCAAACGTCTAGTGGATTGTTGTTGATGGCAAGTTTCCCCCACTCCGATATTTTTTGTGGGGGAAAGAATGGATTCTTTAAAGAGACTTTCCATACTAAATCTGAAACTGCTAATGCTTCTTCCCAAAAGGCCCGCTGACCCGTTTCATTTCCAAACACACGGATGCATTCCTGAATCCACTGCTCACGGTCTTTATACCGGGTGAGCTGTTCGTCATCAAGCCAAACGGACATACTTGGAGTTATTTCTTCTCGTGGAATTTGAATACCTGATTCTTTTTCAAGTTTCCATAGGGGCTGATTCTCATCAAATCCAATTAACGTGGTCGCGCCGGATTCAAACACATATCCTTTCCTGAAATAAGAGGAGGAACAACCTCCCGGAGCATGAGCTTTTTCCAGGATCAGTACTTTATAGCCATCTTTGGCTAGCATAGCTCCTGCACTCATCCCGCCCATGCCGGAGCCGGCAATAATTACATCATAGTCTGTATTGATATTCATGCCAGTCAAACAACTTCCACTCCTAAAATTGTTCCTTAAATCTTTCGCTTTCTCAAATACTTGTTAATAATTTTGGGATATTAATTTTCAGTTCTTATCTAATCTTTTCTTTCCATTAAATATCTAAAATATTGAATCTATGCTTCGACAGCTTATTACTCTTTTTCTATTACTGATTTCAATTCTTTTTGCAGGATGTGTGGACAATCAAAAAGAAGAAATTCCCCCTGAGCAGCTCATGGCATCTGCTGATTCTGTGGTTGTTGAATACGACTACATAAAGTTCATTTTTGATATAGAAAGAAAAGATACGTGGGAATGGTTTTTGGAAAAATCTGATACCGGAACATTGGAATACCAATGGATGGCAAGTTTTAATTTTGAAGATGAAGGTTATAGTGCTGGATTTAGTCTCTTTAAATATCCGGGAGCAGAACCAGCTTCGGGTTCTTTTGATGAGTTGGTTGAGGCCGGACAGGTGAGTTTATGGAGAGCTGGGGTAATGAAAACAAAATCTTCACATAGTAATATGACTGTAATGTCCGGCCGCAGGACTTTAGTTAGAAATGCTGAAATTAACGCCACCGTAGAGAATGATAAGCTAGTTATCATGCTTAAAGAGGAATATTTAGTAAACAAGTTTTCAAACTTCAGGCCAGACTCAGTTTCCTATATGACTAAAACTCAGAGGTCTAATTTCGAAAGTAAGCAGCAGGCTGTGAGTTACCCTAATAATGAGGCTAACTTTTAGTAATCCTCCTAACATCAAAAACTTAGCTCAAGTATATGACAAAGACCTATTATTCAGACGAAGTCTTTGAAGGAATAGATTATACGGACGAAGATTTTAGGGCAGCTGATTACGAATCTTGTCACTTTATTAACTGCAAACTACCGAAAGTGAACTTGGGTGAATGCGGTTTTATAGAGTGTGAATTTAAAGGCTGTGATTTATCGATGGCCAAACTGATTGGCACTTCAATCAGAGATTCAAAATTTACCGAGTGCAAGCTCATCGGACTCCAATTCGATACCTGCAACAACTTTGCTTTCTCTGCTGAATTTGAATTGTGTAACCTGAACCTCTCTTCTTTTTTTCAGGTGAAGGGTAATCATACCGTCTTTAAAGGTTGCCAGCTTAACGAAGTCGATTTTACTCAAGCCGAGCTTAAAGAAGCTGTCTTTGATAACTGCGATTTAGCCAAAGCAGTATTCTCTTCCTCCAATTTGAAAAAAGCTGATTTCCGATCATCTTTTAATTACTCTATAGATCCAGAAGCCAATCAGATTGAAGGTGCTAAATTTTCCCTTCAAAGCTTACCCGGCTTGCTGGATAAATATGGGATTGTTGTAGGGTAGTTCGTTAATTCGTTATTCGTTATTCGTTAATCGCTATTCGATCACCAAAAAGTCTTTTGAGAAATGCTTTAATCTCCATCCACTAAGTTTCACTCCGACGCAGAGCATCGGAGTGAGTTAACATCCAGCCAACAAATCAACGAATAACGAATTAACGAATTCACTCTAATGTGCTTCCAACCAATTCTCTGCCACTCCGGAATCCACATCCAATGGAACATCCAGCTCAAAGGCCGTCTCCATCAGCTCGTTGATTTTTGCAGGGACCTCATCTATTTCACTTTCATGAATTTCAAAGATCAGCTCATCATGTACCTGAAGCAGCATTCGGCTTTTCTTGTTGTTGTCCTTCAGCCAGTGGTGAATATTAATCATCGCAAGCTTGATGATATCAGCAGCGGTTCCCTGAATGGGCATATTGATGGCCGTTCGCTCTGCAAAGCCCCGTACGTTCCAATTCCCTGATTTGATATCAGGAATATATCGCCGGCGTCCTAACAGCGTTTTCACGAATCCATTTTCACGGGCAAACTCTTTTGTATCGTTGATGTAGTTCAGAATATTTGGGAAACGCTCAAAATATTGGTCGATCATCTCCTTTCCTTCGTTGTTATCAATCCCTAAACGAGAAGCCAATCCATAGGCACTCACCCCATAAGGAATTCCGAAGTTGACTTCTTTCGCTTTTCGGCGATGATCTTGAGTAACCTCATCCAGAGAGTCCAGATCAAAAATTTCCTTAGCAGTTCTGGAGTGAATGTCCTCCTTGTTTTTAAAGGCTTCCATCATTGCTTCATCTTTGGCGATATGGGCAATCACCCGAAGCTCAACCTGTGAGTAATCTGCCGACATGATTTTGTATCCATCTTCGGCAATAAAGGCTTTTCGAATTTCCCGTCCGCGGGTTGTTCGAATCGGGATGTTTTGCAGGTTGGGATTGGAAGAACTCAATCGTCCCGTGGCCGCAACGCTTTGGTTAAAATCGGTGTGAACACGACCGGTATCAGGATTGATCAAATCAGGCAGCGCATCTACATAGGTAGATTTTAGCTTGGTCAGCTGGCGATAATCCAGAATCAGACTCGGCATTTCGTACTTTGGTGCCAGTTTATTTAGCACAGACTCTGCCGTAGAGTACTGCCCCGTTTTAGTTTTCTTTCCGGAAGGCAAATCCATCTTTTCAAACAAAATAGTTCCGAGCTGTTGCGGAGAGTTAATATTAAACTCCTCTCCAGCCTTCTCATAAATCTGTTCTTCCAGCTCTTTCAAATCGGATTCCAATTCCTCAGAAAAAGCAGATAACATTTCGGTATCCAGCTTTATGCCCTTGAATTCCATATCGGCCAATACTTCCATCAGCGGGTAGTCAACCGTGTAGGCAATTTCTTCCAGCTCATCTTCCTTGAGCTTCTCATTCAGAATTTCATAGAGGCGCAGGGTGATATCTGAATCCTCGCAGGCATAGAGATAGACCTCTTCGGGCTTCAAGTCTGCCATTGAAATCTGCTTCTTCCCTTTTCCAATCAGTTCTTCAATCGGAACCGGTTTATAATTCAGGAGGCTTTTGGAAAGCTCATCCATTTTCAGACGCTGATTGGCATCAATGAGGTAAGCCGCAATCATAGTATCAAAAGGCTTGCCTTTGATTTCAATTCCGGACCGTGAAAGCATGAGGTAATCGAACTTATAATTATGCGCTACTTTGGTGGAATTTTCATTTTCAAAAAGTGGTCGTATAACTTCAATTACTTCTTTCTCATCCAAACCGCCTTCCACGTTCACCGGAATATAATAACCGGTTCCCGGTGTAGCTGTGAGAGAAATACCAACCAATTTTGCTGAAACCGGATCGGGACTATTCGTCTCCGTATCAAAACAAAAGGCCTCATGGTCTTTGAAACGCTCTACCAGGTTTTTCACCGCATCAAGCGATTGAACCAGTTCATAATTCACCTTGTCTTCGTCCAGCTCTTGCTTCGGCGCTTCTTCTTTGAAGGAACCGAATAAATCCACCTGATCTCCCTCTTTTGAAACAACAGGACCTTCCGCTCCTAAATATTTCTTCGTGAGTGTTCGAAACTCCATCCGCTTGAAGAACAGACCCAATGCTTTTTCATCAGGACCTTCCCAAGTCATATCCTGCCATTTAGCCGTGTTTGGTACATCTGTTTTGATAGTGACCATGAATTTGGCATGAAGAGCTTGTTCTCCATATTCAGTTAGACCTTCTCTCGCCCTTTTACCACTGATATTAGGAGCTGCTTCAATGGCTTTTTCAAGAGAACCATATTTCTTAATCAACTTAGGCGCTCCTTTCTTTCCAATTCCGGGTACGCCGGGGATGTTATCCGAGGTATCGCCAATCATAGCAAGTACGTCGATCACCTGCTCTGGATATACCCCAAAGTAATCCTTCACTCCTTCCCGATCGATGATATTAAACCCACCATTATTGTTATCGGGCTTCATCATTCGAACATGATCGTGCACAAGCTGCATAAAATCCTTATCGGGCGTGACCATCATCACATCTACATCATCAGCATTGGCTCCGTTGGCAATGGTTCCAATAATGTCATCTGCTTCATAGCCATCTTGCTCAATATTCTTAATTCCCCATGCTTTCACCATTTCTTTAATTAGGGGAATCCCGATAGTCAGTTCTTCAGGTTGGGGCGGTCGGTTTGCCTTATATTCTTTATCCTCTTCGTGGCGAAAGGTAGGCTCCTTAGTATCCCATGCAACGGCTATATGGGTCGGCTTTTCTTCATCCAGCATTTTCTCAAGCGTATTGGCAAAACCAAGAACAGGTCCGGTTGGAATGCCTTCTGAATTTTTTAATCGGCTATTGATAAATGCAAAGTGAGCACGGTAGGCCAGCGCCATTCCGTCCAGTAAAAAGAGAAGTTTTTTAGACATTGAATCTGTTTATTTTGGACTTGAATACTGAACTCGGAAACTAATTTTTTTTGGGTCTAATTACGAATTTTGATTACACAATCATCAACCACCGTAGGGGCAATTCATGAATTGCCCCTACGGTGGTTGAAATAGAATGCCATTTCCAAACAAATTATTTTTGATACTTAGAATATCACCCCATTAAATGAATTTTACATCCCTGCCAAAAATCGAACTGCATCTCCACCTTGATTGCTCCCTGAGCTACGAGATTGTAAAAAAGTTGAAACCTGAAATTTCCAGAGAAGAATATCAGCAGAACTTCATTGCTCCGGCCAACTGCTCCAGCCTGGATGAGTATCTGAAGTGCGCACAGGAACCCATCGCCATCATGCAAACAAAAGAGCAGTTGGAAATGGTTACGCTTGATCTCTTTCATCAGCTGCAGGAAGACAACGTGATTTATGCTGAAATTCGTTTCGCTCCGCTGCAGCATCTGGAAGAGGACTTAACTGCCGAGGAAGTTGTTTCTATCGTTAATGAAGCCACCATCAAAGGAATTAAAGAAACCGGAATTGAAGCTAGAATTATCCTTTGTACACTTCGCCATTATACCGAAGAGCAAAGCATGGAAACCATAAAGTTAGTAGAGCAGTTTAGAGGAACTAAGGTTGTGGGCTTCGATATCGCTGCCGATGAAACCCTGCCAATCGACAACCACATTAAGGCTTTTGAATATGCGAATGAGCAAAACATTCCCTGTACTGCTCATGCCGGCGAAGCCCGTGGTGCTGAAAGTGTCCGGGAAGTGCTTCAGAACTTTTATCCTTCTCGAATTGGTCATGGTGTAAGGAGTTTGGAAGATGATTCGCTGATGGATCATCTTAAAGAAAACGATATCCATCTGGAAGTCTGCCCAACAAGCAATGTGCAAACCGGGATTTATGAATTAGTTGCCCAACATCAGGTTGACGACATTTACAAGAGAGGCAATTCTATGAGCATCAATACCGATGGGCGGACCATTTCAAATGTTTCTCTGATTGAAGAGTACTTATCTCTAAACAAGCATTTTGATTGGCAAGCCGAGCATTTTCTAAAGTGTAATCATTATGCCATTGATGCAGCATTTTGTAATAAGGAGACGAAAGAAAAAATAAGGGCTAAATTGATGGAATAGATTTCTATGAATACTCGCTAACCACCTTTTAGCTTTAGCACAAAGCGCCTAAAAAACTATCACATATGAGGTGAATTATACCCTCTTTTTTGTTACACTGATCTACGAGAGAATCCCTAACATATCAGACTACCATGCGAACACTTATCCTGTTATTCGCCCTTTTGCCCTCACTTGCCATCGCTCAATATGAATATTTGGGTATAGCTAACCCAGACCGAACCTGGAACTACTACCCGGTTAATGTAAATGAAACAGTTTATGAAGTTCACCCCAAAGGTAACTTCACTGAAATCGAACTCTTTATCTCATTCTCTGCAGCTGATTCCAATAATTTTTCTCAAAACGAGCTGATAGAGTTATTCTCGTTTTTCGAACTTGATGACCAAATAACAATATCTGATTTATGGCTATGGTTCGAAGACCAATTATTAGTGGCTCATATTGTAGATCGGTGGACGGCCAACAGAGTATATGAGAGTATTGTAAATCGCCAGCAAGATCCTGCCATTCTATTCAAAGATTCACCAACTTCATATGAGTTGCGAGTCTACCCTTTTACCCGTTCGCAGGTCAGAAAACTAAAAATCAGTTTTCTAGTCCCTAATGATCACCTAAAAACTTCAACATCCATTCGCCTGCCAAATAAATTTCATTCCCTTGCAGAAGGTATTATTGAAGAGCCGGTAGTTAGATATTTTAGCGAAGAAGAAAATCCGGAATTGTCTTTTTCCAATAATGAAGATGTAACTTTTACCTCGGGCACTGACTCCTTAGACCGGACCTATTGGGAAACCGAAATTGAGCTCCAATCTCTCACTTCCTCTCTGAGTCTCAATGTTGCTAAACAAGATACTTCCTCAGTTTTATTGTCGAATTATTCAGACTCGACCGGTAAATATTATAGTTTATCATTTATCCCTAAGGAAGTACTTGATGTGACTGCTTCAAAAAAGGTAATGGTGATGTTTGATTATGCAGCCTCCAATACCACATTGAGTAAAGCAGAAGTGTTAGATGAGATTAAGTTCAATCTCAAGAAGAATTTTGATGATTCAGATTACTTTAATTTTCTCTACTCCAATGTTTCTGATCTGGTTTTCTCAGAAAATTGGATACAAACAACTGATGCCAAGATAGACAGTGTGTTTGACCAGATTGATGCCGGCGATATTCTCTCTGTCAGTAACCTGGACGATATACTTGTTGGTGGAATCGACTTCGTTAAAACTGAAGGGTCGGGCGAGCTTATCCTTATTTCGAGCTCCGATACCTATCATAACTTTCAGGATGCCAATTCATTTTCCGAATCCATTTTGAACTATGCCGAAAATGACTTCCCAAAAACAACCATTTTAGATCTTCAGAATACTGATCAAATCTATAGTTATAGAAACGGGACTGATTACCAAGGCAACGATTATCTGTATGGAATTTTGGCCCGTGAAAGCGGCGGAGAACTGTTTAATCGTTATGACTCACAGTATGTTTTAGAACGATTTGAACCTGCTTTTAATAATTTGGAAGGCTCTATTACTAATTACACAGTATACCCAACCTTTGCTAACGGTTTTACCTATTCAAATTTTAAGAGCAGTAACAATGACAAAATCGCTCTTAACTCGACCTACGTTCAAACCGGAAAATACTATGGCGATTTACCATTAACGGTACAATTTACTGGGTCAATCAGAGATACCGTTTTCAATGAGCAGCTTGTAATTAATGAAAGCACCGAAATTGATAGTAACCTCAAAAGGTTTTGGATGGGCCGAAATATTGACCGACTTGAAAAATCTTCATCTTCCAATGAAGACATCACTACCATCATTGACTATAGCATCGAGAACCGATTAATGTCTCGATATACCTCTTTTCTGGCTATCCTTCCTCAGGACACAGTCCTCTTAAATCCGGATAATGATGACGGCGGTGAAGTAACTGGTGTTGAAGATGAAAATCCCAACTCCTTCGAAATCGAATCACTCAAAGCCTATCCAAACCCATTTAATCCTGCTGTTAATATTGAGGTAACTCTTTCAAAACCCTGGGATGCCGGAAATAGCAAAATCGTGATTTATAATATGCTGGGGCAGAAAGTTGCCACCTTAAATACACAGCAATATAACGGTATGACTTCCTTTACCGTCAATTGGGACTTAAGTTTGAGTAGCGCCAATATTGCAACCGGGGTATATCTGGTGAGCGTTCAAACCCCAACTGCATCTGAAAAAATTAAGATAACCTATCTGAAATAAAGGGTGGTTAAGAGTTGTTTAATGGATAGGGTGATGTAATTAGAAAAAGCATCTATCACCCTATCATCTTGCAACTTTCATTTTTCATCACACATTAAAACGGAAAAGCAGTACATCGCCATCAGCAACTACGTATTCTTTTCCTTCCTGACGCATTTTACCGGCATCGCGTGCAGCTTTTTCGGAACCGAGTTCCTGATAATCTTTGAAAGAAATGGTTTCAGCACGGATAAAGCCTTTTTCAAAATCGGTGTGTATTACACCTGCAGCTTGGGGAGCTTTTGTTCCTTCCTTGATAGTCCATGCACGAGCTTCTTTGGGTCCGGCTGTGAAATAGGTGATCAAGCCAAGCTCTTTAAATGCACCTTTAATAAGACGATCTAAACCGGCACTTGGTACACCCAGCTCTTCAAGGAACATCTCTTTTTCGTCTTCATCCAGCTCAGCGATTTCAGCTTCAATTTTGGCACAGAACATTACGGTTTCATCGTCATACTCAGAAGCAATTTCTTTAACGGTTTCAACGTAATCGTTACCGTCTTCTAAATCTGATTCACCAACATTGCATGCATAAAGAACTTGTTTGTCAGAAAGCAGGAATAAGTCTTTGTAAGCTTCTCGTTCTTCTTTGGATGCTTCAAAAGTACGGGCAGCATTTCCTTCCCCTAAGTGATCGGCTAGCCTTTGTACAATTGCATGCTGTGTTACTTTGGCTTTGTCTCCGCCTTTTGCTTCTTTCTTCAGCTTCTCAGCTCGTTTCTCAACGGACTCAAGATCTTTAAGAATGAGCTCTTCTTCTATAATTCGGATATCTCTTTCCGGATCTACGTTTCCTTCCACATGAATGATGTCATTATCATCAAAACAACGCACTACATGCAAAATCAAATCCACTTCACGGATATGAGATAGGAAGGCATTTCCTTTTCCTTTTCCTTCTGAGGCTCCTTTTACTAGTCCAGCAATATCTACAAACTCGATGGTTGCGGGAAGTACGTTTTTAGATTCAGCCAGCTTTGCAAGTTCATGTAAGCGTTCATCAGGCACTGGTACCATTCCCACATTCGGGTCGATGGTACAGAAAGGAAAGTTAGCGGATTCAGCTCCGGCGTTACTTAATGCATTAAATAAGGTTGATTTACCTACGTTGGGCAAGCCAACAATTCCACATCTTAAGCTCATGTACAGTCAATTTTTAGTTTAAAAGTCTAAACAGTTTTGTTCAATAAATTTCATTTCGGGAAGAGCTACAGCAGTTAATACACCATAGCCCTTTTTCTTATAAACGCACCCTGTGTCGATGCCCAACATATTCTCTTCTACAATAGGTTCTTTAACCGGTGTGTGCCCAAATACCACCGTTTTACTCCATTTATTTGTGCGGGCATATACGTGATCACGTTGCCAAATAAACTGCTCCCGCTCATATTCACTATCCAAATTTTCCTGAATCGTTAAATCGGGAGAAATTCCACCGTGTACAAAAAAATAGCTTTCAGTTTCCCAGTACAATTCCGTGTTTTTAAAAAACTCATAATGATCTTTTGGGAGTTTGAAATCACCGGGACTTGAGTCATAATTTTTTAGAGTAGTATTACCACCATTACTTAACCAGAGATTCCAATCACCTTTCTCATATGCATTTAGCAGCATTTGATCGTGATTCCCTTTCAGAAAAACACATTCATGATCTTTATTAAATTTGATTAGCTGATCTACTACTTTTTTAGAGTCGGGGCCCCTATCTGTATAGTCACCCAGAAAAACATAGGTTGGTTGGTCGCTATATTCACTATCCAGTTTTTTGAGCAAAGCGTGGTTTGAAAGAGCACACCCGTGTATATCGCCAATTGCTATTATGTCTGGATAAGTTGCCATTTAATTAGTTACTGCCCAACGTTTTTTGAATGAGTCCGCGTCCTTTCTTATTAATGCGTCCTTTTTCATTCAAGTCGGTCAAAGCCGCGTCAAGAATTCCATTTATAAACCGACCTGATTTAGCCGTTGAATATCGTTTAGCTAACTCAATCGCTTCATTAATGCTAACTTTGGTAGGAATTTCTTCAAAATAGATGAGCTCACAAATGGCCATTTTCAGGATCATGCGATCAATCAGTGCAAGTCGATTGATATCCCAATTTTTGATATGATCAACGATGACCTCATCCAGTTCTTCTCGATGCTCCACCGTTTGAAAAAATAACTTTTCCGCAAAGCGACGAAGATCTTTTTCTTTTGCGAATTCAGCTTTCTTGATAATGGTATCCGTAACGTGCTGGGTTGAGTCTTTGCCCTGCTGCAGTGCGTAAATTGCTTTGAGAACCGTTTCTCGTACTTGTCTTCTGTTGATCATGCCAAATAACTATTGTAGTGAGCCTTAAAGATACGGGTTTGTATATACAATTGTGCACTATGCTTGTAGTGAATTTTTGAAGTAATTCAAGACCTTCAGTATGCATTGTCATTGAATTATCTAACATCTAATGGGATGACAGCTGTAACAAGAAGTTCTTAAATCTGATAGGAATAAATCACAAATCAATCATTCGGTCCATCGGTTAATCGCCATTCGATTTTATTTGATTTGCGAAAGACCGAACGACCGATTTGCGATGGACGATTTTAATTAGCAAAAACACCAAAACTATCTTTGTGTTACTCCCCGAAAGGTCCCTATATTTGGGGCCGTTTATTTATTGAAATACGCGACCTTAGCTCAGTTGGTTAGAGCGTTGCATTGACATTGCAGAGGTCACTGGTTCGAATCCAGTAGGTCGCACTCCCCACAACCCATGCAGATTCAAGATTTGCATGGGTTTTTTTATTTGTTAAAGATTCAGTAATTCAATTTAACACTCTCCTAACACTTCTATCCTCCTGATTTCTTATCTAAACAGCCAACCATCATTTTATTCTATTCATGGCGATTTCTAAGAAGGAGTTTTTACAGCAGGCGAGACCTTCTAGTCCTGGATTCCCCAAAGAACGTATCTGCTGTTTCCTGGGGTGAAATTGCCGAAGTACTCGATTTAAAAGTGTGTATGTGATGCTCCTCACTCACAACTAACACACTTGTTTAAGCCTGCTTTGTAGCTTTAGCAGGCTTTTTTATTTATTTAGTTTTACCTCTTCTCCTTTTGAAAACTCAAACTCAAAAATCGCCCCTCCATCAGATCTAAAATCAAATGTAGCGTTTAGTTGTTTAGCAAGGGTTTTTATAAGGGTCATGCCTAGTGAGCTCTGAATACTAGATTTTGGTTGTTCCGGTAGCCCAACGCCATCATCTTTAATCGACAAACAAATTCTTTCCTGTTTTTTTGAAAGGCTCACAATAATTCTACCTCTCTTCTTTCCCTTAAAGGCGTGCTTGTAACTGTTTGTTATGATTTCATTCAGCAAAAGTCCGCATGGTATAGCCTGAGTAATCGGGAGTTTAATAGGCGTGATATCAAGGTCAATCTGAACCTTTGTTTCCGAGCGTTTCATGGTCTTATGAATTACCACAGATAATTCCTCGAAATATTGGTTGATATCTACTTCTGAAAAATCCTCAGTCTGGTACAACTTCTCATGCACCATTGCAATGGAATTGACCCGCATCTGACTGTCTTTGAGTATCCGCTTGGCATGAGCGTTATCCGCCGAATAGGATTGTAATTCCAGTAATCCCGTTATTACAGCCAGGTTATTCTTCACTCTATGGTGAACTTCAGCAAGAAGCATCTCTTTTTCGCGCAACGATTTCCTGACACTTTCTTCGGCCTGTCTGCGATCTGTGATATCAACATAAATGCCGTAAATCCCCACCACGCTTGATCCTACAACAACAGGGACAGCATAAATAATTACATCTAAAATGGTTCCGTCTTTACGGACTCTCTTTTCAGTAACTTCCTGTACCTGTGCGCTTTCGGTTAGGCTGATTGCAAATTCATGGCGTTTTTCAGGAACAATAAGCTTATCAAGCTCAAGCCCTTTTAGCTCATTCTCCCGGTACCCGAAAAGCTGCTCAAAGCCATCATTTACCATTTCAACTTCGTGATGCTCGTTCAGCAGCGCTATTCCAATAGGTGAGGAATTAAATAGTTTACTCAGCAAACCTTCCCGCTGCTTCAAAGCCTCCTCTGATTCTCTGCGATCAGAGATATCCCGCTCTATCACAATAACCACTTCATCTCCAAAGTAATTACCGGTGTTCACCAGAAATTCAGTTGGGATGATCTCGCCATTCTTCTTGCGCCCCCAGCCTTCATACTTGCCGTTAACTCCTTTGTAAGCATTATCAATAATCTCTTCAATGCGATCGGGGTTATACTTTCCCGGTGGAGCCAATACCTTGGTGTGTTTTCCTACTACTTCACTTTTCTTATAGCCGAATGTTTTCTCAAGGCCATCATTTGCTTGAAGGATCATTCCTTCCTTATCAAGCAAATAAATAGCGTCGCTTATAGAATTGAATAAATCCTGATAGCTCATCATACTGCGCTTGGCATTATCCAGAGCTTCTTCACGGTCGGTTACATCGTGGACCAGGGTGTACATCGCAACCACTTCATTATTGCGGTTGTAGAGCAAAGAGTTATACCATTCGCAATAAATTACGCGCCCGTCTTTTGTAATATTTCTGTTGATTACAGAAACGTCTTTATTTCTCTTTTTATAAGTCTCCCGAATTTTTTCCTTTACGTATTCCAGATCATCATCATGGATGAACTTCTCCAGCAAACGGTTCTCTGAAATAGCCTCTTCTTCAGAATACCCAAACAATTCCTCAGCTTTTGAAGACCATCTGATGATATTCAGGTTTGAATCCCACTCAATTTCAGCAAGCGGGAAATTGTTTAGTGAAAGCTGACTTGAAAGTAATTTATCAGCACTTTTCTTATTACCTACGATATCTGAGAGGTTGTGAGCAATAACGAGTTTGGCAGGTCGCCCTTTATAATTGATGAGATGAGCTGAAAGTTGAACATATATTGATTTGCCATCTGAAGTTTTAAAAACCCAGATTTTGTCAATTGCCTTTTTCGTAGTCTCTTCTAGATGAATTTCCAGTTCATCTACAGATTTCTGCTCACAGAAATCCACTACTCTTTTCTTTAAAAATTTCTTTTTCTTAAATCCTAAAATTTGAGTTGCTGCTTCATTTACCTCCAAAATCTTCATGGTCGTTTGTTCGCAAACAAACATAGGTTGAGCATCAAAAAAGCTCTCATCAGAATTAAACTTCATAAGGTAATGGACATCTTAATTTCATTGCCAAACGAATATCCCATTTCTAGCAAATCAAATCCAATTTGAATAACTAAAATAATCGCCAGAATAAGCCTGTGTGTACATACTATTTTTTTTATCTTATAGCGTTAAGGAAATTCTGAGAATTAAACACTGAATGGCAGACCAAAAAATTACGCTTACATTACCCGACGGAACTCAACGCGAATACTCATCAGGAACAACCGGTTTAGAAGTAGCCCAATCTATTGCAGCCGGCTTAGCCCGTGCAGCTCTTAGTATTACAGTGAACGGCGACATCATTGATCTGGATCGTCCTATTACTAAAGATGCTGAAATTGCTATAAATACATGGGACAGTGAGGACGGTAAATATACCTTCTGGCACTCATCTGCTCACCTGCTTGCTGAAGCTATTCAGGAACTATACCCGAATGCAAAGTTTGGAATCGGCCCTCCTATTGAAAGCGGATTCTATTACGACATTGATTTCGGTGACAATCAAATAGGCCAGGAAGACCTATCCAAGATTGAAGATAAGTTCATCGAAATGGCGCGCAAGAAGTCTGAATTCAAGCGCAAAGATATTTCAAAACAAGAAGCCCTCGAATTCTACAAGGATAAGGGCAACGAGTATAAAGTTGATCTGATTGAGGATCTGGAAGACGGTACGATCACATTCTACACGCAGGGTGATTTTACCGATTTATGCCGCGGCCCTCACGTTCCTAATACCGGTGATGTAAAAGCAGTTAAACTTACCAGTCTTGCCGGAGCTTACTGGCGCGGAAATAACGATAGCAAGCAATTGACCCGTATCTATGGCATCAGCTTTCCAAAGCAGAAAATGCTGGAAGAGCATCTCCATCGTATTGAAGAAGCCAAGAAACGGGATCACCGTAAGCTGGGTAAAGAATTGGGTATTTATATGATAGACAGCATGGTAGGCAGTGGCTTACCAATGTGGTTACCCAATGGAACAGTGCTCCGCCGAACGCTTGAAGCTTTCTTGCGGGACAAACAGAAAAAACGCGGCTATAAAGAAGTTATCACTCCACATATTGCTAATATCGAGCTGTATAAAACTTCCGGACACTATCCCTACTACAAAGACTCTCAGTTCAACCCCATGGAAGTGGATAATGAAGAGTACATGCTTAAGCCGATGAATTGCCCTCATCATCATAGAATTTATTCGAACGATCTACGAAGTTACCGAGATCTTCCTCTCAGACTTGCTGAGTTTGGATCTGTTTATCGTTATGAGCAATCCGGTGAGTTAAGCGGACTTTCTCGTGTGAGAGGTTTTACCCAGGATGACGCACACATTTACTGTACTCACGATCAGCTTAAGCAAGAAATCAAGAATACCATTGAGCTGACCCAGCTGGTTTTCAGTACTTTTGGGATGCCTGTTGATATCCGCCTCTCCTACCGTGATGACAATGAGAAGAAATATGGAGGCGACACCGAATACTGGGATCGCGCTCAAAAAGAGATACGGGAAGTAGCCGATGAGATGGATCTCGATTATACAGTAGCTCCCGGCGAAGCGAGTTTCTACGGACCTAAAATTGATTTTATTATTCGGGATGCCATCGGGCGAAAATGGCAGCTTGGAACCGTTCAGGTTGATTATGTGATGCCTGAACGCTTTGACCTTACTTATGTAGGCTCCGATAATGAGAAACATCGCCCGGTAATTATTCACAGAGCACCTTTTGGCTCGATGGAAAGATTTACCAGTATTTTGATTGAACACTTTGCCGGAGACTTCCCATTATGGCTGTCTCCAGAGCAGGTTCGTATCCTTCCTATTTCGGATGAACAAAATGCATATGCAGAATATTGTTATGAGAAATTGCAGGAACTTGGAGTTCGAGTAGAGCTTGATTCCCGCAGTGAGCAGATCGGAGGAAAAATCCGAGATGCTGAAACGAGTAAGATCCCATATATGTTAATAGTGGGTAGTAAAGAAGTCGAAAACGAAACAGTTTCGGTTCGTCGCCATAAAAAAGGTGATATTGGAACTTTCAGTTTTTCTGATTTTCTTACGGACATAAACGAAGAGATTCAAACTAAAGCTTTACCTAAAGACTAACTAAACAACGAGGTTACTATCGCAAGAAGAAACTATCAGAGACGACCACAAAATGATGATCGTCCTCGAATTAATGAAGAAATAAATGCGGCAAAAGTTCGCGTTATCAAACCAGATGATGAACATGAGATCACTACATCTGAACGTGCTCTTCAAATCGCTGCATCCTATGAACTCGATCTCGTAGAAGTTGCACCTAAAGCCAAGCCCCCGGTATGTAAGGTGATTGACTACGGCAAGTTCATGTACGAAAAAAAGAAGAAAGAGAAAGAAGCGAAGAAGAAGCAGCATACCATTTCTGTAAAAGAGCTGCGCTTTCGCCCGAACACAGACGATCACGATCTTGAATTCAAAACTCGCCATGCCAGAGAATTTCTTGAAGGTGGCGACAAAGTAAAAGCAACTGTGCAATTCCGTGGAAGAGATATGCTCTACACTGAAAAAGGGGAATTACTCCTTCTGCAGCTTGCTAAAGACTTATCTGATGTTGGTAAGATTGAATCTACTCCCAACATGGAAGGTCGCAGAATGATTATGATGTTAGCTCCTTCAAAAAGTTAATTCTTCGTTGCACAGGGATACAATTCTCCCTATTTTACAAGTCTTTAATTTTCACAAAAGTTGGTGGATTTCCATGCCAAAAATGAAAAGTAACAGTGGTGCTAAAAAGCGATTTAAGGTTACCGGTTCCGGTAAAATTAAGCGTAAAAAAGCTTATAAGCGTCACATTTTGACCAAGAAAAGTAGTAAAACTAAGAGACAGTTAGGCAAAGACACATTGGTTGACAAAGCCGATGAAAAGTCTATCAAACGCCAGCTGCCTTATCAATCATAAACTCTAAACTAACGACAAAATGCCACGATCATTAAATTTGGTGGCTTCCCGTCGCCGTCGCAAGAAGATTATAAATCAAGCGAAAGGCTATTGGGGCAAGCGTAAGAACGTTTATACGATTTCTAAAAACGCGGTCGAGAAAGGTCTTTTGTACCAATATCGAGATCGCAAGAATCGTAAACGTAATTTCCGTCGATTATGGATCACCCGCATCAATGCGGCAGCAAGATTAAACGGTACTACCTATTCTAAATTCATCCACGGGATGAAGACCAAGAATATGGAGATTAACCGTAAGGTTCTTGCAGATCTTGCCGTCCACGATGCAGATACGTTTGCTGCTATTGTTAAGGAAGCCACTGCTTAATTGTATATATTAAACGGTATAAACCGGCAGATCTTTTTGAATAAGGTTTGTCGGTTTTTTTATTTTTGGGAACTAATTTTGGTTACGGTAAAGAGTAATCGGAACCAGTAAGTATTAGTCTCTCCTCGCTCCCGACGCTCTGCGTGGTAGCGGTATCATTTACCAAATCATTAATAAAGCAACCCATGCTTGATGACATAAAAGCATTACAAGAAGAAATACAGAATTTTTCTATTGCTGATGATGATCAGCTTGAGAATTTCCGGCTCGAATTCCTTTCGCGAAATGGACGAGTACAGTCCATGTTTAAAAAAATGGGAAGTGTTCCTAAAGAGGATCGCGCTGCTGTAGGAAAGGCCATGAATCAGGTTAAAGTTTTGGCTGAATCCAAGTTTGAAGACGCAAAAGCCGCGCTGGAACAAAACGAAAGCAAAGACCTCAGTGCTAAAGATGATATTACACTCACTCCTCCCTCTTGGCCATTAGGTTCACTTCATCCTTTGACACAGACTTTGGAAGAAATGAAGTCCATTTTTTATCGGCTTGGGTTTACTATTGCGGATGGACCAGAAATTGAAGACGATTTTCACAACTTTACCGCACTTAACTTTCCTCCTAATCACCCCGCTCGGGATGAACAGGATACTTTTTTTATAAAGAAAAGTAACGATCCTGATGTTCAGGACTTAGTACTGAGAACGCACACTTCTCCTGTACAGATTCGACTTATGGAAAATACCGAGCCTCCAATCCGCGCCATTATGCCCGGACGAGTTTATAGAAATGAGGCTGTGTCTCCAAAATCCTACTTCTTATTCCATCAGGTAGAAGCACTATATATTGATGAGAATGTTAGTGTTGCTGACCTCAAAGAAACACTCATCACCTTTGCGAAGCTGATGTTTGGTACCGACGTAAAGTACCGCTTACGACCCGGCTTTTTCCCATTCACTGAACCCAGTTTAGAAATGGATATTTGGTGGGGAACTGAGCAAGATGGAAAATGGCTGGAAATTTTAGGTTCCGGTATGGTAGACCCTAATGTTTTACAACACGCAGGTGTTGATCCTGAAAAATATACCGGGTTTGCCTGGGGAATGGGCGTAGAACGCATCGCCATCCTCCGTCATGGTATAGATGACATCCGCACCTTTTATGAAAACGATATTCGCTTCCTCGAACAGTTTAACTAAAGACCTCACTTACTTTAATGAAAGTATCGTACAACTGGCTTAAAGAAATTATTGATCTTCCCCTCTCTCCGGAAGATACCGCAGAAAAACTCACTCTTATTGGGCTTGAAGTTGAAGAGATTGAATCCTTTGGCAGCTCTTTGGAAGGCGTCATCGTTGGAGAAGTACTTGAAGTTCGGGCACACCCCAACGCTGACCGACTTCAGATCTGTGACGTAAATCTTGGTGAAGAACAAACTCAAATTGTGTGTGGTGCCAAGAATGTTGCTAAGGGACAAAAAGTACCTGTTGCGACTGTAGGCTCTACCCTGCCTATTAAACTGGATGATGGTAGCTTTCTAAAGATCAAAAAGGCCAAACTTCGAGGAGAAGTTTCTGAGGGGATGATTTGTGCCGAAGATGAAATCGGTCTTGGTACCGATCATGATGGGATCATGGTACTTGATGATGACCTTAAAGTCGGCATTCCTATTTCGGAAGTATTCGACCTCTATGAAGATACCATTATTGATATCGCTATTACCCCAAACCGCCCGGATGCAACCTGCCATTTAGGAGTTGCCCGTGATTTAGCGGCTGCACTGAATCTAGATTTAAGAAAGCCTGAAGTAAATTCCGGAAAGTCTGTTCAGGACTCTGATGATATCACCATAAAAATAGAAAACGCTGAAAAGTGCCACCGCTATGTCGGCAAGATGGTCAAAGGTGTTGAAATCAAAGAATCACCAAACTGGCTCCGAAATAAATTAAAGGCTATTGGTGTTCGTCCAGTAAACAACGTGGTGGATGTGACTAATTACGTGATGTATGAATTAGGCCAACCGCTTCATGCTTTTGACTATTCTACAATCCGTGGAAAAGAAATTATAGTAAAAGACTTTGACCAAGAAGTAGAATTCGAAACACTGGATCACGTTAAAAGAAAATGTACTCCCGGCACCTTGTTTATCTGTGATGGTGAAGGTCCAGTAGCTATAGCCGGCGTTATGGGTGGTGTTGATTCTGAAGTGAATGACGACACTACTGATATCTTAATTGAAAGCGCCTACTTCGACCCTGGCTCTATCCGAAGAACGGCTAAAGAACAAACATTACAGACTGATGCCTCTTACCGTTTTGAGCGAGGTATAGATCCTAATCTGCAGGCTCTGGCAGCAGAAAGAGCAGCTGACTTAATCGCGGAAGTTGCAGGTGGAAAAATCTCTGATGAGACGGTTGATATCCATCCAACAAAAACCGAAACTCACCAGCTGACTCTTAGAAAAAGCTATACTAATCGGCTTCTAGGCACATATTTTGACATCTCAACCATTGCAAATATTTTGGATGGTTTGGAGCTTAAAGAAATAAAAAGAGACGAAGAAACAATAACTCTTGAAATCCCAACATTCCGACCTGATCTGGAACGAGAGGTTGATTTGATTGAGGAAGTTGGACGACTCTTTGACTACAATAAAATTCCTGCACCTAAGCATGGTATTTATGTTTCTTCAGAACCCATTAATGAATGGGAGGAGTTAAATCAAAAGATCAGGACAACAGCTCAGCAATTGGGTCTGCGAGAAATTTACTCCAATTCACTGATCTCCGAAAAAGAAGCCTCGCATTTTGGTGAACTGGATGATATGATTGCCGCTCTCAATCCTCTAAATAAGGATATGATCACTTTGCGTCCTTCCCTCCTGCATGGTTTCTTGAAGTCTGCTTCTTACAACTTCAACCGAAAAAGATCCGGTGTTCGGTTTTTTGAGCTGGGTCATGTATTCGAAGCTGATGAAGAAGGATCGTATTACGAAGGCATTAAAGAAGAAGTACACGTTTTATTCGGATTGGCTGGACTTAAAAATCAGGATACCTGGTCTGAAGAAGCAACATCATATACCATTTTTGACCTCAAAGCTTTGGTGCATGCTTTCTTTACCAAGCTCAACCTGATTGAGCACTTATCTTCAAAAGCTCAAGATGAAAATACGCTTGGTTATTTTTGGGGAGACAAGAAAATCGGCTCTCTCTTTGTACCCGCCGAAGACTTGAAAAAAGCCTATGATTTTGAGCAGGATGCTTACGTTGCCGAACTTTCAGTTACTGCTATATCCGAAGCTTTAGCCGTTATTCCTCAGAATACATTTAAGTCTGTTCCCAAATTTCCCGCGTTTGAATTCGACTTTGCAGTCATAGTTTCTCAGTCAGTTACAGCCGGAGAGCTGATGGAAGTAATTGAAGACAAAGCCGGTGATCAGCTAGAAAGCATTGATATTTTTGACGTTTTCGAAGGTGATTCAATTGGGGAAGGAAACAAAAGTCTGGCATTTAGGTTAAACTTTCTGGACCCGAACAAGACCTTGAATATCAAAGAAGTAGAACCTATTATTCAGAGAATTGTTAAATCTTTGGAAAAAGATTTCTCAGCCAAACTGAGAGGGTAATTAATCTACGTATGAATAAACTTTCACAACAAAGCGATAAGTTCAGGCTACTGCTGGATGAAGTGGGTACCGAAGTGGAAGGTCTGAAAAAGGAAATCCGAGATCTCAAAAAGGATAACGCGAAGTTAAAGACCAAGCTTGAAGAAGAGCATGAAAAGCAGACCGATATCTTTTCTGCTATTACTGAGTCAGAGCGATTAGCTTTGCGTCAGCATGTTCAGGGACTAATATCTAAAATTGATCATCACCTTGGAGCTGATTCATGAAATCGATTAAAGTTAGTATTCTCGGAAAGCAGTATCCCCTTAAGGTTGAGGATCATGAAGAAGAATCCATGGTTAGGATTTGTAAGTTTGTGGATGAACGCTTTAAAACCTACCGGCAGCAGCTTGTTAAGCAACCTGAATCCACTGTCATGGTATTGGCAGCCTTGAGTATTGCTGAAGAATTATTTGAAGTACGCAATGCCAATAGCGAGCTCGAAAACAGTGAAGAAGTTTTGATGGAGCGCGTGAATCATAGTTTAGAACGTTTACTTACTGAAATTAAAGAATAGAAAACCGAACAAATAGCAGGAGTACACTTTGGCTGATACAATCAGCATTTTTTTTGTAGGCGATATTGTTGGCGACCCAGGTATTGAAATGACCAATACTTTCCTCCCCAGTCTTATCAAGAAATACGACGCGGACTTTGTGGTAGCTAACGCTGAAAATTCTCACGAAGGATTTGGCACGAATCGCAAGATCATCAAAAACCTGCTAAACTTAGGGGTCAATGTTGTGACCGGCGGAGATCACTCCTTCGATAAATGGAAGGTATTTGATTACATGCGAGAGCATGACCACATCCTCCGCCCTCTTAATTACCCAAAAGGTAATGCGGGACTGGGCTTCAGTATTCACGAAGTTCCTAATAAAAACGTTAAAGTTGGCGTACTGAATTTACAGGGCCGGACTTTCATGAAATCCATTGATGATCCTTTTTCAGCCGCCGAGTGGGCTTTGGAGAAAATCAGAGAGGAAACCAATATCATATTTGTCGACTTCCATGCAGAAGCTACAGCTGAAAAGGTTTCCATGGGGTGGCATATTGATGGCAAGGCTTCTGTTATGGTTGGTACACACACTCACATTCAAACCAATGACGCCCGAATTTTACCGCAAGGGCTTGGCTATCTTACCGATGCCGGTATGACCGGTTCCTTTAACAGTGTAATTGGAATGGATAAAAAAGTAGCCATCAAAAGGTTTATGACCGGGGTTCACCAGAAATATCAGTCTGCAAAAGGCGATAACCAGCTTTGTGGTGCTTTTGCAAAAGTAGATACGGAAACAGGAAAGTGTGTTCATATTGAGCCCGTTACGTATCCAGGTCTTAAAAATACCGCTGAGTAATGGAAGAAAAGAAAACGGTTCTCGAAGCTAGAGATTTGCACAAAAGCTTTGCCGGTGGCCCAGAAAGAGGTGAACTCAAAGTACTTCAGGGGATGAACCTAAGTATCGCTGAAGGAAGCATCACTTCTATTATTGGTTCGAGCGGAAGTGGTAAAAGTACGCTCTTGCATATTTTAGGCGGTCTGGATCGTGCTGACTCCGGAGATGTTTTATGGGATTCAAACAACATCTCGTCCTATAAAGCGGATGATCTTGCTGACTACCGAAATAAGTATATCGGCTTCGTATTTCAATTTCATCACTTACTGCCAGAATTTACGGCTCTCGAAAACGTAGCCATGCCCGCTCTAATTGGTGGAACTTCCTCCGATCAGGCATACAGCAGAGCTGAAGAATTATTGGGACTTTTTGGAGTGGAAGAAAGAAAAAGTCACCGCCCCACTCAGCTATCCGGTGGCGAACAACAGCGAGTTTCCATGGCCAGAGCGCTGATGAATAACCCAAGGATTATACTTGCAGACGAACCGACAGGTAATCTTGACCAAACAAATACAAATATTATACTGGACTTACTTTTTGAACTTCGGGAAGCAATGGGTGTTTCTGTGCTTTTGATTACACATGAAAAAGAAATTGCCGGTCGCTCCGACACTATTCTCGAACTGAAAAATGGAATTTTAGAAACACTTTAAAGTTTTGTGAAGTCCGAAAACAGTCCTATTTTTATACTCTTTCAAATCACAGCTATTACAACTAAATAAACATGTCAAAAAGGCTTTCAAAAGAAGAATTAGAATCCGATCCGCTAATTGAAAATTATAACCGTGCGGCGGCTTACGTAAGTGAAAACAGTTCCTTTCTTACCATTTTAGCAATCGCATTTATAGCTTTAGTCGGTGGAATTATAGGTTACAACTTTTATTCATCTGCCCAAGAAGAACAAGCTCAGCAATTATTGTCCGTCGCTGAAAATTATTACAATCAGGCTGACTACGAGAATGCTTTATACGGGAATGAATTTGAACTCACTTATGGGTTTGATCAAATTTCAGAAGAATTTCCTAGAACTAATGCAGGAAACATCGCCCACTTTTATGCAGCCGTTTCCAGTTATGAATTGGGTGACATAGAGAATGCCCTGATTTACATGGAAGATTTTGATGTTCCGGAAGGCATTTTAGGAGTGGGTCCATTAACCTTTCACGGAAAGTTGATGTTGGCAAACGAAAGCTATGAAGCAGCCGCTGATAAATTCCTTCAGGCAGCCAACTGGGATGAAAACAGTGCTACTACTCCATCTAACTTACTTGAAGCCGCACAAGCTCACTACAGTGCCGGCAACTTCGAACAAGCGAATGCAATAGCAGATCAAATTACTAATGACTATCCACAAAGTGGACAATTTGCAGAAGCTCAGCGACTAAAAGGAATGATTGCTGCAAAATAATCCTGACTAAAAATTTATTTAGCATATTTAAAGCTTCTGAAGTAATTCAGAAGCTTTTTTTTATGAAAATTTTTATCACTGTGAATCCTTTTCGTTTTTGTTTATCCTCATTTGAATAACCAAAAATAATATCCTGTACTATGTCGCAGAAAACTAATTACCGCCCGGCTTTTATTGTTGTAACTACCCTCTTTTTTATGTGGGGATTTATCACCGTTTTGGTTGATGCTCTCATCCCAAGGCTCCGAGATGTTTTTGAACTTTCCTACTTTGAAGCCGGTCTTGTTCAGTTTGCTTTCTTTACCGCTTATTTTGTGTTCTCTATTCCCGGCGGATATCTCATTTCTAAAATTGGATATAAAAAAGGTGCTGTTGTTGGGTTGATCACCATGGGTGCCGCTTGTTTGCTCTTCTACCCTGCTGCTTCGTTCAGATTATTCCCAATCTTCCTGCTGGCATTATTTGTACTTGCCGGAGGTATCACCATTCTGCAGGTAGCCGCAAATCCTTATGTAGCAGCTTTAGGACCGGATCGAACTTCTTCGAGTCGTTTGAATCTTGCTCAGGCATTTAACTCACTAGGAACTACCATTGCTCCTCTTGTGAGTGCTGCATTTATTCTGAGCAGCTCTGTGGCTTCATCTGCAGAAGTGAGTGCGATGGGTCAGGCCCAACAGTTGGCATATTACGAAGCGGAGGCTGCGGCCGTACAGGGACCATTTGTGATATTGGCTATCGTGCTTATTATCCTTGCAGGATTATTTTCAGTTTTTAAGCTTCCTAAGATTCTTGAAGGAGATGACAATAAGAGTGGAAGCTATTCAGTGGCACTGAAAACAAAGCACCTCATGCTGGGAGCACTCGGTATTTTTGTATATGTGGGTGCTGAAGTAACCATCGGCAGTTATCTTGTTAACTACTTCTTACAACTTGATATTGAGACGCTGGTGGAAGGCAGTGCAGTTATGTCGTCGATAGCAGCAGGTTTATCCACTGTTTTCTCTGATACCAGTATTCAGGATATGAATGCTTCACAACTTGCCGGTACTTATGTGTTCTTTTATTGGGGAGGTGCTATGGTTGGCCGATTTATTGGAGCCGGCCTGATGCAAAAACTTAATGCCGGAAATTTGCTGGGTATCTATGGACTTGTAAATGTCAGTTTAATACTCATAAGTATGTTTAGTGGTGGGTTAACAGCAATGTGGACAATATTAGCTGTTGGTTTATTTAATTCTATCATGTTCCCAACCATATTTACACTGGCTATCAAAAAACTTGGAAAACACACTGCTCAGGGATCCGGAATACTATGTACAGCCATTGTGGGTGGAGCTATCATACCTCCATTCTATGGATTCCTTGCTGATTCTATCGGCCTACAGATGGGGCTTTTCCTTCCAATTCTTTGCTACCTATACATTTCCTGGTATGGTAAAAAAGGTTCAAAAATTGAGTTAGAACAAGCACCAGCAGCCTGAATTTCAGAGTCTTGAAATTGCCGAATAATAGGCACCAAGGGTTATAGCCTCACTGGTGCCTAATCGGCTTAAGCCAACTGCGAGCTTTTTGTTTTCTTCAAAGCGGACTTTTTTCGTACCCGATGGTAATTCTATTTCCCTCATATCGTCTTGAAGAAACTGTTTAAGGCTCCAATCCCGCTCAAGGTCGTACATTTTCTGAACCAGTCTTGAAGTACGTTTCCCATTTAACAAATCATAAGAGCTGTTAAACTGATCGAGCATAGCCCCTGAAAAAAGCGGGTATGCACCGGCGACTCCCCCTCCAATTACTACCACCCCGTCAATAATATTGATCATCGTAGAAATGGCATCACCCAGCACTTCACCATAACGCAAAAAAGCCTCCCTTGCTGCCTGCTCAATTCCTTCTGCTTCTCCTTTAGCTATCCGGTAAATCTCAAAAGGTTCAGGAGCTTTAGCCGGATCCATAGCGATCTGCTCAGCATACATTCTTTTTAAGCCGTGGATACTCAGGGTGTCTTCTAGAAAAGAATAAGGATGCCTTTTATTCCTCATTTTCCAGGTTTCTGAGGAAGCATTGTTATCTCCTTCAAGCAGCTTTCCGTTTACTACAATACCAGTCCCGAAACCGGTGCCGACAGTAATTCCGATCAGATTATTATAGCGTTTGGGATTTCCTTGTTCTTCCAATTTGTGGTTAACCCATGGCAGAAATCCGGCTTTACTTTCTCCGCAGGCAAAAAGGTTTCCATCATTATGAATAAACACCGGAATCTGAAACTCTTCTTCCAAAATAGGTCCAAGCGGAATACCGCCACTGAATGCAGGTAAATTGGGGAGGTCTCCGATTACACCGTTCCTGTAATCAGCAGGACCTGGAAATGCAAAGCTTATGGCGGCGGGCTTTTTATTAGATTCATCCATCAGATGCCTAAACCCCTTTTTCAGGGTATCCAGACATTTATCCAGGTTATCAGCATGCGCAGGTAATGAAAGTATATCTCCTACTCGACTACCATTCTGAATTGCAGAAAAATTAAAATTGGTCCCACCGGCATCAAGCGTTAAAATGATTGTAGAATTCATGCCTTATAATAGTAAGCCAGCACAATAATTACAGTGTAGATTTTTGGGAGTAGATCAGCCTTCTAAATGTAATACGTTCTGTAGTATCAGTGAAAAGGCTCCCATTAGATTGGCATCCGTTCCAAAACTTGAAACCATGATTGGGATTTCATCCTTCTGCAGCTGCAAGCTCAGTTCAGAGACTTTACTTTTGATTTTTTCGTTAAAAAACTCGCCTTCCTCTCCAAAACCACCAGACAACACAATTGCCTGTGTGTTAAAAAGCTTGATAAGTATATCTATACTTATACCTATATAATCTGCCGCTTCTTCCAATACCTGTATTGCTAACTTATCTCCGCTGCTGGCGGCATTTAAAACCGATTGGGAATCAATTACTTCATCATTTTTGAGTAAAGAATCTTCTCCCTTTTCCATTCGAGCTTTCATAATATCTGCGATCCCATACCGTGAAGCCAAGGCTTCGAGAGTTCCTTCAATTCCCTCTCTTCCTTTAATGGTACTTTGACGATTGACTACGATATGTCCAATCTCTCCGGAATACCCATTCGCCCCTTCAAATAGTTGTCGATCAATAATGATCCCGGATCCAATCCCATACTCCATGTTAATGCAGATAAAATCATCAAACTGTTCTCCTACTCCATAATAAAGTTCTCCCAGAGAGATAAGATTAGCCACATTACCAATTGAAATTTGCAAGTCAGTATACTCACTTAGAGCCTTACGGATATCTACATTTCTCCAGTCAAGCACCGGTGCGTAATCTAACAAACCTGATTTCTTATTCATGATTCCGCAGACCGACACCCCAATACCGAATACGTTATTCTTCCGCGACTTTGCTCTTTCTAACAAACGCTGGATCATTTCACCAAGCTGTTTCATCACCCCTACAAAGCCTTTCTCAACTTCGGTAGGTACTTTAATTTCGTACAGAAACTCCCCGTCAAGGTTCGAAAAAGCAGCCCGTATAAACGTCCCTCCGATATCAATACCAATCACATAATTATTCTCAGAATCAAACTTTATGATCTGTGGAGGGCGTCCACCGCTCGAGCTCCCGACTTCATCCTGTATTATCAGCTTTTTGTTAAGAAGTGCCTCAATAATACGGGTTATTGTCGGTGCACTCAGCCCGGTCTGTTCGATGATATCCGCTCTCGTAATTTCTTTCTTGTTCCGAATTAATTTCAGAACCCGAATTCTATTCTCACTTGGGGTAGTTTCTGATTTGTTTGTACTAACAAGTTTGGACATTACTTATCGATATTTAAACATTTAAAGTACTTATTGAAATGCAGGTTAGTTTTCAGAAAGCATCGTAGGTACAATATCGTAAACAAAGCTATAGCCATTGCTAGGGCTGCCTGTTATCAATCCAAACCAACCCTGATCGTCCCAAACTGATGTGGACATCCCTTCGTCTTTGGCTACTTGTACCATCGTTTGATAATATCCGCGAACAAGGTCCGTATCTCGGGACTGTTGGTCACCATCTCTTCCGACACCGAACTCCCCTAAGTTGATAGGCACGTTAAGTTCCCGGCCATGAGCTGCAACCCTTTTTATAATATTAGCTGTTGCCTCATCTCCGGGATAAGCACTGTTACTCCCATTTTGTCCGCAAAACTCCCATGGATCATAACTGTGCACCTGTATAGAGAGGTACTTATCAGAACCCTGTCCGGGTAGTGCATCTATATTTGGATATACGTCTTCAAGCTGGCTCTGATTCCCTAATCCATTGGTTGCAATCATAACCAATCTATTCCCATTATTGCCACCTGTTGCCCGAATTGCAGTAACTCCTACATTCATGATCTGCCTGGTTCTTTGAAGGGCTATTTCACTGTCTTGATTTACAGATCCCCCTCCCCCAAAAGCTCCTTCAGGCTCGTTTAATAATTCAAAAATCAAATGATGATCGTAATCTTTGAAGTACTCGGCGATATCGGTCCATAGATTCGTGAACTTGTCATTATACTCAGCGCTCCCGTCATAATGTTCTTTAAAGCCTCTTTCATGATGAGCGTTTAACACCACGTACAGGCCTCTATCTAAAGCAAAATCGATCGTTTTCTTTAGTTCCAGAAAGCGGGGATTATCAAAATCTACGTTTCCATTTTCATCGGCCAATGTATTCCCACCAAATCCTTCCAGCCAGGTTGTAGGTATCCGAACATGCTGCATTCCGGCATTATCATATTTTGCGATAATAGGAGCGGTACTTTCGAAATCCGTGGAGTTATACCCATTGTCGTAGGTATTACCCAGATTGAATCCCAGTCCCATCTCGATAACCATTTCGTGTGCTGTGGGAACTTCTTCCGCCCTATCAGCTCCCGAAGGATTCTTATCGCTGCACGACATCATCAGTAAAAAATAGGCAGCGCTAACAACCAGTAATTTCATATTCGCTTTTTTGAAAGGGTTGAATGTTTGAAGCTTCATATGAGCATTAGTTCTCGATACTATTATAGTATTCCTGAAGAGTATAAAAAGCTTTTTTGCGAACTCCTTGTTCAGAAATAAGTCCCTTTCTGTTGAAGTCAGCCTGAATTCTGCTCAGGTGACGACGATGAGAACGAAAGTCCATCAAAATCCATGGAGATGCACCGGCAAGAAAGTCCATGTTCTTCAGCATTTCGATATTGTTTTCGTACACGCTTACCTGATATTCTTCAGTCCAGCGCTCGTTCTTGTCTCCATGCATTCCCTGTAAAGCTCCGGCTCCAAATTCACTCACAATTACCGGCTTGTCATACTCTGAAGCCCATTCAATATCCTTACAAGATTCCGGAGTTCGAACATACCATCCACAGTAATTATTAATCCCAATAACATCTACATAACCAGCGGCGGGATCATCAATAAACTTAACCCCATCTTTACTGTTATGACTTTCCAGAGCAGCTGTGATAAGTCGGGTGTCATCTATTGCGCGTGCCCGGTCCGCAAGGTTTTTAAGGAAGGTGTTCCGTCCCTCACTTACAGGAGTCTCATTTGCTATGGACCATAGAACCACAGCTGCACGATTCTTATCCCTGATCATCATATCCTCAAGCTGTTGCTCAGCATTTTTGAAAGTGTCTTCATTCTCAAATAACACCGTCCAGTAAACCGGGATTTCTGACCAAACCATAAGTCCCATTTTCTCCGCCTCCCGCACCATCGCTTCATTATGCGGATAATGAGCCAGCCTAACAAAATTCACCCCAAGCTCTTTAGCCCACTGAAGCAGGATTCGCACTTCCTCTACGGCCGTAACTCTTCCTGTTTTGAAGGGAGCTTCTTCATGAATGCTAATTCCCTTGAGAAAAATCTCTTCCCCGTTCAGCAGTATGTTGGTGCCGTCTGTTTCTATAGTGCGAAAACCAATTTCATCTTCAATTACATTCTCTCCCATCTTGATATATACATCATAGAGCTTAGGATTCTTAGGAGACCATAATTCCGGCCTGGCATCCAGCATAAACTCAACCTTACCATTCCGCACCTCGAATTCTTCCGAGATATTTAACTCCGGAATTCCAAGCTGAACCATTTCTCCACTTGTGTCATCATTGAGTTCAACCCAGCCTTCCAGTTTATTGGTGGAGCCGTCTGCCAACTGCAGGTAATAATCTTTTATATAAGTTTGTGGAGTTTTGATAAGATGTACAGATCGTGTAATTCCTCCATAATTCCACCAATCTGTATTAATGGTCGGGATAGCTTCCCGAAGACGCTTATTGTCAACTTTTACAACCAAAAAATTGTCTTTTTCTTTGATGACGTCCGTCACCTCAAACTGAAATGGAGTATAGCCTCCTATATGTTCACCAAGCTTCTCCCCATTCAGATAAGCTATTGCCTCATAGTTTGCAGCTTCGAAATAGACATAAGCTCTTTCGTTTGGTTGTAGATCATAATCAAAACTCTTCTTATACCAAACGGTGCCTTCATAAAAATAGAGTTTCTCCATCTGCGTATTCCAGTCACCAGGAACCATGATTTGATAACTAGTATCAAAGTTATATTCGATCAGATCGGAAGGATTCTCCATTTTTGCATCCATGAAGTATCCATTGTCTTTAGGCTGCCATCGGTAGTTGTAATATCCATTTTCAAGCGGATCTACAATTATGCTCCATAAACCATCCAGGGTAACCTTATCACGGGCTTCAATATTCTGAATTGGTTTATCAGACAACTGACCTTGGGCAAAAATTCCTGTTGACGAAGCTAAAAAAGTTAGGAGGAGGACTACCTTTATTTTACTCATTTGGAAAAGTTTATTTTTTTGGAATTTATTTTGAAAACCAATTCGAATATCATAAAAATAATAGCATTGATGAGTTTAAACGGTTTTTCAATTTTTTATTTAACTTTTATAAAGTAATGAAATTAAGATGAATTACCAGCTCAAATTTCTATTTTATTGATTATCCCCGGTAGAAGTCTCCTATCTATTATCCGCACAATTTACCAGCAATGAACCTTATATTGATGAATGCCGTAGGTTTCCCAATGCTAAACAGATACTATCACTTTAGATGAATGGGCTAATGAAATCTCTCTTGCTACTTCTTTTTCTTTTTACCGCCTCAATAATCCCTGCTTTCGCTCAATATGAATATGAACCTTCAGAAGCTCATCCTTATGGTCAGCTTAATCCGGATGCTCCTGAACAAGTTGGCGATTTTGCACCACTCATTGGCAAAAGCGAATGCAGTTCAGAAAGCCGTGCCCAGGATGGTTCCTGGAATGAACCGGTTGATATGTACTGGATCTTCAAATACATCATGAATGGTAAAGCCGTTCAAGATGAAACCCTGAAAGCCGATGGTGCACATTCAGGAAGTATCCGACAATTCAATGCTGACAGCCTTAAATGGTATGTCCACTATTATGCATCAGGATCCATCCCCAGCAGACTACCGGCTTGGGAAGGTACAAAGACTGAAAAGGAAAGCATCTCATTCTACAGGGATCAAGCTTCACCAAATGGAAATGAAGGGTATTTCAGACTCACTTTTTCAGAAATAACGGATAACCAATTCAACTGGGTTGGTGAGTGGACTGATAAGGCAGAGACGTTTTCCTATCCAACCTGGAAAATTTCTTGTACCAAAATCGAATAGTTCTTCTATTTTGGAATTCAACCCTTACCACTAATAAAGAATGGCAACAGATAAAGACTTCGTAGATTTCGTTGTTGAACAAATTCAAAATACTGGCAGTATCCATGCTAAGAGCATGTTCGGGGAGTATGGAATATTTTCCGATGGGAAAATTTTTGGGTTGATTTGTGACAACAAGCTTTTTGTAAAGCCCACTCAAGCCGGTCGAGATTATATTGGCAACGTAATAGAAGCCCCACCCTACAAAGGTGCAAAGAATAGCTTTTTGATTGAAGATAAGCTTGAGGATTCAGAATGGCTGAGTGAGTTAATCCGGGTTACATTGAAAGAACTGCCGGAGCCAAAAAAGAAAAAGAAGAAAGGTTAATCTTTTTGAAGGGCTTATTCGGCAACAAGTTCATCTATAATTGCATTAAATCGTCTGTCAAAGTCCTCATAGTACTCACCGGTTGCGGGACCCGTAAAATAGCTGTGAACGTGGCGGGCATATCCTTCTTTATCAATAATGACCAGTGTCGGGAAAGCCTCAATTTGATCCATAAAAGGGAAAGGATGAGCCGCTTCAGATTTGCTAATCCGACCTCCTAAAATCATATCGTATTCTATACCCAGCCGCTCTTTATAGGTTTCTATTCGGCTTAATCCATATTCAGGGCTATAATTCGCCTCATAATTCACAGCCAGTATCTCGACATTCCGGTCTTTGTTTTTCGCATACCAATTGGTGAGGTAGCGTGTTTGATCCTGACTGTTTGCACACCAAGTTCCCATCAACTGAATGACGAGCACCTTACCTTTATAAGTTTCTGGGTCAATTTTTTGATTTGACAAGGCGGATAACTTATCGAAATCAGGCTTAATATCTTTTTCACTCAGATCTACCATTTCAAAGGGATTAGGAAGCTCCGCGGATTCATCCTTCTCTGCCCCCCACTTCTGAGCGTAACCATTATCTAAAATTAACTCCCCACTCCAACTATCTAAGGTTTCATCATAAACTCCCTTCAACACAAAAGAATGCACTCCATCGAAGGTGGACATAACCAACGCATTGCCCTCAACCTTACCTTCAAAAAACCGATAGTCACTTACTTTGGTCATGATGGTTCCAGTTACTCTATTTCCATTCTGCTCAAAAAGTCCAACAGCCGGATACTCACTGCTTTGTCCGGCATTTACTTTCATCGCCCAGCGGGATCCAACTTCAACTGGGTTCGTTTCCTCAGTAATTTCATATCGGGGCAATCCATATACAGCTTCAAAAGCATAGCTCTGATTTCGGTAATGCTTTATTAGCTCTCCCGTCATTCGCTCTTCGCCCATCGCCATTTTCAACGTGATGTCAAATCCGAACATGGGAATAATGAGACTGTCGTTTCTTACTTCTGCTTTCAGTGAAGCCCGATCTTCACCATTTATAAATATTAGGGTTGGATCACTTTCTTCAGAGTTTGCATACTCAAAGTTGAAAGGAACTTCGACGCTTTCATAAATGATTGCTCCTTTCCATACCCCTTCTTTTGGAGATTGGGAGAAAACTAAGGGTGAACAGAATAAAAGGACTGCAAACAGGCTAAGGAGTTTCTTCATATAAAAATGAATGTTAAGAGAAGGGTTTAGATGAATACTTAATTGTTCTGATACATTGTAATGACTTCGGTATAGCTCATTTCATCCAACATATCACGGCGACCCAGCTCCCTGATAAAATCTTCAGTTACACCATTCGCATACATCCCAATAATGCCTGAATAGGATACTTCATCCAGATAATCGAATTGATTTAGAGTCTGCATGTAACTAAGCGGGACACCACTTGAGTATAATCCGATAATACCTGAATAACTGGTTTCATCGAGGTAATCCAGTCGGTTTAGCCCTGTTAAATAATCTTCGGATACTCCGCTGGAATACAACCCTATGATGCCCGAATAGTTTACCTCATCCAAATAATCTATACGCCCTAGATTCTGTATATACTCAATGGGAACTCCATTCGCATACAGCCCAATTACGCCTGTATAACTTAGTTCTTCCAAATAATTCAAGCGCTCCAGTTCCTGCATATATTCCAAAGGAACCCCGTTTTGATAGAGGGCATTTACCTGATTTTGAGAAGGCTCACGTGAAAATTCAAGTTCGTTGACAGCACTCAAATAATCCAGAAAAGCAAAACCTGCACCAGCATCACTTTGTTGAATAACCTCTGTGACTTGCCCCGAATCACCTCTCATCCCTAGTGCTTCCAACGGCTTTCCATCAAAATACCAGAAGAACGTTATTATTATGAAAATCCCAATCACAATAGAGTCTCGCTTAAACGTGCTTTTCTTATCAACATGATAGGATGTAGCTTCAAAATCGGGATTGGTTTCGGCATCGCTTTCACCCTGCTCTTGGTCTAACTCAAACTCCGGCTCTTCATCAGGATCATTATTCCGAAGGTCGTTTCCAATTACTCTTTTTCTATCTTTTTGTGGAGCCATAATATCAGAATGTATGGATTGTGCCACTAAAATAGAATAGAGAAGTGCACCTGATGATTTTTCAAATCACTGTACTATATTAAACCGAACTACTAAACGTAATCTGCACATGGCTAACACAAACTTTACTTCACGCAAGAATATACTAACCGTCACCCGCACCTTTGAAGCTCCGGTTTCCCTGGTTTGGAAGACCTGGACTGAATCGAAACTTCTGGACCAATGGTGGGCTCCTAAACCCTGGAAGTCTAAAACTACCCACATGGAGTTTAAGGAAGACGGACACCGCATTTATGCCATGATTGGACCAAACGGTGAAGAACATTGGGGCCGCACCAACTACAATTCCATTGAGGAGCCTCACAATTTTACCGGCGATGATGTTTTTTGTGATGAAGATGGAAAGGTAAATACTGACCTGCCCGTTGCGCATTTCGCTGCGAACTTCAACGAAGTCTCCGGACACACCGAGATGATGATGATCACAGAATATGAATCAGAAGAACAGCTGAACCAAATCTTGGAGATGGGTATGAAAGACGGCTTATCTAAGGCTTTTGATCAGCTGGATAAGGTTTTGTCAGAGTTCGAGTGATTCGTTAATCGTTGATTGGTTAATCGTTCCTGCCAAATCTATCGATTTCCGAATAACGATTAACCAATCAACGAAATTACATGTTCCGTCGATACTGCCCACCTACCTCATACAAGGCATGAGAGATCTGACCCAATGAAGCGACTTTTACGGTCTCCATGAGTTCTTCAAATAAGTTGCCGTTATTACGGGCTACTTCTTTGAGTCGTTCGATGGCTTCTTCAGCATCTTTCTCATTTCGTTTCCAGAACTTCTCGAGGTTTTCAATCTGCTGACGCTTCTCCTCTTCGGTAGAGCGGATTAAATCGATTTCTTTGTCCTCTTCTTCTCCACCCTCTTCTTTCTGGAATGTATTCACACCAATAATCGGAAGCTCGCCGGAGTGTTTCTTAGATTCATAATAAAGTGACTCATCCTGAATCTTGCCGCGCTGATACATGTTTTCCATCGCGCCCAATACGCCACCACGTTCGGTGATGCGATCAAATTCTGTCAAAATAGCTTCTTCAACTAAATCAGTAAGCTCTTCAATGAAGTAGGAACCCTGATTGATATTCTCATTCTTCGCTGTCCCCATCTCCTTGTTGATGATCATCTGGATAGCTAATGCACGGCGTACTGACTCCTCTGTCGGAGTCGTTATTGCTTCATCGTAAGCGTTGGTGTGCAGGGAGTTACAGTTATCATAAATAGCCAATAGCGCCTGCAGTGTTGTACGGATATCATTGAACTGAATTTCCTGTGCATGAAGCGAACGGCCACTGGTTTGAATATGATACTTCAGTTTTTGGGAACGATCGTTGGCTTCGTATTTATCCTTCATAGCTACCGCCCAAATACGACGTGCTACACGGCCGATCACCGCATATTCAGGATCTAGGCCATTGCTAAAGAAGAACGACAGGTTGTGAGCAAAATCATCCACATCCAGTCCGCGTGCCAGGTAATATTCCACAAAGGTAAAACCGTTAGCCAGCGTAAAAGCAGCCTGTGTAATAGGATTTGCGCCGGCTTCTGCAATATGATATCCGGAAATAGACACTGAGTAGTAATTCCGAACTTTATGTTCTGTGAAATAAGTCTGAATATCCCCCATCATCTTAAGGGCAAATTCAGTGGAGAAAATACAGGTGTTTTGGGCCTGATCTTCTTTAAGGATATCAGCCTGAACGGTTCCGCGGACCACGCTTAGCGTTTGTTCTTTGATCTCTTCATAAGTGTCTTCCGGTAGCAAATGATCTCCAGAAATACCCAATGTAGCTAAACCAAACTCGTCGCTACCTTCGGGAATTTCCATTCCATAGTGAGGCTGCTCTACATCACGTTCTTTGAAGTAGGCTTTGATTTTCTTCTTGGCCTCTTCCCATTTTCCATTCTCTTTCAGGTAGCGTTCCACTTCCTGATCAATAGCTGTGTTCATAAACATGGCCAAAATCATCGGCGCCGGACCGTTGATAGTCATCGAAACGGATGTTTTTGGAGAGGTGAGTTCAAAGCCGGAATACAGCTTCTTCATATCATCCAGGGTACAAATACTAACTCCGGAGTTTCCAATCTTGCCGTAAATATCCGGGCGGTAGCCGGGGTCTTCACCATAGAGCGTCACTGAGTCAAAAGCAGTGGAAAGTCGGGCCGCCGGCATCCCTTCACTTACATAATGAAAACGTTTATTGGTTCGCTCCGGTGTTCCTTCACCCGCAAACATTCTCGTTGGATCTTCTCCCTCCCGTTTAAATGGAAATACGCCTGCCGTATATGGGAAATATCCGGGTAGATTTTCTTTAAGGGCAAATTTCAGCTGCTCTCCTTTATGTTTGGTCTTTGGAAGTGCAACTCGTGGAATTTGCAGTCCACTTAGCGATTCACGGTATAATTTATTCTTGAAAGTCTTATCGCGAATCTGAACTTCAAAAAATTCTTGCTGATATTTCTCAAACAATTCACCCCAGCCTTCCAGAATTTTCTTTGGAAGGACATCCAGTTTTGAAAGCCAGTGTTCCCTCATCGTAGAGAGATTGTCTTTCATAATCGCTTTTTCATCAGGGTTCCAGTTTTCTAACTGATCTATTGTTCCTGAAACCTGATCCAGTTTCGACGCCACATCAACCTGATCTTCCACCCAAGTATGATAATCACGAACAGTTTCTGAAATCTCAGATAAATACCTCACCCGTTTTCCGGGGATAATAGCCTGTGCCTGAATGTTCTCAGCAGGAGCCGGATTGTTGTATATCTTGGTTTCCCAACCAATACTGTAATGGCCATTAATCTTATCGACCAAAGCCTTGAATAAGCGGTTCACGCCTTCATCATTAAACTGCGCGGCTATAGTTGGGTAAACCGGCATATCTTCCTGCTTGGCATGCCACTGACCCATATTTCGAATCATTTGCTTGCGAACATCCCGCAGTGCATCCAGAGAACCTTTCTTCTCAAATTTATTAAGCACAACCAGTTCAGCCAGATCGAGCATGTTGATTTTTTCTAGCTGGGTAGCAGCTCCATACTCACTGGTCATCACATACATCGGAATATCAGTGATATCTACAATCTCGGTTCCACTCTGTCCAATTCCTGAGGTTTCAACAACGATAAGATCAAATCCTGCCGCTTTATAAAGCTCAATAGCTCCCAATAATCCCTTACTGGTAGATCGATTAGAAGCACGGGTTGCCATACTTCGCATAAACACTCTGTCGGTATCAATGCTGTTCATTCGGATGCGGTCTCCCAAAAGCGCACCGCCTGTTTTCACCTTGGATGGATCTACTGAAATAATACCAATGGTGAGGTCTTCAAATTCTGTAAGGAAACGGCGTACGAGTTCATCGGTAAGCGAGCTTTTTCCTGCTCCGCCTGTTCCGGTGATTCCAACTAAAGGAATGATCTTTTCAGACAGTTCAATTTCTTTGCCTTTTGCATCCGTCAGCTTGCCTTCTTTCAGGCTAAGCACATCATCGGCTTCATTCTCAATAGCGGTTAAAGCTCTGGAGAGTGCAATGGTATCTCTTTGCTTTAGCTTTTTGATTTCCGGCTTAGCTACAGAAAGAGGGTTGAAGTCACATTCTTTCAGCATGAAGTTGATCATGCCCTGCAATCCCATTGAGCTTCCATCATCTACTGAAAAGATTCGGGTTACTCCGGCATTATGAAGTTCTTCAATTTCAGACTCAACAATCACACCACCGCCACCGCCAAATACTTTGATGTGACCTGCTCCGTGCTCTTCGAGCAGTTCAATCATATATTTAAAATACTCAACGTGTCCGCCTTGGTAAGAACTTATTGCTATACCCTGGGCATCTTCCTGAATAGCGCAGTTTACAATCTCGTGTACCGAGCGATTATGGCCTAAGTGAATAACCTCAGCTCCACTACTTTGCAAAATACGACGCATTATGTTGATACTGGCATCGTGGCCATCAAATAAACTGGCGGCTGTTACAAAGCGAATTTTGTTTTTGGCTGAATACGGCTCCTGCACATGCTGAGCATTTGAAGGTTGAGCTGAAGCTTTCTTAGTTGGTGATGTTTTAGTGTTTACCGACATATTCTTATTAATTGATATTGGAAGCGGTTCCAGAAGATACGGATTACAGCAGGGATTTTTAAGTTTCTTGATCGAATATTACAATTTTCAAAAATCCATGCTTTAAATGGGTTTAAATGCTTTCAGGTGGATTAACGCAGGTATACATCATAGAATTTCAATGTCAGCAACAAAAAATTGTGCTTTTTAATCGAAATTGATGTTCACTCCTGAAGTGAACCCCTCTTGCACGCGGAGTCCTTCCTGGACATAATATCGCTCAGGTGATTTGTAAGGAACAACAGAACCTCGATTCCACTTTCCGTCGCCGTTTTTATCCTTAAATAGGATCAGTGTGTATGAAAGAGGTGGTAATGCTGAAACCGTCGTGGTTTGATTGAATTTCGTAAATGACTGCTCTTCACCATCCGGACTTAGTACTCTGAGGTAATGTATATCCGTAGAATCTACATTCTCAAGGACCACTTCAATTTCACCATACTCAGTTGAATCCCATACTTGCGGCTCATACAACTTTCGGCGCTGAGTAACCGGATTCCAAACCAAAAACTGGTACTCCACTCCCGCTATCCACTCACCCTGTGGTCTAATCAAAAGCTTATTTCGGTTGGTTTCCATTTCCGGCCAGTCATCAAAATCTACCTGTCCTTCTATCACTACGGTAGAGTCTATGATGTCGGTGTCAGTTATAGGGGCAGCGAAAGTAACTTCAAACACTTCATCCTGAAGAATACCGTTTGCTCCGTTTGCCGAAATATGGCGCTGCATGGTGGTGTCTTCCTGAGCCGAACCTGTGAAAGCATAGCCTGATGTATCAACCGAATTACCCGATGCATCTGTTATCCCTGATAATCTTAAAGTATAGTCTTTGTTCTCCAGTAGCGGTTCTTCACTTTGTGCAAAAGCCACAAATTGCTCCTTGGGTGAAATATAGAGCGGATAAGCAGTTGAATATTGGCTTCCCAGCGAGTCTAAAATGGTCAGTTCGGTATTTTCTGTTATCCTAACATTTTCACTAAACCTGAGCCTCATTCTGTTTGTAGAAAATAGCCCTACCCCTTGAAGGTTTGGTGCTATAGAATCAATTTGTGAAGTGTAGATTACATCCAGCGTATCCTTACCTTCTTTCTCTAGTGTGATGAATTCTTTGAAAAAAGGGTAAGCCGACTCAGAACCCTGATCCCAAATTTTGTTTCTGTTGCGATCATCCACATAGAGAGCTTTATATCTTCCATCCGCTAAATAAGAAAACTCAAAAACTCCTCCTGTATCGGTTTGAGCTTCATAGCTGGCTTTTTGGGTGAAGTCGAACGGTGACCTATATAGCAATACTTTCTGATCTCCGGCTCCTCTCCCATTGGATGCGAGTCGAATCCGTCCTGAGACTTCTCCCTGATCAATTTCATCCCCGGTAGAAATAGCCAACCTGATTGGGCTGCCCAGTTTATTCCCTTTGGTGTCAGAAAGATCTGTTCCCAGCGTTAAGATGATGGTTGTTGAATCAGGAAAGGAATCTTCAAACTCGATGGTGAGTTGCGTTCTACGCCAGTCTAACTTGTATTCAATTCCTAAGTCAGGCTCCACGGTGATCGCGCTTGCAACCGTAGAACGATTTACAAATTCATTAAACTGAAAGGTGAAAGAACGCCCATCAAAATTGGTTGTTCCGGTTTCAGGTATAGTGTATTCCACTTTAGGACCGGCTTTATCTGAAGGCCCACCTGTTGGTGCCCGGGGTGTGGCACACGAAATAGCGCCTGCGATAATCAATCCAAATAAAAGAAAGCGATGCTTTTTAGGGGACTTCAAATAGTAATAATTCTTTTAAAATTTACGTCGTCCAATATAGGCAATTTGATCGGATAGGCGTATGCAAATCTTTAGACTAATATTTACTAACAACACCCTCTCTTATCAGTTATTAATCGGAGGATTCCATAAAAAATTCTTCTGTCTCCATTTCGTTTGTCCGTGATTTTATATCGTACTTTTTGATCATAAGCTCTGAACTAAACGGGGAATAATAATATCCGTTGGCATCCCGAATAGACAAGTTACCAAGTCCTTCCACAAATTCACTATTGTCAAAAGTATAGAGAAGTTCATGGTTGGGGCTATAAAGATCTAGAAACTCAACATATTCCGGACTGTCGGTTTCTCCTGTTGAAGCACGGCGGGCATAAGCATTAGGGTCTTTAATATTTGTAGGATATCGTACTTCGATAAGATATTTACCATCATCAAGCATCGTTCTGCTTCCCACACGCCCCAAACTGTACATACTTACACTTCCCTCAACGGCATAGATACCGGGACCTAACACACCTTCAAATTCTCGATCAACCTGAGTTAACAGTTCGCCACTATAACTGTATGTGTGGAATTTGTAATCGATACTGAATGAATAGACAAACATATCTTCCCCCATCGACACACTTCCTCGGGTCGTAGCCCGCTCATACTCCTCAGCATCTGTTTCTATTATGCTGAAATTATCAACCACTTGTAGAGAATCACCAATTCGGACGGTATAAATCTCTGTACCAACCGTTCCGAACTTAGCCCCGCTTAAAAGAATCAACCCATCTTCTCGAATACCAACCAAGCTTGGAAATTGAACTGATTTAGGAACATCTAAGCTCCTGATAAATGAGCCATTCATGTCAAATTCATCCAGTCTGGAGCCCTGAACATTCATGACATAGATTTTATCATTATAGATATCCATCCCAAATGGATTCTCAAAATCTCCCGGACCTTTACCTTCCTGACCAACAGCCCACCGGAGGTTCCCCTCCGAATCCACTGATATAAGCTTAGATATATTTCGATCATAGAAATAGAAATTTCCCTCATCATCGAGCCTCAAATACCCCAAGCTGCTTATTACCGGCTCTTCAATCGTTGAAAGATCAATAGTCTGTACAAGGTCAAATTGAAGGGGCTCGTAATCACTCCCCTGCCATTTTCCTGTTGAGGGATTCATAATAACACCATCAACGGTTTTAACTTGAGACGTTTCTTCTTTGGCTCCAGAACAGGCCGTAAACGCTACTAAGAAAAGGACTAATGTGAAATATAGAGGCGAATTCGATTTTGACATAGTGTGAAATTCCGAAGGTTTTTGGTTTTTGCGAATAATTTGAACCTTAGACGAAGGATTACAATAAAAAGTTCTTTAAGATTCTGAATTGCTCTAACTTAGTGTAATCCTACACATTGGTTGTTCTCGTTATTTGAGTGAATCTAATAAATTATTTCTACGTAGCTATGTCGGCGATTGACAAATAGTTATTAGGGATATGTTGTGATTGGGAAAGAACAAAAAAATCCATATTTATGTGTGTGCTCTTTACGGTTTTACTGTTTAGGTAAAGCCCATAGTTAGTTAAGAAAATTTAGAACCATGAAACGGTTAACGGGGTTAGTTGCTTTACTGTTTTTGCTTGGTGGATGCGCTGCATACCAGCTTGATTCTGCTCAGAATGATCTGCGTACTTCCTATGCTTCCGGGGATTTTAATTCCACCGCTGAACTCATTAAAAAATTAGATCAGAAAGACGTCTACCAAAGTAAGGATCAAGTTCTTCTCTACCTTGAGCGCGGAATGGTAAATCACTTTGCCAGTAACTATCAGGAAAGTAGTCAGTATTTCACCGAAGCGGAACAAGAAATGGACGCTTTGTTTACCAAGAGTGTAAGCCGGGCCGTTAAGTCTTTTGTAGTAAACGACAACACCCTGGCTTATGATGGAGAAGATTACGAAGATATCTATCTGAATATCTTCAAAAGCCTGAATTACATTCATATGAATGATTTTGAAGGGGCTCTGGTAGAAGTACGCAGAGTTAACTATAAGCTTGATCGCCTTGAGCAAAAGTACAGTGGTCTTGTAGAGTCTTTATCCAAAGCTGATACCACCACTACGGGCGAAGATAAATGGAAGGCCGGAGAAACAAACGTTCAGAACAGTGCTTTAGGCCGTTACCTTTCAACCATTCTTTATGCTAAAACAGACAAACCTGATGATGCACGTATTGAGTACGAAAATTTATTGAAAGCTTACCGAGATCAACCCTCAGTATATTCAGCCGCTAGGCCTGATGAGAGTGAACTCAGAAAACTAACCGATGCAAATTCATATAATGTTCTCATTCAGGCATTCTCAGGCCGCGCACCCATAAAGAAACAGAACGACGTTCGGTTCTATTTAGAAGAGTCCGACACGTACATCAAATTTTCGCTTCCTTCGCTAAAGGTCTACACTTCCAAAGTTCGAGCTATTAATGTCACGGTTAACGATGAACTTCCTGTTCAACTCAGTCTCATCGAAGAAATGGATATGGTTGCTAAGGAAGTCTATAAAGTCAAAGAACCCATCATCTACGCCCGTGCGGTAGTGCGTTCGTTCTTGAAAGCCGTTGCTGCCAATAAGCTAAAGAAAGAAGCCAAAAAGGAAAGTGATGCCCTTGGCAGCTTTGTGAATATAATGGGTAAAATTGCTCAGGAAGCAACAGAAAAGGCTGATTTAAGAAGTTGGCAAACTATGCCCGGTAAAGCCTATGCAGGCGTGTTGAATCTGCCTCCGGGAGAACACACGATTCAAATTGAATATTTAGGTTCGTTCAATGAAGTTGTATCTACTGAAACTAAAACAATTACGGTAAGCGAGAACGAAACTCTTGAACTGGTAGAGTCCATATACTGGAACTAACGAATAATGGAAACATGACGATCATGAAAAAAACTTTAATGCTTTTAATCTCAATCACATTTGTTGTGGGGATGGGATGTGGTTCTTCGGGGAATACATCCGGTAATTCAAATAGCAACGGTATCCCGGGTTGGGTTGAAAACCCTGGCTCTGAATATAGTGAGGCCAAATATCTGATGGCTGTTGGTAGTGGTTCAACACTTAATGAAGCCCGGGGTGATGCCTTTTCACAGTTATCACAAATTTTCCAAATGGATATTGATGCTACCCAGCAGTTAACTACCGAAGTCATCGACAGAAGTACCAATAACAACTTCTATTCAGAAAGCACTTCACAGTTACTCAACAATATTAAAATTGGGACTAACCAAGAGCTAATGAATACCTCCATCCTAACTTCTGAGGTGGATAAATTTGGAACTTATCATGCGCTGGCCGGAATGGATCGGGCTGAGACTTCTCGCATTTACAGTCAGGAAATTTCAAACAACCAGATCAAAATCAGCGAATTTGAAAATAATGCATCCAATGAAAGCAATATCCTTCAGAAGCTGGTACTTCTAACTAAAGCACGTGCAGTAGCAAGCGCAAATGAAGTTTTAACACGGCAGCTTAATGTTATACAAGGCGGCGCAGGCACCGGTGGCGATGCAACTACAACACTTACCAGAATTCAGGAGAAATTCCGCGCTATTCAACAACAAGCCAACGTGAGTATTCAATCTGACAATGCGACCTATACCGTTAAATCAGCAGTGGCAGGTGCTTTTCAGAAAGAAGGATTTAGCATAATTGAGAATACTGAAAATGCAATTTTGGGCGTTACTATTAATTATCAAACCCAAGAGGCAAACTTGAACCGAGATGATGCCGAGTTTGTAAAATGGGAACTTGTTATTGAAATTGAGGATAAACAAAGTGACCGTTCATTCAGAACATTTATGGTTGAAGGACGAGATGGCGCCCCTTCTTATTCTGATGCCCTTAAGCGCGCTGATTTTACTGCCCGAAATAAAATCGAAAAAGATTTTGCGCAATTTTTAAATAACGAATTACTACAAATCAATTAACCACTGCCTATTATGAAATATCTTCTTCTCCCCCTTTTATTTTGTTCATTATTAGTGTCGGGTTGTGCGCCTTCTCAATCCGTAAGTCGCGTTGCAGCCGATACTCAAACCGATCTATCGGGACGCTGGAATGATACCGATGCTCGCCTGGTAGCTGAAGAAATGATCAGTGATGCCTTATCACAACCTTGGCTGAGCAATTATAAACAAGATAATAGCAATCAGCCGGTAACAATCGTTGGCCGTGTCCGCAACGAAACCATGGAACACATCGATACTGAAGTCATAACCAAAGAAATGGAACGTGCTTTTATCAATAGCGGACAGGTTCATGTGGTTGCCAGCCAACAAGAGCGATCCCAGCTCCGTGAAGAACGTCAGGATCAGCAGAGCTACTCTTCTTATGAAACTACGTCTGCAATGGCACAGGAAGTAGGTGCCGACTTCATGTTGATTGGTAACATAAATTCAATTGTTGATGAGTCATTAAGCGGAAAAGATGCAGCTATTTTCTATAAAGTAAATCTTGAGCTTATTGATGTTGAAACCAATCGTAAAGTCTGGATTGGAAACAAAGAGATTAAAAAACTCATTGAGCGAAGAAAACTCAGGGGCTAAAACTCAAGTCATAATAAATTTAATAGGCTTTCTGTTTTCAGGAAGCCTTTTTTTATTTTATAAGTATGATATTAAAAAAACCTGCTCTTTATACTGACCTCTATGAACTCACCATGGCTCAGGGGTATTTCTTGTCCGAACGCCATCAACAACACGCTAACTTTGATTATTTCTTCCGCAGCCTGCCCTTCAATGGAGGATATGTAGTTTTTGCAGGGCTTTCTGATTTACTTGAAATCATTGAGAACTTTCAATTTCACAATGATGAACTTGCCTATCTAAAAGAACAGGGCTTCAAAGACTCCTTTTTGAATTACTTGAAAGACTTCAGCTTCAAGGGATCAATATTCTCAGTGAAGGAAGGCGAAGTTGTATTCCCTAATGAACCAACACTGCGAGTGGAAGGAAATATCCTTGAAACTCAGATTGTGGAATCGGTATTACTGAATACCCTGAATTTTGCATCACTTATTGCTACGAAAGCTGCTCGCATTAAACAGGTTGCCGGTGATAAGCCCGTGCTCGATTTTGGGCTCAGACGGTCGCAAGGGCTTGGTGGCTTACAAGCATCCAAGTCTGCCATGATTGGAGGCGTTGAAGGCTCCTCAAACGTATTGGCGGGACAGCTATATGATATTCCGGTCAGTGGCACCATGGCACATTCCTGGGTACAGTCTTTTGAAGATGAACTCTCGGCTTTTCGTACTTATGCTGAACATTATCCGGATTCTACTATTCTGTTGGTCGACACCTACAACACGATCAAAAGCGGCATTCCCAATGCGATAAAAGTGGCTAAGGAACTTGAGGAGAAAGGCCATAAACTGAAAGCCATCCGATTAGACAGCGGTGATCTTGCCTACTTGGCCCGAAAGAGTCGGCACATGCTTGATAACGCAGGTTTAGATTATGTTCAGATTGCTGCTTCCAATCAGTTAGATGAATATGTCATTAAAAGTATTCTCGATCAAAATGCCCCCATCGATCTATTTGGAGTGGGTACTAAGTTAGTAACGGCTTATGATGAACCCGCACTGGACGGCGTGTATAAACTTAGCTCAATTAATGATAAGCCTACGCTTAAGATTTCTGAGAACGTTGAAAAGATTACTCTCCCTGATGTCAAACAGCTGACCCGATTTTTTAATAGTGATGGGAGTTTTAATTGTGATGGAATTTATCTGCATGGTGAAGACACTCCGAAAACCGTTTACCATCCTTTTATTACACATAAGTCAACGGATGTATCTGAGCTTCAATCCGAACAACTGTTGCACAAAATGGTAGAAAATGGAAAAATAACGATAGACCCTCCCTCCATTAAAGAAAGTGCTGACTATGCTAAAAAGCGACTTTCGAAACTAAATGACGAGCATAAACGCTTTGATAATCCGCATGTATATAAAGTGGGAGTCAGTAAAAAACTGCGCGAATTAAAAGACCAACTCGTTCAAAATAATTAGTGTGATGAGAGCATTAGTGATTGTTGATATACAAAATGATTTTTGTCCCGGTGGAGCGCTTGCCGTTCCGAATGGTGATGACGTTATCACTCCTACAAATAGCCTTCTTCCTAAATTTGATTGCATCATACAAACACAGGATTGGCATCCTCAGGATCATTCTTCTTTTGCTTCAAACCATAAAGAAAAAGAACCCTATGGTACCATTGAGATGGAATACGGCGAACAGGTGCTTTGGCCTGATCACTGTGTACAGGGAACGGATGGTGCTGAATTTCATTCCAAGCTAAAGACAAAAACATCTCAGGTCATCATCCGAAAAGGATTTAGAAAACACATCGACTCCTATTCGGCGTTCTTCGAAAATGATCATAATACCGTAACCGGTTTGCATGGCCTCCTTCAGGAGCGTGGAGTTGATGAACTTTTTGTAGTTGGCCTTGCTACTGACTTTTGTGTGAAATGGACGGCCTTAGATGCACGAAAATTAGGCTATAAAGTAAATATAGTAGAAGATGCAGTCAGAGGAATCGACATTGATGGATCAGTTAAAAAGGCTGTAGAAGAAATGAAGGAAAACGGCGTAGAATTTATAAACTCAAAAGAGATCTCCTAATAAGTTGAACAACTCTAACCACTTTGATTTTTGTGTATTAGGTGCTGGCCTTGCAGGTCTCGCCGTCAGTAAAAGTTTAATTGAAAGCGGTGCAACGGTCTGCCTTATTGATGTGGGTGACATTGCCTCAGGCGCTTCAGGAACCCCACTTGGGCTCGTGAATCCCGCCACAGGACGGTATGGAAAAAAGTCGTGGCGTGCTGAAGATTGCTACACCGAGATTTACGAGGACTTAAAAGAAGTACAGTCGGGCACCGATATTCGGTTGTTTGATAAAACGGGCGTCCTTCGACCTGCACAGGATGATAAAATGGCTACTCGTATGCATGAGAATGTTCAAAAGAGTAAGTGGTCGGAAGGCTGGTGTAGCTGGCTGGATAAAATCGAAGTGAACGAGCTTAATCCTGAAATTCATTGCGTTGAAGGCGCTATGTGGCTCCCACACGGGCTCACTGTTGTTGTTGAGGCTTACCTTAAAGCAAAAGCCCAGAGATTATCTGAGGAGGGATTAAAAATCTTTACCAATCTTGATTATTCCATTTCCGAAAAACGTGAAGAGTATGAAATCAGATTAACAGATTCGGAAAACCTTCAGGCAAAAAACATCATTTGTGCTTCAGGTTCAGAAACTAAGAATTCTCCCTACTGGGAATATCTGCCAATCCATCCTATCAAAGGTCAGGTAGCTGTTTTTGAGTCTCCAAAGACCAAAGATTTTAAATACTCTATTTCAGCCCTTGGTTACATCGCCTCAAAATCAAAGTCACGTTTTGTCGCTGGAAGTACTTACGAGCACAACTACAATCACACAAACCCTGACAATGAAGGGTTGGATTATTTGACTAACAGGTTGAGTGGAGTATATCCTTCATTATTTGAACACGCGACCCTTGTAGATCAGTGGGCAGGAGTTCGAGCTTCAAGTCCTAATAAGAAACCCATTTTGGGAAGACATCCTGATCATGAACACATGTTTATCTTTACCGCCCTGGGTTCAAAAGGTCTACTGTATAGTGCTTATTTAGGAAAAGCATTGACTGATTATATTCTCAAGGGGTCAGCAATACCAAAAGAGATTTCACTTAATCGGTTCTGACCTTTCCGACACCTTTAATCTTCCTTTCTCATCAACTAAGGTATTGCTGTAGAGGTTCTGCTTATTCAGCTCGTTGATTCTTTTCTGAATGTATTTCTTCTTTTTCGGGGCTTTTTTATCCAGAAAAATCTGTTTCACTTTCAGCCATGCATTCAGTTCGTCTTCTTCTTCTCCATTCCATACTGCAGAGTAAAGTCTGTGGAGTTCGTCTTTATACGTATCCCTAGAATACTTCCGAGCAAAATATGCCATCCCATAGCTAAGAGGTAAAGCCAGGATAAAACCGATAAGTTCATAAATAGCAAAGCTCGTCATAAGCATGAAATTAATTCATCGCCTAAAACGAGCTTTTAAACTATTTAATTCAGTAAAGTATAATACTATCTAGAAGCGAAGTAGTAATCCACTCCAGGCTACACCAGCTGCTGAACCATAAGCTTCTGAGTTAGCAACATTAGATGCACCAACGGTAAATTCAAGGAAGCTAAAGTCAAGCCCAATACCTGCTGAATAAGCTACTGATGAATAACCTCCCATTCGGGTCCCTACACGAATAGGAATAAAACCTAACAGCTTATACTGTGCTCCAAGGCTCAATACACTTCTGTCAGAGTTGATACCATTATTGTTAAATCCCTTTCCATAATCCAGCGCGAGGAGCAGTTTACCCATTTCCAGAGAAGCTCCAAAGTTGAACATAGATGGCAGGTTGTAGTTGATCCCATTGGTTCCTACAGCGTTAAAATTACCATATACATCACTTTGTAAACTATCAGAAAGGTTGTCAAAGAAGGTATTGACATCGTCGTCGTTACCTACACCTTCATAAGTAAACTCATCAGTTACTGCTTGGACACTGGAAGCGTCATTATCGTAGTTAAGTTTTCCTAAATCTGTTAATGACATAGAAATTCTCAAAGTCTTCTTCTTATCCATAAATAATGGAATAGGAACTGAAGAAATATCCATCTGGACAGTAGCTCCCAAGTCTAACCCAAATCCGGTAGCCTGAGCCGACCCTAAGTCATTACTAGCTGCATCCCCAACATCTACGTAATCACCAAAATCAGCATCACTGTTTTGTTGATAAGCCGTGCTGTAAGCCTGAAGCTGGCGAGATAGCTCTCCTATTGTTTGGAGGCTGTAATCGAATCGGTGATTGATTCTGAAGTTAGATCCATCGCTTCCATTGTTAATCAGAAGATCAGAATTGAAATCTAAATTTGCGGTGTAAATACCATATAAATATTTAGGAGCGACACCTACAAAAAGCTCGATATCCTTGGCAAATAACAGGTCAGGGATTTCAATAAAATCAATATGCCTTGCATAGCCGACAGATACTTCAGCAAAAGCTACTGTGTTAGAACTAAAATCTATGGGCGTTGGAGTAGAAAATTTATCCGAATCTAAACCATAGAAATAAAGTTCAGCGAGACCTTTACTAACAGAAATATCTTCAGTAATTCTTACCCTGGAAGCCAAACTAAAAGCTTGGTTAGAACCACGGTGTGAAAACCCGATTGGAGAAATACTAAAAGTAGTAGAGATTTCCCTTGTATTTTCTGAGCTGTTACCAAACCAAGAATCAAGCATGCTTGATCGAACATCGTCGGTAATTAGCTGGCCGCTTGTCAGGTATTCATTGTAAACAGAGATGTTACCCAGACTTCCACCTGCTTTGAATCCTATATTTGCTATTCCCACCTGAGTGTTTTTTCGATGGGTATCTAACATTAAGTTAGCTGGATTTACAAAATTAGCATGGTAACCATCTACATAAGCTGTACCACCACTTCCCATACCAAGAGATTGAGAAGTGTAATGCCTGGATTGCCCATACACCACTGTGCTGGCTGCTAATAATAGGATTATTAGAGAAATACTTTTTTTCATGATTTTTAAGTAAGCCGTGAAATTCATTTTAGTTTCCTCCAACTTGAGATTCGATATTTAGTTCAGCTCTCAAAGAAAGAGTAATAAAGTCAGTGGTTCGCATACGAATATTGTCGCCCTCACCATTTCCAGAATTGTCTGTTGTAACAAGGGAAGCTGCTACTTTCAAAAACTTGGTTTTATACAGTTCGTCGAGTTGGGTTTTAGTTAACGAAATCTCGATCGTCCCAGGTGTCGGGTCATTCGCGAATCGGGTATCATCATTAATACCTGCAGCCAAAATCCCCAAATCATCAGCACCTTGAGGGATACTTGTGATTTCTTGTTTCAATGAATCCATGAAGGTAATGTTTAGATTCACAGAAAGAGGTAAACCATTGGTATACTCAATAATCAGTTTTCCGTTTTCAATAAATAGTTCATCCCCTTTTTCTTCTGATGGAAGATCCCCCAGATCGTTCTTGGTGGTATCGGTAAATGTAGCCGCTTGCTCTGTAGAGAATGCCAATGGGATGTCAATCGCAATCTTTGGAGTGAAGTTCAGATTATTAAGAATAGTAACTTCTTCTTCATCTTCGTTAACAACTGCTTTCCCGATAAATCTAATTTCACTTGGCAGGTTGTTAAGGAAATTAACAACACTGGTATTCGTTCTGTTAAACTCAATTTCAGTAGTAATACTATCCCCGGGAGTTTCAGGAGTATCAAGGGTAAATTTGATCATCTGCTCAGGGAGTAAATCCGTGCCTCGAATCTGTAGTCCATCAATTGGATCTCCAGCTTGCACTTCAAATTCCTCACCTGCTAATCCTCTGAGAAATCTCTCTTCTCCTTCCCCATTAATACCTACAAAAGCACCGTAAATAGTAGTAGGGACGGTAATATCAGAAGTATAATTGATAGAAAGTCTTGGGTTTGTGAAGTTCAATCCATCCAACTGAGAAGATAAATCACTTAAACCGTCAATCTCTGTCAGTTCAGCTTCATTATCATTAAAAAGATCAAGATCATCATCAGCATCTTGTGCATCTTCATCATTTAGAAGTACGATTTGTTGTTTTACAATACCGGTAGCTTCCTGAATTTGAAGATTGCTTATCTCAACACTGGAAGAAATGGCCTGGGTCTCGTTGATTACCCGAACCTGGTCACCAGGAGCAGCATCTTTTGTATTCTCCGTGGTAGCACTGATGGTGTAAGCCACTTCGTTATTGGTTGCATAAAGTTTACAACCGGCAAGGCTAATGTTAGCTTCTGGTGAGAATCCAGACACCCCTCCATTTGCTCGTCTGATTCTTTCGTTTCCAGAGTAATCAATGGTTAACGGGTCGTTATTAGTAACGAAATTATTTCCAACTAATGAGGCCGGACATTCCCGAATATCTGTAAAAACGATTTCCATTGTAATTCGGAATTCCATTTCATTCTCAACTGGAGCAACAATGATTCTACCTGTTTCTAGCTGTACAAAATGATTCGGACTTGTAAATTCAAATTCCTCATCACCAAAAGTAGCTGTACTTGTGGTTGTAAAATCCTGCTCATCCAGAGCGGCTTGTACTTCTGATACAATTAAATTTTCACCTTGAACTGAATTTACAGTCAATGCCTGTGGGTCAGCCGGGAAAGAAAAATTTTGCCAGGAAACCGTAATCTCAACACCTAAATTCCTAAGTTCATCTCCTTCAGAAAAAGTGATTGAGGCTGTTTCAGTTGCATCATCGAGGAGCTGGTTTCCATTAGTTGCACTAAATTCAGCAGCGCTGCCAATTGGTGTATTTGTTACAGTATCTATAACCTGAATGGTCGCTGTTTCAAAGTCAAATCCTAGGGTATTGGAGAGTTGCACCGCCATAGCTCCGCTTTTAATCGTAGCACTCTGAAAGAAATCGGTGTTGGCACCAATTCCAATTCTTACAGGTGATGCAGAGTTATTCCCAGCTGGGATAGGTGTTCCTGCAGGAACCAGATTGGGATCACTTCCGGTAACTTCCTCAATATTAGCAGAACCTAAATCTCCTCCTCCCGAAGAGAAGTCAGTAAGCTCAATTTCCCCAACCTCTGATTCAAATTCAGTTGGCTCTACACTTACTGCCGGGACAGCATCGTTCAGATCTCCAAACTCAAAATCTTGTTCTTTAGAGATTGTAATGAAGTTATTTGTCCCATTTACGGTGAAGAGGGAATCCAAATCTCCTGATGTTGTATCAATCAAGGCAGTAGAATCACCCATAAATTGATAGGTTTTGTTGTAGAGAACCGGAGCTTCAACTTTTTGAGAAGTTCTAAAGTCTGGCTTTTTCGGTATTTCGCAACCGGCAACAGCCACACCTATAGCAAGTACGACTAGTAAAAGTTTATTGATCTGCATTGACGAGTATGTTTTTTATGTTTTCTGTGATCCCGAAGAAAGTACCTTAAGGTAGGTTCGACAGTATTCCTAAAGCTATCAAAGCATCTATAGTATAAAAAGTTAAAAATGATTTAGCCAGAAAAACCACCTAATCATGTAGTATTGCTGTTTAGTCCCTCAATATAATTTGGCAATGATACCTTCAGTTGGGAAAATAGTCATAAAATCGATGGTAAATACTTTTTCTGTCGCTAAGCTTGAGTAAAGGGTATAACTAAATCCAATTTGGGTAAAATAAGTGCATAAAAAAACCCGACTAGATTTTAGTCGGGTTTTCATTGATTAATCGTGGTAAGAAATCGGAAATACGATTACTGGCAAATACCGCTGTCAATAATTTCGGTATAGCTGACCGTTGTGCCTGTAATTTCCACATCCCTTGTAAATGTTTCGCCTTCATATACAATTTTGAAGGTATAAAACTCACCTTGTTCTACCCCTTTAACATCGAAACTACCACCTGTCAGGCTATTGCTAGCTTCGTCGAAGTTCCAGTTCAGGGAAGAAGCAATTTTCCATGGAGTACCTTGTACAGCATTTTGCTTGCGATAGGCAACAGAAGCTCCGGGAATATCTGTTACGCTTACTGTTTCATCACTATTTTGGCACGACAGATTTACATTTACCGTGGCATCAATAACGTTAGCATTTGCATCAAAACCAGGTAACGATACATCCAATGGACCCTCGCAGAAGTTATGGGTTCCTTCCACCACGCCACTGGAGGCCTGTAATCTGTAATTAAAAGACTTTGATAAAATGTTTACTGCAGCTGTATAATTGGTAGTATTAGCTGGTACGACAAATTCTGCCCCATAACCTGCCCCAAACACACTCATATTTACACTGCCTTCATCCCCGTTTCGGGTTAAACTTAATAGTGCCCTGTTGCACCTAGCAGAGGTTACTATTTTGAATGAAAGAAGAAGAATCCCCGGTACTCTTTCCGATTCTACATTTACTCCAAGTCTCCCGCCCGCAAGTTCTGTTATAGTGCTTGGCACACTAGTTATGTAATTATTGTTTGAGTCATAAAGTATTACCGATACTTCATCACCAACTGCAACAGCGGCATTCGTATTAGGATTGATAAATCCCGGGGTTACCGCTACAGTATAGGAAGTTCCTCCAACCATGGCCTTTCCCTGTACTCCTTTTGCAGGAGCTGCTGCAGAGGATGCAGCAAGGTTGCCGTTTGCATCCCGGATTGAAATGGTACTGGCACCAGCTGAAATCAACAAGCTCCCCTCCTCATCTTCCAGTTCAACCGGTAATGAGAGCATTGCTCCCGCTTTGTTGGGGTTAAAATAACTCATTTCAGTCGTAAGTCGTCCGGTTAAAGCATTCCCGTTTGCATCCCGGAATACCGTTCCCTGCGCAACTGAGATAGACACCCCGGCATCATCCCCATCATCTGAATTGGCCTCAACTACAAATTCCTCTTCTACTGCTCCACTAGAACCTGATCGACCTGCTGTACTTGAGGTAGTAGTAATTCCTTCAGGTTTATTATTAGCTCTGATCATTTTAAAGGAAAACTCATTGGTTCCCTCTGTGGTTAATCTAGCAGTTTTAGTAGTGGACAGGTAACCGTCTGCTCGCAATCGTATTCTTACACTAACAGGTGATTCTTCAGTGGGTACCACGTTATTAGAAATTCCAAAAGTAAGAATACCACTACTCACTTCTTTTTCACTAATAGGGTCACTATAAATGTCTATTACATCGTCGCCATTTTCTCCCTCAAATATTACTTCTACATTTGCAGTTATTAGTTCACCGGTAGCTGCATCTGTTAATAATACCGCAGAAGAAGTATTAATAGGGTCTAACCCTACCACAACTTTAAAGTCGTCTACTGCATTGCTTAAGCCACTAAAATCACAGCTTGCCACCCCAAATCCAGTAAGTAGTATAAGCAGTACACCTAATTTTTGTTTTATTGGTTTCATAATCGTGTTATTTATGTTCTTAAAAATTTTTGGCTTTAATAATATCTATTGAAGGCGGAAGCTGAGACCGAGATTAATTACCGGATAAAACTTAAAGTCTTGCATTCCATCTTCGAAATCTTGTCCCTGATTTGCTGTTGGGCCAATCAAACCCTCTCCCTCCATAGTAACTCTGGGTGAGTTTGTATACATAGCACCAATATTAAAGTTCAGCTTAATCTTACTTCCCGGAGCAACGGGATTACCTACTCCAATACCTGCATATGGCACCAATTTTGACTCATAATCAACTGATCCAGTCAATGAGCCTAATTTGTCGCGGCTAAATGTCTTCTGATCATTAAATTCATAGTCTTCATTTGGGCTCGCTCCTCCATCAATTAAGAAGTCGTGATAGAAAAGCCCCGCTGATAATTTGAAGCCTCTTCTTGCCGGAAAGAAGTCGGCAATTATCCCTATAGAAGTCATGGCGCCTTCAACATCATAAGCGATACTAGGCTCTTGATCGGCATACACGCCATTTGTTTGATAATTGAAAAATGTGCCTGAAATTCGCACATTAAATTTCTCGGACATTGATCTTGTGACTTCTCCTCCAAAACCTGTTGAACCTGCTTTAATCCCAATTGCCATTTGAGCCTGTGCGAACTGTGTACTGAGTGAGACAAGAATTGCCAACGCACACATCCTTAAAATGTGTTTTCTATTCATAATTTATACCCTTTCTGTTGCTAGAATTTTATAGTTACCCAAGGACTTAGATTCATCCTAAAGCGTGAAAATGTTACTCATTAATCTAAAAGTTTTCTTTCATCCAACTACTTAGAAAACTCTAATTAAGTTGTTTAATAGATGATTTATCACTTTCACATTAAAGTTAAAATCAATCTATCTACATATTCACTTAAATTCATGAGTAGTGTTACTCATTTTATCTAGGTACAAGTACCTATATTTCCGATAAAGTGATAGTATTCCCACCTGATTCCTTTTTATATAGTTAATGCTCACAATTCTCAAGGGATTTCGGTATTTTTAAGGCTTAAAATAATTTCCAACCAAATTTTAGTAGATCGTACATGTCTGAACAGGAATTATCCCTATCTGAACAGGAAGAAATTCGCAGAGAAAAGCTTGATGAACTCCATGATTTAGGAGTGAATCCTTATCCATATTCTTTCGAGGTTACTCATACATCAAAACACATTTTGGATAATGAGGATAAACTGATCAGAGATGAAGAAACCAACCCTGATTCAGAAATTGTAACGGTTGCCGGGCGTGTAATGACTCGCCGTATTATGGGGAAAGCCTCTTTCTTCAACCTCCAGGATTCTGAAGGCACCATCCAGGTATATATCCGACGGGATGATGTAGCTACTGAAGAACTTGGCACCGATCTTTACAATAAAGTATTTAAGAAGCTGGTGGATATTGGTGATATCGTCGGCATCACCGGATTTGTTTTTAAAACAGGCACTGGCGAAACGACCATTCACGCTCAGGAATTTCATTTCCTTTCCAAAACCATTCGCCCTATTCCTACACCCAAAGAAGTGGAAAATGAAGATGGCGAAACGGTAGTGCATGATGCCTTCACCGATAAGGAACAGCGTTACCGCATGCGTTACGTGGATTTAATTGTGAATCCCGAAGTTCGTGAAACCTTCCAGCAGCGAACAAAAATGGTTCAGGTAATGCGGAATACCATGAACGAGCGTGGTTACCTGGAAGTTGAGACCCCTATCCTTCAGCCTGTTTATGGAGGAGCTGCAGCAAAACCATTTGTGACGCACCACAACGCGCTGGATATGGATTTATATCTCCGTATTGCTAACGAACTTTACCTAAAGCGATTGATTGTAGGTGGTTATGATGGCGTTTATGAGTTCTCAAAAGACTTTAGAAATGAAGGACTCTCCCGCTTTCACAATCCAGAATTTACGCAGGTTGAGTTATATGTAGCTTACAAAGACTACAACTGGATGATGGAATTCACTGAGAACATGCTTCAAAACATTGCTCTCGAATTACATGGCTCAACTAAAGTTCAGGTCGGAGAAAACGAAATTGATTTCAAAACTCCCTGGCCTCGCATTCCTCTTTTCGAAGCTATTGAAAAAGAAACCGGATATGATCTCTACGGCAAGGATTTGGAAGAACTCAAATCCGTTGCTAAAGAGCTGCATATTGAACTTGAAGATTCATTTGGAGCTGGAAAAATCATCGACGAAATTTTTGGAGAGTATGTTGAAGGGAAACTCATTCAGCCTACTTTCATTACGGACTATCCTCTGGAAATGAGTCCACTGACTAAGAAGCACCGATCCAAAGAAGGATTAGTAGAACGCTTCGAAGCCATCTGCAACGGAAAAGAAATTGCCAATGCTTACACCGAGCTTAACGATCCTATCGATCAGCGTGAAAGACTGGAAGAGCAAGCCAAACTCAGAGCAGGCGGCGATGATGAAGCTATGACCATTGATGAGGACTTCATCCGCGCACTAGAATATGGAATGCCACCAACGGCTGGAATTGGTATTGGGATCGATCGACTCGCTATGATTATGACGAATTCGGATTCTATTCGCGATGTACTTTTCTTCCCACAAATGAAACCGGAGTGATTTTAAGCTCCAAATTCCAAATCTCAATGACCAAGATTGTTTTCGTTAATGGCATATTCGTTACTCGATGTCAGTGAATACGCCCACAATATTCTATGAAAGTACTATGTTGACTCATTCACTAATCAGTAACGAATAACTAATAAGGAACCCATGAAATTTGAATGGTATCTCGCGCTTCGGTATTTCAAGGGTTCCCGTAAGAGTTCAGGCTTTCTCTCCTTTATTAAGTATATGTCCATAGCCGGGATCGCAGTTGGATCGGCCGGATTGTTAATTGCTCTTTCTGTTGTGCATGGCTTTAAGTCTACCATCAATGGTAAGATCATGGACTTTGCGCCTCATATCACGGTTACCACCTTCACCGATAAACCCATTCAGCGGGTAGATACTTTATATAGCTACCTCGACCGGTATCCCGAGATTGAAAGCAAGCAGATCATTATTCAGGGGCAGGTCATGATCCAAACCCGTGATGCGGTCTCCGGCACTGTGCTAAAAGGAGTAGATTTGGATAAACCCAGCTTTGGTGTTGGCAAGTATATTTCTAAAGGTGAATTTAACTTAGAACGTGATTCTACCGGGATGCCCGGAATAGTACTAGGAGCCGAACTGGGTCGGGAAATTCAGGCTCAGCTTGGTTCCGTGATTACCATTTATACCATTGAAGGCGTTCCTTCCCTAATCAACTCACCAGAGATTAAACAATTCCGGCTTGCCGGAATTTATGAAACTGGCATTGATCGCTTCGACAATGTTTTCGCTATGGTCGACCGGGCTCATGCCAAAAAACTCTTCCGTTTTCATGATACAGAAGCCAGTGGAATTGAACTTCGTTTGCACGATGACAAGGAGATCTTTCAGTTCAAAGAAAAGCTTAGCGAAACCGTGGTTTTCCCTTATTACAATGAAACCATTTATAATGTATTCGGGAATATTTTTGCTTGGGTTGAATTGCAGGAAAATATGATTCCTCTGGTCATTAGCGGGATGATTATAGTAGCAGCTTTTAATTTAATCGGAGCTATTTTGATGATGGTTTTAGAACGTACCCGCGATATCGGTGTGCTTAAAACCATTGGTAGTAAATCCAAGATTATACGCCGGATATTTTTGATGGAGGGTTTAATGGTCGCGGGAGTCGGTCTTATCATAGGGATTGGTATATCTTTACTTTTCTGGTTCCTTCAAGCCAACTTCCAACTTATCCCTCTCTCTCAGGAAAATTACTACATGAGCTATGCTCCGGTTGAACCGCACCTCATTGACTTCTTGATTGCTACTGTTGTGACTCTTTTCCTTTCAGCAATAGCTTCATACTTCCCGGCCCGCGTCGCCGCCAATACTGATCCGGTTAAGGTTATTTCGTTTGGGCGATAATATCAACCCTGCGAAGGCAGGGATTTAGGTGTATATTTGATGCGAGAGGCTGAACTCACCAAGTCATCCTAAGAGCACTCTCGAAGGATCTGCAAAAGCATGATTTAGCTCCCCATGGCACCAATAAATCAAAGCTAAAACCTAACATACATCCAGATTCCGAGCATTCGCCGCAAAATGACATTTATGATTTATAAACAAAGGGGTACAACCATTGTAACCCCTCCTAACAGGACCCATCCTTGTTCCTTCCCTAATCCCGCTAAGCGGGACCAACGAAGGAGACACTTTTCTGAGTTCTGATAGTGTTTTCTGCATCAAGCCAGCAAGGAAAATCAAAAAACCCGACAAGCTTTCACTACTTTGCTATCACCAAGGAGTCCTCTTTCCTTGCGGCCCAACTAAGGGATAAATTGTATTACCGATGTGCCGTAGGGAAAGAGACAGAGATAGGGTCCTTGAGAGGCGAAGCCTCGATCCGGCATTCAGCAGCTGAGCTACTGAACGAGGATAGGATTAGCGTAAGTCAGTCATCCCTACGAAGGCAGGGATCTGGATGGTGCCAATAAATCAAAACTGTACCCTAACATACATCCAGATTTCGGGCATTCGCCGCGAAATGATAAATACCTCGACTGGATTTAGTTTTAGGCTAGAGCCTCGATTGGGTATTCCGCAGCGGGGCTATGGAACGAGGATAAAAAATTATCAAACTTTTGCTGTTATAAATTTACTTTTCTAACTCCTTATCAGTAGACTCTAAATCAACCATCAGAAAAAATAAATGGACCCCGTCACCCACGGACTTATTGGTGCCACCGCTTCGCAATCATTTGCGGACAAACGAAGCTTTCGGGCGGCGGCTTTTACGGGACTGGCCTCAGCCATGCTCGCCGACCTCGATGTGTTCCTTTCCAGCGCCTCCGATCCGCTGTTAAACCTGGAGTTGCACCGGCAGTTTACTCATTCCATTGTGTTCATTCCTATTGGTGCTTTGGTAGCTACTCTCCTGCTATGGATGTTTGTAAAGAAATATCTCACCCTCAAAGAAACCTACTTGTTCAGTTTAGCCGGTTATGCCACCGCGGGTATTACCGATGTCTTTACCAGCTACGGCGTGCTCCTTTTTTGGCCGTTTACGGATACCCGTGTTTCTCTGGATATTATCTCCGTCTTTGATCCCCTGTTCACAATTTGGGTTATTGCCTTCACCGGGATAGCCTTCTACAACCGGAAGCAACTCTACGCCTGGCTCGCCCTCGGATGGATAGCGCTGTATCTCCTCTTCGGATTTTCGCAACAGCGAAAAGCCACTCAGATTGCTTGGCAACTTGCCGAAGCCAACAATCACGAAATCAGTCAGCTCATCGTAAAACCCACCATCGCCAACCAGTGGCTGTGGAGCATTCGCTATGTGGCCGATGATAAGCTCTATTCGGCTGGAGCTAAGCTCATTCCCTTTGCTGAGCCTATAATTTATAAAGGCGAAACCGCACCCCTCCTCAAATGGGAGCAGGAATTCAGACACCTGAAAGGAACTACTTTGTATAACGACATCGCCCGTTTCTCTAAACTATCAGATGGGGTTTTGATTCAGCATCCTGATTACAATAACGTCATTGGAGATGGGCGCTATTCGATGCTCCCCACTACGCTATCTCCTCTCTGGGGAATTGAGATTGATACGGCGAACACTAATCAGCATGTGGAGTTTGGGGCGTATAGGGATGCCAGTGAGAAAGTTCGGGAGGCGTTTTTGGAGATGTTGTTTTAGGGAAGAGATCTTGCCTTTCCTAACAGGACCCATCCTTGTTCCTTCCCTCCGTGACGTTAACGCTCCGCAAGGAAGGAGACGCCTGTAAGAGTTTTTAGCTGCTGCTTAAATCCAGCCAAAAGAATAACCTTAAAGCCCAAATAATTTTTCAACACTACCCTCCCCAAGGCGTCCTCTTTCCTTGCGGCCAAAGAAAGGGATAGAATGTACTACAGGCGTGCCGGAGGGAAAGAGACAGAGATAGGGTCCTACCCTGAGGGCAAACTAATTCTTTTCAGAATAGTCCAAAATCTTCCTCAACACCCTATCCAAATCCATCAACTCTTCATTCTCAATTCGAAGCACATTCAATCCCAACCCATTAAGTACATAGTCTCGCTGATAATCATAACTCTTTTGGAAATCATGGATCTTGCCATCTAGTTCAACAACCAATTTCAATTCAGCACAATAGAAATCCGCGATGTAGAAATATCGGCGTTTGTTGTGTTGCTCATGTACAATGGGCTTTTGACGAAGGAATTTGTATCCACCAAGCTGGCGGTTTCTCAAATATTTCCATAATAATTTCTCGGAAGGAGTTGGATTCGTACGCAGCTCTCTTGCTATTTCTGTTATGGATTTCCAAGTGAGATTCATGTAAGAATTAGATTTATTTTGAGGAAAACTTCAAGCTTTAGATTCTACCCATCTTGCCTTTCCTAACAGGACCCATCCTTGTTCCTTCCCTCCGTGACGCTAACGCTCCGCAAGGAAGGAGACACCTGTAAGAGATTTTAGCTACTTCTTATCTATTATTCAGTTGAAGCGGCCGTTTTTATCACCCAAATAGTATTTAATTCATGTATCTCCCCAAGGAGTCCTCTTTCCTTGCGGCCTCTCTAAGGCTTAAAATGTATGAAAGGCACGCCGGAGGGAAAGAGACAGAGATAGGGTCCTGATAGGTGGGGCAAAAAAATTACAACAAAAAGGGCGGACAAACTGTCCGCCCTACAGGTATAATCTGTATGAATTTTGAGCTTAGTTCAGAACGGAGTTTACTTCGGACCATTCCATATCGAAAGCTTCGGCTACGTCTTTGTATACAATCGTGCCGTTAGCGATGTTAAGACCTTGCAGGAGTTCCTTGTCATCTTTAAGCGCTTGTTTCCAGCCCTTGTTTGCCAGAGACACTGCGTAAGGAAGAGTCACGTTTGTAAGCCCCATGGTTGAGGTGTAAGGTACAGCTCCCGGCATGTTGGCCACGCAATAGTGCACCACATCTTCAACCATATAAACAGGATCTTTGTGGGTAGTTGGCTTAGAGGTTTCAAAACATCCACCCTGGTCAATAGCCACGTCAACCAATACGGTTCCGGGCTTCATGTCTTTAAGCATATCGCGAGTTACCAAGTGCGGAGCTTTAGCGCCGGGCTTCAGTACAGCGCCAATAATCAAGTCTACATCCGGAAGCATTTTTCTGATATTCGCTTCGGATGAAAACATGGTGTTCACATTCTTATCCATCACATCGTCCAGATATCGCAGTCTTGGCATATTGATATCCATGATCGTGGTATCAGCTCCCATTCCGGCAGCAATTTTAGCGGCATTCACGCCAACAATACCACCACCCAATACCAGAACTTTGGCTGGAGGAACGCCCGGAATTCCGCCCATCAGTTTTCCTAATCCGCCTTTGGGTTTCTCGAGATAAACTGCTCCTTCCTGTGCTGCCATTCGTCCTGCAACTTCACTCATCGGGATCAGCAACGGCAGTGATCGGTCTGCTTTTTCAACTGTTTCGTAAGCAATCGCAATACACTTGGCATCAACAACAGCTTTGGTTAATGCTTCTTCAGCTGCAAAGTGAAAATACGTGAAGATTACCTGTCCTTCCCTCATTCTTGGATATTCAACAGCGATCGGCTCTTTCACTTTCATGATCATTTCAGCCTTTTTCCAAACTTCTTCTACGTCATCAATAATGGTAGCGCCGGCATCAATGTATTGCTGATTGCTGAAGCCGCTGCCAACACCGGCATTGTTTTCAATCAATACCTCATGGCCATTACGCTTCATTTGGACAACGCCGCCCGGCTGAATAGCTACTCTATTCTCGTGGGTTTTAATCTCTTTTGGGACTCCAATAATCATGATAAAAAAGGGTTTGTTATGCAGTTATTTAAGGGACGAAAAGGTAGGTATTTTTATCCTAAACTGGCTAATCAAAATTTGAAAATAAGAGCACTAAAGATTATTTGTTATTTGATGTTAAATGTCTAAAATTTTGAATCATTTCCACTAATTTCCCCAACATTACTTTCGTAAACCAAAACTGAATCATATGTCGGTCTTTTCACCAAAAAATTTATCAGCGCTTTTACTATCGGCTTTTCTAATTGTGGGGTGCTCCACTTCAGAAAAAGTCGCTACTTCATCCAACACTCCTTCCAGGTCAGCTAAAGCGGCTTCAGATGGAATGAAGCCTTATTCTGAAATTATCACCAGCAAGGCAAAAACAGATGAGGGTTTGTTTAGCGTTCATTGGGTTGATGACAAGCTCTATTATGAAATTCCCAATGACCTTTTAGATCGAGAAATGCTTTTGGTTAGCCGTATTGCCGAGGTCCCCAGTGATTACTTTGGTTTTTTCTCCGGTGGATCTAAAACGGCTGAGCAGGTTATCACTTTCGAACGTCAGAAAGATCAAATTCTGCTTCGCAAGCAATCTTATAATGCGGTAGCAAGTGATACCCTTCCTATCTATAAATCGGTGAAGGCCAATAACTTTGCTCCCATTCTTGCAGCCTTTCCTATCGAGACAATAGGTGAAGATTCCAGCACAGTGGTTATTGAAATGACCGACTTTTTCACTTCTGATATTGAAGCCATCAGTGGGGCTATCAACTTTCTCCGAAGAGAGTATCAGGTTCGTCGTTTAGATGGCAACCGGACTTATATAGAATCAGCCAAGAGCTTTCCGGAAAACATTGAAGTCCGCCATGTTCTTACATACAGCGCAGGTAATCCTCCATCCGACCAAGGAACAAACACACTGTCGATGTTAATGAATCAGTCTATGGTTCTTCTTCCTGAAGAGCCGATGCGCCCACGCTACGAAGATTATCGGGTTGGCTGGTTTACGGTAGATCAAATTGATTACGGCTTAGAAGCTCAAAAAGCCAAAGAAGTCAGCTATATCCGCCGCTGGAGATTAGAACCTAAAGACCCCGAAGCTTATGCCCGGGGAGAGTTAGTTGAGCCTGTTAAACCAATTGTATATTACCTTGACCCTGCTACTCCTACTAAATACGTGCCTTACATTAAACAGGGTGTTGAAGACTGGAATGAAGCTTTTGAAGCAGCTGGATTTAAAAATGCAGTGATAGCAAAAGAAGCTCCATCTCCTGAAGAAGATCGGGACTGGAGTCCTGAAGATATTCGCTATTCAACCGTTCGTTGGGTTGCCAGCACCATTCGTAATGCTGTTGGGCCAAGCGTCAGCGATCCCCGAACCGGTGAAATTATTGAAAGTGATATCGTTTGGTATCATAACCACATGCGCTCGTACCGAAACCGGCTTATGATTGAGACCGGTGCTGCTAACCCAGCTGCCCGTAAACTTCAGCTTGATGACGATTTGATTGGCGAAACTATGCGCCGGGTTATATCTCATGAGGTTGGTCATGCTATTGGTCTTCCCCACAACATGCAGTCAAGTTCTGCTTATCCGGTCGATTCTCTTCGATCAGGTTCTTTCACACAGGAATATGGTATTGCTACTACTATTATGGAGTACGCACGCCAAAATTATATCGCTCAGCCGGGTGACGAAAACATTAGGTTCATCCGACAAATCGGACCTTATGACAAATATTCTGTAAACTGGGGATACCGAGTAATTCCCGAAGCTGAAACTCCAGAAGATGAAAAACCAATTCTGGACAAATGGATTACCGATAAAGCCGATGATCCCATTTATCGCTTTGCTTCCTCTACCGGCTGGGACCCTTCTTCTCAAACAGAAGACTTATCCAACGACCCTGTTCAGGCAAGTACCTATGGATTAATGAATCTCAAAAGAGTAGTTCCTAATCTGATTGAATGGACCTCTACTCCGGGCGAAGGCTATGATGATTTAGAGGAAATTTATGGTGAATTAGTATTTCAGTGGGCCCGATATGCCGGTCACGTTTCAACCAATGTTGGTGGAATGTACCAAAGCAGAAAAAGCTCGGATCAGGATGGAGTTCTATACACTCCGGTTCCTCAAGACTATCAGGTAAGTGCGCTTGAGTTTTTGAATGACCACGTGTTTACAACTCCTGATTGGTTGCTGGATAAAGAAATTCTTCGACGAATTGAACATGCCGGTGCTTTGGATCGGGTCAGTAATCTGCAATCACGTTTACTCAGTGATGTAATGGCAGCCGATGTTATGATCCGATTAAACGAGACTGCTATTTTTGAAGGCGAAGAAGCGTATGAGCCTCTGGAAATGCTCGAAGATCTTCGCCAAGGTGTTTGGAGTGAAATCTATGACCAAACCACCATCGATCCTTTCCGCAGAAACTTGCAGCGATTATACATTCATAATATTGAAGAGCTGTTCACAAACGACCAAGGCGGTGGTTTTAGAGATCGGGTTGATATACCAACTTCTGATATTCGTCCCCTGCTTCGTGTTGAGCTTAATCAGCTTCAAAATGATTTGCAGCGTGCTCAAACCCGAATTTCTGATCGGGTATCAAGAGCTCACATTGCTGATATCTTGACGAGAATTGATGATATCTTAGACTCAGACGACTAAACCAAAGTCCAAATACTTTTCTAAAGCCTCTGAATATTCAGGGGCTTTTTTATTTCACTTGTTTTTTGCTGATTTGATGATTCCTTTCTCGGTAATTTTGATATGTCCGTATAAAAAGGGTCCGCCTATAGAAGCAATACTGATCAGGCCTTTATTCTCGAGATACTCCAGTAAATTTTTTAGTTCTGCACGATCTGTTTCGAGCTTGGCAACCAAATCCTGTACCGAAACCTTTTCTTCCGGGTTATTGTCACTTAGTTGAGCCAGCAATGAGAGTAGCTGTTTTGCTCTATTGTTAAAATCTCCGCCTATAAGCATACTATGTACAAGTTGATTTAGCACATAGAATGCTCATTTCAGCTAAACAAAACGTTAAGATAATATTATGCTAATGTTAACAAGGCTGGTTTCCTGTTGTAGATCACTAAAATTAATAAGACTATTCTAATCGAATATTAGCCGCATTAAACTGAACTTAACAGCTATAAAAAAAGGGTTCTATGCTTGATGGTTTTACACTGAGAAACAGGATTTTTCTGTTCTCCTCCCTCTTAATAATTCTAGCTTTTGCTATGATATGGACATTCGTACGTCCACAATACAGGGAAGCAATTATTAACGAACGTACCACCATTGTTTCTCAGCTACAGGAATATTCGCTAAAGCGTACCGATCAGGTTATTCGAAACTGGCTGAATTCTGTTAACTACATGGCAGAAGAAATTGTCCGCGCTCCATCTGAAACAGAAAGTATTGTCACCAAGACTATTAACCTTACTCCGGGACTGATGCGCATCCGGATTTCTGAACAAGGCGCCGATGAGGCTTTTGATGTACGAAGATCTCTTTATGACGATATCGACTTCAGTAATATTCCTTACGATTGGTACCCTTCCCGTATTGACCCAAAAATTATTGTTAGCTGGAGTCGTGATCCGTTTCAGACTATACATTTCTTTGTAGCTGAGCGTGTTATTCAAATTGGAGAAAGCATATTTCAGGTGAATATGTTTTTTGATGCTACTTCTATCACCACAGAAATGATTAATATTCCGCTTGGGGGAACCTATGTAGCTAATGTGGTAAGTGGAGACGGAAATAATATTGTACCCACACAACCTTTTGAATTCCCCTCTTACCTTGTAGGAGACGCTAGTTACTCCGATCAGTCTCAGATTGAACTCAATGGGAGAAACTGGTTTGTAATGACATCTCGCTTTGAGACTACCCCCTTTTGGCATGTCATTGCAGTAGAAGATTCATTCATTCTACAGCCGGTTTATGACCTGATCGTTTTTTCTCTTTTTACCGGAGGAGGCATACTTCTTATCCTCTTTACCTTTAGCTGGTATGTTAGCGTTCGGGTTAATAAACCGGTAGAGCAGATTATTAAAGATGTTGAATATATGAGCGAACTGAATTTCGATCATCAGATACAACCTCTTGCCCTACCTGAATTTGACCTGATGCAGGAAACGCTCGAAAATATCAGGATAACGCTTAATAGGTATCAGAAGATCAATGTTGAGAAAATCATTCTGGAAGAGTGGAAGAACAAATACATGATGACCTATTCGGAAGATTTGATCGGAATTCTGGATGAGTCTAAACAATTTAGTTTCGTCAACAACAACTTCTATCAGTTTCTGGAAAATCTTAAGCTGAATCCTAAAAAATGTACTCTCGAAGACGTGATGAATCATAATAATATCACCACGTCTAAGTTTGAACAGTCGAGCCACTACCCGGATCCTTATACCATCAAAATTAACCGCTGTGAACTCGCTTTTTATTTGAATAATGAAAAGAGTGATTACTACGACTTCCAATTTGTTTCAATTGTAGATAAAGATGATGTTGAACAGGCTGCTTTGATTATCCTTCATGATAAAACGGAAGACCGCCTCAACGAAATCAAGCGAAACGACATGATCAATATAATTGTCCATGAGTTGAAAAATCCGATCACCGGAGTCATGGGCTTATCCAAAATTATGCTTGATAATGAAGCCATCGATAAAGAAGAGCAGAAGGTTTTGCTGAATGAGATAAATTTATCCGGCGAACGTATGAATGGGTTGGTAAACCGATTCCTTGATATCCAAAGGCTTGAATCCGGACGAGTAAGCATTGATTTTGAGAATGTAGATATTGCAAAAATTGTTCAAAACGTCTGTAGCGTTACCCACCCTCTTCTTAGTGAAAAGAATCTTAAAACCAACGTTACTAAGGAAGGCAAAAACTTCAAGATCAAAGCCAATAGTGACCTGGTATTTGACGCCATTCAAAACCTTCTCAGCAACGCCGTGAAGTATGGGGAACCCCGGCGTACTATAGAAATTGCCATTCAGGATTTAGACCACCAGCTCAAAGTGAGTGTAACTGATTTTGGATATGGCATCAGTATAGAAGATCAGAAAAAAGTTTTTGATAAGTTTTTCAGGGTTAAATCGAATGCTAAATCAGCTCGTGAAAAAGGAACCGGCCTTGGACTTGCTTACGTTCGTGAAATCATGAACAAACATAATGGTGAGATAGAGCTGGAATCAAACCAAAGTATAGGAACGCGTTTTACCCTTGTTTTCCCCAAAGTAAGTTCACAAACAGAAGTAACTAGCGAAGCATGAAGGAGTGCGTAATCTTATTAGCAGTTCTGATAGGCTTTAGTACACATTCTATTGCCCGGCAGAGTAATGTTACCTTTCAGGCTAAAGATCTTCAGCTTATATCACAACGCTATACGGGAAGTGCAGTTAACTGGCCGTTAGTCATCGAAGTAGCTTCTCATAATGTCAGTGAAAATTCGTTTACACTACAGGCATCTGACGTACTTCAGCTACAAAATTTTGCATCTTTTTCTGTGATGGTGAATGAGCAAAAAACCAGAATTAGCCAGTTAATCAACAGCGGTGCAACAGTTTTTGCTATGGAGCAATATGTTGTAGTTAAGGATGTGATCGCCAGCCATAACGCTGCAATTGATGATGGCAATCTTGAGGAAGCCATCACCCACGCTGAAAACCTGTTACAAGAAGTCGACTTGCTTGAAACCACATTAATGGAAAACCGGGTAGTTGACGTTCAGGCTCAGCTCAGCAAGAAAAAAGGTGAGGTTGATAAGAAGATAGGTATCCTGGGAAACTGGACTGACGCTCTTCTTGGCGACTTTTTTAAACAGGCTGATGGTATACGGACTATGATTGAAAGCTACGCCACTCTTTCTTTCACTGATGGAAGTGATATTCAGGTCAATCCAAATACGGTAGCGGTTATTCGAAAATCCAGAATTGATAAGCTTAACGATGCCTCCGATACCGAAATCACTTTGGAAGATGGCGGACTCCTAGCAAAGCTTTCTGCAGCCAGCAAACAAAAAAGCACTTTTGTACTGAATGCCGGTCCTTCCCGAACCGAACTTAAAAGCCAAAATTTTTATGCTGAAGCTGACGGACCGCAAATTGCCAAGCTATCTAATTATGACGGGGAAGCGATTATTAATTCAAACAACGTCACGATCTCCATCCAGAAGAATGAAGGAACTATTGTCGAGGAAGGTAAAGATCCACTTCAACCGGTAAAACTTCTTCCAGCTCCTACCCTTACCTGGTCATCTGCGGATACCGTCATCAACAAAGAAAGCCTGCTTTTTTCTTATCTCGAAATTGAAGGCGCTGCAAGCTATGAAATACAATACAGTACTTCTCCCGATTTTGATCAGCAGCTGACAGAAATTACAACACAGGAAACAGCTGTCAATATTCCAAACTTACCACTTGGGATGATGTACGTTCGGGTTCAGGCTACCGATCAGCTTGGCTTACGAGGACCTTATTCCAAAACGGCTCGCATCATACGAACTACCGACAATAAACCTCCTCCGGTTTTTGTAGATAATATGACTGATAACACTATTTTGACCACTCAGGAAGACTTTGCCCTTGAGGGTGTTACCGAACCCGATGCTTTCCTAACTGTGAATGGGAAGAAAGTGAATGTTATGACTTCCGGACGTTTTTCACACATGTTAAACGGATTATCAGGGGAAACTGAATTGACACTGATATCAAGAGATCCGTCAGGTAATCAGTCTGAGACAACTTTAAGAGTAGTTCTGTTAACTGAAGATGTGCTTTTTGATTTTAGCATTGGCCGTGAATCAGCCTTAAATTCTCAACAAGTTTCTTCCGGTAGCACAATCTTCTCGGCTAAAGCCTATCCCGGATTGAGAATCACTATTACTAATCAAGAACAAAGCCGAACTATCATAACTGATAAACAAGGTCGCTGGGGCACAAAAATGTCTCTTATTCCCGGCAACCTTACTATTTCTTTTGACGATATTAAAACCGAGCAAACTTTTATATCCAAGTCTTTTAAAGTTGGGGGCATTTAATGAAGAAATCATCTGTATTTATAAGTTTTCTTCTTGTGTTGATGGCCTGTCCATTTATATCCGTTCAGAGTCAGGACCTCTTTCTATCTATTTCAGGTAAGTCTAATGAATTTCGCAGCGGTGACACACGGCATGAATATGATATCTGGATTAAACCGGAATCTGATGCAAGGAAAGCATTCCTGCAGGTTTATGACGCCGGCATAAACGGTGATATTGATCAAATTACAACCACCAATGCGAATACCACCACTACCTTTTGGTTATATAAATTCAACGACCTCTACTCACTCAATAACGGAAGGCCTGTTAAGAAAAATGAACCTGCCGTAGCGGTTGATACTCTTAGAGCCAAAGACGAGGATTTCTACAAAAAAAGATGGGAGGAATTTTCTGAGATTCTTCCTGACTCCGAAAATGGTTTCATTGTAAGGGTAACTACTGATAACGGCGGTGATATAAATAATTTCGGCCTTCGAGTCATAAATACTACAGGTATTCAGCAGAATAATAATTCGTGGAAAGTAATCGCAATTGATCTGGCAGTTGGATTTTTTGATATGAAATCGAATCGTTCAGCTCTGATCAAACCTTATAATCCGGACAGTTACCTTCCTGAACTTGTTACAGACGGTGAGGAAGACAGCCGGGTAGATATAATCGACGCTTTTGGAGTAGCTCATCCTCTTGATTCTACAGCTGGACAAATAATAGAAGATCGCTTTGGCATTCAAAATGAATGGGCCTTAAGCATTAGTGGATCAGAAGAAGTACTCAATAACCTCACTATTTATGGGAAGAATGAACCCCAGCTATGGCTATATGATGTCTCGTTCGCAGAATCCCAAAGACCAGAATTTGAAGTAAGTACATCCACCGCAAATAATTGTACGGACAAGTCCTTTAGGCTGATAAGTACAAACTACCCTCAAATGCAGCTTCGAGATGCAGAATGGCGCCTAGATGGAAGTGTTTTGGGAAGAGGTGCAACCCCAACTATTGGATTCACTGCGAGAGGCAATCAAACACTCAACGTTCTGATTCCTAATTCAAGAGCTTCAGCTTTCCCGAAATACTGGCTAAAACAGCTTCAGGTAAATATAACAACCCGACCCAATGCACGACTTGAAACGCCCAAAGAGGTTTTAGCACCCGGCGAGACCATGACCTTGTCGGCTCAAAATTCTTATGACCTAAATGGACAAGGGTTGACTTACACTTGGTTTATTGATGGAAGACCTGTAGCAAATGGCCCAACTTATGATTTTTCATCTGAAGAACCAGGAACCTACATCGTTTCTGTGCGCGTTTATAATGCTGGAACGGTTAGTGCATGCAACAGCAGCCAGCGACAAGTTCGGATAAAGGTGAATGCTCAGCCTTATGCAGAAATCGAGTATGACTCTCTTTTCCAGACCGGAGAGTATCTGACCTTCTCAGCCACAAACGTGAGTGATCCTGATCAAGATGAGCTTAGCTTTGAGTGGGATGGCTTAGGTGTGGTTAGCAGTGATATAACATCCGGAGAGGTTGTAGTCAGTCATATGGCTACCGGTACTTTTGATATTACCCTAACGGTGAATGATAACACTGAAACTCAGAATTCAACCTACTCGGTAACACGGTCATACACGGTCGCTCCACCTGCTCCTGAGCCAGAACCGGAAATAGTAACAGCAGATTCGGCCATCACGGATACTACAACCAATGATCCAGATACAGAAACTGTAACTACAAATTCACAAGAAACTGTTACTCCACCGGTAGTTGCACCACCCGTTTTTGTTCCCCAAACCATCATCAACGCTCCCAGAGTATCTTCAGCATCAAAAGTAGCTTTTGCTCTTGACGATTCATTATCCTCACCTGAAGACAACGCCGGAGCAGAATACGAATGGGACTTTGGAGATGGAACAACTGCAAGTGGAGAAAACCCGGATCACTTATATGAAACCCCCGGAACCTATGCGGTTAATGTAACCATCAGAAATGGTGATGAGGTTAAAAAAGAACGTCATATTATAGTAATTAACGATTATCCTGAGGCCTCATTTAATATTGCAGATACCCTTGCAGCAGGTCATCCCTTCCGTGTTGATGGTTCCCCTAGTATTGATAACGATGGCTTTATAACAAACTATCAATGGTTTGTAGATGGTATTCCGGTTGCTACAGGAGCAAAACCCACCATTACGATTGAAGATCCCGGAGTTCACACTATTTCACTTAGAGTCCAGGATAATTCCGGACATGAAAATGCTCAGGATCTTTCCAGTAAAGACGTTTGGGTAAATTACGGCCCCGTTCCTAAATGGAGCATTAGTCCCGATAAAATAGCCCCCGGCGACGAAGTAACGTTAAACGCTTCTCAAAGCTATGACGCCGATGGTGAAATACAGGAACTGATCTGGACTTTTGCAGACGAAACAGAATTCAGCGGTACAGAAGTAACCAAGACTTTTGATGAAAGCGGGCCACAGTATTTCACACTTACAGCGGTAGATAATCAGGACATGGCTAACTCAGCTACTGCAAGACAAGGCGCTGTAAATGTGAATCATGAACCGTATATCATTACTGAAAGGGTAGTTCGCTCCAATTCTCTGGATGTAAAACTGGACGCCTCAGATACTTACGACGTTGATAACGATCAGGTGTTTTTTGAATGGACCCTTCCCGATGGATCAAAACGAAACGAAGCCAGCTTCAGCTGGAGAGCCCCGGAATTTGGAGTTCATATTATTGGACTGACTGTCAATGATGGACTTGGGCTCAGCAACAGCTCAAACCAGGAAACCATACGCGTACTTATTAACCGTCCTGTTGAAGCTATGGTCGATTCTTTAATCTCCACGTGTAGTGGACAGACCGTTCTTTTTAACAGTTCCAGCAGTTATGATCCCGATGGCAACAATTTTGATGTGACCTGGTACTTCGGTAATGGCGATGTCTCAAACGAAGCCAATCCTTCCTATATCTATGATGCTCCTGGAATTTATGAAGCCCGACTTGAGCTCGAAGATGGTATCTCTCAAGAGAAAACCATCGCCAAGATACCAGTCATTGTAGAGGGCTCTCCGGTTGCGAAAATGAATGTGAGTGATACTACTATCTGCGTGAACACGGCCATTAACTTTGACGGCTCAAACAGCCGTGATCCTTCAGGTGCGCTCCCCTCCTTAGTTTGGAGTTTAGGTGATGGCTCAACTGAAAGCGGACCTAAGATTCAGCACGTTTACACCGAACCGGGAGTTTACCCTGTTTCTTTGACGGTGGAAGGTTCCGGCTCCCCACAATGTGGAAATACCAATCAGGTGCGTGCAAATGTTCGTGTAGTTCAGGGACCAAATGCAGCTTTTGAAATTCAGGAGTGGGCTACGCCGGGTGATGTAATTACCCTTGATGGAACAGCTTCAACTTCGGAAGATGAAATTACCTACGCCGAGTGGCGCATTGAGTATGTACCTACAGAATCCATGGAAACTGTTGAAGGTATTCAGACAGATTACCAGTTTAATGAACCCGGTGAATATTTGGTAACTCTGTTTTTAAGAACCAGTTCATCCACCAGCTGTAATTCAGTGAGTCTTACTAAATCTCTGAAGGTCAATGCGGCCCCGGAAATCAACTGGACGCTTCCTGAGGTAGTGCCAGCCGGAGCAGATTTGAACCTGAATGCCTTGCTTTCAAAAGATCCAGATGGATATATCAAGGATTTTAAATGGTATCTCGATGGTGAACTAATCAGTAGAAATGCATCTGAAATTATCAAAACAGAAGAACCGGGAAATCACACCGTGGTATTAGAAGTTCAGGACAACTCTCCCTCCGAAAATAATAAAGCACGCATGGAGAAAACCTTCTTCTCCAACAGTTCTCCGCAACCGGAAATTGAAGCCCCCGGAAGAATCTATCTAAATCGACAAATACAGCTCTCAGGCGGACCACAGGTTGATAGGGATGGAGATCAGTTAACGAGTATCTGGAAAGTGAATGGACAAGCTTTGGAGGGCTCCAGCTTTACCCCTACCGAATTGGGAAGATATCGTGTTACTTTGGTTCAGGATGATGGCAGAGGTATCTCTAATTCTATTGACTCTGCGGTAGTTGATATCATTCCAATCGGTCATCCCGATATGACCCCAGACTACCCTTCCCGTATAAGTCTTGGTGGAACATTATCCATTAGCGAGCTCGGTATCCCCCAACCCAATAACTGGAAGTTTGCCATCGCTGGAGAGTATGTCACCACTTGGGAGGCACAATCACCAGGCGAAACCGAATTTAAACTGATGTGGTTTTATGAAAACCTACCAACCTCACAGGTTTCATTCCCAATTACTGTATCTGAACCACTCCGGTTTGTTTCTGCTTCAGATACCCTTAGAAATGCAGAATGGAATCCGGCTAACCCATTCACAGTAATTCAGGCTCCGGAAGTAAATCGGCAGGTTTCCAATGTTAAGTTTACCTGGTTTAAAAATGAGGAAGAAATTGGAACCGGATATCGAATAAACCTCCCCGTTCAGGAAGGTGAAAATCGCTTCACTGTTCAAGTGGTTGACTTACAGGTGGAACAATCCTTACCTGTTGAAACCGAAATCGTTATTATCACTGAGTAGAACCGCATACCCAAGTTTATTATAGACTTAAAATATTCCATAAGGTTTTATTTTCAGTGAAAAAGATGGTAACATTGGACGTTTTCTAATTAACTAACAGGCTTCATTTGAAGATTGTAATTATTGGTGCTGGAGAAATCGGCTACGACCTTGCCAGTGTTTTATCATCAGAGAAACACGATGTTATCGTACTTGACAGAGACAAGGAATCCTTGTCACGAGTTTCTGACTCCCTTGACGTACTTACCATAGAAGGTAATGCCACATCCGTCAAAGATCTGGTTAAAGCAGAGGTTGGTGAAGCTGACATCCTGATTTCTGTTACCAGTATCGATGAGGTGAACATGATCTCAGGAATGATTGGTAAACGCCTGGGCAGTAAAATGGTAATTGCCCGAATTCGAAGTGACGAATTTTCGGATGAGAATGCTCCTCTCACCCCCTCTGATCTCGGTATTGATGTAATGATTCACCCCGAGCTGAGTGCGGCTCAAGAAATTGCCCAACTCCTGAAAAGATCCTCAGCCAGCGATGTTATAAATCTAGCTGAAGACCGAATGCAGCTAATTGGAATTCGCCTCGAAAAAAACTCTCCCCTTATTGGGAAGTCACTGAACGAATATGCCGCAATGCATTCGGATATAAAGTTCAGGGTTGTAGCAATTGGACGCCGCGGAAGAACGATCATTCCCAACGGTTCCATCAAGCTTCAGAATTATGACCAGGTTTTTGTATTGGCTATAACTGAAGATATCGCTGCTATTATTGAAACAACCGGTAAGAAAGAAACTGAGCTGCATTCAGTTATGATTGCCGGTGGCTCTGATATGGGAGCTATGATTGCCCGCATCCTGTGTTCAGACCCTACCAAAAACTGGTCTATCAAACTTATTGAACCTGACTACGATACCGCTGAAGAACTCGCTATTGAACTTAAAGACGTCATGGTTCTAAATGGAAATCCTACCGACCCTGATCTTTTGGCCACAGAAGGTATCAGCGACATGGATGCTTTCATAGCGGTTACGGATGACGAGGAATCCAATATCATTTCTTGCCTGATGGCTAAACATTTGGAGGTCAAAAAAACGGTTGCGCTGGTTTCTAAGCCTGACTTTATACCACTTGCCCAAACCATCGGTCTTGATGCGGTCATCAACAAAAAAGTAGCCGCTTCCAACGAAATTCATCGTTACGTTCGCCGTGGAAGGGTTATTTCTGTCACTGAACTAAGAGGTATAAAAGCCGAAGTTATAGAACTTCAGGCTAATGAAGGTTCAAAGGTGACACAGAAACCCATCAAAAAACTCAAGCTTCCGGAGGGTTGTGTAATTGGCGGTGTTTTGTGTGAAGGTTCCGTTGAGATTGCGACCGGCGAGACCGAAGTAAAACCTAACGATAGAGTGATGATATTCTGTGTGCCGTCTGCTATCGATAAAATCACAAAGCTCTTTCAATAATGAGCATAGCAGGCGCAACGCATTTAAACCGTGCTAAAATTGACTTCCTTGTTGTTCTAGGCGTTTTGGGGGCCTTTATATTCTTTATGGGATTCGCTCTCCTGCTCCCTGCCGGCATCGACCTTATTTACGGAGAAGACACATGGCATTCCTTTTTATTTTCTGCAGCTATCGCCTTTGTTGTAGGCGGTGCTTTGTGGTACTCTTTTCGTCCTAAAGAGGAACTCAGAATTCGGGAGGGATTTTTAGTAGTTAGTCTTACCTGGCTGTCACTTTCCCTTGTAGGGGCCCTGCCTTTTGTCATTTCAGGAATTCTACCCTCTTTTACCGATGCCGTTTTTGAAACGATGAGCGGTTTAAGCACCACCGGTTCCACCATTCTAGGCGGTACTACCAGTGATGGCTTTGCGAATCCACAAATTGAAGATATCCCAAAAAGCTTTCTATTCTGGCGTTCCCTGGCTCATTGGTTAGGCGGAATGGGAATCATTGTCCTTTCCCTTGCTATCCTCCCTTTGTTAGGCATTGGAGGAATGCAGTTGTTTCAGGCTGAATCCCCGGGCCCTACTGCCGACAAGCTAACACCTCGAGTTCAGGAGACGGCCAAACTTCTGTGGGGAATTTATGTAGCTTTTACTTTTGCTGAATTTATTCTGCTTTGGTTACATCCTGCTATGGATTGGTTTGAAGCCATCAATCACGCCTTTGCCACCATGGCTACCGGAGGGTTCTCAACTAAAAATGCCAGTATCCAGGCTTTCAACTCTGCGTATATCGACTGGGTGATCATCATTTTTATGTATCTGGCTGGGGTTAACTTTGCCATGCATTTCCGGCTTATTCAAGGAGACCGAAAAGCTTTCTTTGCCAATCGTGAAATTCGTTTTTATACGCTTGTAATATTTATTGGGATCTTTATAATCTCAGGTTCTTTATGGGTGATTGATAATTATAACATCCTTGACGCACTGAGATACGGAGCTTTTCAGGTATTGGCTATTGTGACCACTACCGGCTTTGGTACCGATAATTACGAAATCTGGAATACCGTAGGTGCTTTCTTCTTATTCCTTCTCTTTTTTACCGGAGGCTGCGCAGGCTCAACCGGTGGTGGAATTAAAATGATACGCTGGATGATTTTGATCCGAAATACCGGAAGGGAAATCAAGCAAATCATTCACCCTAAAGCCATTCTGCCTGTCCGAATTGGCGATCAGGCTATCAACCAAAACATACAACGCACGGTACTGAGCTTTTTCATTCTATATATTTTCATTTTTGCACTTGGGGCTTTTTGCATCAGTTTGTTCGGGTATGATATCATGTCCTCTATTGGGGCAAGTATTGCTGCTATTGGGAATATTGGTCCCGGTTGGGGTGATTTCGGTCCCACTGATAGCTTCGCCGGTTTACCTTATCTCGGCAAATGGATTCTCATCATGTTGATGATGGTCGGCCGACTCGAAATCTTTACCGTGTTGATTATCTTTTCTCCTGCTTTCTGGAAACAGTAATCTGCCCCCTGAAGTCAGTTCTTCACTTTTTAGAGGCTGTTAGTTTAACAGTAATATCCATTTCTGCATCCACAAAGTTATTATCGATGATACTTGTGATCCTCTCCCAATAACTCCCCTGATATGAAATATTCCAATCAAACCGGTTTATTTGAAACGAAGCTTCATAAGAAATACTGGATTCCCTTCCTTCAACTTTAGTAGCCTCAAAGGAAATACTTTTCGTTATATCTCTTATGGACAAATCTCCAACTATCATTAATCTACCCTCTTCTATGGCTTTTGCACTCATAATTCCAAACTTGGCTATGGGGTACTCTTCCACATGAAAGAAATCTTCACTTTTGAGGTGCTCTGTAAGGTTTCTTCTTGGGATTGGATCGCTTTCGGGAATGTCAGTAACTGTAATCGAGTGCATATCAGCTATAAAATAGCCTCCAATAAGCTGACCCTTTTCTATTTCAAGATGTCCGTTACTCAATGTTAAAATACCCTCATGACTGCTCCTTCCCCGCCTTTCGGTTCCCCGCCATTCCACTAGTGATCTTTTAGTATCGATGGGTAAAGTAACTGCATCGGATGAATCGGTTGACTCAGAAAAATCATTCTGTTGAATCGCTTTAGAATGCGCTTCAATCCCAATCATCAAACAACAAAACAAAACGATGGACATTTTCCTGCTACTCATAATTCTGGATATTTTTTCCCAGGATAAAATCCCGTTCGCCTACCAATAGTCCATCTTCTTCTCTAAGGGAAAGAACTCCATCACTTCCACCTCTAGGACGGTTCGAGTTTGTGTGCTCATCCGATAGCTTAGGATCGTCATCAAAGAAAAACGCTTCAACCCAATAATATCTCCCACTGGGTTCGAGGATGACTGGGTGTATGTGAGCCGCGTTTCTACCGTACGACCCGGGACGAAACGTATAGAACGCATACTTTCCATCCGCTCCCGTTTTTATCCATCCATGGATGTAACCGTAACCTCGCTCCCAGCCTTTTTCATCACCACGGGTTGGATAGACTCCTTCCGTATTTGTTTGGTGTACAAATAGAATCACTCCTTCGGCCGGAGTTACTCCATCATTTTGATAGACCGTTCCGGTTATCTTAAGCTTTGGTTCTGAATCGGTAAATTCCGGAAGTGTATCGGTGGGTGAAAGAGTTTGATCGGTAAAGCCGAGTACAGCTTCACAACCCTGACAAGGTCCGCCCACAAGCCTGGCATTTTGAACGGACTTTTTCTGTGCAAAACCTGAACATGAACTTAGGATAAAAAGTATTACAGGTAAGATACATTTGATATAAAGCATGAATTCCGGATTGGTTGATGTTTGGCACTGATGTGCTTCTATGGCCAATCTATCTATTCAGAAGTGCTTTTCAGAGGGGAATGGTACAAGACGAGTAATCTGTACCATAAGACGAGTAGTTATTCTATAAACTTAGATTCGATTTAGAAAACACTTGTTGTCTTCACTCAGCCTACTTCTGCATGTATAGTTTTTTAGGTTAGTCTAAGGCAGATATGGCTAGAAGTGTTAACAGGTTGTCATGCTGAACTTGATTCAGCATCTGAAAAGGACGAGGTGTTAGCGAAGAAGCTTTCCGAGATCTGAAAATCACTCTTCTCAGACCCTGAATCAAGTTCAGGGTGACAACTTAATTACCGATATACAAAGTAGAGGAATTCTCAATTTTTATAATCGAACTCAGATTATAACAGAATCCCTTTGAGAGATTTGGAGTAGTTCCTGCTAAGGCGCAGCTTCTGATTATCATCCAGTAAAACATCATAATCTCCATTTCCCCGAGACTCCAGCTTTTCGATACGGTCAATATTCACGATGGTAGATTTATGAATTCTTTTAAAATTGTCAGGAAGACTTTTGATGATATTTTTGAGACTATCTACTACTACATGCTTCTGAGTTTCAGTATTAATATCAAGATAAGCTCCATCCGATCCGATCCAATTGATATCAGCAATATCCACCAACACCGAACTCTTTCCATTTTTTACCGTGATGGTTTTGGGCAGATCCACCGACTGATTCTTCTGTTGAGATCGCCTTTGCTTAACAAATAAGGTTAAAACCGAAAGTGCTGCATATGCCGAAAAAGCGATGTATAAGCGAGTCGATAGCTTTTCATAAAGAACCAATATCAAGCTTACCGGATCCTCATGAATCAGAATGGAAACACCGAATAGTATCATCGAAAAAACCAGCAGATGCATCAGTGTTACCGCTATGATTTGCAGAATAACTCCGAAAACATACAAGGCACCTGTCAATGCCTTTCCTGATTTTGCAAGGCCGAAATCCAAGAGAATAAAAAATGGGATGAATAGCGGCCAAAACAGTTTATAGGAAAGGGATTCCCCCATTCTAAATGCCGTGTCCTGTAAGATCGAGCTAATGTAATCCTGACCAAATTCCAGAAAGGCAATGAGAATCCAAAAAGCACAGAATCCTATAAAATACCTTTTGTGTTCAGCTGAGAATAACCCAGCTGATGGAAATCTAAATGAAGGATATAACTGTTTGAGACTACTCATTGGAAAAGATTAGGTACCACGTTCATGTCTATCTAACAAAATATTGAATACTTGGCAAGGGTTGGAATCAGATTGCAAGTTTAGATTACAGATCCAAAAACTTAACCAACCTATGTGCCAGCCATCTTCGGAATTCTTCGTTGGTTAGCGGACAGTGACGGGCATCTTCCAGTAACTCTGTTTCAACCGAAGGAATATTTGCCTTTACTCTTTCTATCAGTGGTTCCCCCGGAAAGGAAATATCTTTCTCAGCTGTAATAGCCAATACAGGCATCGTTAGGTTCTGGAGTTCTTCTTCCGAAGCCAGCGGTGGGATTGTTTTAGGCGTGATGAAATCATTCATGGAATCACCCAGAAAATGTGCCCAGTCATCATCCCATTCCGTGATTAAAAAATTAACCACCTTCTTCAGGTTTTCCTCTGAAGCATTCACCTTATATTTAATCATAGGAATAGCCATGCTCATTAGTCCTTTAATCACGGAAGCCTGAACAATACCCGCCGGAACCAATAAAGCCAGTTTCGAAGTACGTTCAGGATATTCAGATGCAAATGCTCGGGCTACATAACCACCCAGACTTACCCCGAAAATATTCACCTTTTCTAACTCGAAATGATCCAGTATCTCCTTGAGCCATTTGATATGATCAGCACTCTTAAAGGAGAATCTTTCCGGAATGGCTTTAACGGAGTGGCCCGGAATATCCGGCAGTACTAAATGATAATGATCGGTTAAATGCCGGATTTCAGAAAGCAGATGCGCTGAACTGGTTAACATAGCATGCAGGCATACAAGCACAGGCTTTGAAGAATCACCGGCTGTTAGCACATGACTTTCACCAAAAGAAGTGGGCACTGATTGCGACTCTACTTTGCAATTTGCACGAACCAGAAACCGCTGATACCATTCTTCCTGTCGTTCACGAGCCTCTATGTTTTTAAAGATATCCTTTCCCATTTGTACCTATCCCGTTTAGTTAACTTTTAAAAGTCGTTTGTTCTAAATCTCCTCACCAAAAGCGATATCATATCCGTCTAAATCCTGAATACCGAACTCCAGCGTACCGTGCGCTTTTTTCTCCAGGTGATAGTCAATTTCCGCTCCCGAAGTGACCATCTCATCGTACATCTTTTGTGCATCATCCACCCAGAAGTACACATTCCACATATTATGGACGACTTTCCAATGAGGTACAATATGCTTTTCATCCTCTGCCCGACTGAGCATCAGGCTGAACTGATCTCGATGCAGGATACAAAAACCCGGGGGATCACCCCAAAACCGGTTGTACCTAAAACCGACTTTATCCCGATAGTAATTTGCTGATTTCTCCACATCCTTCACCAACAAGATGGGTGCACTGCCTATGATCTTCGCTTTTTCCATTTATCAAGAGATTCGTTAAAGCTACCGACCACGAAATGCCTGCTTCACCGACTCAACATCTCAATCATTTCGCTGCGGTCAGGATACTTTACTGAGATTACCTTAAAAATGCCATCGTGCTTTTTAAGGATATACTCATAGGTCGCAGATGAGCCCCGGTCTTCGTACACGGAAGAGCGAACCCACACCTCCCCATTTTCTTTCGTATCCATCAGCCGGAGGTCAACAATGATTCCTTTCTTATCCGCATTCGATTTATGAGCCACCGATGCTGAAAAGCCAAAATCGGTGCTTGAGTTAGACAGCCCCTCTACTTTGGGTGAATGTTGGTTGAAGTGATTTAAAACCCTTGGTGCCGGATCTTTCCCCGAAACTCCGAGAAAGAAATAGTCCGGGTCGGCATCGGGGTGACTTGAGATATTTTTTATGAAAGCTGAAAACACAGCCGTTTCAATCTGCCGTTCTTCTTCTACACTTAAGCCCGGATTCAGATTCACGAAGTACAAAGAACCTACAATCCCAATCAATGAGAAAAAGACAATCAGAAAGTTTTGAGCTTTTATGTTTTTGTACCACATGGGGTTTTTGTAACGGCTTGGGGTTTAAGCAACGAGTCTGGAGTTAAAAATAAAAGTCTTGAACCCAAATCGAGTCCACTTAAAAGGCTTTGTTATAGAGTGTATTCTCGTGATTAATTATCTTCCAATTTATCAGCTACACCGTCATAGTACTCTTTGGTTAACTTCTCAGTCCATGTAGTTGATGAACTTCCATATATAGCAATATATGTAACCGAGCTATCTGCGGAGGATGTATGCCAATGCTCAGTATCCTTTGCACATTTTATGACATCACCTTTTCTTAAGATGGTCGGTTCCTTATCTCTTTCTTGATAGTATCCTTTGCCATCCACAATGATAAGAACCTGAGCAGTTGCATGTTTGTGCCAATCCAAGGTAGAGTTTGGGCTAAAAGTTGCTTGGGTAAGATTATAGTCAAAATCCTCACTTGCCTGTACTAAAAAGTTTAACCATGCATCGCCAATATGATTCGTATTGGGAGCTTTGAATCCTTCTTCTAAATACGAGCTTATATTGTATTCAGTGTTTTGAGCATGTATTGAAAAGGGAATTAGAATAAAAATAAGTGGGATTAATCTTTTCATAGGGTATGATCAAAAATTGTATGTAAGCTTTGCGAAATAAGTTATATAACGTCCCAGCGTTTATATGGCGCGGGGGGGTATGAGTTGACCGAAATAGTGAAATTAATTTTTGGCAATCAAGTTTCCATCGCACCCCGTCCGCGTCCGATTTAAAACGCATTGTTATATGCCATTGTTACCTGCAGTGTTTTTTCTGATGTTTAACTTAAATAGTTTTTTCGTTGTAATCGCAGAATTCGTAAACGACACATTCTTGGCACTTTGGTTTTCGTGCTTTACAAATATTTCCACCGTGCTGAATAAGCCATTCGTGTGCGTGTTTTTTATACTTCTTCGGGGTAATATCGTTGATTATATCTGCCGTTTCTTTACTATTTTTAGTTTCAACTATGCCTAAACGGTTTAAAAGACGATGTACGTGTGTATCTACAGCAATTGTCTCTCCACCAAAATTGAAGTTCATAAGTATGTCAGCTGATTTGCGACCGACCCCTTTAAGAGACATCAGTTCTTGTTTGGTATTTGGCACTTCGCCATCGAATTCCTCAATTATCTGTCTACATAATTCTTTTAAATGTTTTGTTTTTCTATTGTAATGAGCAACCGGTCTTATCATTTCGGTTAGTTCGTCATCTTTCAAAGCGATTATTTCCTCTGGTGTCGTAGCTTTTTTGTAAAGAGCGTTACATGCTCTCACGACTCGCTTTGTATGTGTCATTGCGGAAAGCATAACCGAAACGAGGCTTTTGAAATCCGTACTGTTCAATCCATTATTATCCCATTCGTTGTCGGTTTCAGCAAATACCTTATATTCTTCACTTAATATTTCATAAATTTTTTCAAGATTCTTTTTCGCCATTACCCGCTATTTTTTTGATTAAGCAACTCATTGATGTGGTGATTTATTTGCTCAATTTGTTTTGCCTCAGTTCTTTTTGAACTGATTTCAGTTATAATTTCATTTTGTTCGTCTTTATTCATTGATCTGAAAGAGTCCAATACGCCTGCATCTTCAAAACATTTGAGAATTTCAGAATTATTATCAATTCTGTCGTGTGTATGCAGGTATAAAGAAACGGTAACTTTATCACCACCAGTTTTACCGATTGCTTTTCTGATTTCTTCGTTTATTGAAATCATTTTATCTTCTTCTTTCCTTGGCGCCAAATTCATTTCTTCTAACTCGTAATCATCAATCAATCCAGATACTTTTAACGAGCCCCAAGTTCCATCTATATCAGCTGTGTTTGGAATCACAATATGGTATGTCCAAGCTCCATTTCCTTTTTTATAAACTAATTCAAGCTCTTGATTATCGGCAATTTTTCTCATTTTCCAATTTTCGCGTTTTTTTTTGATAGAGCAGTTAACAATGGCATATAACATAATATTATCCGAACAAGCCGTTTGTTAGAGCGAACCATGTAAAACCTTTCTGATTCGCTTTAATCGCACTTCTCATCCGCATACTGTGATTATTTGGATATTATCCGAACGGGCGTTCGCCTATACGATACGTATAATATCCCCAGAAGAAAGTGCACAAATTATCCTAAAAAAGAAAAGTATTGAAGAGACAATCACACTATCACAGGAATGATGTAATTAGTTTGGGCTAACAGAAACAGCCGTTGCACATTTTATGCCATCCATTGCGGCAGAGACAATTCCACCGGCGTATCCCGCTCCTTCCCCGCAAGGGTATAGTCCCTTGATCTGTATATGCTGAAGCGTTTCGTCATCCCGGGGAATCTTTACGGGACTGGAGGTTCTGGTTTCCGGGGCATGGACAACGGCATCATTGGTCAGGTAGCCATTCATGCTTCGGTCAAACTGCCGGAAGCCATCTTTGAGTGAATTATAAATGAGCTTAGGCAAGACGCTTCGCAAATCAACAGAAGTAATGCCCGGTGAATAAGAGGTATTGGGAAGTGACTCCGATACTTTGCCATCTACAAAGTCTTTTAAAAGCTGGGCGGGAGCTGTCTGAGTTTTGCCTCCCTCTTTCCACGCTGCTTTTTCAATGGCATGCTGAAATTCCATTGCAGCTAAAGGCCCGTGTTTTTCAAATTGTTTAAAATCGCTGGGCTTAAGCTCTAAGACAATCCCCGAATTTGCCGTTGAGCGCGCCCGCCTTGACGAAGACCATCCATTGGTCACTATCTCCCCCGGAGAGGTTGCACAGGGCGCTATAACCCCGCCCGGACACATACAAAACGAATACACGCCCCGATCTCCGGCCTGCTTCACGATGTTGTATGAAGCGGGCGGTAAATACTCGCCCCGGGTATCACAATTATACTGTATGGAATCGATCAAAGACTGAGGATGCTCTACCCTGACTCCAATGGCCAGAGGCTTCAGCTCAATGGCTATCTCCTTTCGGTGCAATAGTCGAAAAATATCTCTGGCACTGTGACCGGTGGCAAGTATCACATGGTCTGCATTAAAAGTCTCACCATTTAGTGTTTTGGCTCCGCGGATGCTTCCTGCATCAATGATCAAGTCGGTCACCCTCGTGTTGAAATGAATTTCTCCCCCATTCTGAATGATACATTCCCGCATATTTGCGATGATACCCGGCAATTTGTTCGTTCCTATGTGAGGATGAGAATCAACCAAAATATTACGAACGGCTCCAAATCCAACCAGCCTTTCCAGAACCTTTGTAACGTTTCCGCGCTTTTTTGACCGTGTGTAGAGCTTTCCATCTGAGTAGGTTCCGGCTCCCCCTTCCCCAAAACAGTAATTAGAATCCTCGTTTACTTCGTGCCTGACATTAATTGCTTTAAGATCCTGAATCCGCTCTTTTGCGTTCTTACCTCTCTCAAGAATAACCGGTTTTAATCCCCTCTCCATAAGTTCCAGAGCAGCAAAAAGGCCGGCAGGTCCGGCTCCAATCACGATCACTTCCTTTGCATTGCTCACATTCGGATAATCAGGCAGCGTGACTTCTTCAGGAGTGTATTCCTCACCGATGTATAGCCGTACTTTAAGCTGGTAGTAAGCTTGGCGAGCCCGTGCATCAATAGAGCTCCGTAAAACTTCTACGTGGCGAAGATCTTTGGAATCAAGCCCCTCCTTGTTGATGAGATAGTCTTTAAGTAGTTGTGGTTCCCCTGCCACCTCTGGCAGCACTCGGATCTGTAGTTCTTTTTGCATACCTGAAAATACGTAATTGAAGGGTCTAATTAAATGGAACCGTAGTCTTGTTCTTTTTCTCGTGATCCTCTGTACTTTCATTATTTTAAATCATAAGTCTAACAGAATCTACTCATCAGTCCCATAAACCTATTGATTTAAAAATCTTGTTCGTGTAGATTATTTCGTTCTATTATTCATCAAGTATTGAACACTGTCCTTTTTATGCAGGAAGCTGAAATTACTCAACTCATCAAGAAAGCTGGTCAGGGCGAGCTATCTGCTTACGACCATCTTATGCCTCATATTTATGAGAAGCTCCGGTCGATGGCCAATCAGCATCTATCCAAAGAATATCATAACCACACCTATTCCAGAACAGAGCTGGTCCATGAGGCCTACCTGAAGCTGTGTAACTACAATGAAATGGATTGGAAAGACCGATCTCATTTCTATGCAATTGCTTCGAAATGCATGCGCCAGATTTTGATCGATTATGCCCGAAAAAAATTAGCGGACAAACGCGGAGGCGATAATCAGAAAATCACGCTTATTGATAACATGGTGAAGCAGCAAAAGGAAGCTTCTGACCTGCTGGATCTGGATGCAGCTCTTAACAAACTACAACAGCTGGATGAACGGCTTGCAAAACTAGTGGAATGCCGGTATTTCGGAGAAATGACAATTGACGATACCGCAGAAGCCTTGGGGATTTCTGCCAGTACAGTGCGAAGGGATTGGGAAAAAGCACGGGGATGGCTTCACAAAGAACTTAAAAGCCAAAGTTGATGACGGAAATAGTTCAAATTTCCCGCATGATCTATTAAACGCACGAACCACTTTTTATGAACGACCAAAAATGGAATAAAATATCAACCATTCTTGACACCCTGCTAACCCTAAGCAAGGAAAAGAGGACCAATTACCTTGATACTCACTTTGCAGATCAGCCGGATTTAATTTCCGAGGTAAAAGAATATCTACAATCTATAGAACAGTCTGAAAAGGAAGGCTTTCTGGATAATAACCTGGAAGATCATGCTGCTCTTTTTCAGGATTTGGGTTCTGTCCACTTACCCGGGGCTTCCCTGAAAGATTCTATAATCGGGAAAAAAGTGGGTCCCTATAAAATTGAATCTGAGCTGGGTGCAGGCGGTATGGGATCAGTGTATAAGGCGAACCGCCACGACGGACAGTTTAATCAAACTGTGGCCATTAAGTTTATCAATGCCAGAGGATTCAGTGATGCGGTAGTTGAGCGTTTCCGTATGGAACAGGAAATTCTGGCCAATCTTAATCATCCCAATATCGCTACCCTTTTTGACGGAGGATTTACCGAAGAAGGCTTTCCTTATCTAATTATGGAATATGTGCAGGGCCTTCCTATTGATGAGTTTTGTCAAAAGCACCAGCTTTCCGTTTCTGAACGACTAGCGTTATTCAAAAAAGTACTTGCGGCTATAAAGCATGCCCATTCCAACCTGATTATCCATCGGGATTTAAAGCCTTCCAATATCTTGATTGATGAAGAACAAAACCTGAAAGTACTGGACTTTGGAATTGCCAAGACCCTGAGTATTAAAGAAGATCAGGATCCAGAACTAACCCAAAGTGGAGAAAGAGTCTGGACGCCCTCTTATGCCGCGCCAGAACAAATCCTGGAACGGCCTTCCCGAATCCAAACTGATATTTACGGACTTGGGGCATTACTGTATTCCATTCTGACCAATACCACTCCTTTTGACTTCACAAACAAGAGTCTGCATGAAGTGGAAGCTATGATTTTGAAAGAAAATCCACGTCCGCTGGCTGCAGGATTTGAATCAAAAAATGAGAATCAAAATACCCAAGAAACACTACAGGGCGATTTAGAGTCTATCGTTCAAAAAGCCCTTCGTAAAGAACCAGAAGAACGTTATGACTCAGCTGGTGAGTTTCTGGAAGATATTGAGCGGTTCGAGCAGAACTTACCCGTTGCTGCTGTAAATGGCTCTTTTCAGTATAAGAGCAGAAAGTTTTTGAGGCGGAACAGAAGGGCTATTGCTATTTCCCTCACAATGCTAATCAGTGCGATCTCATTCGGTACCTACCATTTTTATGAAATTTCGGCTGAACGTAATCGTGCCAATTTGGAAGCCAAAAAAGCTACTCAGGTCACAGATTATATCATTGACTTGTTTGCGCTAGCCAATCCTGAAAAAAACCAAAATGATACACTAACCGTCTTCAACCTGTTGGACCTTGGCTTGGATAAGATCAATGATTTAGAAGGACAACCTGAGTTACAACTCGGTTTTTTAGCAGCTATTGGGGATGCCTATTATAGAGTAGGGGATTGGGATCGTAGTGGTCAGATTCATATCGCAGCAGATTCTTTTGCGAATGAAATTTATCCAGAAAATCATTTTGAGGTACTGAAAACCAGTATTAATAGGACAAAAACTTATATCAATGACAGAAATTATAACGCTGCTTTGGAATATGCTGAAAAGGCTTATAGAATTTCAGAAGCCTATTTTCCTGATAATTGGTATCTGAAAGCATCTGCCCTAAATAATGTTGGTCAGGCATTGAATTATCTAAATCCTGATTCTGCGGAGAATTATCTCTTAGAAAGTATAGATCTTCTTGAACAAAATAACGCCCGTCTTGATCGGATCCTGAATTCAAAAAATTATCTGGGCATTAATTACAGAACAAGGCAGGAGTTTGAAAAAGCTGAGGCTGTCTACCTGGATATTCTTGAAAGCATTAAAATATCAGAATCTCTAAACCTAACCGGGATTAAGAGTGTGACCGATAATAATCTGGGATATTTATATAGTCGGAAAAAAGAGTATAAGAAAGCTGAATTTCATTACAGAGAAGCACAATCTTATATGGTTGATATTTACGGAGAAGCTCACCCACGGTCTTTAATTCTAGCTAATAATATTCGGGGTATTCTCTTTCTACAAAACAAACTGGAAGAAGCTAAAATGCACACCCTCAAACAGATTGAAATTATAAAAAATCATTACGGTGAACTTCACTGGCGCACAGCCTCAGAAATTAGCTCTCTTGGTAACTCTTATCTGGTTTCCGGGGAGCCTCAGAAAAGCTACCAACACTATTCTAGATCATTTCAGATATACGATGAGGTATTAGGGGAAAACCACCCATGGACTATAGTTGCTTTAATAAATGAAGAGCTTTCTGCATTATTGATAGAGAATGGATCAGTACAGACTAGATTTGATACAGCTTACGACAAGCTTGAGCAACTAATTAGCAACGGTAATTTTTCAACTTCCGCTTATAGCAATCTGAACGCATCACTTAATAGATTCAGGGAATACTCAACATCGGATATTTCAGAGGAACTGGATCGAATAAATGATCTCTTATCTCAAGATTCTGAGAGCTAATATACATTTACTGCCCGATTTTGAGCTTGATATTTAAAACTACCATTCTACTCTCTTATCCCTGAGTTTCTTAATAGCATATCCCCCTCCCGCTAAAGCAAGTAAGCTAAGCCCACCGTCTATAGGAGCCTGACTTGGTGCCGCTGGGAGCCCTGGTTGAGCTAAGAGTATGGATGTCATCAATATGGTGAAAAGAATGGCCAGTGATATATAGATCAGTGTTTTCATTTTTCTGAATTAAGAATTAAAAATTCAAAATTATAAATGGACTTAACGCTTTTGAGTTAGTCTCATTTATAATTTTTCATTTTAAATTTTGAATTATTTGATGAGTGTCATTTTTCGGGTAAGCGTTTTACCATTTGAAACAAGCTGGTAGTAGTACATTCCACTCGCTACATCTGATGCATCCCAGCTTACATTGAACTCACCAGTATTCTTCTGTTCGTTTACAAGCGTTGCCACTCGTTGTCCCATTAGGTTATATACGGTAAGCGTTACGTCTCCAGCCTCTTCAACAGAATACCGAATGGTTGTAGTTGGGTTGAAAGGGTTTGGATAGTTTTGCTCAAGGCTAAACTTTTTGGGAGTTGATACAGCTTCATTACTTGTTAAAGCAGCCGGACTAATGGTAATCCCAAACCGCTCCTCTGCTTCCGTTTCTAAAGCAACCGCTTGTGGTCCATTGAGTATTGAAAGTGTACTTACTTTCTGTTTTGAGGAATTTAAAGGTGCATCAAATGAATACGATGAGTCTATCTTCATATCTATTTTTTCACCTGTTTCATAGTCAGCTAACATCATGCTCAACTCTGCTGGCAAATGATCCATCCCTTTCCATGAAAACTCAAGCTCACCCTCAACATTAGCAACCTTTAGATCCATTGGCAGGTATACTTCTTCCTGAATTTCGAATGGAAGGGATTCCACTGATTTCAATTCATTTTCCTTATTACTAAATCCAATTATAGCATATTGAGGAGTAAGCGGCTGGAGCTTTCCTGCATCAAACAAATCGTATTCGAACTCAGCTTCAGGATGGAAAGTGAGGCGCGTAGCAACGTCCGTAGTGCTGTCAGATCTTAGTGAAAATTCAATGTCATACCTCTCCTCTTTAATCTCTTTTGAAAAGAACGTTTCGGTTGCACTTCCAGCTACCGTATCTGCCTCTTCAAAACTTATGGTAGCCGAACCACCCGTTGCATCCCGCTGAACAAAAAATCCCTGCCAGCGATCAATGATAAATGGCGTAGTTCGATCCCGAACCTGGTAAGACCCAAGACCAGGGTCCCAAAAGTGAATATTATTCTGAATGGATCCTCCACTTACGGTCATTTTGCTGGCATCATATGGAGCATTGAACGGATTCCCTAACAGCGTGTACCCATTTGCATTTGTATTGAGGTCCGTAGATATATCCGGAGTTAAAGCCCCCCTTGTGTCTATATCTACCGGAAGTTCTGTGGATGGGGAACCTGAAAACTGAGGATCCTCATCAAAGAAATAAATGGCAACTCCCCTTCCATAAGGAATTACGGCATACTGATCAACAGGCTCCTCCCAAGCATCACTTTCAGTATTATATATATAAACATTTGATTGTGCAGCTTCCGGGAAATAAGAATGTGGATATCCCTGGGTATAAATATCATCCCTGAAAATACCCATTGTATATTCATAAGTTGGAGCTGAAAGAAGTCTCCAGCCAGCATTTCCGGAAACAGTTAGATTCTCTATCTCAGGCTCATAACCACCTATGGCAATATTGTCCAACACTACTTCATCGTTTGAATCTCCCAGATTTATCTCAATGGTAATGCTCATCTTTTTACCAGTTCCACTAAAAAAAACCGTTTCGAATTTACCAGTACTAGAGAGTCTGTTTTTTGATGACACATCACCCACACCATTGTGGTCATCATCAAAATAAGGGTAGGAAGACGATGTCCCGTCATTCTCAATCCAGATGAGCGGAAAAGATGCCCCTCCGTCAATACTTCCACTTATTCTGACGTAATCCCCAGTATCCCAGGAGAAAGAGTTACTTGCGAATTCTGCTTTAAAATTTAAATCTGTAAACCCATTTATGACGATATCATCAAAGGTAATACTAACTGTTCCCGTATTTTTTGCATAAAAAACTGGATTTGAAAAACCCCTATATGTCGGATAGGGTATATTTTCTTTTCCAAAATAATTGGTTGTTCCCTCATATTCTGCCTCCGAAGTTTCGTATGAATATTGAAATTCAAAATCTTCTTGGTCAATGAAACTATGATACAAAGCTTGTCCCTCTACTTGAGCTAAAGCATTAAAGGATCCGGCAAAGAATAAAGTAAGTATGATAATCAGAGTTCGCATAATACATTCCATTTATAGGTTTTTAGTACTATGCGAGAAGTTTTTTAAAAACCTTTCAAAAAAATCAGAATAGAAATACCTAAGACTGGTTTTTTAGTCTAAATATTTAGCAGAATCCGGAACCTGGTCAAAATCAGGATATCAAATGTTTTAGAATATGTATAAAACGAGATCTGAGAGAAAAGCCATCTTTAATCTCAAATCTCACTACTAACATCTAAAAAACTAAAACCGAATCCAGTCTTTGTCTTCCAGTAATTGGATGAGAGCTGGTAGAAAGGTTATGGAGGTAAGCAAAGTCATTCCAATTCCCAAAACAGCCATTACACCAATAGATTGAAGGCCGGGATGATTTGTAAACAGCAACCCTGCAAAACCAAGCATAGTCGTTATGGACCCCATGGTTATATGCTGCCCGGTACTTGATAGCACTTGCCACATGCTGTTCTTTCCTTCTTCGCGGTAGCGGTGAGCAAGATGAACTCCGCTGTCTTCCCCAATCCCAAGGATGGCCGGAAGCACGACCAGGTTATAGAAGTTAAACTGCAACCCAAATATCATCATCAACCCGAACAGCCAGAGTAAGCCTACCAAGAGTGGTAGCATGGCAATTATAGACCATCGGAACGATCGGAATGAAAACAGCATGAAGAAGTAAATAAAGATAAAGGTGGCTCCTACCATGTATGGGCTTTCCGTCCTCATCAAGTCGAGCATGGAAGCGGCTACAATCGAAGTACTTGCTGCATAAAATTCCTCACTGTTATCCAACTCCACAACGCCGACATCATTTTTGAAGGCAATGGATTTTTTCCCGTCCCCCAGTCCAACCGAAGGATAGATAATCACAAACCGTCCCACTTCTCCGTCTTTTGTTATAAAACGAGACTTTAGATAATTCGGAATTTGTTCAAGGGCAATCGGTTCCGTTGTCTGAGCAGCCTTTCTGAGCTTCTCCAGTTCTTCATCATCCTGATTTACTAAAAATGGATCCTGCAAAAGCTCCCTGATCTCAGCTATACGCTGTAGCTTCTCTTGTTCATCCTCTTCATAGGTAGGATAACGCTCCTGCAAAGTTTCCACGCTTTGAATAGTTGGTGAGGTAGTATCAGAACGCATTCGCTCTTTTAGGATGGACGTAATTTCTTCAACCTGTTCGTTATTCTCGGCAATGATGTACGCAGGGTTTCGCTTGCTGTTATCGTCTACCTGACCAGCAAAAGATCGGAATTCTTCATAATCAGGGAAGGTTGGTTCTAGCTCACCAAAATCATATTGGAATTTTAAATTTCCGCTGAAACCGACAACCACGGCTGAAGCAATCAGTCCAACCGTTACAATTGTACGTGCAAATGGGTAGCGATGTGCGCCTTTGGCCTCTTTGTCAGATTCATTGCTTATCAATATCCAGTTCAACCGCTCATCAAAGATGACGAGCAGTGCCGGTAGAATGTAGAGCATCCCCATTAGGGAAAGTAAAATTCCGGTTCCGGAAATAAAGCCGAATTCAGAGAACCCGCGAAAGTCTGCCAACATCAGAATATATAAGGCAGCTGCTGTAGTAAATGCAGATACGAGGATCGCCTCTCCAGTCTTTGAATTGGTTTCAATGATGGCGTCGTGCACGTTCATCCCCGACGATCGCAATTCGATATAGCGGGCATAAAAGTGAATACCATAATCAATTCCGAGTCCAAACAGGATTACAAATAGCACCGAAGTCATGGTGTTAAGCATACCCAGGTAAAAGTAGGTAAGCCCAAAAGTCCACATCAAACTGATAATTAACGGCAAGCCTATAACAATGACCGGGACCGGCATCCGAACGAGGTGAGACCAAAATGAATATTCACCATTGCCATTCGTGCCTTTCCGGTAGTGAAGGTATTTCTTGAAGAAAAAGTAGAGCATCACTAATAAAATCACACTGCTTATACCGGAAGCAAAACTGCCAATTACGTCATTCATTATAGAGGTCAGTTCTTCGAGGTGACGTTTTAAACGCCCTCCAAACCTGACTTCCATTTCCGGATGGTAGGCTCTGGGATTCATCGATGCGAGCATTTCATCGTACTCAGCAAACATATCTTCCAGATATTTAATATCACTTTTGGAACCGGTTGGAAAGAATTTTACCACCATAATGGTGCTGTCTTCATTTACCGGATATTCGGATGGCACTAAGGTGTTATAGCTGTCCTCGAAGTTAGACGGGTCTGAATTTGTGTCTTCTTCCTCGTCACCTAAGTCAAAGTAAAATGGGTTTGCTTCTTCTTTAGCCTGCTCAATTTCATCTTTTAGAAACTGGGTAACTTCGTCCAGTTCTTGGTCGCTCGCTAAATAAAGGGCATTATTTTTGACAAACTCTGTTTCTCTTCTAAATTCAGCCCGCTTAAAATAATTGTCTTCGTATCTGGGATAATAGAGCTTTAGAGATCGCTCGATCAGTGTATCAGCAAAAGCTTTGTTCGCCTCAAAACTTGGCGAATTTATAACAACCAGCATCTCTGTTTCACCACCAACGGATTCACTCAGCCTTTCCAGCGCAAGAACATTAGGGTGATCTTCAGGAAGGAGATTTGCAATATCAGTGTCAACGCGAAGCTGGATGGCAAAATATCCGGCACATCCTGCAATCACTAAACATAGAAAAATAACCCAGTAAGGATGTGAATAATTGAATTTCAAAAGGGGCTTAAAAAGCCTGAGAAGTTGTTTCATTTAAAAAATAAGATCTTTGGTTCACTTAGTCGGGATGCTTTTTCTGGAAATCGTTTCAAGTAAAACCTGTACTAAAGTTTGTATTGTTCTTGAGATTTAAAACTTTTCCTCATTGGCGTTCAACATAAAGAACATTCTATTCAATCCGACAAGCGCATAAATTAACTTTTTTTCTACTCATTTATTACCGGCAGTTGCATAATCTTTTCATAACAGACTAAAGAAAAATCCGCTTCGTTAGCTACCCTGAAAAAGTATTTTATTTCTTAACAATTCAGCAATGTCTCAACCATTCAATTCTTATACTTTAATACCAAATGGAAGTAACAATATTTGCGTTGATAGTACATCAATGAGATAAGTGATCTATATTCATCCAATTATTTCTTTTGCTCAATCACCCACTATCTAAGACTTCATCATTAATGAAAATATTTATCAAGCTGCTCTTTGCTTGTTTTATTTCGTTGAATCTTCAGGCTCAGACTATCTACTTCCCTACCGGAAATTTTGAGGATTCTGATGGAGATGACTTCGTTGCGAGGAATTTGCCCAGCAAATATTATAATGAACTCTGGACTTACCACATCAATCTGGATAACGGTGTTCAGATTATTAATACGTTTTCAATTAATGACTTTGGCTCGTTTAAAGGCCGTGCTACCGGAGTGAAATTATCGGTGAGCTGGAAAGATGGAAATACTTATGTAGTCAATAAGGAATATGACACATCTACATTTCAAGCGAATCCCGAGGACAATTATATCAGGCTAAATCCTGACCGCCCCTATTGGGCGAAAGGAAGTTTTGATGACGAACACCGGCTCTTTTTTCATAACACGAAAGATGGCGTTCAGTACGATGTCGACCTCACTTTCTATGATATTGCCAAGGGTAAAACCTTAGGGGATGGAGTCTATAAAGTTGGAGACAATGAAATCGGAATCTCTCTTCTGATGCCCCACGCAAAAGTAAAAGGTATCGTGGCCATTAACGGGGATACCCTTCAGGTTACCGGCACCGGCTATATGGATCATATTTATCAGAATAATCTTTCCTCAGAAATCATTGACCGAAGCTACCGCATCAAAACAGGTGATGATGAAAATGGGATGTATTTTCACTTTCTGACGTTAAAAAAGGCCAACCTTCAGGTTCCCATAGGCTACGGTGTTGGGTATAATAATGGAAATCCTTTTCTGATCACTCCTTCATATATCGACCGTATCGAGTCGGATAGCAAAACCAGGGAATTAGATCGCTATGTTCAAATCAAACCCTACCAAACAGATCTTTTGAATGTTAGAGTAAAGAAGCACATGGATACCTATTCGCTGCTCAACGAACTTGGCGGTATTAAAAAATTCCTGGCTAAACAGGTTATTGGCGGGGAGCTTGTTGAACTGAACGGTACCGTTACCATTAACGGGAACAGACCGGGTTACTTTTATTACCTGGTCGCTAAATAAAAGTACGGGACTTAGATCTCAATACTTTTTCGGCATGTTCGAGCATTTCAGGAGTATCTACATCTTGCCAAAAAGCATCACCAATATCGAGCGTGTGCATTTTTCCTGATTCTGCCAGAGTCCGAACACCATCAGATAGTGAAGCATCACCGGTGGCTTTGTAAACCTTTTCAATCTCACTAAGCAAACCTTCTGTACAAACGAATACACCAGTATCGATACAGTTATAGTCGGTGATCTGCTTACCGATTGCTTTTACACGCCCTTCTTTTACTTTTACTTTAGTGGCGTCGTCCATGTCAAAGATTTCGTCCACTTTGTAATCTACCAATAAGGTCGCCGTGCCTTTATCCGGGCGGTGTGCTCCGGCCAGTTTCATCATCTCATCAGAAAGAATGTGATCGGCCATTGTAAGAATGAACGTATCATTTATTAATGGCGCAGCTGCAAGAACAGAAATGCCGTTACTCAAGTCATACTTTTTGTTATGAGCAAATTCTATCGGCAAGTTGCCGGTATAGGATTCCAGGATATCATTCTTAATTTCTTCAAAGCCATATCCAAGCACGATAACAACCTTACTGCATCCTGCAACTTTTAAGCTTCTGATTGTTCTATAAATCAGAGGCTTATCATTAACGCTTGTTAAGGGTTTTAAAACTGTATTCGAGTCCACCCCTTTTAGGCGTGAACCGAAGCCAGCTGCAAGAATTACACCTGTCTTTTGCTGATCAGTATCAGACATAGGTTCTATTTGTAAGAGTCGTAATTTTCAGAAAGGTGGGTTACCGGTTCTTCACCACCCATCACACGGAGAGTATTTTTTAGACGGAAATGCTGTATGAAAATATCATGCTCCTGAACGTGACCATCTTCTACTTGTGGACTCTTGAAGTAGAAACTCAACCATTCCTGAATTCCAGCTTTACCGTTCCGTTTTGCAAGATCAAGAAACAGAGCCAAATCCAAAACGATTGGGGCGGCAAGAATAGAGTCACGGCATAAGAAATCAACTTTGATCTGCATTGGGTAGCTCATCCATCCGAAAATATCGATGTTATCCCAACCTTCTTTCTCATCACCTCGTGGTGGGTAATAGTTAATTCTTACTTTATGATAGAGGTCTTTGTAGAGGTCTTTGTAAGTATCGGGCTGTAAGATTGTATCTAATACGCCAGACTTAGTTACTTCTTTTGATTTGAAGCTTTCCGGATCATCCAGTACTTCACCGTCACGGTTACCTAAGATATTTGTAGAGAACCAGCCTCGGATTCCCAACATTCTGGTTTTAAAACCCGGAGCCAAAATGGTTTTCATTAATGTCTGCCCTGTTTTGAAATCTTTTCCGGCAATTGGCACACCTTTTTGTTCAGCAAGCTGAGTAAGAGCAGGAATATCAGCCGACAAATTTGGAGCACCATTTGCGTAAGGTACTCCTTCCATGATAGCTGCATATGCATAAAGCTGTGATGGAGCAATTGCTTCATCATTCTCTTCCAGGCCTTTTTCGAATGCCTCTATAGACATATGGCACTCTGATGCAGATTGGTACACTTCCGTTGAACCACACCAAACCATAACTGCGCGTGAAGCTCCGGTTTCTTCCATTCTGTTTCGAATGTCTTCGCGCAATTGCTCAGCAAGATCCTTCTTAGTGGTAAAATCTTTGACATTAGGTCCTTCAAGCTTCTTCACATACTTCTGCTCAAAAGCAGCCGACATTGGCTTAATCGTTTTGAGAAACTCTGAAATAGGCTCCAGATCCTGAGGCTTAAGTACACTTGCATGAACACAAGCGTCATATACATTGTCAGGCTTTACATCCCAACCTCCAAATTCCAGATCATTCAAATCAGCCAGGGGCAGGAAGTCTTTAATGAGCGGGCTTCGATTCTCAGAACGAGCACCTAAACGAATAGTTTGCATCTGTGTGAGTGAGCCGATTGGCTTTGAGAGTCCCTTTCGGATTGACTCAACTCCTGCGATAAATGTTGTTGCTACTGCGCCCATACCCGGAGTTAATACTAATAACTTTCCGTCTGCGGCTGATTGATTGGTGGTTTTTGACATTCCTAACTTTTTAGCTGAAAATTTTAATCCTTAAAGATAAAGAACTTGTTAATGTTATGTTAGCTTATAATTGGTAATTCTATAAGAATTCGTAAATACTGTTCCGATCGTTCGTTTCAATTGCGTCTTCTTCGCCCTATATTTGTTTTCGCTAAATCTCAAAATCATGAGAAACTATTCACGATGACAAAACTCAATAATGAGCAATAAATCGTTTGCCCGAAGAGTGGCTTCCTCAGTGCTGTACAGTGGGTTAGGTTCTGTTACAGCACGTCTTCTTAATGCCGTAGCTCTTTTTTATACCCTTAAAGTTATTTCTGAAGAGCAATTTGGAATTGCTGCTATAGCTCTCGCTTTTTTTAGCACTACGAAAGCAATAACTGAGTTGGGTTTGGGAACAGCCATTGTTCAAGAAAACAGAATCGGTCGTACTCAGGTTGATTCACTTTTCTGGACTAGTTTTATCCTTTCTATTGTCGTTTATGGTTTGATTTACCTTGCTGCTCCTTTTGTAGGGCAATTCTACGATACCCCTGTTTTGTCTTCAATGATTCGGGTTTACATGCTGGGCATTATAGCATTTAGTTTCTATATGATTTCGAGCAAACTAATGATGCGGGATCTCGAATTTAAGAAGCTGGCCATCAGTGATAATGTGGCGCTAGCTTCTTCTGCAGGTTTGATGATTTATCTGGCTTTTAACGGTTGGGGAGCGTGGGCCATCATCCTTGCTGAACTGGCAAATAAAGTGGGTCAGATGGTATTCTGTATGTTCTTCAAACCATACTTCCCACGTTTCAGGTTTAGCTATGAGCAGGTGAAACACCTGATAGAATTCGGGCTTTTTACAACGGGTTCAAATTTCTTCCAAAAGTTCTACATGAACGTAGATTACCTCATTATTGGTAAATTCTTTTCCATGGAGTTAGTTGGGATTTATTCCTTTGCATACCGGCTGGTTTTTGACACGGTTAAAGAATTATCGAATGTAATCAACCGCGTGGCATACCCTACATTTGCAAAACTTCAGTACGAAATCCCTCGTCTCAGGAATTACTTCTTTACAATGTCGAGAGCGAGCATGCTTTTGGTAGGAACGGTTATGGTGATTATTGGAACCTATATCGACTGGTTTCTCCCACTCGTTGGTTATGAAAAATGGATGGATGCCGTTCCATACATGAGAATCTTTGTAGCTGTAGGAATTATACAATGCCTTGTAACCCTACTACCTAAACTGATCAACGCTAAAGGCGAAGCGAAATTTATCTTCTATTTCACGTCAGCTAATGCAGTTTTATTACCTGTTGGTTTCTTGATAGCATCACAAATAAGCATGATGGCAGTAGCCTTAGTATGGTTGACGGTATACCCTCTAGCCTCTCTTGTAATCGTTTATTTTGGGGCAAAACTCACAGAGACCAACGTCTGGAGATTCGGATTCAAAAGTATTTCAGCCTTTATTACCCTTATCCCTCTTGCTGCATTTGCTTACGCTGTTCGGTACGGAATAACTTATTTCTTTGAGGAAACTACCATTCTGGCTGTTGCTCTTGCTTCGCTCTTTGTCTTTTCAATTACCGCAACCGTAATATGGTTCCTGGAAAAAGATGCGATTAAGGCTATACGTGGTTAGTCAGCCTCAACAGTGAATTCATAATCCTTGAGAAAATCGTACTTTTGACTTCGTTCAGCAACCTGATCAATCATTTCCTGTGGCCACTCAATTCTAGTCCGGCTTTTGGATGGAGAATCAAACACTTTAGCTGCTGCCGCCTTGATATAATCTTCATAAGGCTCCAGTTCTAGAAAAGTAATGAGTGTCCTGAGCGTATCTTCTGAATTTTCGATAAATTCTTCGTGGGTGAGCTCACACCATTCATCCTCAGCAACCTGAGACTTTAGCTTAGCGTTAGCTTCAACTCTGTCGAAGTATCCATCTATAGCTTCTTGCAGTGTAGGGTTTACAGACCATTTTCGCTTATGTGTAGCTATGTTATCCAGTGGGTGCCGTACAATATGGATCAACTTGATAGGCAACTGCATTTCATCTCGCAGTTTTTCAATAATATTAGGCCGGGCTATGAGGTGAAGAGAAGAACCCCCTCCTTTCTTATCACCGATTACTTTGAGGTTGCGGTAGCGTCCTTGCCATAATCCCTCAATCGAATAATCGTATCCCGTCCACTCACGTCCTTTTCCGGTAAATACTTTGTCTTTATGCAAAATTAAACTGAAAATTTGCTCTCGGCTAAACCCGGCTCTTAGGTATCGTAATGCATCGAGTTCGTGAGAGATAACCATGTCTGGGTGAGCATCCAGCAGAGAGCCAACTAAGGTGTGGCCGCTACGTGGGTATCCAACAAACATGCAGTATCGTTCTATTTCGTCATAATCCCACTTAAAGTGAGAGTTCATGACTTTACTTTTTACAAAATCCCAGGGCATACCAAGATCGGCACGAAGGTCGCGACGTTCGAATCCAAGTGCATCAGATAAAGCAGTTATCTGTTCACCAATTTTTTTGAATACCGCCATTGTTACTTCCTAACTTTTAAATCTATTTAAATTTACCTTTTCGTGGATTTTTGTACCCCTCATAACGAGCGTTTGTCAAAGTGGCCCAAATCGATCTGCTGAAATCTACGCATTGATAGAACAACTTTTTGGGAAAGGAAAGAGATTCTCCACTCTTTTCGTAATTCATTTTTTGAAGATTCTTCCCTGCCATACTCTCTACTAAAGAAATCTGCCATTTGGTTAGCTTTGATTTCCATTCCTCATTTTTATCTTTTTGAATGGGTTTAAGGGTCCCTTTTTTCCAAGACTTCTCTCCTTCAGCAAAACCTTTTTCGTCTCTTTTATAGTACTCCAGCATTTGCTCTTCAAAGTTAACCCCAAGGAAGGCACAAATCTGTTTTAACATCCCTTCCGAGTCATCGATCAAATCCTGATATCTGAGCATCATGTACTGTTTGTCAGTCAATTGGGATGAAAGTTGTTCGTGCATGTTCACGTATTCCCGCCACCTTCTAGTTGTTACAAGTACAGAAGGTGAACCAAAATGAGCCTTAATTTCTGACCATGCAGCAGCTCTTGGGTCTCTAAACATGGAGATGAATTTCGCTTTCGGATAAACCTTTAAAATTTCTTTAACCTGCATTATATGCCGGGGCGTTTTTTCCCCAATCATCTTCTTCCCTCTTTCCTTTCTGTACATCGTTAACTGGAGCGTGAAAAGTTCTTCTGGAGTCTTCAAGTCTAACTCCTTGGCTTGTTCACTAACTGCTTTTTCATCAAGCCCCAGATCTTTAATTCTGGTTTTACCGCTGTACCAAAACCGGAGTAATCGTTCTCTGAACGACTCAGAAGAATCAGACTCAAATTTTCGATTTAAAAATTCATAGGAATGGAAAAAATGAGTCTCGGGAGGAATTACCATCTCGCTATGCGAACTCAGCATACTTTGCAGCAGTGTAGATCCGGAACGACTCGTACCCACGACGAAAAATATCCTGTCTTTTGTATCCTGAAGATCTTCTGTATTGATGGTGCTACTCACTGGATAACCGTTTATTCTTTATGTGGCAGGAAGTTAACCTTCTGAGTCTACAAGTTCATTAATCGCTTTCCAGATTCGTTCGCAGTTCTTACCGTCTGCAGAAAGCATGTGTTTATCCAGATATTTTTGAGCAGCATCGGTACAACAGTCCGGTTGTTCGAGCCCTTTATTAATCTGATTCATCATCGAGTCAAAGCTTTTAGCCAACATTCCGCCATTATCTTCAGGCGGATATTTCCAGATAAATTTGATTGAATCCACTTTCTTCTTCTTAATCCCGAATACAGTTTTATTCAACCACATAAATGACTCATCCTTACTTTTTACAGGATAAACGTGTACAGTAGGCCTTCGGGTAGCATAGAATAGATTGGCTATACTACTGAAGTTAGTCACCAATAAATCAGCAACTTGGAGATCCAGAAAGTTATCAGGATGATGATCTTTAAATTTCAGCAGAATGTTATCATACTTTGTTTCCAGGCTTTGCAGAAATTCAAGGTAATGGTGCTCAAACCGGTATGAGTCGTGCAACCGAAGAATTACGTTTACACCTTTTTCCTTCATATCAGTAAGTAGCTTATTGAAAAGCTGGTCTTCATCTCCCCAGTGCGAAAACACTTCTCCGTAGTGCCAAGTGGGGGCAATCAGAACTGTTTTCTTGTTTACTACATCAAAGGGGTAATACTTCTGTAACTGTTCTTTTGGTACGTCTTTTTGAAGGTAATCATGGCTTGCTGAACCCAGATTCACACAATTTTCTTCATGGAAACCACTTACTTCTGTTCTGTGTTTGAAATCAACTTCACCAAAAGTAGCCCATTTAATATCGGGATTGGGTTCTTTCATGCTTCCCCAAGTGAGCTTAATATTGCGATGAAGCCATTTAAACTCTTCTTCATCGTTGGGGCCTTTCCATCCATAGCCATGCCAGAGAATAAGTGCTTTGGGACTTATCATGCGTAGCGGAATGTTATTATCCATGATGGTTACATCCGGCTCAAAACCCTTAATACCACGAATAAGCGTAATTTTACTGGAATTATGGAGCTCTACATCAATATCCCAGAAATCGAAAATTCCTTCTTTCTTAAACTGATCAACATCATCGAGAAGTACTTTAACTTCAGCATCGGTCTCATCCGATAAATATTTAGTGAAGCTCAGTAAGTCTGCGCCAAAAGTAGTGGCGTAGATCAATATTTTCATGCTGATGAACTTTTAGTTAGTTGCCTTAAAGCTTTTAATTATTTCCATAAAGACCCACCCTAAATCCGGCTTTAAAAATAGTAGCCAACCTTGATGCACTACGTCCGGCGATATTTTGATAATTGGCAATATGATTATATCCCGTATCCAACTCAAACCAAAAATTGGAGTTTGGCTGATAAAGAACATGAAGACCACCTCGGACTGTATTTTCTTCCTGTCCGGTTAAAATCACATCAATTACACTTCCATCTGGTTTGCGTCTGTTAAAGTCCTGATTAATCACCTGTTCACCTTTAGAATAATAGGTTAGATAAGGCGCTACCATTAGCCCTCTCAGGTGCTGATCCAAAAAGAGCTGCGGGTATAATTTTACCTTGATATAATCATTGGTTGGAGTCGCTATTCCTCTGTTAAGATATAGATATCGACCTTCAGCATTATCTGTATTATACGTTTGATAGGACACAGCTTCTAACTCCAGATTCAAATCCATACCAGAACTTTTGGGAGCATAGTTAATTGAGGACAGAAATGTAAATGTAACAGGTTCCCCTTCGTTAGTAGTATGTTCAAAATCATCAATTAGAAGCTGACCATTTAAAGTGATATTCCTGAACTGAGTCCAAACCATTCCCCCAATAATGAGATTATTGGTTTCATCCCAAGGAATATTATCAGACATAAATACATGCATAAGCAGAGGATTGCTATATTTTAGAGAAAGCCCTGAGTTACTGCCCGAGTATAAAATCGATTCAAAAAAACTAAATCTTAGTTTGGGTGTTGGGTGAATGTTCAAACGATGAATAGAAATAAACCTGTTCGTAGATCCTTCCTCGAAATAAGTTTCTTCGACAAAAACTCCGGTTTCAGAAAGATCATTGAGTTCCCCAATGATGCTTTGAAAAGAAACATACTTCCCTTCCAGACTAATATTCAGATTATCAAAAGAACGGGCATTGGTACTAATAATGGATGAAGCCTCCCCGAACTTACCCCAATGGTGATTATATCGCCCAAGCATAACCTTAACACCTGGTTTTTGATAACCCACGTAAGAATCTTCAGCCCTGATAAATAGTCGTTTCGCTGAATCAAAGCCATCCGGATCCTGATCGTAATAGTAGTCATGACGGAAAGAAAATTGGCCTACAAAATTTTCTTTCTCCATATATCCTGTCAGAGTTGCTGAAGGATAAATGTATAGATTTTGGTTAAGCGGGTTTATAGGATCAAGTCTTTCGGTATCGCTAAAGACAGGTGTGGAGGAGAATTCAGCTCCGATTTCATTTTCCTCAGCGTCATTAAGGTTTACACGGTCTTTAATGAACGACAGCCAAATTTTCTCGTTCTTGGAGAGTGTTTCTTCGTCAATTTTAGCAATTGACCTTTTTACCTGTCCGTAAGAATATGGAAGCACTGTAGGATCTAAATCCAGCATATTACCACGGTTTTGCAGGCGCTGGATGTATTCGTAAGTGTAATCCGAAAGTGTCAATATCCGGCTATCCTGGCCGTATAGATTCAGCGATAAAAGAGAAAAAGTAAGTGCAAATACAGCCGTAGTTATTTTTTGGATCATCAAGAAAAGTAAATAATTAACTCCTGTACCAAGATATTAAATCTGCCACAAAACAAAGTAATTGTATTCCAATAATCGTGAACTAATTAGATTATGTATATAACCTAAGCTTTTGCAGCTCTTTTCCTTAAGCTTTCTAAAAGCGGATCAAAACCTCGCTGATTGATAATACGCTGAAACTGCCGGTTATAAGAAGATGCAGTTGATACATCATCAATTTCCATATCAACTATTACCCATTCGCCGTTTTGAAATTCCATCTCATAATTAACAGGGGTACGAATATTTTCAAGCTGAGCAAGTGTTTCAACGCGAGCTTGCGAGCCATTTACCTGAATATCCTGGTAGGTAACCGTTGCTCGATAAATATCTAGCTTGTTTAAAGACTGATCCCGAACAATTGTTCCGAAAAGATCCACAAATTCTGTTCTCTTTTCTGTTGAGATTGTATCAAAAGTAGTGTCTAGCGCTTCTTTAGCCATTGCCTCAAAGTTAATTACTCCATTTATAATTTCTTTGAGCTTTGCACGCTGTTCGTCGGTATAGTCAGTGCCTTCAGGACCAACTAACTGCTTGATTTGATCATCTCTTTGTTCGAGCATTGTTCTAATCTCTTCAGGTGTTTGCTGTGCAAACGCAGTAGTTGAAACTAAAAGCGCTAAAAGAATAACTCTGAGTCCGATTTTAAACATATTCATTGGATTCAATTTAATAATTAGTTTGTAATCAGGGTGGTTAACGGAATACCTGCGGATTTATTCAATTTTGCCAAGGATGAATTATACTCAAAAATTCGCTGCTTAAGTTGAAGCTTTAGTTCCAGCTCTTTCCGCATTGCATCAATAAGGTCCTTCACTTCACCCATACCAAAATCATAGTCTAATTGTTCCTGCCTTAACCACTTCTTAGATGTAACTAACGCTTCATCTGTTTGTTCTACCTTCACGTTAGCTAGAGATGTCTGCCGATACTGGTTGTTAACTTCCAGCAAGATACCATCTTTTGCTGCGTCTTGAGCAAGTGAGGCTTTCTTAAGTTGAATCTGGCTGCGTTCAATATTCGCGCGTATGGAAAAGAAGTTAAGTTTTTGGCGGATTGTAAACCCAAAACCACCTGAAAACAAATTAGTACTGTTCTCTATGAATGGATTAGACTGCCGTGGTCGGTTGGGAGTGTTCGCAAAGTTGACGTAACCACCAAGATATAGTCCGGGTAGATTTTGTTTTTTTAATGAAGTTATATAGGTCCGCGTTGCGCTTTCACCTACTCTTAGCGCCTCTAGTTCAGGTCTGTTGTTAAAAGCTGCGTCCTGATAAAATCTTAATGATTCAATATTTGAAGCTACAGGATCCAAGAATCGAATTTGGGGCTCAAATACAGTCCCTTCCTCATTTCTTAACACATAGTTCCACGTCTCCGTCACAAACCGCATGTTTTCTTCGACTTCAGCTTTCTGAATTTCAAACTCAGACTTATAAATTTCGAACTTAAAAATCTCAGAGTCATCCAGGCTTGTATCCCCTTCTTCCTGCATTTCTTCAATACGACGCTCGACCTGATTCACTTTGTCTTGAGCTTCATCTAAAAGTCTTTCAATTTCCAGCGCAAGTATATAGCTGTAGTATAGATCGAATATCCGTACCTCAAGGTCAGCCTTCTGTGCATCAAAACTGTATTGAGCGGCTTCGGCACCTAAGCGTGCGGCTTCTATTGCTTTATTGATAGCACCCCAAGTAAAAACCGGTTGAACAGCTGAGAGCTGAAATTTGGTGAATATAGCCCAGTTGGTCCAGTCGTTTCTAAGATTAGGATCCAGATAATATTCATCTCTTGGCAAACCTGGAACATCACTTTCTATACCAGGAACCAAGCCATGCTGAGTAGTAAGACTGAGATTTGGTAAAATACGCTGAGCTTTAGCTTGTTTAACCTGATTCTCTGCAAGCTCAACATCCTGTTGCTGATATTTAACTTGGCCAGAATTCTGTAGGGCTTTATTCAGAAATGTATTGAAATCAATCTGCAATGTATCCTGAGCAAATATTCCGGCATTGCTGGCTAGCAATAGAAAAATCACAGTAAGAGGAATTCGTGCTGTCATATTAGTTTTTAGTTTTGAAGCGTAAACGCATGCACGATAATATTATTTAAAACTCATTATATAAAACAGAAATAGCCCCAAAAGGGGCTATTTATTGCGGAGAGCGAGGGATTCGAACCCCCGGAGACCGCGAGGCCTCAACGGTTTTCAAGACCGCCGCATTCGACCACTCTGCCAGCTCTCCTAATCTTCACTAAGTGCTTGCGCACCAGAAACAATTTCAGAAATTTCAGTCGTAATAGCACTTTGTCGTGCCTGATTGTATTTGAGTCTCAGGTCTTTTTCAAGATCTTTAGCATTTTCAGTCGCACTGTCCATTGCGGTCATTCGTGCGCCTTGCTCAGATGCGTTAGACTCAAGTACTGCTCGCCATAATTGCATGTTTAAATGCAGTGGCAAGAGACGATCTAATATCGCCTGTGAATTTGGCTCGTAAAGGTAATCAATAGCTTGCTCAGATGCATGATCAGAATCACTTTTTGTGATTTCAGCTGTATCTATCGGAAGTACCTTCTGTACTTTACGATTCTGTGCAATCACTGACTTAAATTCGTTGTATGCGATGTGCACTTCATCATAATCACCATCTACAAATTGAGCAGTAGCAGCTTCCATAATATCGGAAGTAGCATCATACAAAATATCATCAAAGAAGCCTGGAAAACTTTCCACAACGTTATATTTCCTTTTCTTGAAATAGGCCGTTGCCTTCTTTCCTATAGCTACAACTGATAATGTCTTCTTCTCTAGAAACTGTTGGAAGTCACGTTCTAGCCGTTTTTCAACTTCCTTAAACAAATTATTGTTAAATCCGCCGCAAAGTCCACGGTCAGAACCAACAATAATGAATAATACCTTCTTAACTTCTTCAGGCTTACGCATAACAGGGTTTGTAGCACTGCTATTTTCTGCTAAACGGCCTGCAACTTCTTCAATCTTAGAAGCATAGGGACGCGTTTGTGTCATGCGGTCCTGAGCTTTTCTAAGCTTGGCAGCAGCTACCATTTTCATAGCTTTGGTAATCTGCTGCGTGTTGTTTACAGATGATATCCGGTTTCGTATGTCTCGGAGGTTCGCCATCGAAGCTTATTCTTTGCGTTAGTTAGATGCTGTAACTTGATCGATTACTGATTTTGCAATCTCAATGAGATTATCACCGAAGCTATCGTCCAGAATACCTGAGTCAGCAAGTTTCTGCATTTCATCTTCGTATTTGATGCCAACAGTTTCAAGGTATTGGTTTTCAAACTGTTCAATCTGCTCTACTTCAAGCCTATCAAGCAAACCAACATCATTGATTTTGAGAAGTGCAATTTGTTGCTCTACCGGAAGTGGCTGATAAACATCCTGCTTCAGTAGTTCAACAGTACGCTCTCCTTTTCGAAGTTGAGCTTGCGTTGAAGCATCAAGATCGGAACCAAATTTTGCAAAAGCTTCCAGTTCACGGTACTGAGCCAAATCAAGCTTCAGAGTACCTGAAAGTTTCTTCATTGATTTCACCTGAGCAGAACCCCCTACTCGAGATACCGAAGTACCAACATCAATAGCGGGTCGAATACCTTGGTTAAACAAGTCTGTATCCAGGAAGATCTGACCATCAGTAATAGAAATTACGTTGGTTGGGATGTAAGCAGAAACATCACCGGCCTGTGTTTCAATAACAGGAAGTGCAGTTAATGATCCACCACCTTTTACTTTTGGCTTTAATTCGTCAGGGATGTTGTTCATAGCGCCAGCTACCTTATCATCATTAATGATTTTAGCAGCGCGCTCTAATAAACGACTGTGAAGGTAGAATACATCACCAGGATATGCTTCACGGCCAGGAGGACGCTTAAGCAATAATGAAAGCTCACGGTAAGCAACAGCTTGCTTTGAAAGATCATCATAGATTACAAGAGCATGACGGCCTGTATCACGGAAATACTCACCAATAGCAGCACCTGCAAATGGAGCGATATAACGCATTGGAGCTGAAACACTGGCAGGAGCAGCTACAATCGTAGTGTATTCCATGGCACCGTTCTCTTCCAATACTTTCTGGATATTAGCAACGGTTGAACCTTTCTGTCCAACAGCTACATAAATACAGTGAACGGGTTTGTCAGTGTCTTGAGTAGCTTTCTGGTTGATAATAGTATCTACAGCTACAGAAGTTTTACCAGTCTGACGATCACCAATGATAAGTTCACGCTGACCTCGTCCAATCGGGATCAATGAGTCAATTGATTTGAGTCCTGTTTGAAGAGGCTCTGTTACCGGCTCACGATAAATTACCCCGGGAGCTTTACGCTCAAGCGGTAGACGAATTGTTTCGCCGGTTATAGCACCTTTACCATCGATAGGTACACCAAGAGGGTTGATAACTCGTCCCAGCAGACCTTCGCCCACATTTATAGAAGCGATATCTTTGGTTCTTTTAACGGTATGGCCTTCTTCTACGGCTTCGGATGACCCAAAGAGTACAATACCTACATTGTCTTCCTCAAGGTTAAGTACCATTCCTGTTATGGAAGCACCCTTTTCATCCTTAGAATCAGGTAATTCAACCAATTCACCTGCTTGTACTTTTGATAACCCATACACACGTGCAATACCGTCTCCTACCTCGAGTACGGTACCCACGTCATAAGTATCAGCTTCATTATCGAAGCCTGATAATTGTTTACGTAGTATGGCTGAAACTTCGTCTGGTCTGACTTGACTCATTGTAATGTTAGATTATAAAACTGTTGTAATTTATTCCGTAGTTGTATTCAGGAATACATCTTCAAGCTGTTCCAACTGGTGCTTAACGGTACCATCAATAACTGTATCTGCTATTTTAATGGCCATTCCGCCTTTCAAATCTTCCTGCACTTTTATAGTGACATTTACTTTCTTACCGGTAACCTCTTCCAGCTTCTCGGTAACCGCAGCAATTTGTTTGTCATCTAATTTAGTAGCGACAAATACTTCAGCTGAAATAATACCAGCGTACTCATTGTAAACTTCAACAAAGGCAGTAACGATTTCATCAAGTACATTTTGTCGATTTTTACGTGCAATCAACGTTATGAACCTGTGAACCAATTCACTGATCTCTGATTTGAAGATTTCTTCAAGAGCAGAAACTTTCTTGTCTGGCTTTATAATGGGGCTTTTTAAGAAAAGAACCAGATCTCGAGAATCCTCTAGGGTAGTCTTAACAAAAAGAATATCCTCAAGTGTGGACTCTACAACATCTTGCTCTTTGGCAAGCTCCAGTAGTGCAGTAGCGTAACGGCGTGCCGCTTTAGATACCAGCATGAATTATTATTAATTTTTTGGAAGGTCAGATAAAAATTTATCTACCAGCTTGTTATTCTTTTCACTGTCAAGCTCTGCGTCAATGATAATAGAAGCTGATTGTACGGCAAGTTTTGCCACTTCTTGTCTCAGTTCAACTAAAGCTTGTTTCTTTTCTTGATCAATAGAGGTGCGAGCCTGCTCAACGAGTTGTTCAGCTTCTTCTTTGGCTTTCTTAATCCGTTCTGCACGAATTAATTCAGCTTCCTCTACTGCTTCTTTACGAATCTGTTGTGCTTTTACTTCTGCTTCTCGAAGAGCTTTCTCATTATCTTTAGAGATTTTCTCAGCTTTCGCTAATGCATTCTCAGCGGATTCCAGGGAATCCTTGATTTTTGACTCTCGCTCCTCAAGCGCTTTCATAATAGGGGGTACTGCAAATTTTGCCATCAACAAGATGAAAACCACCATTGTGATAGCAATCCACAAGGCAAAGCCTGTGTTAAATGAGAGTAATCCCCCTCCGCCTGCTAAAAGTAGCATAGAGTGTAACACGATATTAACCCAAGAAGATGATCAATGCACAAATAACCGCACAGAAGAGAGCAACACCCTCAATAAATACTGCGGTCAAAAGCATTGCGCCACGGATATCTCCGGATGCTTCAGGCTGACGTGCAATACTTTCTGTAGCCGCCTTACCAATCATTCCGATTCCAAGTCCGGCGCCAATTGCTACGATTCCTGCTCCAATACCAGCTGCTAAAAGTCCCATATTTCTTATTTTTTGTTTTTAGTTGATTATGGTTTTTTCAAGTTCAATTTGCCTGTTCAGCAATATGCTCTGCGTGATATCCTTCCTCATCATGCTCATGATCTTCAGCAGCCATCCCAATGAATACGGCTGAAAGAATTGTGAACACATAAGCCTGCAGTAAAGCCACAAATGCTTTCAAGAAATATAAAGCTGCAGTTAGAGGTACAGATAAAAGTCCTGCCATTCCGTAGCCACCAATAGGCCCAAACAGATCAGCAAAAATAAAGATCAACCCTAAAATCGCGATGATCATCATCTTTCCTGACAACATGTTTGCAAAAAGTCGAATTGCAAGAGCGAATGGTTTAGTGAATAAACCAAGCACTTCAACAGGAGTTAAAATGAAACGAGTCCAGCCCGGCACGCCCGGAAACCAGAATACATGAGCCCAGTGGTCTTTTGTCCCACTAAACTGAGTTATTAAAAATGTGATAATTGCTAATGTCGCTGTAACTGTTAAATCAGCAGTGGCAGTAGCAGCCCAAGGCAAAAGCCCAAATAAGTTCATAAAAGCAATACCCATGAATACTGAGAATAGGTATGGTACATAACGCTCATATTTGTCATCGCGGATATTATCCTTAGCGATGTCATCTCTCACAAACTGGAATAGTACTTCAAAGGTATTCTGAAATGCTCCCTGCGGCTCGGTGTCTTTACCAATTCCGTTTTTATACTTCCTGGACATCCCTATTGTAATAAAGAGAACCAGTCCAATACTGAGCCAAAAATAGATCAAGTGAGAGGTTATAGATAGATCTAAAGAAATATGCCCACCATTAACAGGAACTACTGCACCTGCTTCTGACAATTCAAAGTTCTCAGAAGCGACAGCTTTCTTGGTTGAGGCAAAAGCACTTAGCTGCGCCTGACCTTCTGCATCTTCCCAATAAAAGATGCGTGGTAAGTAGATTTTACCAAACGGTGTTTTAAAATAATCGTGATCAAGAACGGTACCCATCACGTCAATAATAGGTTCTTCCTCACCTTCGGCCTGATCTGCCGCAAAAGTATTTGAAGTGCTGATACTTAAGAATAAAAGAGTTAAGAAAACTCGACGCAGGGTTTGAATCATTGTCTTTTAGTGCCGCTCTTTTGAAGAATTTTGTTAATTAAAATCATTTCCGTTACAGATTGGCAAAGATAGGAAATTATGAAACTAACTGTAAAGTAGATTTCATCAATTTTTGTCACTCCAAGCAAAATTCCGAACAAAATGAGCACTAACAGAAAGCGGATGGCTGTAGAGATGAAAAATATTTTTATAAACCGGTTGGTTTTCACTCCTCGGAAGGTGTCAAACACCCATGCACTGCTGACTACAAAGATGCAGCTGAGCATGACTCCGGTCAAAACCGCAATTCCTTCTTTTTCACCTATTGCAAAAAATCCTAAAGAAATAATCAGTAAAACACCCGAGGCTAAAAGCGTACTTCTTACTACACTTCCTTCATAATTATTTATCATCGTCTTGATTCAGTTTCTTTGCAATGCGAGCTATCATAAGACCAAAATTCAACATCCCTACCAAAACTCCTGTTAAAGTAAGCCAGGGAGAAAGCTGGAAGTATTCATCTAAAAAATAGCCTGCTACTATAGGCAACGCCATGGATACAGCGATTTCTGCTCCCAAACCTACATACTCAGCATATTTATCGGGAAGCAGATTATGAAGCAATTATTCGCGGGTCAGGATTTTACTTTGGTATCATTCACGTAATCGGAATCGCTTGATTGAGACAGAGATTTTGCATCTGATCCCATTCGGCATGATCCATTTATTTGTGCACCCTCTTCAACGATAAGGGTTTTGGTGTAGATATTTCCATCAATAACAGCGCTTTCACGGAGGGTTAGTTTATTGGAAACTTTCACTTCTCCTTCTACCCTTCCCGCAATGTCAGCGTCAGCTGAAGTGATGTTACCGACAATTTTACCATTTCCGGTAACGATTAATTTACCTTTGGAGACAGCTTCGCCCTCTACAGTACCGGCAATCCTTATATCCGTTTGCGAACTAAGGTCACCTTTTAGTTTAGTTCCCTCACTTAAAATATTTACCGATGGAGAATTACTTGAATTTTCTGAACCGTTACTCGATGTAGACTTTTTATTATTTAACATGACTCGATTTTATTTGATTAAATAGACTTCCGGATTCTGAGGTACTCCATTTTTCCAGATCTCAAAATGGAGATGGGGCCCTGTACTTAATACTCCGGCATTTCCGATTTCGCCTAAAATATCACCTTTAAGTACAAGGTCGCCTTCCTTCTTATTTAATTTAGAAAGGTGCTTATAGGTTGTTACAATACCCTCACTATGTTGCACGGATATTACATATCCATTGTTAATTGTCCAACTACTAATAAATACTGACCCGTCTGCGATATTGATTACGGGTTCATTATTCTTAGTTGCAACGTCAAGACCATAATGTTGATCATCAGGCAGATATCCCCTCGTTAAAGATCCCTGTACCGGAAATTTTGCAGGGAAATCAGGAGCTGTACGAGATACATTTGAGAATAAAACCTCGCTCTGGCTTAGCCTGTCAAAAGAACCGGATCTTTCGAATGATAAAAAATCAGCATTTTGAAGTGGATCATTTGGGTTAAAGAAATCATCAAACCGCTGATCTAATGAAAGTGTAGTATCTATACTCAAACGAATTATATTTTTCATTTCACGAAGTTGCAGATCTCTTTGTCTTAAGGAATCCTCTAAAGCAATGGCTTTATCCGTTACATCCATGATCTGTGCGCGAATTTCGGCATCGTCCGTGCTGTATAATAATCCACCCAAGGGAGTCAGCATAAAGATCAAAGCCACAAAAATGGCGAAAATACCGGAAATCCCCAGTATCATCCCAAAGAGTCCGTTAGGATAAATCTTGTAGGAATTATCCTCATCAGGCTTTGAGTCATCAAGTAAAATCACATTGATTTTACGCTGACGCTGTTCAAATAATTTTTTAAGAAGATCAATCATTGTTCATCAAGTTACTACAATAAGATCTTATTATTGGGTTGAAATTTCATCAAAAATCTTTGCGAGCTTTCCGGTTAGTTTCTTCCTGTCAAAATGATTTACAACTTCTTCAGAATGTTCCGGCCACCTGCCGTTTTTATAGCGATCAATGATTTCTAAAAGCTGTTCTTTTATTTCAGAGATATCATAGGGATCAGCTATAAATGACTTGCCATACATCAGCAATAGCTCTTTTGCGACGCCCTCAGGCACAAGACCCAAAACCGGCTTCTTTGTTGCAAAATATTCACTGGTTTTTCCTAAAGAAATTATTTCAGGATTCTTTTTTTGCCCTACATTCAGCCAAAGAATATCTGCAGCTATTAAATTCTTTACCGCAAGTTCATGTGGCACATATCCAAAATCGAAGACAAGAGGTGTTAAGCCCAGTTTGTTAATCAGTTCCCAGTGTTCAGAATTCAAGCCACCCTGAAATTGTAGTTCTATTTGGTTTTCTAGTTCCGGATTCGATTGAATTACTTCATGCACAGCTTTTAGAAAAGAATCCGGTCGGCTATCTGGGTAGAAAGAACCGCTATACAACAACTTAAGTTTAGAGCCTGAAGATGCAGGCTTACTTTCAACCTCATTGAAGTCTTCGGGATCGTAGCCGTGCCCTATCACCTCAACTTCTTTTAACACTCGAGACTTCAGGCTTTCGGCAATTCGGTCATTAACGGTAAGAAGCTTATCCGCTTTGGCAAGAGTATCGATCTCCAGCTGCTCCATTTTCTTTTTATGCCAGACCGTTGGGTAATTGATCAAATGGCTTTCAACCCAGTCATCCCGAAGGTCCATTACTGTAGGAATGCCAGTTTTCTCCTTAATTTGTTTGGCGAGCATTAAATTACTGTATGGAGGAGCACTTGAAAATACTGCATCAATATCATTTTCTTCAATTAAAGCCAGCGCTTTTTCTAACCCAGGCTCAATCCACTTCTTTTTATTATCAGGAAGAAAGAAGAAGGTTGAAAACCAACGAAGAACCTTGGCAACGGAATCTGGAATTTTAACTTTTTTAGGGTTTTGTCCAGCTTTATGAAATGGCGTATTTCCGCTTACACGATGGACTTTAACATCCAGTTGATCCAGCTCTTTTTCCAGTGATTCATCAAAGGTATGATAAGCTCCGGGTTCCGGGCAAAGTACTATCGGATTCCAACCGAAATCTCTTAGGTACTTGACGAATTTAAGAGGACGCTGAACACCACTCCCTCCCATTGGAGGGAAATAATAGACAATGAACAGTACGTTTTTCATGCCTGACAAGGCCGATTAAGATACTGAGTAATTCGGCGCTTCTTTCGTAATCTGTACAGAGTGTGGGTGACTTTCCTTGTAGGATGCAGCCGAAATCTGAACAAACTCTGCTTTTTTCATATCGTCAATATTTGCAGCACCTGCATAACCCATCGCAGCTCTAAGTCCACCGGCCATTTGATGTACAACTTCACCTAAGTAACCTTTAAAAGGCACTCTACCTTCAATTCCTTCTGGAACCAATTTACTGATGTCATCTTCTACATCCTGGAAATAGCGGTCTTTGGAACCTTTATTCATCGCACTGATGCTTCCCATTCCACGGTAAGACTTGTATTTCCGTGATTCATAAATAATTGTCTCTCCCGGACTTTCATCTACCCCAGCAAACATGGAGCCCATCATCACAGCATCAGCTCCACCGGCAATGGCTTTAGGAATGTCACCAGTTTGCTTAATACCGCCATCAGCTATCAATCCAATTCCATTTTTCTGGGTGAATTCAGCTACTTCCATTACGGCACTCAACTGAGGAACGCCAACTCCGGTAACAACGCGTGTTGTACAAATTGATCCAGGACCAACCCCAACTTTAACTACATCTGCTCCGGCTTCTGCCAATGCTTCAGCTGCAGAACGGGTTGCAATGTTTCCACCAATTACGTTCAGGTCAGGGTACTTTTGTTTAATTTTTTTGATGGTATCAAGCACTCCTTTCGAATGGCCGTGTGCTGTATCAACGGTGATGGCATCTACACTTGCTGCAACCAGGGCTTCAACCCTATCCATAGTATCTGCAGTTACACCAACAGCGGCGCCAACCCGCAATCTTCCCATTTCATCCTTACAAGCATTCGGGAAATTCTTTTTCTTCTCAATATCTTTAAAGGTGATTAACCCAACCAGCTTATTGTTTTCGTCAACTATAGGGAGTTTTTCTACTTTATAATGCTGGAGGATTTGTTCTGCTTGCTTTAGGTTGGTTCCTTCCTTAGCGGTATATAATTCTTCATAGGTCATGATATCGCCAAGCTTTTTGCCCAACTCAGACTCAAACCGTAAATCCCTATTGGTTACAATACCCACTAAAATTCCTGCATCATCAACAATTGGGATTCCTCCAATCTTCTGTTTCTTCATCAAAGCTCGTGCTTCCCGAACAGTAGCATCTTCCTTTAGCGTTACAGGATCTACAATCATCCCGCTCTCACTCCTTTTCACCAAACGAACATGCTCAGCCTGATCTTCAATGCTCATATTTTTGTGAAGCATTGCAATACCTCCTTCACGAGCCAATGCAATAGCCAGGCGATACTCAGAAACGGTATCCATAGCTGCACTTATAATTGGGATGTTGAGCTTGAGTGTGGGCGTAAGTTGAACCGTGGTGTCAACATCGCGTGGCAATACTTTCGAGAAATTTGGGACTAAAAGTACATCATCGTACGTAAGTCCCTGGCGCGTAATACGTTCAAAGGGAGATGAGTCGTTCATTTTATACATGGAGTAGAAAATTTGGCTTGCAGTTTTTCAAAGATAAGGATATCTCTGTGGAAGTTCTGCATTCAATAACATTTTTTGTTTAAATACCGTAGGTACTCCAAAAATGAATTCCATGTCTGATTCAAAATCGTATTCCAAAAAAGAAATAAGTAAAATTCTTACTAAAGCTTCTGAAATTCAGGTTAAAAAAGACTTGTATGAAGATCAGGAAACACTGTCTGAAGAAGACCTCATTCACATCGCTGAAGAAGTTGGCATTAGCAAAGAGGCCTTACAAGAAGCATTAGCTAAAATTGGTGAGCCAGATCTTGATGAACAAACCTATAATTTGATAAAGGGAACTTCACGCATTCAGGATGTTTCTTCAGTGGAAGGTGAAATTAATGAAGACCAATGGGAAGATTTGGTTCTAGAGATCCGAAAAATCACAGGTGGTATTGGTAAAATCAATAAAGTTGGAAATACCTATGAGTGGGAGCAGCGCAAAAGTGATTTTGGGTACAAGCACTTCTCCTTCACCCCGAAAAATGGACAGACCAAAATTCAGATGGTTTCCTCTTGGGGACCTTTTAAATCTCTTGCCAGTTTCCTTAGCTTTTTCTTCGGTTTCATCGTTGCCCTAATCGCATTCAAAGAAACCAGTGGTAAACAATTCGCTTTGATGGTAGCTCCATTTTTTGGCCTGGGTGGATTTGCTATGAGTCGGTTTTTCCTGAAAAGTTATTATCAGAAACAAAAGGATCAGCTTTCTACATTGACTGCTTCTATTTCAAAAAAAATAGCTTCCTTTGGTAATACATCCGGCCCTATCGAGATTGAAGATGAAGATCTTTATCAAGAAAATGTGAATTCCACATCATCCCAGCCAAAAGAACGAAATACTTAGAGGGGTTTTACCTCTAGTGCTTTGATTGCCGCTTCAAGGGTGCAAATTCCATCCTGAAAACTACTTACCCAATAATGGATTGAATTGCGTCGGCTTTTCACGAATGGATCACAGGATGAAAATCTTCCCTTCAGTTCCTGAACCATATACTTAACATCTTCATTGATTTCGATCTTAAGCTCGTCAGGGAGTCCGCTCCATCCAAGTAACTCGAAAGCTTCCTGCATTTCAGCATATTCTTTCTGACTCTCTTGTTTGATTCTCTTTAAAAGCGGAAGCGCAAATAAAGCGGGTGATGAATTTTGTTTCGGAGTGATTGAAAGTGCGTTGCTTGTCATGATCGTTGAGTTTTGTTTTTTGATTTACTCAATGATAATGACAGTGAGTGACATCATAGTGTCACCCTATTCAAAAAAAGATTTTAGTCCGGATAAATGCTCTTCTTAGCTGCATGAAAGTGATATTCTTCACTTCATTTCTTTGCGCTACTTTTTTTCAGGATGTGAATGCCATTAATCAACAACGATAAGCTGTCGGTAGCGACTTAGGAAAATCTCTCCACTTGCTTGTCAAGCCAATGGAGTCGACTGGAAAGAGTCCAAGTGAAGCATCTATAAAAAGATGGCCAGAAATTGCGGTCTTCTTTATGAACCTTGATTTATAGGATTTTAGGATATTCTTGATTTACCAGCATCCATCATGACAATCCTTCCATCAAGAAAATCATGGTTCTAAGTTATACATTTAGCGCATGCACCAGTGTCCTAAATACTTACGATTTCAAAAACTAATCGGGATAAATGCTCTTCTTAGCTGCCAATAAGGTATTCTTCATCAGCATTGCAACAGTCATCGGACCAACGCCTCCGGGAACGGGGGTAATCCAGCTGGCTTTTTTCTTGACGGATTCGAAATCGACATCTCCTACGAGCTTGTACCCTTTTTCGGAAGTTTCATCGGCTATTCTATTGATTCCCACATCAATCACGACAGCACCCTCTTTAATCATTTCTGCTTTTATAAGGTGAGGTTGACCAGCCGCAGCAATAACAATATCAGCAGAAATGGTATGCTGGGTAAGATCTTTGGTGTATTTGTGACAAATCGTTGTGGTGGCTTTTCCAGAAGAATTTTCTCTTGAAAGCATAATCGCCATTGGAGATCCCACGATATTACTGGCTCCTACCACTACGGCATGTTTCGCTTTAACGGGAATGCTGTAATGTTTGAACAGCTCCATGATGCCGGCTGGCGTACAGCTACGGAAGCAAGGCTGATCAACTGTTAAGCGGCCCACATTCATCGGGTGAAATCCATCCACATCTTTGCGATGGTTAATGCATTCGATTACATCATGAGATGACAAATGGGATGGCAGTGGAAGTTGTACCAGAATTCCATCTACTGAATCATCGGTATTATATCCTTCAATAACCGACTTAAGTTCTTTGGCAGAGATCGTATCTTGTAAAATCTCGGTATAAGTTTCAATTCCCACATCTTCGCAAGCACGAGTTTTAGCGCCGGTATATACTTTTGAAGCGGGATCATCCCCAACCAAAATAACCTGCAGAAACGGAGCACGATTACCTTTCGCCTTCCAGTCCTCTACATCCTCACGAACGCGATTTCTGACTAATTCTGCTACCTGTTTGCCATCAATGATTTCTGCACTCATGCTATCGCTCTATATTATATTTTTTCATTTTATTGTACATGTGGCTTCGCTGTATACCTATGGTTTCTGCAGTTTGTGAAACATTCCAGTCATTCTTCTCCAGCTGCTTCACTAAAAATAACCGTTCTGCAGTTTCTTTAAAATCCTGAAAATCGTCTGTTTCATCGGCGAGTTTACCCAAATCCCCCGCTTTAAGGTCCCTCGTTTTGAGTACATCATTTACAGTTTCTTCGGTGATTTCATCTTCAGAAGCTAAAATCCCCAATCTTTCCACCGCGTTTTGAAGTTCCCTTACATTCCCGGTCCATTCTCTTTTCGTTAGCGCCTTTAATCCTTCTTTTGAGAAGGAAATGGAGGAAAAGCTAATATCTCTTTCTTTCAGATTTTTCAGACAGGCCTTGGCAATCAGCGGAATATCTTCCTTACGTTCTCTGAGCGGCGGTACTTTAATGGGAATCACACTTATACGATGAAATAAGTCTTCACGAAAATTACCTTCTTCAATTTCTTCCTCAAGATCCTTGTTGGTAGCAGCCAATATCCTCACGTCTACCGAAATAGACTCGTTTCCACCAACCCTTGTAATAGTACTTTCCTGTAAAGCCCGTAATACTTTTGCCTGGGCTTCCAGGCTCATATCACCAATCTCATCCAAAAATAAAGTTCCGCCATCAGCCTGGTCAAACTTTCCAATTCGTTGATCGGAGGCGCCGGTGAATGCTCCTTTTTCATGTCCAAAAAGTTCACTCTCTAACAAATCTGAGGGAATTGCGGCACAATTCACTTCTACAAATGGAGCTGAACTGCGCGGACTTTTCTCGTGAACCCATTTTGCTACCAATTCTTTTCCGGTTCCATTCTCGCCGGTTATCAATACGCGGGATTGTGTTGGTGCTACTTTATCGATCAGATCTTTGATTTTTGAAATCGCTTTACTCTCCCCGATGATCTCCTGCACCTTCGGCAGCTTTTTCTTGATCTGCTTGTACTCATTAGCCAAATTTTGCTGAGAAAGGGCATTCCGAACGGAGATAAGCAACCGATTCAAATCCGGGGGTTTTTCCATGAAATCATAAGCCCCCATTTTAGTGGCCTCAACGGCGATTTCAATAGTCCCGTGGCCTGAGATCATAATAACCGGAAACTCATGCCCCTTTTCTCTGAGCTTTTTGAGGGTTTCAAGACCATCCATTCCCTGCATCTTGATGTCCAGAAACATCAAGTCAATATCGTTTTTAGCTACAAAGTCGATGGCATTAGATCCGCTTTCTGCGGTGGAAACTTCATAATTCTCATACTGCAGAATTTCTTCCAGAGTATTCCGGATCGCTTTTTCATCATCCGTAATTAAAATATGAGGTCTCTTTTCTGACATAGACAAAGCTAATCAATATTTATCATACAGATACATCAAAATCTGTTCGTGAACAGCGTCAATGGGGCGAACTTTCTCCGAAATATAATTATTGGCAGCCAGACTGACGATCAACTGCTTTCCTGATTTAGCCTCAAAATATCCGCTGAGCGTTCTAACTCCTGTCACAAAACCTGATTTTCCTTTGAAGTTTCTATAGAGCGGTGTGCCCTTCATTCGGTGAGCAAGTGTTCCATCAATACCTGCAACAGACATACTACTAAAATAGGTATCAAACTCCTGGTGATCCTTCATCTTCACTAATAGCTCTGAAAGAAGACTGGTTTTGTTGAAGTTTCCTCCTGCCATACCTGAACCATCATTCATTTGAATATGAGTCGTATCTAACCCCTGCTTAGCTACAAAGTTTCGGACCTCTTTTATCCCTCCCTCAAAAGAACCGGGCTGATTGTCGGTTTCAGCTGAAAGTGTTTTAAGCAACATTTCAGTATAAAAATTATCGCTTTCTTTATTTGCCCACTTGATTAGCTCAGTCATTGGCTTGGAGAAATGGGTAGCCAACACGTTGGTAGTATCATACTCAAAAGCCTGTCCATAAACTACAATCCCGCCTTCGAACTGAATTCCGTTATTGTTTAGATAATCTTTGAAGGAATCCAGGAAAAACATAAGGGGATCATCCACAGACAAAGATTCATCTTCATAATATCCTTGGGGCAAGCTGCTTCCCAGTACTATTTTATTGCCTCCAAGCTCACGCCGATAATATTCATCATACTCAGTCTCAGGGTGGCTGATGACCTGTTTGTTTTCAAAGTCAACATAGTCTGTACTATCAGGAAACCAGGTAATTCTTGGAGTATCTCCTATTTCACCATCAGCAAATACTTCCAAATCGACAGCATTATTATTGAAGGATAGCGGGCTGATTTGTACTCCATAATAGAATGAGAAGTCGTACCAATCCCATCCTTTAGGATATAGTTGACTGTCGAAGAGACTTTGATCAGCGATCAGAAATCCATCAATCTTTTCTATTCCTTTAACTTTGAGCTGGGCGACAAATTTTTCAAAGACGTGGTATCGATCTCCATCATATAAATCGCCGCTTATGGATGGATCACCACTTCCTTTTATAATCAGGTTCCCTTTCCAGATATCTCTTTCCAGCTCGCCATCACCATAAATATTGGTTTCAAACTGATAATCGGAGCCAAAGTGATCTAAAATAGCAGCTGTAGTTAACAGCTTTTGATTAGATGCAGGAATTATGACCTTTTCAGAGTTAAAGCTTTCCAGAATTTCACCATTTGCATCCCGAACGGTTACCGACCAAAAAGCTTCCTGATTGGGAGCCTGATCTAATATAGACTTAAGATTTTGACCATGGGTTAATTCCGCAAGAAGTGCGAGTATCAGAATTCCTGCAATGCGGAATAAGAGCTTCATCTAGCTTACAAAGTATTTTTCTTCTTCATCCTGAAAAGCATTCAGAATTTCTTCGGTAGAGGTGCAATTCAAAATAGTCTCCCTGAAAGAACCACTATTCATGAGTCTGGAAATCCGGCTCAAAAGTTTGATGTGCTGGCTGTTATTTGATTCAGGACCTACTAATAAAAACACCAACCGAACCGGTTCGCCATCTATGGAATCAAAATCGAGAGGTTCCTTTAGAAGGGCAAAAGCAGCATGATTCTCAGTTACAGCTTTCGTTTTTGCGTGAGGAATTGCGAGTCCTTTCCCTACCCCTGTGCTCATGATTTTCTCGCGTTCAAACACCGCTTTCCTTACGGCTTCAAGTTGTTCCTCACTTTCCATCTTTTCTTCCAAAGCATTGACAAGCGCGTTAATGAGCTCTTTTTTTGAGCCCACAACATAATTGGGGAGAACCGTGGGTTGATCTAACAGCGAAAATAAGTTCATGTAATTTTACTAGAAAATATGAAGGTTCGATAGCGTTCAAATATAGGCAGTGTATGATCAATCAATCAAAGATTAATTAAGCCGATTTTTGATAACTGTTTTTTACAATTCCTGTTCAACCTAACTTTTGTCATTTACTTCCCGTTTAAGTACCCTTCTTGAAATTCTAACTAAAAGGGTTCTGCCGTGTTACATACTTTAAAATCTGTTCTGACTTTAGCATTCCTGTCTTTATTCATTACTGCTAACGGTTTTGCGCAAAGCAAAATTTTGTTTGCTACCCAACCTTCTATCTCTCCTGACGCTTCCACTATTGTTTTTTCGTATGAAAGTGATTTATGGAAAGTACCAGCAAACGGCGGAGCTGCAGTTAGATTAACCGGAATGGATGGTGAAGAAACGGCGTCCAGTATTTCGCCGGATGGTAAGTGGCTAGCCTTTACCTCTAATCAATATGGAAATGATGATGTATACATGATGCCTGTTGATGGAGGAGAAATCACTCAGCTGACCTATCATCAGGCTGGCGATCAGGTTGAATCATGGAGCTGGGATTCCAAAACTATATACTTCCGTTCGGGCCGATATAACCGTGTAAGTGCCTATGCTGTCAGTATTGAAGGCGGTACTCCGGAACGACTTTTTGGGCATTATCATAACAACGTACACAACCTGGTAAAGCATCCTTCTGAAAACACCTATTTCTTTAATGAATCGTGGGAAAGCTTCATATTTCCTCAACGAAAAAAGTATAAAGGCCCCTTCAATCCAGATATTAAATCTTACAGCCTGGATTCTGAAACCTTTACCAAGCATACCAACTGGGAAGGGAAAGATATGTGGCCAACTCTAGATCAAAGCGGAAATCTTTTCTTCGTTTCTGATGAATTTAATGGTGAGTATAATCTCTATAAGCTAAGTGGAAATAATAAAGAACAATTGACTCGCTTTAACACCTCAGTAGTTAGCCCAAAAGTCAGTGCTAACGGAAAGACCATAGTTTTTGAGAAGGAATACCAGCTGTTTACCTACGATGTTGCTTCCGGTAAATCCACTGCTATACCTATTACCATTTTCAAGAATAACACCCTTACTAAAGAGCAAAGTTTTGATGTCGAAAATAGCGTTACCTCATTTGATGTATCACCTGATAAAAAGAAACTGGCCTTTACTTCACGGGGTGAATTATTTGTCTCAGATATCAAAGGAAAATTCATTCGCCAAATAGAAACCAATGCTTTGGGAAGAGTACTTGAAGTAAAATGGCTGAAAGACAATAAGACGCTCATGTTTAACCAAACTGCGGAGGGTTATCAAAACTGGTTTACTACCGCAGCCGATGGATCGGGAATGGAAAAGCAAGTGACTAAAGATGAAGATAACAACCGAGCCCTTGAGTTGAATTCAGATCGCACTAAAGGAATTTATATCAGCGGCAGAGATAAATTAAAGCTGATTGACCTTGAATCACTAAAAACCGAAACCATTGTAGAAGATGAGTTTTGGGGATTCCAGAATCAGCAGCCTCGTTTCTCTCCCAATGACGAATATGTGCTTTATACAGCCCGCCGTGATTTTGAGCATGATATCTTTACATACCATATTGAGTCCGAAGAAATCATGAATCTAACAGCAACTGGTGTTTCGGAATCGGATCCTTTCTGGTCTCCTGATGGTAAATATATTTACTTCTCATCATCCCGAACCAGTCCTTCCTACCCAAGGGGCGGTGGAGAAACAGATCTCTTCCAAATGGCTTTAGACACCTATGAAGAACCTTATAAATCGGATAAGTTCGATGAGCTGTTTGTTGAAAAAGAAGAAGACGATGATTCCAAAGAGGAAGAATCAGAAGAAGATGAAAGCAGTATGGAGATTTCGATCAATACAGATGGTTTAATGCATCGTTTAGAAGATATCGGGGAGAATTTTGGATCCCAATTTTCACCTTTTGTAGTTCAGGACGGTGACAAAACCATGGTGCTTTATCTAAGTAATCATGATGAAGGAAATACCGGACTCTATGTAACCACCCTTCAGCCTTTTGAAAGTCCCGAGACCAAGAAGTTTGATGGTGTTCGTTTTGCAGGAAATATCACAGAGGTAGATGGAAGTTTATATGGTTTATCCGGCGGTTCTGTTTATGAATTAGACGCAGCTTCCGCAAAAGCGACTCAAATAGAAACCGAGTTTGAGTTCAAACGAAACCTCAGAGCTGAGTTCAATCAGATGTTTGAGGAGCTTTGGGCGAATATTGAAGAGAATTTCTATAACGACACTTTTCATGGAATCAATTGGGAAGAAATCAGAGACCGATACCGCACCTACCTCCCATCGGTTAATAATAGAAATGATTTCAGCCGCATCATGAATGACATGCTTGGGGAATTGAATTCTTCTCACATGGGCTTTACCACCTTTGGAGAAGAGGAGCAGGAGTTCTATTCAACCGTTTCACTTTCTACAGGACTCACCTTTGATGCAAATAATCCATTTAGAGTGGCATCTGTTGTTGCAGACGGACCTGCAGATGTAGCCGGGAAAGATATTCAACCAGGCGATGTACTTACCGCTATCGATGGCAAAGAGGTAAATACCGAGATGAACCGTGAGATGTATTTCAACCGGCCTTCAATGCCTGAAGAAGTTTCTCTGACATTCCAAAGAAATCGTAATTCATTCACCACAAAAATTCACCCAGAGTCATATTTCTCTACTCGAAACAATTTATACGATGAGTGGGTAGATGAGAAACAAGAAATGGTAGATTCCGAGACCGATGAGCGAGTTGCCTATGTCCATATGAAAAACATGGGCGGTGGCGAATTGGAAAATTTCCTTACCGAAATGACTTCAGAAGGCTATCACCGCGATGCCTTAATTTTAGATTTACGCTATAACACGGGCGGAAATGTTCATAATGATGTACTCCAGTTTCTTTCCCAACAGCCATATGCTAAATGGAAATACAGAAATGGTGAGTTAGCCTCTCAGCCAAACTTCACTCCTGCAGCAAAACCCATTATCCTCTTACAGAATGAACAATCGCTAAGTGATGCTGAGGTAACGGCAGCCGGATTCAAAGCTTTGAATTTAGGAACTATTGTAGGAACCGAAACCTACCGCTGGATTATCTTTACTTCAGGGAAAGGCTTAGTTGATGGCTCTTTCTATCGCCTGCCGGCTTGGGGTGTTTATACGCTTGATGATGAGCGTAATCTGGAGCGCACCGGTGTAAAACCTGATATTGAAGTGTTTAACAATTTCAAAGATCGCCTAAACGGAACTGATCCTCAGCTAACAAAAGCCATTGAACTGGCTTTGGAGCAGTTAGGGAACAATTAATTAATGATTATAAATAAAAAATCTTTTTCCCTGATAGCAATTTGGATCTGCATTTCAGGGACAATTCAGGGACAACAGCTAACGGGTACTCTTTATGGAACCGTAGTAGAGTATGCAACAGAATCTCCTTTGGAATATGTCACCATTGCCATTATTGATTCTACCCTTGCCCTTGGCACTGTAACTGATGAAGAAGGCCGGTTTGAACTTAAAAAAATCCCGGTTGGCCGACACAATATCCGTATTTCAATGGTTGGGTTTGAGGCTCAGATACTTAATAACGTCTTGATATCAAGTGGAGCTAATCCTTCGCTGAATATCAAACTTAAAGAACGTCCTTTTGAGCTGGATGAAATCACGGTTCAACCCAAACCACTAAAAGAAATGCCGGTAAACCGAATTGCTACGGTAAGTGCAAAGCGCCTGAGTATGGAAGAAGCAAATCGCTTTGCCGGGGGATTTGATGATCCTGCCCGCCTGGTCTCTTCTTTTGCCGGAGTTGCCAGTAATATTGGCTCAAACGAAATTATAATTCGGGGAAACTCTCCCAAAGGAATTCTTTGGCGTATGGAAGGCGTGAACATTTCCAATCCTAATCACTTTGCCGATATCAATGGATTTGGAGGCGGAGGCATAACAGCCCTCAGCAGTAAAATGCTGGCTAGTTCAGATTTCTTCACCGGAGCCTTCCCTGCTGAATACGGTAATGCAATGTCAGGTGTTTTTGATCTTTCGATGCGGGAAGGAAACTCTAATGAATATGAACACTCTTTTTTAGCGGGATTCATGGGATTTGACTTCGCTTCCGAAGGTCCTATCAATGAAGAATCCGGGGCTTCATATTTGTTCAACTATCGTTATTCCACCTTTGGTTTATTGAGTGTAATATTGCCAAATATCGACCTTGGCATTCAATATCAAGACCTTGCTTTCAACATCAATCTCCCGACTGATAAGACAGGTACTTTTTCAATCTGGGGACTTGGACTGATGGATGAATCCGGTACCTCTCCGGATGATGACACGCTCGGTTCCGATTACAAATGGCAATACTATGAAGATCTCACCACCGAAGACAGTGATTTTAAAACCGGTATTGTTGGCGTTTCAAATAAGCTTTTACTAAATGGAAAGGGATACTTAAAGACCACGATTTCTGGATCCGTGAATGAAATCAATTTGATGGGGTCCCGCCTGGATTCAACATTTACTACAAATTACCCAGTCGAGAATATTCAATTCAATGAAGGAAGCATTCAGTTTTCTTCCACATTAAACTATGCTTTAAACAGTCGGCACGCGAATCGTACGGGCTTTGTCTATAATAATCTCAGCTACGACTATTTGCTACAGGAAGCGCCGGAGTTCGGTGAGCCGTTGGCTACTTTTGCTGATGATGAAGGATCAAGTTATTTACTTCAAGCCTTTTCACAATCATCGTTTAACTTTGGGAATCTTGAGTTCAATCCCGGTCTGCATTACATGTATTTCGGGTTGAATGGTGAGCAATCGGTGGAACCTCGACTTGGAGCAACGTATCAGATCAACCCAAGAAATAAAATCAGCATAGGTTACGGCATCCATTCTCAATTGGAGAAACTGAGTTTTTACCTATCGGATGTCCCTGTTGACAACAGAACCGAACAGCTGAACAAAGATTTGAAACTCAGTAAATCACAGCATTTCGTATTGGCCTACGACCGCTTGATTGGTGAGCATACGCATCTTGTGATTGAGCCTTATTACCAATACTTGTATGATATTCCGGTGATTGACGGGAGCTATTTTTCTATGCTGAACCTCAAGAACGACTTTTTCATCAATGAGGAATTAGTGAGTGACGGGACCGGTTCAAATCTTGGAGTAGATATTACGCTGGAGCGTTTTCTACATAAAGGGTGGTACTACTTGGCTACTTTCTCCATCTTCAATTCTGAATATATTGGAGGCGACGGCGTAGAACGCAACACCCAATTTAACCGTAAGCAGATTTCCAATTTCCTGATCGGAAAAGAATGGATGGTGAAAAACAGAAATATCTTCAGCGCCAGCGTGAAATATACTTATCTCGGAGGTAGCTTCATGAATCCCGTTGATGAAGCGGCCTCTTTAGAAGCGAAGGAAATTATCGAAGACTACAGCAATGCTTTCAGTGAGAGGACTCCTAATTCCAACATTGCCAGCCTCACGTTTACTTACAGGGTGAATAAAGAGAAGTATTCAAGCCATTGGTCGCTACAAATTTTAAACACTCTGGGAGCGAAAGAATACCTTGGTTATCAATATAACTTCCGGGACCACTCCATTGATCAGAATGACGACACAATTGTTGTTCCGAATTTTAGTTATCGGATTGATTTTTGATCCTGATATAGCAGCTCGCTTTAAAGCTTGAATCTACTTTTAATTTTTCAGATAAAAAGAAATGCGCCAGGAGTGCCGACAATAATAACATCTTGGTCGTCCTGAAATAGATTCAGAATGAATATGTAATCTATGCACCATCCCCCTATCAATAAGCCATCAAAATCCTTAAACTTGGCTATGCAATGGATTAGGAGCACACTTACCATTTTAAAGAAAGACCTGCAGATTGAACTGCGTACAAAATTCGCGTTCAATATGGTTTTAGCCTTTGTAGCGGCAGCAATGCTTTTGGTGCTCTTCACCCTCCGTGCAGATCAGCTTGAGCCAGGCCCTAAATCCGGATTGGTTTGGATCATCATTTTGTTTTCCGCTCTCTCTGCGTTGAGCCGGAGCTTCATAGCTGAAACAGACAGAAAGACTTTCGATCTCCTCCGCATTTATGCTGAAGGCACTACCGTATATTCAGGGAAGCTACTTTATAATTTCCTTTTTACTCTTCTGATCAACATAGCTACGTTTACTGGCTATATTTTTTTAATGAATTTGGATATCCAATCGTGGTCTGCATTTTTGGTAATGCTTTTTGTGGGAACCGCTGGTTTATCAGGAGTGGCAACTATGACAGCAGCCGTTGTATCGCAAGCCGATCGTAAAGGCGCTATTTTCTCTGTTTTGAGTATACCTCTATTTATGCCGCTGGTGCTCTTACTGTCTGATATCAGTAAAACAGCATTCATAAGCGGTGGTGACGGCTCTATGAACAACGTGACAGCTCTCATTGGCTTTGCCGGTGTAACCATCACTGCCGGAGTCTTACTTTTTGACTATATCTGGGAAGAGTAGATAACGAGCGACGGGTGACCAATGACCAATGATAAAACCAAGTAACAATTATGTCTTTTAAATTTGAAAAAGAATAAACAAGTGAATGATTTTGGCGAGAACTATGAAATTGAGTAACCACTTGTCGACGGTCGTTCGTCTATCGTCTATAACACACAGAACTAAATGAACATCAAATTCGGAAATCGAAGAATTATTGGGCAAAGCCGTGCTAAAGAACAGGTTGAGCGTATGCTCGATTCTAATCGAATCAGCCACGCCTATCTACTTTCGGGTCCTACCGGTGTAGGTAAAACAGCTTTTGCTTTAGCTATGGCAGAGGCTATAAATGGAGTGGAACATTTAAGTGATTTAGGAGAACACAAAAGTTCAAAAAAATCATCCTGGTTTACTCATCCCGATATCCACGTGTTCATTCCAAAACCCACTTCCGCAAAAACAGAAGAATTGAGAGATCGGCTGGAACTGCTTTCTAAGGATCCATACGAAATCATTAATTTCTCGCAACGCCCTTCTTTGGATGATGACTCTTCCAAGAACCTCCAAGCCTTCTACCCTGTCGATTATTTCAGGGAAGACATTCGCCCGATAGCCAAGCTAAAGCCAAACGAAGGCGATCGTATTGTTATCATTATGACCCAGGTGGAAACCATGCGAAAAGAAACGGCCAACGCCTTTCTTAAACTGCTGGAAGAACCCTCTGACCGTTTGATGTTTATACTTACTACCGAAAGCTATGAAAGCCTCCTTCCTACAATCACTTCAAGATGCCAGCATATTCCGCTGGGTTCTCTAAAAGATAAAGAGGTAGAAAAGGGGCTTATTGAGGTTGATGGCGTTGAGCCTGATGCGGCAGCATACCTTGCCAGAGTTTCAAATGGCAATTATGCCATGACCCGCTTTTTTGATATTTCAAAACTCAGGGAAAACCGCGAGTCGGTTGTAAATTATCTTCGAATGGCTTTTAGTCAGGATGCAACCGGACTTTCAACGTTGGTTCAGGATTGGCAAAGCTCCAATAACATAGAAGGACTAATTGCTATAACCAATCTCATTGAGATGTACATTCGAGACCTCATGGTTTATCGGGAAACCGGAAATAAGAAATTCATTACAAATATTGATCAACTGGATTCTATTCAGAAATTTGTAAAAGCTTTGGACGATGCCCGCTTAGAGGAAATGATCACCCATATGGATGATTTTCGACCTGCTTTACGTCAAAATGTAAACCCTAAGCTGATATTTATTGTTTTAGCTTTACGATTTTCAACGTTAATGCGCGGGTTAGATCCTTCTATTTCTGAAGAAGAGAACTGGAAACACGTCCCCGCTTTTGTAGAATAATTATGAAGGATATTAAATTTCATAAAATGCAGGGAGCCGGAAATGACTTTGTGGTCATCGATAACCGAAAGTATGGCTTTTCCCTTGAGGAGATTATTGAATTAACTCCCAAATTTTGTGACCGCAAATTTGGCGTTGGCGGTGATGGTATCCTTGTGCTTGAAAAAGCTCAAAAGTCTGAAGTTGACTACACTATGATTTACCGCAATGCCGATGGAAGTGATGCCGGTATGTGTGGAAATGGAGCGCGATGCCTCGTCATGTTTGCTTATCAAAATGGGTTTAATGCCACGCAGACTTTTAATGTGCACAATAACGTGTACGAAGCTGTAGTCCATAAAAACGGAGATGTAAGTATTCATTTTCCGGTTCATGTTAAGCCCACTAAGCGGACATTGAATAATGTTGAGCTTATACAGGCTGATGCCGCAACAGAGCATCTCATCACCTTTGTTCCTTCTGAGAAGTTAGAAGACGAGGAAAGTTTAGTTAAAACTGGAAGTGAGTTGCGTTACCACGAAGACGTAAATCCACCGGGAACAAACGTAAACTTTGTATGTATTTCAGATGAGTATTCAATTGAATTACAGACTTATGAGCGTGGTGTAGAAAACCTGACTCTTGCATGTGGAACCGGAGCATTAGCTTCTGCCATTGCCACTCATTTCAATCAGAGTAAACAAGAGAAACATTCCACCTACGAAGTGAAAGTTAAAGGCGGAATCCTCAAAGCTTCCTTCGATTTTAATGCAGCCAATAACACCTATCATCAATTAATCTTAACAGGGCCAGCTCATTTTGTATTTGAAGGTATTTTTACTTCGTAACCTTGTACCATTATTATTTTTGGGGTTTATCATAACCGGTTGTTCAACAGGCTTAACAAACCTGAACAATCAACCTGCTACAGAACAGTATATCAGTCGATATCTTGTCCCAAATCAGTTACCCGCTCCTCAGTCTATAAAGAGTTTACAGTTGTATAGAAAAGGCAGTGAAGCTGGTCCCCCTGTCATTGAACTTGGCTCTCGCCAGAAACTGGTTTTAGCCTTTGATGAGTTATCTGATCTTTCAGGCCAATTCCGTATTACTTTTACCCATTATGACCAGAATTGGAAGAATAGCAATATCCCGCAAGACTGGTATCTAGAAGGTATCAATGAACTTATTTTGGGCGGTGGCGACAAAAACAGACTGTCGCAGCCGGACTACTTCCACTACCGTACAGAATTTCCTAACGATCAGGTTCGCTTTAAAACGAGCGGAAACTATATGCTGCACGTTTCGGACTTCAATTCAGGGATTAGGCTATTCTCTCTCCCCTTTTTCGTAACTGAGAATGCTGGAGAAATGGATTCCTGGGTTGAAACCATCTACAATGCAGGTCAGCGATTTAACGCCATTGACCAGCCTTTTTCTGAGTTCGTGTATCCCGATTTTATAGAATTCCCACAATTTGATCTGAGTTTCTATTTTGTTCAAAATCGTTTTTGGGGTGATATGAGAAAGTCCGAAAACTATGATTTTTCCGAAAATGACCGAAGCCAATTTCATCTTTCCCGGGAAAAAGCCTTTCCTGCAAATTATGATTTCATTGGATTGAATCTTCAGAATCTATCTGTGAATAGCAGGAATATCATAGACTGGCAGCCCGAAAAAACTCCCCCCGTCATTGTTCTAAGAGAAGATGTATTGAACTTTAGTTCTGATCCAATACCTGGTTGGAGCTCTACCTTTGGAAATCCTAAAACATCACCCGATGCCCGATATGCTTCTGTTCGTTTTAGATTCGAAGATGGCGGACAGTTCTCCGCTGATAAAGGGGTTTACCTGGTTGGAGATTTTAACCAATGGCTACTATCAGAAAACAACCGATTAGAATACAATGAAGATTCCGGCTACTGGGAAACTTCATCCCTGATAAAACAAGGTACCTATACGTACAAATATGCGATTAAGTCGTACGGAGATTACGGCATTGATGACTTGATACTAAGTGATACCGTTACCCGTCAAAATCAGGAATACACTGGCTTTGTCTATTTTAAAGACCCCGATTATCAATACCAGCGCCTCCTACAGGTAAAAGTATTTAGAACTCGAAATTAGAAGTTGATCTTTTTAGAAATCGATCCCAATTGAGAAATAGTGTATCGGCTTATCTCCAAATCCATCTCTGGCATAAGGCCACCCTACATCATACCTGAAAGGCAGACCAAACAAAATGGTTCTAAGACCAAACCCGGCACCAATCAACAGGTCACCATCATAATAAGGAGCCTCGAAGCGAGCTGGTCCATTTTGTGTCTCTACGAAGGAACTAAACTGTTCTTTGGCTACTTTGAAGTCTAGTCCGGCTTCATTCACAATAGGGTTTTGCTGAGCGTCAAGAAGTCCATATTCAATTCTCTGCCCCCACGCGGTTCCGACATCCAAAAATGCGGCTCCTGTAACATTGTATAATGGTAATATTGGTACCGCTCCCGGAACAATCGCTGCAAATAGAGGAAATCTAAATTCAGCATTGATTAACGAAAAATTGCTTCCATAAATGCTGTTGTAGGCATATCCCCTAACCGGAAGTGCGGGAACAGTAAAGAAACTATCGGTGAGGCGATCAAAAGAGAGGCCGTTATCATTAAACTGCTGGTTTATCCAGCCCATTCTTCCTCCCATGAAATACGTTTGCTTGTCACGTCCAAATGACGCAGCTCCTGAAGCACGGAGCGCTATTGAATAACGCTGGCCAAGACTTACGTACTGACGGAAATCACCCAAAACTGAGGTAAACAGTGGAGCATTTTCTCCAAAACCGGGACTACCGGAAACACCAATAGAATATCTTCTACCACCTTGAGGAGTCAAAAAACCGGGTAAAGTTTGGTCATTGGTAAAGATGACTTCCGGATATAGGAAGATACTTCTGCGGTTACTTGGCTGACTGGAATTAGTGTTTGATAAACCCGCAAATCGATCACTAACGGAGTTATAATCTCGAGTTACACCTAAGGCTGAAACTCCAAAATCTATCCGCTTAAACTTATCAAATGGGTATTGGATATTAACCGCTCCACCAAAAGTTCTGAACCGGATCAACTCTCCAAAAAAGGTCTGATATCTCCTTGAAGTGTGAAAATATGAAAGAAACCAGTTGGTTCTGTTTTTCAAGTATCCATATTGGAGAGAATAGTCACTGTTCCTAAGATCAGAAACAAAATTTGTTCCTAATGCAATCTGATGATCCCCAAGCAGGTCGCTTATTATAAGTTGAGTTTGAGCAGAAGAACCGTAGGTAGATGCCACAAATGTGGGATTGTAGGCAATGTCGGTTGTAAATTTTAACCGATAGTTTTTCGGCTGAAAGCGTCCGTCATCCGTGATATTATTCTCAGGGTTAAAACTTTCAATATCTTCGAGTTCTAAGGTAGTGTCTTCAATGACTTCAGTATTAAAGACATAGTTTCTAAAATCAATTTCTCCTTCTCCCTCTTCCTGTTGCGCTTGCTCCTCTTCAGTTTCTTCAGCCCCTGCATTTTGAGATTCTTCATCTTCTTCCGTTAGCATCTCTTCTTGCACATCAGCTACTTTTGGATCTGAAAGACTTAGTCCATTCGCAAACATTTCACGGACATAAAGTGTTGCCGGAACGCGATTTGCCTGACTTTCACTAGCTCTTCTCTGAGCCCAATAATTTTTTGATAAAGCTTCTTCTTTCTCTCTGGTGAATGGTGAACGTAAGAGAAAAATATCCAGATAACCTTCGTTTATGGAGTTAAATGCAAGCCTTGACCCATCTCCACTTATTGATATTTGAGAAACACCAGTCTGTAAATTGGTTAGTGGTGATGAAGTTCGGGTAGCTAAATCATATTTATAGATGTTATAAATTCCGTTTTCATCTGAAATAAATACGAGTCTTCCATCTCTTGTAGTCTGCGGATTCTTCTCACTCCAATTAGGAGTATTTGTAAGGCGGGTTGCAGTACGAGAGTCCAAACTGACTCTATATAAGTCTGTTTCGTACATGCTCTCATTACTCAAGAGATCGTACTCGAGTGTATATCTATGAAGGTCCACCTTTTCACCTCGACTAGAAGAGAAATAAATGAATTTTGAATCCTGACTCCATGCGGGCTGCATATCCGAAAAGAAATCTCCGGTAAGATTGACCAGTTTTTGAGTATCTATGTTGTAAACGAAGATATCCTGATAAGGGCCGATGTTACCGTCAAAGGCTAACTTATTTCCATCCGGCGACCACGATATAGAAGCAATGGCATCTAATGTTGGAATTTTAACTTTGTCAATTTTTCCAGAGTTATAATCAATAATGGCAATATCATCTCTTCCTTTCGACTTAGTTGAAAGAGCAATTTTACTTCCGTCAGGTGACCATGCAATATTTGGATTCAGGATATTTAACTCCTCAAAATCCGGATTATCCTCTCCTCTGATCAAAGTTTTGAGCTTCCTGCCATCAATCGCACTTATAACAACAATATCAAAATAACCTCTCTTGTTAGTTATAAACGCAATTTTATCTCCCTGTGGAGAAATAGAAGGACTTGTGTTATACGTTCCGAATTCACCTCTTTCTGTCAGCAGATTAGCAATTACATCTGTACGTTCTCGCTCAGCTACTTCCGGATAATATCGTTCCTGTAGTTTATTCTTCCAGGCTTTAGAAAGTTCGCTTATGCTTAAGCCAAGAGATTGCTGAAGCCCAATTTCAACGCTTCGGGTTGTTTTAATACGCTGTAAAATTTCTGCAATCTTCTGGCGCCCATATTCCTCAGCTATATAATTCCAAACCGATTGGCCACCTCGGTACGCATAATATCCGCTTAAATACTGAATAGGTGGCAAGTAATTATTGATAACCGCATCTCTGATATACATATCAGTATTAGTATCCCAGCCCAGAGCGGTGTATTCGGCTAAACCCTCTTCAAACCAAAGTGGGAAAACAAGTTGAATATTGTTTCGGATAATTGAATTGATGGTACCGCCGTAGAACATATCGTTAAACACGGCATGGACAAGCTCATGGTGTAGAGTTCGGCGAAAATCAGAATAATCTCCATCAAACGGAACGGTCATTCGGTTCTTCAATTTGTCGGTTACACCACCGATCCCTTCTGCGCTTATTGGGAGGTTTACTACGTTGGTTTGGGAAAAATCATTATGAGAATCATAGATAATTAGCGTAATACGGTTTGATATCTCGTGGTTAAAATCCTGACTCAGCTGTTTGTAGGCAGACTCAATACTTTTAGCTCCAAATTCAGCAAGCTCATAGTTCTTTTCTCCGTAGTAATAAACATCAAAGTGTTTAGACTGGATATATCTCCACTCAAAATCTTCGTACTGAACTCTGTTTTTACCAAAAGAGTAGTACTGGGCAAGTGCCGGGGTCGAAGAGGCTAATAAAACCGCCGCAAGTACTAAAACTGAACTAATTCTAACTTTCATAATAATTGTCTTATTCGTTACCGGGCTAATCCAAAATCAATTTGTCGTTTTTCCAGGTTTGTGCTCTTGACACGAACTCGGATTTCATCTCCCAGCTGATATTGTTTTCCGCTTTTTTTACCAACCAAAGCATGGCGCTTTTCGTTGAATACGAAGTAATCACTTTTCAGATCGGTCATTCTGATCATTCCTTCACAATAAATGTCTTTTAGTGTTATAAAAATTCCACGTTCCATAACACCACTGATAATTCCATCAAAAGACTCGCCGATTTTAGAGCTCAAGAATTCCACTTGTTTTAACTTAACGGAATCACGTTCAGCATCTACAGCAACTCGTTCGCGTGCACTGCAATGTTCGCCATCTTTCTTAAGCTGATCGTGTGTATAAACACGAGCTCCTGAATTGTAGCCTTTTAACAGGCGGTGAACAATTACATCGGGGTAACGGCGAATAGGGCTTGTAAAGTGTGCATAATGTCCAAACCCTAATCCAAAGTGCCCAAGGTTGTCCGGAGAATATTCAGCTTTAGCCATTGCTCGTAACATCAGTCCATTAACGATAGACTCCAAGCTTGTATTTTCCACTTTCTTAAGAAGGTCGTTAATTTTCTTTGGGCTGATGCTATTACCCACTTCAAACTTGATTCCTATAGGCTTAACTTGCTCAGCAATAGCGTTTAATTTTTCCGTATCCGGCTTATCATGTACGCGATAAAAGAATGGATAGAGATCTTTTGAGCGCTTTTTGCCTGAATCTTTCCGCATCTCTTCAACATGCTGGGCAACAGTTTTGTTAGCCATCAGCATACACTCCTCAATCAAACGGTGTGCAAATATACGTTCTTTGAGAATCACATTTACAGGCTTACCATTATCATCAAGTACAAATTTTGGTTCTGGAGAATCAAAGTCTATAGCGCCCTCCCGAAATCTCTTATCAAGTAAGATGCGGGCTAGTTCTGCTACTGTTTGTACTTCATTACTGAACTTATGCTTTTTACCGTCTACGACTTCCTGTGCTTCTTCGTAAGTAAAGCGCTGCTTGGAATGAATAACCGTTTCCTCAACAGAGTAGCTTACTAACTTACCCTGAGAATTGATTTCCATGAAACAGCTATACGTCAGCTTATCTTCGTTCGGGCGTAAACTACATACCCCATTACTTAACACTTCAGGGAGCATTGGTATAACACGATCGACGAGATAAACACTTGTTCCACGGCTGTGTGCCTCTTCATCCAAAACAGTTTTTGGAGTGAGATAATGAGTCACGTCGGCAATGTGTACACCGAGATAGTAATTTCCGTTATCGAGCTTCTTAATGCTTAGTGCGTCATCAAAGTCTTTGGCATCGGCCGGATCAATCGTAAAGACATTTTCATCTCTGATATCACGGCGGCGAGCACATTCTTCTTCAGGAATTTCAGTAGGAATTTGATCTGCATATTCTGAAACATTTTTAGGAAATTCAGCAACCATATCATTCTCAGCCAAAATGGAAAGAATGTTGGCGTCGTTAGAACCTGATTTACCTAAAACTGATTTTATTCTTGCTTCCGGAAGTGCTTTAGGATGAACCCAATTCTCAAGTTCAAAAATAACCTTATCCCCACTCTCTGCACCATTCACAAAATCAGGCAGTACAAAGAAGTTAGTATGAACGGATTTCTTGTCGGACTCTATTACATAATTGTCTTTGCTGACTTCAGTCAGAGTTCCAACATAAAAGTCTTTTCCTCTTGAAAGAATTTCGAGGATTTTACCCCTTGGCTGGCTTGATCTTTTATTAGATCCAGTCACTTTTACCTTAACCCGGTCATCATTCAAGGCCGTTCCAACATCTCTTGAAGAAATCATAATGTCTTCTTCAAGCTCATCCGTAATCACATAACCGGTTCCCCGAACTGAGATATCAATTCTCCCCTCATATATGTCCGATGATTTTGATGACTTACTTTTACTTTGCCCCTTCTTCTTATCCGCTAACATGATGTAATGATCCTTTCGGCTGATTACGTTGCTGTTAGCCAGTCGGCTCAGGCACTTGTCCAGTTGTTTTATTTCCTTATCGCTATTTAAGCGAAGTACACTAATTATTTGTTCTCTTGATAATGTGTTTTCCGGGCTGTTGCGGATTAAATCTACAACCAACTCGTCAAACTTTGTCTGTCTTTTATTCTTACTCATTCAAATTTTTTTAAGTGGGATCTTCTCCCAATCTATTTTCTGTTATGTCTTCTTGATTTTGTTCTTTCTTATCTGAGCCAAATAGTTTTCTGAACGGTGAGAGTAATCGTTTAAAAAATTCATCCCATGTGTTAAAACTTACTTTGGCCTCAACCCCTACCCCATTTATATCTTGAGACTGTTGTGATTGGTCGGTACTACTCAGGGTTCCAAAAGTCAGGTCTTGTCGGTGAAATGCAGTAACAGCAAAGGTACGGTTTATCTGATAAGTAGCACCTAAATCACCAATATTAGATTGCCTGCCAGTAATTTGTCCTTCACGGCGTAGAATTAATTTGTCATTATAAAGCCGAAGGGCTACTCCAAGATCTACTTGGTTATAAGTATTTAGGTTAAAATCTACATCTAAACTACTCAAATCACTGTTCAATAACGAATTCACCTGATTTGATAACAATGGGTTAATAACCTGACTCGAAAGCAATGGATTTAGTACCGCAGCACTACCTGACAAATTTTCTCCAAACAAATTATTCTGTGTTTGTCCTGCTGAGGAAACTGGTATAAAATCACCCATTAACATGAAATTAGTGGCCTGAATCAGCTTCAGACTTTCGTCTCGGTTAATCGATGCTAATTGAGTTGACAGAGTTGAACTTTGCTGTGACTCAAAAGTATTAGGCAACCGGAAAAAGAAATTATTCTCGATACTTGTAATTGTTCCACCAATATTCAAAACAAGCTCAACAGGTACGCGCTGGGCGTTTTCAGGGTCTCTTGCACCAGTATTACTTAAGGTGTTGATATCTGGACGAGCACCATAAATGGCATTTAAATTCAGGCGTGCATTTGCGGGATCGCCTTCCCAAGTAATACTACCACCTGGCTCCAGTTCAAAGCGGCGGGTAAAAATATCCCCACTCACAAACTGATATCGACCACCCGTTATATCAAATCTACCAAACATAGAAACCTGCTCATCATCAAGCAGAATACGAATGCGGCCGGTCCCGTCTGCTGTTACAATGTCACCGGTTACAGGATCAAAAATAAGCCGAACAGTCATCGGGTTATTTGCTACAAATTGTAAATCCAGTGTAAAGCGTTCTGCAAAAGTAAGCTCTTCCTCTGTTTGATTTGGTGCACCGTTTATTCTGTTACGTTCATTTGCCGAGGAAGAATTATTTGTGAGATCACTTACATCAAAGGAATCAACAAATCTGATGAAGCGGCTATCCTCATTAAACTCTGTTTCTTCTAATAAAGGGATGGATATTTCCGAGAAATCAGAAATAACAATCGGTTGTTCCGTCCGCAATACCGGGTTTAAGTTTGTCCCTGAAATTGTAACCGTACTTGAGCCATAGGCTTTACCGAAAAAGGCGACAGTGGGATCAAATGAGCTATTCAGAAACTGGAACTCATCCATTTCTAAACTGATTCGCATGCTATCGGTTGGGCCAAAATCATTGGTATCATAAAAGCCGCCGAGTATAGCATTACCACCGGAAGGATCAATCAAATAAATGTCATTAAAAGTGAACCCGGCATTTCTTGTGAAAGTGAGGTTGCCCTGAGCATAGTAGTAAGTATCCAGAAAATTCGGACGTAAGTAAGCTGCATCCTCAGTACCAACATCAAAGCTGGATTCAAAATCATAAGTTTCCAGATTCCCCCAGATTTTACCCGTTCCCTGTGCAAGTCCGGCACCTTCAGCAAAAACTTTAGGCCCGATGTATGGTAGAATCCAGAGGTCAATATTCTTGAAATCTACATCAAACTGGTACAGCGTATCTGCGTCAGGGAAATCACCTTCTACAGGAGCGAGCACATATCCGTTGATATCAAATTCCTGTCCTTGCCTGTCGCTATTTGCATAGTAAGACGGATATTTTGCTGAATCTGTACTCACAGAAATATTGGTATCGAAGCGATCTAGCTGCTGATTATATTTACTCGAAATGTTTACATCACCGAAAAGAGTCCCGTCCAGGTCAAAAGCTTCCACATCTACATCACCCTGAATAGTTGGAACGGTTGTTAGTGTTCGGGTGGTAAAATCACCGTTCAATACACCGCCAAAGCTAAGGCGACCAGCAATCAGGTCAGAAAGTCGATCAAGCCTCACCTCGCTGATATTGTAATTAACTGAATCCTCAGGAAGGTTACTGAAGGTACCGTCAATCCCAACGAACTGGGAGTCACTTTCGAACACAAAATTTCTTAGCACTAGACTCTCATCTGCCTGATATTCAACCATAGGTGTCCCCCGGTTCACCCAGCGATAGGTATCTGCTCCAAGCTCAAAATTCTTAATAAAGAGGCTCAATGCATTGTCGCTAATGTGCCCGCCGGCATTAAAAACAAAAGACGCTTCATCTGCTATCTGGCGGATGTTGCTTTGAATATCAACAGAGTCCTGATTCACGTTTGCAGAAATGCTTACCTGTTTCCCTATTAGATATCCATAGTCTAAGTTTGATGCATTCGCTTGAAACTGGAGGCCTGAAAATTCTTTGAGCTTAGCTTCTTTCCTAAACCCACCCGTCAGTTGAAGCATAAGTGAATCAGCTTCCAGATTCTTCATTTCGGTTTTGGAATCAATCAGGGTTGCATTAAAAAGCAGCCGCTGAGAATTAACATTTACAGTAGAGTTAATTCTGGCTGAAGTTGTGACCATCGGAAATGCAGGATAGTAGGCATTTATGATACCCAGATTTTTGAGCCTTGCCGTTACAGATACATTTTGATTCTCAGTAATCCGAATGGAATCTGAAATCACATCTGTTTCTTCAAAAAGATATTCTTCTTTCACTCTTTGTGTGAAGTACGAGCTCCATTGTTTACCTAATGTAACCAAGCTAGCAGGTTCAAAGTCGCCTTCTATGGTTGCATCAAAAGCAGTTGAGGTAAGCCGTAAAATTCGGTTTTGTGCTTCCGGCTCATTGAAATCAACATATATTTGATGGCGACCCAATGTATCATCTCCGGCAACTGCTCTGGTAATATCCAGACTTACCTGACCAAACAACTCATTCCATTCTTTCCCTTTAACATTAAAGTCATACTCTACATCAGCATACACTTCTTCCATCCTTCCATCCCGGATCAGGTCGTTCAAGTATATATTACCCGCACTTCCCTGAAGCGAGTAGCTTGGTAGCGAAGACTTTAGATCAACCCTGCCATTTGTAGTAATCAAAGAACCATTCACCTCTGCCCTGATATCAGGTTCTATAATGCCATCATTCCAATTTGCCAATATGGAAACTCTATCAAAGTTGCGGCTATCAAGTACGCCTTGCTGTGATTTTATCACAAGCCCACCAACGCTGTTCTTCAAATCAAGGGAAGAGCTTTTGAACTCTCCTGTTAGCGTAAGATTAGTGGACTGCACTCGAGGATCGAATAAATTCCCAAGATCTAAAGAGTCTGTGTTGAAGTTATAATCGACGGCAATCTGAGATTCCCAGTCTATACTTCCCTCTGTCCGAATTTCACCTCGTTGAGAATGACGGGCGGTCAAATTAGTCGTTGCCTGAGATTTACTTCCTGATATTTGACCTTCTATTCTGGTTTCGGCTACAGCTAAAAGCTGTTCAGGGGATAGATATTCTCCAAAAATGGCGAGCTCTTCCTGCCCAAATATTAAGGCATCCAGATTAATGTCATAGAAAATGTCAGACGGATTTTGAAGATTCTTCACATACCCATTCAAGTTAGCAAAGCTCTCTCCAATGCTGATTTCAGCGGCGGGAAAATACAAGGAATCAAGACTTCCTTCTCCTCTTATTGTGCCTCTTAATGTAGCTGGAAACTCAGGAGCATCTGGTACAAATTTAGACAAATCCTCTTTCTCTGCTGAAAACCGATCAATCAGAAAGGTCAGTTTAGATTCCGTTAGCTGTTCCAGAGCATTTCCGGCCAGCAGATTCACCCCATCAGCTTCTCCGCTAAAACGGATATTGGAATTCCCGACTTTAACGTTTAAAGCATTCAATTCCAGAAAGCGGGAATCATTATAAATCTGCCCAAATAATTCCACCTTTGGGATACTCAATTCAGGGATTCCAAACTCGAATTTATTTACATCCACAAAACGCTGGTCTTCGGTGAACTCAAAGAATAAGTCCATATGAACATTCTGAAACTGCAGGCTGTCGCCCGATGAAAATCTATTCTCAGTACTTAAAGCGTTTCGGAAGGTGAAATTTCCATCTTCAATAAGCACAGCAGGTACAATAATCTGAAATCTACTGCTTGATCCTTCAGAGATCAGCTCCTGGTCTTTTGTTATAGCAGACTGCTTTGGATTGAAAGCTTGTTCCAAGGAGAAATCACTATCCGGATCAATAACACCTTTCGGGCTTTTTACGCTTAATGAATTTATAACTACCCTATTCTGCAGTAATGACCAAAAATCTAAACTTGCTGTAATGGAAGCTGTTTCTAAAACAGGCTCAAACTCTGATGAATCCGGATATATTTTCACCTGATTCAAGTCTACCTGTAAGGGAACGAGTCCTTCCAGCTTACCAATACTTAGAACTCCCTGGAAATTTTTACTGAACCGATTTTCAAGCTGATCGGCTATTTGATTCTTAACAGGCTGAAGCTGCATCAGCCCAAATCCCGCACCAATTACCAAAGCCACGGTAAGCACAAGAACCCCGATAAAGGTCCAGAACACATTCCAGGATTTATGTAACCAACGGATGTAAGCCACTATTGAAAAATATTTAGAGTATGATGCCAGGCAAGTTTAACAAATTCCGTCTCAGAAACGTTATATACATAGGGAGAAGCCATTTCCTTTAATAAAACCAGTCGAATTTGTTCGTCCTTTACTTTCTTATCTGTTTTCATCCATTCAACAAGTTCTGCCGGTGATGATGATATTTTATCCAGAGACAATTTATACAACGCTTTAAACTGCAATAAATTGGACAACTCAATAGAAGCTCCCAAAGAATTCGAAGCATGAACCGCAGCTATCATTCCTGCATAAACAGCTTCACCATGGGAGTATTGCTTATAGGCTCCTTCTCTTTCAATCACATGAGCAAAAGTATGCCCGAAGTTCAAAAAAGCTCGTCTTCCGGCTTCCAGCACATCTTCTGAAACAACATCCACTTTTATCTGTGCACTTTTTTGGATAAGAGGCAGCCAAGATTTTCCATTTGTGAAATTATCCTCATCCAACAAGGTTTTTACTTCGTCAAGAATTTCCGGGCTGTGAATCATTCCATATTTAAGTACTTCGCTGAGTCCATTCACCCATTCTTTGTAGGCTAAAGTTTCCAGATACTTAACGTCCATAAAAACCGCTTTGGGTTGGTAAAAGCTCCCAATTAGGTTTTTGCCGGTAGTATGATTTATACCTGTTTTCCCGCCAATCGAGCTATCGACCATGGCCAGCAAAGTTGAAGGAACATGGACTAAAGGTATGCCTCTAAGTACCGTTGCAGCTACAAAACCGGACAAATCACCGGTTACCCCTCCGCCAATCGCAAATAGAGGAGTTCCTCGCTCCACGCCCTCGTTCAATACAAAATCCAAAGCTTGTTTATAAACTTCGATATTTTTGGCTTGCTCGCCACGAGGAACTTCAAATACGTGTAATTCTGAAAAATGCTTTTTTAATGCCCTTTCAAAATGAGTTCTATGGTGCTCCAACACAAAAGCATCAACCATCAAGAAAGCTTTAGATGAGCCAAATTGCCGGATATAGGATTCCAGCTCTGCAGAAAGGTCATAGCCAAAGTGCAGTTCGTACTTATTTTGTGTGGATGTTTGAACGGATATAGATTCAGACATGCCGTGTAATTTTTTCAATAGCTGCTTCTGTTATTTCATCAACAGATGAATACAAGGTAGTATCTATAGTAATTTGAGCCTGTTTGTAGAATGTTTTTCTGCCGGAATATAAGGTTTTCAGCTCTGTAAAGAGAGTTTCTCTGGATTTAATTTTTCCGGACTCATTAAACAGAATTGGGCGCTCATCACTTTCAAGCACTCGATCCACAATTACTTCCATTGGAGTTTCCAGATATAGCAGTATTCCACTCACTTTAAGATGATCAATAATACGCTGGTTTTGCAGAGCTCCCCCTCCCAGCGAAACAACCCCTTTAAAGTGCCGGGTTAAATCCAGAAGGTATTCCCATTCCTTTTCTCTGAAATATTCCTCCCCCTTTTCTTCAAAAATCTCTTTTATCGATTGCTCTTCTTTTTCCTCAATAACAGCGTCTAAATCACGGTATTCACGTCCTAATTTATCTGCCAGAGATTTACCTACGGTGCTTTTTCCTGAAGCCATAAATCCACAAACATAGATACTGTCTTTAAACCTTTCTAAGCGGTACGAATTCATGTATTCGGTTTTTTTGGGGTTACCATTTCAACATCTTCCTTATCCACAACCACTGCGCCCGGAGGTGAACCTTTAGGCTTGCGCACGTATTTCTTTTTGGTGATGATAACCGGAGCCAGATTCGAACCTTTAGCCTTCGAGTTAAACGCAGCATAAGAAGCAGCTTCTAACAGCACTTGTCTTGAGGGCATCCCTTTATCATTCCCCATTCTTATTACTAAGTGAGATCCGGGCACCCCACGGGCATGCATCCATACATCTTCTTTGTGTGCTTTTTGAACTAAGGTATCGTTGCTTTTCGCATTTTTCCCTATCCATACAGGGTAGCCTTGAATTTCCAATGTGTGAAAAGGCAGCTGATCTTCATCATCCGAGCTACCCTGATTCCGATATTCCTTTAACTCTGCCTCATGCTCACTTTCCCAGTCTTTAAATTCCCATAGGTTCGTTATTTCTTCAGCTTCTGCCAATAACCGCTCCGCCTTTTCCTTTTCTTTTTGCATGATGGGGATGCGCTTCATGGCTTCTTCGTAGGACTTTTCAGCTCCTGATGACTTCTTGTAATACCGCTGAGCATTTTCAGCAATGTCCATTTCTTGCTCCAGGGGAATGGTCACCTTTTCACCTTCTCCATATAAATCGTCCACTTCAATTTCTTCTGAATTCACATTCCCAATATGCGCATTAGCCATAAGGATGTGACCCCATTGTTCGTATTTTTCAGCCCGCTCCAATCCTTTATCTGCCTCATCCAAATTACGAAGACCGGATTTCGTGCGCTTTATCTTTCTTTTGAGACTCTTGAGAAGTGATGACTTACGCTGTTTTAACCGTTGACTACGGGAATAGTTTTTATATCTGTATAGAACCAATTCGTTTACTGAAACAAATCGTTTTTCAGTTGGGACAGGCAAGGTTTTTTCTGAAAACAGTGTAACCTCCCCATTCTCTAATAATCGGGGAAAAGGCTCTTCCGCCATTTGTTCACAGGTTTCCCGAACGAATTCTCTCAGTTCTTCCTCGCTTTTATCATCCAAGTCATAAATATCTGTGAGCTCTTGGATATTTTGCCGGGGATACATCGCGTTTATTGCTACGATTTTATTCTTCGTGCTTTTTCTGCTGATGTCTTCCTCAATCTTAAAAACATTTAGTTCCTGTGGACTCGGTGGCTCTGCTCCAATTTTGTCGTATTCTTTAAAAACTTCTGTGATTTCACCTTCTTTTGATAGAAAGGCATTTGCCCGATTACTGAACAAACGAAAGTGAAGTTTCGCGCCATTATCAAAATGGATAAATACCCACCGGTCGGTCTCTGGTATGGTTACGTCAGTAATTTCTACACCGTAGATGCTTTCAAAAAAATCAATGGTGTTGCTTTTTTTTGCGCCTCTGTAACTATCCAGATATAACGCAATATTCCCAGGAGATGAACTGAACGATAATCGGTGTTTATCGGTCTTTCCGGCCACAAAAAGTTCCAAAAAATTCTTGTACGGACTCACCGCCTGCTCAATTCTGCCGGCAATCAACTTGTTTTTAAGCTCTTGCTTTAGATATATTAACTCGTAGTAATTCATTTAATACAGAGGGAAATAAGGGTTTCATGCATTATCCAATATTCAATTCTATTGTCAATACTGTTGAATCAAAATTGGGGAAAAGGGGAATAAAGGCCAATAAGTTCACCACGTGGGAAGATAATAAGATTCATGCCACTGGTTTAGAATTAATCATAGGTTTGGACGAAACGTCTAACTTCATGGATTCACTTTCTATAAATTTTGATTGGGACAGTTTCAGAGAAACTTCTATGGCTAAAGAGTTGGAAGGTATGGATAGTCATCCTTTTCTCAAGATCGAAACTTTAACCAATTCTACGGTTACCCCTACCATTGATGTTGAGATGAGCTGGTTGTTTGATATTGAACGCTGCCAACCTGAAATACCCGGAGAAGCCGGTAATTATCGTATCGAAAAAGCCAGCCGCTGGATGGAATCGATAAGTAAGAAAGTAAATGATCTTCTTGCCAAAGATGACATCATCACCCGCTGGCACATTGAAATTGATGGAGACGAACATGGGCGCTATCTATCAGCCATTAACCTAATTTCATACTTCCAGTATGAATTAACCTCACCTAAGAGCCTCAATGAGGTCAATCAGCTGGTCAGTAAAAAACTTCAGGATTTGCTACTCAAAGCCAACAAGGTGATTTACCTTGCAGATGAAATTCTTGATGATTCGGTTGCTGCTTAAGCCTTTTGATCCTTGCCTAGTAAAAATACACATGTCATTGCGAGGAGCCCAGATTTGTAAGTATGCTTGCGAATTATAACGACGCGGCAATCTACCAGAATAAACATCCCAAATAGATTAAGAAGATCGCCACGTCGAATGGCAATGTTGCCCAACTTTAGGTAAATATACTCCTCGCGATGACCGACTTTTTACTTATAAATTACTTCGTTAAGCTATAGGTGCAGATTGATTCGTTACCACTTTGATCAAGTAATTTTCTAGTCGTACTTATAAAACCCTTCGCCGGTTTTGTTACCGAGTTTACCGGCATCAACCATTTTAACAAGCAATGGAGCTGGGCGGTATTTAGGGTCTTTAAATCCTTCGTATAGCACATTTAAAATATCAAGGCATACATCTAGCCCAATAAAGTCAGCTAACCGAAGAGGTCCCATTGGGTGAGCCATACCGAGCTTCATCACCTCATCTACGTTCTCTGCTGTTGCCACTCCTTCGCCGACACAAAAAATTGCTTCGTTAATCATGGGCATCAGCACGCGATTGCTAACAAATCCGGGAGCATCGTTTACTGGAACTGGAACTTTGTTGAGTTTCTCAGAAGTCATTTCAACTAGTTCGTAAGTAGCGTCATCCGTTTGAAGTCCTTTAACAATTTCTACCAGCTTCATCACCGGAACAGGATTAAAGAAATGCATCCCAATAAATTTCTCCGGGCGAGAAGTAAGAGCGGCTAGCTTGGTAATGGAAATAGAAGATGTGTTTGAACCAAAAATTGCATGATCAGGAGCAGCTTCATCAACTTGTTGCCACACAGACTTTTTGATATCTAGATTCTCGGGAACGGCTTCTACTACGAGGTCAGCATCTTTAACACCTTCAGCAATATCCAGAAAAACAGTAATGCTATCGAGTGTGGATGACTTCTTAGCTTCATCAATCTTTTCCTTTTTCACCATTCGGTCGAGGTTCTTCTCAATAGTTCCGACCGCGCGATCAGCGAACTCTTGTTTAGTCTCAATGAGATTAACAGAAAACCCATTCATAGCAAATACGTGTGCAATGCCATTTCCCATCGTTCCACCGCCAATTACGGCTACTTTCTTAACGTCCATTATATCCTATTACTTTTGATTTGAATTTTTGTCAGGTTAGGGCTTTTGGAAGCGTTTTTCAAGGCGCTGGAGTTCCTTTTTAGAAAAAATTCATTTCAGAATTCAAGACGGAATTATTGCTTCTGAAAAGCATAAAATCCAAAATTTTCTAAAAGTTAAATCGAAGATTAGCTGTTACACCCGGCTGACCGAATGTATTTACATACGTAAAACTGGCTTCCGGAATATTCTGGGAAAGGTCCCGGGCATGAATGAAAGCACTCAATCCACTTACCAGTCTATTTACGACCATTAAAGAAACTAAGGTTGGAAGTTGGCTTCGGCTTCGTTCTACCCTTTCACGTGCATCCTGATACTGAAAGCGAAGTTCAGTGCTTTCCCAATTCCAGTTAAATTCCTGAGTTTCTGGAAAGACTTGGTCCCAATTACGGGTTCTTAGCTGAGCATCATTATAGGCGGCAAGGTTATTATAATTACCAACCGCTAATATATACTGCCTTGACTTGCCTTCAAGGTTGGTATTAGCCTTGGCACTGGCAAAGGTGTAGTAATCGTTCTCGAGATAGTTCGCGCGGGCGTCCAATCCAAAGTAAGAAAGTACTAAAACTACTTCGCCGGCCAGGTGGTATTTACCACGGTTCCAATTATCATTTTCAGCATAATAATGTCCCCAGCCCGGAACTACTAAGGAGCGCAAAAAAGCTCCTCTTGGTGATGGTGAGTCTTCTTTTGTTTGAACCTGAGCTTCAACACCAGGACTGAATATTACAGCGAATAAAATAATGAACACTGAACATTGAACATTCAATGAAGAAGTGACTTTCTTAAACTTCGAATAGTTCATAATTCAGTTTTTTAGGATTCTGTGTTTTTCTCCTTCTCACGTCCCCAATGTCGGAAAATAGAAATGCTAAATCCAGCCATGAGAATAAACGTGCCCAACCATACAACGGAAATAAATGGTTTCTCGTCTGCAACAATGAGCACCCATTCCGGTTCATACTCTTCTTCGAGTCCGGTAACGGTAAGTTCTATGCTGTTTTCTTGCGGGTTGATTTCAGTGAACTGGAATTCAAGATCAAAATCAGGAACCCTAGCCGGAGGCGAGTAAATATAACTTTGTCCATCCTGACTGTACACTGCGAATAAAGGCTCTAAAGTGATAACCCTATCACTTGCGGGATGAATAAGCTCGACTTCGGCACGTACACCTATGGTAGTGTTTGGAGGAAGTTCTGAGCTGTCTGTTCGGGCGTAATTAACAAACCGAATTTTAAACTTCCCGATGTCAGCTGTCTGCCCGGGATTTAAATTCATTTTCTGAACATTAGGTTCTTCTGCAGAAACCGTGTCCTGAGCAGAAGCATTTTGCATCATTTGCCGATTCTTCTGAGCCTGATCGTTTTGCTCCTGCACATATGAACTTCCGCCAACATATAAATAGATATCGCTGAGTAAACCGGTTCTCACATCCGGGTCAACGGACCATTGGATATTCTCAGCTGTAGAGGTAGTTAGCATCGGGTACACTTCCGGATTCATGTAAAATGGTTTACCGCCATCAATTGGCTCAAACTTAATCCTGTATGTCTGCTGCCCTCTTCTGATTGTATTATCGAGCTCGTATCCTTCATAAGTCACGGCGTATCTGTTATCAACGATGACCGGTTCGTCCAGATTAAGCAACAGCATTTCTTCTTTCTGAGTGACTTTAAAGCCTTGTTCATCCATAACCTCACCCTGCTCTACAGCTACATTATAGTTCGCTGTTTTCTGATCAACCAGTACCGAGTTGTAGGCTGATGAAGCCAGGATTCCAACCAACAGTAACCCAAAGCCAATGTGAGTCAGAGACCCTCCAATTAGTTTTGGATTCTTGAACGTTAACCGAACAAGCACCCACGCATTTCCAAATACAGCAAAGTATCCGCAAAACAAATAAACCATGTAATACAGATTCCGAACATCACCTAAAATTATGGAAACAACGGTAACAACACTGGTAACCAAAAGCGGATTGATAAGCGCGGATGCCAAAGTTTCAGCATCGTATTTTTTCCAGAACAGGTATTGACCCAGAACCGTAAAAATGGCCATAATCATTACGATCGGCATGCTCCAGTCGTTATAAAAACTTATTTCAGGAGGAGTTGGGTTCTCAACAAATAACTTTCCTAAAATCGGCGAGCTTGTCCCAAGTATAATGACGAGACCTAAAATTAAAAGGAGCATTGCCCCTGTTACCGTCATGAATTCACGGCTTAAAATCTTAGCCTCTTTTTCCGGTGAAGGCATTTCCTTGTATCTCCAGAAGAATAGACCCAGTCCTACTCCCGTTACCACAAGCATGAATGCGAGCAACTGATTATATAATCCTAAATCCACAAAGCTGTGAACGGAAGAACTCCCCAAAATCCCCGAGCGGGTTAAAAATGTTTCGTACACTACAGCCACGTATGCCAGTATCGCGAATAAAATAGATGACTTTTGAGCCACTGAACTTTTCCGCTGAATAATCATGGTATGAATTCCAGCTGTACCAATCAGCCATGGAACCAATGAGGCATTTTCAACCGGATCCCAAGCCCAATATCCACCAAAGGAAAGCGTGACATAGGCCCAATATCCTCCAAGAAAAATCGCTGTCAACAATGAAACGTTAGCACTAAGCGTCCACGGTAAAGCAGGACCAATCCATTCGTTGTATTTCTGCTTCCATAAGGCTGCCATCGCAAAGCAATAAGGAATGGTCATCATAGCAAAACCCACAAATAGAATCGGAGGATGAATCATCATCCAGGGGCTTTTCAACAAGTCATTTAAACCACTACCGTCATTTGGAATGAAATCCGGATTGGATTGCAGGAACGGCGCATTTGGCATTTCCTCTGCTATGGTTCTAAATGGAGAAGCACCTAATTTCAGGCCAAATATATCCCATCCCAGTAACATTGAAAGTAAAAATACCTGAGTCAGTGTAAGAAAGAAAAGAACCGGAGCTTTGTAGGGTTTCCGGGTCCACTTCATCAACCCAAAACCAAAGAACGCGGTAAAGAGAATCCAGAGCATAAAGCTGCCCTCTTGTCCCCCATAAAACGCAGACCAAAGGTAGCGCGGAGCCAAGTCAAGGCTAGTGTAATTGAACACATAGTAATACTGGAATTGGTGCTGAAAAATCAGATACACTAAAATTCCAGAAGCTGCTACAAGAAAAGTGGTCTTGGCAGCAAATAGCCAGTTTCCGGCTCTCAATGTACTTTCTTGATCGCGGTTGGCTGAAATGAAATAAAAGATCATAGCCGCCAAAGATGTGACAAAGGAGGCGGAGATCAGGATTTTACCTATAATTCCTAACATAAAGACAGTTATCCCTGAGCAGCTTCACTAAATTGACTTGGATCGGCATCGTTGTACTTAGACGGACACTTCATTAGCATCTCATTTGCGTAAAAGGTATCACCTTTCATCTCCCCAATCACCACCAATTGATCAGCTTGTTCAAAGTTGTTTGGCTTAGGTTTAGGATAGACTACTTTTTTAGAAACGCCGTCTTCATCCTTCATGTAGAAGATGAATTTTTTAGTTTCTAATGAGAATTCGGCTCCCTTATCAGCATCCCATGTTCCGGGAATATGGGCACTGCCCATTTCTGAAGCACCTTCAAAGGTGGTATAAGTACTTATGCTCTCACCGAAGTTGTACATCAACAACGAGGTAAAACCAACAATAGCTACGATTCCAATAATCAGTTTCGGTTTCATGCTTCTTTAGATGATTGAATTTGTTCTTCCAGTTTACTCACTTTCTTATCTACACGGAAAAGAAAGAATAGAAGTACCGCCCAGATTATCAGGCTTACTCCCAGCACTACATATATAAGTTCGTTTGATGACATAAATTGAATAAATGCTCCAGCTTCTTCTGCACCCGGAGCCCCACTCCAATTGTTAGAGTAAGATTGGGTCAGCGTATCAACGGCAGCGAGTGAATTTTCTTGCATTAATTTCTAATTCTTTTCGAATGATAAAGTTACGAATTCTCAATCTCGAATTGAACCTTTTTATATCGATGAACGACATCATAAATCCAGAACGACATTGCAATGAATCCAATGAAGGCCGGATATAGAATATAACGAAGTTCAGCGGCTGTTATCTCGCTAAAAGCCGGATTACCGTCGGCCCCGGGATGCAAGCTTGTTAGCTGGCGCGGAACCACATACAACAAAAAAGGAATGGTAGTGACAGCGAAAATATTATAAACAGCTGATAATTTTGCGCGTTTATCCTGATCATCAAAAGCCGAGCGCAACACAAAATAAGCCACATATATCATCATTGCGAGTGCTGCAAGGTTCATTTTGGGTTCAGCAAATGTCCACCAGGAGCCCCAGGTAAACCGTGCCCACAGTGAGCCAGTCAGCAGACCACAAATCCCAAATGCTACACCCACAGAAGCAGCCGAAGAGGCTTTGATATCGAACTCCATGTTCGGCTCATTCAGATATTGGATGCTATACCAAAAGCTGATTATAAACATGAAAAACATAGTCATCCACATGGGAACGTGGAAAAAGATATTCCGTGCCGTTTGTTCGAGAATTGGGATGTCAGGAATTTCGATTAAAAATCCGCCGGCAATAACTAAAGTCATCCAGACGGCTACTACGTATTTCCAGGTTTTCAAAAGTATTCGAATTTTATTAACTATGGCTACGTTTTACGGTGTAAAATATACAAATTTACAACCGATAATTTGAGGATATAATCTGTAAAATTTGACATGAACAACAACGAAAAATCAATCATTATCACTCCCTCGTGGAAAGCTTTTTTCTGGCATTACTTTTTCGGGGTTTTATTAATACCCATTTTAATTGGCTTCTACTTTATCTGGAAAGCTTCCAAAACAAGAAGCGGGATTTCTTATAAAATAACTGATCGTAAAATCACAGTTACTGATGGGCATATATCCCAAAACATTGATCTGGTTGATATAAAGCAGGCACGATCAGGAGATCTTAGATTTGGTGTAGGAAGTGTCACGCTGAGAACCCAAGGCAGAGAGGTCGAGCTTATTGGCCTTGAAAATCCTGAATTGATCAGTTCTTCAATTGAAAAAGCTATTGAAGCCGAACTCAAAAGGCTTGAAGCTGAGAAGCAGACCAAACCCAGAGAAACAAAATATAGCCCGGGTTCTATGGACCAGCTAGAATACCTTACCGGACTTTGGCAACAGGGTTTAATTGACGATGAGGAATTCAAATCTCAGAAACAAAACCTTGACTGATACCTGCCTTTGCCTTCTGCCCTCTCTTATTTATGACAGTGTTTTACAAAATTAAGTCGTTTATTTCAGACCTAATCTAAACATCAATGTCACTTTATGAATACTACTTTTACTAAATCTTCTCTTTTAGCCATATTATTTGTGGCTTTTTTCTCAAATGTTGGGTTTTCGCAACAGGCAAATTTTGAGGCCGCCGAACGTTTTACCGGCGAAAAAATGGACAAATTAATTGGAAGTACTTCAGTCTTTCCACGATGGATTGAAGACACCAATAATTTTTGGTACACCTATGAAAACAACCAAGGCAGAAACTGGTATTATGTAAATGCCGAACGACCTTCTCAACGTCTTCTTTTTGATCAGGAAGATCTGGCGGCTCAGCTTACTGAAATTTTTGAACGGCCTTTCAATTCGAAAGACCTGGATCTTGACGGCTTTGACTATGATACTGACCGAGAGCTTTTCACATTCCACATTGACAGTGTTGAATTCACTTACAGCGTAGATGGAAGCAATCTTGTTAAAGGCGATTCTTTAGAAGCAGAGGAACGAGAACGATGGGCTACCTACTCTCCTGACAGCACTTACATCGCATTCGCTAAAAATCACAACCTGTTTATTATGCGAAGTGATGATGAAGACAGTACCGAGATTCAGCTTACAGAAGACGGTGAGCGCTGGTTTAGTTATCAGGCCGACCAAAGTGACACTACAAGTGATGAGAGATTACGAGCAAGAGTCAGCTTCTTTGATGACGAGAGTAAGATTTATCTGACCCGTACAGATGACCGTAAAGTAGAAGACCTTTGGGTGATTAATGTAGGTGGCAAAAGACCATCTTTAGAAACCTATAAATATTCTATGCCCGGTGATGAAGAAATTGGTATCCCTCAGGTTGAAGTGATTGATATTGCCAGCCGTGAACGGGTGATCATGGATACAGATAAGTGGGAAGATCAGGAACTGAGAGCTAATTATGGCAATCATCAAACCGGAGATTACAAATCTACCCCTTCTGACAAACTCTATATCTACCGCGAAAACAGAACTTCGGATAAAGTTGATATCCTGATTGGTAATACTGAAACCGGAGAAACAGAAGTTCTCCTCAGCGAAACCAGCGAGCCCTACTTTAACTGGAGCTTCCAGGATTTGGCTATCATCAACGATGGTGAAGAGTACATTTGGTGGAGCGAAAGAACCGGATGGGGTCAATTGTACCGATATGACTCTGATGGAAATCTTAAAAACCGAATCACTACTGGAAATTTTGTAGTAGGTGATATTGTGAAAATAGATACCTCAGCTCAAACAATTTACTTTGAAGGTTACGGCCGAGATGGCGATCACCCATATTACGAGCATTTATACAGTGTTCGCTTTGATGGATCAAACTTCAAACATCTGACTCCTGAAAATGCTGACCATAGCGTTTCTGAATCCGACAAAGACAACTATTTCGTTGATAACTATTCACGAGTTGATATGCCGACGAGATCTGTTATAAGAGATCGTAATGGTAAAATCATCCTCACACTTCAGGAAGTTGATATGACTGAAGCTGAAAATATTGGATGGGAAGCGCCAGAAGAATTTAAGATTAAAGCTGCCGATGGTGCCACCGATCTATATGGTGTAATGTGGAAACCATTCGATTTCGATTCAACGAAATCCTACCCCATTATTTCCTATGTATATCCAGGACCACAAACAGAGCCTTTCCCAACCAGTTTCTCTCTGCAGGGATATACCGGTAGAAATCAGGCTTTGGCACAACTCGGCTTTGTAGTTGTAGCATTTGGTAACCGCGGTGGTAGTCCGGTTCGCTCTCGTTACTACCATACGTATGGCCATGGTGATCTTCGTGATTACCCTCTTGCTGATAATAAATATGGTATCGAGCAATTGGCTGCCCGACATTCTTTTGTTGATCAAAATAAGGTTGGAATCTTTGGTCATTCAGGCGGTGGTTTTATGAGTACAGCTGCACTGTTAACCTATCCAGATTTTTATGATGTAGCTGTCTCTTCTGCCGGTAACCACGATAATAACGTGTACAATCACTGGTGGAGTGAAACGCATAATGGCGTGAAGAGAACTACAAAGACCATCAAAGAGATGAATGAAGACAGCGTGGAAGTTGAACGCGAAGAAGTTACTTTCGACGGCCCTATTGAAACCAACGGAGCTTTGGCAAAGAACCTCAAAGGTCACCTCCTACTTGTTCACGGAAACATTGACAACAATGTGCACCCGGCAAATACTCTTCGTTTAGCCGATGAGCTTATTAAAGCTGGCAAACGATTTGATATGATGATTTTACCAGGTCGCCGACATGGCTTCGGTCAATATCAGTCTTATTTCGAACGACAAAAATGGTATTATTTTTCCCAGCACCTTTTAGGTGATTATCGCTCTAATGTAGATTTCAATCTTCCTGAAGACTAAATCACTGTAAAATAATTTAAGCCGGATTCACTTTTGAATCCGGCTTTTTTTATGCCAGCGAAAAAAATAATCACCCCAAACAATTATGAATATTTTACAAAAATATCCCTTTAATTAAACCAGCCATAAATTTAGAACGAAGTCAAAACAATGATCAACAGAATTATAAAAAGCATATTCGCTTTAGCCCTGCTAACTGTTTGTTTAAACACGACCGCAGCAGCACAAGCAAATTTTGAAGCCGCCGAACGCTTTACCGGCGAAAAGATGGACAAACTGATTGGCGATACTTTTGTATGGCCCAGATGGATTGAAGACACCGACACCTTTTGGTATCCTTTTGAAAATGCCGAAGGCACCAACTGGTATTTTGTAGATGCGGCTCGGGGCAATCAGCGAGAATTGTTTGACCGTGAAGTGATGGCTTCCCAGCTATCGGAAATGTTTAACCGGACATTCAACTCCAAAGATTTGGAGCTCAATGATTTTGAATACGACACCGACAAAGAGCGATTCACCTTCCATGTAGATAGCATCAATTTCACCTATAATGTGAATGGTAATAGGTTGGTAAAAGGGGATTCTTTAAGTGAAGAGAAAGAGGAAAGATGGGCAAGCTACTCCCCCGACAGTACCTGGATTGCATTCGCCAAAAATCATGACCTTTTTGTGATGCGTGCCGATGATGAAGACAGCACCGAAATTCAGCTTACCGTTGATGGTGAAAAATGGTTCAGCTACCAAGCCGATGACAGTGACACTACATCTGATGAACGACTAAGAGCACGTGCAAATTGGTTTGAGGATTCACAGAAATTATGGGTGAAGCGTCAGGACAAAAGGCTTGTAGATGATCTCTGGGTTATCAACTCCTTGGGCGACCGTCCTACTTTGGAAACGTATAAATATCCTATGCCCGGAGAAGAAGATATTTATGTAGACGAGATTAAAGTGTTTGATCCTGATGCGGAAACATCCGTTACCCTTGATACCGACAAGTGGGAAGATCAATCACTTGGTGGTGCTTATTTTAATGGTGGAGGTATTTTTGAGACCGATAAATCAGATTATCTGTATATACTCCGTCGTGACCGTACCTGGAGTAAAATTGACGTATTGAAAGCGAATACCACTAGCGGGGAAGTTGAAGTGTTGTTCTCAGAAGAGAGCAAGCCTTATTTCAATACCAGATATGCCCAGCTTGCCATCATTAATGAAGGTGAAGAATATATCTGGTGGAGTGAAAGAACCGGATGGGGTCAGCTTTACCGATACGATTCTAACGGAAACCTCAAGAATAGAATCACAAACGGATACTATACCGTTGGCGATATTGCTAAAATCGATACGGCCGCTCAAACCATTTATTACTCTGCGTATGGAAAAGAAGAAGGACAAAATCCTTATTTTGAGAATCTTTATTCCGTTCGTTTTGATGGCTCCCGTTCTCGTCATCTAACTCCTGAAGATGCTAATCATAACATCAACGCATCCGAAGAAGGCAACTACTTTGTAGACAACTATTCCCGTGTTGATATGCCAACCAGAGCCGTTGTTAGAGATGCCTCCGGAGAAGTAAAAATTCAACTTCAGCAGGTTGATATGACCGCTGCTGAAGAAATTGGATGGGAAGCACCGGAAGAATTTAAAGTGAAAGCAGCTGACGGAGCTACCGACCTTTACGGTGTGATGTGGAAACCGTTCGACTTTGATTCCACCAAGTCCTATCCCATCATTACCTACGTATATCCGGGACCACAGACAGAGCCCTTCCCTACCAGTTTTTCAGTGGGTGGTTCAACCGGAAGAAACCAATCGCTTTCCCAGCTTGGCTTTGTAGTGGTAGCCTTTGGACAGCGCGGCGGTAGCCCAATCCGATCCAAGTACTATCACAACTATGGATATGGCGATATGCGCGATTATCCTCTTGCTGATAATAAGTACGGTATTGAGCAACTCGCCTCCCGACACTCTTTTGTAGATCAGGATCGTGTCGGGATCTTCGGACATTCCGGAGGTGGCTTTATGAGTACAGCTGCTTTGCTCACTTATCCTGATTTTTATGATGTAGCTGTGTCATCAGCTGGTAACCATGACAACAACATCTATAATATCTGGTGGGGTGAAGTTCATAATGGGGTTAAAGAAACCCGCAAAACCGTTAAGGTTATGAATGAAGACAGCGTTGAAGTTGAGAAAGAGGGAATCACCTTTGATGGCCCTGTTGAAACCAATGCTGCTCTAGCCGGAAACCTGAAAGGGAAACTACTGCTTGTTCATGGTGACATGGATAACAACGTACATCCGGCCAACACTATCCGTCTTGCTGATGCCCTCATCAAAGCCGGTAAGCGTTTTGATATGATGATTCTTCCAGGACGACGACATGGTTTCGGACCTTACAATCCCTACTTCCAGCGGATGATGTGGTACTATTTCTCAGAGCACCTGCTTGGAGACTACAGAACTAATGTAGATTTCAATCTGCCGGAAGACTAAGAGAATATCGAACATTGAATAAAGAACATTCAACGCCGAAGTGGTAAACCTGCTTCGGCGTTTTTTGTGATTCTTTATTTCTTACTTAATTTTCCCACCCGGTCATTGCGAGGCGCTCATAATGTTGAATCTAGGATTGGGAAGCTAAACAACGAAGCAATCTCCCTGAACCGGCACCCCACCCCAAGTAGTGCGTGGAGATCGCCGTGTCGAAATGCATTATGGTTCGATTTCTGGCACCAATACTCCTCGCGATGACGGACTTTTCTTACATTTTGTTTGGATTCTTATATCCTTCAGGGATGATATCTTCATAAAGATCTCTCCACTTTGGATTGATAGAATTAACCAAGTCAATCTTGTTCTGTCTGGAACCACCTTTAATTTGTTTCTCTCTTTCAATTGCATGAATCGGATCGCCCGGACCTTCAAAATAGACTAATTGATCAACGTTGTACTTTTTTGTGAACCCCTTAACCTGTTTGTTTTTATGTTGCCAAATACGATTTACTAAATCGCTCGTTACACCGGTGTAGAGTACGGTGTGATTTTTATTAGTGAGGATATAAATATATAGATCTTTGTCTCTACTCATTTTAGATTATAGTAAATCAGACTCGTCATTTCCAGTTGACCGATATCAGCCGGTCATTGCGAGGCACTCATAATGTTGAATGTAGGATTGGGAAGCTAAACAACGAAGCAATCTCCCTGAACCGGCACCCCACCCCAAGTAGTGCATGGAGATCGCCGCGTCGAAAGGCAGCATGATTCGATTTCTGGCACCAATACTCCTCGCGATGACGGGTTATTTATCAGCTTGCCAGGCTTTTTCGTCTTTGGTAATCGTAAAGCTCCACCAAATTCCTCCTAAAACCATGATTCCACCATACACCATAATGAGTGGTTTTACGGTCATTAATTCTAACTCAAGGATGAGGGAAGCGATAATGGTCGAAATAGAACTGCCTATCGTGAACAATAGCCACTCGGTGCTGAACACGCGTCCCCGAAAAGTATCCTGTGTTCTTTTTTGAAGGAGTACCGTACTTGTCACCCAATTTGTGCCCGATGCCGAATGTGCAAGCAGCACAAAAATCAGCATCAGATAAATGCTGTTTACCAACCCAACAATCATATACATCAACCCACAAAAAGTGATGGCTAAACCCATTACCATGACCCAGTCTTTTTCGTCACTAAATAGCCGCCTCCCTATTACCGGACCAATTCCTGTTCCAATTCCCCGTGCTCCATAAAGCAGCCCAAGTCCAATACTTCCCATCATCAGCACTTCTTCACTGACGATGATGAGCAAGTAAACGAGTCCACCCAGAAATACAGTAGAGGTTCCTTTAGCCAGTGTCGGGCGCAGAATTTGGCGGTTATCCATCAGGTAGCTTAACCCTTCTTTGATTCCTTTGAGTGGGTTTCGGGTTCTGTACATTTCCTCTTTTGAAAGCCTTTTCTGTGGAATCGTGGCCCGATATACAAACCAAGCCGAAATCACGTAGCTGATAGAATCCAGGATAAGCACGTTATCGGTTCCCAGCCATTCAGTCGCAAAACCGCCGATCGCCATTCCTGTGGTGAAGATTATACTCCAGCTTGCCGTAGATATGATATTGGCATTGGTGAGGTTTGCCTCTGAGGTGACATTAGGAATAGAGGAAGTTTTAGCCGGTTCAAAAACTGCGGATAACATCATTTGAACAGCCGTAAGCACATAGGCCAGCCAAAGCATTTCAACCGACTGAACAAGAATAATCCCCAAAACAGCCAACCCTCTCAACAAATCACACCAGATCATTAAATTACGGCGATTAAACCGATCAGCGATATAGCCGGCAAAAGGTGAGAAAAGAGCCAGACTCAACATCTTCACAACAATGATAAGCCCTAACAGAAATTCTGAATCCGAATATTTGCCGATGATGGCATAGAGAGCCAGTAAGCCAAACCAATCCCCAAAGTTAGAAATTGACTGACTGATCCAAAGACGTCGAAAGTCTTTGTTTTCTTTGATGAGCGTTAGATACGGACGGAGGTTGTTAGTCATAGATAATTGCTGGCAGCTTTCAGGCTTTAACTGTCAGCTTGGGAATACAGATTTAAACTTTTGCAGATCCTTCGGAGGTATCCTCAGGATGACTTTTTGAATAGGTGTTCAGAGTTCCTTGTTGAGTGTTGAATGTTCGATATTCAATGTTCAACCAACTCCCGTGCTGCCAAACCCGCCTTCCCCCCGATCCGTTTCATCGAGCTCGTCTACTTCAAGCAGTGGAAGTTGTGTAACCGGTGCAATCACCATTTGGGCAATTCGGTCGCCGTGATTAACCACAAAGTCCTCTTGCCCGTGGTTGATTGCGATCACCTTCACCTCTCCCCGGTAGTCCGCATCAATGGTTCCGGGAGAATTCAACATCGTTATTCCATTTCTGATAGCCAGTCCACTGCGGGGACGGATTTGAGCCTCATATCCCTCCGGTAAAGCCATTTGAAAACCTGTTGGAATCAGCGTTCTATCTCCCGGTTTTAGGGTGATAGATTCTGTAACTGCAGCCCGGATATCCATTCCGGCAGCATTCACCGTTTCATAATTCGGCAAGGACAAATCCTTTCCATGCTCCAGCTTCTTGATCAAAACTTTATTCATAATTCTTCTCGTGTATAATCTATCATTCGTACAATTACATTTCCCCAAAGTACTTTTACCCGGGCTTCAAGAGGAACCCTCAGGTCGTCGTCCAGGAACCATGCTCTGAACCTGCCGGAAAAACCAAAAGGCCCTTCAATTTTTTCCGTATTTCCTTCCATCAGATAGGCATCTACGGGACCATCAAAAGGCTCATAATTACGTTTCTCTGTTTTAAGGGAGTTATCGGCGAAGATATAGCCCGCCTCTTTCGTTACATAAACCGGAAGTGTATAATCCTCCTCGCTTCCAGCAAATAGTCGGGAAAAATAGAAAATCAAATGACCCGATGTGGCAGGGTCTTCCAAAGCCAGTGTATCCCGGGTGTCGTCTTCCTCCTTGTAATACACCTTCCCTATATCACGATCAAACCAATACTCTATTTCATCGTATTCGTTTTCATCAATGTTATCCTTCCAGTATTTAACCTCTAAAGGCAGCCCTTCTTCATTCACATAAAACAAGCTGTGAAACCGATCCAGTTCGGTACCCATGAATGGGATACTTGGGTTCGACTCAATTTCAGTAAGGAGATGATTCAGGGTTCGGCCCTCATAAACCGAATCGCTGAGCAGCTCTACATTCACCCAGCCCAATTTGAAAAAGCCATATTTAACCTCATAGCGGAAGGTTTCCTTCACCGAAAAAAGCTCCTCCATAGTAGGCGGAGTACTACTGCTATCCGGAAAAGAATGCTGTGCCATCACCGGTGTGGTGAACAGCAATAAAAGTATGATGAGTAAATTTTTTGTCATAATTGAGCCTGCCCTACAACGGGTGTATAAAACCGATTATTTCTCTTCCGGATCCTCTTCGGCAACAAAAGCTTCAAAAGAATCTTCGTCATAACCCACCAAAACAGACTCGTCCTTAATTAAAACCGGACGTTTAATCATGACCTGATGCTCCAAAAGCTGCTCAAATAGTTCATCATCGGATAAATCTTTATCCGCCAGACCTAAGTCTCTCCACTTGCGCCCGCGTTTATTCACCAATACATCCAGCCCAACTTTATACTCCAGCTCCTTGAGCTCTTCTCGGGTTAACGGATCTTTTCGGACGTCAATAAATTCATATTCAACATCATGAGTATCCATCCACTTTTTGGTATCTCTGATTTTGTTACAATTTTTTATTCCGGCAATATGCAGCATCGTTATATTATGGTGAATGTTTTGTATTTTTGTTGAACTGAAGATACGGTTTGTATCCCGAAATTCGAACGTAATGAACATCTAGTTCGTGCCATTTTATGTCAAAGTTTATTTCAATAACTATTTTTCTTTTTTCTCTACTATTACTGGCGGGCTGTACCCGGAATGATGCCCAGCGGGATTTCGAAAAACAAGCGTATACTTTTCCCGAAAATTTCACTCAAACCACCAATCAGGGTGCTATACAGGATGCAGATGAAGACGACTGGCGTACCTCGCCCCTGTTTCAGGGGTTGGTAGAAATTGTCCCTCCTTATCCGAATCCGGCTAATACATCTCAGGCTATTCAGTTTGAAGTAAACGTGACGGGCGTTAATTCTTTGAACGGAATTATTGTAATGACCCGCTTTGATGACAACGATTTCCGGACCATGTACCAGGATTTTGAATCCCTTCCCCAAGGACTTACCACCTTCCAAATCAATCCCATTGAGTTTGCTGAATTCGGTAATGTTGAAGGTGCCCGAGGATTGAACCGCGTATTCATCTTCAGCGGCAATCAGCAGATGATTTCCTACGGTGATATAATGGTGGAGTGATTGGATTTTCGGATGATCGATTGTTGATCTGTGATTTTCGATTTTAAACCAACCCCCTCCTTCATTCCTGCACAGGCAGGAATCTGGATGCTTGTCTTCAACCTCTTTTCCCTTTCCTGCACCAAGATCCCGGCTTTCCCTTCGGAGGTGCCCTCAGGATGACTCCTAATTTTGTTTCTTTATCTACCTCAAGTCATGCTGAGGATACCTCCGAAGCATCTTCATAGGGTTGATGCCGTTTCGTACTTGTGTAGGTCCTTCGAGGGTACTCTCAGGATGACTCCTAAATTTAATTTCATTCCTACATAAATTCATCAAATAGCATCAACCGGGGATTTGATGTAGTTGCCGCCTTTGTTGATGACGTGCGTGTAGATCATTGTGGTTTTGAGGTTTTTGTGGCCGAGGAGTTCCTGGACGGTGCGGATGTCGTAGCCGTTTTGGAGGAGGTGGGTTGCGAAGGAGTGGCGAAATGTATGACAACTCGCTTTCTTGTGAATTTGGGCTTTATGGAATGCTTCTTTAACTGCTTTCTGAATTGTTGAGCCGGAAATATGGTATCGCTGCCATTTACCGCTCCGCGGATCTTTTGCCCTGGTTTTAGAAGGAAATATATATTGCCAACCCAATTCGATCTCTGCATTAGGATATTTTCGTCTTAATGCTTTTGGCAGTGCCACGCTTCCATATCCCTTATTTAGATCTTTGGCATGTAAGTTTCTCACTTTCTGAATATGAGTCTTCAGTAGAGGCTGCAATCTTTCCGGTAATATGGTCACCCGATCACGAAGTCCCTTACTATTTCTGACAATGATCTGTTGATACTCAAAATCAAGATCGTGAACTCTAAGCCTGAGCGCTTCAGAAATCCTGAATCCGGAACTGTAGAGTAACTGGACAATTAACTTTTTTACTCCCGATAAGTGTTGCAATACCCTTGCTACTTCATTTTTTGAAAGTACCACGGGAAGGCGTTTTGGTTTCTTTGCTCTTTTCAGATCATCCAGTGTTCCGAAAGGTTGTTCGAGTATATGCTCGTATAGAAAAACAAGAGCGCACAAGGCTTGGTTTTGGGTGGATGCTGCTACATTCTTATCGTTGGCCAGGTAATTCAGATAGTCCACGATCTCGGATTTAGCCAATTTGCCCGGATGCCTGAAATCATGAAACTTTATAAACCTTTTGATCCAATTAATATATGCGGTTTCTGTTTTGTAGCTGTAATTCCTGCGTCTTATTTCGGTGCGGACTTGCTCTAAAAGTTTTGGTTTTTTCATGAAATACCCTTACTTGCCTTTTTTAGTAAGAGCGATTTCAAAGCCATTCCTTACAGATTTTATCAGGAAATATTATCTGGAATTTTTTGAGGATATAATTCCTGATAACATACTTCAATTTATATCAGGGACTTATAATTAACACATTTGTCTTTTTATAAAGAATTTTTGCACATTCCCTCATTCCAAATAATTATATGTTATAGGTAACTTTTTAAAAGAACAATGGAGAAAACAATTTTTAAAATTTCTGAAATGGATTGTCCTTCTGAAGAAAACCTAATCAGAATGAAACTTGACGGAATTTCGGAAATAAAAAATCTTGAGTTTGACATTCCAAATCGGAAGCTGACGGTCTTTCATACTGGAGAGTTAGAATTAATAGAAAGTTCTATACTTGAATTAAACTTAGGCGGGAAACGGTTACAAACCGAAAAATCTGATAAGTTAGAATTTGAAGAGCAGACAAACCAAAGGAAACTACTTTGGATTGTTCTGGCAATAAATTTCAGCTTCTTTGTAATTGAAATAGTATTTGGATTTATTTCTGGATCAATGGGACTGGTAGCAGACAGTTTAGATATG